>Ga0209091_10000009_pt1 | contig 212908 bp, 201 predicted proteins | sample ArcticOcean_MG_C_6_FD_187438 | JGI IMG/M metagenome (GOLD analysis project Ga0209091, IMG submission 187438) | Marine microbial communities from western Arctic Ocean - ArcticOcean_MG_CB8_128 (SPAdes) (version 2) | ecosystem: Environmental > Aquatic > Marine > Oceanic | place: Arctic Ocean...
AAATGTTTCCCTGACGGCGATCATCGGTGATGTCGACACCCATATCAATCGGTACGTGATCGCCATCCACGAAGTCGCGGCAGTTACCTATGGAGCTGGCGCTGCGCTCATCGATGTCCAAGCGCCCGAAGGCCACCTCCCAGCAGGAGCGGTTGAAGAGCTGCTTGAGACCGATGTTGTGTTGCCGATCCGACAGCATCTTGCGTTGCTCGACGATCTTGGCGTGGAAGCCGCCGATTTGCATGTCGACCCGGTTCGGGCCTTTTATAGGCAGCGTAAAACAGACCACCTGGGCATGGCGGCATCGCGTCTAGCGAACCTGCTTTGTGTGGCTGGTCTGTGCGATGCGCTGCCCGAAAAATCTCCAATGCCCTGGGCAATTACTGCGAAATAACGGTGGCGATCTGAGAAGCGTCGAGGTACTCGGGTAGCATCGGTCTCTGATGAGGCCTGAATCAGCAATGCCCCGACCGAGACGGTCGCAACCAACGATGAGCGGCAAGGCGCGAGGGCTACTGGCCTTCATCGTCGTTGGGCTCTTCGCCCTCTTATTGTCGGTACGCGGTATCGCAAACTTTGTCACCGACTACCTGTGGTTCGACAATGTTGGTTACACCGACGTTTGGCGCCAGGTTCTGGCATCGAAGGTCATCCTGGCGATGATCTTCGTTACCTTCTTTGCGGTCCTGTGCTGGACGAACCTTTGGCTCGCCGATCGCTTGGCTCCTGAGCTTCGCGAAGCCAGCCCGGAAGAAGAAGCCGTTCAGCGCTTCCGCGAGGTCATTGGCTCTCGTTGGGGGTTGGTCCGATTCGGCGTGACTGGACTGTTCGCTATCAGCATCGGTGCCGGTGCAGCGTCACAGTGGCGCAACTGGTTGCTGTTCACGAACAGCGTTGACTTCAACGAGGTAGACCCCCAGTTCGGCCGAGACATCAGCTTTTATGTTTTCCGTATGCCGTTCCTTAGCTTCGTAGCGGACTGGCTGTTTACCGCACTCCTGGTCGTGCTGGTGCTGACTATTGCCATGCACTATCTATCGGGTGGCATCCGAATCCAAACCGTCAACGAACGCGTTACACCCCAAGTCAAGGCGCATGTGTCGGTTCTGCTCGCTGCCATGGCGCTTGTGCGGGCCTTCACGTACTGGCTCGATAGGTATGCACTGAGCTACTCGAACGACGGCAAGTTTGCAGGCCTGGGCTACACCGATATCAAGGCTCGGCTCCCGGTTCTGAACCTGCTGATCCTGATCGCTCTGCTTTCTGTTGTGTTGTTTGTTGTCAATATTCGACGCAAAGGGTGGGGCCTTCCCGCCGTTGCTGTTGGTCTGTGGGCGCTCGTTTCGATCGTGATGGGCGGGATCTATCCCGTTGCAGTCCAGCGCTTTTCGGTTGACCCTGATGAGACCACCAAGGAAGCCCCGTACGTCGAACGCAATATTGATGCCACCAAGAATGCATTTGGTCTCGGTCGTGTGGACCAGCAGATCTTCAGCTACGCCGAGGACCTGACCGGTCAAGACGTTGCCACCAGCGAGCTAAACGTTCCCTCAGTCCCGCTGCTCGACCCGAAGATCTCCGTGCAGACATTCCAGCTGCAACAGGCCGAACGTTCATTCTTCCAGTTCGACGACAATGAGGTTGATGTCGACCGCTATGTCATTGATGGTGTGCAAACCCAGGTGCTGATTGCTGCACGTGAACTAAACCCGTCGGGTATCCCCGAGAGCGGCTGGGAAAGCGAAGTTCTGAGCTTCACTCACGGCAACGGTGTGGCAGTGGCACCGGTGAACCGTATTCGCGACAGCTTGCCGACCTTCGTGATCGGCGACGTCCCGCTCCAGAACGACATCGAAGATGACATTCTGATCGAACAGCCCCGTATCTATTTTGGCGAAAATATGGACGGCTACGCGATCGTCAATACTGATCGTGACGAGATCGATTCAATCGACGGCAGTACCCGTATTGCGCACAACTATGCGGGTGAGGGCGGCGTGGCTGCCGGGGGCTTCTGGCGCCGCTCCCTGTTCGCATTGCGTTTCCAAAGCATCGACCCGCTGATCTCTGACTTCGTTCGCGACGACAGCCGCTTTGTGTGGAACCGCAATATTGGCGACCGTGTCAAGAAGGTAGCGCCGTTCCTCGAGTTCGACCACAACCCATATCCAGTGGTCGTCGACGGGCGAATCCTGTATGTGGTCGATGCGTATACGACGACCAGCAACTATCCCTATGCCCAGAGCCGCGAGAACCTAGGGGTCCCAAATGGGTCGGGTCTTCGTTCCGAATTCAACTACGTGCGGAACTCGGTAAAGGCAACGGTCGACGCATACGACGGCAACATCACTTTGTATGTTGCAGATCAGGATGATCCGATCATCCTGGCGTGGCAAAAGGTCTTCCCTACGCTGCTTCGGCCCTTTGGCGAGATGCCCGAAGCCCTTCTCGACAACCTTCGTTATCCCGAAGATATCTTTATCACCCAGACCAATATGTGGGCCAAGTACCACATCGATGTCGATGAGACAGCGGATCTGCTCGAAGGAAGCGATGAGTGGGCAGTTGCACAGGATCCTGGCGGAGTGCTTGGCGCTGGCCAGACCTCTACGACGAACGCACAGGGCGTCGAGTCTCGTGCAGAAACCCGAGTCAACCCCTATTACAGCTTGCTACGACTTCCCAATGAGACCAAGCAAGAGTTCGTGATTTTTCGATCGTTCGTGCCGTTCTCGGCCGATGACCAGAGAAAAGAACTTCAGGCGTTCATGGTTGGCGTAAGCGAAGTCGGCTCGCAAGACTATGGTCGGCTTGTCAGCTTCGAGGTTGCCAACGTTGGCGGTGACGAGGAAGCCCCAGGACCAGGTCTGGTCGCGTCGCAGATCACATCGCAGGAAGAAGTCAGCCGGCAGATCTCGTTGTTGAATGCTCGTGACGAAGGTTCGTCTGTTGAGTTCGGTGACCTGATCGTCGTGCCGATTGAGAACTCGCTGATCTATGTCCGTCCTCTCTACGTGATTGCGACTGGCACCAGACAGCCAAACCTCGAATGGGTCATTGTGTCTTATGCCGACAGCGTCGTCATGTGCCACTCGATGGCGGACTCGGTTCGTGCACTCTTCGGTGTCCAAGTTCGCGGCCTACAAAACGATGATGACGACCCCACGTGTGTGGGCGACGTCGCCTTCAGCCGTTTGAGCACGTCGAATGCTGGCCGCAGCGATGCCCTCGTGATTGGTGATGGACCAGCTGCTGAAGAAGCCCTAAAGCTTCTCGATGAAGCCAAGGAAGCGCTGATGGATGGCGACCTCGGTCGATATCAGGAGCTAGTCGATGGCGCCCGCGGCGTGCTTGCGGCCGATGACGCAGAAACTGATGCGGCTGATCCAGAGAGCGAGACTGATGAAGCTAGTGACGCCGATGGTTGATCGCCTTTGGGCGTAATCGAGTCTGTATCGCAAGGTCAGCACACATGCCGATGGCATCGGCTTTCCTTACTTCGCTGCCCTGGCTTGCCGGCCTCTAGTTCAGAGCCTCCGGACCAAGACACCTGGTGCTGTGGAGACACCTGAGTAGAACACGCTGGTCGTCGCCATTACGCAGCACTTCAGATTCACCGATGAGTTACGTAAAGCCCAAGGGCTAGGCGCAAGCGGTACATCTCGCCCGTAGACCGTTTGGCGCATCGTGTCATAGATCCCAAACGCAGCAACGAAGGTGACTTGGTAGGTGTTGGACAGGACTGCCCTCGACTACGTGTCCACGGTCAGTCCAAGCTGAGCGTGTCACGTCGGTCCCCGGTGAGATTGCCGGGGATGAGGTAAACGGACCACCTGACGTAGTTCGTCGATGGTAGGCCAGAGCCCCAGGAATAGCGGAGCTGGGCCGTTGTGGCAGTTGCGACACGAAACATGTGCGAAACCGCTCACTATGGAGGCAAAATTTGTCCCATACTTAGAGATGTGAGGGAATGTTCCGCCCGCTGGCGGCGTTCCTTCTTGACAGTATGACCAACGCAACCTTGCAAGCAATCACAGGGAGAAGTGCACACCAATGACTGACTCAATTCTAAAATCTGAAATTGATCGCATGATGGAGTCGCTCGACGGCGAGCTGACTAGCCATTCGCGAGTGATCGACGGCTTGCTTGATCTTCGCTCAGCCTCGGGGGACGATGTGAAATTGATCGCGGTGATCGAAGAATCACTCAAAAACATCCCTGGCCGCTCGGCTGTCGCCACCGAATGGTGGAAGACGCAACTCACCACGTTTCTGCTGATGAGCGATGACACTGTCGGAGCCCAGAACTAAATCTTCTTGGTCGACCTATGTTGACAAAACTGAGACGCGCGGCGATTCGAGCCGTGCGTCTCTTTGGGTTTTAGAGTCACGGCGTTTCGTGTCTGCCAGTGGCTGAGGGTCACTGAGTTTCTCGACGTCAAGTACGCTAGGGGTTCGTGTCGACAGCAACAGTGGTGGGCTCAGGACCCAACGGGTTAGCCGCAGCAATCGTGCTGGCCGAGGCTGGCCTTGAGGTAACGGTCGTTGAGGCTCGCGACGCGATCGGGGGCGGGACCCGGACGGCCGAGTTAACCGAGCCGGGGTTGCTGCACGATGTTTGTTCTGCTGCCCATCCGTTTGCGGTCGCATCGCCGTTCTTCCGCGATCGGGATTTCTTCCGCGCCGAGTCGCTGGAACTCGCACAACCGGAGATTCCTGTGGCACACCCTCTTGACGGGGCAGTGGCTGGCCATCTCTCGCAATCGTTCGACGAGTCGTCGCCGATGCTCAGCCAGGACGCCCGTCGTTGGCAACAACTCTTTGGGCCGCTAGTCGAGTCGTTCGGCGACGTAGCTGACGATGTACTTCGACCCTTACCGAACATTCCAAAACATCCTGTGCTGTTCGCTCGATTTGGGATGCTTGCAGGGTTGTCGGGACGTCGACTGGCCAAGCTTTTCGGCGCGCCGGAGACACAAGCGTTGTTGGCAGGAAACGCCGCTCACATCATGCGCCCGTTAACCCGGCCAGCGACCGCATCGGTTGGCACCATCTTGACTGCCGCCGCTCACGCTGTTGGTTGGCCGGTCCCTGTGGGGGGTTCGGCCGCAATCGCCCAGGCGATGGCTGATCGACTGATCGGACTGGGCGGTCGAGTTGAGACCGGGCGAGAAGTCACCGACATTGCTGACTTGGACGCCGACGTCGTGATGCTCGATATCAGCCCGGCAGCGGTTCTTGATCTGTATGGCGATCGGCTGCCGTCGAGTGTGTCGTTCTGGTTTCGCCGCTGGAAGAACGGACCCGCTGCGTGGAAGATCGATCTTGCACTTGACGGCGACATACCGTGGCAGTCCGAGATCTGTCGGCGGGCGGGGACTGTGCACGTTGGCGGCACGCTGGCCGAGGTGGTGCACGCCGAGCAGCAAATCCACCGGGGCGTCATGCCAGATCGTCCGTTTGTCCTAGTGGGGCAGCAGTATCTGGCTGATCCGTCTCGCTCCCGCGGTTCGACAAACCCGATTTGGATGTATGCGCATGTCCCCAACGGCTACAGCGGCGACGCCACTGAAGTGGCCTTGAATCATGTCGAACGTTTCGCCCCCGGTTTCCGCGAGCGGATCCTTCGATGTGTGGTCAGCACTCCTGCTGGTTTACAGGAATACAACCCGAACTTTCGCGGCGGCGACATCTTGACGGGGGCGAACAATGTTCGTCAACTGGTGTTTCGGCCCCGGCCCGCTCTCGACCCGTATTACTTGGGTGTTGAGGGCCACTACCTGTGCTCGGCCGCCACGCCACCGGGTGCTGGTGTGCACGGCATGTGCGGTCACTTCGCAGCGCAATCAGCGTTAAAACGACTCGGACATGGCGGGTAGCGGGCCCCAGCGAATTCCGCTGCGAGGTATTTGGGTGAAGTCGAACGTTGGGGTTGTGCCGAGAGGACGTGCACAGCTCTTGGTGTCGGCATAGTTGACCCATCGGCTCACCTCTTCTGATTCGTTCGTGAACCGGTTAGCCCGGCGAAGGGCGTTGCCACCAGGTGCTTGAAGCAGTCGCTGCGGCGACTGTTGGGTCCGGTGCCATTTTGGCTAGTCCCTAGAGCGCCGTGGGTAGCGTGCAGCCTGTGATTGAACTTGAGTCGCTCAGTGCGTTCGATGAACATCTGGAACAGCACAATTCGTTGGCCGACACGGCATGTCAGGGCCTGGACCTGCGTGAACGCAGTTGGCGCCTGTTCGAAGCTGATGTTCGAGAAGCATTCTTCTTGGGCTGCCAGCTCGAAGGGTCAGCACTCGAGTACCTAAACGATCAAGGGGCCTGCGTTTTTCCGGTGATAGACGGACTGCCATTCCGGAGTTTCCGTGGTGATCTGTACGACGTAGCAGAGCTCTACGCAGGGTATGAGCCTGGAGACCATCAGAGCTACGAGATCACGCCCGACGCTCGTTCCTATCGCCAGCACAAGAGCACGGTTGCCAGCCTCCATGTCGTGGGCACGCTGGCTGAGCGGATTCACGATCACGCAGTGGACAATGCCCTCCATCAGCATCTAGCGCGCGTGGGGCCTGAGTCAGTTGTGGCGATCATGGGAGGCCACGGCCTGGCTCGTACCGACGATGCGTATATCCAAGTCGCACAACTAGGGCGAGCACTTACCGCTGATGGGTTCTATGTCGCTACCGGCGGCGGGCCCGGAGCAATGGAAGCAGCGAACCTCGGCGCATGGATGGCACCACATCCGCCCGAGGCACTCGATCAGGCACTGTCGGTGCTCGCTGGCGCATCCGCGTTCGAGCCGGTTGGCGAATGGCTCGATACCGCCTTTGAAGTGCGGGCCCGTTGGCCGCAGGCTGAACCTGGGCTTGGTTCGAGTCTTGGGGTGCCAACATGGCACTACGGCCACGAGCCGCCAAATGTGTTTGCTACCGAGATCGCCAAGTACTTCGCGAACAGCATTCGCGAAGATGGTCTGCTGGCGATTGCCCTAGCTGGCGTGATATTTGCCCCCGGCAGTGCCGGCACCATCCAAGAAGTCTTCCAGGACGCGGCACAGAATCACTACGAGTCTTTCGGCAAGGTCAGTCCCATGGTGTTTCTCGATATCGAGTACTGGACCTCGGTCAAACCGATCTATCCGGTCTTGCAGTATCTGGCAGCAGACAAGCCTTATGGCGATGTGCTCACTGCGTTCGACGACATCGAACCAATCGTCGATTTCTTGACGGCCCAACGCTAATCGCCCATTGTTTGGACGGCGGCGTCAACTTCGGGGTTGTGTTCGTGCCGTTCAGTTGGCAGCTCGAGCCGAGTGGGGTGCTCAGCGGCCGCTGATGGTCTAGCCATAGAGTGGCGGCCATGAGTGATACCAGCACATCGCCGACCAAACTCGTTGCCGAAGCCCCTATGACTGCATCGGCCCAGCCGCAGCCAGATGTGAATGACCCAGCCAAACTCATTCGGCTGGGCACCATGTTGCAGACCATGCTGACCGAACTCAGCGACACCGAGCACGACGACGCAGGTGTGCAGCGCTTAGCCCAGATCCACAGCGAGACGATCGAAGAGCTCGGCAAAATCCTCAGCGAGGACTTGCACGAAGAACTCTTAGAGTTCAACGATTGTTGCGGTAGCGACACCCCAACTGAGAGCGAGATGCGCGTTGCACATGCACAGCTCGTCGGTTGGATCCAGGGCTTGTTGCGCGGCATGCAAGCTACAGCGACCGCCCAAGCTCAGATGGCACAGCAACAAATGGTGATGATGCAGGCCCAAGTGCAGGGCCGTGCACCCGGTGGCCCGGGCGGGGCTCATCAAGGGCAGCCAGTGCAGAAGCCTCGTAGATCCGGCCCTGCTGTTCCTGATAGCGGCTATCTCTAAGCTGGGAGTTTTGGATCCGGTTCCGAGTTTGCGCAGTATGACAAAACCAAAGAGTTTGCCATGTACGTGCTGAACGTGATCGTCGGTGTGCTTAGTGGCCTGCACGAAGACGTGCCGATCGTTGGGATTTTGGCGGCGGCTGGCTTGGTAGGGATGACTATCGGCGCTGCGGCTTATCACCAAAAGGCCGGTGATGACATGAAGGTATGGGCGCCTGCTGTGATGATGGGGTCGGTAGCAATCTTCTACATCATCTTGCGAATAGCTTCGGCGTAGGCAACAATTTTTCGTTGTAAGACCAGAGTTACACACTTGTCTTCACCCGCGCGTTGCGCGATGCAGACCCCGGGGCTAACTTAACGGTGCGGGGTGGAGCAGCAAGGTAGCTCGTCGGGCTCATAACCCGAAGGTCACAGGTTCAAATCCTGTCCCCGCCACTTAGAACCAAAGCCGGTCCGCAAGGGCCGGCTTTGTTCGTTTTTCGAGTCGTTGACCAGCGCAAGGTGCTAGGCGGTCATGGCAGACCTGGAGCATCGAGGTTCAGAACGGAACGCTGCCCTGGATACTGATCCGATGGATGTCCCGAGGGTCATCGCCGTAGTCGTGAACGGCATAGTGCATCGTGCAGCGGTTGTCCCACATAACCACATCGCCGTTGTTCCACTGATGACGATAGATATTGTCGGGTTGGACCGAGTGCTCGTATAAGAACTGCAGCAGCGGCATGCTCTCGGCATTCGTCATGTTTTCAAACCGGGGCACGCTGTCGCCTGGGCGAGTCAGATAAATGGATTTGTGCCCCGTCTCGGGGTGGGTCCTAACTACTGGGTGAAATGTCGAAGGCACCTCGTCGCTGCCAGCAAGCGAGGCCAGACGAGCTCCGGTGAACTCGGCTCGTAGGTCACGGAGTAAATGCTGCAGTCCCGGTGACAACCGGTTGTACGACCGGTACTGATTGCAGAACATTGTGTCGCCGCCGCGTGGCACATTGCGGGCTGACAAGACATTGAGCGCGGGCGGCTCGGGCAGAAAGGCTGAATCTGTGTGCCAGTTCTCAGTGACGGTCCCCGACTTGCCTCGGTTGTTTAGCGGAAGCACCATCGGGTGCGTGTCCAGATAGTTGACGAACGGGCTGACGCTGAACTCACCCCACCGGCTTGCGAACGCGACGTGGTCATCGACGCTCAAAAATTGGTCAGGGAACACCAACACGCAGTGTTCGAGAAACGCCTGATGCACAACCTCGAAATCGGCATCGGTGATCAGACCTAGGTTCACACCGTGGACCGCTGCACCGATCGAACCGCTGACCTTGGACACCGTGATAATGCTCATCGTGCAGTCTTTTCCAGAATCAAGTTTGGCAGCAAGGTCTCGCCTGGTTCTAGCGGGGTTCTGGCACTGTTGAGCGTGAAGCTGACCAGCCCGTAAAAACCAGCGGTAGCTACCAGATCAAAGACCCATGGAACCGAGTGCTGGGCTACTAACGCATCGAACAGTTCATCGTCGATCGTGTTCTCGTCATGCAGCTGGTCAACCGCCTGAATGACGGCCGAACCCAATTGATCATCGAGCATCGGATGTGGCTCGGAGATCTGCTGTAACTCCTCGGCACTCAGCCCTAGGGTGCGGGCAATCGCCACATGCTGACGGTACGGATATTGCGCTCGATCGCGAAGGCATGACCGAACGATCACCATCTCACGATGTCTATCTGAGAGTTCGTTGTCCACCATGATGTAGGCCATGAGCGGCCCGATCGCACGGAACAGTTCTGGATTGTGTGCCAGGGTGCCGTAGACGCCGGCGGAACGACGCTCAGGATGATCTTGGAAACGAGGCCAAGATGCCGTCTCGGCGAGCAGCGCGCGCTGCCATTGATCAACAGGTTCTGGTGCCAGCCTCGTCGGTCCTGACGAGGCTGGTGGCGAAATCTCGTGCGCGCTCACCGGTCCAAGCGCAGCTTGCTGACCGGGATCGAGCTCTGTGCCGGCCACGTTAAGCATCCATGCTGCCATTCGGTAGAACGCGACGGTGGCGGTCACACCGATGACCCGGCGCGCTTCACCCGGAGCGGCTGTAAGTGCCGACCATGACTCATCGCTGAGCATGCCGGTCAACAGCAATTCGTCCACAGCAGAGAGAAGCAGCCGATCAGCCTCACTCCAGTCTGAAAGCGTGGGCGCTCGATGCAGTGCGCCTATCTCGTCATCGGTGATCCCGGCTTCTTTGCCGATGCGAACGTGTTGAGTGAACGGGTAGGTTCCCGCGGTCATAGCGGTGGTCCGTAAGATCACCAGTTCGCGCTGGCGAGGTGTCAGCTCTGATCGCCGCAACACTTGCGCGCCCAAGGCCAGCCAGGCCTCGAATAGAGCCGGCGAGTTCGCGAGCGTGCAATACACGTTGGCTTCTGGTCGAAGCTGGCCGGTGACGATCTGTTCACATCTATCGAGCAGTCCATGAGGCCAGTCGTGAACCGGTCGAGGCGGAACTCTCACGCGACCAGCACGATCTTGCCGATCTGACGGTCAGAACGCATGTATTCGTGTGCCGCAGGCAAGTCCGAAAGGGGGAACGATCGATCTAGGACCGGGCGAAGTGATCCGTCCTCAAAGCCGGATAGAAGATCGTCGGCGAACCGCCGGCTACAGGTCAGTGCCTCGTCGCCGGTTCGAGAGCGAAACGTGACCCCGATGAGTGTGAGCCGCTTTCGTGCAACGAGGTCAAGGTCGATGGTCGACTCGCTCCCGCCGGTGCGCCCAACGGAGACGTACTTCCCCTGCACGGCAAGGGTTCTGAGGCACGGGCTGAAATGGGAGCCACCGACCTGGTCGATGACGATGTCGATCTCGCCGTGTTCTTTGACCAGCGATTGCTCCCAGCTGGCTTCACTTGTATCGACGGTCGCTGTTGCTCCGAGTTGTCGAAGTGATGCGCTCTTCTTGGTAGATCTCGACGTTGCGATGACCCTGGCGGCACCCATGCGCCTGGCGATTTGGATCGCGGCGGTCCCAACACCGGAGGAACCCGCAGTGATCAACACGGAGTTGCCAGGCTGTAAGCAAGCGTTGGTGACAAGGGCGTCATGCGCGGTCACGAACACATTAGGAATCGTCGCAGCTTCTTCAAATGAAAGGCCGTCTGGGATAGCCATTACGCCATCGGCAGCTTCGACCGTGTACTCGGCGTGACAACCCGAACCACGCCCCATCACGCGCTGGCCAACCGACCATCGCTCGACACCTGATCCCACCTCGGCGACAGTACCCGAATACTCGATACCGCTCGGCCGAGGTCGGGCAGCGGCATTTGCAATCGTCATCATTGGACGAGCGAGCAACTCGCCCCGATTGATCGCAGCCGCCTCTATCTTGATCTGGACTTGTGCTGGCCCCGGAGCAGGCACGTCAACTCTGCGAAGTTCGGAAATACCGCCAGCGTCCCCAGGTACCACCCACCACTGGTTCATATCGAACGTAGACACTTCTCTAGATCTAGCACACCCGCAATCCTGGGCTCAGAATCTAATCGGAATGGACGTTCCCTGGTCGCAGCCACGCCGCCTGCAGTCACCAAGAAAAGTTCGATACCTGTCGGATTAGTTCCACTAAGAAACAAGCCAGTCCGCAAGGGCCGGCTCTGGTCGTTTTGGGCCTACATAGTCGCAGACACCGTCAGCAGAAGTCTGAGCAAACCTATCTATGGAGTGTCAAAGCGCCCTGTCGGTAGTGCGATTGTGTATCTCCAATACTCCGAGAATATCTCAGTTTGGTGGATTGCTCTGGTGGTCACGGTCGAAGCGTTTGCCTCGGTAGATCCGCATATCGATTGCCCGGACAGCGTTGATGCGGTCCTCTGGCTCGATCCGAAATAGCAGCCGAGGTTCGGTCTGCATATTCGCGAAGAAGGTGTCGGGGTCGCCGCCGGGTACAGAGCCAACATACTTGTCTACGAGCATGCGGCTGATTGGCCAGATGTCGAAGTCCGACAGCTCGAACGGCTTGGCGTCCCCGTCGATACCTATGTGGCCAGCTGAGTCGCCCAGGGCCTCGACGCAGAGTGAGCATCGAGGGTCCGCCAGCAGTTGTTTGCACCAAATACGGCCGTAAGTACCGGTCAACCAGAATGCATCTTCGTGCCACAACCACCAGATAGGAACGGTGTAAGGCAAACCATTCTCACGCAGGGTTGCGAGGACGCCGACATGGGGCTCAGTCAGGAAGCGATCATAGAAATCGGGTTGCATTCTTGGCATTTCCCGATCATGGCAGCACTAGGCAACGATAGGAGAATGCCGAAGTACACCGTCATGATTTTCACTAGGGCTCAGGAAGGCAGCGAGGCCGAGTTCGACCAGTGGTATGAGGACACCCATGTCGATGACGTGCTTGCAACAGCACCAGGCTGGACATCGGGGCAAAGGTTCAATCTTGTACACCAAGCCGGTGTCGAGATGCCCAGTCCTCACCTAGCGCTTTACGAGGCCGAGGGTGAGAGCCCCCAAGCAGTCCTGCGGACGCTGAACGAGACTCGAAAGGGCCGTGTGATCAGCGAGACCATGGACGCGTCAGAGTTCGCCATGTGGGTCTTCGACGAAGCTGGCCAACGCCACACCCTCGACGTTTGAACATGAACGCCCTCAACGGGGCGTTGCAATGCGACAGTGCCCCGAACATGTTCCTGTCCGAGCGCCGGGTGTTTCTGCGATGCGGCCGATGTGCCTCCAGCCATTGGCTAGACAAACGGCTGCCGCTTTAAGCGGTTTAGCTCACGTTGCCGGTGCACTGTTTGACTAGGTCTGCATTGCATTGGTCGTGCTGTTCTGCAAAGGTCTCATTATGGCTACAGCACCTAGGGCACAAGAAATCGAGATGACGCTTGCGGAGTACTTCGCAGATGGTGAACGTCGAGCCCTTGGGCTCGGCAATCGCGGGCCGGTGCGCTTTGTTGGTGACGGGGCGTTACATCCCGACATCGCCGAGGCCTACTGGCAATACGGTTTCTATGTTTTCGAGGGCGTTTTTGGTGCTGAAGAGCTCGCTGATATCGAATCTGGTCTTGCGCAATTTCGACGCAGGTTGCCGACCGAACGCAACAGCGGGGTTGATGTCGACGGCAATCAAGCCATCGGTATTGGCTTGCAATCTCGCACGGTCCAATGGGGTAAGACGTTGTCTGACCCACTCGGTGGGACCAAAGCGTCCCACGGTCGGCACCCAGTGAAGATGCACGAACCGGAACCTGCAGCGGACACTCCAGACGAGGTCGTCTACGTCGTCCTTGGATCGCTGCAATTCTGTGACGCTGCGTTGCGCGCCTATGGCCACCCCGACCTGCTTGGCGTAGCTGCGGCCCTGAACGGTGATGATTTCACTCCGTTTAACGAAGCAATTTTCTTGAAGGATCCTGGCGTTGGGCCATCGGTGGCATGGCACCGTGATGGGGTGACTCATTGGGAGTCACCTGATTGGGACCAAGGCTCACACGGTTTCAACTTCATGGGCCAGGTGTTCGGATGTACACCGGCTAACGGCGTCTGGGTGCTTCCAGGCACACATAAGCAGCGCCATGTTGACATCGCGGCACATGTTGCCGATGCTGGTTCGGATCGATTGCCCGATGCGGTGCCATTGGTATGTGCTCCTGGCGATGTGGCGATCGTGAACCGCCAAGCGATACACGGCTCCTTCGCCAACACCAGCGAATCCCCGCGCGTCACGCTCAATATGGGTTTTCATCGACGTTCGTCGGTCATTGGAGCGATGAGTAGCGGCATCCATGGTGGCGTGGCCCCAATCGATGAGCAGCGCATCGCGCAGCGTTCGAAGATGATTGGTTGGGCAATCGACGCTCGACGGCAGCGTTATAGCGATGAGACAGCGTTCAGCTACAAGCCGCTTGCGGGTCAGCAACTGATGTGGGACGACGCGGCGCGCGCCGAGGTCGTCGACTACAACTTCCTTGACCTCAGTATCTGATCACACAGCGTATGGCCAGGTGCGCGTGCAGTTAGCCGGCGGCAGACTCAACACAGCGGACCTTGACATCGGCGCGGGCTTAGGACGTACGCTCAGGTCGTGGGGGACAAACTGAGTGTGCAACAGATCGAGCAGTACCGAGATGCGGGTTGGGTGTCACCAGTTCCGGTAATGAGCAGTGATGCTGCGGCAACAGCGCGTTCGAAACTCGAAACCCATGAGGCGACACTGGGGCATCCGGTTGATGCGAGTCAACGGTCCAAATGTCATCTCTTGTTTCGATGGGTCGATGACATCATGCGTGACGATCAGGTACTTGACGCGGTCGAGGACCTGATCGGTCCCAACATCCTCTGTTGGAACACGATCCTTTGGATCAAGGAGCCACAGACAGCAAGCTATGTCGGATGGCACCAAGACCTTGCGTATTGGGGCCTCGACAACGACGAACTGGTGACTGTCTGGGTCGCGTTGTCACCGGCCAGCGAGGCAAGTGGTTGTATGAGTGTCATTCCGGGAAGCCACCATCAGCTTCTGCAACACGATGAGACGTGGAATAAAGACAACCTGCTGACACGAGGCCAGGAACTCTCGATCGATCCGGCTGAGTATCCGATTGTCGCTATGGCGCTCGAACCCGGGCAGGCTTCATTCCACAATGTCCGGTCGGCGCACGGATCTGGTTCGAATACTACCGACGATCGCCGTATCGGCCTGTCGATGCATTTCATGCCGACGCACACCCGTCAAAAACTGAGCGACTGGGACTCAGCTGCGCTGGTGCGCGGTAGCGATGACTATGGCCATTTTGAGCACAGCCCACAGCCAATGCATGACTTTGACCCGGTTGCGGTCGAGTTCCATCGCCGGGCTTCTAAGGCATTGCGTGACATCGTCTATGCAGGCACCGAACCGGACACGACCACGTTATGAGAGTTCCGAGAATCAACTTGTTGCCCGTTGCTACCTAGAAAGCGCACGGTCCGGTGTCGGCCTTATTGGAGGAAGCAGCGCTACGTAACGAGAATGGACGCTGAGCGAGGAAGTGATCCACCGCCCTGACTCGGTCAACGACCACTGCAGCGAAGCTAGGAGCTACGGTTCCGGCTATGCAGAACCTCACTGGACACGTCGCATGGATCACTGGAGCCGGAACTGGGATTGGTGAGTCAGCCGCCCTCAAACTCGCTGCGGCCGGTTGCACGATTGTTGTTTCTGGGCGTCGGCCCGAACCGCTCGATTCCCTGGTTGAGCGCATTATTGCCGAGGGCGGAGTGGCATCGTCGGAACCGCTCGACGTCTCCGATAAGCATGCCGTCAGTGCTGTTGTGCAGCGGATTCTCGATGCGCACAGCAAGATCGATATCTGTGTGCTCAGCGCCGGCATCAATGTCACGGACCGGAATTGGCCAGTGATTACTACCGACGCATGGGATGACGTGATCGCGATCGACCTGAATGGAGCATTCTACTGCTGCCACTCGGTGCTGCCTTCGATGCGTGAACACGGTCAGGGACTGATCATCAACGTGTCGTCGATGGCAGCAAAGGGCATCAGCGCTCTGACCGGCCCGGCTTACATCGCCGCGAAACACGCAATGAATGCGATGACCGAAAGCCTGCTTCTCGAAGAACGAAACAATGGCATCCGCGCCACGATCATCTGTCCCGGCGAGGTAGCCACGCCGATTCTTGATCAACGGCCAGTTCCTGTAAGCGACGAGGACAAGGCCCGGATTCTTCAGTCCGAAGACTTGGGTGATCTGGTGTTGTTCGTGGCCCAACAGCCCCCGCACATTACGCTCAACGAGATCCTGATTACGCCGACATACAACCGGTTCGGAATCTGAGATCGAGCCGGTCGGCGACCGCCGCTTCTTTTTGCCGATGCCCGTGGGGTAAAACCATGCCACGGCGACTGACTGCACGAGGATCGATATGAGTGACGAACACAAGCCAATGGTGCAGTACGAAGAGCGCGACGAGGGCCGGATTGCCGTCATCACGCTCGACCGGCCCGAGGCGCGGAACGCACAGAACACGCAGATGACGTACGAGTTGAACGACGCGTTTACTCGGGCGGCGTATACCGACAGCGTCAAGTGCATTGTGCTTGCCGCAAACGGGCCGCATTTCTCTGCGGGCCATGACCTGAAGGGTCCAGGCGACTACGAAGCGCCGCCGGTTTGGGTGGGTGGCTCGACGACCCGAGGCGGCGCCGAGGGGCTGATGGCCTACGAGGAGGAGATGTACCTGCAGATGTGTCGCCGCTGGCACGACATCCCCAAGCCGACAATTGCTGCGGTTCAAGGCAAGGTCATCGCTGGCGGACTCATGCTGATGTGGGTGTGCGACATTATTATTGCCTCCGACGATGCCAGCTTCCGGGACATGACCGTTGAGTTCGGCGTGAACGGCGTTGAATGGTTCAACCATCCATGGGAGTTTGGCATCCGCAAGGCCAAAGAACTTCTCTTCACTGGTGACGCAATTGATGCGACCGAAGCGCACCGGTTGGGCATGGTCAACCATGTGGTTCCTGCCGATGAACTGCTGGACTTCAGCGTGAGCATGGCCGAACGGATTGCTCAAAAGCCATCATTCTCGCTCAAGCTGGCCAAGATGGCGGTCAATCAAACGCTCGATGCTCAGGGCTTTATGGTGTCGCAGCAACAGGCCTTTGGACTGCAACACCTTGGGCATGCCCATGCCCGAGGCGAACATCTCCGTGCGACGGGCACTGACCTGTTCCCGGGTGCTGACCGCCCCCGCAAACCGTTTGCTGAGCCGCCGTCTGATCAGCCAAAGGAGTCGTAACTACCGGCATCGTCGCGGTGATGCCAGCTCGCACGGCTCGGTATTCGATTGAACACGAACTGATTCGAGCAGGTGACGAGGTGGTGGTTATACCGCGGAGTATGTGCGATGCCCATGGCGCAGCGGTCGATGAGCGTGATTGAGGGATGAGCCATGGCCGAAGCAGGGCTCAGGAGCTGATGATCCCCGCAAGCTCGAGCAGGCGATAGGGCGGCAGGTGTTGTTCGAGTACATCGACACCAAGGGCATCGGAGACGGCGTTGGTTAGGGCCGCAGGAGCGCCGATCATGCCGCCTTCGCCGACGCCGCGGGCATCGTTCTCGCCCTTGGTGAGTGTTTCCATATGTTCGATCTCGATCTTCGGGATCTCCATGGCTGTCGGAATTAGATAGTCCATATACGTCGTCGACAGCAGGTTGGCATTGTCGTCATAGTGGTGACGTTCGTAGAACACCGCACCGATGCCTTGGGCGACGCCGCCACGAACTTGCCCGTCGACGATGCCAGGGTTAATGATCGGGCCGCAGTCCTCGACAACGAGATAACGCGGGATCTCGACCTGGCCAGTTTCGAGATCGATGTCGACCCACGCGATATGGGTTGCCACAGACCAGCCCCCATTACCGACACCCTCATATTTCATTTCCTCTTTGAACACAGGACCCGTCGATACTGCCTGGTCGGAAGCAACTTTGGCGGCGACGTCGGCGTAGGTAGTGCCTCGAGTTGGGACACCAACCACGTGGATGTTGCCGTTGACGATCTCTATGTCTTCTTTTGCTGCCTCGAGCATGTCGGCGGCGACCTTGACGACCTGGTTACGTAGCTCACGGGCGGTCATTCGCATGACGCCGGCCCCGAGTGGACCGCCGCGGCTGGCACCGGTGCCCAGGAAGCTGAACTGGGTGCGGTCGGTATCGCCCCATACGATCTCGATGTCTTCCATGGCGACACCAAACTCGTCGGCAGCGACCTGCTTGTAGGTGGTCTGGTGGCTTTGGCCGTGCGGGCTTTGCGATGTGTACATCACGATGCGGCCGTCGGCCTGAATCTCGGCTCGGCCGTCTTCGTGCAGGAACATGTCCGACCCCGGTTGAGCAGACGAAAAGAAGTTCGGCGGCCCGGGCGCTGCTTCGTGGTAGCTCGAGATTCCTAAACCTAATCGATGCCCGCGAGCTTCGGCGGCTGCCTTGTCCTGCTCTAACTGGTCGAAGTCGACCATTTCGAGTGCACGGTCAAGCGTCTTTGCTACTGACATTGTCTCGTCGAGCGTTGGCCCAGTCAGGAACGCTGCCGGCATATTCTCTTCCCGAATCACGTTCTTAAGTCGGATGTCGGCCGCTGATATGTCGAGCTCCTTGGCGACCACGTCGAGCATGCGCTCTCGCATCCATGTCTCGTTTGCCCAAGGACCGCGATAGGGGACGACCTTGCCCTTGTTGGTAGCGACGATCTTCGCGTTGAGCTCGAACGCCTTGAAGTCGTAAGGCCCAGGCATGTACAACTTCCATAACAACACGGTGACCGCAGCCGAGACGGGAAAGGACGCGTACGCACCGCCGTCGAGCACAGCATCAACTTTCATGCCCTTGAGGGTGCCGTCGTTGTCGACAGCGAGCGAGACGGTGAAGCGTTCTTCGCGTGCCTGCCCACCATCGAGAAGATTCTCGACACGGTCCTCGATCCATTGGACCGAAGTCCCGAGCTGACGGGCCGCAGCGGCCAGGGCGATGTCTTCGCGGCTTACCGAACCCTTCGAACCAAATGCACCGCCGATATCGCCTGCCTTGACCGTCGGATAATCGTTAGATGCCAGCAAGCCCATGGCCATGCGCGCCTGGGCACGCAAAAAGGACATGTCCTTTTTCATTTGCGACTTTTGACCTGCGGGGTCCTGCTCCAGCAGTTTCTGCTTGTTGGTGCTGACAAAGGCTTTGGCCGCGGCGCTGAATGCCTTGCGGCGATCTTTGTTGCGTGCGAAACGGCTCAGATTGCGGAAGGCGCCATCGTTTACCAGCAGTCCGGCCACTGCCCATTTCAGGAAGTGTGGAGCCTGAGACGTGTTATGAATTTCGAGGTGACCGGTCGCAGGGTCAACAATGACCACACTGCCGCGTGTCTCCATGGGTTGGTTCGTTTGCCGAGGGCAGTTGAAGGTCCGTGTAATCACTCGATCGGCGTCGGCAAAAATTGTTGCAACGTCACCGAAGTCGGCACTGATGTCACCCAGGATGTTGCCGTCGGCACGGTCCCACAGTTGTTCCCGACCCGGAGCAAGCGCCTGGTCGATCGTGCCGGTCGCTTGGAGTTCGTGGTACTCAACCTCAATCAGTTCGAGAGCGTCCTCAGCGATGTAGCGAGATTCGGCCAAGACCAGCGCAACAGGATCTCCGATATGGCGGACCTTGTCCTCACTCATGCATTTGTACAACGGGGTGTAGAGACCCTCGATCATGAAGAGCGGGGGGAATGAGTTTGTTACCGCGTTCAGCTCGGCAGCGGTGAAGACCCGGGCAACGCCAGGGAGCGCCGCTGCCGTCGACACATCGATTGAGTTGAGCGTTGCGTGGGCGAACGGGCTGCGGAGGAAAGCGGCGTGAAGCACCCCTTTGGGGTTCAGGTCGGCGACAAACTGACCTTCACCGATCAGGAAACGCTCGTCTTCGACGCGCTTGACCCGTTGTCCGACAAAGCCGAGCCCAGACGTCTGGCGGTCCGGTATATCGGTCATGTGGGTTCTCCCACAGGGTCGATTCCGGCGCTGTTGCTGGCGATAAGGCGTATTGCGGTTTCCACACCATCAACAATGGACTGATAGCCGGTGCAACGGCAGAGGTTGCCGCTAAGTCCCTCACGGATTTCGACTTCCGATGGGCTCGGGTTGTCCCGAAGCAGCGCAATCGTGCTCATCAGGAACCCAGGTGTGCAGAAGGCGCACTGAAAGCTCATGGCCTCGTACATCGCCTGCTGCACCGGATGCATAGTTCCGTCATTATTGGCCAAGCCTTCGATGGTTACAACGTCCGCGCCATCGGCCTGTACGCCAAGCATCAGGCATGCTCGTGACGGCTCGCCATCGAGCAGGATCGTGCAAGCACCGCACACGCCGTGTTCGCAGCCCAGGTGGGTGCCGGTGAGACTGATGTCCTCGCGGATCACGTCGGCGAGTGAGTGACGAGGCTCGACGTTCAGGCTCAGGAGTGTGCCGTTGACTGTGACGTTGATGGCGAGCGTTTCACCGGCAGGTGTTGTCGCGGATGGAAGACTCATGCGCGAATCCCGATTTGGCTGGTGGCCTCGGCTAGACCGCGGCGGGTAAGTACGCCTGCGATATGACGTCGATAGGCAGCAGTGGCGTGAATGTCATCGTCAGGAGCCAAAGTGTTGCTGACGATCGTTGCAGCAGCGGCAAAGGTTTCGTTGTTGGGGGCCTTGCCGACCAGGGCAGCCTCGGCTTCGGTTGCACGCACCGCTGCGCTGGCTACACCGAAGAACGACAATGCTGCCGACACGATGGTTCCGTCAGGCGCATCGATCATGCAGGCCAGGCCGCACATGGCGTAGTCACTGTGACGGCGGCTAATTTCGACGACTGTGCTTCCGGCGCTAGTGCTTTGAGCTGGGAAGTGAACAGCGGTGAGCAACTCGTTGGCTTCGATCGAGGTCGTGAAGAATCCTTGGAAGAAGTCGGCGGCGGCGACCTGGCGGGTTTGGGTTGACGATGCGATGTGCATTGTGGCCCCGATTGCCAGGCAAACCGCAGGCATCTCGGCAGCGCCATCGGCATGAGCGATGCTGCCAACGACCGTGCCGCGATTACGGATCGCTCGGTGACCCACGTAAGGGAGCGCAGCGGTGATAAGCGGTGTCTGTTCGGCGACTTCGGCCGATTTTTCGGCTTCGGCGTGGCGGACCATCGCTCCGATCGTGATGCCACCACCAACACTGATTGACTTCAACTCGTCGATCGCACCGATATCGATCACATGCTCGGGCCGGCCCAGACGCAGCGCCATGATTGGCAGCAAGCTCTGGCCACCAGCAAGGACCTTGGCCTCGTCGCCGTGTTCGGTCAACAACGCGAGTGCCTCGTCGACCGAGGCTGGCCGGTGATAGTTGAACGGTGGATTCTTCACGTGGTTACCCCTAGGCGGTCAGCTAAGACGACTGAGTCGATCGGTTAACCCTCACTTGAGGCTTGTACCTAGTACGTGTCTCAAGCTGGTTCTTGGGTTGTCTCGTTGAGGCTGACTTGAGACGTGTTCTGGTATGAGGTCGGGTCGGTGTGTTGCTTCGTTTGCGGATAGTAGTTACTAATGGCGCTTAAGTGCAGTCGTCTGGCTAGTTCAGATGAGCATTGATTGCAGCGTGTCGACGAGTTCAGCATTGACGTGGATTGGTTCGTCCGAAAGCCGAGCAGCAAACCGGCGCTGCCCGGGAAGGCGCACGCCGGGCATGTTCTCGAGTTCGGCGAGAAAGGCATCACTGTGTTCGGCCCACCCCGGCCCGCTCAGGACCTCGGGGGACATGGCCAGAATGAACTCGCCGCCGATTGCGGGGCCACCGTCTCGATTATCGGCCTTCACTGCCTCGTAGCTGAAGTAGTCGCCGACCAGCCCGGCTGCAAGCAGTTCGATCATCGTTGCGATTGCCGAGCCCTTGTAGCCGCCAAAGGGCAGGATCACACCGCCGTCAAGGACCTCTTTGGCATCGGTTGTTGGATTGCCGTCGGCAGTGAGGCCGGTGCCGGTCGGTAGCTCATGGTCGTCGCGGGCGGCGATGCCGATGTCGCCAGCGGCCTTGGCTGCTGTGGCCATGTCAAACACGTACGGGTCGCGACCAGGACGGGGATAAGCGAACGCGATCGGGTTGGTGCTGAAGAACGCTTTCTTCGCTCCGAACGGCGCAACCATCGGCGTGTGTACTGTGCACGCTAGGCCCACCAGGTCATGCGCTGCGAGTGCTTCGACCTCAGGCCATAGCGCTGCGAAGTGGAAGCTGTTGCGAATGAGTAGCACGGCGACACCGGAATCTCTCGCAGCGTCGACAATCAGCGGCGTGCCGTACTCAATCGCCAGCGGAGCGAAGCCTCGGTCGCCGTCAAGCCGGATCGCTGCGCTGGTCAGCTGTTCTTCACGAGGAACTGCGTGCCCATTTACCTTGCCGCTCCGCAGGGATGCGACATAACCCGGTAACCGAAACAGCCCATGGGAGATAGCCCCGGACCGCTCGGCTGAACTGATCGTGCGGGCTGCTGCAGCGGCGTTGGCCTCGTCACAGCCGTTAACCAGCAGGCAACTGCGCGCCAAACCATGGATTTCCAGTTCGGTTAGTGCCACGGTCGACATCACTGATCTCCAATCATTCAGATCTCCCGATCATACGATTCCTGGCACGCCGCGGTCACCTTGGGCCAAAACCTGTGGGCAACCTTTGCCATGAAACAGAGGTTGGGGTAGTCGCGGGAAGTCAGGACTCGTTTCTGCAGTCGGCCTGTCAACTTGGCGGGTGTTGATTCAGGCCGACCTAGTGCGTTTCGATCTGGAACGAGTCTTTTCGCATACTGGCTTGGTGCATGCCAACTCAGGTCGCTCCTAACACGAGCGATTGGTTCACCTTCGAGGGTCATGACTAAATCGTCGTGGTTGCCGGTTAGCCCATCGCCGGCGTCATCGACCTAGATCACTGCGCCCGGCTACGGTCGGCAAGTGGATCTTGAGACGTATCAACGGTTTGGCCTGCATCAGAACTTCACCGATGTTCACGGTGGAGCGGTGGTTAACGGTCGCCACAACGACGAAATTATCAAGGCGCTCGATACACCCGGTGACACGGCCTACCAGCCGTGCGTTGAGGCCGTGGCAGAAGGGCCGACCCGCAGCTCGGTCAGCTATTTCCCGGACTGGCGATCGAGCGCGGTCTATCCAAACACGGTGCGAGATTTGTGGATCGTCTGCCCTGACGAGCTAGCCGGTGCAGCGTCGCCAGCACTGTTGGTGTTCAACGACGGCAACCGTTACCTGGACGCCGAGGGGCCAGTGCGCGCTCAGCGCGTGCTCGATGCGGTGAACGCAGATGGAACGGTGGGGCCGATAGTCGGCGTATTCGTCACGCCCGGTCGGGCCAGCGACGTGCCCCCGAGCACGTCGCTGTGGGAAATGAACAGAGACCCAAGGGCTTTGCGGCAGCGCAGCATCGAATATGACTCGATGACTGATCGTTACGTATCGCTGCTGGTCGACGAGGTCATACCGTTCGTGCAGGATCATCTGGGCAGAGCAATCACCGTCGATCCCTCCCGCAGGGGAGTCGCCGGTATTTCGAGCGGCGGTATCTGTGCATGGACGGCGGCATGGCATCGTCCGGACCAGTTTGGGCTGGTGCTGAGTCACTGTGGCTCGTTCGTGAATATTCGCGGTGGCCATGCATGGCCATACCTGATTAGGTCAACCAAACGCCGCCAAATTCGAGTGTTCATGCAGAGCGGCGAGAACGATGCCGACATCGTCTTTGGTAGTTGGTCGCTAGCTAACCAGCAGGTCGCTGCTGCGTTGAAATTCGCCGGATATGACATCCGGTTTGAGTTCGGTACCGGTGGCCACAATCTGCGCCACGCTGGAGCCGCATTTGGCGAGTCGCTGCGTTGGTTGTTCGAGACTGGATCCGCATCCGCTAGCTAGTGTTCGCTTGTCTCAGCAGCTTCGCTCAGTGTCGACCGCTTCCCTGACGCTGGCTTTGTGTGTGATGTCCAGGATCAGTACTTGAGATACGAACGGACTATTTCAACTATCTCGTCGTTCCCCTTGGGTGAGTGATTGCCGGGGACCCAAGCCATTGTTGTTTGGCCAGCAATGGCAGACAGGTGGGCAGCAAACTCGTCGGGTTTACCGAACGGGTCCTTCTCGCCAGATACCAACAGTGTCGGTACTCCAATGGCAGGGAAGTGACCTACGCGGAGCTTGTCAAGCTTTCCAGGTGGGTGCAAGGGATACGACAAAAGCACAAGTGCCGCTGCAGCGAGGCCTTCGGCTACAGCGACCGAACATGCACGACCCCCAAAGCTACGGCCTCCGTAGGCCAGCTTGTTCGGGTTGACGCCGATTTCGTCGGCGAAGTTAAGGCCGGCTTCGATGATCTTCTTAACCGCATTTGGCACGCTGGTGGTGGCAAGTGTCAACCGCAAGACTGGCAGTTCGGGGATGCCGTGTTCGATGGCCAACAGCATTGCGTGGTCGCGATCTGCGCTGGCTCCCGGTGTGATGACGAGTCCAGCTGGGCGTGACTTTTTTGTGAATGCAGCCTTTGTCATCAACGCAGTATGGCCGATGCGTGTGGCAGGGTGTCGAAAATGCGCACCGCTGTTTCGGCGGCTAGTTGTCACTGCTCGCTGCGGTCTCGAAACTTTTAGATTGCAACAAGAAGAGACTTGTTTGAGGTGCGGCAGGTAGCCCTTGGAGATCTCGCGCCTGTTTTCTAAAGCTCGGCCTCACTCACAAGGCACAATGAAGCCGTGACACGCGACAAGGACCGGCCATGGATGATGCGGACCTATGCGGGTCACTCCACACCGGAAGCATCGAATGCGCTGTATCGCAGCAATCTTGAAAAGGGCCAGACCGGTTTGTCCATTGCCTTCGACTTGCCGACGCAGACGGGTTATGACCCTGACGATGTGCTTGCCACTGGCGAGGTCGGCAAGGTGGGAGTGCCAGTCGTGCACTTGGGGCATATGCAGACGCTGCTCGATGGGATCCCTGTCGGGCAGATGAATACGTCGATGACGATCAATGCGCCCGCGTCGTGGTTACTTGCGCTGCACATCGCAAACGCGGAAGGGCAGGACGTCCCTCGGTCTGAGCTGCGGGGGACTACCCAGAACGACATCGTCAAGGAGTACTTGAGCCGGGGCACCTACATCTTCCCGCCGAAACCAAGCTTGCGATTGATCGTGGACATGATTGCCTTCTGCGCAGCAGAGGTTCCGCATTGGAACCCGATCAATATCTGCAGCTATCACCTGCAGGAGGCTGGCGCTACGCCTGTCCAGGAATTGTCGTTTGCGTTGGCGAACGCTATTGCCGTGTTGGACGCCGTACAGGCGAGCGGTCAGGTCAAGGCGGATGCCTTTGGCCAGGTAGTCGGCAGCGTGTCGTTCTTCGTGAACGCTGGTATCCGCTTCGTCGAAGAGACGGCCAAGATGCGGGCGTTCACGCAGATGTGGGAACAGATCACGCGTGAGCGTTATGGCGTAACCGATCCTAAACAGCGACGTTTCCGGTACGGCGTCCAGGTCAACTCGCTGGGTCTCACCGAGTCACAGCCAGAGAACAATGTGCAACGGATCGTGCTCGAAATGCTGGGCGTCACATTGTCTAAGGATGCCCGTACGCGCTCGCTGCAATTGCCAGCGTGGAATGAGGCACTTGGCCTTCCGCGCCCGTGGGATCAGCAGTGGGCGCTGCGCATGCAGCAGGTGTTGGCGTTTGAAACTGATCTACTCGAGTACGACGACATCTTCGCCGGGTCCCACGTGGTCGAAGGGTTGACAGCTGAGTTGATGGACCAGGCGTGGACCGAGCTGAATGGGATCATCGATAGCGGAGGAGCGTTCGCCTCGATCGAAGACATGAAGCGTGCACTGGTTGAGTCGAATGCCCGCCGGGTGCGCTCGATCGAGACCGGAGAAATCACCGTCGTTGGTCGAAATGACTTCAGGGAAACAGAACCTTCGTCGTTGGGTGGATCCGAGTCGATCTTGCGCGTTGACCCGCAGGTTGGGCGAGAGCTCGTGGCCGACGTGCAGGCGTGGCGGTCTACTCGCGATGGTGAAGCAGCTGACGCGGCAATGACCGAGCTGCGGCGAGTGGCGAACAGCACCGAGAACATCATGGGCGCGACAATTGCATGCGCCAGGGCCGGAGTTACGACAGGCGAATGGGCCAATGTTCTCCGCGATGTGTTCGGCGAATACCAGGGTCCAACCGGGGTTGGGAATGCCTCGGCGGTTGGTTCTGCGCTGCTCGGTGAGCTGGCCAGTTTTCACCAGAGCCTGGCCGATGGACCGCCCAAAGTGCTGATAGCGAAACCAGGGTTGGACGGCCATTCAAACGGCGCCGAACAGATTGCACTTGCCGCTCGGGACAGCGGCATGGAGGTTGTCTATCAAGGGATCCGCCGCACGCCAGCCCAGATAGCGGCCACAGCGCGCGACGAGGATGTCGACCTCATTGGCCTGTCGGTGCTATCCGGTAGTCATGTTGAGCTGGTTCCGGCGGTTGTCGCTGAGCTCAAGGCGGTGGGTGTGGACGTTCCGATCATCGTGGGTGGGATCATCCCCGCCGAAGATCACGACGCCTTGCGCGCTGCAGGAGTGGACCGGATCTACACGCCACGTGACTACGAGATCGGCGCCATGATGCGCGACATCAGCCGATTAGCGTTGGCCGCTCGCTGATCAACACCCAGCAGGGTTTGGAGGAAATGAGAACCTGAGCAAGCTAGATCCGAGTCGAGATACCCCGTTGTTCACTCGCTAGGCGTAGGTGTAGCCCGGTGGAGTATCTGCCGAGCCGGGATCGGGCAAGGTGGGACTGACCCCGCCGGCGTGCTTCATGGCGCAGCGATCGACAGGACGGGAAACCGCTAGATCCACAGACGCTCGCACACGTTGAGCCAAAGTTCTGTGGTGAGCTTGAGCGACTCGATATCGATGCGTTCGTTGTTGCCGTGGAAGCGATTCTGGAATTCGGCGAATGAGACCTTGTTGCTCAGCAAGCCGGCGCCGTAGGCCGGCACGCCTCGGGCACGGAAGAAACGGGCGTCGGTTCCGCCGGTCACGATTGAGGGCACGACCCGGGCATCGGGGTACGCGATCTGGATGGCGTCGGTCAGCGCCGACCACAATGGCGTGTCGGTCGATGACATGGCTGGGCCGCGTTTTTCGTCATCGTACTTTCGGTGAATGGTCACAGACGGAAGCAAGTCAGGGCCAATGATCTCGCGGAGACGGCGGTCGGCGTCGTCATCGTCCTCGCCGGGAAGCATGCGGATGTCGACCATAAGATCAGCATGATCAGGGACGGTATTGTCCTTATCGCCGCTGTTTAACACGTTGGGACTGAAGGACATCTGGCAACACGAATGAAGATTGCGCGCCATGCCTAACGGCAGCTCGGCAAGTACGTCATCAATATGTGCTGGGTCGAGCAGGCGACGTTCGGTCTCGGCATCAAAGCCAAGCGAACGGACCCGATCGCGGAACATCTCGTCGATGTTCGGAGCGACTTTGTACTCGGACATGCGGGCCACGATCTTCGCGGCTTTAATGAGTGCATTGTCGGTCGCATACGGCATAGACCCGTGTCCGGGGGAGCCTGCGATCTCGAGATGGCGGAAGGCGCCGCGCTTCTCACCGTTGGTGAGCAACACGGTTGTTCCGTCGTCGGTGAACGATGGGGTACCCCCATACTCGGTGAGCACGTAGTCGGACTTAATGGCGTCCCAGTCGTTCTCAATGATGTGCTTGGCTCCGAGCACACCGCCTGCTTCTTCATCGGCGACGGCAAAGTAGATGATGTCGCCCGGATACCGCTTGCCTGACCGCACAATCTCGCGGAATGCCACGAGCATCGATGACGTCACGTTCAACATGTCGACGGCGCCGCGCCCCCACACTTCTTGAGTCCCATCGGCACTGGTGATGAGTTCGCCGCCGAACGGGTCGTTGTCCCAGCCCTCGGGACTGACCGGAACAACATCGGTGTGGCCCATTAAGCACAACGAGGGCGCATTCGGGTCGGTGCCTTCGTAACGAGCGATCAGCGAGGTCCGATTTGGTTCCGGTTCGAATGTTTGGAAGTCGATCCCAAGTCCATCGAGTTCGTCGCGCACTAGGCGAGCGTTGCGGTCCTCATGACCTGACTCAGGTGTGCCCTCGTTTACGCATTGGTTGCGGATCATCTGCTGCAGCAGGTCCACGGTCTCGTTGGTCAGCGTGTCGATCGGCGTTGCCATACATGCAGTATGACGCAGAACGCCATGGCTAGTTATGAACCGCTCGCCTCGTTGGCAACTGCCAGCGCAACGCCGAGCCGCTGTTGAACAGCACCGATGCCTGCCGCTGATTCAGCAGCGTCGACACAGAGCTCACGCACCCCGTATATCGACGAACCACTCAATGGCGTGCACCGTATTCGATGTCTGTTTGACAGACGCCTACCCACGTGTGAATGGGAGTCAAGTATCACGTATCGGTTAGTCTCTCTAACAATGCGACAGGGGGCTGCAGAACATTATGACGATCACGGGAGGTGAAATGAAGGAAAGTAAGTGGGTGTCTGATCTGCATTGGGTTCGTGAGGGTCAACAGGACCGGAGCCGTAAGACGCAGGCAGCACTCCTCGATGCCGCCGAGGAACTCTTTGCTAAGCACGGCACCGGTGGGGCCACGATCTCTGGTATTTCTTCCGCAGCAGGATGTTCTATTGGCGCGTTTTATCACCACTACAGCGACAAGCGAGCGATTCAATTCGCGCTGTTCGAGCGGTATGCGACAGAACTTGCAGAGACGAACAGGCGCGGTCTTGAACTGAACCGTTGGGCCGGTGCGACGATTGGTGACATCTTGCTCGGTTATCTCGAGCTAACAATGCACAACGATCGGGAACTTCCCAGGCGGTCTCGGTCCGCAGTCGCACTTGGTCAAGCTGAGTCTCAAATTCATGACGAGATGCTCAAGCTGCGGGTGCAACGTGAAGTAGGCCTTGGTGAACTATTACTGAACCGCGTTGATGAGATTGGGCATGCTGACCCTTCGCTTGCTGTCTCTTTTGTGCTCGACCAGTTGGGATCCATGATGCGGGTACGCATGCACGAACGTGGTGAACCAACCGGTTTTGGGACTCAATCTGACGAAGAGTTCATAGGCGAAGCGATCGCTTCGGTATGTGCCTATCTCCAGGTCCAGATTCCATCGGATTCCTAGGTCATCTCAAGAAACTGCTACATCGCTGCGGATCTTCGATGAAGCCTTGGACTTGCTGACTGTCCGAGGCGCTTGGTTCTGCACAGGGACGTTCTTCATCTAGGACGAGAACGTGACGGTTAAATACCACGCGTTGTGCGTGCGCCGACCACAATGGCAGGGTCCGGAACGCCCGAACATAACCCAGGAGAGCACGATGATCGATCGCCGCAATTTCTATATAAACGGCCAGTGGGTAACCCCTGCAGAAGCCAACGACTTTGAAGTCATCAACCCATCGACCGAGCAGGTTTGTGCCACGATCTCTTTGGGGGGTGAGGCCGACACCAATGCAGCCGTCGCCGCAGCCAAGGCGGCGTTCGTGCCGTGGAGCATGACTCCCAAGGACGAACGGATTGCGCTGCTCGAGAAGTTGCTCGAGGTCTACACGGCTCGTAGTGGCGAGATGGCTGAAGCAATCTCGATGGAAATGGGTGCGCCGATTGCGCTCGCTCAGACTGCGCAGGTTGGTGCCGGAGGCGCCCATATTAAGAACATCATTCGGGCATTGCAGGCGTTCGACTTTGAGCGTCCGCTCAATGATCGTTCGCCCGACAACGCCATCTTGTATGAACCCGTAGGTGTGGCCGCCTTGATTACGCCGTGGAATTGGCCCATGAATCAGGTCGCCCTCAAGGTGGCTCCCGCTCTCGGTGTTGGCTGCACCATGGTGCTCAAGCCAAGTGAAGTCGCACCATTGAGCTCAGCGCTTTTTGCCGAGATGGTCGACGAAGCTGGCTTCCCAGCAGGTGTGTTCAACATGGTCCAGGGTGATGGCCCGGGTGTCGGCACACAGTTGTCCGGCCATCCCGATGTCGACATGGTGTCCTTCACTGGTTCGACTCGCGCTGGAGTAGCCATCACCAAGAATGCTGCCGATTCGGTTAAGCGGGTTGCACTTGAACTTGGCGGCAAGGGAGCGAACATCATCTTCGCCGACGCCGACGATAAGGCCGTCACTCGAGGCGTGCGACAGTGTTTCAACAACAGTGGCCAGTCATGTAACGCGCCAACTCGCATGCTTGTCGAGCGGCCGCTCTATGACCAGGCTGTAGCGATGGCGAAAGATGTTGCCGAGAAAACTGCTGTTGATATTGCTAGCAACGAAGGCCGCCATATCGGCCCTGTTGTGAGCAAAGTGCAGTGGGACAAGATCCAGGCGCTCATTGCCAAAGGCGAATCCGAAGGTGCTCGCTTGGTTGCCGGTGGAACTGGTCGCCCCGAGGGTCACGAAAGTGGTTATTTCGTGAAGCCGACAGTCTTCGCCGACGTGGACCCCGACATGACGATCGCTCGAGAAGAGATCTTTGGACCGGTTCTTTCAATAACGCCGTTCGACACCGAAGAAGAAGCTGTGGCGATTGCAAACGATACGCCGTATGGCCTGACGAACTATGTGCAGACGCAAGACAACGACAAGGCTCGCCGAGTCGCCCGTCAACTGCGATCCGGCATGGTCGAGATGAACGGTCTAGCGCGCGGCGCTGGCGCACCATTCGGCGGCTACGGCCAGTCTGGCAATGGTCGCGAGGGCGGCGAATGGGGCATCGAAGAATTCTGCGAAGTGAAGTCTGTATCTGGTTGGAATCACGTCGATGCCGGCTGAGTGCTGACGCCGCTTAGACACCGCCTGTAATGCAAGAGTTAGACGGTGTCGTCATCTGATTCAGTCGCAGATGGTGACACCGCTTGCTCGCAACGCAGAGGTGGGTCCATCCAGCCGTTTTGAGTCGTTTGTCTCGTGCAGACTGGCTTCGTCCCGTTAATGTTCGGCCGGTCTAATCCCCGTGCGGTGCACGATTCCAGTGCACACATTATTGTCGGCAGCATCATTGGGAACGGTTTTGCTGGGGCGGGTCTCGCTTTAGCACGCAACGTCAAAGGTTTCGGCCTCATCATTGACTGACCGGCGATACGCATCGAGGGTCAGCTGAGTGGCTCAACGAGGGCATGGGTCGCCAGCGATGTGATGAAATTATGGGCGAAGCGCAGCCATCTGGTCGGTGTAGGTCGCAAGGTCAAAATAGTCGCGCCATAGCGTGATCAATCCCTGGTCATTCACGTCGAAGAAACCAGCTACCGGCATCTCGAGCCAGCCCTCACCAATCTTGAAACGGTCGACCCGTTCGTTGACAACCCGATTGCCGTGCTCGAACTGCGAACTGACGGGCCATGCGACCTGGCTGGCGGAGCCCAAGAAACCTGCGAGTGCTGCTCGGACACCCTCGCGACCAGCGATTGGATTCATTGGAACGTTCTCGTATAAGACGTCGTCGGACAATATGGCTACTGCGCCGTCGATGTCGAGCCGCTCGATCGCCTGAATAAAGGCGGTCACGGTTTCACTTGGAGTCATGACCGCCACATTAAGCGGCTGCTCAGACGGGCGGTACTGTTGGTCCATGGTGCAACTTGATGTGGAACCAATCTCGGGCGTTTTGGGCGCCGTTGTTTGCGGAATTGACCTTGCTGAGCCACTCGACGAAGCGACTGTCGAAGCGATCCGATTGGCCTTTGTGACTCACCATGTGTTGTTTTTTCGAGATCAGGACCTCGACGCTGAACAGCAGATGGCTTTCGGTCGACGATTTGGCGAGCTCGATGAACACCCGTTCGTGTATGGCACTGACGAGCATCCTGAAGTCCTCGACATTTTGACCATGCCCGACGACGTATTGAACTTTGGCGGTGGGTGGCATGCTGATGTGACCTTCCTGCCCGAGCCTGATTTGGGATCAATACTCTTTGCTATCGACGTACCCGCTGCGGGCGGTGACACTCTTTTTGCTAACCAGCACGCTGCGTACGATGCGCTAAGCGACACGATGAAGGGCATGCTCGATGGCCTCGTGGCGGTGCATTCGGCTGGCTCGCAATATCAAGAAGGGGGTATCTCGACTCGGTCGCAAGCGATGCGTACAAAGAATGCTGACCTTGCGGCAAACGAGGTACAACACCCGGTCGTTCGGACACACCCCGAGAATGGCCGCAAGGGCCTCTATGTGAATCGCGCGTTCACGAGTCGCATCCGCGGCTTGCGTCGAAACGAATCAGAAGCGCTTTTGGGGTTCTTGTTCGATCACGCAGTCCATGAACGTTTTACCTGTCGTTTCCGGTGGGAACGGGGGTCGTTGGCGATGTGGGATAACCGCAGCGTGCAGCATTTCGCCCTCCACGACTATGCGGGTCAGAGGCGACAGATGCGTCGCATCACCATCTGCGGCGATGTCCCGTCGTAACCCGAGGCGGAGGCGTTCAGAGGCCGAGTTGGTTGTTCACCAGTATCGAGACGATACGAGTTGCCACCAAACCGCTAATAGTCAAACCGCTAATAGTCAAGACGGGCAATAGTCAAGACGGGCAATAGTCACTACGGACGGTGTGAGCACGTGGATAACACGCATTAGACGAGTGGATGCCGAGGGCGTGAGATTTATTGCGACTTAATTATTTGTCTTAAGAGTTAATTTTCATCCTTTTAATCCAGTGTTGATCCATCAGGGTGAAATCCCTAGTGTCGAGTAATGCGCATCGGCGAACTCGCTACCCAAACCCATGTCTCGACCAAGACGATCCGCTACTACGAGTCGATTGGTCTTCTGGCCGAACCTCCGCGTACAACAGCGGGTTATCGCGATTATGGCGGTGGTGTAACTGAACGGCTGATGTTCATTCGCGATGCGCAGGCGACGGGTCTGTCCTTGGGGGAAATAGCGTCGGTTCTTGAGCTGAAGGAAGCGGGCGAAGGCTCCTGTGGTCACACCACAGCGCTGCTAGAGCGGCACCTAGCGGACATCGACGATCAGGTTGAACGGCTGAAGTCGGCGCGGGTTGTGCTCAGCGAGTTGGCAAGACGGGCGCGCTCGCTTGATCCTGGTGCATGCACAGACCCCAATCGGTGCCAGGTGATTGCCGGGTCGGTGTTCCCGTGAGTTGAATGAGACCCTCGTCACCCTTGACATTCCAGTTGAGTGGAAGCTTTATCCTTAGGGTGTGACATCACCCCTCTCAAATCCGCAGGCCGAGAGCGCTCGGGCCATAGCGACCGAACGATCTGAGTTGATGGTTGACGGCATGACGTGTGCAGCCTGCGCAAACCGGATTCAGCGCAAGCTCGCAAAGTTAGACGGGCTTTCTGATGTGCAGGTGAACTTCGCCACTGGGCGAGCGACCATGATGCGTAATGCCGACGTGACCGATACCCAGGTCGCCGACGTAATAGATGGTCTGGGATATGCCGTGATTGATCAGACCGACGCGGATGACGCGGGTGATCGGCGCGAGGCGGACCTGCGGCGTCGCTTGATCGTCGGCATTGTGCTTGCCGTTCCGGCTATGGCGATCACGATGGCTTCGCCCTTACATTTTACTGGATGGACATGGATCGTGGCAGCGTTGGCCACACCGGTTGTGTTCTGGTGTGGCTGGCCATTCCATCGCTCTGCGGCTATGAACCTTCGCCACGGTGCCACAACCATGGACACGCTGGTCTCAATGGGGTCGTCGGCTGCATGGACGTGGTCTGCAGTCGTGCTTGTGGGGGATGTCGGTGGCGGACACATCTACTTCGAGACGGGCGCAGTAATCGTCACATTGATTCTCCTCGGCAAGTGGTTCGAACTTCGGGCAACCCGGCGGTCCGGTGATGCAATTCGTGCGCTTGCGGACCTCGGCGCCAGCACAGCTCGGCTTGAAGACGGTCGTGAAATCCGGCTCGATGACCTGGTTGTTGGTATGCGGTTCATTGTTCGTCCCGGCGAGAAGCTCGCAACCGATGGGGTAGTCGTCGCAGGGAGCTCCGCTGTTGACATGGCAATGGTGACGGGTGAACCAGTGCCTGTCGATGTTGATGTTGGCGACGAGGTCATCGGAGCCACGATCAACACCAATGGCACGTTGACGGTTGAAGCAACTCGCGTTGGCTCTGAGACAGCGCTCGCTCAAATCATCATGTTGGTCGATCAGGCCCAGGGAAGTCGCGCCAATGTGCAACGCCTGGCCGACCGGGTCTCGGCAGTCTTTGTTCCGGTTGCCATCGCTGCTTCTCTTCTCACGCTGATTGCGTGGTTTGGGCTAGGTCACGGGGCAGATGACGCATTCACTGCGGCTGTAGCGGTGCTGATCATCGCGTGCCCCTGCGCACTGGGGTTGGCGACACCGTTGGGCATCATGGTTGGGACTGGCCGAGGTGCACAGCTTGGCGTGATCATTAAGGGCGGTGAGGTCCTGGAAGATACTCGAGATATCGACGTTGTCGTCGTCGATAAGACTGGCACGATCACCGAAGGAAAAATGCAGTTGGTCGGCGTTCACGTACCTGCACTGAGTCACGCCGATGAAGCCGAACTACTGGTACTAGCGGCCTCGCTTGAGACCTTTTCGGAGCACCCCATCGCTCAAGCGATCGCAACGGGAACAGTGGGGCCTGGCTCGAAGGCTTCCACAGACCTGCGCTCTGTGGAAGCCTTCGAGTCACGAGCGGGGTATGGCGTGACAGGGTTGGTCAACGGAGTGCAAGTGCGGGTAGGCCGTCGTCTGCTGTTCGAGACGGTCCCGGATGGTGTTGAGGCGTTGGCCGAACAAGCCGAAGCCACCGGTGCAACAGCAGTACTGGTTGGTCGAGGTACACAAGCCGAGGGTGTGCTTGTCGTAACCGACACGCTGAAAGACACAAGTGCAGCAGCAGTAGCGGCTCTCCACGAACAGGGTTTGAAAGTCACATTACTCACCGGAGACAACCAGCGAGCCGCAGACCAGGTTGGTGCCGCCGTCGGTGTCGACCATGTCATCGCCCAAGTCTTACCGAGTGGCAAGGTCGATGAAATCAAACGACTGCAAGCAGCGGGCCATCGGGTGGCCATGGTCGGTGATGGTATTAACGATGCACCTGCGCTGGCCCAAGCCGACATCGGCATCGCTGTAGGTACGGGCACCGACATAGCTATTCAGGCATCGGATCTGACCGTGGTGAGCGGCGATCTTCGAGCAGTAGCCGACGCAATTGCCTTGGCCCGCCGAACTCTCAGCACCATCAAGGGCAATCTGTTCTGGGCGTTCGCTTACAACGCGGCTGCGATCCCGCTCGCAGCATTCGGTGTGCTGAATCCCATGATTGCAGCGGGCGCAATGGGCATCTCATCGCTTTTCGTGGTCAGCAATAGCTTGAGACTGCGCCGCTTTACTGGGTACCGTGCCATTACCTTGTAACCGCCAGCATTTCCATTCTCATTGTCTCCCAAGAAAGAACGAGTTATGGCTTCACCAATGATGTATTCCGTGCCAGAGATCAGCTGCGAGCACTGTGTGAACGCAATTACTGCCGAACTCGACCAGGTTCCTGGTGTGACGTCGATCGATGTTGACGTCGATGCAAAACTTGTGACTGTTATAGGTGGTGAGAGCATTGCGATTCTTCGGGCCATCGACGAGGCCGGCTACGACGCATCTCGACAACGAGGGGCCGCAGCGGCTGAACAACAGCTCGATGATGGTGTTGTTCGGGTTACTAAGTGGACCTTCCCGCCTGGAACCGAGACTGGCCCTCATGTGCACGCATTTGACTATGTGGTGGTCCCCGTCACCGATGGTGAGCTCACCATTGAAACTGATGACACCAGCGCTGTCGCGCCGATAACGATCGGTGTGTCCTACCAGCGGGGCAAGGGCGTGGCACACAATGTGGCTAACGACGGCGACACAACGGTTGCCTTTGTCGAGGTCGAACTTCTCGACCGATAACTGGCATGGCTGAATAACGAAGCCCCTTGGTACAAGCAGCGCAGCGCCGCTCGGTTGACGCAGTCGCTGGCGGCCAGTCGATGTTGCTAGGGCTGCCAACAGCGGTGGACAGTGAGGGCCACAGATCATTGATGGGCCGATTTCGGTCCTTGATTGCAATCAAGGACCGAAGTGTGAGTTTCTCCGTCGTTAATCAGGGTGACGGACAGGCCCGTACAACTCGCCATATGCTCTTGTTCATGATGCTCCGGGCCTCAAAGAAGTTACGAAGCTTGTTCGTGGCTCTGGCTGTGACCGCCATAGTTGCCACCAGCTGTGGCGGTAGCTCAGGCGACACCGCAGGTGCCGCCTCAGCCCCGGCAGAAGAAGCAGACCAAGCTGCCCCTATCGAGGAAGCCACCGCTCAACCCTCACGTGTGGCGACAACCGTGACCGGCGGTCAGATCGCCTCAGCCCCGGCAGAAGAAGCAGACCAAGCTGCCCCTATCGAGGAAGCCACCGCTGAACCCTCACGTGTGGCGACAACCGTGACCGGCGGTCAGATCGACTTCGGGTCATTCGAGGGCCAAGACGTAGTTCTATGGTTCTGGGCGCCCTGGTGAGCGACCTGCATCCTAGAAGCTCCTGCGGTCGCAGAGGTTCAACAATTGTTTGCAGATGATGTCACCATGATCGGCGTTGCTGGTCGTGACGATGCCGACACGTTCCAGCAATGGATCACCGACCGCGGCGTCGACGCGTTCGAGCACATTGCTGATCCGGATATCGAGATCTGGCGCGAGTTTAGGATCACGTCCCAGCCGTCATTCGTCTTCATCAACAATGACGGAACTATCGAGAGTCATATCGGGCCTCTGGGGCTCGAAGGCCTGACTGCCCGAATCAACGAACTCATCGCTGCCTAGCGTCGGTGCTGCCTCGGGTCGGTGCTGCCTCAGGTCGGTGCTGCCTAGCGTGGCTGCAGTGTCGCATCGGTCAGTCCAATGTTTTGAGATAGCGCTCTACCTAACACCGTCCATGACACTGGTACGTAAGCCCAGGCGTGTTAGAGCCTGTACGAGTTAGCAGCGTTTAGGCATCGCGAAAGGTGCCGATAACAGCAGTGGTGACCAGGCCAAGACCCGCCGCCATGAAGAACGCGCCTCGTACCGACCAGTCGATGAGCGGGATGAACAGTATTGGTCCCACGGCGTGGCCGACGAACCGGAATGACAGCATGAACGAGAGAGCGCCACCCCGGTTTTCGGGCATGATCGACGCTCCCAATGCTTGAAACACGACGATGACACCGCTGATAGCGGCGCTGGCGATAATCCAGATGATCGCGAGCGTCCAGCCGTTGTCAGCAAGCGACGGCAAGCCCGCAAACAGTGTGGCAGCAGTGGCGGTTGCCAATCCAACGGCTCGTGCACCGAATCGGTCAAGTACCTGGCCCCAGGTCGGGCCGAGGACCAAGGCACTCATCGCTCCACCGAACAACACGAGGCCCGTCGCCGTCCCTGATAGTTCGAGGACATCGCGAGCAGCGACGCCAACGAGCACGCTGATACCTACTGGTCCGGCGGCAGCGAAAAGGAAGGCGACGCTAAGTGCGATCATGCGGCCGGTTAATAGGGGGCGAAGGCTAGGCGCTGCAGCATCGCGTGGGGCCTCGCCAGTGGGCGGGGCGAGGGCAAGTACGAGCGAGACCGCCATGGTGCCCCAAAATGCATAGCGCCAGTTGGTGTCGGCTGCGATGCCGCCGACGATAGGCCCCAACCCGCCGCCGAATGCCTGGAAGCTTGAGTAGATTCCAACCTGGCGGCCGAAGCGTTCGGCAGGAACCGTCTCGGCCAGCCCTGCCAAAAGAAGTGGGGTGATGAAGGCGTTGGCGACACCCTGGAGGGCCCGAGCCACAATGAAGACAGTGAGGGTCGGAGCGAGGGCACACCCGATGCTGGCGACTGCGTACAGCAGGTAGGTGCCTCTCACCGTTCGTCGTCGGCCCCAACGCTCGCCCAGCGTTCCTGAAACCAGCAGTAACGCAGCGAATGGAATCAGGTAGAGGCTGAACCCCAGGCTGACGGCACTCGACGATGCATCGAATTCGGCGCGGAGTTCAGGAAACATTGGCACGATGACGACCGTTCCGAACGGTCCCATGAAGCCACCGATGTAGAGGGGTAGCCGTTGCAAGAATGCGCTGCGCACTTTGGTGCCTCCATGCAACATGGGTTGAGAGTAGGGCCCATTGCGAGACCGACCAAGATACCAACCAGATTGATTGCGGCTGCACGGCTATTTTCGGACCATAAGTGGACTTCGACGTAGTGTCGTGGCAAGGTCGCAGGCAGAAACAGGGACGGTTATGGATATTGATGTGTCATCAGTTGACCACGCATTGAGCACGACTCGGGCCGTGCGCGTGCGGCTCGATTTAGAGCGGCCTGTTGATAATCAGATGATTTATGACTGCATTGACGTGGCTGAGCAGGCACCATCTGGTGGCAACCAGGGCAGCCGACGGTGGATTGTTGTACGCGATCCCAAGATCAAGGCTCAACTAGCCGAGCTTTATATGGCGACCGGCGGCGAATTCATGGTTGGGGCTCGCGACAAAATTGCCGGTACGGGCCACCCACAAGAACGGGTTATGAACTCGGCAGCCCACCTGGCAGAACATCTCGCCGAAGTACCCGCCATCGTGATTCCCACTATTATGGGTGTGCATGATGGCAGCGGTCGCCCTGGTCTATTCGACTCGGTTATTCAATCGGTATGGAGCTTCTGTGTTGCCTCGCGGGCTCGAGGCCTGGGTACAGCCTGGACCACAGCGATCCTGGGGAAACGCGATGAACTTCGCGAAGTACTGGGTGTTCCCGAGACCAGTACACAGATAGCGATGATCCCCGTCGCGTGGTACACCGGCGAGGATTTCAAGAAGGCGCCTCGCTACCCGGCTCGCCAGGTCACATTCATCGATCAGTACGCACATACCTGGGAGACCGGTCCAAGTGATCCGGCCTGTCTTGGCGACGGCCCGGGGTGTGTCGTCGAAGCCGACATCAAGGCGCCGATTGCTGACGTCTGGGATCTGGTCACCGATATCAATTTCGGTGCCCAGTTCAGTGCCGAATTCGTCGGAGCCCGCTGGGCTGGTGGCGCCGATGGTCCTGCATTGGGTGCGCAGTTCATTGGCTCGAACAAGCATGACGCAATAGGCGAATGGGACGTGCCGTGTTTCATCAACCATTACCAGGAACACAGCGAATTTGGTTGGGTCACATCTGACGCCGATAACCCGGGCGCCCGTTGGCTTTTCGAGATGACTCGTATCGCTGGTGCAACCCGTCTTCGCTATAGCGTCAAGCTTGGGCCGGGCCCATCAGGTATCAGCCATGCGATTGCGTCGATGCCCGATAAGGAGCCTCGCATCTTGCATCGGCGAATCGGTGAACACCGAGCGAATATGCAGGCGGTGATCGATGGCGTGAGCGCAGCGCTGCACCGAGACTCCGACGGCCCAAACCCCATTTTCGCCTAGCCGCATCAACCTAGTGCCCCCACCCCCTTCGACTCAGATCCAGAACCTTGGTAAGCGTGGACGGGTACACATTTGGTGAAACCCGGACTATTGGGGGTCGCAGGAAATGGCCGGGATTTTTGGTCTGGGAACTCGAAAACAGGGTTTTGGTGAGGGACGAAGTGAAACCCGGACTACTGGGGGCCGAAGCGAATGGCCGGGATTTTTGGTCTGGGAACTCGAAAACAGGGTTTTGGTGAGGGACGAAGTGAAACCCGGACTACCCGGGTTAGCCCTTGGGCCGCTGCCCGTAGTCTTGCCACGGATGGTCGCGGTCGGCAACGACCGGCCGGACGCCACGTTCTTGCAGATCTTCAGCCCACAGCAGAGCTTCTTCGGTATGGCGGGTGACACCGTCGAAGAAGGTGCCCATCATCTGTGAGGTTCGCAGGCCCATATTTTCGAAGGCTTGGTTGATCAGCATCTTGTTCAAGGCGAGTTGGTTCGCCGGGATGTGGCTGAAGCGTTGTGCGTCGGCCTCGATCGTCGCTGCAAGATCTTCGGGCGCTACAACGTGGGCCACGAGACCGATCCGGTATGCAGTTTCGGCATCGATTGCGCGGCCGGTGAGCAGGAACTGCTTGGCGTGTTCTAGGCCGAGTCGATACATCCACATCATGGTGGTGGGCGTGCCGAAGACTCGGCTCGGGGCATAGCCAATATGAGCATCGTTGGCCATGTAGAGCTGGTCACAACACAGCACCATGTCGGTGGCTCCGCCGACTGCCCATCCGGTGATCTCGCCGAGTACAGGCTTGGGGCATTCCCAAATTTTCATGAACCGCTGGACATTATTGTTCATGAACTGGTAGTCGCGCACCGGATCCCAAGCTCCTTCCCGGGGCTTTGGTCCCTTGGCGCCGTATGGCGTTGTCCAGCCGACATAGTCAGACTCGTCGGCAGTTGCGCCTAAGTCGTAGCCGGCAGTCAGCGTGCCGCCGGCACCGCGCAGGACAATGGCGGCTACGTCGGCTGACTTGGTGGCGGCATCAATTCCGTCAGCGATTCCCTGGATGACGGCTTCGTTCAACGCATTACGTTTGTGGGGTCGGTTCAGCGTGATGATGGCAATGTCATCGCGCTCTTCGTACAGCACCGGTTCTGTCATACCCGTGAGCGTAAACGACCCGTGGGCGCAGACGAAGTGAATCGTCACCGATCAGATGCCCTGACACGATCCAGTGAGCTCTAGAAGCCTGCGATCTGAACGGCGGGCGTTTGGGCCTAACGCCCGGTGAAATTCGACGACCTGGCTTATATAGCCGAGTTCGAACGCTTCGACAGCAGTAGCCATGCGCCCGAGAAGAGCAGTCGCAGCGCTGGCTGCAGGCAGACCTGGCGGGGAAGGAGCCAGGACCCGGCTCCGGTGTCCGGTACCAGCCCACGGTGTGCGAAATTACAGGCGAACCGGGCTCGGTTGCTAGCAATACGAACGTCGCTGTGACTCGTCCATTCAGCGCCCATACTGACAGCGGGCCCATCGCAAGCGGCGGTTACGGGCTTTGGGCAAGCGGTGATGTTCCACCACCCGTCGGCGGTCATTGTGGGCACCTTGATGCCGCGCTCTTTGGCCGGAATGGACTCGAGGAAGCCAAGGTCGATCCCGGCGCAGAATGCGTCACCTTCGCCAGTAAACACGACCGTGCGCACTTCGGCCCTCTCGAAACTGCGTAAAGTCTGCGCACTGATTCTGTCGGTGAGACTCGTCTAGCCGACCGTACTAGGTAGAGGAACGCGCCTTTATTTGGAGATGGCCTCGGTGTAGTTGTCATCAGCGTCGGCCGCTGCGCCACAATGGCCTGTATGGAATTAGCGACGCTTGCATGGGGGTTTGGACTGGTCGAAGGACCACGAGTCGATAGTGAGAACAACCTGTTTTTCACTGATGTCGTCGATGGTGGTGTCTTCAAGCGCGCCCCAAACGGTGATATCGACACCCTCATTTCTTCACGCGAGTCAGTAGGTGGGTTGTTGCTTCACCGTGATGGTGGCCTTGTCGTCACAGGACCGACCGTTGCCCATTGGAACGACGGTGAAATGCGACTACTGCTTAGTCTCGACGGTGTCCTTGCTTTCAATGATTGTCATGCCGATGCCGATGGCCGAGTCCTGGTCGGGTCGATTCGCTCGGACCCAGCAGTTCTAAAAGGCGAACGCGTACCGGGTGAGTGTTGGCGGATTGAGCACGACGGACCCGCGACGCAGCTCTATGGCGGGGTTGGCCTGAGCAACGGCATCGGCTTCTCGCCTGATCAGATGACCATGTACCACTGCGACAGCACCGGTCGCTGCGTGATCACGCACGACTACGCCGCGAGGGGCGTCCCCACGAACCGCAGTGTGATTGCTGAAGCAAGCTTCGAACGAGGTGTTCCCGATGGCATGTGCGTCGACGTCGACGGCAATCTTTGGGTCGCACACGTCGGTGGGCGTCGAGTGGTCAAGCTTTCACCAACCGGTGAAGAACTCGACGAAATTCTGATTCCTGCTCGGTGGGTAACGAGCGTTGCGTTTGGCGGCCCTGACCTGGCTGATATGTACATCGTTACCGCAGACAACCTCGATGATGAGAGCCGGCGAGGCACCATTTTCCATACCGTGCCCGGAGTCCAAGGGCTTCCAACCCCGTTGGCCACTGTCTAAGGGGAATCTTTAGGCGAGTTGTGGTGACGGAGTAGCCCTGACGCGGTTCAAGAAACTGGGTTGTCGGCGTCAGACTGAGAACGCCGCTTGGCGGTGAGTTGACGACCGAATGTTTGGTGTGAGTCGGCGGCAAGTTTGGCGGCGAAACCGATTGCGGCGACACCAAAGGGCACGACGATGCTCTGCCAGGTGGTCAGGTTGGCGACAAAGTATACGAGTGCGAATGAAGCCGTACTGGTAGCTGTGACAACGAGTGTGGTCAGCGAAGTGTTGCGCCATATCGCTCGGGCGACACGCGGGCCGCGGTGGAAGGAACCAGACAAATCATGGATCACAAGCGTGGTGTAGAGGCTGATACCGACTGCCACCATGATTAATACGGGTACCTCGGCCACAGTAGTTCCCAGGCTGAATAAGACGGCGCCGAATCCGCTGGCTAATGCCGACCCGATCAGGCTGCCGATGAAGATGACTCCCGACGCGACAAGCAGGATGCCCAAGATATTGTCCTCGGAGCTTTGCGAGTTCACGAATGCTGCCATCGCCATCGGCAGAACCAAGGTCACGAGCGCGCACAGCGGTCCGGCGCGGAAGAAGCGATCAATATGCCAGGTCAACATGCTGACTCCACTACCACGATCGACCTCGAGCCATCGCCTGGCGCAGTTGACGAACCGAGTCGATCACGGTGATTACGGGTTCATCGGGTGCCCACGCCACGATGCCGACGCCTCGTTCGCGCAGCGATTGCACACCGATCTTTTGTTCCACGGCGGCGAGTCGGCGAGCTTGTTCTGTTGTGCGATTGGTAATTCGAAGGCGCCTGCGCGACGACCGCGCTTGTTCGGTCTGGGGGACCAATACTGAAACTGGGTTGCCGCGGCTGCGGATCTCGGCGACGAGCGAAACCATTAGCGGATCTCGTAACGGTGACACAGCGACCACGATTGCATTGTTCGGAATGGTTGAGACAGCAGGCGGTCGATACATGCGCCGACTGGCTTCTGGAGCATTGCTGACAGCGACGAGACGGTCGGCGATTTGAAACAGTTGGTTACGTCCCAGCTTGGGAGGCAACCACTGCACGGTGTGGCCTACAACGAGTAGCCCGACACGATCATGCAGGGCCAGATGGCCGCGACTCAACGACATCGCGGCGCTGACCGAACGCCGCTGGGTCATTCGCTGTTCGTCATTCTCGCCATCATGGGCATCGACGATGATGACGACGGTGGTGGAACGGTCGGGGTGACGGAGGGTGACCCATGGCTCTTGGCGTCGGTTGCTGATTCGCCAGTTAATGTTGCGCGTCGAGTCGCCTGGTTGGAATGGCCGAATATCAGCGATCTCCATGCCTTGTCCGCGATCGTTGCTGAGGTGGCTGCCGACGATGCTGCGGAAGCGTTCGGCCTCGAGCGATGCCGAGATGCGATCTTCGGGCAGCCCGATCGTGACCGTCGTGTCGGCTCGGGCATCGAGTTCGCCGCCGAACATGGCGAAACGGTCGCAGACCCGGACCGTCAGCTTGTCGATCTTGGCGACGCCCCAGTCGCTGGCGCGCACGGTGAACGCAAGTGTTGTCGTCGAGTTCGACTTCACGGTCGTTACGGCTCGAAGCGATCCGACGGCAACCAGCCGATCACTTGGTTCCAGCTCGATTTCGACTCGGCCGATTCCGCTAGGGCTTGTGATGTCGACCAGGATCGTGACGTCTTCGCCCTCGACGATGCGTGTGCGATCGGCACGAATCTTGACCACGCCGTCAACTGGCCGCCACAGGGCTAACGCAGCGGCAATCGCGACAACGAAGGGCGTGGTCAAGGCCAAGACGTCGGGTCGCCGGAACGCGATTGCAGTGACCAGCCCAGCAAGGGCGATCAAACCACACACGTCGAACAGCGGCAAACGCCGAGCCAGTTCACGGTTGCCGGTGAGCCTGACTGAAGTCGATGGCCCCTCAAGCACGTCCGGTAGGGACTCCTGCGCCAACGTCAGGCCTCAGTGTCGGTTGCAATGAGTGACTCAGGCATGGCCACGGTGTTCATGCAGTAGTCGACGATGTCGGCCCCCGTTACCCCACGGAGCCATTCGTCAGGCTTCAAGATCAGCCGGTGCGCCAATGCGGGGACTGCAATCGCATGCACGTCATCGGGCGTGACAAAACTGCGACCATCGAGCGCCGCCCATGCCCGAGATGCTCGAAGCAAGGCCAGCGATCCACGAGGACTGGCGCCTGCGTCGGTACGTCCCGAGTCACGTGTCGATGTCACCAGTTCGACCATGTACTGCGCAACGCTGCGCTCGACCTGCACGGCCTCAACAACGACTTGTAGCTCGCGAAGTGTCTGCGCATCGATGACTTGTTCTAGGTCAACTTGCTCGTGCCCACGACCGGCGCGGCGCATGAGGATTTCGGTCTCGGCAGCTACGTCGGGGTAGCCAACGTTGAGGCGTAGTAGAAACCGGTCGAGCTGGGCTTCGGGAAGGGGATAGGTCCCACCGGATTCGATGGGGTTCTGGGTTGCGATAACGATGAATGGAGTGGGCAACGGATGGCTCGTACCGTCGACCGTCACCTGTCGTTCTTCCATTGCTTCAAGTACAGCAGATTGAGTCTTTGGGGGAGCCCGGTTGATCTCGTCACCGAGGACCAGGTTCGCGAACACGGGGCCAGGCTTAAACGTGCCTGATGCACTTCCGGCTTCGAACAACGTCGAGCCAGTGATGTCACCTGGTACGAGGTCAGGGGTGAACTGCACACGAGAGAAGTCCAAGTCAGCGACCTGAGCGATCGAACGAGCAATGAGAGTCTTTGCCAATCCGGGTACGTCTTCGAATAGCACATGGCCGCTCGCGAAGATTCCGGTGAGCAGGAGCTTTAGGACGTCTCGTTTTCCAACGATTGCCTTTTCGAGCTCATCGAGCATGGCCGTTCCATAGCGAGCTACATCGCTCGCCGTGTGGGCTGTCATTACGCAGGGTCTCCTGGTGTTGTTGAGTCATTAATAGATGCTTCGAGGATGGCGATGGTGGCCTCGATCCACTGATGATTGTGGGAGGTCGGAACGGGACCGGACGGGGCGATACCACGCAGACGCTCGAGGGCTGCGACCTCGTTAGTCGCCGTGTCCCAACGCGACGAGTTGTCTTTGCCAGAAAGCAGCGTTGTCTGCCACCGGCGTTCGTGCGGGTTCAAGTTTCGGTTGCGCTGCGAGTGCCAATGGGCGATACCCCATGTGCCGCGTTTGTTCTGATCAGCAGCGGTGACTTGTGAGCCGGTTCTGGTAGCGGACACGAGCAGCGTGAGCGTTGCGATAATCGCTGCAGCCGTGAGTAAGCCGGTCATGATTCGGTTCCAGACTTCGCTCGCCCGGTTCGGCGATTGCTGATCCGCTTCCACGAAATTGCTGTGTAGTAGTCGCGGATCTCGGTGAGTGCTTCGATGGCGGAGGCTCGCATTTCTTCGTCGATTGGCTCTGACGAGAATCGGGCTCGCTGAAACAGATGCGTCAGATTCTCAAGCGGTTGTTTCACGCGGGCGTGGCGGCCGAAGATCCGGTCGAGGTAACGCAGGGGGGTCTCGGCGGTTTTGCGGGTGAGCTCGATAGCTCCGAAGCCGGTCTCGACCGCCGCATAGGCACGTTGAATTGCATAGCGGGGGCTGTCGCCATCGTTGAGTTCGTCAATCAGGTCCCGCGCGAAGTCGGCAATTTGTTCGGCCTGCTCTTCTTCGGTGATCTCGGCGGCAGCACTTCGAGTCAGGTTGATCGATGGCCTACGGAACCGGAACGAGAACCGCTGTCGAGACAACAGATAGAGCAATCCGATGCCGAGCACAACGGTGAGTGCGATGACGACAGATTCCGGAATGTCGATTGGGTTTGCGATATCGGCCGCATCGGATTCGCCCGGCGACAAGCCGCTTTCAATGGCCAGCACGTTTCGACCTGGAGGCGTGCCGGTTTCCCCCAAGGTGAACTGCTCTGCATTGCTCGCAACAGCGACGAGTACGAGCAGTCCGAGTGCGCCCGCGGCGAAGACTGCGAGGCGTCGCAGTGGCATCGCAGTAGAGGTCACGGCGTGGAGGTTACAGGGCTAAGTCCGGCGTGCGGTATGCGCCAGCGGGCCTTGGTTGCTACGCGGCATACACCAGTGGACATTGCTCAGAATCAAGACGGTCGCCAGCGAGTAAACCGTCAACCAGAACGGGAGCGCTGATACCGACACGAGGGTCATAGAAAACGTCGTCGCCGCAGTAGCGAACTGTGTAGCCCCGACGTCGTTGATCGGTGGTGGCGTTGCCTGGCGCTCCATGGGCGGTCATCGCGCTGAATACATAGACATCGCCGGGTTCGATGTCCCAGGTGATGATGTCGTACGCATCCCGATCGGCTTCGATGTCGAGCATCTTCTCGTAGTCAGGGTTTTGGTCGTAGGCACTATTGCCACTATTTGGCCCGAATGGTTCGGGCTGAAACCACCTGTCCCATTCGTGTGAGCCGCGTACGAATTCGAGCCGACCGTTCTCGGCGGTTGTGTGGTCCAAGCCCACCCAAACCGAGATCACGTCTCGTCCTGACACCGGCCAGTAGGGCTGGTCGTTGTGCCAACGTGTGCGGTGATCAGCACCGGCTTCTTTGACGAATAATTGGTCATAGAGCAAGTTCAGTCGTGTCGCTCGTAGAAACGTTTGAGCGATCTCGACCGCTGGTGAATCCAGGCAGAACGCTGCGAAGTCAGCGTCGTCTTGCCAGACACGAAGGTTGCCGTGGAACCTGCCTCCCGCGACGTCGTAGGAATGGTCGAACGGGCCCGGTTCGGCGATGTCACGCTCGATGGCAGCGGCAAGACGCTCACGCCACTCAGGACTGATCACGTCGCGCAGCACGGTGGCGCCATCGGCCCAGTACTGCTTGATCTGTTCGTCGCTAATATCCATGGCCAGAGGCTAGATCGCGGCTGCCTGATAGGGAAACCCGTGCAGACTATTGCGTTTGATCATGAGAACTGGCGGCTGCGGCGGTGGTTTCCCCGTCAGCAATCATCACGGTGTCCCGATGGTGCGGCGCGATGGAGTTGGGGCCGAGTTCGAGGTGAGCGCGAAACCTGTTCTTGACGAACGCTAGGCAGTGCTCCAGGAGCGGAACAGCAGCGCTGGCTTAGCGGGCGATGCGAAGGACTTCGCGAGTGCGCTCGATCTCGTCAGGATTCCCGCCCATGGGCACCGCTGTGAAATCAGTGGCGCCAGATACTGCGATCTCGGCGATGCGTTCGGTAACTTCAGCTTCGGTGCCAACGAGTGAGAGCTCACCGAGTCCGTGTAGGCCTTCGATATCGAGCATGCGTCGGTAGCTAGGAAGTTCGGCATAGATCGACAAGATTTGGCCCAGAAAGTCGCGCGCTGGCTTTGGTTCGTCGGTCACCCACACCGGGATCGAACACACGATGGAGGGCTTGTCGCGCCCGGCCTTGTCGGCAGCTGCATTAATTACAGGGGCAATGTGGTTGGCGATGGTCTTCGGGCCAACGCACCACAGGATCGTGCCGTCGGTGCGTGCACCCGCCAGCTTGAGCATCTGCTCGCCGAGTGCAGCGATCATGACCTTGGGGGTCGGAGTGTCGAGCAATGGCATAGCACCCTCGTAGCTCCAGAAGTGGCCGTCGTGATCCACGATGCCGTCGCTTATGAGTGGCTGTAGCACATCGAGAAAGTCCATCATTTGGCGGACGGGACGTTCCCACTTCATCTTCCATCGACCTGTGACCGATGGTTCGTGTGCCAGTCCAAGGCCCAGCACCAATCGACCGTCGATAGCGGCCTGGGTCGTCATTGCTTGGCCTGCCAAGACCTGTGGATGGGTTGTCCAGGTAGGGATAACGGCGGTGCCCAGCTTCATGTCGGATCCGGTTGCGCCGCGGGCGGCAAAAACAGTGAGTGCATCGACGCCACCAGTCTGAGCCAGCCAATATGACGCAAAATTATCGTCTTCGGCCGAAGCGAGGTCGGCGTTGAGAGCGCCGAGTGCAGGGTTGGCAAGAAGGCCAGAGCCATTGATTCCGATATCCATGGTGCGGACCCTACTGGTCTACGAACTGTCTCGGGGCGGGCCTCAGATGGAGCACAGCGAGTGGGCGAGACCGGCCGCGCTAGCGATCAGCTTGTGCGAACAGAATCCGTTTTTGCCTGCGCCGTCTATGTCCGAGCCGTATCAAGGCAGGTCGGTGGTCATCATCCACACCAGCCACCGCGAACGGTTTGGTATTGCCGCACACGCTTTGATTCACCATCGCGCTCGAGTGGCTGACCAGAACTGATAAAAGTCGAACGTCTCTAGTGAGATCGAGTTCGTCGCTAGGCGGTTGGACCGGGATTGGGGCCATGAGTTTGGCACGATGTCCCCGCCATCTGAACCGCTTGATCTGTGCGGGATAGCGTGCGTTTTTGTGCCTAGCCCCCGACAAAAGGTGCGCCTACGGGAGGTGGGTGAGGGCAGTGTCGAGGTCGGTGTAGAGATCCTGTGGGTCTTCGAGACCGATGCTGAGCCGGATCATGCCATCGCCGATACCAACGAGCGCTCGGCCCTCGGCCCCGATACGGCGGTGCGTGGTGGTGGCCGGGTGTGTGGCCAGGCTTTTAGAGTCGCCGACGTTGTTCGAGATATCGAATAGTTGTAGAGCGTCCATGAACGCGAAGGCGTTTTGTTTGTTGCCGACATCGATCGTCAGGATCGTGCCGCCAGCGCTCATTTGCCGTTTCGCCAGTTCGAACTGCGGGTGCGATGCCAACATTGGATAGCCGACGCGGGCAATTGCCGAGTGCTGTTCGAGTTGCTCAGCCAATGTTTGCGCCGAGCGGCTCATAGCGTCGACTCGAAGACGAAGAGTTTCGAGTCCCTTGACGAGGACCCACGCATTAAACGGACTGAGGCTTGGCCCGGTGTGGCGAGTGAACGGCTTTAGATAGTCCGTCTCGAACTGCTTGGTGCTGAGCACGGCGCCACCAAGGACGCGGCCCTGTCCGTCGATGTGTTTGGTTGCCGAGTAGACGACGACGTCAGCACCAAAGTCGAGTGGCTTCTGAAGGATGGGGCTGGCGAACACGTTGTCGACGATCACGAGGGCGCCGGCGGCGTGAGCCATCTCGGACACCGCCGCGAGGTCGATGATCTCGAGCCCAGGGTTTGACGGCGTCTCCAGAAAGACGGCCCGTGCGCCCCCGGCAAGTGCTTCTTCCCACTCGTTGAGCGAGGTGCCATCGACCTGGATGGTCTCGACACCAAACCGAGGCAGAATCTCGCTCATGATCACGTGGCAAGAGCCAAACAACGCCCGAGAACCCACGACCTTGTCGCCTGCAGAGACAAACGAAGCGAGTGATGCGAACACCGCAGCCATGCCACTTGCTGTGGCCATGCAGGATTCGGCGCCTTCGATCAGGCGCAATCGTTCCTCGAACATAGAAACAGTCGGGTTGCCGTAGCGAGAGTAGATATAGCGGTCGTGTTCACCAGCAAAGGCAGCCTCGGCCTCGGCCGCGCTGCTGTAGACATAACCCGACGTAAGGAACAGGCCCTCGGCGGTCTCGTCGAAACCTGTTCGCTGCAATCCGCCGCGTACGAGCAGGGTGGCCTCGTGAAGTTCGCGTTCAGTCGTCATCAAGAACCTCGTCACCTACTGATGCAAAAGCATCGGCCAAAAGGGCCCGGGATGTGGTCGAGAGGCCGATTGAACCGGCCAGTATAACCGCTCCGGGACTCATCTTGTTCAGTGTCTTGGCAACGATCGAAACCAGGTGTTTGTGTTCGGTGCGCTCTGTCATGGCTTCGAACTGGGTTTCCAAAAAGACAAGGCATGCAGCGTCTTCGAGTGTTTGGGTATCTAGGTCAGTGCGCAGCTTGGTGCGCCCGAGCAGCAACCGGGCGAGTTCGATCGACGATTCGGGCCATTCATCTTCCTGCATTAGCGACGCAAGGGAGTCTGCCTGGTGAGCTTTGTTCGCTCGGCGCCACCGCAGGTATCCCGAACGGCCTTCGGGATAGTCGACGCGCTTCAACTCCCATCGGCGCAAATGGTGGGCCCGCACCGCCAGCCGCAACTCATCGCGTGGGGTGGCACATAGTTCATCCAGCCATCGGCTGCCCGCCTGACCTTGAACCATGGCAAGGGGCTGCCCATTAAGGTTGTTGGGGTCCTGACGATTTGCGTCGTCGATTGCCGCAATCGTCGATGCCAACTGGGGATTCATCGCTGCTGCCAGGGGGTCTGACCCCAGGTGCACAAATCCTGTACGAGCGCGGTCAGGTAGCGCATTCACTGATGCCGATTTCGGCGACGTATGGCCCGGTCTCGTCGAAGTCGACGTAGAAACTGGGGTCCACATCGAGTTTGGGGAAGAGATCGAGATCCTTGAGACCCTTGGCGATCTCGCGGGCGCCGCCGACGCGGTCCATCCAGCTACGGAAGGACTGGCCGGCATCTCGTTCGTCGGTAAAGCGTCGAAGGACTCGGGCGGCTGCCTCAGGTGCCGTCTTCGCAGGCAGTCGCAGTGCCTTGTCACCGAAATGGATCGTCTCTTGACCGACGAAGCCGCCGAGCAACATCTGATACCCAGGAGCTGGCTGGCCATGAGCGCGGCGCTCGATTCCGAAGAAGCCAATGTCAGCGATGTGGTGTTGCCCACACGAGTTCATACAGCCAGAGATGTTGATGCGTACACCGCCGACTTCGGCCAAACCCTCGGCCTCGAGTTGGGCACCAATGGCATCAGCGAGGCCACGTGACTGTGTCACGGCGAGTCCGCAGGTGTCGGCGCCAGGGCACGACACGACGTCTCGGCTTAGCTCTGCGCCAGGCTGGGCCATGTCGAGTTCTGCTAACCGTTCATAGAGCGAGGGAAGCTGGCCTTCGCTGAGCCCACGGACCACGAAGTTCTGCCGGTTCGATACCCGCACGTCAACCTTGAAGTCGCGAATGATCTGCGCCACGCCTCGGAACTGGGCTGCGGTGATGTCGCCCAGACGGCACCAGGCATAGGCCGACACAGTCGATTTGGCGATGCCTCGGACGACGTTGGCTGACTCCCATCGCCCGTAGGGCGAACTTCCGCCCAAGCCGACCGACACGCCGTGCCCGACGGGTGTTGCCTGCTGGGTCATGTCGCGCCCGGCTGGAGCGTCGCCATAGAGGACTACTTCCTCGGGGATGCCTCCAGGCCAGGTTGCCGAAGCTGGTAATAGATGACGCTGTGTCAGCACGCGGCGCTGCACCTCGTCGAAACCGAGTTCGTCGACAACCCACTTCATTCGCGCTCGTAGCTTGTTGTCGCGATTGCCGGTTTGCTCGAACACCCGCAGGATGGACTCGATCGTCGGAAGCAGTAGTTCGCGTGGCGTGAAATCTTCCAGTGCAAGCGCAGCGTGGGGGTTCGCTCCCAAGCCACCTGCGATGTATATCCGGAAGCCAGCTTCGATAGAACCGTCGTCGAGCCTGCGGGTTGTAGCGATCACACCGGCGTCGTTGAACATGGCCTGGCCGCAGTCAGTTTCGCACCCAGAGAAGTTGATCTTGAACTTGCGAGCCAGCCGCTGACCGATGGGGTTGCGCAGCAGATAGTTGTTCGTTGCGTCAGCCCACGCCGTGATGTCGAGAACTTCGAATGGACACGCTCCGGCCAGGTGGCAGCCCTGCACATTGCGCACGGTGTCGCCGCATGCCTCACGGCTGGTCAAGCCGACCGACCCTAGATGTTCGAGTACTTCCGGGATCTGGTCGAGCTGCACATAGTGCATCTGTAGGTTCTGCCTGGTCGTGATGTGGCCCCATCCTCGGCTGTATTTCTCGACGACCATGGCCAACATGTCGAGCTGGTCGGCTGACACTTTGCCATAGGGGACACGGACGCGAACCATGTGATTCTCACCACCTTGGCGCTGCCCATAGATGCCGTTGGTCAGGCGGAAGACGCGGAAGACGTCATCGTCGACGGTCCCCGCTCGATAACCAGTCAGCATGTCGCGGAACTTATCAATGTCAGCCCGAATGCCAGCGTCAGCCACATGAGGCGTGGGCTGGAATGGGCGGGTTTCGGTGAGTGTCATGAGGTTGTTCCTTGAACGATAGGTAGTCCGGGTAGTCCGGATTTTGGACTCGTTCCTCGGCCAAAATCCTTCGTGAGCTGTGCGGGTCGACGGTCCCGGGGACTTTGTCTTGTCTGTGGGTCGTCCTTGGCGCCTAGGTGGTCCGTCTCGGTTAGATCTCTTCCGGGTAATCCGGTGATGACAGATGCGGCTGCGACCTGACCAATGACGATGACGGCGGGGTTGGGCACGGGGTATTCACCGAGGCGGTGCAAGGGCAGCCGGTCCACGGTCTGGTCAGGTGTGCTGGCGGAGTAGATGATCGCGACAGGCGTGTCGCGGCTCATGCCACTTGCCAGAAGACGCTCGCGAATCTGAACCGTTCGACGAGCGCCCATCAGCACAACGAGCGTGGTGTTCAGCTGCGCAAGTGCCTGCCAGTTCAGCCCATCGGCCTTGTTGGGGTCTTCGTGGGCCGTCACGACGGTGAAGGCGCTCGAAACATTGCGGTGCGTAACCGGGATACCGGCCAACGCTGGGCCGGCGATCGACGAGGTGATGCCAGGGACGACAGCAACGGATATACCTGCAGTCTCGAGTGCAATGGCCTCTTCGCCGCCGCGGCCAAACACGAACGGGTCACCACCCTTTAGCCGCACGATGGTGTCGTGCTGGCGGCCGCGGTGGATCAGGATGGCGTTGATCTGGTCCTGTGTTGTCCGCTCGCCGTTGGGGTCCTTGCCGACGTTGATGAGCTCGGCCCATGGCGCAGCCATCGCCAGGATTTCGGCGGAGACCAGACGGTCATAGACCACAACATCGGCCCGGCCGAGCAAGCGCGCTGCCTTGACGGTGATCAGTTCAGGATCACCAGGGCCAGCCCCGACAAGATGCACCGTCATGCTGTGACCTTCGGCTCAAGGTTCGCCGACCCGTTGGCACGGAGCACAGAAGACCTGGTTGGTGGGGCAGGGTGCGCATCGAGACCGATGCTTGACCGGAGCTGCTGGCGAGCTGCGTCGACCTCGCCGGAAGCCACGAGTTCAAAGATGCCGTCGTCTAGCGCCTCGTTCCATCCTGCGACCTCGCTCGTGCCCAGCACATAACGTGCTTCGGCGCGGACCTCGACGAGCAGGTCCATCAAGCGGTCATAACGTTCATCGAACTCGGCCTCGAACTTACGGCGCAGCCATGTAGCCATGGCGGGGCTCTTACCGTTGGTCGAGATGGTCAGGGTCAGATCACCCTGACGGGCGACGGCAGGAAGGATGAAGCTGCAGTTCACGGGATCGTCAGCCGAGTTCACCCACACCCCCGCTGCATCGGCGTCCCGGAACACCTGGCGATTCACAAGCCGGTCATCGGTGCAGGTGATGACCAGTTGGTAGTTACCCGCTTCGCCATCGAGATATGTGCGTTCGACAATGTCAACGGGCAGCGCAGAGATGAGGGGATGGATCCATGGAGCGATGACAGTGACATCAGCGCCAGCTCGCAACAGCCCTTGGATCTTGCGCACAGCAATATTGCCTGCACCAACAACAAGGGCTTGGCGCCCCTTAATGCGTAGTTGCACCGGGTACGAATTTTGGAGGTTGGCATGGGCTGTCACGGTGCAGGTCTCCCAGATGTTTATGTCCATTTGTACGGACATACTCTATAATTCCGATCGGGTTAGTCGGGATTAGCTCGTGAACCTATTCCGCCAGAAGCCGCGACGCAACCGGTTTCTCCCAAAAAGGGACGTGACGTATGTAACGACTAGCGTTTCGTTATGGCACCTGACGCTCCAACCATCGACGAGTTTCGGCGTCGGGCAGCCGACTTCATCAGCGAAGCGAAGACCGATGGCATTGCCTGCCGCGCTTTTGGGGCGATCATGCCCCCGGCCATGTACGACGAAGCTAAGGCCTGGCAACAACACATGTTTGCCAGCGGTTTCGCCGGGGTGTCATGGCCAAAGGAGTACGGCGGCCAGGGCTATGGCCCTGAGTTCCGGTTGGTCTGGAGCGAAGAGTGCGCTCGTGCCGAAATCTCGCCATACATGAACTTTCAGGGTTTCGTGCTGGCCGGCGGAGCGATCCTTAAGTACGGCACCGAAGAGCAGAAGCAGAAGTATCTCCGAGCGACCCTGGCAGCCGAGATTCTGTGGTGTCAGCTCTTCAGCGAACCAGGCAGTGGGTCCGACCTGGTCAGCCTCTCGACCAGGGCCGAGGACCATGGCGACGAATGGCAGGTTAGTGGGCAAAAGGTGTGGTCCTCGACAGCGCAACTAGCCGATCACGGAATTCTGCTGGCCCGCACCAATCCGGAAGAACCGGGCCACAGCGGCATTTCCTTCTTCCTGTTCGATATGCACGGCCCAGGTATTGATGTGCGGCCACTTAAGCAGATGACCGGAGATCACGAGTTCTGCGAGGTCTTCCTGGACGACGCACCGGTGGCCAAGGCCGATCTGCTTGGGCCCCTGCACGGCGGCTGGGGTGTTGCCACGTCGGTGCTCGGTGACGAGCGAGCCGAAGTAGGTGCAGCTGGAATTGGCCTCGAGCGTGCCACCCAACGGCTGATCGACACGATCGATGACAGCACCGACCCCGTGCACCGAGATCGAATCATGCGAACCCGAGTCAAAGCGGGGGCGCTGCGCCAGCTGCTTGATCGCAGCGAGGGCGATCCGAAACTCGGACCATTGGTCAAGCTTGGCAACACTGAATTTTCGACCGAACGTACTCGAGCGCGGCTCGATGGCATGGGGCCAGCAGCGACGGTCTTGGCCGATGAGCAAGTGGCCGAAGACTTTCTGTATGCGCCAGGCATGCGGGTTGCTGGCGGCACCAGTGAGATTCAGCGCAACCTGATCGGCGAACGCCTCCTCGGTCTACCTCGTGAACCCAAGGCTGGCTAGCTCGAGCAGTGTGTGCGAGTAGTGCCGATTTAGCATTCGAACTGTCTCCCCTATCGGTCGATTTCGTGGATTGGTTTCCACGCGCTGGTCAGCTTCGAGCCGAAGCTGCAGAGGGGCAAATCAATGCTCGTTGGAGATTACTTAGCAACCCAACCGAGTAGGTCGCCCTTTCGGATGACGCCCGGAGCGACGGAACGCTGTCTACGTGTGGATCTCAACGGCGAGGCCGTAGTGGTCGCTGGCGACGATGCCGTCGATAGGTTCAATGCCGAACATCCAGGCTCGAGTTGGATTGCCGACCGGCCGATTTTCTCGGGGCCAGCCGATCAGAGCGTAGTCCAGCCGCCGGTTCGGCCACGCCGAGTTGTTGATGTAGGGATTGGTATTGGACCAAGTGATGCCGGGGCCGTCGCCAACTTGTTCCCAGGCGTCGGTCCAGATCCGCCCGTCGACATAGGGCGTTGAGCGACCGGTGAGCTTACGGATCTCATCACTTTCAGGAACGGCGTTCAGGTCGCCGGTCAGGATCGGAGGGAGATCGCCGCTGGCATGTATCTCGATGAATTCCGAGGCAGCGGCGAGCTGTGATGAGCGAGTGGCTGATTGGCCGAAGTGATGATCGAGGTGGGTGGTGAATGCAGGCAGGGTCCCGAATGGGGTCTTGATGCGGGCAAACACGATGGTGCGGTACTCGCGGCCCTTCGCATCGGCGAGGAACCGATGGGCGTTGGTCTGGATCGGCCAGCGGCTCAGAATTGCATTGCCCATCGAACGCTCGTAGTCGCCGCGGGGATCATGACCTGCCCAGATGTGATGGAAGCCGAGCTCGTCAGCCAATCGGTCAACCTGACCTCGCCAAGATTCCTGCAACATGATGACATCAGCATCAAGATCACCGAGTACAGCTGCGATGGCTGGTTGTCGCTCTTCCCATTCGTTGAACTGCCACTGCACGTTCCATGTAGCGATTACAACAGCCATGGTCAGGCCTTCAGCCGCAGCGCGGGTCGTGCGAGCATGATTCCGCCAACCACGAGCAACAAGATCAGCCCACCAGCGACCCAATACGTGGTGCGTTGCCCCTGGGTCTCGTAGAGCCAGCCAGCGATGGGCGCCATGATTCCTGCGCCAAGTGATTGCATGCCGCCAAGCACGCCTTGTGCCCCAGCCTGACGTTCTTCGGGCGCGGTCATACCGACCGCAACGCCGCTCGCTGCAAATGTCAGACCGTCGGTCACCGCATGGACCATGGTCACCGCGAAGATTGCTCCTCCAACGGTGAGTAGGCCGTATATACCAAAGAAGAAAACGGCCGCCAGCATGCCTGTGGCGGCGATGATGAAGGGGCCGATTCGCTGCGCGAGTTTGCCCGCTGTTGGGCCCAACAGAACCAACGGGATCGCGAACAACGCGATGCCAAGGTTGGCCATCCAATCGGCGGTTCCGAGATCGGTGTGCACCAGATCCCACAGCACATCGAAGGCGCCGATCATCACGAACGCGGCGACGCCAAGCATTACGGCCCCGGCGAACGGGCGGTAGAGCAGCAGGTCGAACGCAAACCGTTTGCGATCGACAGCACCATCGCTTTTGGTCTCGATAGGAAGTCGCAACGACAGGAGCACAACTACGACCGTCGCCGCTGAAATAACGATGAACGGCGCAGCGATGCCGAAGGGCCCGACGAGGATGGCCGAGATTACTGGACCTATCGCAAACCCGAAGACGTCAGCCGAGAACAGACGCCCTAAGTTGCGCCCCAAATTGGGGCCTGATCCAATGACCACGATGCGCTTGATTGCTGGGCCTGCGGCGCCGATAGCCAATCCAGAAATGACTCGTCCGGCGATGATGACGGTTGCTGATGTGCCGAAGCCCATCATGAGCAGGCCTGCTGCATTTACCAGTGCGCCGCCGAACACCATTTGGCGGGCATAACCACGGTCACCGTATGGCCCGATCCATATCTGTGAAAAGAATGACAACAAGAAGCCGATGCCAATGATAAAGCCAAAGGTGGTTTCACTGATTCCGTACTCATCACGGAAGTCGCCACCCATCGTGAACAAAACCCCATAGCCGGCAGCGAGGGAGGCCGACAAGATCGAGAAAATTCGGATGACCTGCTGCGATGACGCAGCGGGTTCGACGCTCGTGTCCGTACTCATCTTGGTCAGGCTACTGCCGCTGCTTCGGCGCTAGTCGGGCTGAGTGCCAGCATTGAGATGATGGTCGACATCGCTCCGGCGAACAGTACTGATGCGAGCCTCATGGACCTTGCTTTGCAGGGCGACCCGTTCGCGGTCTAAACCGAGATGCATGGATTCTGTCCGTGCATGGGTTGGCTGAGACATGTCCGGTAGAGGCGACGAAGTACGACTATGAGCGCACGGTTATGACCGACTGTTCGATTTTTTCGATTCAGCCGTCGGGCCTAGACCGTCGAGGCTCATACCGATTACATGGCGACCCACGGTTGAACGAACAGCCATACGTTGTAACGAACGGGCCCTACTGTCCTCACCCGATACCGCAAACTCGCCCGCCAGGTTGGCAAGGCCCTGACCAAGAGCAGGTTCCACATCGAAGGCACACTCCAGCAAGAACTCAACCGTATGGGTCTCAACCTATAGCTGTTAGGTCAGCCCGGGATTGGTGTGTTCTGCCAGGCGTAGAACTGCCAGCGGTCATCTTCGTTGACCCATACCGCAGTGAACCGGGCGACGATAGTGATCTCGTTGTCTTGCACACCAACAATGAAGGTCGCCTTGCCTGTGATCACCGCCGTCGATCCGGAGCTAATGATCGCAACGTCTTCGCGTTCGACCGAGCGGTAGTCAACGAAGCCGCTGGTCACTGACCTGATCCAGCTCTCTTTGGTGTCAACGGCCGCGTTCGAGTGCGTATAAGTCAACGATGCATGCACTAGAGAGTCAAGGGCCTCGAAGTCATTGCTGATTAGCGCTGCCCATCTCTGTTCTTCTCTTGCTAACGCATCGTCGTTCATGCCCGAACCCTAGTCATACATGGGCACTGTGCTCATTTTGTAGCCGTGCGCTGACGCTCGACGACGAACGCTCTAAGAACTGATGGCCGTTCCCCGACACGTAGAACTTGCTCATAGAAGAATGGCCCAGGCGAGGTCGTACTGTCTGTTTAGGTCTCCTGGCATGGTGCATTGATGAACAAGTGGTGTTGGCCAGGTGCATCGTGAACCTAAGCTGAGAGCGGCGGGCGTGCCCTCTACGAAGACGTAACTAAAGGATCTGTTCGTATGTCGCAGGACAAACCGGAACTCACCTCACACGAACTGATCCGCCAGGCACGCGAGGTGTTTGCTGTGCCTTTCCTTGATAAAAGCCGGGGCGGGACATCAGCCCAGGAGTTGGGATTAGCGCCGCAATCGGCGTCGACTCAGCACGGTGCGTCGAGTGACCCGTCTGCATGGTCATACACCTCAGTATCGCCTTCGTCAGAATTGCTCTCGTCGGAATTGCTGCTTCGCAGACGCTCTGCCGATCTCTGGAGCAACGATCGGTCAGACAGCAGAGACGCGAGCGAGCCGCTCGTTGCGCCCACTCCGGCTGGTCTGCGTGGTGCGCCAATTCCAGCGACACCTCCGATGGCGCCACCGATGGGGCCTGTTCGGTCTCAGGACCGGATGGCACCTGTGCCCCCAGGTTCGGCGCAGCCGCTACCGCCAGTCTTTCGACCAACTCAGGCTCAGAGCGTGCTGCAACCGCCCGGATCACCAGCTTCCCAAGCAGCGAAGCGGCGGGGCCTTTCATGGCGCTGGATTCTGGCAGGAGTGATCGGCCTAGTGGGAATCATCGGTGCGGTTGCCGGTTCAAAGACCACCCCATTATCTCAGGTGGAATTGGGAGACTGCTTCGAAGATCTGGGCGCCGATCAAGACTGTGCGGGACTGCATGACGCCCAGGCATATGCGCAGCTTCCGGCCGGCTTGGACGACAGTTCCGCGCTAGCTAATTGCGACCTTGAACTTGCCAAGATTCTTGGGTCTGACCATATGAGCGATGGCTCGATCGTCGTCCCCGCTGACGGACTGATCAAACAGGTCAATAGCGCTACGACTGGACAGGACGAGGCGTTCTGTTTGCTTGTTTCGCCGTCTGGCAGCTTGTTTGGGTCTGTGCTTGCCGAGTAGTTCGAGTCGAGCAGATTAGAGGCCTTTGCGGCGTTTTATCTCGGCGGTGATGGCGGGAACGACTTTGTGGAGGTCTGCGATCACGGCATAGTCAGCCTTGACGACCATGTTGGCCTCGGCATCGATGTTAATCGCCAAAATTCGTTTGCTGGCCATGGCGCCGACCCAGTGCTGGATTGCGCCACTGATGCCAGTCGCAATGTAGATCTCGGGGGCGATGCGAGTGCCGGTCTGACCGACCTGGTCTGTGTGGTTGCGCCAGCCAAGGTTGGTCACAGCGCGTGAGCAACCAACTCGGCCGCCCAGTAGGTCAGCGAGCTCTTCGAGTTGCTCGAAACCTTCGGCCGAACCAACGCCGCGGCCACCGGACACCACTACCGAAGCAGTCGACAATGTGACACCAGCCTGTTGGACATCGCGGTCAACAACGATGGTCCTAGCCAGAGAGCCGTCGAGGTCAGGCGTGAACTCCTCGACGATGCCAGCACCCGGTGCGGGCGCGGCCTCTGCGAGGACGGCATGGTGGCCATAGGTCAGCAGCTTCGGCCCGTCTGTTACGAGTGTGGTGTCTTCGAGAAGCGAACCGCCCCACTGGATGCGTGTTATTGACCAGGCGCCGTCGCCAGGAGTGACGCTCATGCAGTTCGCCACGAACGGAAGGTCCATGCGGGCCGCTATCTGCGCCAAGATCTCGTTGCCACGACTCGTCCCGACGGCCATGACGGCATCCGGTGATGCAGCGCCGATGAGCTGCACGATGGTCTCGCCCACGGCCTCGGGACCAAAGTCGGTCAGCATGGGGTGGTTAGCGACGTGAACCACCGCAGCGCCGGCCGCTCTGGCCTGACCCGACAGGTCCAGGGCTCCATCGCCGACGAGAGCGACATCGATCTGCACGCCCATGTCGGCGGCCAACGTGTGGGCCGCAGTCATTGCCTCGTCGTTGGCTTCTGACCATGTGCCACGGTCGTGGTCCAAGACAACTAGCAGAGACATCAGAAACCACCAGCCAGCGAGGGGCGACGAGTTTCAGCCTGGACTGAGAGAGTGGAGACGGCCTGGTTCATTAATTTATGCATGAGAGGTCGGAGGACTCGAACGAGCAGCATCAGCAGACCCCAATTTCTTCGAGAATGTCGACGATGGCTACGGCAGCTGATTCGTCTGTGCCCAGGATCTCGGTGTTACTGGCCTGTTCAGCTGGGCGGTGAAGTCTCACTAGGGTCTGGCCGCCAGCTTTGGCGGTAATCTCGGCGTTGGTCAGCTCAGCCTTCTTTGAGGCGAGGCGGCCTTTCATGGTCGGGTAGCGGGGGAGGTTGATGCCCTCCTTCACGCCTAATACAGCCGGTGTCGGAACGTTGTAAACCTCGAAGCCAGCATCGATCTCTCGACGGGCAGTTACGGCGCAGTCGCTAGGGTCGATCCCCTTGATGGCATTTACGATCGGACGGCCAAGCTTGTGGGCAACACGCACACCAACTTGGAAACCACCGGAATCGGCGCTTTCGTTACCGAACAGGATCAGCTCGAACGGTTGATTGTTGGCTTCTTCGGCGGTTTGAATCGCTTCGGTCAACGCAGATGCAGTGCGTTGGGGATCCCACGCTGAACCATCGGTTGGTACCAGGATGATTTTGTGCGCACCAACACTGGCGGCGTAACGAAGCTGCTCTTCGGCTTCAACCGGGCCAAGCGTCAGCACGGTGACCTGGCCACCGTCACGCTCGGTGATCTGCACCGCTTCTTCGAGCGCACACTCTTCGTGTGGGCTTGTCGTGAAACCCAGATGCGCAGCATCAACTGCCATCCCATCGCTGGTCACATTGATCTTCGAGCCCGGTGCCGGGACTCGTTTGACGCAGACAAGAATGTTCATAAACGTTCCTTTGTTACAAATTGTTGACTCCTCAGCGGTGTCAACAATTACTAGCCCTTGAGGCGAGTGTCGTCGGGGTCAAAGGCGGAGCCTGTGGTGGCTACGACGGTCACGGGGAATAGTTCGTTCATGTACATGACCTTGAAAGTGTTTCCTATCTCGGCGAGTTCGGTCGGCAGATAACCCAGGCATAGGTACTTGCCATAGCTCGGGCCGTTACCTGCTGTGGTCACGACGCTGACTCGGCCGTGGCTGTCCAGAATGCGTTCGCCATCGTTGGTCAGAATGGGAGCGTTGCCACCTTGGATGAAGCGCTTGCGGCCCTGGCTATCGGTGTTGTCCTCGACTGCCAAGGTGCACATGATCGCGTCAGGGCCCTTTTCCCGGGCGGCCAGGTAGGCCTCTTTACCGATGAAGTCGGCCGCTTTTACCTTGGGGCGAGCCAGCCCAGCTTCGACTGGGTTGTATTCGCTTTCGAGCTCAGCACCCATCAGTCGGTAGCCCTTTTCGACACGGCCACCAACGGCGTAGACACCAGCACCCGTGGGTCGGAGTCCGTGCTCTGCGCCGGCAGCGGCGATTGCTTCCCATACCTGCGGGCCTTGTACCCAGGGGATGTAGATCTCCCAGCCAGTGTCGCCGACATAGCTGATGCGGAATATGTCGACCTCGACACCAGCCGCGTCACCTAGAGAAAGGGAAATTGAGCGAACCGAACCGTATGGCGAGCCTTCGTGACTCAGGTCGGCGTCGGTGATCTGGCTCAAGATGGCTGGAGCATTTGGCCCCCAAAGGCCGATCGTCACGTAGTCTTCGGTGCGGTTAGCAACACTGACTGAGCCATCAGTCGGCATGTACTTCTTGATCCATGCCTCGTCGCGGCCACCGTCGAAGGCACCCGTCACGACTCGGATGTGATCGTCGCCAAGGCGCAACATGGTCAGGTCGCTGTGGAAGCCGCCGTCATGATTTAGCCATGGTGTATAGGTGCTGGTGCCGACAGGCTTGTCGACCTTATTCACCGACAGGTACTCGGCGAAGCCGACTGCGCCAGGGCCGGTCAGGTCAAAGATTTGGAAAGCGGTCAGGTCGATCATCCCGGCGTTCTCGCGCAGGTTCATGTGCTCGGCATCGATCAGTGGTGACCACCAACGGTTGTCCCATTCGACCTCGCGTTCACTCAGGCCGTACTTCTCGAGCAAGTCAGCATTGCTGCTGTACCAGTGCGGGCGTTCCCATACCCGAGCGGTGAAGTATTCGGCACCAGCAGCGTCGGTGATGGCCTTCAGGCTTGATTCTTTGAGACCGCGTTGTGATTCCCACTGCTCGGATGGGTGCACGATGCCATAGGTCTTGTTGAAGTGTTCGGCAGAACGAGCCCAGATGTGCTCGTCGTTCTTTTCGTCGTCGTAGAAGCGGGCGATGTCACTGGCGTGCGGGTCGATGACACGTGGGTAGCCATAGGTCATCCACTCGGCCACGACCTGGGCCATGCCTGGTCCTTCCTTGACCCACACAGCAGCCGCTGACCACAGATTGCGCACGTCGGGGAGCTCGCCAAGACATGGCATGGCGTCGGGGGTCAGCGAGAGCAGACCATTGATGGCGTACTTGATCTCGGCATCACCGAGCATGTCCATGAGCTCGATGGCTTCTTCCATCTGCTGGTCGAAGTCGTCAATGGTAAAAGGCATCTCAGTCGGAGAGAGTGCGGCTTCTTCGTTCGATGGGATCTCGTCGGGGTGGTGCAAGATCGGGCGATGACCGTACGAGCCGACTTCCATCGAACCGGCTGACTGGCGCTCATAACAGAATGTGTCCATGTCGCGAACGATCGGGTAGCCGATTTCGTTGTTGGTTTCGACCAGAACGTCCATGGGGCCGACATCGGCCATTTGGTGCACTGCGGGAACTAGGGGGATGTAGGTGCCAGCCATGTTGGCGATGCGGTTCGACCAAACACCGCAGGCGATGACGACATACTCAGCTTCGATCGTGCCTTTGTCGGTGACGACGCCGGTGATGCGCTTCATGCCTGGAACCGGATCGTCTTCGGTCAGCATCTCGAGCACCTCGGTATTAGCGAATACCTGAAGGCCGGCCGTTTCGATGGCCTCTTTTCGCATGACAGTGCCGGTCTCGAGCGAGTCGACCACCGACACGGTGGGACAATGGAAGCCGCCCAGGATGACATCGTCGTTGATAAATGGGACGAGTTCTTTGACCTGGGCAGGGGTTAGCAGTTCGGCTTCGACCCCCCATGCTTTGGCCGAGGTCATGCGGCGGTCGAGTTCGTTCATTCGCTCTTGGGTGCGAGCAACCTCGATACCTCCGGAGTCGACACTCAGGTTCATATCGCGGTACTGGTTTGCACTTTGCACGCCAAGCAGCGCCATTTCCTTGTTGTGATCAACCGGGAAGATGAAGTTCGACGCGTGACCGGTCGAACCTCCAGGGTTCGGAAGCGGGCCCTTTTCGAGCAAGACCATGTCGGTCCAGCCCAGGCGAGCCAGATGGCCGACCAGGCAGTTGCCGACGATGCCAGCGCCGATGATGACGACTTTTGCTGAGGCGGGGAAGTCACTCATGTGAATCTCCAAAAGAAGAAGGGATAAAAGCTGGCGATCCACTGATCAGTTCGTATGAGGAGTGGCCCCTGCATTGAGTTTCTGATACACGTGTGATATATCACTCATGTATCAAGAGTAAGCTTAGATTGCCTATGTGTCACAGGCAACCCCCAAAACTTGCCGGGAATGTGATCGTGTGAAACTCAGACAGCGAAAGCGAATTGCCCGACCGGCCCCCCTAAGGACGCGAACAGACGCGATGGATATGCCATGACGAGATCACTGAGCGAAGAGGCCTACACCCAGCTCCGATCGATGATCGTGCGGCTTGACTTTGTCCCGGGTGATGTGTTGCGTGAAGACGATCTGCAAGACCAGCTTGGCATTGGTCGGACGCCGATTCGTGAAGCATTGCAACGGCTCGAGCGCGAGCACTTTGTGAACGTCGTTCCGCGTCAAGGAATCTTCGTAACGGGCATCGATGTGGGCGAACTCTCGATGTTGTTTGAAACCCGCAGTGTGCTCGAGCCGTATGCCGCTCGGCTTGCTGCGCTTCGAGGGACTGACGATTCGTGGGAGGCAATGGAGGAGGCCCTCGATCGAACGGCCGGGGCCAGCGACGGCGCCGAACTCCTTGCCATCGACCGAACGTGCCATGAGTTGATGTGGCAGGCCGCTGGCAATCGCTTCCTGATCGACACGCTCGACATGCTCTATGCGCAAAGTGACCGGCTGTGGCATCTGTACTTAGCTGACGTGGCCGATCCTGGTCATGCAGTCGAAGAACACATTGCCATCCTGAATGCGCTGCGATCTGGTGACAGCGATATTGCCGCATCGTTGGTTAATGACCATGTCGCCTCATTCGATGCTCAGATACGCGGTGCGGTCACAGCGCGCCTGGCCTCGCCACTGGCTGGTTAGCTAGTTCCCAACAAGCGATTCGCTATCGGAGCTCTCAAAAGGAGCGGCCAGTGTTGGTTTCCACCCAGCTATTTAGTTGGGCTTTGGACATCAATCAACATCGCGCGGGCGACACGTCCGCAGGTTGGCAACAGCGAGAAGCGTTGTGAGCCAGCGGTAGTCATGGTGACGGCGCTCTGGTTGACTCATAAGAGATTTCGAAGCCAAAGCGGCCTGTCTTGGGAGCAATCATGGCGAAAGATAGCGGTGTGTGCCCATGTGGATTTGCGGCACCATACGCAGATCATTGCGGGAGAATACATCTGGGTGGCGCAGGCCTTGGCACAACGGCGGAAGGCTTGATGCGGGCCCGTTACTCGGCGTATGTGCTGCATGATCGTTCGTTCCTGCAGGTCAGCTGGCACCCGGACACCTCTCCCGCTGCTATTGACTTTGACGACAACATCGAATGGCTGGGTCTTGAGATAGTCCATACCGAGTCAGGTGCAGCGCTGGACAGCATCGGTGTTGTCGAGTTCCGGGCGCGGTTCTCTCGCAGCAGCGAAAATCTCGAATTGCACGAGCGCAGCTCGTTCGTCCGAGTTGATGGCTTGTGGGTATACGTCAGCGGGACCTGAGGGATTCCGCATGAGAGTCGGGCGATTGTGGCGCTGGGGCCGGCCAAGAATGTTGAATCGAGTAATTCCATTCCTCGCTTTGGGCGACGCTCTAGAAGACAGCGAGGGGGTTCTCCTCTGGCGGACTTGCCATCGCTGTGCGATCGTTGCGGGATGACGGCATCTGAGCTTTGGCTGGCTAAAGGCGTTTCCAAGATGGCGATGCGGGCGTTTCTCGGACTACTCGTGGTTAACGCGCTGGTTGCTATTGCTGCGATTCTGGGCGCAGCCGGTGACTTTAATTGGCAGGTAGTTGGCACCACGTTGCTGTTGACCGCAGGGTGCCTCACGATTGCTGCGAATGCGGTGGCGCTCGAGCGAGACAGGCTGATGCAGCTCCCGTACGTCGGCGCCGCATTGTCGTGTATTGCGTTTGGCGTGTTCATTTTTTTAATCTGGGTCGAACCGAGCTCTGCTAGCAAATTCGTGTTGAAGTCAACCTTTATAGTCCTGACGCTTGGTTTGGCGGCGACCTACGCCAGCGTGCTGGCCGTCCCTCGTTTAGCAGGGGTATTCTCGACCGCCCGGCTAGTCGCATACGCAACGGTGGCACTACTCGCTGGCATAACGATTGGGGTGATCGTTGCCGAGGCCGGCGACCTGGGTCAGGTCTATGCCGTGCTCAGCGTTGTGCTAGCGACGGCCACGATCATTGTGCTTACCGGCGCGGTGATCGAAAGCCGCAAGCCGTCCGGTACTCCCGCAGCCGCGACGTCGTTGGTGCAAAGCGGCGGCATGTATTGCCCAGCGTGTGGGTCAGCGATGGCGACGTCGGTGCTATCGACAACGCACGCCCGTTCCCACTGTGGCCTCTGCTTCACCCTGGATATCACATCGCCACCGGCCTGTTAGTCCGCTGGGTCTTCGTGGAGTCTTGATTGTCAGATTTAGTGGTCATGGGTCAAACGATGGGTGTCCAGAATGCGAGACTGTGTTCATGACGCCGTACGAAGCAATTATCTCCAAGCGCGACCTTCGGGTCTATACCGACCAGCCGATCGCTGACGATGTGATGCATCGCATCTTGCAGGCGGGCCGTATGGCTGGCAGCGCTAAGAATGTTGAAGCCAACCGCCTTGTCTTGGTCACTGACCAGGCGGTCCAGGATTCCCTGGTTGAGGCCGGCGAGTTCTCGTCTTGGATCGGCAGCTCGGCCGCAATTGTCGGGTTTGCGTCACCCGTCGCAGAATTGCGCCTCTTTGATGTTGGCCGTCAAGCTCAGAACATGATGATCGCCGCTCATGCAGAGGGTGTCGGCACCTGTCCGGTCACACTGCAACACAGCGATAAGGCGCGGGCTGCCGTTGGTTTACCCGACGACTGGGATATGCGCATGGTGATCACGCTCGGTTATCCCGTGCAGGATCATCCGGATAGCCCGCTGAAGCGCACTCGCGTCGCACTCGACGATCTGATCGTCCACAACCGCTGGGCCTGAACACAGGTGTACTGGTGCAGGTGCGTTAGTCGGTGGCTTCTTCCAGGATGAGTTGGCCGACGGCCGTGTTGCTGGCGGGCACGTGATAGAGCCGGTGCGCTTCCCGGGGTGGCAGCCCGCCGGCCATATCAGCGAGTGCGCCGCGAGCGACCAGCCACATCACGAGCTCGATGCCCTCGCTGCCTGCTTCGCGCACATAGTCGACGTGAGGCATGGCCGCCTGCGCTTCGGGGTTGGTCACGATGCGATCGAGGAACGCGTTATCGAAGTCTGTGTTGATGAGTCCTGCTCGAGGCCCCTGTAGCTGGTGGCTCATGCCGCCGGTGCCCCAGATCTGCACGTTCAGGTCGTCATCAAAACTTTCGACGGCGCGACGGATGGCCTTGCCGAGTTCCAAGCAGCGGCGGCCCGACGGCACCGGGTACTGCACCACGTTTATTGCCAGCGGAATTACCAGACAGGGCCAGGCATCAGGTTGGCCGAACATGATGGACAGCGGAACCGTCAAGCCATGGTCGACGGGCATGTTGTTCACCAAGGTCAGGTCAAAGTCCTGCTGAATGACCGAGTGTGCGATGTGGGCCGACAGTGCCGGATGCCCTTTCACCGACGGCACAGGTCGCGGACCCCAGCCTTCGTCGGCGGGTTCGTAGCTGGCTGACATGCCGAGAGCGAACGTGGGTACCATGTCGAGCCCGAACGCGTTGGCGTGATCGTTGTAGACCAGGATCACAGCGTCGGGTGGGTTGTCCTGAATCCAGGAGCGGGCCGGTTCGTAGCCAGTGAAGAGGGGCTGCCAATACGGCTCGGCGGTTTTTCCCAGATCCATAGCCACGCCGATTGCAGGCACATGACTGGTGAAGACAGCGCCGGTAATTCGTGCGCTCATACCCGGTTCTCCCACTCGTGTAGATAGCGGTTCCCGTCGGGGGAACGCCCGCCATTAACCATCATCTCTGCGTGAGCAATTGCGTCATTTTCGGTCATTGAACTCACGATCTGAACGTAGCTTTGGCCATCGGTCGCCCCGATCTTGGCCAGGAAATAGATGTTGCCGCCCAGCGCAATTAGTCCGTTGAAGTCACGATCGAGCACACCCTGCTTCTGCGTGCCTGTCATGGCCCATTCGTCGAGATAGCCAGGCTCGTCAGTGAGAAACCGCTCACGGTTCTCTACTTTCATCAGCGACATACAGAACTGATTCAACCAGTAACCGGCTGCTGCCTGTTCGGTGTCGAACACGGTCGTGCCGGGGATGTCGAGGTACGGCTTATCAAGACCCACTGGTGTCTCCAAAGTTAGATGGGCAGCTCACAGATTAAGTCCGACGTATTGTTCGGCGAACGATGTCTGCGCAGCTTCAGAACCAGCGAGATAGTTCAGGTCCTCTTCACGAGCTCGTTGTTCGAATGGGGACTGGTCGGGGAAGCGGTGCAGCAGCACCGTCAGCCACCACGAGAATCTGACTGAGCCCCACACTCGTGCGAGTGCCGTTGTCGAATAGGCAGCAAGCTTGTTGGCTGACCCGTTGTAGGCCGCGGCGAAGGCTTCGGACAGATAGTGCACGTCGGAGATCGCCAGGTTTAGTCCTTTGGCGCCGGTCGGAGGCACGATGTGTGCGGCGTCGCCAGCCAGAAACAACCGGCCGTATTGCATTGGCTCCAGTACATAGCTGCGCAGCGGTGCGATTGACTTCTCGATGGAAGGTCCCGTCACGATGGCATCGGCTTCGGACTTTGGCAGCCGTGTAAGCAACTCGGACCAGAATCGATCGTCTGACCAGTCCTCGACACTGTCGTCGAGTGGGCACTGCACGTAGTAGCGGCTCAGCATGGGGTTGCGCTCTGAGCACAAGGCGAAGCCGCGCTCATGGTTTGCATACAGCAGGTGAGGCAGCGGCGGTGTCTCGGACAGGATGCCGAGCCAGCCGAAGGGATAGGCCCGCTCGTACTCGGTTGTGATCGAAGTGGGGATTGCGGTGCGGCTGATGCCGTGTTGGCCGTCGCAGCCAGCCACGTAGTCACAGTCCAGTCTCTCTGACTCGCCGTTGGCCGTGAACGTAATCCAGGGGCGGTCGCTGGTGACATCGTGGATGTCGACATCGGTAGCGCCGTAGATGATGGAGACGCCTTCGGCTTCGGCCGCTGCGTAGAGGTCTTGCTGCACCTTGGTCTGGCCGTACGCCATCATTGGTTTGCCGGCGAGTCGCTCGAAGTCGACTGACAGCATTTCTTCAGCCCGCCATGCGAGTTTGACGCTGTTATGCACATGCCCTTCAACATCGAGCCGTTGCCCAAGGCCTGCGGCTCGCAGGATCTCGACGCTCGTCCATTCGAGGATCCCAGCGCGGATCCGTTCGAGAACATAGTCCTTCGTTTGGCGCTCGATTACGACAGAGTCGATGCCGTGGCGCTTCAGTAGAAGCGACAGCAATGACCCAGCTGGTCCAGCACCGATGATCGCGACCTGCGTTCTCATACGTTTCATCCTTGTGAACTGAGTGGGCGCTGATGTGAGCGATGGCTGCCTGACCCTGGGTGGGACAAAGCCAGCACTATGTCAGCGCAATCGACAGGACTGTGAACAATCCCTAGAATTGCCTGACCTTAGTCAGCACTCGGCCATGCAACGAACGGAAGCGGAACCAACGAATGCAGCGGATCATCGATTGCCATGGGCACTACACGACGACGCCGCCCGGAGTGGGCGCGTGGCGCGACGCTCAGAAAGTCGCTGTCGCCGCTGACTCGGCCTTCGTCGGCGAGAAAGGCGATCTGGCCGTCTCAGACGATGAGATCATCGAGAGCCTCGAGTCTGCCCAGCTCAAACTGCAGCGCGAACGAGGTTCTGATCTGACGATTTTTTCGCCACGGGCGTCGTGGATGGCGCACCACATTGGCAATGAACACACGTCTAGGTTCTGGTCCGAACACCAAAATGAACTCGTTCGTCGGGTGTGTGATCTGTATCCGGAGAACTTCACTCCGGTGTGTCAGCTGCCGCAGTCGCCGGGTGTAGCGATCGACAGTTCGGTGCGCGAATTGGAACGGTGCGTCAGCGAGATGGGGTTCATTGGTTGCAATGTTAATCCCGATCCCAGTGGTGGGTTCTGGACGGGGCCGCCGCTGTACGACTCGTACTGGTGGCCGCTGTGGGAGAAGATGTGCGAGCTCGATGTGCCGGGCATGATTCATGTGTCGGCTGCATGTAACGACAACTTCTTTACTACCGGCTCGCATTACCTGGGTGCGGACACGACGGCATTTATGCAGGCGCTGAGCTCGGGTTTCATGGCTGACTTTCCTGGCTTGCGGTGGATTATCCCTCATGGCGGAGGTGCTGTTCCTTATCACTGGGGAAGATTCAAGGGAATGGCTGCCGACCAGGGGTGGGATTTTGATGGCCTGCTCGACCACATCTATTTCGACACGTGCGTTTACCACCAGCCCGGGATCAATCTGCTGCTCGATGTCGTACCCACAGAGAACGTGTTGTTTGCGTCCGAGATGGTTGGCGCTGTTCGGGGTATCGATCCTGACACGGGGAATTACTACGACGACACCAAGATCTATGTTGACAATGCAATGGTTGATGGTGTCGCTCTCGATGATGCAGCGAAACGTGTCATCTTCGAGAGCAATGCACTGAAGGTTTTCCCCCGATTGGAGCTTGGCAATGACTGACGAGAACTTCGCTCGACATGTCGTGGTTCGTCAGATTGATCGCGCCGACCCGGCCACGGTTGGTGGCTTGGCGCCAATTGGCACGGCGACGGTCCACGAGGCGATCGGCCGTCGCGGGTATCTGGGACCTGACCTACGTCCCATCCAGCAAGATGCGCGTATTGCAGGTTCGGCGGTAACTGTGCTGAGCCACCCAGGCGACAACATGATGGTGCACGCTTCTATCGAGGTCTGCCAGCCAGGTGATGTGTTGGTTATTGCGACGACGGCGCCGTCGACTCATGGCATGTTTGGCGATCTATTGGCCACGTCGCTCATAGCGCGAGGCGTGCGTGGCTTGGTCACTGACGCCGCAGTGCGCGATACGGCGGACTTGCGTGCCATGGGTTTTCCGGTCTGGACTCGACACATCTCGGTCCAAGGCACCGTCAAGGCGACCCCTGGTTCAGTGAACGTGCCGATTACGATTGGCGGCATAATTATTACGCCAGGTGACGTCATCTGCGCCGATGACGACGGCGTAGTTCTGGTCAATCGGGCTGAGGCCGACTGGGCTCTCGAACGTGCACTCGCGCGCGTTGGCAATGAACAAGCGACCCGCTCCAAGCTTGAAGCTGGCGAACTCGGTGTCGACTTCTACGGCCTGCGCCCCAAGCTGGTCGAACTCGGCGTCGAGTACATCGACCGCATCTAGCGGCCGTCTCGGTCGATCGGCGCAGTGCCCCTGGTAGCGGACCCAGGTGTGGCTGTTGTGTGGCTAGTGGAAGTCGTAGAGCGCCTGCGGATTATCGACCAGTACTTGGTCGCGCAGCGTTTGGTCGGGAGCGAACTGTGTTAGCAGGTCGAGTAGATGGCCCTCGTCGGGCATGGTCTGCATGTTCGGATGTGGCCAGTCCGTGCCCCATAGCGTGCGGTCTGGGGCGGTAGTCAGGATCGCCTCGGCGAAAGGAACAACGTCGTCGAACGGAGCGACCTTGCCTTTGGTTAAGCGTTCAGCACACGAGATCTTTACCCAGCACTTCTCGTCTGTGCGCAGTCGCTCAAGCAGTTGCTGGAATGGCAGTTGATCGACGCCGTCCTGTGCTGGAATTCGAGCCATGTGATCGATGATGTACGGCACAGGCATCTCGTCGAGCAGGTGGTCGTACTGCGAGAAGTCCTTGGCATCCAAGTGGAGCACAATGTGCCAGCCGAGTTCGGCGACTCGGTGCACGACCGTCCAGAACTCGTCGAGGTTGGGCGCCCCGCCGAGATGGGCAACAAAGTTGAATCGGGTGCCGCGCACCTGGTTCGCATGAAGATGCGCAAGATCCTCGTCGGTGATGGAGGCATCGACCATGGCGACACCCGCATAACGTCCGTTACCTCGTTGAATAGCATCGACCATCGCTGAATTGTCGGTGCCATGGCAGCTCGCCTGAACAAAGACGGCACGTTCAAGCCCGATCCGCTTCTGTAGTGCCTGGAAGGCATGGATGCCAGAATCAGGTGGCGTATAGGTGCGTGCCGGCGAGAACGGAAACTGCGAGGCCGGCCCAAAGACATGGCAGTGGGCATCGCATGCCAACGGCGGAGGAGCGGCAACTGTCGGCGCACTCGCCTGGGGTATCGGTCCTGGCACGGTCCGCTCGAGTGGAAAGTCGTGTGGAGGATTGATGATCGTCACGGTGCCGCCTTATTCGCTTCGAGGGAACACGATGCCATCCATGAGCTTGCGGGCGGTGCGAATGATGCCAGCTCGTTTGACGGTCATCTCGCCGCTGGCTGTGTGAACAATTTCGACAACGGCCTCGAAGACACCCGTCGGGTGTTCAAGGCGCACGAGACTGTCGGTCGCGACATCGTTGCTGAGTTGGTCAACAAGGGCATAGGCGGGTGAACCGGGAAGCAACGCCGCAGTGGAGACTGACACCGCACCCAACACGCCGATCGCATCATGACACCGGTGAGGAATGAAGGTTCGTGTGTTGAGATGGCCGCCGCTCTGCGGAGGCGACACAATCGTCAGTTTTGGAATGGTTGTCTGGCTCACGTCGCCTAAGCCCATCCGAACGCCTGCCTCTAACCGGATGGCTTCGAGCTTTGTGCGGAGCGCTGCGTTCTGTTCGAGTTCCGCGCACGTCTCATAACCGGATACGCCTAAGGCAGAGGCTGCCATCACCACAACGGGCATGCCATTATCGACGAGCGTGCTGGCGACACCATGGATGTCGTCGACTCTGTTTCCGGTTGGCAACAATGCGCCGGTCGAGCTGCCGGCAATGTCTTCGAAGTCGAGTGCAATTGCGGCGGCAGCGCCGGGTACGCCGGAGATCGTCGTGACGCCCTCGTAGATTGGTAGACCAGCCTGCGTTTCCAGGCGGGCTGTTGCAATCGAGCCGGTGTTCAGCATTTTGATCCGGACGGTGACTAGACCATCAGCCGCAGCATCGACCAAGCCTCGCTCGATGGCGAACGGCGCAACGCCAGCCAGCAGATTGCCGCAGTTCTGGCGGTCAGACACGAGCGGTTCATCGGTACCTACCTGCAGAAACAGGTAGTCGACATCAGCGTCGGCACTGGCGGAGGGGGCGACGACCGCCACCTTGGATGTCAGCGGGTGTGCGCCACCGATGCCGTCGATCTGGCGGGCATCGGGTGACCCCATGATGCGAAGCAGCAGCAGGTCACGCTCGGGCGGTGCGGGCGGGAGGTCGCTGGCCAGGAAGTAGGCACCTTTGGACGTGCCACCACGCAAGATCATGCAGGGGACGCCAGTTGTCACCGACGCAGTCTGTCAAACCTCACCGGAATTGTCGAGATCATGTCTGGCGCACGGTGCAAGAGCTTCTCGCCCGGTGTGGCCCAAACAGCACAGGAGCTCGCTAGGCCATGCGACCGTAGAAGGTTCCGCGTGCTGATTCAGACAACGTGACGCCTGGCTGTTCGTTATAGGCGAACACGACGAGCAACCGGGTAATGTCGCCCTCGACAGGCGTAACTCGGTGCATTGCGTTGCGTCCGCGAAATAGCACCAGGGCGCCCGGGCTGAAGTCGAGTTCTCGGACAGTCTCGTCTCCGTCGAGTACGGCGCCAACACGTTCATAGGCCATGTCGCCGGCGTCAGCATTACGCACGGCCGGCACATATTCGAAGACGCCTCCGGCCTGGGGTGCCTGCAACAGCAAGGTCACGGCGAACGCCGAGTTGTCGAAATGCCACCCAAGTTCTTGCCCAGCGCTGGCGAAGTGAACGTTGATCGATGAGAGGTCATCGGCGTAGGGGTGCACGCTGTCGATGCCGAGCACACCGGCAAGGAAGCTGCGAAATACCGGGTCGTCGTACACGTCTCGCAGTAGTGAATCGCTGTCGATCTGATCGTCGGCGATCAAGCCCTTGCTGCTCGCTACTTGACGGTTGAATGGGTGGTCGTCGGCGAGTTCGGGGTTTGCGTTGGTCAGGTAGACGTTGTGGGTCGACCCGGCATAGAAAACGTGGTCGCGTTGTTCGAGAGCTTGGGTGACGACCTGTTTGATCACCGCAGCCGAGAAGAAGTCATCGAGCACGAGTGCCCCGTCGGCATCGAGTCGGGCCTTGCAGTTGGCTGCGTAGCGCGCTTCCCTGATTGGATGGGTGCTGGTGATAGGCGCAGTCACGGTTGCACGAGAGGTATCGCCGGACGCATCATGGGTCCGGATACTACGACAGCGAACTCCGTTCGGCGTGCTCGGCGGATGTGATGGGTAGCACTAGGTTCCGGTGATGAGTGATCGTGAGGCGATCAAGCGGAACGTCCTTGCGTTCTGCGACGTGATGTTCAATCAGTGCAAGCCTGGCGAAGCGGTCGAACGGCATGTGGGCGACACCTACATCCAGCACAACCCGCACGTGACCGACGTTCCCCAAGGTTTCATCGACTATTTCGACCAGATGGCGGCAGAGCATGCGGGCAAACACGTTGAGTTCAAGCGCGTCATCGCCGAGGGTGAATTCGTGGTGTTGCACTGTCTGCAGACATGGCCGGCTGCAGACATGGCCGGCTGCAGACATGGCCGGGTTCTGACGACTACGCGGGCATTGTTATCTTTCGTCTGGACACCAACGGCAAGATCGTTGAGCACTGGGACGTGTTACAGGTCCTCCCCGAGACCTCGGCCAATGACAATGGATTGTTCTAGCCTCGCTTATAACCGGACAGGACACTAGGAGACATGATGAAGTTGGCTCTTGCCGGTGCAGGTGCATTCGGCCGCAAGCACCTCGCCGCCATTCAGCTGATCGACGGAGCCGAGGTGACCTCGATCGTTGACCGTCCTGGCGGCACGCAGCAGAGCGTTGCGCGTGAGTATGGCATCGAACATTGGTCCGATAATCTCGCCGACGTGTTGGCCCTCGATGAGGTAGATGCGGTCATATTGGCGACACCGACGCAGATGCATGCTTCGCAGGCGATCGCGTGCTTGGAAGCCGGTAAACATGTGCTGGTCGAGATCCCCTTGGCTGATAATTTGGCTGATGCCGAGGCCGTTGTCGATGCACAACAGCGCACCGGCAAGGTCTGCATGGTCGGCCATGTGCGCCGTTTCAACCCATCGCACCAATGGGTCCATAACAAGATCCAGGCTGGCGAGTTCTCGATTCAGCAGATGGATGTGCAGACCTTCTTCTTTCGCCGCGCCAACAGGAACGCCCTGGGCGAACCACGAACCTGGACCGACCATCTGCTGTGGCATCACGCAGCCCACACCATCGATTTGTTCGCCTATCAAACCGGCGAAGAGATCGTTGCCGCGAACATTCTCGAGGGCCCGCTGCATCCTGATCTGGGTATTGCAATGGACATGTCGATCCAGATGAAGACCTCGGGCGGGTCACTGCTTAGCTTGTCGCTGTCATTCAACAACGACGGACCACTTGGCACGTTTTTCCGCTACATCGGCGACACCGGCACCTATGTCGCCAGCTACGACGACCTGGTCGACGGGCGAGGCGAGCCGATCGACGTCTCTCGGATTGACGTGTCGATGAACGGTATCGAACTTGAATCTCGCGAGTTCATCTCTGCCATCACCGAAGGCCGTGAACCAAAGTCGTCGGTCAGCCAGGTCATCAGCTGCTATCGCCATCTCCACGCGCTCGAGCAACAGTTGCACGTCTGACCATGATGATCGCCAGCCAGGGGAATGGCCGCTCACAGTGGCGGTAGAGGAGGTTGAGTAGCGGCTGGCTTTCTTCTGGCGTCATATCCTTGAAACGCAAGGTGAATCCGCCGTTGACAGATAACGACTCACGCCCGGTCGCCGGGTGGGATCGAACGACGGGATGGACGACTTCGAGTTCAGCGTCGAGGTACTCGCTGCTGTCGTTACGAGCAACACCTGCGTTGCGCTCCGTTTGGTCAGCCAAGTCTCGCTTATATTTCTCGGAGAAGTCGTGCACCGCGTTCAGGCCGCGCAACATGTCTTTCATGCCCTCAGACAAGCCCTCGAATGCAGCGCAGGTGCTGGCGATCAAGGTGTCACCCCCGTGGGTTGGCACCTCGATGCTGTACAAGGCATTTGCAAGCGAGGGCCGAGGAAGGTTCGTGAAGTCGGTGTGCCAGAGATTGCCGAATCGATATTCGGATCGGACAAGTCGATGCCCCGCACCTCGGCGCCGAGCGCCCCGGATAACTGGCGAACATTGAGGGTCGTGGTTGTCTCGCTTTGTGACTGTTGCCGAACGTCGGGTTATGTGATTCTCGCTGTTCGAGGTGTCGAGGAGATAGCCAAGTTGCGCCGGCAATCCAGATTCGTCCACGACCATTGGGTTTGCCGCAACGATGCGGTCGATACTTAGGCGTACACATACTGGCGACAGCCCAGACCTACGGGGGAGACATGACATGAATCGACTCGACGACAAGGTGGCACTGATCACTGGAGGCGCCCGAGGCCAGGGTGCGGCCGAAGCGGAGCTGTTCGTGAAGGCTGGCGCTCAAGTGGTGATCACCGATGTGCTCGACGCCGAGGGGCGGGCAACTGCTGAACGGCTTGGGGCTGCGTGCGAGTTCTTGCATCACGATGTTGTCTCAGAAGATGACTGGAACAGCGTCGTTGAAACCATCGTGGCGCTGCATGGACGCCTCGATATTCTGGTGAATAATGCGGGCATCTTCCGCATGGTCGGTCTGATCGAGACGTCGCTTGCGATGTGGCAACAAATGATAGACATCAATCAGACGGGTGTGTTTCTTGGTATGCGAACGGCGGCTCCGGCTATGCAGGCCAACAGCTCTGGCAGCATCATCAACATTTCGTCGATTGCCGGTATGAGAGGAGCGTCGGTGGCGCATGCCTATTCGGCATCGAAATGGGCCGTGCGCGGCATGACCAAGTCCGCAGCGATTGAGCTAGCGCCTTCGGGCGTGCGAGTGAACTCGGTGCACCCCGGAATCATCGATACAAACATGCTCGACGAGTTTGGCCCGATGCGCGACAACATCGAGTCCCGCATTCCACTTGGCCGGGTTGCGTCAGCCGATGAAGTCGGCAAGCTTGTGCTGTTCTTGGCTTCTGACGATGCCAGTTATTGCACCGGCCAAGAGTTTGTTGTTGATGGCGCCATGACCAGCTAGTCCTTCAACGGGTGTATCAGTGGTCTGACCCTTGCTATATGTCACGCCTTAGTGCTTGGTCACCTCGACGAGCAATGATGTCGGGATACGACCCTTTCCCGACGCGGTGAGGGTCGGCGCTTCGACCAGGCGCAGCGTTGTCCGAGTGACCAGACGTTCCAGAGCGATGGCCATTTCGATGCGCGCTAGTTGAGCGGCAGGGCAGGCATGAGCACCCTGCCCAAAACTGAAGTTGCGAACACGCTGCCGTGCAATGTCGAAACGTTGTGGTTCGGTCATCACACTCGGGTCTCGGTTGGTAGCTAGCACCAGAACCAGCACGGTGTCGCCCGCCTCGAAGTCGATGCCGTGGTAGTGGACGTCGTGCATCGCTGTGTGCGGAAGAAGCCAGGGGAGCGGCGAGTACCGCATCTCCTCGTCGACGGCGGCTAATGCCATGCTCGGGTTGTCGGCAAGCTGTTGATATTGCTCTGGGTGGGTCAGCAACGACAACAGGATTAGCGGAAGTTGATCGCGCGTGGTGTCGACCCCAGCTGACGCAAGCTCCGAACCTGGTGCTCACACACTTGATCCCGCCTCCGGAGACGCCAGAATTACGCCAGGCCTAAATGGACACCATCCGGGCCGGTGGTTACACCGGCGATCTGGCGGTCGCCGACGACCTGCATACAGCCACTCTTGGCTAACACGGGAACTGGCTACTTCGGCCTAGCTGCGGGCCGGTAGCGTTTGCCAATCGAAGAAGCAACAGCAACGATGGCGGGGGAAACGAAGCCGCCCGAAATTTCAGAACGCCGCCGCCGGGTGGCGCTGGCTATTGCAGCGACGGCGATGTTTCTCGCTGCGTTTGTCGGCACGGCAACCAACATCGCTATCCCGGTGCTCGAAGAGGAGTTTCCTGAAGTTGGATTGACCCACATTGCATGGGTTATCTCGGCCTTTGCCGTTACCCAGGTGACTTTCATGCTCCTTGGCGGACGGTTGGCCGATCGAATCGGCCGACGTCGAGTCTTCGTAATTGGACTACGCGTGTTCGCCATTGGAGCAGCGCTCTCGGCGATTGCACCCAGCATCAATTTGGTGATTGCTGCTCGCGTGGTTCAGGCGCTTGGCGTCGCTCTTGTTATTCCGTCGTCGCTGGCGGCCGTGCTTCCTCTTTACCCCAAGCATCAGCACGGCGCGGTTGTATCGCTGTGGTCATCAATGGGGGTGCTTGGGGCTGCTGCGGCGCCGACCGTGGCAGCGGGGCTTCTCGAGGTCTCCAGCTGGCGCGTCGTCTTTGCAGTCGTCGTGCCCATCGCTGTTGCGGGCATGGTCCTGGCTGCCAGGTTCATGGCTGATGACAGTGTCACAGAGCGACCGCCGCCGCTGGACTTGTTGGGGGCTGTGACGGGCACTCTTGCGGTCGGCGGAGCCACCTTTGTGATTGTGCAGGGTCGGGCGTGGGGATGGGTTGATGGCCGGATCTTGGCGGTATCCCTTGTTGCCCTAATCGGAGGCGTCGTCTTTGTCAGATCGTCGCGTTGCCATGACGAGCCGTTGCTGAACTTTGAACTCATCAAGATCCCGTCGTTCCGAGTCGTTACTGCAGCCAGCGCACTGATGTCGATGTCGACCGCTGCGACCTGGTTCCTCTACCCGCTGTTTCTGAACGACGTTTGGCAATACTCCAACCTTGAAATTGGCCTTGCGATGACACCAGGCCCGCTGGCTTTGGTGATCTGTGCGCCGCTGGCTGGCGTTCTGGTGGACCGGCATGGTTACCGCGAATTACTGATTCTTGGCGCCACGCTTGCCACACTCGGAACAGCATGGATGGCGTGGCGCCTTCGGCCCGACGAAATCTATGTGCGAGCGTTCTTGCCCGGAACGTTGTCGATCGGCATCGGCATGGGATTCATGCTCGGGCCTGCAAACGCAGCGGCGCTTCGAGACGTGCCGTTAGAACAACTCGGGGCGGCCAACGCTGCGTTCAATACGGCCCGCGCTGCATTCGCCGCGTTCGGTGTAGCGATTACCACTGCCATGATCGGCAACGCCGCGATCGGCGAACGGATCGAGGAGTTCCGCATGGGCTGGTGGTCGATGGTCGCAGTCATGAGCATTAGCCCGTTGATATTGCTGCGGTACTACAAGCCTTCATTGTTGGGCGATTAATCCAAAATGAGTGAACCCGAAACCACAGTGGTCGCGGCCGAGAGCTTCGTCTTGGTTGATAAAGAGCGCGTCGCACCCGGTTCGTTCGGCTGCGGTGATGTCAAGGTCGTCGAGCTTGGCGTCAAGTGAAGTGACGTCAACGTTGCTGTGCACCATAGGGTCGTGACGGCCGAGGTGGCGGAGCATTACAGGCTGTCGAATCACGCGATCGTGGACCCCAAGAAATAAGATTGGTCTACCCTCTCAACGGAACCTGACACCTCGACGACGTAAGGAGACATCAGTGGGAAAGCATGCGATCAAAACGCCACCACATCATGCGACGTGGGGTGAGTTTCTTGATGTCTGGAAGACCGCCGACGAAATCGACGTCTTCGAGTCGGCCTGGAACTGGGACCATTTCTACCCACTAGCTGAGCCGTTCGATGGCCCAAATCTGGAGGGCTGGACGATGCTCGGCGCTCTCGCCCAGGCGACAAGTAGGATTCGCATTGGAGCGATGGTGAATGGCATGCACCATCGCCATCCAGCTGTTACGGCCAACATGGCTGCGACGCTCGACCACATCTCGGGTGGCCGCTTCGAGCTTGGGATGGGTGCCGGCTGGAATTTTCAAGAGTCTGAGGCCTATGGCATCCCGCTGGGCACGTTGCGTGAGCGTTCGGATCGTTTCGAAGAAGGCATGGAAGTCATCGTCTCGCTACTCGCGAACCAGGAAACAAACTTCTCCGGCAACTACTACGAGTTGGCCGGAGCCTGGTGTGAGCCCAAGCCAGTGCAGTCGAAGATCCCTATGGTGATTGGTGGCAAAGGACGCGTACGCACATTGCGTACCGTCGCTCGCTTCGCAGACCAGTGGGACATGACCTTCCCTGATGATGCAGCGGCATGGTTGGAGCTCGACGGTGTACTTCGTCACCACTGCGAACGAGTTGGCCGCGATCAATCTGAGATTGCCCGGTCGATCCACCTTGGTTTTGATACCGACAGCGATCCTGCTGCGCTCGCCGACCAGGCAGCCAGCTTCTTCGACGTCGGTGTCGACATTGTGGTCTGGTCCATGCGTGGGCCCATGGACGCCAGCCGGCTCGAACCCCTCGCTTCAGCGCTTCGTTGACCTAGCCCGGCCGGTCATCGAGTTCGACTGCGAACCCGACCCTGTGCCATATCGGAGAATTAGGGACGGTTGTTCAGGTCCTTTGGTGACTCAGTAGTTGTGCTGAGCGGCTGACATCTCCGATTCAGGTGGTTTCGTCGGTCGCCCGTCGGTTCTCAGAGCGAAACTGCGCTGGAGTGGCGTTGGTCAGCCTGGCGAAACGCCGCGTGAAGTTCGGCTGGTCGTAGAAGCCACAGGTCGTGGCGATCTCGGCGAGGGGCGTGTCGGTTTCGATCAGGAGTTTGGCCGCAGCATCGACCCGGACACGCAGGACATACTGGGTAGCGGACAGCCCAAAAACTTTCCGCATACGACGTTCGAGTTGCGATTCGGAACACGCAGCGACCTCGGCCATCGTGGACGCTCTGATCGTGCTTTGTAGATTTGCTCGCACGTGAGCGACGACATGCTGCAGACGTTCGAGGGAGATGTTCTCCGTACTCGGTGCGTGCAGATCGCGGCTCACCGAGACGACCCCGACCAAGGTGGAGCGATCAGCCTGGTTAGCGACGGGAAGCTTGGTGGTGAGATACCAACCGAGATCACCATTGAGCCCTCGTATCAACTCGAGTTGATCAACGAGCGGTTCGCCAGTTTCGAACACCTCGCGATCCTGTTCCTCGTAGCGGTTCGCCAATGCCTCAACGAAGTGGTCGGACGCTTTGGTTCCGATCACTTCGCGTTTCGACCGTGTTCCCGTTCGCCGTACGAACGCAGAATTTACTTCGACATATCGCCCGTCGAGATCTTTCACCGAGAACATCACATTGACCAGTGTCTCGAATAGCGCAATGAGTTCGGCCTGACACGGAAACACTGCCGTTCGCTTCTCGTTGTTTGGTTCAGCGGTCATCTTGCGCCGAATCGTACAAGACTCAACCGTTGCGCCCAGGCACGATGGAGGGATGACCTGTTCGTTCGATGCTGTTGATGCCGAGAGGCTTGCCGACTCTGCAGTTGACCTGGTTCGATCTTGGCTTCGCCGTGCCGAGGAACTCGAAACGCGAGCTGACCGAGCGACCATGAAGCAGTTCAAGGGTGTGGTGACCGACGCTGAGGGCGTTGCCTTTGTCATGCAATTCGTCGACCGGGTCGTGCGTCCAGACAACAACGGGGTGGCCGCTGCCCAGCTGGCGTCGATCGTTGGGACGTCGACCTTGCCGGACTTCTTGTCGCCGCTCGACAAGGTGTTGCTTCGCGCAGGTGCGGTGCTTGCACCCCGTTTACCGGCACTCGTCATGCCGTTGGCGCGCCGTCGAATGCGAAGCATCGTGGGCCACCTCGTCGCGCCGGCGGAGCGTGACAAGCTCGAGACACACCTCGCAGCAAAGCGGACCGACGGCTACGCGCTCAACGTGAACCTTTTGGGTGAGGCGGTACTGGGCGAGCGTGAGGCGCAACGACGTCTCGACGAACTGCTTGGCCTTCTCGACCAACCGGACATCGACTACGTGTCGGTGAAGATTTCGGCTGTTGCGTCGCAACTAAATCACTTCGCCTACGCCGATAGTTTGCATCGAGTTACCGAACGCCTGCGCTTGTTGGTCGACAAGGCATCGTCGGTGCAGCCGCCGACGTTCGTGAATTTTGACATGGAGGAGTACCACGACCTCGACCTGACCCTCGATGCCTTCATGACGGTTCTTGGCGAGGAGTCGTACCTCGGTGTCGATGCGGGAATCGTTCTACAGGCGTACCTTCCGGATGCATTTCCGGCGATGCAGCGCCTTGTCGACTGGGCGAACAAGCGTCATGATGACGGAGGCGGGCAGGTGAAGATCCGCTTGGTAAAAGGCGCGAATTTAGCCATGGAGAAGGTTGATGCCGCCATGCATGGCTGGACGCAGGCCCCCTACGGTTCGAAGGTCGAGGCAGATGCGAATTACAAACGATGCCTCGACTGGTTGCTGCACCCCGAGCGAATGACCGGTGTGCACCTTGGCCTGGCAAGCCACAACTTGTTCGATGTTGCCTGGACCCACTTGCTGGCCGAACAGCGAGGTGTCGCCGAACGAGTGCAATTCGAGATGCTCCAGGGTATGGCACCGGCGCAAGCCGCCACTGTTGCCGAAGCCACCAACAACGCGTCGCTCATGTTGTTGTACACACCAGCCGTGCGCCATCAGGATTTCGATGTCGCGATCAGTTATCTGTTCCGACGGCTCGAAGAAAATGCGTCGGATGACAATTTCCTTCGTCACCTTTTCGACCTGACCCCACAGTCAGCAGCCTTCGACGAGCAAGAACAGATCTTTCGCGATGCATTGGCGCTCCGATCCAGGATCCACACCGGGCCCCGGCGAAGCCAAGACCGGAATGCACCAGCCAATGCTGCATATGTGATTGGCGAACCGTTCCTCAATGAACCTGAGACCGACCCGGTCTTGTCGGTGAATCGTGCCTGGATCGATGCGGTGTGCGCTCTGCCAGCAGAACCAATTGCTGCGTCAGTAACCGAGTCGATCGAGGCGGCCGACGACATACTTTTGGTCGCGAAAATCGCATCGACCGACTGGTCGAACACGTCCTTAGCTGATCGGCAAGTGATGTTGCATCGGGTCGGGGACGAGTTGGCGACGCGTCGGGGTCAATTGATCTCGACAATGATGAGGGAGGCAAACAAGACGTTCGCTGAGGCCGATGGAGAGGTGGCAGAAGCCATCGACTTCGCCCGCTGGTACGGCGATCGAGCGCTCGAGCTTGATCTTCATGACGGCATCTCGTTCACTCCACTCGGTGTGGTCGGGGTGATTCCGCCATGGAACTTTCCGGTCGCGATCCCAACCGGCGGCGTCATGTCGAGTCTTGCCGCCGGAAATGCTGTGATCTTTAAACCCGCACCCGAGACTGCACGCTGTGCCGAGGTTGTTGCTGAGGCCTGTTGGGCTGCTGGCGTTCCGCGAGACGTGTTGCAGTTCGTGCGAACGCCTGAGAACGAGGTGGGTCAGCACCTCATCACATCGGTGGATGGCGTGATCTTGACCGGGGCCGGAGAAACCGCAGAGCTCTTCCGATCATGGAAGCCTGATCTGAAGCTCTTCGCCGAGACGTCAGGCAAGAACGCGCTGATCATCACGCCCAATGCCGACATCGATCTGGCGGTGGCAGACCTCGCAGCATCGGCCTTCGGACATAGTGGCCAGAAGTGTTCCGCTGCAAGCCTGGCAATTCTAGTCGGAGACGTGTATTCGTCAGAGCGTTTCCGTCGACAGCTCATCGATGCCGTCGAGAGCATTGCTGTTGGCCCAGCGACCGACCTGGAGTCGACGATGGGTCCCCTCATCGGCCCGCCCAACAGTCGGCTCAATAGAGGCCTCCGCACGCTTGATAGCGGCGAGGAATGGCTGGTCCAGCCCCGTGCGCTGGGCGACGACAACAGCCTGTGGTCACCCGGCGTCCGACTCGGCGTGACCGCTGGTTCCTGGTTTCACACTACGGAGTGTTTTGGGCCGGTACTTGGTCTGATGGTCGCGGCTGGTCTCGATGAAGCGATCAACATCGCGAATTCGAGCGAGTTCGGCCTGACTGGTGGCATTCACACACTCGACCCGTCGGAGATCGCTGAATGGACCAACCGGATCGAGGTTGGTAACGGCTACGTGAACCGTGGCATTACCGGTGCCATCGTGCAGCGTCAACCATTCGGCGGTTGGAAACGGTCAGCTGTTGGTGGGGGAGCCAAGGCGGGCGGCCCCAACTACGTTGCGCAGCTCGGCACTTGGACCGAGGACGACGCGTCCCCTGACGGCGATCCACTCAACGATTACGCGGAGCAGTGGCGAACATACTTCTCGATCGGACACGACCCGACGGGCCTCTTTTGTGAGTCGAACATCTTTCGGTATCGCCCGCTCGACAGGATCGGGCTTCGTATTGGGCTCGATGCGACGTCTCGTGAGATCGCTCTGGTTCGCACCGCAGCCGAGACATGCGGAGTGGAACTCGTCGTGAGTGCGCACGCCGAAGAAACGCCCGTGCAGTTCGCCGAACGCCTCCCGCATCTTGGTGTAACGCGGGTGAGGATCATTGGTGAAGCGGTCGACCACCAGGTGCACACGGCGGCAAACACGTCACACGTCCACCTGGCTACGGCCCCGGTCGTGAGCGTTGGACGAATCGAGCTGTTGCATTACGTGCGCGAGCAGGCTATTGCCAGAACACTCCATCGATTCGGCAATCTGACCGGCGCCCCGGCGCCGATTGAGCCGTAGGTCTCGCCCAAGGATGGCTACGACGAGATCTCATGAGACGCCAGGACTCTTCGTCCAGTAGCGAGTAGCTGTCCTCAGTAATCACGACGGGCTGTTTTGAGGTAACGATACGTGCTGCGTTTCGAGTGGGCTTCAGGTCCTGACCGAACTCGGGAATAGCGATGGCGGCGTTTGGGTCTGGCGGTTGAGAACAAGGCGGTGGAGCGGTCCCGTTGCGAGACTGTGAACAGGTGCTCGGTCATGTCGGCTCACCTTTGGCACACGACACGAATTAGTGTCGCTGGATGGCAACGAACGATGCGCTGACCGAGGCCGACATAGCCACTCAGGTGCTCGAGTGGTTCCACGAATCGTGGGATCCGGACCTGTCCTTGATCGAGTGGCGCGGCCGGCTCGTGGATTCCGGGTGGGCTGTGCCGTCATGGTCCTCAGACTGGTTCGGGCGCGACCTGCCGGTGTGGGCTGATCGAGTTGCTCACCACACGATTCGCGAGGCCGGTGGGGTTTCGGTCCCGCTGGGCGGAGGTATGGGTCTGGCAGCGCCGACCATGTATGACCATGGCTCCGATGAGCTGAAGAGGAAGTTCCTTCGCCGCACCCTGACCGGGGAGTTGGCATGGTGCCAGCTGTTCTCAGAGCCGGTGGCGGGCTCAGACCTGGCAGGGTTGAAGACCAGCGCTGAGCAAGACGGTGACGAGTGGATCGTCAACGGCCAAAAGGTCTGGAACACCAGCGCCGACCATGCCGACATGGGCATCCTGATCGCTCGCACCGACTGGGATGCTGTCAAACATGGTGGACTGTCGTACTTCGTGATCGACATGCACCAGGACGGTGTCGAAGTTCGACCTATCGAGCAGATGAATTACTACAACTCGTTCAACGAAGTCTTCTTGACCGATGCTCGGGTTCCGAACGAGAACATGGTCGGCGAAATTGGTGAGGGCTGGAAGGTTGCCAGAGGAACTCTGGCTCACGAACGCCGCTTCTCGAGTGACCGTGCGGTCTACTTCAAGCCTCAAGCGAGTGGGCGAGTCGTCGACGAAGCCAAGGTCGAAGCTGCTGAATATCTGAAGACGTACGAGTGGTATCCGCAACGAATGGGCCGGCCTGATCTGGTCATCGAACGAGCTCGGGCGATGGGCAAGATCGACGACCCGGTGCTACGTCAAGAGATGATGAAGCTTGTGTGCTTCCAGCGTGCGTCGGAATGGACAGCAGGCCGGGCCAAGGCCGCTCGAGCTCTCGGTCGTCCACCCGGGTCCGAAGGATCGATCGGCAAGCTAGCGGTGTCCGAGATCGCTCGCCGGTGCAACCATGTGCACAGCATGATCGCTGGTGCCAAGGGCATGCTCAAGGAAAGTAATGACCCAATCGATGCAGTGATCGCCGAGGTATTGGTGTCCACGCCTGCGCAGTCGATCGCTGGTGGCACCGACGAAATCCAACACAACATCCTGGGCGAGAACATGCTCGGGCTGCCCAAGGAGCCAGCTGTCGACCGAGGCATGCCATTCCGCGACGTCGGAAAAGGGAACTTGGGTACACCTCGTAATTCATGAGGAGGATCTGACGGCGCTTAGGCCTTGACATGTCCACACCATCAATTGCAACAGGCACTCCGAACCATGGCCGATGCACAAGCACTGAGCGGCCTGCTGTCTTTGTTTGATCACCTAGCGCTGGATGAACACCTGGAATACAATCGCATGGGAAACCACCAGCTGTCCGACGCTCTACGCGTAACGACTAGCCCTCGGTGAACTCGCCCAACTCATTGGTGATGTCAGCGATGAGTGCGGTCACAACTTCGGTACGGGGACCGGAGGCGGACCGGGCGACCTGTTGGACGACAGGCAGATCGGGCAGGGACTCTCCTCGAGGCCAGGTGATGACCCGGCCTGACACAGAACGGCTACTCATGAGAGCCACCCCAAAACCTGCCTCGACCGCAGCGAGCAGGCTGGCCGAGCTTGGGCCAGAGAACGCGGCTCTGTAGTCGATACCAGCGTCGCTAAGGATCTGTTCAGCGAGTGGCCGGTAGAAGCCGTCCTTGCCGAAGGTGACGAGCGGAACGGTGCCTTCGCCGTAGGTCCAGTCTGGTGCACATATCCATACCTGGTCGTCTTGCCACAGCACGGTGTCATTCCGGCGAAGATCGGTGGCCGACACCTGCACGAGCGCAAGGTCGAGTTCACCGCGATCCAGTAGCTCTTCGAGGCGGAGCCCTCGGTCGACGATGATGTCGATGATGACGCCTGGGTGAACGCGATCGAATCGGCTAACAGCGTTTCCGACGAGTTCTGCGCTGACCTCCTCGGTGGCTCCGAGGTGGAGTCGACCTGTCAGCTCGGAGCTGGAAAGCCTGGCAACGGCCTCGTCGTGCAGGTCGATGATCGCTCGCGCATAGCTCAATAACTCCTGGCCATCGCGTGAGGGTCGGAGTGAACGCCCATCACGAATTAGCAGTTCGCGCCCTACACGCTCCTCGAGCCGCTTAATTTTCCAGCTCACGGCGGACTGGCTGAGATTGAGCTGTTGTGCCGCACTCGTCATGCCACCGGTGTCAAGCACCGTGGCGAAGGTACGGAGTGATTCAGTGTCCAATTGCATAGCCCTTCACGGTATGACAAAACTTGGCTAAAAGTAGAAACAGACTGTGGTTGTGTCATTCTTGAGGAAGAAGCAAACTAGAGATATGACCCACCCATCCCCCCTCGTACATGACACGGCCACCGCCCTGCGGTTGGCATTTGGACCTGGTTATGGGTTCGGCGGACCTTCTGATCGTCAACTCGAAGTAATTTTGCGCAACACCTCGGTCGCCAACGGTGGCAAACCCCGCCGATAGCTGATCTGCGTCCGATTTGGAACGGCATCGACCGCCCCAAATCCGCCTTGTCCTAAGGCCGGCTCCCGGAGACAGCGCGGTAGCGTGAAGATCGTTGGTAATGAGGTCACACTCGACCTGGGTGTAATGACCGGCATGGCAGCGATGGCCAACCGCTCCGCCTCATGGGTCGAGAACGTTCGCCGCCGGATCTATCCGCTTGATCCCAACACGATGGCCACCCCCGAGTCAGGTCCAGAGTCAGGCTGAAGATATCGTTGCCTACCTCGAACCAGTGCACGGCAAAACGCAAACGGGCGAGGGCTGGAGCCCCCGCCCGTAGGCAAATTCAAATTGTGCTCAAGCTTGTTCGCTCAAGCTGGGGGTCAATCAGCCAGCAGAGCGAGCTGCATCAAGCCAACCGTCGACGAGGTCGCGGTTGTCAGCGATCCAGCGCTCAGCGATTGCACGGATCTCCGCAACGCTGCCATCGGTTCCACCTTGTTCAACGTTGGCAAGTGAAACATCGATCAGTGGCATCACAACTTGTTCCAACAGCTCTTCAGCAGCTGGGTTCCCAGTGAGGAAGTCGTTGTTTGCGGTCACGAGGATGTCAGCAGCGGTCCATGCCAAGCGGCAGTCGCCAACTGAGTTCGGCAGGCAGCTGTCTTCGCCAATTGCCGCAGTTGCGTTTGGCTGTTCGTACTCTTCGCCACCGTCTTGGCCGGCGCAGTTTGAGCGGTCCACTTCACCTTCGACACTGATCCACATAACATTGTTACCTGGAATTAGCTTCGTTATGTAGGCACTAGGCGTCCAAGTGTAAATGACCATCGGCTCGCCGTTGTCGGCCTTGTCTTGCGCTTCGGCGACCATCGTGTCGTAGCCGGCTTGAACCTGCTGCAATGACCAATCGAATTGGCAAGCCATTTCGGTGATGATGTTGTCGCAGGTCCAGCTCTCAGGGCAGCCGTACAGCTCTGGTGCGCCGTCGCCATCGCTGTCGAACAATGCCGACAACTCAGGATCGCTGTAGATCTGGTCAAGGGTCGTAATGCCGTTTTCTTCGGCGACAGATTTGGTGATCAGGAAGCCCTGAAGACCGCCAGCAGGCATCTGTTGGCCAACTTTGGACAGGCTATCGCCCACCTTGGAACCGTCGGGGCGATCTGCCTCGAGCCAGCTGTTGTGGCCGGGGTACCAGCTGTTTACCCAGAAGTCGATATCACCTTGTGACATGGCCAAGTAGGCGAGTGACGGGGATATTTCGAGCTCTGAGGGTTGAGACACGGTGAAACCGAGCTCTTCCAACATGAGCTTGTAAACCTCGGCCTGGAAGTAACCAGTGGTCCAGTCAGCGCGAGCCATAGTGACTTCGACACCCTCACCCGGCTGAGCAGCCGGGGAATCATCTGCTGGTGCTTCTTCTGTCGTATCTTCAGTTGTCTCGGTGCCGGCATCGACCGTTTCGACTGCATCGTCACTTCCACAGGCGGTTGCGAATAACGCAAACGCCATGAGCAGCGCTAATAACGCTTTTAATGATTTCATAAATAAACCCCTCCTAGGGCATTAATCGTGTAGATCTTTCAGGCTTAAGCCTCTAATTACGGGCGGCTTTCGAAGCAACCGTTTTGTGGGTGCTAGCTGGTTCCTCAGAACGAGACCCCCGCTGTATCAGGAATTTCTTGGTCATCGATGTCGAGATAGACCCGCGATCGGTGGAACTCGTGGATGATTGAACGTCCGGAATTGGCAAGCGTTGCACCCGCAAGCATCAGGAAGAACACGCCCACTCCACTGACGATGTTCTGATCGGTTGCCCGGGCAAGAGTGCCGGTCCAGCCGAGTGAAACACCGAGGAGGCCTGCTCCGAGCCCGAGCGACGTAGCACCGGCAATCCAGCGTAGGCGTGTGTCTTTGAACACGAACCCGGCGGCTATCACCGTGCTTATCAATCCGAGAACTCCAGGAACAAGCGTCCAACGCGCCATTGTGGGGCCGTTGCTGGCGAAACCACTGATGGTGATCGTCTCGTCTTGTATTGCGGAAGCACGCAGCGAAGTCATTTCGTTGATGATGGCGAGCGAGCGGCGTTGCTCAGTCTCAGGGTCTCGGGCTTCGGCCTCAAGCGCATCGAGGGTTTCTTGAAGCTCGGCGGTAATAACCGATTCGACTCGTTCGTCATAGCTGAAGTTGGCGAAGCCTGCGCCGATCAGCAAACACATGGATAGCGATGCAACGACCACCGGCGAAACAACACCTTGTGAGGGCAGCGGCCGAAGCGGTTCATGTTTTGCCGCCATGATCCACTTCACCGATCCGGCGGTCATGGTCAATGCACCGATGAGAGCCACGACTGACCCGATGCTTGATTCAGCAACCGACAACTCGGACGGCTGGCTCAAAAAATAGACAAAGGCGACGACTAGAGAGGCCAGCGAGAACACCAACGAACCATCCGCGTTGAGCCAGCGACTGGTGTTGCCGGGTTGGCGCATGACAGCGAGTCCGGCTGCTATTGCCAGGATGGCGAGGAACCCAAGCACATACCCGAACCAGGATCCACCGCTTGCTTCGAGACCGTTGAAGGAGTCCGCGGTGATGTTGACCGCGTCGCTAGACCCAGAGGCCGGAACTTGTCCGAGTTCGTCGACGCGTCGGCTGAATGAAGTGAACCAACCTCCGCCGCTGTTCCACGTAAGAAACAACGAGATGATCACGACCGCTGCGCCGGCGATCGAAGCGATGATGCCCGTTCGTTCTTGGAGATTGACCGGTTCGTAGACAACCTGGCTACTGGCCGTTTCAGGCAGGTCGAGTTCAATGGTTGGCGTGTCGAGAAGATTCTCGGGAGTTGTCCGGTTCGCCCACGCACGCTTCATGCGCGCAGCCAAGCTCTGGCTGTTGTCACCATCACGCTGTGTTAGGCGGTCAAGAACCACTGCCACCAAGAAGAACGACAGACCAGCAGAGCCGGACAATGCTGGGTCCTGGTTACTCAGCGCCCGGAACATGAACTGCGCAAGACCGCCAGCACCCATAATTGCTGCAATACCAAGCATCGAGATCGATAGCAGCAGCGTCTGGTTAATGCCGGTCATGATCGCAGGGCGTGCCAATGGCAGCTGCACATCGCGGAGAATAGCGAGCTCGGTCTGGCCGAACGCTCGGCTCGCCTCGACGACATCTTCGGGCACCTGACGGATGCCGAGATTTGTCAGGCGGATGAGCGGAGGCAGCGCGAACACCATCGTCACGATCGTCGCCGAGACCTCGCCGATCCCAAAGAAGTAGATGAACGGCAGCATGTACACGAACGAGTGCACAACCTGCATAGCGTCGAGCACTGGCCTTACTGCTCGCCAGAACGAGTCAACTCGCCCAGCCATGATGCCGATCGGTATGCCTATGACGGTGCAGAGGAATACCGCGACCATGATGAAGCCGATAGTTTTCGCCGTTTGATCCCAATAGCCGGTGCCTAACAATCCACAAAGGGTCAGAGCTATGGCTGAAAAGATGCCAACTCGGATGTTTTGCACTACCCAGCCAAGCACAAAGAAGGCAAGCACGATCACGAACCATGGCACACCAAGAAGGATGGTGTCGTTTACAAAGTCGACAAGCTGACTGAACAGCCAGTCGATGCCATCGAGAATCGGTTTGAGTTCGTTGTCGACCCAGTCGACGGCCTGGTCGTACCAGTCGCCAAATGGAATTCTCCATTCGTCGAGTACTTCGTTGTCGGTGACTTTTGGTTGGCCCTGGAGAAACGGCATTACATGAACACCTCTCTCTCGAAGCCGTCTATCAGGTTCTCGACTCGACCCATCTCTCCCATGATGTGCTGAGGGTCGAGGTTGCCGATGAGCTTGCCGTTGTCATCGACGACAGCGATCGGCATGCCCCGCCCAGATGCGGCGTACACGGTGTTCAGGGTTGCGGTCGGGCTGGTGATCTCGAAGTCGGTTCGACAACATTGGTCGAGCCCCGTGCCTTTTACCACGCCGCGAACTGCATCGCCTGCGGTGAGTACATGGGTTGGTTTGCCTTCACCGTCAACAGCGAAGGCTCCGGAGCGATCACCGAGGTGGGTCAGCGCATCTTGGAGCGAGTCGCCCATCGAGATTGGCCGCGGTGTCACCATCACTTCGTGACATTCGATAACGCGTCCCTGGTCGACGTCTTGAACGAACTCGGCGACGTACCCAGTGGCGGGCTGGGTCAGAATCTCTTCGGGTGTGCCGATTTGGACGACTGCGCCATCTTTCATGATGCAGACTCGATCACCGATGCGTAGGGCTTCGTTGAGGTCGTGAGTGATGAACACGATCGTCTTTTCGAGTTCTTTTTGAATCTCCATCATCTCGTCTTGCATCTGACGGCGAATGAGAGGGTCGAGTGCCGAGAAGGCCTCGTCCATAAGCATGATCGGAGTGTCTGCAGCGAGGGCGCGAGCCAGCCCCACGCGTTGCTGCATGCCGCCGGAGAGTTCGTGTGGATAAGAGTGGGCGAACGCACCGAGACCGACTAGGTCCAGAGCGACCATAGATCGCGTGTCGCGGTCTCTTTTGTCGATGCCTTTGACCTTGAGGCCATAACCAGCGTTGTCGATGACGGAGCGATGGGGGAACAGCGCAAAGTGTTGGAAGACCATGCTCATCTTCTCGCGCCGGAAGTCTTGAAGCGCAGTGCCCGACAGCGCTTGCACATCGATGTCTTCGAACCACACCTTGCCGTCGGTAATGTCGTGAAGCTTGTTCACCGTGCGGATGGCAGTCGACTTGCCAGAACCCGACAGGCCCATGATCACGAAGATCTCGCCTGGGTAGACGTCGAAACTGACATCTGACATGCCTACGACATGTCCTGTGGCGGCCTGGACGTCGTTCTTCGTAATACCGGATTTTGCGAGTTCGAGCGCTCGCCCGCGTGGCTGGCTACCGAAGATTTTAAACACGTTTTCGACACGCACTATTGGCTCAACCATTGGAACCCCCTAAGGAGTTCTGTTCTGAGCTTTTACTGCCTGGACCCAGGTCCTGAGCATGAGTGCTTCGTGAAGAAACGATGAAATAGGTGATTGTTTGGTCCCTTGATTCTGCCTATGCCCCCCGGCACGACATTCTCAACGTAACAGGCCAGCGAGTCAGTTCCAACGTAACAGGCCAGCGAGTCAGTTGCGGATTACAGGCCTAGCGAGGCGGTCCCTTGGTTGCATAACGAGGGCGTCTGTTTCGGAATCTGCGTTGAGCGTTGGAGACCTGCTTCTTCTGTGGTAGCCACTAAACGGTGTCTGATGAATCGTTTTTTGACGTCGGCGTCGGTGAATATGGCGGTGGCGGAGACGTCAGGGAAACAGATCGTGATCTTCAACGGCTTCGTCGTAACGAGCGGTCAACGAATCGGCGTGACAGACGAAGTGGTCTCGGCCTGGTGCTGGTTGTGATTCTGATTGCTATCGGGGTAAATGTTGCGGCACCGCTCCTGAGGGGTGGCGACGATAGCGAAGACCAAAGCAGCGAAAATTCCGCAGCGCAAGCGCCAGCGTCTGGAGACAACGGTTCCGGAACCGGGCGAGGTGCAGCGGTTCCGACGCCTACACCGGCAATGGGAACGATCTTTGAGCCGCCGACGGTAAGCCACCTGCGCTCGGATGACGTCGCTTCGGTCTTTGGTGGGATTATTGACACCGAAGCCGTCCAATACGGCGTTGCGTACGTGACGAACGGAGACTTCACCATTCTTGACTATCGGGGAATCAGCGTTCCTGAGCCACTGATTGCACAGAGATACTCGACGGTCATGACGCTTGGCTTACTTACGAGCGGCGGTAGAACGTGGGCAATCGACGCGACCGACCGCGATCGCAGCTACCTGGTATCGAACAGCTATGTCGTCGTTATGTCTCAGCGTCCTGGCACCATCGCGGTCATCAATCCTGACAACCTGGCGGATATCGGGCTGATGTCGGCAGGCCTGCCCGTGCCGAGCCTTCAGCTTCCCGACGGAGCAGACCTGCTTTGGGTGCAAGGGCGGGGGTTGTTGGTCTTGCCGCGTACCGGTGGCACATTTGAAGTCAGAGGTATAGCGTCGAGCCTCACTCGTATCAGTGACGAGCGAGCAGTTGCAGCCAGCCTGGGTGGCACGGTGTATGAGCGGTGCGATGAGACGCTGGCCTGTGCATATGTTCTCGAGGCCATGGGTGACGTGGTGGCCGAGCTGCCATTTCCCAACGGGGCTAGGTTCAGTCTGAGCCCTGATGGTCAGTGGCTTGTAGCAATCGCAGCTGATGGATCTTCGACGCTTTTTACGGTCAACACCGCAGAGGAGCGGGTACTTACGGTGGGCGAAGTCTCGGCGGTTGATTGGGCGCCGGATAGCTCATTCGTCGTCATTGTTCGCAATGACCTGGTTGAAATCGTCTATCCGGCCACAGGACAGACCATCGAGATAATGTTGAACGACGTGCCTGACAACGATTCTTTACTCGTCTTCTCTAGCTAGCAGGGTACGAGAACGCGCCCACACCGCACGTGTCAACGGCTATTCATCGCCGCTCGCTGCGTTCTCAAAAACCTTACTTCTGGGTCAAGGGGTGCCGGTTCTTGACGCCGTGGCGGGGAGTGCGCCTTCGGCCGTGTTCGAGTGTCCTCATCTACAGTTCTGACAAGGGTGAGACTTTGTGACTGGTCACCCGATAGGCAACCCCGGTATTCTTCGGCAACCAGCTAGCTGGCAAAGCAAGCGTGGATCAAGGTCGTGCTTGGTGGCTCAAGTACCGCCGTCGACGCGAATCTCCGCGGCGGTAGTGAACGTGCTGGCAGGGCCGGCCAGATAGAGGGCGGCGCCGACGATCTCGTGAGCCTCGCCGCCTCGCTCAAGTGCGTAGCGCTCCTTGGCTATTTTCTCGAACGCTTCGAGATCCCAGGCTTTGGAGATGTCGGTTAGGAACGGGCCAGGAATTATCGTGTTGACTCGAACTGTGGGCCCGAAGGCGTGGGCGAAGGATCGCGTCAAGCTGTTCAGCCCGGCCTTCGACGCTGCGTAGGGCTCGGCATGCGGTGTCGGCTGTTCCGAGGCGGTGCTGCTGACATTGATGATGCTGCCGCCACCGTCTTCGACCATGCGCTCGCCGACCAGCGCCATCAGCCGATAGGGGCCCTTCAGGTTTACGCCGACGACCTTGTCGAAGAGCTCCTCCGTTACATCGCTGACGTTCTTGTACAACGGCGACATGCCTGCGTTGTTGATGAGCACATCGATTTTGCCGAAGCGCTCATAGCTCTCGTCGACCAGGCGTCCAATGTCGTCCCACTTGGCCACATGGCAAGCAACTGGCAGGGCCTGGCGGCCGAGCGCCTCGACCTCCAGAGCTACGGCCTGGCACGCCTCAATCTTTCGGCTGGCGACGACGATGTTGGCACCACGTTCGGCGAACGCCAGGGCCATCGCTCGGCCCATCCCTCGGCTGCCGCCGGTGATAAGGACAGTCTTGTCGGTGAAATCGAAGAGCGGGTCGGTCATGGTGCCAACGTAGTAGATGATGGCAGATCGGCAATTGTCAACCTTTACTACGTTGTTCTCTTTACTACGTTGTTCTATTGCACAGCGCATGATCGACGACGGGTTAGGTTCGGTTACCGTTCTCAGTCGGTATCTCATCGATCAACCCAGCACGGCTGGTTGTGACGCTCCAGTTCAGGCGGCGCATATCGCTAGTCAGACGACCCGAGCCCCGGTTCGCCGCAGCGCTCTTTGCCCTCACCCTTTGTGTCTGACACAGATGGTTGCACCCTTTGTGTCTGACACAGATGGTTACGCAGCTCGCCTGCGGTCTGCTGACGATGTTGGCGTGCAGATAGGTTGCGTAGCGTGGCAATCGTAGTGAAGTCGGGTGGACGGGTAGAGGAATGGACGGCTGAGTTACGAGCACAGATGCCGCACGAGGATTTGCGGGCCTGGCCTGACATTGGTAATCCCGCCGAAGTGGAATACCTGATTGCTTGGCGGGCCAGCAGCGAAGAACTCGCGACGCTACCGAACCTGCAGGTGGTGTTGTGTCAGGGTGCTGGCACCGAGCAGTGGCAGAAGCCCGGCATCGATGTGCCTGTGGTGCGCCTTGCTGATCCCGAGATGGCAAGCGAAATGGCGGGTTACGCGGTCGCATGGGTAGTTCGTCATCAACGTCGATTTGACGATTTGGCGACAGCACAACGTCGAGGCGAGTGGACGATGCTTGACCATGCACAGCCATATGGGTATCGGGTTGGCGTGCTTGGTTATGGCGAGATCGGGTCCCGCATAGGCAGAGCTTTCGCTGATCTTGGCTATGCCGTGAACGCCTGGACTCGTTCTGGACGAGACGAAGACGATGCCAGGCATTACGCCGGGCTCGACCAACTCGACGACTTCCTTGGCGCCAGCGATGCGGTGATTAATGTGCTGCCGAGTACCGCTGCCACTACTGGGCTGCTCACGGCTGAACGGCTTGCTCATTTTGTGTCGGGTTCCATCTTCGTGAACGTGGGTCGCGGGACCGTGCTAGCTGCTGAAGCAGACCTGGTCGAAATGCTCGACAATGGACCGATCGCCGCAGCGGTTCTTGACGTGACCGAGCCGGAGCCGCCCATGGAGGACTCACCGCTGTGGACACATCCAGCGATCACGCTTACGCCGCACATCTCAGGTATGACTCAGGTTCGCAGCGCTGCCAAGCTCATTGCTAACAACGTCGCTCGGCTGCGAGCAGGCGAGCAGCCTTTCCCGATGCTCGACCGCAGCCGGGGCTACTGATCGACTGCGCAGGTTGGGGGAATCGGACAGCCGCGCTGTGGCCTCTCCCTGACAGCGGAATACCTCCCTTTGTTACCTAGAGTTCCGCATTGTGGAACGAAACCGCAATGCGGAACGCTGTGATAGTCTGCAGCTCTCGTAAGCCAAGGGAGTGCCATGAGTTTTCCGTCCGATCTTGAGATCGCGCAAGCTGCGCCGTTGAAGCCGTTGGCTGAGATTGCGGATGCAGCGGGTATTGATCGTGCATTTCTTGAGCCATACGGCAAGGTTGCGGCCAAGATCTCGCTCGATGCCATTCCTGCAATGGCTGATCGCCCCAAGGCCAAGTATGTGGTGGTGTCAGCAATCACGCCGACACCGCTGGGTGAAGGCAAGACCACGACCACTGTTGGTCTCGGTCAAGGCTTCAGCCATATTGGCAAGAAGGCGACGATTGCGATTCGTCAGCCATCGATGGGTCCGACCTTTGGGATCAAGGGCGGCGCTGCCGGTGGTGGTTACAGCCAGGTCATTCCTATGGAAGAGTTCAACCTCCATCTGACCGGTGACATGCACGCAGTAACCGCAGCACACAACATGTGTGCAGCGATGTTGGATGCGCATCTGTTCCATGGCAACGAACTAGCACTCGATTTGCACAACATCACATGGCGTCGTGTGCTCGATGTTAATGACCGCGCATTACGCAATATCACCATCGGTCTAGGCGGCCGTCTCGACGGTGTACCGCGTGAGACCGGTTTCGATATCACCGCTGCTTCAGAAGTTATGGCAGCGCTGGCGCTATGCACCGGCCTGATGGATCTGCGAGCTCGCCTTGGCCGCATCGTTGTGGGCTACACCAAAGCTGGTACCCCTGTTACTGCTGAAGAACTTAAAGTCGCCGGCTCGATGGCTGTTATTTTGAAAGAAGCCATCAAGCCCAATCTGATGCAGACGCTCGAAGGCACACCGGCCCTTGTGCATACGGGCCCTTTCGGCAATATCGCCACCGGCAACAGTTCGATCGTGGCCGATCAGATCGGTATCCACACCGGGGATTTCCTGCTGACCGAAGCCGGGTTCGGTGCTGACATGGGAGCCGAACGCTTCTTTAACATCAAATGCCGTTACTCCGGGATCGAACCTGATGCTGCTGTGCTTGTCGCCACCGTTCGTGGTTTGAAAGCCCACAGCGGCAAGCACAAGATCGTTGCCGGCAAGCCGTTGCCCGACGCGATTCTGGAAGCAAACCCTGAAGAAGTCCATCAGGGTGGTGACAACCTGCGCAAGCAGCTCGAGAACATGCAGATCCACGGTGTCACGCCCGTCGTAGCGATCAATGTGTTCCCCGGCGATCATGATGTCGACATCGCCGCTATCAAAGAAATCGCCGAGGAGTACGGTGCCCGCGCCGCGGTAACCACGCACTTCGCCGATGGTGGCGCCGGCGCATCGGACCTCGCACACGCCGTCGCTGAAGCAGCCGAGGAACCATCCAACTTCAAGGTGCTGTACCCCGACGAGATGAGCCTGAAGGACAAAATCCACACCGTAGCCACCAAGGTCTATGGCGCCGGCGACGTCAAATACTCGGCTGCCGCAAACAAGTCGATCGAGCTCTATGAAGCCTCCGGTTTCGGGAACCTGCCGGTCTGCATCGCAAAAACTCACCTGTCGACCAGCCATGACCCCAAGCTCAAAGGCGCACCCAAAGGCTTCACCCTCCCGGTGAACGAAGTTCGAGCCAGCGTTGGCGCAGGCTTCATCTACCCACTGTGCGGCGACATGCGCACCATGCCAGGTCTTGGCCGTGTCCCTGCCGCTGCAGTGATTGACCTCGATGAAAACGGCAACATTATCAATCTGAGCTGATCATGGCATTCTTTGGAAACAAAAAATATCACGAGTCAAGCGAGGCGAAATCGCATCGTGTCTCGCTGATTGAATCGCTGACCTTTGAGTTGGTTCCGTTGAAGAGCGTGGTCGGAGCTATCGACGCTCTTCCTGTCGAGGCCGAGGTCTCGGTTACGTGTTCCCCAAGCAAGGGCATTGAAGAGACGCAGCGCCTCACGGCCGATTTGTGTCGGCAGGGTTTCACCGTGATTCCGCACATCTCTGCTCGTCTGGTCCGCGACCGAATCCACACTCTTGAGCTTGCAGCCTGGTGTCGCGAGCTTGGACTCAGCAAAATATTTATTGTTGGTGGGGATGCTGAAGAGCACGGCGAGTACCCCGGCGCAGTCGAGTTCCTGGCTGACTTTTTAACAACGAACCATGGGATACAAGCCATTGGCGTAACCGCCTATCCCGATGGGCACGCGTTTTTATCTGACGAAAAGCTCCGGTGGGCTCTGCACGAAAAACAGCGGTTGCTCGCCGACGCAGGTGTTCAGGGTTACTGCAGCACACAGATGTGTTTTGGTCCCGATGCGATCGCGAAATGGTTACGGACCGAACGCGAGATGGGACTGACGCTTCCCGTGCACCTAGGTATCTCCGGCGTCGTTGATAAGGCCAGGTTGCTGACCATGGGCGCTCGTCTCGGTATTGGCGACTCGTTGAAGTACCTTCGCAAAAATGTGGGTGCGGTCGTCAAGATAATGACCACGGTTTCTTATGACCCGAACGACTTGTTGCTGCCACTGAGTAGCGACCTGCTCGACTTAGGCGTGACCGGGATGCACGTCTTCACGTTTAATCAGGTCGAAGCGACGAACGCCTGGCGAGAATCGGTACTCGCCGAAGCATGACTTTTATTGCGCGCTCTCTTGAGGAGTGCACAGTGTCAACTGAAGCCAAGTGCCACGGCTTCTAGGAAGCCCTCAGAGCGTTCTGTTTTCGGGTATCGCTCCATTAGGCGTTGAAACTCGGGCCCGTGGTTCGGCTCGACCAGATGCGTGATCTCGTGCAGAATGACGTAGTCCAGGACCCAATTGGGCACGTTGACTAGACGCGATGAGATGCGCACGACACCATCGTTAAAGGAGCACGATCCCCACAGGGTGTTCTGGTTGAGAACCCATTTGATCTCGTGGGGGAGCGGGAGCTTATAGACATGGGCCAGGCTGCGAGCCCGAGCCATCAAGTCAATGCTGGTCTCGCTGATCGCACGTTTCTTCTCGATCCGAGCAGCCAGCGCAGCAACCGCCTCGGTCTCCTGCTCGATGTTCATCCAGGCTGGAATTCGTACCTCGATTACGCCGTTGACGATTCTTGCTGCACTCGACTTCTTACGTCGTTGGCTACGAATTACCTTGACCGGCAAGCTCACGAGCGGCTCACCTCGACGCTACGAGCAACTCGTCGATCGTCTCCTGGTTACGGTCTACGAAGGCCTGCTGCACCAATCGCTCGACCTTGTCGAAATGTTGTGCTACCGGTTCGGTACATTCAATGTTGGCGACAGCGGCTGAGCGTTCGAACTGTGAAAGTTCGTTAAGCAAAATATCGACCTTGGGATCGACCATGAAGTCCCCATCCGTTTCAATAAGTGGGACCTGGCCGCCGGGGTAGACCTCGTTCACTGTGTCGCGCATACGAGAGAAGGCGTCGGTGCGAATCGCATCGGGCTCGGCATAATCAAACCCTCGATCCAGCATGCAGCTACGCCACTGCGCTTGTGCAGCGAGCCAATCCGGGTGAGTGTCGCGTTCTTCGCCAAGTGCTCTGAAGTTCGGGAGCGCTTCGGTGAAACGAAGCCAGTCGGCATAGGCCAAGTTGCTGGACTGACTGTTACATCCGCCTTCCTGGAGCTGACCAGGTTCTGCTTCGGGGCCGTTGAGTGTGAAGAAGAAGCGCTGGAATTCTTCAAGCGACAATGTGGAGGCATAGGCGAGATTGGGGTCATATCCTTGAGGGATGCTCGCGTCGAATTCGCTGAGTTGGAAACGGAAACCAGCGATGATGCCAAAGCCGTCGGCATGCGCAGCCTCAAGGTCCATCGGTTCAGGCGGGTCAAGCGGATCGGTGAGTGGCGGCATTTGGAATTCGAACCCTGCGTTGTTCATACAGGCCATGACCAATTTGGCGGCATCTCGTTCGGTCTCAACGAGATAAGCGTCGGTGTTGTCAGTGCCGAAAAGCTCGATCAAGACAGCGTCGAAGGGTGCGGGGCCAGATGCCTGCGTGTTGGACGCGCAAGCGGCGGTCAGGACCACAAACAGAATCAGGGACCCAAACGCCCGAACGAAGCTCATTGAGCGAGAGAGTAGTAGCGCTCTGCCCCGGAGCCACGGCACCGCCCATTGTTGCACCGATCGGCTCATTCTTGGTGATGTTGCGGCTAGATAATCCCAAGACTGGAGCGACCAATAGATGGGGCGTAGCCCGCAGCTAAATTTAGTCGAAGTCATGGCGCCACGGGCTTTGCTCTCCGAGAACATCGAGCAGAAACGATGACTGAGCGTCCGTCAAACCCTGCAGTGTTTCGGGCGCGTTGAGGTAGTTCTTTGGACGCGGTTCCTGCAACTTGCAGAGCAACCGCCGGTCGCCCGCCACCGAAACAGTGCTCGAGTGAACAGGGCGGTGGCTTCCTTCAGTGTCAGCGAAACCCAGGTCCCTAGCGCAGCAACACTGCTAATTCATATCTGTTCGAAGTAGCGGCGGCGTTCCCAGTCGGTGACAGATCGGTCGTATGCGGCGACTTCCATGGCAAAGTGATGAGCGTAGTGGTCAACTACAGGGTCGCCGAGCAGGCGTCGAGCTTCGGCGCTCCCGCGGAAGCGTTCATTGGCAGCTCGCAATGTTGTCTCGATCTCGGCGGCATCGCTGGCGTAGGCATCGCCGACAAGCTCGGTTGGCGGTTCGATCTGTTTCTCGATGCCGTCGAGCCCGCTAGCGATCGCGGCAGCAAACGCCAAATAAGGATTGGCGTCTGCGCCTGGCAGGCGGCACTCGATCCGTCGGCTCTGCCCAGATCCGACAATGCGGAACGACGTCGTGCGATTGTCGTGGGACCAAGCGATCCGGGTCGGCGCCCACGACTGGCTTTGGTATCGCTTGTAGGAATTGATCGTCGGGGCATAGAACGGCATGAGGTCAGGGGTGTGGTGCATCCAGCCACCCAGAAACCAGCGGAAGAGGTCGGGGTCGGCGGCATTCTCGGCGAAGACGTTCGTGCCGTCTTGCCACAGGGACAGATGCAGGTGACAGCTGCTTCCAGGCTGACCGGCATGGGGTTTAGCCATGAACGACACGCTGACACCGAGCTGGTCTGCCAACTCCTTCATGCCCTGTTTCATCACGACGTGGCGGTCAGCCATGGTAAGCGCCGGAGCGTAACGAACGTTCAGTTCGTGCTGACCAATCGCTGCTTCGCCCTTGGAGTTCTCGACCGGAATTTCGGACGCGGACAAGGCGCGTCGTGCGGCGCCGACGTAATCCTCGACCCGGGCTCCTTGAACCAGGTGGTAGTCCTCGACGTACCAACCAGCGGCATCGAGGTTATGGAAGTTTTTGTGGTGCGCCTGGTGGTAGGAGTCTCGGTAGAGAAAGAACTCAAGCTCTGAAGCAGCGGCAGAGGCGTAGCCGGCTGCATCGAGCTTTGCGATCTGGGCCCGCAGGATTGATCGGGGCGCAACCGGCACGAGCTCGTGCGTTGTATTCGCTTCGACGTCGCACAAGACCAACGCAGTGCGTTCGGTCCAGGCAGCGGGGCGCAGCGTTGTGGCGTCTGGCACCAAATGGAAATCGCCGTAGCCGCCGTCCCAGTTGGAAAACTCGTAACCTTCGACTGGCTCCATATCCATATCGACCGTCAGTAGATAATCGCAGGCATGTGTGCCGTCGGTAAGGCCGGACTCCAGAAAGAAGCTGGCGTCGAAACGTTTGCCTAGGAGCCGTCCGTAATGGTCGGTGAACCCCACGACGACGGTGTCGATCTCGTCGGCTGCAACGCTGGCTTGTAGCTCGTCGGGGGTCATGGGCAGGCCGATCTATTGGTCGAATTCTTGCAACTGCTCGCTGAGCTGTTGGGCTGCTTCGGCGACGAGCAGACCGATATCGTGACTGTGGTCCGGATCAGGGAAGCGGTAGGTCGGGCCATGGATGCGGAGCGCAGCAACTACGCCGTCGGGACCGAAAACCGGAGCCGCTACTGAATTGATGCCCTCGGCGAATTCTTCATAGACCCATACATAACCAGCTGACCTTGCCCGAGTGAGGCGGTCGCACAGTTCTTCGGCTGTGCTCAGGGTGTGGGGCGTCATCTGTTCGAGTCCACCATCGATGTATGACCGAAGGTCGGACTCGGACATGTGAGCGAGGATGGCGATACCTGCCGACAGAGCGTGGGCCGGGCCGCTTTCGCCGGTCCAGTTGCGGATCTGCACATCCTGACCTGACTCGACCATGTCTATGAACTGGACTTGTCGGCCCTCAATGATGTCGAGGCCGCTTGCTTCATCGGTTCGCTTGCTGAGGTCGACGAGGAACGGCTGTGCGGCTGCGATCAGGCTGCGCCCCTGCGACGAGCCGCCAGCGATCTCTTCGATTGCCGGACCGAGGCGATATTCGCCACCGACTTGGTCCTGCTCGATCGCTCTTTCGGTTTCGAGCGCATTCAGCAGGCGAGCAACCGTCGACTTTGGTAGATCAACTCGGTTGGCAAGCTCGGTGACGCCGCTCGGGCCTACGGCCAGGGTGCGCAAAATTGCAAAAGCTCGTTCGATCGATTGCACGCCCACCCTGTCAACCTAGACGAAGGTTGATGGTGTTCCGCATGGTGGAACACATTCCTTGACGAATTACAGGATCTAACCCGTCATGCAGAGGACACCAGCGCACATGGACCCGCTAAACGTGCGTTGCCAGCCGAACCGAGAGGTAGCTCCTGCGTTGCCAGCTCTATCCCTGTGTGAGTGGCTTGGCGAGTTTGACCTGGTCGATCGCATGGGGGTTCGATAACGCTTGCATCGCACTCTCGTAGTCGGGCAGTGAATAGACGGCGCCGTCGTCATTGATCATGACGAAGCGATCGAGACGTTCAAGAAAGGAGCGGTCGTGGCTTACGGCTATGACGGTGCCAACGAAGCTATCTAGGGCCTGTTCGAGCGCCTCGGACGACTCGATGTCTAGGTTGTCGGTTGGCTCGTCGAGCAGCAAGACGTTATGGCCTTCAAGCTCCATGCATAGGATCTCAAGTCGGGCTTTCTGACCACCGGAGAGTGTCTCGAACTCTTGGCGGGCATGTGTGGCCAGGCCGTATCGCCCGAGCGCCTTCATCGCTTTTTCTTCTTCTGTAACGCGCTCGCGAATAATGTCGACGGCTTCGCGGCCCAGGAAATCGGGTCGGTCGTTTATCTGTGTAAACGTGCCGATGGATGTGCGGGGTCCGAGTCCAATGGTGCCCTCGTCTGGTTCGAGTTCGCCGGCGAGAGCACGCAGCAGATGTGTCTTGCCGGTGCCATTAGGGCCGATCAGGCCCACCCGTTCACCAAAGTGGACCTCGTCAGAGAACGGGAAAAAGAGGTCACCGATCGAGACATCGACCATGTTCACGACACGTCGAGCTGAATCGGCACCGCGTAGACCAACCTTGATCTGCTGATCAGCGACCGGCAGAGGAGGCGGCCCCTTGGCCACGAACTTCTCCCACCTGGTCTCGGCGGCATTTGCTTTGGTTGCGTTCTTGAAGTTGGAGGCAGCTCGCGCCTTCATAATCTTCATGTGTCGGAAGAGGCGGCGCTCCTCTTCATTCCACCGTTTGACCGCATTGCCGAGCTGGGCCTGGCGCTTCTCACGGGCCTCGGGGAATGTTGCGTAGCTCCCGCCGTGCACCCAACAGCCGGACCCTTCAAGCACCACGATTTTAGTGGCGACTCGTTCGAGTAATGAGCGGTCATGGCTGACCATCAGGATCGTGCTTGGGCAGTCAATGATCTGTTGTTCGAGCCAAACTCGGGTTGGGATGTCGAGATAGTTGTCGGGCTCGTCGAGCAACAGCACGTCGGCACCCGAGGTCAGGAGCAAGTCCAACACCATTCGTTTACGTTCGCCGCCCGAGAGCTCGCCAACCTTGCGAGTGCTGAAGTCGTCGACCGGTGTTTTTACGCTTCGTTCGGCGGCGGCCGCCCATCGGGCTTCGAGCTCGTAGCCGCCCAAATCGCCCCAGGTCGTGATCGCTTCGGCGAACAACATGCCATCGTCGGTGCCATCGTTCATGGCTTTTTCGGCAATGACCATGGCCTTGCCCGCAGCGCGTAGTGCCGGTTCGGCGACGTCGTACAACATCTCGCGCAGGCCAGCGTCTGGATCGCCCATGCCAACATCCTGGCTCATGGTCAGGAAGCTGCCGCCAATAGAAACTTCGCCACCGTCGGGATCGAGATCACCAGACAAGATGCGCAAGATCGTGCTCTTACCGACACCGTTCGGACCCACGATTGCTGCGTGGTCGCCAGGTGCAACCCCGAAGCTGACATCGAAAAACAACGAGTCTGCTGCGGGGGGTGCATAGTCCAGATCGGATACAACGATTGCGCTCACCGCTCGACCTTATTGCCTGTCGGGCCCGATGATGGGCGAGTAAAATGTTGTCATAGGCTCTTCGTTGGCCTCGCAGCGTTTGTTCTAGCTGTGGGCTGGTGACGAGTCGTGGCAGCGCCCGAGCTGAGCGGTGCTGCTGCTTCGTCCGAGCCGAGGCGTCAGAGATGCCAACATCGGTGCGCACAAACCAACCCGAAGACATCACTTGGGTGCTCGACGCTGTCTTGACAGACCGCAAACTGACATGGTGGACGCCGCGGTGAACGCGACAGCTGATCGTGCTGGATCATCTATTGCACCAGTTCGGTATTTATCAGCGCCACAAGCAGGCCGAAGCCAACTATTGGCGCTGTGGCGGCTTCTTCTCACCCGTCACTTGGGACATGCACTTAGTACATGTCCCAAGTCGCTAGTCGAACGAAGGGAAGCTAACGGTGGGGTCGCGGTCGAGTTGTTCGACCAGTGCTATCTCCCAAGTCAGATAGTCGCGCATGTGTTGCTCGACGGCATCGTCGTCGTCATGGTCATAGGGCTTGTACCAGACATCGTTCGCGTCAGTTGTGGCGCGATCGAAACCAGGGTCCATGTCGTAGTCGGCGTGGCGCCAGCCCTTGTTGCCGGCAGCAAGCGCGACAACTTCGGCATCTGGCCACAGCGCTGCGGCTTCAGGAACAGCGAGTTTGGCTAGTCGTCCATCGGATGCCGTCAGAGCTAAATATTCGGTCTCACCGATCACGTCGCGCGCTTGCTGGAGACGGCTGCGGACGCCCCACCATGCGCCAGGGATATGGCCACGCTTTCGGTACTTCAGGCTTGAGCCGAGGTCGAGCACCGTTGTGGTGTCTGGGTGGCTCTTGAGTCGATCAGCAAGCTCGGCGACCTTGACGATTGGCACTGCGGGCACGCTCTGGCGCGCGCCGGGGCCGGTCCGTAGCTCATGACCGGCAATGCCGCCTGCAAGGACAACAGCGTCGGGCCAACCGAGTTGTTGCAGCCAGGATGCTGTCATGGTTGCTCGTACACCGTTGTCGTCGACGAGCACCAAGCGAGCGTTGTGTGTAGAGACGTATTCGTCGGTGGCCTGCACGAGCTGGCCGCCCGGCGCGCTCAGGCTGCCGTCGAGGTGGCCTTCGTTGAACTCTTCGGGGGTTCGAACGTCGAGTAGGTAGGTGGTACGTTCACCGTCAAGTTGCCACTCAGCGAGTTGGTCGACACCGATCTCTTGAACGCCGAAGCGGGCCCCTACCGCTGCGGCTGCGGCCGTCGACCAAACCTGTGATCCATCTGACGGATCTGGGGCATGGTTCTCATGGTCACGAGCAACCTGATAACCAGCAAGTTCCCAACCCATCGTTCCGTTTTCGAGTGCAACAACCCGATTTTCCAAGCCAGCGTTAAGAAGCGATTGTGCTCCAATGATGCTGCGGGTGCGCCCGGCGCAATTTACGACAACGAGCGTGTTCGGATCGGGTGCTACCTCCTTGACGCGGTGGACCAGTTCGGCTCCGGGGCAATCAACACCATGGGGAATGCTCATCCTGCGGAACTCACCCATTGGGCGTGAGTCGAGAATCACCATGTCGGCGTTGGCATCGATTAGGGCTTTGAGTTCGGCGGCCGGGATCCGAGGCGTGTCATAGGTGTGCTCGACGAATTCGCCGAATGCCTTCGATGGCACGTTGACACCGGCGTACAACTCACCACCGTTGGAGGCCCACCCATCGGTGCCGCCCTGTAAGAGATAGCAGTTTGTGTAGCCGAGTTCGGTTGCCTTGGTAAATGCTCGTGCGGCTAGTTCAGGGTCGGTGCTGTCGGGGCCGCCATCACACCACACGATGCGTGTCGATGCCCGCGGCACGAGGCGTGGCATGGTCAACTCGACTGTGGACAGCGGCATACATGCGGCATGGAAGAGGTGCGAATCGAAGTAGACACCCTGCTCGCGTGCATCGAGGACTGCCAGTTCATCGCCGTCGAGCAGCCACTCCTTTAGCGTCGCTGCCGAGACGGTGCGAACTGCGGAGCTCATCAACAGGATTGCAGATCGGTACGACCTTCGCGGATGCCGCTGATGCCCTTGAAGATCTTCCAGGTGTCTTCGGTTGCGTTGTAGTACTCACGCCCATCGAGCCGTTCAAGAGCAAGCCCATAGCAGTGGAAGTTCAGTGCAGGCCCGTCGATATGAATCGAGTGCAGGTCATCGGGCAGCATTGCCACACCGGTTCCGGCCTCGACCATATGGTCATCGACCTGGTTTACGCCGTCGGCGGTGCGCTCGAAGAATCGATTGTGTTCGTGACCGTCGAAGCCAACAACGACTGCCCAGGTGGTGTGATTGTGCACAGGTGTTTCAACCTGGCCGCGGCTTGACTGCGCGTAGAGAGCGAACCGGTCGTCGCTGTCTTGGGCTAGTCGGTATAAAAAACTGCTTTGTTCGTCGTCGCTGCCAGGTGCAGGGAAGTCCGCGGACGGGAAGAGTTCTCGGTGTGAGCTCAACTTGACGAGTCGGTCGCGAATTGCCTGGACTCCTTCGCGTGTCACGCCGAGATCGACTTCGATCTTGCGGATGTCATCCATTGCTGCTGTGACAGCATCAGTGCGAGCTTGCATTGGCTTCTCCCTGGTCAATGTCTCTTTGCAGCTTCTCACGTCGGAGCCGCGTGAGTTCAGTCAGGCACCGGCAGCGATTGGTTCCGCTGGCGCTTGACGTGTAGTTCGTCGATCGGAACCCGCTGTTGGTCAGACGGCTCATGCGGCCCGCTGCGCCCTGAGTCACTTGCTGATAGTGCACACCTGTGCAGTCCGCCATGGTTCGACTACCAGGTTGAGAATTTGCACAACCGGTGCCCGCAGCTGTGCCACAGCGTCAGAGTGTCGTGCCGTGATGCCTTAAGGAAGTTCGAGAACGGTTACCACGCCGGTATCGCCGCTTACTTCGATCAGCGCTCCATCGGGGATCCGTTTGGTCGCGCCGGTGGCAGATACCACGCACGGGATGCCAAGTTCACGGCTGACGATGATGGCGTGACTCAGCGGTGCACCTACGTCGACGACGACACCGGCAGCCGGCACAAAGAGCGGTGTCCAAGACGGGTCGGTGATGGGTGCGATCAGGATGTCGCCCGGCTCAAGGGCCGTTGGGTCAAAGGAATCGAGGACAATTCGAGCTATACCGCGAGCGGTGCCTGGGCAGCCGGGCACACCCTGCAAAATTTCGCCAGCTGTCATGTCGACAGTCTCGACGGCGTCTCGACGCGGCATATCGGCGATAGATCCAGGGTCGTTAACAAATAGGAATGGCTCCTGTAACGCCGAGACCTCGGTCATGTGCTCTTCGCGGCGTACCAAGATGTCGTGGAAGCCGGCTGGGTCGTCGAGGAATGCATACTGCTCGGGCTTAGTCAACATGCCATAGGAGCGAACTTCGGGAAAGGTGCCTGCAGCCACGCAACGGCGCCCCCATTCAGAAAGAGCGACGCGTGCTTCGTGTACCAACTTGATGCAGTTGGTCTTGGTGCGTTCGCGGCCGGGCATGAACACGGTGGCCGAGCTGAGTGCAGCCATGAACTGGCCATGCGTCTCGGGGTCAGCTTCGATCATGGCTGCGATCTCGGCGCCGAGTGACTCACGTTCTTGTGCCCGTGCGTCATTGCGCAGTTGTGGCGCTGCGTCGTCGGCCGAAAGTCGCATGCGGTCGATAGCGGCGAGCGCCAGGTCAGGCGCTGTCTCCCAAGTCGGTGACCGGACTTCCCACTCGTTGGGGCCACGAGCGCCGTAGCTGTTCAGGAATGTGGTGAACGCAGTGTTGAATACGGCGACGTCGGCATCAGAGCTGGCGACAAGCTTGTCTGCCAGGCCGGTACTACCTTGATTGAACATCTCGTTGAGCGATGCAGAGCCGGCGACGATGCGACCGAGCTTCCACATCTCCATTGACGGGGCAGCAGATTCGACATCGCCAAGCCCAGCAAGCAGCTTCAGAATGGCTTCGGGCTTGCCAACGGCGGTGCAGACCGCAGTGATAATGCCGATAGGCAGCGTTGCGAGGAAACTAATGAAGATATGTTCCGTGAACAGGTGGGCAAATTGGTCTTCGAACTGGATCCACACCCAATCGACGATCTCGCGGTCGCTCATGGCGGAAAAGTCGGGACGGTTCGCTCGTAACTCGTTCATGCGAGCTTGGTCGGCGAGCACGTTGGGAAGATTTGGTGTTGTCAGCACCCAGCTGAACGTCTCGCCGATCTTGGCGGTGAGCTCAGGGCGGTCTGCGGTCAGATCGGGGTTGAACTCAGGAACACCGGGTGCGTCACCAAAGAAAGCGTCGTCTATGTCGGTGTAGGTCATACCGGGAGCGCGGTGTCCGAGCATTCGGAGAGCAGAAGCGTTCAAGTAGGCGTAGCCGTTGCTAACGCCGAGGAAGACGGCCCGGTCAGCCGGAAGCTCGTCGGGCGTCATCACGCCGATGCGGTAGTAGGCCTCGCGGAAGCCGATTTCGCTGCCGCCGATGGTGCCGTCATTCTCGAACCAGCTGAACGACAACGGCGCTACCGGATCAGGAAAAACCTCTCCTACATTGGCACGCGTGTAGAAGTTGAATTTGTCGTGCGGCGTCGTCGAAACAATCCATGGTTCGGTCATTGAATCCCCCAGTTATGGGGCGCCAGATCCCCCTGGTGCCTCGCCGACCACGTTATAACATTGACGCATCGCGTATCGTGGCTGGATGTCTTCGCAGAGCACCGGCCCTCTAGCCGGCATCCGAGTTGTCGATCTTTGCACCGTGATTATGGCGCCGATGGCGGCCCGTATCCTTGGTGACCTTGGGGCCGACGTGATCAAAGTGGAGGGCGCGGAGTCAGACTTCATGCGTGACTTCGTTCCAAAGCGCAATGCGGGCATGGGCGGCATCACGATGAACCTGCATCGCAACAAGCGCGCCATGATGCTGGACCTCAAGTCCAAGCCTGGACATCGCGCCATGCTTGACCTGGTCGCGACCAGCGATGTGTTCATGTCGAATATGCGACCTGCTGCGCTTGCTCGGCTGAACCTCGCGGCCGATGACCTGTTGGCGGTACAACCCGAGTTGGTCTACTGCGGGGCTGTCGGCTTCGGCTCAGACGGGCCCTACGCCGGAAGGGCGGCGTATGACGACGTAATCCAATCGGTGTCGGGCATGGCCACGATGCGCAGTTGGTCAGGTGATGAGCCTGCGCTGGTGTCATCGACGATCGCTGACAAGATCGCGGCTCTTCACATTGTGTATGCGGTACTGGCTGGGCTGGTTCGAAAGGGCGCCACGGGAAAGGGCGACGTGATCGAAGTTCCCATGGCCGAGGCCCTGGCGTCGTTCAACCTGGTCGAACATTTAAATGGCCATACCTTTGAACCGAAGCTCGAGCCGTTCAGCTACCAGCGGTTGCAGACCGAACATCGTCGCCCGCAGCGCTCGAAAGATGGCTGGGTCCACCTGCTGCCGTACAGCACCAAGAATTACTTCGACATCTTCGTCGAGTGTGGCCGACCTGAGCTCGTTGACGACGAGCGATTCGCAACGGTAAATAGTCGGGTTGCGAATATCAATGCGTTGTACGAACTTGTCCACGAGTTTGCTGGGGCTAAAACCACGGCTGGCTGGATGGAGTTTGCCGAGACAAATTCGATTCCTTGCATGCCGGTGAACGAACTCAGCGAGCTCGAAGATGATCCTCATTTTGCCGCTGTCGGTTTGTTTGAACCCGCAGAACACCCGACCGAAGGCAGCTACCGCGTCGTGAAAGACCCGATCAGCTTTGCGTCGGACGATTCACCAACGCTGCGACGCCATGCGCCGCACGTGGGCGAACACACCGCCGAGATCCTCGCCGAAATCGGCTGGTCTGCTGACGAGATCGCCACACTCAACGTCTGAAAGGGCGTGGACCTGGCACGTGTGCCCCGTTAGCCGAAGGGCTCCGGTGGGAGTTGGACGTTGGGCAGCAGGACAGCTTTGGGCCAAGAGCCATAGCCTTCGGTGAGCGCATCGACGATTCGGAAGAGTTGACCTGTGCCGTAGAAGCCGAGTTCGTCAGCTGGGGGTAGCTCGCCGAACACTGCTACATAGGTGCCGGGTTCAAGGTCGGGTAGATCAACGAAGAAGGTACCCCACGCTTCGGCCCAGCCGCTGGTGGCGAAGAATTCTTCGATGATCGGCGCGTGTGGGTTAGCAAGGAAGGCGTTGAGATCAACATCGTCGGCTACAGCCCAGATTCGATAGAGACCAGCGGCCTCGAATGGACGACCGAAGCCCGCAACCACAACTTTGTTGTTGACGGGGATGCCTCGGGCGCTCAGGTCTTGCTGGATCGGGCCGCGTAACACGAACTGCTCTCCGAACGGGCCGGTCGCTGTTTGATCGGCACCGCCGGTGGGGAAGAGGTCGATTACCACCCGAGCTGGATTGTTGAGGAACCGAACATGTGGCTCCATCTCCTGATGCATGAGTTCCACTGCGAACTCGTAGCTGAATGTGAGCGTGAACAGTCCGATGCCACCCTCGTACTCGATGCGGTCCGGGTCATCGAAGGCCGAATGCAACTGCCACCCATCGGCGGTAATACGGACTGAGTCGAGTTGTTGGTCGACCACAACTGCTGGAAGCACCGACGCTCGAGATTCTGCTTGGTTGGCGCCTTTGCCGAACTCGATCACGATGCGGGTGCAGTCGTTGTTCGACTCGGTTCGAATGTCGTGCACATGATCGGCACCCGAAGCCGAATTGCCGGCGGCCCACGAACGGTTTATTTCGTTCGTGCCTAGCCCCGCTGTAGGACCTGCACCTGCGACTCGAGTGCATGGCTGATCAGCCAACAAATCGCTACCCGTTAGCAAACAATGTTCATTGGTGAAGTCATCTGAAGAGTCGAACACACCAGTTAGCTGTGCATGTTGCTCTGTGAGAATACTGATCTCGATTAATTCATTCTCGCCGGGAGCCTGCGGAGGAGCGATGATCCGGCCCGTGCGCCATGCGGTCAGGGGTCCAGTACCGGTCCAGATGGGTTCTGGCTGTTGCAGATTAAGCACGCGTATCTCACCAGCAAGACAGACTGGGCCGCGAAGCTGCTCTTCTTGAAAGCACGGCGCACCGATGACGACACCGTTGGCGGGGTACCACTGATAGAACATGTCGGATATCGAAACAATTGGGTCGAGTCGGGCAGTGTCGGGTGATGAGATGAAGGCGACTCGACTGCCGTCGACGACCGCTCGGCCATTGATCGGTCCGATGAGATGTTTTCCGGTGGGGGGCTCTCGCGTCATAGTGGCGGCTCCCGGTATTCGAATAAGTGCACCCGCTATCAAGGGGCCGCCGTTCAATTCCGGGTTAGCTCGATTGAGCACATCGATGGTGACGTTGTAACGCTCTGCGATAGAGCGAAGAGCGTCGCCGGGAACGACTATGTAGGAGAAGGGTTCGTTAGCAATGGCCGCTCCTTGAGGTGGTGAGCCGAACTGCTCGCCCACGATGCAGGCCTGCACGGTTATCTGCAAGTAACGGGCGTTGACCCAATCGAATGATCCGTCCGGCGCAAAAATCTCGTACCACGCCGAGCCGTTTGTCGTCAGAACGCATCCTCGGGTTGGTATCGCTACCCCACCAATCCCGATAATCCGTGTGATCGGCTCGTCGACCCCAGCAGCAACGTGTGCTACGAGGCCGCCGTCAGGGTCACTCGCCGAGATGTTCCAGACGAAGTGCGCTACTAGCGGCACGGGGACACCGCATTCGTTCGCACCAGGGAGGTTCGGTCCGAGCTGGGTGAGTAGGTAGTCGCTTCGGATCCACTCGGTCGGCTTGCCCGCTACGCCCTGGATTTCATACCACTCCCTAGGTCCGATGCTTGTGTCCGCCGCTGTACAGCCACCTACAAGGTCGACAACGAATCCTGATGGGACCTCGCGGGCGATCCCGCTCCCATCAAAGGCTTTGGGGGCAGTGAGCGCTGGGGCACCCTTTCCATTAGGGCCGAGCACAACGCGAGCTTGGTTGTTGTAGTTGTCCCCGCACAGGTTCACACCGGTTTGGTAAGGGACCCGTTCGGTGACGCTGGGCTGGGCTAGGAGCGCGGGAGGTTGTCCGGACCGGGTAATGACGGCTGGTGTGCCAGTCGGTTTTTGGTCATCGGGCATTTTGTCATTGAGGATTTGTGCTGCCACCTCGGGTTCCAAAGCCCGTTCGTTGCTGCGGTTGCTTATGAAGACGAAGCCGGCGATTGCGATGAGAGCTGTGGCCATTGCAAACCGAATCCATTTCTGGAAGGGGGCCGGGTTCGTCGCCGGGTCCGGAACCACTTGATGGCGTTCAATGTCGGCGTGTTCGGCAGCGAAGATCGCACGAAGGCGATTCCCGAGTGGGTCGTCACTTGGCGTCTGATCAGCCATGAGATTCTCCGAGCATGTCGGCCAGTTTGATGCAGGCATTGTGCAGATGTGAGGTGGTGGCGCTGACCGAGATGTTGATGATCTGGGCGATCTCGGTGACTGGGCGGTCTTCGAGGTAGTGCAGAGCGATCACGGCGCGTTGCTTGGGCGCAAGCTTGTCGATTGCTGCCCACACCGCGGGGTCGCCGCGTCTTGTTTCTGCGATAGCGACTGCTGTTGGGCCGACTTTGAACAGTGCCTTAACTTTGTTGACGCTGCGTCGCTTCTGCCCGATTGCCAAATTGATAGCGATGCGTCGAACCCATGCGTCAGGTTTGTCTAACACGGCAACCTTCGCCCATTGCAGGTTGGCTTTGGCGAGTGCTTCCCGGGCGATGGCCTCGCCGGCGGATCGGTCGGAGGCAACGGTGCCAGCCACGACGGCGAGCGAAGCGAACTGACTGCGATAGAAAATTTCGAATTCGGACACGATTATTCTTTCGAAGTCGTTGGCCATATGCCTCGCTGAAGCGGTCTTCGCACCAAACACACGTGCCGTTGCCAGGCTATAGCAAGTCGCGCTAGAGAATTCTTCGCATTAGCTTGCCCATCCGTAACCCGCTACGCCATCAGCGAGTCCACTTACAGGTGGTTCAGTCACGCATGCTGGTCTTCGTGGGAAGCAGGGACTCTTCACGGCGTGAGTGACCCGTTCGGCTCGCAGCTAGCGCGTCACTGTTGGTGAGGAATTTTCGGAAGACCCGCCGGGCAACGAAGGTGACTCGACCGCCGTGAAGAGTCCGGCCATGACCGCGTGGCTGCCGCTACCTAACTGCTTTTCCTAACTACTTGTCTGCCTAGCGCTATGTCTTCGATTGCCGGTGTGAGCGCAGGTTCGGCCCCTGCACCGAACGTTATAACGGAACTATTGTGCCAACTCTGGGTCGCAGTTCGCACTAAGCATCTATTGACCGTCGCGACTCTGCGTTTGGCGGGATCAAGCGCGACCAGAGCTCGATATGTCGAACATTTTTAGGCGTTGTGGGCTGTGGTTTCGGTGGGGGTCACTGTTTTGGAGAGAGCCGAGGAGCGGCTGGCTAGAAACGGTCGCTGCGAGGCGTCACTGGATTCGGATCCATTTGCAGGTGCAGCTGGTCTCCTGTGTATGGGTTGGCGCGAGCGAACTCTTCGTTCAGTTCTACGCCAAGACCTGGCGCGGTCGGCGGAATGACATGGCCGTCTTCGAACTGCATCGGGGTCACCAACAGGTCAGCATGAATACCGGACCAGTCGCGGATGCTCTCAAGGATCAAAAAGTTTGGAGAGCAGGTGGCGAGTTGCACGTTCGCTGCACCCACGATTGGCCCGCAATAAAGATGAGGAGCAAGCTGGGCTCCATTAGCTTCGGCCAAGGCGCCGATCTTCTTGGCTTCGAGTAGCCCTCCGACCCGACCCAGATTCATCTGCAGAATGGATGCTGCTTTCAGCTCGAGCAAGCGAGCGAACTCGGCCTTGGTGGTGAGCCGCTCGCCAGTAGCGATCGGGATGGTCGTTTGGGAAGCGACTTTGGCCATCTCGGCCGGATTGTCGGGCGGGACGGGTTCCTCGAACCACAGCGGGTCGTACTGCTCGAGACGTCGGGCCAGTCGCAAGGCACCGGATGCAGTGAATTGCCCATGGGTCCCGAACAAGATGTCTGCTTTTGTTCCAACAGCCTCGCGGACCGCAGCGACCATGCGCTCGCACAGGTCCAGCCGTTCGAGCGTGGGTTGGTGTCCGTCGAATGCAGAGTAGGGGCCAGCCGGGTCGAACTTGACCGCAGTGAAGCCGCGGCTGACCTCGAACGCGGCGCGTTCGGCCGCAGTGTCGGGGTCGCTGTAGATGTCGGCGGTGTCGTGTGGCTCGGGGTACAGATAGGTGTAGGAACGAAGCGTGTCGTGGACCCGGCCGCCAAGCAGCTGGTAGGCAGGCTGGTCGACTTCCTTACCGATGATGTCCCAGCAAGCCATTTCGAGCGCGCTAACACAGCCCATCAGCGATATATCTGGTCGATGAGAGAAGCCCGAGCCGAGACACCTATGCCAGAAACGCTCGATCTCGAAAGGGTTGTTGCCGATCAGGTGTCGTTCGGCGATATCGCGGATCATGACGGGAACAACGTCGGGCCCAAAGGTCGCGCCGTAGTGCTCGCCGTAACCGACGACACCAGTGTTGGTGACCAGCTTGATGAAGATGAAGTATTCACCACCGAACTCGCCTGGGCGATTACCAACAACGAATGTCTCGAGTTCTTCGATGTGCATTAGTTGGTTCCTGTCGTGTCGGCCTGGTGGAACAGGATCATATTGCGAACGGCGTGGCCGTTCTTGGCTGAGTCGATGGCCTCGTTGATTTGGTCAATGGGGTAGGTGCAAGTGATCAACTCGTCTAGCAACAGCTCGCCGCTTTGCTGCTTGGAGATGAGTTCGAGAATACCGATGCGAATGGTTGAGGTCGCCATCGTCGATCCGAGGATCGACTGGTTCATGGCGGCCACGGTGACCGGGTCGATGCTTGCCGGCGTCAACGGCCATCATGTCGATCTTCAAAACCGCAGGTCAGAGTCTGAATTTTTCGAGAGTTGCTACAGCTTGGCCTTGATCTGGGGCACCAGTGCCGCCAGGCGCTTTCGGTTTACACCCAGGTCGCTCTTTCCGACACGTGATGCGCTACGGAAGTGGATCTTCTTGTCGTCGGCATCAATCAGGAACGACACGTCGTCTTTGAAGCGAAAGATCATTGAGACGAACACGGCATCAATGCGGTTTTCGGACCGATTTGTGATCGTGGCGCGAGCCGACGACTCGATGACCTGGGCGATTGCATTGATCGCCGCGTCGGTAGGGCCGTCGTAGTCGAGCGCTTCGATGTAGTGCTCGGTGTCGGATGGGTTTTCCTGCGAACAAACACAGTTTGGCGACGAAGGGCACCGGTCAAGTTTCATGCTTCAACACTACTGGCTAAGGCTCAGCCCACTTCTTGGTGCGCCGATTGGTCCAGTGCGACAGAATGGTGGCTGCACGCACGGACCGAAGATCGCAGACAAAGGAGGACGGCCATGTCTGTATTGCTATTGAATGCCTCCTATGAACCGCTGACTCTCGTCTCGTGGAAGCGAGCAATGACACTGGTTATAAGCGGCCGGGCCGAGATGGTTGAGCAGGCGGGAGACCGCGTTGTGCGGTCGGCTGGTGGGGCAGAGTTTCCGCTGCCACATGTGGTTCGACTCATGACAATGGTGACGTTCGCAGGGATGCGGGCGCGTCGTTCGCATCGCTTTTCGAAATCGGCGTTGAGCGCTCGCGATGATCACCGCTGCCAGGTCACCAAGTGCGACGAGCGCGGCTCGACGATCGATCATCTCGTTCCCCGCTCTCGTGGCGGTGAGACATCATGGGAGAACTGTGTGCTCATGTGCCCAGCGCACAATTCGCGCAAGGGCGACAAGCTACTCGGCGAACTCGGCTGGAAGTTGGAGCGACGCCCGAGTGCACCCGTTGGTGCCATCATGCTCACACCGGCCCGCAGCTCCGAATGGAGTCGATGGGTTGTACCTGCCTGATTTGGTCATGCGAGTACTGCGCTGAAGAAGGTTTTGGATGGGCATTTTCGGGCTCCTGACTTGGCGCGTTCGGCACGGGACCGTTGTATGCGCAAAGATCAGGCATGGGTAATAACGGAAACGCTCGCGTCGTCGTGGCCATGATGGAACACGAGACCAATACCTTCTCACCGGTCCCGACACCGCTGGAACGGTTCGGTCGAGGTGGTTTCGGGGTGCCTGAGGGGACGGCCGCGTATGAGCGATTTAAGGGTACGGGCACCGGAATTGGTGGCTTGCTCGATGTTGCTGATGGAGCGGGCTGGGACATTGTCACGCCGATCGCCGGTAACGCAGCGCCTAGCGGGAAGGTGCAGGCCGAGGCCTACAACTACATGAGCGACCAGATTTGTGCTGCGGTCGAGGCTGGCTGCGATGCAGTCATGCTGGATCTGCACGGCGCAATGGTGGCCGAGACAACAACCGATGGCGAAGGGACGCTGTTGGCGCGTATCCGATCGATAGCGCCTGACATACCAATTGCGATCAGCCTTGACCTGCACGCCAACATGACCGACGCGATCGTGGATAACTGCACGGTGTTGGTTGGCTACAAAACCTATCCACATCTGGACATGTACGAAGCTGGTGAGCACGCCGGTCAGCTCCTTGTGCGGGTTATGGCTGGCGAGATCGACCCTGTCATGGTGTGGGGCAGCCGCCCGATCCTGGCCCAGACTCTGCGTATGGGCCACGAGGATGAACCAATGGGTCCGTTGCTCGAGATGGCCCGCCTTCAAGAGTCGCGCGGCATGTTGGCATCGTCAGTCTTTGGCGGTTTCCCGCTCGCTGATATCTGGCACGCTGGACTCTCCGTTGTCACGATCGCTGACAACGACGAGGCCAAGGCCGAAGAGGCCCGTGACGTATTACTTGACGCAGCTTGGGCCGAGCGAGCCGAATTCATGTTTGAGAGCGAGCCGCTTGCCGAAACAATCGCTAAGGCGAAAGCGATGGAGGACGGGCCAATCATCCTGCTCGATCACGCTGATAATGCGGCGTCGGGCGGAACTCAGGACACGGTTGCTGTCTTAGCCGAGGTAATTGAGCAAGGGCTTGAAGATGTGGCGGTGTTCGCGATTTGTGACCCTGTCGCTGTTCAGCAGATGACTGATGCGGGCGTCGGCAACAAAATCACGCTCGATCTTGGCGGCAAGACCGATATGCCAGCGATTGGGCGAGTTGGCGAGCCGCTCTTGGTGACTGGGCGTATACGAGCGCTGACGGACGGACAATTTGTCGTCACGGTGCCGATGGGGCGCGGTACACAGATGGACATGGGTCCAACGGCAGTCCTCGAGGTCGGGTCGGTGCGGATCGTCGTGATCTCGCGCAATGTCGAGCCTTGGGATCCGGGCTGCTTCCGCAGTGTGGGCATTGAACCGACTCAAATGAGGTATCTCATCTTGAAGTCTCGTATTCACTATCGGGCTGGCTTCCATGACATTTCGACACGCGACATTCCGTGTAACGGTGTAGGCGTTACCAGTTCTGACAACAGCCTGTTCACGTTTGAGAATGTTCGGCGCCCGATTTACCCATTGGACGAGAACGTAACCGCGACGCCGGAGTATCGGCACGAACCCTAGAAGTGCTTACTTTGTGATCTGTAAGATCGGCGCGTGCGGCTCGATATTGATTCGTTACGAAACCTACGAGCGATCGTAGAGTCCGGGAGCTTTACTGGGGCAGCATCGCGCTTGCATCTGACCCAGTCGGCCGTTAGTCGGAAGATCAAACGGCTCGAAGAGCGGCTGGGCCACGCCCTGCTCGTGCGCAATGGGAAAACGATTGAACCAACTCAGATGGGCCACGAACTTTTGGCCCATGCCGAACGAATCTTGGCGGCACACGACGATGCTGTTGCCAGCCTGAGCTGTTGCCAGCCTGAAGTTACGCGAATTGACCGGCACCGTCCGTCTGGGATGCAACGATGAGTCGCAGATCGGTCAGGTTGCAGACATCATCAGCGGAACCGGTGTCATTGCTGCGGTAGAAGCTGGGCTCGGCGTAGCCGTGCTCAACGAGAAGCAGCCGGTTACTGCAAATAGCGCTATCCGAGGTGAAGAACTTGGCCTACCCGAGGGTCTGCCCGAGGGCTTTGTGCCCGAGGATGATCCCGAGCAGGGCAAATGACCACACGTCACGTTTTCGCCACCACCCCGTACGGTGTGGCTGGTGATCGAGAGCTCGGGGTTTCCAATAACCGAGCCCACACCAGGGCTTAACGAGCTCGGCGATATCGGCCAACCATTGCTCAAGCGAACGTCGGTTGCCGCTGCGACGTGGGCGTTATTCGTCGGCTTGGCCCTGGTTATGGTCGGCAACGGTCTCAACGGGTCCGTCGTTGGCCTACGAAGCGACGCTGCGGGCTTTGACGCAACAGTCATCAGCGTCATCATGGCTGCGTATTTTGCGGGTTTTCTTGCGGGCACGGTGTGCGCAGAGAGCGCACTGAAGTCAGTCGGTCATATCCGAGTGTTCGCTGCGCTTGCATCGATCGCATCCAGTGTCGTGCTTGTCCAAGCCCTCTCGGTAAACGCACCGACCTGGATGTTCACGAGGTTCTTATTCGGTGCATGCATGGCCGGTATCTATGTGGTGGTGGAATCATGGTTGAACGGTCTTGCAACCAACACCACGCGTGGACGTATTTTGTCTGTGTACATGATCGTGTCCATGGGCGGGGTTGGGGCTGGCCAGTTGCTGTTGAACGTGAACGATTCGTCGGGCTTCACACTGTTCATCATCATTTCGGTTCTGGTCTCGATATCGCTGGTGCCTGTCACACTGTCGGCATCGAGTGCGCCACCATTGGTCACTCCTGAGTCGATGGGGTTGCGAATTTTAATCCAGCGTGTGCCCACTGGCGTGGTGTCCTCGTTCTTTGGTGGGGCCGGGGCCGGAGCCTTACTAGGGATGGGAGCGGTCTATGGCTCCAGCGTCGGCATGCAGGCTGGGCGGCTGTCGTTATTCTTGCTCGCTCCCATGGTGGGAGCGTTGCTCTTCCAGTGGCCGATCGGGTGGCTGTCTGACAAACTGCCCCGACGTGCCGTGCTCTTTGGCGTGTCGGTTGCTGCTGCGCTGACACCATTGGTGGCGCTGGCGGTTCCTGCCCTTTCGCCGTTCGCCCTTGTCGCGATGGTGTTGTTGGGCGGGTCGTTGTTCCCGTTCTATTCGCTGACTATTGCTCATACGAACGACTGGCTTGAAGCCAAAGAAATCCTGAGTGCAAGCGGCACCTTGGTCCGTATCAATGGCACTGGAGCGGTGACCGGCCCGCTGCTAGCTGGTTCGTTGATGTCAGCTTTTGGACCCCGCCTTTTCTTCTGGTCCTTAAGTGCCATCTTCTGTGCTGCAGCCGTGTTCATCTTGGGCCGCATCGTTTCCAAGGATCCGTTGCCTCGTGAACGTCAACGTCGCTACGCTCCGATGCCTGTGCGGGCGCTTTCGGGCGCAACGAACCTGATCCCTCGGCGGCGGCGCAACGACGCAGGAATCCCGTCCGGGAAAATGGTTAACAAGTAGCGAGTCAGGGCTGGAGCTTTCTCTGTGTGGACGATTGGTGGGAACCGATTGGTGGGGCACTCCTAGTCTGGGGCTATCTGCCTCCTCCACCACGACAAGCAATCAACGTCTGGGTACTGCCCAGCAAAGAGGGGCCAAGTTGGTGACGTGGCCGCTTTTTGCGAGACAGTTCATCGACTGCTGTCGTTGAACCCCACAGACGACGAGGCATGGCGCGAAGTTCTCGATGCCGGGCTGGTGAGGAATACACATGACTATGTCCGTGAGCGGGCGGTGCAGATAGAGCTCTGGTTCGGTATGTCCATAACTGGATCATGACCCTGATCAGTGAAGCATGCAGCATGTACTAGGTTTCGATTTGTGAAGGTACGGATCGGCGTCGCAGCAGGCGTAGGCGCATCAGATGATGCTTATGGTTTTCTCCGGTTGGTCGATGCGCTCGATGACCTGGGCTACGACTCGATTTGGGTTCCCGACGTCATCACCACGTCGATCTTTGATCCGATCTCGGCGCTGAGCATTGCGGCCGGGCGTCGCGATCGCCTCAAGGTCGGGACCCACCTCATTGTCCCCGGGCGTGACCCGGTAAGGCTCGCAAAAGAACTGGCAACGCTCGATCAGCTGAGTGACGGCCGTCTGCTGCTGCTATTTGTGCTCGGGCTCAAACAAGCGCACGAGCTTGATGCTCAATCCGTTGTTGCATCAGAACGTTCGGCAATGCTTGAAGAGTCAATGCACATCATGCGAACGTTGTGGTCGGGCGAACCGCTTGAGCATCAGGGTCGGTTTTATACCTATAACGGCGTTGAGCTGGCAGTCCAGCCGAAGCAGGATCCGCTTGAGGTCTGGTTGGGTGGTCAGGTGCCTGCGTCCCTGCGACGGTGTGGGCGTATTGGCGAAGGTTGGATGCCAGGCCTGTGTTCGCCTGAAGAGGCTGCCGAGATGCGCGAAGACGTGCTGGTCGAGGCAGCCGCTGCTGGGCGAGAAATTGACGATGAGCACTTCGGCATGAACCTGTCATGGGTTGACGGACCGATGAGTGACGAGCTTCTGGCGAGTGTTGAGGCTCGCCGACCAGGGTTTGACCCAGCACATACTATTGGATGTGGGGCGTCAGGCCTGGCTGAGCGCATGCACGCATTCCTTGATGTTGGATTCTCGAAGTTCGTGATTCGACCGGCCGAGCCGCCCACCGATTGGGCGGCTGCGGTCGAATCTGTTTCCGAAGTCCTTACCCTGCAGAACTGATTATTGTCTCAAGGTCTCTGCTAGCGCTCCGGGATTGCTCCATGTTGGGCTGGTTGAGTTGTGCCTCGCCAAACAGCTTGTTCCGAAGCCCAGTTCTTGTTTGAGTGGGCGCCAGATTCCAATTCAGGCTGACTCGGGGCCTATCGAGATCCTGACGTGTAGCGAGTGGTCATAGGAGAGGCGCAATCCCTGAAACCGTTGAAGGTCGGTTGAATACTTCGTCGAGCATCGGGACAAATTCTTCAAGCGCCATGTTGTCGTAGTTGGGATCGAAGCAGTTTTGGTCGTATTCGGCACAGAAGTTGGCGCAAGCGTCGTAATACGGACTGTCGGTGTAACGATCCCGTGCGTCGCGGTCGCCGCCCAGGTGGTGGAAGTAGTAATACCCCTGGAAGATGCCGTGGTGCTTGATGATCCAGTGCGTCTCGTCGTCGACATACGGTGCCAGGAGTGCTGCTGCTGCATCGCTGTGGTTCTCGGGAGCAAAGGCATCGGCGACGTCGTGCAACACGGCGCCCACAACAAGGTCGATCCGTTCGCCATTGCGGAACGCACGTGTTGCTGACTGCAACGAGTGTTCGTAGCGATCGATCTGATAACCAAGGGTCGGGCCCTTGAGCATGCCGAGCATGACCGTCAGGTTGCTGACGAGCGCAGCGCGTGCATGTTTTTCGAACTGGGGGGTCAACATTTCGTAGTCCGCCTGATCGCCATCTTGCATCGAGGTCCAAGAAACTGTGCGGGCATTATTCATTGGGCTTGTCCAGACGTGTGAGCGACGAGTGAAGTGGCGTCGGCGAAGGCGAAGTAGGTAGCAGGCAGATGACGGGAACCACCCGAGCTGTTACATGCCCAACGCGAGAGTCGGGCTTGGTGGCGGAAGAAGGATTGCATGGCGCCTGTTCTGAACATGGGCGGTTGAGGTTCGAGAGCCAGAAACTGCACCGTGTCCCCAAGGTCGTGGTGCCCTTAAAGTACGCCGTGTCAGCGGGCTCAGGTTCGAAGATGCGTCGGGTTCTCTTTGGGGTCTTGCTGCACGTCGAAGATGGTTGTGTAGCCGCCTCGGGACCAATCGGGAGCCGCAGGCATAGTTCGACCGCCGACGGTTAGAGACCGTGCGGGGTCACCGCCGCCGATGAGCATGCCCGACGCCCTGCCGGTTGCGCCGTTTGCGCCGACACCCAACAGCGGGTAGCTGTCGTGGGCTGAATAAGTCTGCAAGAGCAGTGGCCGAACTCGACCTGAATTGTTTGGAGTGGAGCCATGCACGCATCCGCAGTTGTGCACGGTGATCGATCCGGCTGGACCAGTCAGATACTCGGCTGAGTCCAGGTTGATCTGAGGCAGGTCGGTTGTTCGGATCGACCCGGTCCAGGTGCTGTCGTCGTCGGCGTACAAGTTGTACAGCTCGCCGGTATGGCTGCCGGGGACAATGCCCATTGGACCCATCTTGTCGTCGACGTCGTTGAGATAAACACCGATCGTCAGGGGGGTGAAGTCAGTGTGTGGCCAGTATTGGATGTCTTGATGCCACTCGACTGCTTCACCGCCGCCGGACCACTTGTAGTTGAGTTTTGAGTGGTGATAGCGGGCGGGCGATCCGAGAAGATCGAGCGCGATCTGTGCTGCTGGGCCTTGCAACGTGAACTCGGCGAAGCTGGGGTGATGCTCGACCGGGCTGGTTAGACGGCGCAGGCGTGGGTCATCGGCTGTGTGAGCCGGGTCGAGGTCGAGTTTCTTGTTGCTTGCTTTGAGTGTGCGGCTCTCGGCAACGAACTCATCGCTAGCCGTTTGCAAACGGCGAAGCCACGCATCGCTGACGGCTCCGTCTATCAGCACGTAGCCACGCTCGTGGTACGACTGAACCTGCTCGGGCGTGAGCACCTGTAGTTCGTTCTTGGTGGTTGCCGTCATAGATCAACCTTAGAACACACTCCTCCAGGATTCCTGCGCTGGCGTTCGGGGTCGAGGTGTTGGTTGGGTGCTCGTCAGTGAGTCCAGCCGCGCCTCGAGCCCCACACAGCCGAAGCTGGTGACGTCGCCCAATGTTGCTTATTGACTGCGTTTGTGGGTCGGCGCAGCGTCGGCGTCGTGGTCAGCACCGAGACGATCGAAGTGCGGCCGGGATAGCCCCAAAAGGGTTGCGCTGTTCGTTCAGGCTCGAGCATCGCTACGGTACGCATATGGGACGCAGGAAGCTCACCGACACGACCTATGACTACGTCATTATTGGTGGCGGGTCGGCTGGCTGTGCGCTGGCCAACCGACTGAGCGCCGATCCAGCGAATCAGGTGCTCGTGCTCGAGGCCGGGCGCAAGGATTGGAAGTGGGACGTCTTCATCCACATGCCAGCGGCTCTGACCTATCCCATCGGCAGCCGCTTTTATGACTGGAAGTACGAGAGCGAACCTGAGCCGTACATGAACGGCCGTCGGGTGTCTCACGCACGCGGCAAGGTGCTTGGCGGCAGCAGCAGTATCAACGGCATGATCTTCCAGCGCGGCAATCCAATGGACTACGACAAGTGGGCTGATGAGCCAGGCATGGAGCACTGGGGCTATGAAGACTGCCTGCCGTACTTCAAGCGCATGGAGAACCGGCTGGTTGGCGGCGACGAGTGGCGCGGCGGCGCTGGGCCACTCAAGGTCGAGACCGGGCCGGCCACGAACCCGTTGTTTGGTGCATGGCTCAAAGCAGGGGCCGAAGCTGGGTTCCATCGCACAGACGATGTGAATGGGTTTCAGCAAGAGGGCTTTGCGGTCTTTGACAAGAACGTGTTGCGTGGCCGTCGCCTGAGTGCAGCCCGGGCCTATCTACACCCCGTGCTCGACCGACCGAACCTGACTCTGCTTACGTTGGCCCAGGTGAACAAGATCGTGTTCGAAGGAACCCGGGCCGTCGGCGTCGAGTATCGCCGGGGGAGACGGACCCACACCGTGCGAGGCAACGAGATCATCAGCTGCGGTGGTGCGTTCAACTCGCCGCAACTTCTTCAGCTGTCAGGCATCGGCGAAGCAGAGCACCTTCGCTCGCTTGGGATCGACGTCGTCGCAGATTTGCCCGGTGTCGGCGAGAATTTGCAAGACCATCTTGAGGTGTACATCCAGCACGAATGCAAGGAACCTGTTTCCATGCAGCCCTACAACGCAACATGGCGCATGCCATTCATTGGGCTTCAGTGGTTGTTCCGCAGAGGTCCGGCAGCAACCAATCATTTCGAGGCTGGTGCGTTCCTGCGTAGTAACGATGATGTCGAATACCCGAATCTGATGTTTCACTTCTTGCCCATTGCCATTCGTTACGACGGCTCCGAGGCAACAAAAGGTCACGGCTATCAGGTGCACGTTGGCCCGATGTACAGCGACGTCCGCGGCACGGTCAAGATCAACAGCACCAATCCCCGCAAGCACCCCGCAGTGCGGTTCAACTATCTGTCGACCGGCAATGACCGCAAAGAATGGGTTGAAGCGGTTCGGACCGCCCGCCAGGTCCTTAACCAGCCAGCATTCGAAAAGTACAACGGTGGCGAAGTATCTCCGGGCCCTCTAGTCGAGACCGACGAAGAGATTCTCGCATGGGTTGCCACCGATGCTGAGACAGCGCTTCATCCGTCGTGCACAGCTCGTATGGGAACCGATGCCATGGCGGTGGTCGACCCGTCGACGTTGCGTGTCCATGGAGTGGAAGGGCTGCGAGTATGTGATGCGTCGGTCATGCCAAACGTCACCAACGGCAATATCTATGCACCGGTCATGATGATTGCCGAGCGCTGCGCCGACATGATCCTGGGCAAGGAGCAGATGCCTGCCGAGGACGTTGATGTCTACCGCGCAGCAAACGCTGGCCGCTTCGCCCCTTGAGCTTTCTGTGTGGCGTCCGGTTCGGAACCGGGACAGCACAGTGTGGTTGTGTGGCGACGTCGACGTGATGACTTGGTGTTGCGAAGAGGTGTGTGGGTTCGAGTTACACATGGCGGAGAACCGATGCAGGTGTGCCTGCGATGGGCTACACGGGTTTCGGTCTCTATAGGTAAGGTCCCCGGATGACTTCTCGCCTGGGCCGCGGCGCGACCAGCCGCAGTTGAAGGGCCAGAAGCTCGAAGCGGTTCCTCGGCGTAGTTGGCTGGCACTGGCGCTGGCAGCGCTCACCTACACCGTCATCAGCATCACACTCACTGGCACAAACATTGCGTTCCCCGCCATCACCGAAGAGTTCTCGGGTACAAGTCGGTCAACCTTGTCATGGGCGCTATCGGGCTATTCGATCGCACTCGCCACCTTCATGGTGCCAGCTGGCCGGTTATCGGATCGAAGGGGGCGCCGTCGTATGTTCTTCGCCGGTGTTTGGCTCTTCCTGCTTGCCTCAGTTGTCTGCTTCTTGGCGCCGACAGCGAACGTCTTCGTAGCGGGGAGAATCCTGCAAGGGATCGGTGGTTCGTTGACCGTGCCGACCTCGTTGGCGCTGGTGCTTCCAGCCTTTCCGACGAGTCGGCGGACGTCGGCAGTTGCTGCATGGACCGCAAGCGGCACGATTGGTGCGGCGATTGCCCCAAGCTTGTCAGCGGTCATCGTCGAGAATTTGGGCTGGCGTTATGTCTATCTCATGGCCGTGCCGGTAGCGATTGTGGTGCTACTTGGTGGACGCCGACTGCTGTCTGAATCTGAACCCATTCTGGACGGCAAAAAACTCGATCTCATCGGCTTTCCTATGGGGACTATCGCGATTGGGCTCCTCGCCTTCGTGATTGTGCAGAGCCCTCGCCTTGGATGGAGCCACGCCGCAATCGTCATGCCATTGGTCGGAGTGGTGTGCCTGTTGCCCGTGTTCGTCGTGCGTTCGTTGCGCCATCCCGCTCCCTTGCTCGACTTGCGAGTTTTCTCGGCACGTCCGGTATGGACAGTGACTTTGGCGGGACTTGTCTTCTCAATGCTTGGCGCCTCGACCTGGGTTGTGTGGCCGCTGTTCCTGACCGAGGTTTGGGATTATTCGCTTGTGCAAGCGGGTCTCGCCATCACCCCCGCCCCGATTTGTGCGTCGGGTTTCGGCCTGTTGTCTGGCTACCTCGCTGACCGGTTCGGTCGACGTCCGCTAATTGCCTTCGGCACACTATTTCCGATTGCTGCGATGTTGACCATGGCCTTGCGGTGGGGAGCAGAGCCGAACTACCTGACCGGTTTCCTTCCGGCTATTTTGCTGTTCGGCACCGGTTTCGGTCTGACATTCTCATCCCTCAACGCAGCCGCATTGGACGGACAATCCGAGGCAATGTTTGGCGAAGTAAATGCTGGCTTCAATACGGTCCGCAATCTTGCATCGGGCTTGGGTGTGGCAGCGGCAGTCGCAATTCTTGGCGATGCCGACAACATTACGTTTGAACGATTCGACCGCTTCTTCTTCGTGTTCGCCCTGTTCGCAGCAGTCCCGGCGATGGTGATCAATGGCTTCTATCCGCGAAACCAACACACCTGAACAGGCACGATCGCGCCAGGATTCGATCGACGAACGGACCGTACTCAACTCGCTGTAGCACCGGTCGATGTCGAAGCGAACTTGACGCCCGCCGGCGGAAGTCAAGTTCTGAAAGTACGGCTTTTCAGTTCGCCACAGAACTGGTGAAACTTGGGTGCCCGTAGCTGCGGTTGCCAGGGAATTGGACACAGCGATCTAGTCTCGGCGTATCCGTTCCTAGAGGTGCAGCGACCATGAGTGACAGCTTGATTCCGAAGAGTGTGAACATCTTCGATGACACGATGCGTGAAGGTTTGCAGATCGAGAGCGCCGATATATCGATCGACGACAAGCTACGGCTGCTCGATGCGATCGGTGAGACCGGCGCCAAGGTGATTTCGATCGGGTCGTTCGCCCATCCCAAGTGGACTCCGTCGATGGCCAACATCGACGAGCTCGCCGAGCGGTTTGAACCGAAGCCGGGGATCCGATACACCGCTGCGATCTTCAACCAGAAAGGCTTTGAACGCGCCGATCGTTTCTATCCGAAGCTCGACGTGCGTACGCGCCAGTTCGGACTCCACGTCGAGATCTGCGATTCGTTCGCTCGCCGAAACTACAACCGCAGCCAAGCTCAGCAGGTCGCGTCGATGGATTCCACGGTTGAAGCGGCTGTTGCCTCCGGCGCCCAGACCGGTTCGGTCACCCTCGGCAGTCCGTTCGGTTCTAATTTCGAGGGCCCGTTCGACTTGGCCCGCCGTCTCGAGATGATCGAGCTGATGGTGAACAAATGGCATGGGGCCGGTATCACCGTCAGCCGCGTTTCATTCTCTGATGCCATGGGTTGGAACGGGCCACATACGGTCCGCGAAACGATCCTGGCTATTCGTGACAGATGGCCCGAGGTCGAGACATTCCACATGCACCTGCACAACTCGCGGGGTTCGACGATTGCCAGCTACTACCAGGCGCTTCAGTTGGGTGTCACCGAGTTCGACACGTCACTTGGCGGCATGGGTGGCTGTCCTTATTGCGGTAATGGCCGGTCGGCCGGCCACGTACCGACCGAGGATTTCGTAGATCTCTGTCACGAGATGGGCATAGAGACGGGCTACAAACTGGACAAGCTCATTGAAGCGGCCTTGATCGCGGAAGAGATCGTTGGTCATTCGCTCTGGGGGCACGTCTCCAAGGCTGGCCCTCGGCCACGAGGCGAGCAGCTGTATCCGATCGATATGCCGTTCGTCGAGTCGCTCGAAGAGGCATCACACTTCCGCAATGGCCCGTCTGTGTACCAGGGTCAGCTCTCTCCGTGGGAGGGAGGCAGCGCCCTCATCGGATAACGCCAGCCGGTTGGGCTAGCGATGTGGCGCCCTGGCCGTGCCAGCTGACGGACAAGGTTTTGTTGAGACAGCAATGATGAATCTTCAGGCGGTTATGACCACAACGGTGGCTCTCCGAAGTTCTCATTGCCTTTCGTCTTTGGGTTAGTTTCGAAAGAGAACGTTGGAGGTTCAGCATGCATGTTGGTATGGGAGTGGCTTTTCAGAATCCTGAGAATGCGTTGAGTGATGCTCGCGTCTGGGATGAGGAAGTAAAGATTGCGCTCGAAGCCGAGTCAGCAGGGTTCGACTCGATCTGGTCTGTTGAGCACCATTTCACCGACTACACGATGTGTCCTGACCCGCTGCAGTTCTTGACCTACATTGCTGGGCAGACGAGCACGATTCAGCTGGGAACGGGCGTTGTGGTGCTGCCATGGCATGATCCGATGCGGGTCGCCGAACAGATCACCATGCTCGACAATTTGTCTGGTGGCCGGTTGATTCTTGGTGTCGGTCGCGGGCTGGCTCGTGTTGAGTACGAAGGCTTCGGTGTCGATATGAACACCAGTCGTCAGAAGCTGGTCGAGATGGCCGAGTGCGTATTGGCCGGTCTTGAGGACGGCTATTTGGAGTACGACGGCGAGGTCGTGACGCAGCCTCGACGCGACCTTCGCCCAGCGCCCCAACACTCGTTTAAGGGTCGCACCTATGCAGCAGCGGTGTCGCCAGAGTCGATGCCGATCATGGCCAAGCTTGGTGTTGGGTTGCTCATTATCCCGCAGAAGCCGTGGGATGTCGTCGAGAACGACTTCAAGGTGTACACCGAGGTTTACGAAGCGGAGAACGGCATTGCCCCACCCCCGCCGCTGTGCGGCGGATTTTGTTTTGTCGACGAAAGCGCGGATCGTGCCGAAGAGATGGCGTATCGCTATATCGGCGACTACTACAGCACGGTGCTGAAGCATTACGAGTTCGGTAAGGCAGCACACGACGGGGTTAAGGGATACGAGTTCTACACGAACATCACCAAGTACATCGACCGCCACGGCTCAGCTGGGGCGGCCGAAGACTTCGTCAAGCTCATGCCGTGGGGTACTCCCGAGCAGGTCCTCGAGAAACTTGAGTTCATCAGGGGCAAGGTCGACATGGCCGCTTTCTTCCCCAACTTCGTTTACGCCGGAATGCCGTATGACGAAGGTCGTCGCAACATGAACCTGTTCGTCGACCAGGTCATGCCTGAGCTCAAGAGTTGGGACGCCCCGCCTATCGGTCTCCAGGCCGTAACCGCTGGTTAGCCCCTACAGCGGCGAGATCCTGTTCGATCCGTCATTTGGTGACGAGACCATTGCTGCCGTTAGCGTTCTGTGGTGCGCACGTAGCCAGGCTTGCGGGCAACAGCGCTACCGTCAATCGTTGACTTTGGTCGTCATCAAGGGGGGTTCTGGCCTGTTTGCCTCGGGAACCAGGCTCTAACGCTCGCTCAGCATGACGCCCACTCCGCGAGCGTTGACGATGGTGAGGTTGGCACCGTTGATCGTAAAGGTAGCGCCGCCGGTCGCGAAGAGTTGATGGAATGCTTCGGCGTATCCTGGGTTTGCGCAGTCAGCGGTCGGGGCTCGGTCGATGGGGCCGAATTGCATCTCGCCGTCGCCTTTGACGGGGCCACCGGTTGATCCGTCGCTGATTTCGATCGGTGCTGAGAAGTTGGCGCAACCATCGAATCCGGTCAGGGTCGAGTTCTCATGGAACACGAGGTGACCAGGGACATCGACCGCAAACGAGCTCACTGTTTGGCCATCGATGAAGCCGGTTACCGCCCATAGGTTCCCGATAATTTCCCGGTCAGGGTTCGCCACAGAGGCGTCCAGCAGCTGGATGGTGACATTGCCCGTCGTCAAGGTGAGGTCGTTGCTATCGAGCTTGGCCGTGGGTGATGCCAGCAGGGTTGTGGCTACGAAATCGTCCTGTTCATGTCGGCCGGGGTCACAGCCCATCTCGGTCATGAACAGGTTGGTAACCGTCAGCGTCGATCCCTTGAGTTTGAATGTGCCTCCCATCGAGTTACATCCTGCGCTCGCTCCAATCTGGTTACCGTTGAATCGCAGCACGACGCGGGTGTTGTCGATGAGCTCCTTTGATTCGCCTTCGATGGTCACCCATGTCGACCAAAATTCTCGACCCTCAAGGGCAGTGGGGATCCCGGCGTCGCTGTCATCATCGGAGCTGCAACTTGTTGCTAGGAGTGCTAGAAGACAGAGAGCTAAGAACGCGTATACAGAAGTTCGCATATCTCTTTGACGTCTCAGCTTTGGCAATGGTTCCTGCTTCGCCAGAATACTTTTATCGTAGAAGCCGATGGAGCGACAAAAATCGCCCGAGACGTTGCTCGCATCTCGTTTCTGTTGGCGATGATCACCGGAGATGTGCATCTGCCGGCAGCGTTTGATCGGTGTGACAGCGTGTCCAACGAGGACACCTCGGTAGTCGACTTTGGGCCGGCTCGTCTCGGCGAGTCCGGGTGGTCGATCGCGAGCGTTGCCGACACGACTCGGAGCAGCTGAAGCGAAACAAGCGTCTGTGACTGCAATGAAGATTGGTTGGCCGGCCTGGCGCCGCTAGGCGAACTGCGTGACAGTTGCTCTGGTGTCAGGGCTTTGCATCTGAGTACGCTCGGCAAGGTTCTGGTGTCGCTGGTTATTCGCGTGCATCGATTTTGGCGAACGCTTCTTGCATAGCGAGCGTGCCTTCGATGGCTCGCGGAACACCTCCGTAAATCGTCATCTGGACCATGATTTCTTCGACTTCGACTCGGCTCAGTCCATGATTCAGGCTTGCCGGTACGTGAAATGCAAGTTCGTCGACACGAGACAGGGCTGTCAGGATGGCGATCACGACAATGCTGCGATCACGTCGGCTTAGCTCGTCTCGGGACCACACATCGCCGAATGCCCATTGGTAGGCGACCCGGCCGACTTCGCCGAGCCGGTCAACGAACGCACTGAAATCTCCGTCAGGGTCCGGGTTTGAGCGCCCGGAGGTAAGGGTGCGTCGAACATCGCAAGCAGCGGCTCGTCGCTCGGCGTCGTCTCGGAACGCGCTGGGGGCACGTTCATGGAGTCGGTCGACCCCATCGATCTGGCAGAAGCGGTCGTCGACGACCCGGCTTGCTTTCATAGCCATGGGGAAGCCGGCGTAGACCGCGACATGTAGCAGGATCTCTTCTATTTCGGTCCGTGTCAGTCCGTGATTGAGACCTACGTTGGTATGCAGCGAAAGTTCTTCGTCGCTGCCAATCGCTGCCAGAACGCTGATGACGATCAAGCTGCGGTCTCGGCGGGAGAATTGTGGACGTGCCCAGACATCGCCCATCACAACATCGATCGCGAAACTTCCAAGGGCCCCGTGGCGTCGTTGCATGGCCAACGCTGATCTTTCAGGGTCGTGTTCGCCGGCCATGAAGCCATGCAGAACCTCGAGTGCCGATACTCGACGTTCGGTGTGTGTTTGCTCTTCCATCGTGTCTCCTTGTTGAATAAGCCGGTGTCGCCGAGCTACCGAGGCCACAGATTCAGACAGGTAAAGCAGCATTTTCGGCGCCGAGTGGACCACAGCGGACTACCCAGTGTTTGACGCGACTGTTTCACATCATCGGCGAACAGGATTCGAAACTTCAAAACAGTGCGCGAACGAGAGCCAAAAATCGTCACCTAGCGACCTTCGTGTGCTCGAGCCCTCGGCCTGGTATTGCAGCGCTTCTGGTGCTGTGACGTTGGGTGAGAAAGCGGGCAAAAATTCTTCAACAATCACGACTGGTGATGTTGTACGACGATCAGTTTCGGCGGCGTGTGGTCGGGGTGGCACAATTGTGATCGTGAGTGAGCAGAACACGCCAGTTGGCATTAACCGCGAGAACGTGACCCGATGGTTCGAAGAACACACCGAGATCACAGGCCCGCTTGAGTTCGGGCTGATCGCTGGCGGCCGATCGAACATGACATTTACCGTCACTGACTCAGCTGACCGCAGGTTCGTCCTTCGGCGCCCGCCCATGGGGCCGCTACTTCCGAGCGCACACGACGTGGCGCGCGAACATCGGCTAATGCACGCGCTGCAGGACAGCAAGGTTCCGGTGCCACGTCTCGTTGGCCTGTGCCAGGACGACGCGGTGAACGAACGTGACTTCTACGCCATGCACTTCTTAGAGGGTGTGGTTGTGCGAGACGCCGAGATCGGCGAGACGATCCCCGTCGAGACTCGCACCCGCATGTGTCACGAGTTGATCGACACACTCTGCAACCTGCACCGGGTAGACATAGACGCTGTAGGGCTTGGAAATTTGGCCAAGCGCAGCGGCTACATCGAACGTCAGATCAAGCGCTGGTCCGGCCAGTGGGAGCAATCGAAGACCCGTGAGTTACCTGTCATTGATCGTGTAGCTGCTTACCTGCGAGCCAATATTCCGACCAGCGCTCCTACCACCATCGCCCATGGCGACTACCGCCTGTCGAACTGCATGATGGACCCAGCGGGTCCCGTTGCCGGCGTTCTTGACTGGGAACTCTGCACTCTTGGCGATCCAATGGCCGACCTGGCTGGAGTGCTTGGTTACTGGCACGATCCCGAGAGCGTTGAGGAAGAAAAGGGCGACGCACTGATCACCGCGGCCGAGGGTTGGCTGAGCCAGGAAGAGATGGCTGGGCTGTACGCCGATCAGATGGGTGTTTCGCTCGACCAGGTTGACTACTACCGCGGTTGGGCTGCCTGGCGTTTGGCCTGCATCTCCGAGGGTGTGTACGCCCGCTACCTAAACGGTCAGCAAGGCGAACAAGACGAGGAACTTGACCTCGATGAATACAAGACTGGCGTTGAAGCCCGTGCCGAACGCGCCGCAGCCATCCTCGGCGTCTGACTTGAGACGTGCGCGTGGGACATGTCCCAAGTGGCGGTGTTAGACCTTGCGGACTTCGGTGAGGCCATCGGGTGCCGAACTGCCTCGTTGACAGTGTCAAGCAGCGCGCAGCCGAACTCATGTGGCTGACCAACGTTGGCGGAGCTGAACCAGGTCATTGATTTGTTCGACCGGCTCGTCTAACAAACGATCAATGGCGCGTCGCCGGAGGTCGTGACTAGACCGGTACTTCGCCAGCCAAGGTGACTCGGTACATCTCGCGACGTTGACCGGGGTAGTCATTGATCGCGTGGTGTTGCACACAGCGGTTGTCCCACATGGTGACCGTTCCTGGTTCCCATCGGACCCGACACAAGAAGCTGACTTGCTTCGAATGCTCGAACAAATAACCGAGGAGGGCTTTACTCTCAGGCTCGTTCATGTCCTGGATCCCGATCGTGTACACATCATTGACGAACAGCAGTTTGCGACCGGTGACTGCGTGGGTGCGCACGATGGGGTGAACCTGGGTGGTCAGTGCTTCTTCGCCGCCTTGGATATGCATTGCTGCACTCGGGTCGGGTCGACCAAACACGCCCTGAGGGCCGTACGAACGCTGCGCCGAGTGGATGGCGTTGACCCCATCGAGCATGCGCTTCATGCCATTAGACAATGTCTCATAGGCCAGGTACTGGTTCGTGAAAACGGTGTCGCCGCCGGCTTGTGGGACTTCGTGGCCGTACAGGATCGTCGCCGATGGCGGTGCTGATTGGAAACTCCAATCGCTGTGCCATGAGCCGCCAAAGAGTGCGCCAGCCTCCTCGGCCTCTCGGATGACAGCAAGCACGTTCGGGTGCCCATCGATAGGTGTAATAAAGGGTGTGTCGCCAAAGGTGCCGAACTGCAGTGCGAATGCCTCGAGCTGGTCGACCGTAAGCTCCTGCCCGCGAAAGGCGAGAACCATGTGCTCGGCGAATGCCGCTTCGATCGCTGCGGTCGTCGATCCATCGAGTGGCAAGCTGAGGTCGATGCCATGCACGTCGGCGCCGAAGCTACCTGTGATTGGTCGAAGATCGATAGCTGTCGTCATAGCTGGCTTCCAAAGACACGGGTGAAGTTGTCGGCGTAAAAACGATCGAGTGCTGCAGTGGTGTGGCCATCGAGTGAGCGTTCGAAACGACCCATTGGGTTGCGGCCACCTTCATGATGGGGATAGTCACTAGAGAAGAGGTAGAGCTCGTCGTTGGACTCGGTGATCAAGGCACCTACGTCTTCGTAAACGAACGGGGTGAACGCCATCTGGGCCGTTAGCTGCTCGCTGGGTTTGCGAATCAGGTTCTGCAGCTCGGGCTCGGACTTACGCCAGATCTCAGAGCTCCAGTCGAGGCGGCGAAGGAAACTCGGAACCCAACCGGCGCCGAGTTCGACGGCAGCACCGCGCAGGGTTGGGTGCCGTTCGAACACGCCGTCAAGCAGCATTGTTCCCAGGAAGGTCTCGGCGTCGTGGTGAAGCGAGGTCATGTCTTTGGAGCGCACGTTCTCACCGCCGCCGAGCCAATCAGTGGGTACGACGCGTCCGGTGTTCATCCAGTCCGGATGGATCTGAAGCGGTTGCCCACCAACGTGCAAAACGAAGGGGATCTCAGCATCAGCGAGCCGTGCCCAGATTGGGTCCAGGTCGCTGTGACCGGGAGAGCGGCCACCGCACGGACGATGTGGGACCCATGCGGTTGCCAATCCAAGCTCGATGATGTGTTCAACCTCTGCCAGGGCTAGGGCTGAATCATCAAGTGGTAACGCAGCAACTCCCATCAAACGGTCGTCGTCGCCGCAGAACTCGGCGATACCACGATTGTGGGCAGCGGCCGAGGCATACCGAGCTTCGACAGACTCGGCGTTGAAACAGATAGGCGCAGCGAACGTGCTAAAGACAAGCTGGCGGTGGAAGCCAAGCTGATCGAGCGCCTGGGAACGTTCTGTTTTGTTGAATGCGCCCAGAGCGAAGTAGCCCTTGGGCCCCGAAATGAGCTGATTGCCGAGTGCGACCATTTCCTGGACCTTGTCTGGGGGCTGTGCGCCGGTCTGCAAGGCAAGTTCGAAACCATCGGACGACCGAGCACCTCCTTCGACCGGCACTCGGGGTACGAGCGCTAGCTGGCTCTGTGGCGCATTGCTGGTCAGAAAGTCCGGCAGTTCCATGATGTGGCTGTCGGCATCTAAGTAGGTGCGGTTAGTTGCGTTTCCCATGTTGATCCCCATACGCAGTCGAGACTTCCAACGCTAGACCAACGATTCCAGCGCAGACCCAATCGCGGTACTGTTGCTTTCCAGCGATTTGGATGTTTCGGGTGAGCGGGCGAAGTAACGGGGTTTTCGCCAGGCGCATGCCTGACCCGTAAGGGTCCCCTTGTTTGAACCAACTACTTCTTCTACAGCACTTGTCGCTAGGGCAACGTCGGGCCTTGTTCTCGAGCTGGTAGCAGCTCTCGCAGATCAGGGCTATGACCGACTTATTGTCACGGCCCGGAGCCTGACTGATGGTCGAGGCAAACTTTCACACCGTCGTTGGTGCCACCGTCGTTGGTGCCACCGTCGTTCTCATGGCCCCATCTGCATCGGGAATCGCCTCAGTCGTATCGCTCATATTTGGTAATCACCGGTTCAGTTTCCGCATCGGTAGGCGAGCGATCGGAATAAATGCAATGGGTTGAGACCTCTGAGCTCTAGGAAGGGACGAGGGTCTGGGCGCGTGGATATTGGGAAGTGATGCACGGAGCGGCACTAGTGTTGCTCGGGCATACAGCAGTCAAGGAGACGGCATGACATTGCGATTAGGTACCTGGGCACAACCCGTCGATCAGCCTGGCCTTGACTATGTGGTTGAGGCTGAGCGCCTAGGTCTTGACTCGATCTGGATCCCTGAATTTTGGGGTTTTGACGCGTTGACCCAGATTGCGGCGGCTGCAGTTGTAACCGAAAGGATTCGCTTGTGCACGGGGATCGTGCAGATCGGCACACGTACACCGGCCATGCTGGCCATGTCGGCTATGACGCTGCAACACCTGTCGAACGGTCGGTTCGTCCTTGGGCTAGGGACTAGTGGGCCACAAGTCATAGAAGGCTGGCATGGTGTGCCGTTCGCACAGCCTGTGACCCGAACGCGCGAAACGATTGAGATTATTCGAAAGGTGACGCAAGGCGAGCGTCTGGAGTACAAGGGTTTGGTCTTTGAACTGCCCCTTCCCGGAGGCGAAGGGAAGGCGCTGCGATCGGCACTTCCGCCGGTTGAGGTACCGATCTACCTGGCATCTTTGGGACCGGCCAACCTTCGACTTACTGGAGTAGCCGCTGACGGTTGGATCGGGAATTCGTTCTTCACTGAAACCGCTGATGTTTTCTTCGACAAGATTCGTGATGGGGCCGAGAGCGTTGGCCGCACACTCGATGAGGTCGAGTTGACGGTCTCTGTCGGCGTGGAATTCACTGATGATGTTCACGAGGCGTCCCAACGTCATGCTCAGGGTTTCGCGTTCACTTTTGGGGCCATGGGCTCTGCGTCATCCAATTTTTACAACGACGCATTTGCTCGCCAAGGCTGGGGCGACGATGTTGACGAAGTACAGCGACTCTGGTTCGCAGGTGACCGCGATGCAGCCGCTAAACGTGTGCCAGCCGAGATTGGTCGACGAACCAATTTGATCGGCCCACCCAACGAGATCCGAAGTCGACTACGCGAGTATCGAGATTGCGGAGTTACCACGCTGCGCATTGGCCCCAGTGGCGACACGCTCGACGAGCGAGTTGCCAACCTTGGTCAAATCGCAGAGCTGGTAGCTGACGTGAACAACGAATCCCAAACGGGCGCACCGCTGACCTGAACGGGCCGATCTCTTCGATCCCTGTGCCCTGGTCTAGCCATAGCGTCACTTCGCATGGCAGGCTCTTGCTATGGCTTATGTAACCGACCGCGTGATCCATGATGCCGACGCCCATGTGATGGAGACGCCGGAATGGATAGAGGGGTTCGCGACCCAACGAGTACTCGACTACGCACTCGATCATTTCGACATCGGCGATGTCAGCGCGACGCTGGCCGAAATCGAACGCTCTCGAGAGATGCACGCTGACGCTGCTTATCAGGCGGCCGCCGAGGACGAAGTTATGTTGCGCAAGAATTGGCGAGCTACCGGCGCGTTCATCCCCGAGGACCGTGTTGTCGCGCTCGACTACATGGGGTTCGCCAGCCAACTGGTGTATCCGACCGTGTACAACACGATGCTCGAAGATCTCGAACATGGTGATGACCCCACGTTGACCTACGAGGTTGCCTCGGCAGCCAACCGAGCACACATAGCGTTTTGTGATATCGATCCACGGCTGTTTGCGGTGGCGTACATCCCTTTGCAGACGTTCGATGGAGCCCGAACTGCGGCTGCTGAAGCGATTGAGGCCGGGGCAAAAGCATTATTGATTCCGAATCGTTGCCCCGCTCACCACGCACCCAGCCATGTCGGGTTCGATCCGGTCTGGGCGATGGCCCAAGAGGCCCGTATCCCGGTGACGATGCACGTGGCGACACCGGACTTAGTGATGCCACCGCAACACCGCAACAACGGCTTGCCTCCCGAACCTGACTTCCATGGCGGGGGTGAGAACTTTCGGTCGGTGAGCTACATGGCGATCTCGTCAGCGCCACTGCAAGCACTGTCGATGCTCATCTTCGATGGTGTACTCGAGCGCTTCCCGAATCTGAAGGTCGGCGTCATTGAACTCGGCGCCGTGTGGGTGCCCGGGTTCATGCGCCAACTTGATTCGGCATTCGCAGCCTTCGAACGCCACGAGGATCGGCTGCAGAAGCTCTCCCTGCAACCATCAGATTATGTGCGGCGTCAAGTGCGTGTAACGCCGTATCCAACCGAGCCAACCGGTTGGATTATCGAACAGGCTGGCCCCGAGATAGCGATGTTCTCATCCGACTTTCCTCATGTCGAGGGAGGCCGAAATCCGTTGCGTCGCTTCGACACCGAAGTGGCTCATTTGTCGACCGAGACCCAGGACCGTTTCTTTCGGTTCAACTTCGAAGATATGTGGAAGTGAACTGGCGCGCTCAGTCCCGGAACGGCATGTAATGATGCGGTATCGACACCTTGAGCGATAGCGAACAACGATCTCCCTTTGAGATGCCGCGGCACAGTGAATTCGTGCGACTCGGCGTCACTCTCGATCGTGAAATGAAGGGTGGATATCAGTCCCGAGTCTGGCTAGCAACGCGGCATGATGGGACCAAGTCAAATGATCTCGTTGTGAAGGTCATCGACGCATCGGTGGCGAACCGTAACGAAATACTTGTTCGACTCCAGGTACGCCATTCTGTATCCCGGTATGACGATCGCGTCGTGCCGATCGTCCCATTGGCTGGGGCCGTCGTGAACCGTGTTCAGAACTGCTTCGTCGTTGCTTCGCCTCTCATCGACGGCCGGTTTCTCGATGTCACGAACCGTCCTGATGCGGAACGGATGGGCCGTGCCCTCGCTCGTTTGCACCAGTCGCTGCGGCTAGTGCACATTGAATTGCCACCTGTTCAGGCTTTGACCACCGGGCCGTTGGTCGAGGGCCTTCAGAATAACCACCAACTGCTGCACGGAGACTTCGCCCCATCGAACCTACTGCTCGACGCTGAAGGCCGATTATGGATTTATGACTTCGATGATTGTGGCTATGGGCCCATTGAGTTTGAACTCGGCAACACACTGTTTACGGCGTTGTTTGATACCAGCCCGTCGGTGAACCAACCCAGCGACGAATATGGACAGTTTCGGCATTGGTTCCTTGGTGCCTACAAGGCCTCGGCCGACCATCCCGTTTCTGAGTTGTTGGTCGACATTGCTCTACAGGCCAGAAGCGATGCATTGCGCTACTGGCTCAACCATCTGGACCAGGCGCCGGCGGGAATCAAGAACGCGTCTGAATCCTGGCACCGCCATCTTCGAGCGTTCGCGGGAATCATCTAGGCGTGAACGCGTGGTTGGTGCTGCGTTGGTAACCGACGCTGACCAAGCGCAGGCCGAACGTAAAGTGAAGATAGAGCTGGCCGATGCTTGCACTTTGAAGCAGATTTTGGCCGGCCTACCAATGGGCGGCGCGTTGAGCTGCGGCCACGATCCAGGCCTGAATGATCTGGTCGTCAATGTCACTGTGCCGGTCTTGCGCTACTCATCTACTCCGAGAACTCGCCGAGTGCCCTGCTGGAGCATGAGGGCCAGATTTGAGTGTTCAGCGGCCGGCCGCTGTTGAGTTAGACGCCGATGTCTTCGTTCCACAGATTGGGTTCGTCGCGGATGAAGTCCTGCATCATCTGAACACAGGACTGATCGTTCAACACCACGACCTCAACACCACGCTCGGCAAGCAGGGCTTCCTCGCCGATGAAGGTTTTGTTCTCACCGATCACGACCTTGGGGATGCCATACAACAAGATGGCGCCAGTGCACATCGAACACGGCGACAGCGTGGTGTACATGACCGAGTTCTGGTAAACGCTCGCTGGATGACGGCCAGCCCGTTCGAGTGCATCGGTCTCACCATGACGGATAGCGCTTCCCATTTGCACCCGGCGATTGTGGCCTTGCCCCAGGATCTGACCGTCGTGTACCAGCACGGCGCCGATTGGGATTCCGCCTTCGGCTCGCCCAGCCCTGGCTTCGTCGATTGCGGCCTTCATGAATTCGTCCATCACGAGACCCATGCTGCCAGCGCTCGACGGGTTGTGCTTGCGTGGTCGTCGTCCGGAGCGTAGATACCCAGTCGCAGGTCGGTGACACCAGCATCGACGTATGCCGTGAGGTCATTTGCGATCTCATCTATCGAACCAGCCAGGATCAAGTCTGTTGGGTCGTCGATCCCCTCGCGGTCGAGCATCGCCCGGTACGAAGGAAGCGCACCGTAAGACCCAGCATTTGCTGATGCTGCGGCTCTAACAATGGATGGGTCGCCGACACAGAGGTTTACCAGCGCAATGATGCGAGGTGTGGGGCGCCCAGCGGCTTCGGCTGCAGCGTTGATTGTGGGGGCAGTGTGTTCCGCTATTGTTCGAGGACCGCATTGGCCGACATGGGTACCGGTGGCTACGCGACCGGCGAGCTCGAGCATTTTTGGGCCAAGCGCAGCGAGTAAGACCGGCACCGGTTCGCTTGGGATATCTAGCGCTGCATGCCCAGAGATTTGATTGCCTGAGCTAGCGGCTGGTCTGCCAGCGCACAGAGGCACCAGCACGTCGAGAAACTCACGCGTGCGTTGTAGCGGCTGATCCCATGGCTCGCCGTAAAGCGGCTCGACGACTGCCTGATGTGACGGCCCGACACCCAGCGTGAAGCGGCCACCGCATGCCTGTTGCGCCGATCGGGCGAGCTGGGCTATCGCTATTGGGTGTCGTCCAACGGTGGGCACAACCGACGTGCCAAGTTCGATACCAAGTGCGTCACTGGCAATGACCGGTAACGCCACCAACGGATCTATGCCGAACGCGTGGGACAGCCAGTAGCTATCGAACCCGGCTTGCACAGCCCATTGGGCGTCAGCCCGGACTTGGCCAATAGAGGTGAGTGTGGCGCCACCAGCAAAGCCGATGCGCACGCCGAGGTCTTGAGCAGCTCCCATGCTGTGCACACTACTTGTCTAGCGCCAGCTCAGCAGTAGGGCGAGATGTCAAAACCGAATGTGCCATACCGAGCGAGCACCCCTTCTCGGATCTTCGCCACTTGCTCACTGCCGGGCTCGGGAAATGAGCCTCAGCTGAAGCTTGCAGTTTGTCGATGAGTGTGGTCGGGAATAAGCCGTCGACCAGTGTGTAACCGTGGGTCTGCCAGCTGTTCACCTGTTCGACTGATAGTGGATTGGGTGCATTGGTCGGGTTCGCAGGTGTCGGCTGGACGAATGACGGTTCCATGATTAGGACTCGCTGGTTCCAGCAATAGTGGCTACCAACGACGTTCGCTGTTCAGCACGGCACGGCGGTCGAGAACTTGGGCGACGGTATCGGGAGGTTTCGAACCAATCATGCTGCAATGAGACTATTCGGACAGTCCGGTGCTGTGTTGGACAACAATCTGTGTTGGACAACAATCTGTCGGTGTGTCGGTGCGGCTTTAGCGCTAACACAGCGAGCGTCGCCAGAGATGCCGCTAGTAACTAGAGTCAGGCATCTCGCTTTTCCGTTGCGCCATGAATGCAAGCAAAGCCTCGTCGATGGACGAGTCCAGTGGTGGTGCTTCGTATTCGACCAGGAGTTGCTTCCATTTGGCGTTGGCGCGCTGCGCTGATGTGAGGCTGCCTTCTTCTTCCCAGCTCTCAAAGCTGTCATTGTTGGCTTGCTCTGAGCGCCAGAACGCGGCTTCGAAGTTGGCGAGCGTATGGGCATTGCCGAGGAAATGCTGGCCGTGTTCGTTGGTGCGGAATGCGTCCATTGCTTGGCCGTTCTCGGACATATCGATGCCGCGTCCATGAACTGTCATAGCGCCAAGCTGGTCGGCGTCGAGAATGAGTTTCTCGTAGCCGATCGACAGACCGCCTTCTTGCCAGCCTGCGGCGTGAAGTACGAAGTTAACTCCGGCTTGCACCGTTGGGATCAGACTATGTGCAGACTCGTACGCGGCCTGGGCGTCGGGATACTTCGACGCGGTGAACTGGCCACCAGAACGGAATGGGACACCGACGCGCCGGGCGAGTCCTGCCATGACATGGATGGCCTGACCGGCTTCGGGTGTGCCAAATGTTGGGGCGCCCGTTGCCATAGACATCGAGCTGGCGAAGGTGCCGAAGATGACAGGAGCGCCGGGCCGCACAAGCTGGTAATAAGCCATGCCCGATAGTGCTTCGGCAAGTGACTGCGCAGCAAGACCGGCAACGGTCACCGGCGACATCGCCCCCGCCAGAATGAATGGCGAAAGGATCGAAGCCTGGTTCGCCTTGGCGTAGGCGGTCGCAGCGCCAAGCATTGTGCCGTCCCAGCGCAGCGGTGACGAGGCATTGATCAGCGAGGTCATGACTGTGCGGTCTTGCAAGTCCCCGCCGAACGCGATGCGGCTCAGCTCGATGGAGTCCTGGGCCCGTTCGGCTGCGGTAACTGACCCCATGTATGGCTTATCGCTGTATTTGATGTGCGAGTAGACCATATCGAGATGGCGCTTGTTGACAGGGGTGTCGACTGGCTCACAGACGGTGCCGCCCGAATGGTGCAGATGCGGAAGCTGGTACACGAGCTTGACAATGTTCTGGAAGTCTTCGAGCGTGGCATATCTACGACCGTTGTCGAGGTCCATAGCGAACGGTGAGCCGTAGTTGGGCGCGAACACCGTTGCGTTACCGCCGATCTGCACACTGCGTGCGGAGTTCCGAGCGTGCTGTGTGAACACCTTGGGTGCATTGTCCTGCACAAGCTGGCGACACATTCCTTTGGGGAAGTGGACCATGTCGCCCCGGACGTCGGCCCCGGCCTCTTTCCAGAGCTCAAGCGCCGACGGGAAGTCCTGGAAGGCAACACCAACTTCTTCCAGGATGATGTCGGCGTTCGCTTCGATTGTGGCGTACGCCTCATCGTCAATCAGGTCGACCGGCGCGAGTCGGCGTTCAAGCCACGCTGCGGTTTCGGTCTTAGTCGCGCGCGCGGCTTGGCGGCCTGAGCGGCCACCTCCGCGGCGGCCCTTACGTGCGGGTGCATCAGACATATTGGATCTCCTAGGTGCTGGTTGGTATCAGCGACGGCGTGAGCGGCGTCGACGCCCGCCCTCGTGTGCGGCCTTTGGTGCGGTGGAACGGGGGAAGCCGAGTGCGGTCACGAAGTGCTCTTGGAAACGGGGTTCGGTTGCCGTCTCAATTTTGATCACGTCCTGAACCACGGCTTCCACTTGGGTGCGTTGCTCTGCGCTCAATAAGAGCCGGACGGCGCCACTGCCCGCAGAATTTCCCACGGCGTGCACATTGGCGACGTCGATCTCAGGGATCAGCCCGACGACCATTGCATGGGTGGGGTCGATGTGGGCCCCGAAGGCGCCAGCCAGCCGAATTTCATCGACAGCCGAGAGTCCGGCGTGTTCCATCAGCAGGTCGATTCCCGCTTTTAGAGCAGCTTTGGCTAGTTGTATTGCTCGGACATCGGCCTGGGTTACGAAGATGTCTGCGACGAGCAGGAAGTTGTAGGTGCGGCCGTCTTCGACGATGCGGTCAGTGTCGGTGGCGAGCTCGCCCCTGATCACACCAGAGTGGTCGATGATGCCCGCGCTGACCATCTCCGAGATCGCCTCGATGATTCCGGATCCACAGATACCGGTGATTCCTGAAGCGTCGATTTCCGCGCTGAAACCGATCTCATTTGACCAGAGATCCGAGCCGATGACCTTGAAAATGACGTCATAGGTATCACGATCAATAGCGACTCGCTCGATGGCCCCTGCCGTTGCTCGCTGACCGGAACTGATCTGAGCGCCTTCAAATGCCGGGCCGGTTGGGCTGGAGCACGCGAACAGTTGCTGGCTGTTGCCGAGCACGATCTCGGCATTGGTCCCAACATCTACTAAGAGCTGGATGGCGTCTGAGCGGTGCGGCCCTTCGTTGAGGATCGCGGCGGCAGTATCTGCACCCACATGGCCGGCAATACATGGGGCCACGTACAGCATCGCGTTCGGCAGGTCGAGTTCGATATGGGCTGCAGTGGAGGCGAACGCGCCCTCGATCGCGAGTGGGAACGGCGACTGGCCGAGTGGTGTTGGGTCGAGCCCGAGCACCAGATGGTGCATGATCGGGTTGCCGACGAGGGTGACATCGACGATACGTGAGCGTTCAATACCGGCAGTTTCGCATAGCTCGGTGACGATCTGGTTTAGCGCAGCCCGCACTTCCTTAGTGAGCTCTGCCTCACCACCTGGATTCATCATTACGTAGCTCACGCGACTCATCAGGTCTTCGCCAAACCTGATCTGGGGGTTCATCTGCCCTGCGGTCGATAGAACTTCGCCGTTCGCCAGGTCGATGAGATGGCCAGCGATCGTGGTTGAGCCAACGTCGACGGCTACGCCCATCAAACGATCGATATAACCGGGCCAGAAAGCAGCCACCGAAGTGCCACCGCTGCGACGTTCGAGCGCGACTGTGATGTTGGACCGGAAGTTATCGAGTGCGACGGTTCGACGAGGTCCGTTCAGCGTCACGCCCCACTGAGCGTCCAACGCTTGGGCGATTCCACCAGCTTCGGCCACATCCGTCAGGTAGTGCAGCGAGTAGATCGGGTCGATAACGAGTTCACCAACATCGACTGTTTTGCGGATGACCTGCTTGTGTATCTGGCTCTCGGGGGGAATATCGATGACGATATTGCCGCAGATCTTGGCCGAGCAGCCAAGCCGTCTACCTTCGACGATGGCCCGCTTGCCTGCGTAGCTCTCTTCGAGAAGGCCCCACGGCGATAGTGCTCTATCGTCGACGGTGATGGCCCATTTTGCGAATTCACCGGTGCTCGGCTTGATCTGGCAGCGCCCACAGATTCCGCGTCCACCACAGACCGTGTCGAGGTCAGCACCGAGTTGCACCGCAGCATCGAGCACCGTCGTACCGTCTGCGACCGCCCCGCTGAGGCCTGAGGGCGTGAAGACAACAGTATGAGAACCTGAGCTATCGGAGGCTGGTGCTGGTGCGACGGCGCGAGCGTTGGCTGGTGCTGCTGCGACGGCGCGAAGTTCGGTCATGACAGGCTACTCAGCCCCGTCGGCGGCGACCGCCAGCGCGTCGGCGGGCTGCGCCTTCGCCACCGCCTGCGGTGGGGTCACGATTCGCAGCGATCCATGCCGCGCAGTTTTGATCGTTGCCGGTCAGGACATCGGCGGCCATGATGGCGGTCGTGACTTCGCTGTGAAGCGGATTCATGATTGCACTCGTCATGCCTGCGCCCATGGCCATTGAGAGGAAGGCGCCGGTGATGTTGTGTTTGTTGGGCAGCCCAAAACTCACGTTCGAGGCCCCGCAGATCGTGTTGACGTGCAATTCTTCGCGCAGGCGCCGAACCAGGCGAAACACCTGTTGGCCAGCAGTGCCCATCGCCCCGATCGGCATGACTAATGGATCCACAATCACGTCGCTATGGTGGATGCCATGGTCAGCAGCTCGCTCAACGATCTTTTTGGCTACGGCAAACCGGACATCAGGGTCCTCGCTAATGCCAGTCTCATCATTGCTGATGGCCACCACTGCAGCGCCCGACTTCTTTACTAACGGGAGCACTCGTTCTAGGACGTCATCTTCGCCGGTTACCGAGTTGATGAGTGGTTTACCCTGATAGACCTCAATACCGGCTTCGAGCGCCTCGATGATCGATGAGTCGATCGCTAGCGGGACATCGGTTATTGACTGCACCAGTTTGATGGCTTGGGCCAGCATGGCCGGTTCATCGGCTAATGGGATTCCTGCATTCACATCGAGCATGTGGGCGCCGGCTGCGACCTGCGCCAATGCATCGGCTTCGACCCGGCTGAAGTCGCCGTCCTTCATCTCTTTCGCCAATAGCTTGCGCCCTGTCGGGTTGATGCGCTCACCGATCATCACAAACGGGCGATCGAATCCGATTACCACATCCTTGGTTGCCGAGCTGATAACGGTTTCGGTCATGTGTTCCTCAATGCGCTGCTCGCAGCGTCGATGCGCTGCGGGTCCTTTGCGGGTTCTTCTGGTTTCGTTGTTTGGGGGAGCCGATGCGTGATCATGGGGTGAGGCCGCCGTTGTCGATGAGCTTGCGAACACGCTCGCTTGTGTAGAGGCCGTGCAGTCGCGCTGCTTCGGATTGGGCGATCGCCTCAGGATCGCCAGCGCACGGCTCGCTTACCCGGCGCCACTGCAGGACATAGTCGTCAGCGTTTGTTAGGCCGGCCACACCTGCAGCGCTGTCGATGGCGAGTTGAAACCGCTTTTCGAGCAGCCACGAGCTTTTTTTGCCGTTGGTTGTAGCGGTCACTTGCGCAGGAATATCGCGCCAGTAGATAGTGACCATTTCATTGACCTTGGTTCGACGGCGGCGCCGAGGCGCATCGACCGAGTCCATCAGGCGGCAGCGCGTCGGGCTGAGACCATAGTTGTGGCCATCTCGGCGGCGACCGCAGCATCGCGGCAATACCCGTCGGCGCCGATGGCATCACCGAACTCCTGGTTTAGTGGCGCACCACCAACCAAGATGATGTAGTCGTCGCGCAGGCCTTTCTCGGTCATTGTGTCGATGACGACCTTCATGTACGGCATCGTCGTAGTGAGCAGAGCGGACATTCCCAAGATGTCTGGCTGATGTTCCTCGAGCGCGGCTAGGTATTCGTCGACATCGGTGTTGATCCCCAGGTCGATGACTTCGAAGCCAGCGCCCTCCATCATCATCGCAACCAGGTTCTTACCAATGTCGTGGATATCGCCTTTGACGGTGCCGATTACGACTTTGCCGACAGGCTTGGCGCCTGTTTCGGCGAGTAGCGGGCGCAGGATGAACATGCCGGCCTTCATGGCGTTCGCAGCTAAGAGGACCTCAGGGACGAACAGGATTCCGTCGCGAAAATCGATCCCGACGATGCGCATTCCTTCGACAAGAGCGTCACTGAGTACCTTGTCGGCGCTCCATCCTCGTTTAAGCAGGATGTTTGTGCCCTCGGTTATCTCGTCGGCGAGACCGTCGTAGAGATCATCGTGCATCTGGGCGGTCAAATCGTCGTCGTCGAGTTCGGCCAGGATGATCTCGTCATCTTCGTCGGGTGCTTCATTGTCAGCCACAGTTCAGCCTCAACTCAGTTGTTACCTACAGGCAAGCGGTACGTCGGGCACGTTGTACCGCATTGTGGAACGGTACCGTATCACGGAACAATAGGGCTGGGGTGGGAGTGGCCCGGACGCCAGTCTCAAGCGCCTCCTGAATGTGTAGTTGGCGTGAAAACGTGTCAATGCCCGGCCGTTTGAGCCGGGCATTGACATAGTGATGTTGATTTACAGATGGTGACCAGCCACCTTGCTCAGCGCTAGCACCCCAGACTCACTGGACCTATGGGGCGGCGGGGATGCCGGCGTCTAGTTGGGTTTGGGCTGATGTGAAAACACCTTTGATGCTTTGGCCAAATGCTGCCAGAACAATGATTGCTGCGAGAGCAACGAGGGCGAGGAGCAGGCCGTATTCAGCCATTGCTGCGCAGCGTTCTCTGCGATCTGCAGCCACGTTTTGGAGATGAACCATTATTTTGATCATTAGTTTCGTCTTTCTAAAAAATTGGTCAGACCCGGGTCAGGCAATTGCCGACCCAACGACGCCGGCATCCACAGCCCCACCACTGCGGTCCGTGACGCCTGGAACCGTCGTGTCAGTGCCCCCCGTGGCGCCGTCAGCGACAACCGTGCGTTCTCCGACCGAATCGGCAGCGACCCCGGGGCCAGCGCCAAGCCCAACGGTGACGGTAACGGCGACGCCGACTGTGGAACGTGAACCCGTCCCGCTCGAACTCATGTGCGCTGCGCTAGTTGGAGGGGACAGTGTTGGTGTTGTCTGTTCTTGGCGAACGCTCGAACCTGACCGAACCATTGCTAGCTATCGGGTCACCCGAAGTCGCAACGGAGGCGACGCCCAAGTGGTCGCTCTACAACGGCTTATCACACCGCTGTCCTATATCGACCGAGATGTTGATTTCGGCGACCAGGTCATCTACATAGTGCACGGACTTGACGCATACGACATCGTTGTCGCTGCATCTATTCGAGAAATCGTGATGGTGCCTCCACAAGGTTGACTATGGCGTGAGTGAGTCCATTCCGTTGGTGTACCCAAATTGCGCCCGCCTGGCATGAGGGAGAGGATTGCGCAGGTCTACGGCTTGTTAATCGTGACCAAAGCGCAATCACCTGGTCGATCCGCAACCCAACTCGTGAAGCGGTACCGAGAAGTCCGAGACCACACCGAGACATGGTTACCCACCCGACGATCGCTTAGGTCGGGGACTATCGCCGCCATGTGGATCAGTCCATGCTTGAGAGGCTTTCACAGCTACAGCCATTCGAGCTTGCAGATCGAGTTCATCGAGGCTGGCGGCTATGGCAGTCCGGCCGAGCCCGTGAGCCATGTCAGCTACTAGAAGGCAACTAGAAACACCCCTCAGCCACTGCCGACATTTCCGACGATGCGGGCACGGTGGTACTCAATTATGCGGCTGGTCCAAGCGGTGGCTCGCTTCGACAAATGTTCAGTGATTTATGTGAGTGGACATCTCGTTCCTATTCGCCTTATCCGGGTCTCCGAACAGCTTCTGGAGCCCTTGGCGACTTCAACGACAAGTTCATGGTGAACACCTGAGTGGTAGGTGGTGGCTACGTCGGAACGACACCTGGCCCTGTTCGTGCCACCCATCACAACTTTTCCTGCTGGCGACCCGATGACATTTTTCAGGTGCTCGTCTGGCCCGCAACGTGTAATTCGCCAATAATCTGGTAGCCAGCCCGCTCACGTCAGCTTCGCCCCTTATTCCTGCTCGATGCCTCGTGGCCCTACTGGCCTTACCCCCCAAAAAAGAGAAAACACAATGACTGCCGCTCGTATTGATGTACACCTTGAACCCAGCTGGTGGCGAACGACGCTGGAACACGACGTGCGGACGGGGCTGGTCGCAGAGCAGCGCAGCATCCCTGCGAAATGGTTCTACGACGAAATCGGCTGCCAGCTATTTGATGACATAACCAAGCTCGACGAGTACTACCCCTTTCGGGCTGAGCGCGACATCCTGGCGACGCGAGCGAACGAGATCGTCGCCGTAGCTGAAGCCGACACGTTGGTCGAACTTGGCTCTGGGACCAGCGAAAAGAGTCGCGTGTTACTCGATGCGATGGCGGATGCCCACGTGCTGAAGCGATACGTGCCATTCGACGTTAGCGAAGAGACATTGCGTTCGGCCGCGGATCAAATAGCGACCGACTATCCCGGCACCGCGGTGCACGGCATCGTGGGTGACTTCGATCGACACATCCCTCTCGTACCTATTGGAGGAACGGGCATGGTGGCTTTTTTGGGTAGCACGATTGGCAATTTCGAGCCCAGCGCTCGTAAGCGCTTCATCGCCGACGTTGTCGCGGCGCTTGAACCCGATGGCACCTTCTTGCTGGGCACTGACCTGGTCAAGGATCCGGACCGCTTGTGGGCGGCATACAACGATGCGAAGGGCGTGACGGCTCAGTTCAATCTGAACATGCTCACCATGATCAACCGTGAGTTGAACGCAGACTTTGACCTCGATCAATTTGAGCATGCTGCCGACTGGGATGCCGACAACGAATGGATTGATATCCGCGTTCGAAGCAAGGTGGCCCAAACGGTGCAGGTGCGAGATCTGGACCTGGTCGTCGAGTTCGCGACAGGAGAAGAGATGAAAACAGAGATCAGTGCCAAGTTTCGGCTTGGGGGCATAGCCGCTGAACTTGAAGCTGCAGGTTTGGCTGTCGTCGAGCAATGGACAGACAGCTACGGTGACTTTGCAGTGACGCTCGCCCGCAAGCGCTGACCGAGGTCTGCCGATTCAGTGATTACCTGCTCGAGGGTTGGGCCTCACTGGGTGAGATCAAGTGATACGTGGGTGGGCAGCTCCGCTTCATGGTCAGTAATCACGCACTGGCCTTCACGCTTGATGCCTTCGGAACTACCCGCCTGGAAAACCTCGAATGGTTCATCGTGCACTATTGGTTGTCGCCGCGCGACAACGAATACCGATCGTGTCGATTCGCAGCACGGCTCGATCTTCGATGAGCTTGTCAGTCTGGATGGCCATAGGCGCCAGGACCACGCTGCCCGACCGTGTCATGACGTTTGCCGTGAGTTCGTCAAGAAAACAACGAGCGACTGGTCCGTCGAATTTGCACTTCGAGAGCCATGAAGCCTCCATGACGCCAATGATCCTGCGCACGGTGAGTGTTTTAGGCTGGACCCAATGCGATGCGTTCGAGCACTCGAAACCGGCTTTTTACATGGCTCAGGACGTAGCTCCTGGAATCGTTGCGCTGTCGCTAGGCCAAATGAATGGCCCCGACCTTTTTGGCGCCAACACACTTGTGGCAAATAAGTGCGGTTGCTAGCAGTCGGCCTTCGGTAAGGAATGCGCAGGTAGTACAAGTAATACGGAAGTCGTAATGGAGACTCTGGTGTGACCAGATGGCATGGTGGTGCGTCATAAGTGCAGCAAAGTTCTGCGGCCTGCTCGGTGAAACGTGCAAGATTGCTGATCAGAACATGCAAGATGGGGTGATGGAAGAGGATCTCACCCCGAAGCAAGCGACCTCGTTCACTCAATCTGCGAACAGTTCCGCAGTGCTGAGTTTCGACGATGAAACTGATTTTGATTTTGCTCGTCGCGGACTGATCGCCACCCATCCAACGAAGGTGATCGGCCGCGACACCGGTGTGGCATGGGACGGCAACCGACACGACTACCTGCGTGATGGGTCCGCAGCGCCAAGCACCGTGCACCCGGGTCTGTGGCGTCAGGGCCAATTGAATGCCATCCACGGTCTGTTCGAGGTTGGCGACGGAGTTTGGCAAGCTCGGGGTTACGACATTTCGAACATCACATTCATCGATACTGTCGACGGCTGGCTGATTATCGATCCGCTGACGACAGAACCGACTGCTGCCGCCTGCCTTGCTCTGGCCAACGAGACGCTCGGCGAACGTCCGGTCAGCTCAGTGATTTATACCCATAGCCATGTTGATCACTACGGCGGCATTCTCGGTGTGACTAGTCGCGAGGACGTCGAGGCTGGCAACTGCCGCATCATCGCTCCCGAAGGTTTCCTGACCGAGGCGGTGAGCGAGAACGGCACTGCAGGGCCGATCATGATGCGTCGTGCGATCCATCAATTCGGTGTCCTCCTTCCGCACGGCCCGACAGGCAAGGTCAATACTGGCTTGGGCATCGATATGCCCATCGGCAAGCGCAGCCTGATTGCGCCCACAGAGACGATCTCTGAGACTGGCGCAGAACTCGACATCGGGGGAGTGCGGGTGGTGTTTCAGAACACGCCTGATGCCGAGGCGCCAGCCGAGATGAACTTCTTCTTTCCTGGTAAACGCCTACTGTGTATGGCTGAAAACTGCTCGCACAACTTGCACAACTTGTATCCGCTGCGTGGTGCCAAGGTTCGAGATGCGCTTGCGTGGAGCAAGTACCTGCACGAGGCATTGGTCATGTGGGGCGACGACACCGACACTATGTTCGCCAGCCATCATTGGCCACGCTTCGGGCAGGGTGATGTGAAGGACTTTCTAGGGCTGCAGCGCGATGTGTATCGCTGGATGCACGATCAGACGTTGCGGCTTGCGAACCAGGGTTACACACCTGACGACATAGCGGCCACGCTAAAGATGCCCGCCAACTATTCACATCAGTCACATGTGCAGGGTTACTACGGCACGGTGTCACACAATGTCAGATCAGTTTATGACCGGTATCTGGGTTGGTATGACGGCAACCCGTCCAAGCTCAACCCTCACCCGCCGGTCGAGGCGGGTAAGCGGTACGTCGAGATGATGGGTGGTGCCGATGCGGTGGTCACCGGTGCACAACGGGCCTTCGACGACGGCGATTATCGCTGGGTCGTCCAGGTACTGAACCATCTCATCTTCGCCGATCCCGAAAACCGGACAGCGCGAACATTATCGGCTGATGCGATGGAGCAGCTCGGGTATCAGTCCGAGTCGGCGACGTGGCGAAATGCCTATCTGAGCGCAGCCCACGAGCTTCGACACGGCTCGTATTACTTGGGTGTCGTCCGCCCGCCCGGGGTAGCCGATGCCATGACTGGCACGCAGCTCATCGATATGCTGGGCGTGCGGTTTGATCCTGATAAGTTCCGCGACACCGCGTCGATCGCCTGGTCGATCACCGGGCGCGACGAGACCCACCTGATGGGCGTTACCAACAAGACCATCCATCACTACGAGGAGCCGACACCAGATCAGATCGCTGGAGCCGACGTTGGGGTCAACGCCACCCACGCCTCAATGGTGCAGATCGGTTACAACTCGCCGGCGCTGCCCGACTTGCTGTCAGATGGGTCGATCGTTGTGACCGCCGGCGATGCCGCTGTGCTCGAGGAATTCGTTGCAGCACTCGACGTGAATACCACCGCGACCGTCATCGAGCCTTAGACGTAGGCCTGAGCAGTCAGACCCCTTCAACCAAGACCATTTCCATTTCGGCCGCACCGGAGCGCACGGCTCGAGCCTCGACATACTCGCTCGAATCGTAGAACGTGCGGGCACCGTTGCTCGTTGGGAACTCCAACACCACTATCCGACGCTCGTCGGCATCACCTTCGAGAACCTCGTGCTCGGCACCGCGCACAATGAACTTTCCCCCATGTGCCGCAACTGCAGCAGGAGTCAAGAGCTTGTATTGGCCGTATTGATCGGCGTTGGTGATTCGTACCCGAGCAATGATATAGGCAGCCATAATGTCGACCCTTCTTTGGTTGGACAGTCCGACGCTAGCGCTGCTCCAGTAGCTCAGGTCGCTGAGGCTGAGTCTTTCAGTTGTTGCATCTCTTCCCAGCTGAGATATCGGGTGATGCCCTCTTCGTCGAAGAAGACGACAGGTCCTTCGCACACGAAGAGGTATTCGGTATCTTCGAGCGCTTCGGTCTTGCCATGCAACATGCCGTTTGGCTCGTAGTCGTAGTCGCCAGCTTCGAGCACGCCGTCTCGTACCTGCAACTTTCCCTTGAGCACATAGGTATGTGCGTCAGAGAGGTGTTTGTGCGGTGGAGCGACGTAGCCCTTGTTCCACCGAAACAACGCGACCCAGCGTCCGGTCTCGGGGCCAGTCCACAACACCTTTGTCCATGCCATGCCTGGTGCCGTCTCGACCCACGGTTCGCCGGCCCGCACAATGATGTCGGCCAGTTGATCGTTGATCGGGTTTATGTCTTGCAGCACCATGACGGCTCCTTGTAGTTGGAAGCTTGCGTGATGAAGTCTGGCAGACCTCAAAGCTTTGGTCGCAGTTCGAATTGGTGCGTTGTGCGCTAGAGGTCGCTGACGTCTGAACATGACAGCCGAGTGTGAGGTCACACCCACAAGCGGGCTCTCGGCCGACCTTGGCCGCAGCTGAGAACGCTGGAGTGGCTTTGCGCCTCGTGCATGTCGAACCAGGCAAAGACCGTCATCACGTGCGAGTGCTACTGGGGATGTTCTCTAGCGAAGGTAAAGCGGTGGTAGCAGCGACACCCATCAGCTAGCCGCTCACCCGGGTTCGGTATACAGTCCGGTCGGTATCTAGCGTGAGGAGCTCTGTATGAACATTGCTGTCACCGATTCTTTGAGCATAAAAGACGTTGGCGCGTTTGCTCGAGTGCCTTGAGCGGGGGATTGTCAAAGGTCAATTCGAGAGCGCTGCTGGCCGTAGCTGCTGGTGCGTTCGGCTCACTTGACACCGCTCTCAATGTGGCTTTCCCTGACTTGGTCGACGATTTCGGCCTGGCAGTGACTGATCTCCAGTGGGTCGTCGTTTTCTATGTGCTGGTATACGGGGGATTGCTCTTGGCGGCTGGGCAGCTCGCTGATACCTGGGGCTATACCCGAGTTCTCAGGATTGGCGCAGGGATCTCGACGATCGCGCTTGTGCTGTGCGGCACCGCTCCGACGTTCGAGTTGCTGTTGGCCGCCCGCGTGCTGCAGGGCATCGGTGTCGCCATGGTCATGGCATCTGCACCGGCACTGCTTACCGCTGGCTCGGGGGTCACTCACACCCGAGCCGTTGGCGTGTTCCAGACCGCAGCGGCAGTTGGTCTGGCCATCGGCCCGATCGTTGGCGGGCCACTGGTCGAGTGGTATGGGTGGCGCGCCGTTTTCTGGTTCCGGGTTCCGTTAGGAGTCGTATTGTTACTGCTCACGGCCAGCAATAGATCGACGCCCGCAACCAAATCGAATGACGTCGACCGGATCGGCACACTTCTTGTTTCGATCTCACTCGGCGCTGCGGTACTTGCGTTGAACCTCACTGGCAGCAGGGGCTGGTTTGACCCAGCTGTCATCGTCGCCGCTCTGTCCGCGGTTGTATCTGCAGCAGCGTTCATCGAATTGAGCAGTCGGGTCGAGCACCCGATCCTCGAACTCGGCTTGTTTCGTTCCGTCGAGTTCGCAGCAGCAAACCTCTTGGCGGTTGTTGCAAACGGTGCCATGTTTGCGACCTGGTTACTCGTCCCCTCTCTGCTTGTTGGCCAGCTTGGCGCATCTCTGGTCATCTCTGGTTTGGTCCTTGCCGCCTCGCCGGCAGCTACCGCTGCAGCTTCCTCATTGGCAGGCCGCTCGAGCGGCCGCACCGCCAGCTGGAGCCTCGGCGCGGTCGGTCTGTTCATTGAGGGCCTCGGCATGATTGGGTTATCGCAGGTCGACGCCACTTGGTCGGCCGCTCACATAGCGTTGCTGATGGCGGTGGTTGGCGGCGGGCTCGGATTATTCTCCGTGCCGAACATGGCCACGGTCATGCAAGGCGTCGGCATCGACAAGCAGGGCGTCGCCGGTGGCCTCTCGTTAATGACTCGCACCATCGGCGTTGTTGCTGGCGTGGCCGCAGCGAGTGCACTTGCTGATCGCGTCGAACCCACGCGAGGGTTTCTCGGATCGTTCGAGTTCGTCTTTGGGGCCAGCGGAATCGTGCTCTGGGGATCGGGTCTGCTGGCGGCGGTGTTGGCGGTCCGTCCCCTGATTGCTGGTCGGCGACACTGAGCAACACCACTTCGACGGTCTAGGTGGAACTCCACCACTACATTCTTGCGATTTGAAGGCGAGACAGCGACTACGTCTGTTTGGGCTCGTCGTTGGGCACGACCACACACGGAATGTTGATACGTCGGTCGATGCCACTCGGCACGCCAGAGCGGTGCCAACGAGATGAGCGAGCCGGCAGAGTGGAGAGGACCACGCCGACAGCGGCTTCGAGCGCAAGTGCGGCTTCGATCGCAGCGATTGGGTCAGCACCGCCGATCTCGCCGGTAGCGCTCACACCGAGGGCTTCGATCAGGCCAAGTTGTAGCTCGAGTCGGTCTCGCGCCATCGTCAGATCACCACCGACGGCGAGCGGCACAATGACGTGAAACCGGATCTCGTTGCGGTCAGCAGCCAGCCGCTCCAGCTGGGCCATGAGAGCAGCGCCACCAAGGGACTCATTACCCACAATGATGTGTCGCGGCCCTACGCGGTCGCGTCGCTGCAACACCGGAGCGATCCACCCCTGGTCGAGCCGTTCGAGAGCCAACTCGTCGCTGCGCGATCTGACAATGTCGGCGCGCGTGCATATGCCAATCAGTAAGCCGTCTTCTACAACCGGCAAGTGGGTGACTTCCTCCTCGGTCATCTTCCTCAGCGCCTCGACCAGGCTGGCGTCGGGTCCTATGGTCACGACATCAATAGAGGCAATCTCGTGCACGAGTGCGTCACGAGGGCAGTCCTTACTCAGGAGATCGCGGCGTGCGATAAGGCCCAAACAATGGCCCTGCTCGTCGACGATAGGGAACGCCCCACGCTCACCTCGGGTTATGCGATCAGCGACTGAACCTACGGTGTCAGCTCGGTCGACCGTGTCTACCACGCGGTTCATGACATCGGCGACAGCGGTCGTGCGGAGCGAATCCGATACCAACTCGCTACCGACCCGGATACCACGTCGTGACAACTTCTCGGTGTAAATGCTCTCGCTCGATAGAGCGCTGAAGACAAGAGCCGCCAGCACGGTGGCCAACATTAACGGCAGCATTACATCGAAGTCTCGAGTGAGCTCGAATACGAAAACGATCGCAGTAAGCGGTGCACGCGCCGCTGCGCCAAAGACCGCCGCCATCGCGACGACTGCGAAAGCCCCCTGAGAGATCTCGAGTCCAGGTCCGATCTTGAGCACCACCGCGGCGAACACGCCACCGAAGCTGGCCCCCAGCAACAACACCGGTGCAAGGGTGCCACCCGATGTCCCCGATCCAAGAGCGACCCACCAGGCAACCATCTTGGCCAGAAGAACGGCTAACAGCGTGGTCAGAGCTATCTCTCCAGCCAGGACGTCATCGATCACGTCATAGCCGACGCCAAGTGACCGGGGGATAAACAGACCAATGCTCGCGAAAACAAGTGCTCCGATGAGCGGATGCCAGAAGATTGGAAGCCGAAGCGACCGGAATCGACGTTCGGACTCGAACAGGCCTCGAGCAATGACGACCGCAACTAATCCGCTGGCTACGCCAAGCACCGCATAGAGCGGGAGCACACCTAATCCCGCATAGTCGTGCGGCGGCACGTTGAACAAGGGGCCAGTGCCAAATACTGCTGAATGGATTCCGCCGGCGATCGAAGTGGCCACTACCAGTGGGATGAGAGTCCGCATCGACAGCTCGAACAGCAACAACTCGACCGCAAAAAGGATGGCAGCGAGCGGGGAGCCGAACGTCGCCGTCATACCGGCGGCTGCCCCCGAGGCCAACAGGATCTTGCGTTCTGAAGCGGTTACTCGGAGCACCTGGCCGACGAGCGAGCCAATGGCTCCACCGGTGACGATGATCGGGCCTTCGGCTCCGAACGGGCCACCAGTACCGATCGCTATCGCCGACGCAAGGGGTTTGGCGATAGCCACACGGGGTGGGATTCGGCTCTGACGGCGGAGCACCGCTTCCATTGCTTCGGGGATGCCGTGACCTCGGATGATGGGTGCGACCGTCGCGATGCTGGCAACAATCAATGCACCAATAGCGGCAGCGATGGGAAGACGCGGTGAAGCCTCGAGATCAGATAGCGGCGGGATCTCGCCCCACCCCCACTCGCCCAGCAGCGCGATGTGGGTTATCAGGCTTATGGTCCTCACCAACAGGTATGCGGCACCACCAGCCACGCCGCCCACGAGCGCTGCCAAGCAGACGAGAAATGAGAGTCGTCGTGTTCCTGTAGAAGTAGATCCGAGCGCGATCAAAGGTCGCTGACCTGCACGTAACGGTCAGCAAATCCGTTGGCTACCACATCGTTCAGGCTAGCTGCAGCGGCAGCGTTGTATTACTTCGCCGCTCGGGGTCCTGCCTCTGCTTCTGGTGTAGCGGCGGGAGTGGCCGGTCTGGAGCGAGCAGTGGAGACAGCAATCGAGATGGCGATCTCAAATCTGTTCCGCAACATTAAATGGGGCCCCAACGTCCAAACCGAAGATGGCTGGACTGAGAGCCATCGACTCGAAAGACGGTCGCCAAGACCGGACGCTTTTGCCCGCAAAATTAGGCGAGAACGATGCGTCCACTCAAGGCGTAGTGGTCAGAAATGAAGAACGATCGGTCATCGATTTCGATCGGCTTGCGGTGCACAACAATGTCGGACACGGAGACGCCAGGGCTGGCAAACCAGCGCGTGAAATAGGCACTGAACTCGTAACCATCGGCGCGAAATCGATTGCGATGGCTGTCCCATGTTGCGTGGGGTGGCTTGTTCCCGCTGAAGCCGAGTTCGAATAAAGGGTCCGCCTCGGCCACTCGCATATTCGTGTCGCCCACGATGACCAACGGCAGCGTTGGGCTGGCTTCAATGACTTTGGAGATCTGCATGAGGCGGTCCGGACCTGCGCCTTTTCCTGCAACAAGATGAACGTTGGCAATGGTGAGGTCAAGGTCAGTGAACGTGGTGAGCACGGCGAATCCATCCACAGCGACGACCCGCAGGTTTGTCGCTGCCAGTTCGTTGCTCACCAAGGTGGCTAAATTGCCGCTGTGGCTTTTGGGATTGGCCGGCATCATCGTGTGGGTCTCGACGAACGGCACCAGTGCCGGCAGTTCTTGATAGTGCACCACATCGGGTGTGAGTGCCAGGACCTGTTCGCGGACGGCGGCTTCGGTGTTGCTTGATTCCCAATAGAACGGCGCATCTGCCGGACGCTCAAGCATGGCCAGATTCCATGAGAAGAAGGTCAGCTGTGATGTGCTCACGGGTGTGACTGTTCGAGCTGGGGTGCGTCAGGCACGTGACGGCCGTCGAGTCCAGTAGTGGCTACCCCCAAGGCGGCGGGTCTGGCAAAGCGAAGGCGGCGCTTGCCACCGGTCTGCCGGTTAGGTACATAAGCAATGCGGAGGCGGGTGCTTCAGCGGCATGTTCATGGGTCGTGACAGTGTGCGGCAAAACAGTGTATTTGTGGCCGGTGTCGGTGGCCTTCAGAATCAGATGATGTGGGCCTTGTTTGCTAAGTCTCTGGGCCGCATAACCAATCAGAGAGTGAACCGTCGTTGCGGCGGCCGAAGAAAAATCGTAGCCAACGCCGAGGTCGACGTGGTGAATCTCGACCTCGCGCAGCCGCATCTCGAGAAGCAATCGGGCAGGCACTGTTGAGCGCCCCGTCACCGTCGACAACTGGGTTGACGATTGCCATTGGTCCGACGTCACCAGGCGAACTTCGGTCGCGAAGGCGCGGGCGCTTAAGGCGAAGTCATCGATGATGACGCGAGCCGGCCTGGTGGCACCGGCGTCGATATCAGCGTCACGCGATGCCCGAGACGAGTACATCGGGATCGCTTCGCCCGATCGGACAGACAGAATGGCTAGTCGTAACCCGTCTGCGTTTCTCGCCAGATGTGTCAGGAGGTGTCCGCGAGTCCAGCCTTGCAGCGTGCAGCGGGACCGAACTTCTGAATCGTCGAGTTGCGCGATGCGCGAGGCGAGTTGATCGGTGCTGGCTGCTACCGCCGTCACCAGTTGTTCAGCTGTCAGCATCGCCACAGCATCCACTCACAGAAACCACGTTAGGGATGCACGCCACCGTCGACGATGTAGGCCTGACCGCTGCAATAGTCTGAGTCGTCGCTGGCAAGGAACAGCGCCATGTTGGCGATGTCTCTGGCCTGGCCCATGCGACGCAACGGGATGGTCCGTTCGACGCGTTGACGTACCTCGGGGTCGGTGAAGGATCGCATGTCGGCCGTCATAGGTGTCTCGATGATGCCGGGATGAATCGAGTTGACCCGGATGCCGTAGCGACCCCACTCTTTCGCCGCCGCCTTTGTTATACCGGTAACCCCGAACTTGGATGCTGAGTACACGCCATGGTTCGCCACGCCCTGGAGTCCAGCCACCGAACTGACATTGACGATCGAACATGGCAGCTCAGCCTTGATCATGGCGTCGGCGACGGTGCGCATGCCCAGGAATGTGCCTCGCAGATTGATGTCGGTCACCCGCTCGAAGTCCTCGATGGTGGTGGCGAGCAGTTTCTTAACTAAGTCGACGCCGGCATTGTTGACGAGAACATCGATACGGCCATGGTCGGCCATGACTTGGTCGACGATGGCCTGCCATTGGTCCTCGGCCCGGACGTCGAGATGGTGGTAGCTGGCTTGGTCGATCTTCGCGGCCGTGGCCTGACCGTCGGTATCGAGCACGTCCGCGAGCACGACGGTGGCACCCTCAGCCGCAAACAGTTGAGCCTCTTCGGCACCCATACCGCGTGCCCCACCGGTGATTACGGCCACCTTGGCGTCTAGACGTCCCATGAGTACTCCTTCTTAGGCGAACAGTGCGTAGCGAACAACGGTGTCAGATGCGGTCGATTCAACCAAGTTCAGACAAAGGTTGGCCGAGTCGCGTGTCATGGCACATGTTCACGCGAACGTGGCAAGGGCACAACAAAGCAAGCCCGGCTACATCGTGAACCGAAGTGAACGGGCGGCCTTTTCGCCGAGTTCGGGGTCGCCGCTCCAGGTGACTCGTCCGTCATCGATTGGGCCTTGTGGATCAATGCGCCCACATGCAAGCAAAGCGAAAGTTGTCGAGTTGAGGTTCAGGACCACATCAGGGTTTGGCAACGAGTCGACATTGCCAGCGCGACCGTCGACCTTGACGTGCATTTCGCGTTCAACGGGTCCGGTCAAGTTGATGGTCATGCCTTTGCCTTCGGGCACACCAATCTTCTTGCCAACGATATAGGGAAGTGAGATCTCGATCTCGTTGAGAGCCATCTCAGCGGCAGCACCGCTTTCATGGCCAGGAATCCCGAGAGGTCCACGGATGTCCTGTTCATGGACCCAGTAGTCGAAGACTCGGATTGCCATAAATCGGCCGTAGGTCTGAGCACCCACTGGTGTCATTGATGGCAGCGCAAGTTGTTCAGCGGTGTACCCAGCCATTTCCTGACGACGTGCCGCAATGGTTTGGCGATAGGCCGCCAGCAAATCAGCATTGTTAAGGCTGTCGACATCACCGATGTAGTCGCCGACCTTGCTGAACGGAACGCTCTCGGTCCAGGATCCCGGCGCATCGCCAGAAAGCATGTGTTCGACGGCGGCAAGGTGCATAGCCACACCACGCACATCCCAGTCTGGGCAGTAGGACTGCACTGCCCACTGGTCGTTATTGAGGTCCGCGAGCAGCGCATCTACGGAGTCCATGCAGTCGTTGAGAAGGGTGATGGCTTCGAGACTCATTGGTCCGTGTCTCCTTGATCGGTGCTATCGGTGCTATCGGTGTTTCGTGATGCGTGTTCCGAAGCTGGTCCACGGGCTTCGAAGCCCGTGTCGGTGAAGCCGACTTCGGTGCCGCGGTTGATACTGATCCAGTCGCGCGCCTCAAGGTACGGCTTAAAGGTGGTGGCGATGGCTTGCTCGTCGCGCTTGCGCTTGGGCTGTTGCAACTCGTACAGGTGCGGAAATTCGGTCCATGCTGTCACTGCGTCCCACAGACGTAGTGCAGCGGCGCCCATTGGGGGATCAATCAACACGGGACCAAAGAGTGCGTGGTCTCCAAAAAATAAGGTGGGCACGCCGTAGCCGCCAGCGTCCATGACGCGAGCATGATCGGCCTTGATTTCGTCGTGGGTTGTCTCGTCGGCGATGGATTGGTCGACGACGTCGGGATCCAGCCCAAGCTCACTGAGAAGCATCCGGGCGACGTCGCGATCATGGACTCGCTGACCCTCTTCGTGCAATGCCCGTCCCGAACGCTCATACCAGCGATCTAAATCATCCATACTGTTGCGCCGCAGGATCGCTCCAATGCGCATGATCGACCACCCGTAGGACCAGTCGCGCTCCCACGGGTGCTTCTTGCCCTCTATTCGGTTGACTTCTTCGAGGCTGAAGAATTTCCAGTTGATCTCAAGACCGTTTTGCCTGCGGACATCGCGAATCCACTTTGCGGTCTGATAGGCGTAGGGGCAGAGCACGTCGAAGTGGAAGTCGACGGTCGAAGTAGAAGGGCTCATGGCAACTCCTTGCGGTTGTTCAAGAGCCTATTGCTGGGGTCAGCCTCGAGACAAAGTGCGGCCCAACGAGTTGCAATGAGCCGCAGTGCAGGCGAAGCTGCCCGGGATGACTACGTCAAAGTTTGTTCCCGTCGCTGTGCTTCCTGACGATCCCGAGGGTGATGATTCCTGGTTGTTCTCGCGTGGCGGGCAGGTGCTTTTAGTCGACGATATGACAACCGGTATGCGTCCTCTGACGACCGACGAGGCTAAACAGCTGACAGACCATATCGCCAAGCCTTTGGTGCTCGGGCGGTTCGAGAATGAGACGGCGCACTGGTGGACTGGTCAAGTCTCCGACGAGTTCGACCCGTTCGATGCACCGTTTCCCGGCTTGGTATTTTCTGACCTACGGCGACTGCTTGGGACGCTCGACCCTGCGATCTGGAATGTGGCCGGTCGCGCCACTCAGATTACCGACTGGTATCGCGACCATCAGATGTGTGGCCGTTGCGGTGCGCAGATGGAAATGGACCCCAATGAGCGGTCCATGAAATGCCCCGTAGACGGCCTGGTTTCCTACCCGCGACTCTCGCCGGCGGTGATCATGCTGGTCGAGCACCCCGACGGCCGAGCCTTGCTTGCCACCAATGTTGCATGGCGAGGTCCGAAGCCTATGTACTCAACGCTTGCCGGGTTTGTCGAGCCAGGCGAGTCACTCGAAGACTGCGTGCACCGTGAGGTCATGGAAGAGGTCGGGGTTTCTGTCGACAACGTTCGCTACTTTGACAGCCAACCGTGGCCGTTCCCGAACTCATTGATGCTCGGTTTCTTCGCGACCTACGTGAGCGGTGACATCACACCAGCGCCCGACGAGATTGCTGATGCCCAATGGTTTTCTAGGGATGACTTACCAAATATTCCGCCTCGGGCCAGCATTGCCCGAGCGCTGATCGACGACTGGCTATCCCGTAGCTAGTTCAGGCTTGCCGTGGTCACGGCCCTGCTGAGGCATGGCTGAAAACACTCTGTTAGATATTTCTACTAGGGAGGACATCGGGTTGCGTGCTCAGTCGATTGGACCGCGTCGATTGGACCGCTATGTACGAAGCGTTGCAGCCACAATTTGTCATGCTACGAACTTAGAGCCAAGCCAGGTGAGGGCTGATTTTTCTCGGCGCCGTTACACCGAACGACGTGTGTCTAAAAGACCCAATCCCAGACCCCGAGCAGGCGCAGCGCCAATGCAATAGCGGCGACGATCATCACGATGCGGATCCACTTCTCGCCACCTCGGACTGCGAACTTGGCGCCGATCCAGCCGCCAGCGCTCAGGCCGACGGCGAGGAGAAAGGCTGGTCCCCATCGGATATCACCCTGGATGATGAAGATTGGCAGCGCTATTATCGTTGCGAAAAATATGAAGATGACCTTGACCACGTTGGCGCTGATCAGGTCATAACCGGACCGACTCAACGCAGCGAGAAGGACTAGGCCAACGCCAGCCTGGATTGCGCCGGCGTACAACCCAATACAGAAGAACACGCCAATCGTGACATTGCGAGACCAGGGCTCGGCTTCGGCATCGACTTTCGGCTTGAAGATCGTTAGCAAGATCAGAGGGATCATGATCAGACCGAAGACACGTTCGAACGTTTCGTCGGTCAAGCGACTGATGCCGTAAGCGCCGACGAGCGACCCGACGAGCGCAGGTGCCACAATCGGCGCCAGGTTCTTCGGTATCTGCACGCCCTCGCTTCGGTATGACTGCAGAGACGACACATTTGAGGTCAAAATGCCGACTCGGTTCGAACCATTAGCGGCCACGCCGGGCACGCCGGCCAGAACAAGCAGGGGCACCGTCAACATCGAACCGCCGCCAGCCATTGCGTTTACCGCACCAGCGAACGCACCTCCGAGAAGGAGAAGAACTGCCTCGTACCAGGTCACTTAGCGAGGGTAGCCCGCGAGTGTTCAGCGCAGCCCTTTGTGGTCGCAGCGGCTATTTCGAACGTCAGTATCGAATCCGTTTGGGCATCGTCCTGGGGCCACTGCCTGTAGCTAGGTTGTATTAGTTGCCTCGAACCTGGGGCAGGCGCAGGAATGGCCATGGATTGGGCATGGCGTCCACAGTGACTTCGACGAGGCACGGCCCATCGTGGTTGATCGACTCGCCCAGTGCTGGTCGCAACGATTCGGGTGAGTCGGCGTGCCAGTACTTCACACCGAACGCGTCGGCAAGCTTGGCCATATCTGGGTTCTGCAACGTGCTCGCGATGGTCCGATCTTCGCCGAACCGTTCCTGCTGGATACGTTTGACATTGCCATAGGCATTGTTGTTGAACAGCAAGATGTTGCACGGGATGTTGTGTTGCGCTGCGGTGGCCAACTCGGTCGCTGTAAATAGGAAACCGCCGTCGCCGGTCACACCAACGACTGGCCGGTCCGTGGCTGCCGATGCACCAATCGCCACGGCTGTTCCTGCTCCCAATGTCCCTGCCGCTCCAGATGACAGGAATGTGCGCGGCTTCAGATGGTCATAGAACAGATGGGCAGCAAAGCCGATCTGGGTAACGTCCTCAACCATCACGCCGTCGTCGGGGAGCACGTCGCGAATTGCAGCGGTGTACGACAGTTGCGGTTCGAGATGTGACGTACGGTCTTGGAACGACGCACGGAGTGCGTTGAGTTCGGGGATCCGGGATGGTCGATTCAGTGGCCCGATCGCATCGATCAGTGCCCGGCAGGCCAGATCGGCATCAGAGTGGATGCCGACATCGGTGATGCCGTGGCGGTCGAGTTCGGTCTCGTCGACGTTGATCTGGATGAGGGTCAGGTCATCGTCATAACCCCACGAACCAAGAGGCCATTCGATGCGGCTACCAATACCGACCACGACATCGGCGGTCGGCCACAGGTCGTGGGCTGAGGTAATTGGGACCATGAGCGGGTGCTGAGTTGGCAGCACGCCATGGCCCATCCGGCGGGTGGTCACGGCAGCCTGCACGAGTTCGGCCAGTTCGGCGACGGACTCTCCAGCGTCGTACGCGCCAGAACCAATCACGAATAGTGGCCGTTCGGCCGAAGCAATGATTGCAGCGGCCTTCTCGATGAGTGCGGGGTCAGGGCTCGGCATGGTGGCGTTCGGCGTAGTGATGGACCCTGGCGCGGGTTTCGCCCAGACGTCGACCGGGACCTCGATGCTGACTGGGCGAGGCAGCCCCGAATGGACTAGGTCGAGCGCGTTCTGGATCTCGGCTGCTGCAGTTGCGGGGTCATGTACGACGGCTGTGTGCTTAGTGAGCTGGCGCAGAATCGCTGTTTGGTCGGGAAGGTCGTGTAACGCCCCGAAGTGACGTCCCTGCTGCGAGGTCGCAATTTGGCCGATGACAGCTAACACTCGTGCATAGCCCCAGTAGGCACTGGTCAACGCGCCTGACGCGTTCAACATGCCAGGGCCAGGCACCACACAACAGGCTGCGGGCTTGCCCGTGACTTGCGCAGCCCCCATGGCCATATACGCGGCGCCCTGTTCGTGGCGGGTAACGATGGGACGAATCTCGGGTGCGTCGACGAGCGCATTGAAGAAGTCGTCGTTCTGCACGCCCGGAATACAAAAGAGTTGATCGATACCGCTGCGCTTCAACGCATCGATAACTAGATGAGCCACGCTCTGTTCAGACATGCGCAGACTCTATTAGTTTTTTGAGGCTTGCTTCGCGGAGGCCGACTCGTTGGCGCGGAGTCTGGCGTGAGTTTTGTGCACCGGGCTTCGTCCTGTGAGGCTTTGTCGCCTTGCTTCGCGGCGCTGATCCTTTGGCACGGGTGGTTGCACGAGTCCGGGCCACCGAGCCTGGTCTCTCTGCGCTGAACTGGTTCCGGAGTTTGGGACGCACGCGTCCAGCGGTTGAGAATGGACCTATGACCAACCCGATCCGTATCGCGAATTGTTCTGGCTTCTTCGGAGACCGGCCCTCGGCCGCTCGTGAGATGGTCGACGGTGGGCCTATAGACGTGCTTACCGGTGACTGGTTGGCAGAACTCACTATGTTGATCCTGAGCAGGATCAAGGCAAAGCATCCGACCGGTGGCTTCGCTCGCACGTTTGTGCAGCAAATGGAAGATGTGATGGGAACATGTCTGGATCGCGGTATCAAGGTGGTCACCAATGCAGGTGGGCTTTCGCCTGAGGGATGCGCTGACGCCGTTGCCGAGGTCGCCGACAAGCTTGGGCTCTCGCCAACCATTGCCTATGTCGATGGCGATGATCTATTGCCACGAGTCGATCAGCTCGCTGCCTCGGGTTCGCTCGAGCCATTCAACGCTGGCGGCGATCTTGGCGATCTGTCCAATTATGTGAGCGCCAACGCCTATCTGGGTTGCTTCGGCATCGTGGAGGCGCTGAATAAGGGCGCTGACATCGTGATCACCGGACGAGTCACCGATGCCGCTGTTGTCTGCGGGCCCGCTGCATGGCATCACGGCTGGAGCAAGACCGACCTGGACCAGTTGGCCGGAGCGGTTGCAGCGGGACACGTTATTGAATGCAGTGGCCAGGCCACTGGGGGCAATTACTCGTTTTTTCACGAGATCGAGGGCTATACCGAAGTTGGTGGCCGAGCACGGTTCGGTTTTCCTTGGGCCGATATTGCAGCCGATGGATCGTGCGTGATCGGGAAACACGACGGCACGGGCGGTGTCGTGAACACGGAGACCGTGACCAGCCAGCTTCTGTATGAAATTGGATCGCCCTCCTATCTCGGTCCCGACGTAACCACCAGGTTTGAGACGATTGAACTTGAGCAGGTCGGGCGTGACCGGGTGCGCATATCTGGGGCCAGGGGCGAAGCGCCTCCTACGACGCTCAAGGTCGCAATGAACGAGATGGGTGGCTACCGCAATAGCTTCAGCGTGGCATTAACGGGGCTCGATATCGAAGAGAAGGCTGCCCTCGTCGAGGCAGCCTTCTGGGATGCCTGCCCGTATACCGCGGATGACTTCGAGTCGATCACCGCCCGACTGATTCGCACCGACAAACAGGATCCAGGGACACAGGAGGAAGCGACTGCGATTTGGCGCGTCACCGTAAAGGACCACGACGAACGCAAGGTTGGTCGGGCGTTCTCGAACGCCAACGCCCACACTGCACTTAGCTCAATCCCTGGCATGTACGGCTTAAGCGGGGGACCTAGCGCTGCTTCGCCTTATGGCGTCTATCGTCCGGCCACCGTGCCCAGTGACCTGGTGCCGCAGTACGTTCATATCCGCGGCGGCGACACCGTACAGATCGATTCGGTCGCACCCATTGGTGAGGCCTTGGACATCGTTATCGCTTCGACCCTGGCGTGGGCTCATGAGCCAACGACCATGGCGCCTCTTGGCCGGATCGCAGGCGCTCGCTCGGGTGACAAAGGAGGCGATGCAAATGTGGGCGTCTATGCCCGAACCGACGCGGGGTGGACTTGGCTTGATCACTTTCTGACAGTTGCGAAGATCCAAGAGCTCCTGCCAGAAACGGTCGACCTCGTAGTAGAGAAGCATCGGCTTCCCAATATTCGGTCGATGAACTTTCTGATTCGCGGGCTACTCGAAGAAGGTGTTGCCGCGTCAACTCGCCAGGATGGCCAGGCGAAAGCAGTCGGCGAATGGCTCCGGGCGCGCATGGTGCCGATCCCCAACAGCCTTCTTAGCTGAGAGCTGATTTGGGCGAACACGATTGCGTTCGTCGTAGTCGCGGGTTCGTTTCTGGACTATGCCTGGTTTCTCGAATACAGATCGAACGCAGTGTTCTATTGGGCGAACGACAAATCTCGTTATGTCAGCAGGCACACACCTGTTATTCGACGCTGGTCAAACAACGGCGAGCATGGCGGCGAATCGGTTCCACAATGGCGACGCTTGAGTCTGGGGCACCGCTGACCAGCTTGATCAGGCCTATCGGTATCTGAGCGAAGAACCGAACTTTGAGGTCTGGGGTGAAGAGTCGGGGCGGGGACTGCGATGGCTATACAAGGCCCGTTCGTTCCGCATAGGCGCGTCGAAGATCTACGCCCCAATTGGGTTGGTTCGCCCGTAACGGGCGAGACCACAGGCATTAGTCAGGGCGAGACATGAGCGTGTCGAAGTCGACCAGGGTATGCACGGCTAGTTCCGTGATTGTTTCGGGTGTGGCCTTGTTGACGAGGACCGCCGATCCAACATAGGTGGCGCCGAGTGACCGGAGAATGGTGCATGCAGCGCGCATTGTGTTGCCGGTCGTGATCCAATCGTCGACGATCAGGACGCGGTCGCGGGTGTCCAGGTCGAACGATCTGCCCACGAACGTGACGCTGCTACCCCGCCAGGTGGGAGCCGATTCGACTGGCATGTCAGCACCCGGATGGTTCTGGTCCTTCTTGCGAGCTAGGACAAGGCCGGCGCCGAGTTCAACCGCAACCAGGGCGCCCAGAATTGGACCCCGAGCTTCGGGTGCCAGAACGGCGGTCACACCCTGATGCCGGAAGGGGTCGGCGAGTGCTTTTCCGACTAGCGGCAGCAGTTCTGCGTTGCGTAAAACGCCGGCAACGTCGGGATGGTTGTTCACAAGTGGAAACGCGGACGTCAAACGTGAAAGCGCGTTATTGGAGAGGAACTCCTCTGGTGTGTTTCCGATACTGTGAATGTATGACCGATTCCGATCTTCTGGAAAGTCGGTGGGCGGCTATTTCGGCTCGTCTCATCGCCGACGGCGCCGATGCTCTTATTCTGAGCACCGGATTCGACCTCGTATACCTCAGCACCTATGACGCTCGTCGAAGCGAACGACTCACGGCGTTCGTTGCAATTCCGGGTGCAACCGCCGCACCGCGTCTGTTCGTTCCGAAGATCGAGATGCCTGAGGTTCCAAGGTCACCGGCTTTCGAAGTCGCCGGGTGGACCGATGATGAGGACCCCGTCGCAATGATCGCTGACCTGATCCAAGGCGCGCAGCGTGTGCTCGTATCAGACGAGATGTGGGCGCACTACCTGCTTCGGCTGAAGGCATTGATGCCGGATACTCAATTCGTTTCGCTGAGTGACAGCCTGGGCGGGCTCCGGTCGGTGAAGAGTGATGTTGAGATGCAGGCCTTGCAGACCGTTGGAACGCTGGCCAACGATGTCGCTGCACAGATTCAGCGAGGAGAAGTCCCTTTGGTCGGGCGCACCGAACTCGAGATAGCCGACGATGTCATCGCCAGGTTGCTCGCCGTTGGTCACGAGCAGGTCGAGTTCTGCATCGTTGCATCTGGCCCGAACTCAGCGTCGCCTCATCACAATCCCACTGATCGAGTGGTGCAGCCAAACGAGATTGTCTTGTTCGATTTCGGAGGGAAACACCGTGGCTACTGCTCAGACATAACTCGCTGCGTGTTTACCGGTGTCGTCCCCGACGACGTCGCATCGACCTATGCAACGCTCAAGAAAGCCCAGCAAGCGGCCGTCGACGCAGCTCGGCCTGGTGCTGCTCTCGGCGATGTTGATGCAGCCGCTCGTTCGGTTATTGCCGACGCAGGGTTCGGCGACAACTTCATCCATCGCACCGGTCATGGCATCGGCACCGAGGTGCACGAACAGCCCTATGTGAAAGCTGGTAACGACGACATCGTCGTCGTGGGTCATGCCTTCAGTATCGAACCCGGCATCTATTTCGAGGGTAAATGGGGGATTCGTCTCGAAGACATCGTCATTGTGCTCGACGACGGCGCATTGCGCTGCAGCACGACCGAACACGAGTTGGTCGAAGTCCACGCCTGAGCGGGCATGGGCCGAGGCGGTTTAGGGATGTCTGCCAGCAAACAATGGGTCGGTGCATCCCTGGATACCTTCACCACTCATATCGATAGCGAGTAAGGAACCAGCGGCTACGCCGCGACGGCGGGCGACACTCGACGTATCGTCGTTTCCTGCGTTGATCGATGTGATGAATAGTGTGTCCAAATTTGGCCCACCGAAACAGGGCATTGTTGGAAGTTCCACCGGTAGTTCTATGCGACGTTCGACGCTGCCATCAGGAGCGACCCTGATGACTGCCCAGCCGCGCACAGACGCCGACCAGTAGTACCCGTCGGCGTCTACACAGGCTCCGTCGGGTTTGCCTTCGACCGCCTCATAATCAAAGAAGACACGTTCGTTTGAACGGTCACCGGTCGAGGCATCGTAGTCCCACGCGAGCACCTGCTGAGTTGGTGTATCGGCCCAGTACATGATGTCGCGGTCGGTGTCGAACGCCAGACCGTTTGCCGTTCCGACTGCGCGGCGTAACGCTGTTGCGGTGCCGTCCGCCTCGATGCGGTGAAGTGAACCAACAAACTTGCCGGCGTTGGAGGCTTCAAACATGGTGCCCACGATGAAGCGGCCGGCAGGGTCGGTACGGCCATCGTTCATACGAATGCTTGCACCGGGTGACTCGAGCGTGACGAACGGCTGGGTCGCACCACTGGCCCAATCGAACCATACGATTTCGTGCTCGCTTGCTAACACGAGTTTGCCAGGGTCGCGGGTCAGCGCTAGTGAGCCTGGGCGCCCAGGTGTGGCTCTCTGCTCGTCAATGCCTGTGCTTGGGTTATAGCGATGCACGACACACCCATCGATATCGACCCAGTACAAAACCTGTTCGGCAACCGACCACAGCGGGTCCTCGCCCAGTTGAGCAGGCTGAGGAAGTACGACGTCGATAGTGGTCACAATTTCAGGCTAGTTTCCACTCGCTTAGGTTGATCCAATTCGGGACTCGTGGGCTGAACCGGTGGGACGCTGGCCTGAATAGGCGGGCGCTGGACGCTGCCATCGTTCACGGGTCGGCTTGCACATTTTTCAACCGTGCGCGAGGCATCAGCGCAAAGAGCGATTGGCCCGCCGACGAGAGCAGACGAGATCACCTGGTCTGTGGGGCCGTCTAAACGATTCTTTGCGTGCCATGTTGACACCGCCTATAAAAATCACGTTGGTTTGTTTAAATCACAGCGAACGTCGGTTAGCCAGCGAGTTCGCCCGAGGGCGCACACAGCGACTGGGTCGACGGGCTGAGCCCGGCACGTTCGGCTAAACTTTCCCAACCGTCGAAGCTCGGCGGAACGAAGATTGCCATCCATTGTTCGCCAGGTCGGTCTGGGTCCACGAAACTGAAATCCAAGATGTCGATCTGGTTGCCGGCATAGCCAACGCTGCCCATAATTGCGGTCAAGGTCTCGCGGTCGACCGCGGCGCTAGAGGCAACGAAAGACTTGGACGGGTCATAACCAGACCCGGCTCCGAGCACACCGGTAAACTGGAGCGGGCAATTGGATGCGAGCACCGTGACGGGAGTGGCACAGCTTGCCCCAAAGCCGGCTTGGGTCAGTGCATTACGAATGCTTCCGGCCACGCCACCGACGCGAGCGCCTGCGTAGACCACAAGCCGATCTAGTGCGCATTCGGCGTCGTCGACGCCACCGCCGGTGCCAAGAGCGCCGTTGGAGGTGGCGCTGTCGCTAGCCGGTGGCTTGGCGGGCGAGTCGATGTTTTCTGGGGCGCTTGCCTCATCGCTGGTTGTGTCATCGTTGGGTGTCGAATCAGCTGCGTCGGTCGCAGTGTTTTCAGGGTCAGTGCTGTCTGCATCGGTAGCGGGAAGGTCATCGGCGTCGATTACCTGGACAGGATCGGTTGCCCCGTCATTGGTTTCCAGAGAGTCAGCAGATTCGTTCTCGGCCGACGCATCGGTTGGGTCTCCTTCGACCGGAATGATGTCTGCAGGTCGTAGTTCTGGGGCGACAGAGATCCCGCTACTGCCATCGCGAAACGATGCTCCAATGAGCGCTGCACATAAGACAATTGCCCCTGCAGCAACACCAGTAACAACTCGGCGCCAGGGGCTCAGCGTCATGACAACCTCCAGAGGTCCACGTCTTCATAGTAGGTGGGGGCCTACCATTGTGGGGTGACCCCCGAAACCCAGGACCGCAACCCGTATATTTCGATCGCTGCGCTCGTTGTTGTCATGGCCTTGGTGGCGGGCTTGGCTGCACGGTTTGGTATCAATAGTTTCGTCGCTGCCATCTGTGTAGCAATCGCCATGTCTGGCACCTGGGTGCTGTTATCGCCCCAAGTCGAAGTCCTTGAGTCGATGGGATCAGGCGAGGCCCGCTCAGATGCGGCGGGAGTCGCTGCGCCTGGAGCGGTGAGCGGATCGTCGGCCTTTGCGGGCAATGCTGAACCATCTGTACGCGAGCGTCTGCGAAGCACGCCCAGCGTGGCTGTCGGTTTCGATACAGCTACCGCAGCACGTCCTGTGATGCCCAAACCGGCACGGGTGGATTCATTCGACAGCGATGGCTTTGTCGAATCTGTTGCCCCGGTTAAGGCGCTGGGTCAGCTGCCGCAGGACGCACGTGCTCTGCACATCTCGACGACCGCGGAACCTTCTAGTCAAATGAGCGGTGCCTACACGCTCGGCCAGTTCGAGGTGCGGGCCTCGAGTCGCAGCGGGTCGAGCCAGGCGGGCTTGAACGACTTCCGACAGGACGACTGTGTCGTTACGAGCGCCGCAAACGGTCGTTACTTGGTGGTGGTGGTGGCTGATGGCCAGGGCGCCTCCGAAAACGCACATTACGGCTCGTACTGGTCATGCCGGTTGCTTGCCCAGGCCATCGACCAGCATCTGAGCGATGGCGTGCCGGGCATCGAAAAAATGCTCGAGCGAACGCGCGATGAACTTCAACAACTCTTTGACATGAACTTCACCGATGGGACCAAGATGCGGACCATTGCAACGGCCTTGGTTGGTCTGATCGCACCTATCGATGGCGGCCCAGCGGCGGGTTTCCGGGTGGGCAACGGTGACCTGTTGGTAGCGGGAGCCGACGGATGGACCTCGGTGTTCGGCACGCCACCAACCGAAGCCGTGTTCCCTCGCTCAATTGAAGCCGATGTTGCACCGCTTGAGTTCGATAACGGCTGCTTGCTGTTGGCAACCAATGGCATCGCTGGCCCAATGACCGCCAACGATGGCGTGGCGATGTCATTGGTTGAAGGTCTCCAGGCGCCCGTGTCCGAAGTCGAGTTCGATCAGCTGCTGTCGTTTCCGCTTGAAGAAGAGGGTGACGACCGCACCGCTGTTGGCATCTGGTTCTCTCAAAAATAAAACGTAGGGTGTCAGTGAGCTGCTCGCTGACGTCACAAAATTTGAGCTGTTAGCTGGCTTGGCGAAGGGTCTCGCGGCAGGGGACCTTACGAAGCGGCGTGATGGCGTCGCGATTTCCGGTTTCAAGACAGTGCGCCAGGCTGTGGATGCGTTCACTCGCCGTTGTCTTGTGGAAGTTGGGCAACAACGCATGCGCTGCCGCTGCAAGCCCGGCACCCAAAAGCTGCCGACTTACCGACATAGCCACCATGAAATGCTCGGCGTAGGACTCGCCGGTTGACTCGGGGTGCTCGGTGAAATAGCTCTTGACTGCCATGATGAAAGAGTAGGCCAGATCACTGAAGAAGATCTCCGCAAATATTGCAGAGATATGGGTAATTAATGACACAAAATGTGACATAAAGGCTTCTATCTGCAATAATAATCTATTGTGGACCTAGTTGATCGGGAAATAGTGCAATTGCTGCAGGAGGACGCCAGTCTGACGGCGCGAGAGCTAGCAGAACATGTTGGGCTCACGCCAACACCGTGCTGGCGGCGCGTTCAGAACCTGGAAGCCGCTGGTGTCATCACGAAACGCGTTGCCCTAGTCGATCCGGCAGCGGTCAATTTGAATGTCACTGCGCTAGTACAGATCCGCACCAACGATCACAGTGCGGAATGGCTCGGACAGTTCCAGGTCGCAGTAGAACAGTTTCCTGAGGTTGTCGAGGCATATCGGACTAGCGGCGAAATCGACTACATGCTGCGGGTAGTTGTCCCTTCGATCGAGGCCTACGATCAGTTCTACAAAAGTCTGATCGACGCTGTCGACCTCTATGACGTGCGCACGATTTTTGTCATGGAACGCATGAAACAGACGACTGCGTTGCCGCTGCACTATTTGGACGCAGACTGAAACTCTCCTCAGGACTCTTTCGTCGCGTTTGTCGTCCGTCTACAGACTTGGGCGCTCGAATGGCTTCGTTAGCGGCCAGCCAGCATCGCTGGGCCCGTGTTCGGCCATGTAGCTGAGGCGTTTTATCGCATTTTTTAGCGTGGGAATCTCGCCTTCAGGGATCCACCACAGAACCGTGATTGGCTGATTGGGGACCTGGAACCATTCGGTGCGGCGGCGTAAATAGCTGGCATGGCCACTCTGATACATGAAGTGTCTGAGCGATTCAAGGTCGGTCCATATCGACATGTTCGGTGCCCATAACGGATTGTCCATATCTGGGACGTCAATGAAACTGGAGGAGCCGCCTTGGTCGTCCTTGAGGCGCCAGACAAAACCTGGCGTACTTTCAGCAAGCGCATTGATGGGGTCAAGGGCCGCTACAAACTCAGCCATCTCGTCGGCGTCGAGCGGGGCAACAAACAGTCCGAGGTTGAGTTGGGCCAGGTAGTAGCTCATCGAAGTGAACGTTAGTGGCGCGCTCAGCAACTGGCGTCCGCGTATCGATTCGCTCGATATGGACGTGTTCGATGCCTATGAACTTTGCAACTCCCGGGACTTGTCGGGATCGACACAGATGTCAAGGCGTATGCGCAACAGCGGTTAGCGACCTAATGGGCAGTACGGCAAGATCCTGGTCTCGGTGCAGAAGTAGTTACTACTGCGATCACAGCGTCACCGCCGATGCATTCGCGTTCATGAACAAGTGGGCATAACAAAGGGCCCATCGTGCCGTGATAGAGCGAAGCGGGTGCTTGCAGGGCAGTTCCGGTTGCCCAATCAGGAAGGCAGCACAATGATGGCTTCGTGCTCGATCGTTGCGATCGGCTGGTCGGCGGCGAAGATTCGTATATCAACGAGTGCGCGCTCGCCGGCCCGCGACTCAAACCGGTCCAGCAGATTTGATTCGATCCTGATCTGGGCCCCAATGGGGGCTAGGCCCTCATGGTAGATCTTGCTACGTACATGGATCCATGGCCCCGTGACCAGGTTGTCGATGAATACGCGGTTAGCCAGATCGACCCATGTCACCGGATGGGCGATGTTCTGTTCGGCATAGAGCGACAGATCGTCGCCACACCGCAGGCCATAGTCAATGTGCGCTTCCCTGAGGTGCACGTTTAGGGGCTTCAACGGGTCGCCACTGCGAATTGCTGGCGCGTCGGCTTGTTTCCAGAGTCGCAATGATGAGCGGGCATCACCGTCGACAGTTGCGCTGACAACAGAGTCGCCGTCGTCGGTGCTGATCACACAATCGACAAGGTCATCGTCGAAGATCGGCCGACGCAACTGCAGTTCGCCGCCGCCGCCACTGAGCCAATCGGGACCCCAGGCCGCTGCTGGGGGGTGGGTCATGTAGGCATAGATCGTCGCGCCCGCCACCAATGCGCCAGGGAAGCCGGCGGCACGGGCCCCTTCGTCAGTGTGTATGAGGTTGTTGGCATGGTCGGGCAGATTGATGGCCCTGGTTGACCAGTGGGTGAGTTCGGTATCAGTCGTCATGGCGTGGCCTTTCTTGTCGCGACCCTAAGTCGCCGTGTTGTTGAGGCAGAAAATTTGGCATTTGTGTCTGAGAGTGACACCGTCCTTCACGGCTTCCATGCTCTGGCCCCGATAATACGCTGAAGCCGTACGTGGTGAGCGATGGTCCACGTGCGCGAACGCCTTAGATTCGGGCGGGTCGGCCTCGGCTAAATTGTTGCCGCGCCGGCTGGTTTGTGCAGCTGTCTCGACACATCTGACGATTGTGGGTGTGGACCGAAGGCCTAGGGACTTGATCAGGTGAGGATCGCCGGCAAGATGTCGAGCCCGAGCAGGTAGAGCACACCCAACCCGATACTCATCAAGCTGACCACAACGGCGAGCGTGGCATAGATAAGAAAATTTCGTTCGGCCTGTAGCAGCCCGGCGCCGGCCAGCGAGGCAATCGCTGCATTGGCGACGATCAATCCAACGACCCAGACGGCGAGCAAAAACAGACCGAACGACACACCGACCGCAGCGGTAGAGGCCACGAAGATCGCGATCTGAGTTGGACTTTCGACACCAACACCGTGCAACATGCCAATGCCCACGGCACTGCCATTGCCATAGCGGGCAGTTGCGTCGGTTGGCAGCGCAAGCTGATGGCTGTGGCTGTGGCTGTGGCTGTGTCCGTGGCTGTGTCCGTGGCGCAGTCGGTGACGTGCTGATCGCCAGCCTGTCAAGGCCGGAACAGGTTCTGCCACAAGCGATGCATCCGACCTTGTGTGGGCATGGTCATGGTCATGGCGGGCAGCGTGAGCTTGGGCAGCGATTGGTTCATGTTCGTGGTCGTGCTGGTGTTCGACCTCGATTGTTCGCCCGCCGGTTGTTGCACCCCGAACCTTGCGTATGCCTGTGAAGGTGCCGTTGATCATCAGCATCCAGCGGCTGCGTAGTCGGAAATCGCGACCCTTGCGGAGGAGCTCAAGCAGAATCCATCCGCCGAGCGCAATGAGCGTGATGCCGACGACCCTGCCCATCCATGCGTCGAAACTGTCGGGAATAGCGAGACCAAACGCAATTGCGATCGCGCCAAGCGTGAATACAACGGCGCCATGCCCGAGCGCGTAGAGCATCGATAGTGCGAAACCACGTCGACGACTTTCGGCGGTGCCGCTCAAATCAGCGATTGCGGCAATGTGGTCCCAGTCGAAGCCGTGACGCAAGCCAAGCGTGAACGACGTCAGTAGTAGCCCCAAAGACACACCTTCGTCTATCCGAGCATGCACCGCGGGCGCAACCTAAGACCAGAATCATCGTGGACATAGGAGCCGAGGGGTGCGGGGCCGCTAAGTTTCGACAATGGCTTGGACCTCGACTGACTTCACGCTGGACTGCGATATGACCGGCACGGTGCATGCGGTTTCGGTCACCACACCGTTTCGTTACGAGTCGATGGAATCCGCACCGCTGATCTTGTGTCTTGACGGGGCATGGACAGCTGGCACCATGCGCGACGCCACCCGCATCATGTCGATGAGTGGCGAGTCGCCCGAGGCGATAGTGGCCGGCCTCTCTTTCACCGATGACTCGATGGGCGATTACCTGCGCAGTCGAGCACGTTGGTTCTGTCCGACCGAATGGGTGCCGCCAGAGGTCACGGGCGTGAAGGGTATCCAGGCCGAAGACACCGGTAAAGCGCTCATCTACTTGGCCTTCATTCGAGACCAGGTGCTGCCGCGTTTACGCCAGGATTGGCGGGTCTCAGAGACCTGGCTCGTCGGGCATAGTTTCAGTGGCCTGTTCGGTCTTCGAGTGCTCTTTAGCGAACCCGAGCTCTTTGACAAGTACCTGCTGGCGAGTCCGTCGATTTGGTGGGACGGTCGCACGATGCTCGATATCGAATCGGGGTTCTCTGCTGAGAACGATGATCTTGTGGCCAGGGTGTTCCTGAGTGCTGGCCAGGCCGAGGACCTGCTCGAAGGCTTCAATATGTGCGGCAACGTCGTCGAGATGGCAAGTCGGCTAGAGAGCCGCAACTATTCGAGCCTAAATCTCACCCACGCGATCTTGCCGAGTGAGTCTCACAGCTCTACGATCGGCGCTGCGATCAGTCGCGGCCTACGCCACCTGCTCTGACGAGACCTCAGCGGCGTCCGCGCCTGGTGTCGGACCCAAGTCGCTGTAATCTCGACAGTAACCGCCTACTCGAGAACGACCGATCCGGTTCGGCCTCGAAAGTCATTTTTGCACGATGACCACCATCGGGTATCGGCCGCAGCGAGAAGTTTGTTTCGTTGGACCGATCGTTAATAGCGGCTCGGAGCCAGGACGAGTAGAAGAGCGAAAAGTAGGCCAGAGAGGAGACAAGTAGGCCAGAGAGGAACAGTACCCTCTTGTTTGGCCGGACTTTTGGCGACGCTGCGCAACGACACAGAGCGTCCTGCTCTCGGTAGCGATGCAGCAATAGATGCGATCATGTGTTGGGGACCCGAGGACGTTTGTTCTCGAGATGCGTCGAATCTGTTTCGGGTGTGGAGCTAGGGTCGGCAGATGATTCAGATCAGCGAAGGCACGGCTCGAAACGGCGACATCGAGTTGCCATGGATCCGAACTGGCACCGGCAGTGGTGAGCCTTTGCTGCTGGTGAATGGACTTAGCAGTCCCCGGGTGTCCTACGAAGATGGTTTGGTTGCCGAGTTCAACAACCTCGGGTTCGACGTTGTTCGCTTCGATAACCGTGATGCAGGCCGAGCCACGTCGACCAACGGTGGTTACCTGCTTGCTGACCAGGCCGATGATGCAATTGCTGTCATCGACGCTGTTGGATGGAACACTGCGCACGTGTTCGGCATGTCTATGGGCGGCATGATCGTGCAACAACTTGGTATTGATCATGCCAGCCGACTGCGTTCCATAACCTCGCTTATGTCCAGCACGGGTAATCCGAAGTTTGGCAGTGCGACCAAGGAAGCGCAGGCGGCTTTGCTTACACCGTCGCCCACCGAGCGCGAAGCATGGATTGATCAGCGGGTTGCCACTGAACAGATCTGGGCCTCTCCTGATCACTGGACCGAAGCGGGGAGTCGGGCCAAGAGCGCTCTGATGTTCGACTACGGGGTGCAGCCTCGACGCACCGTGCATCAGTTCAAAGCCATGGTGAAGTCACCCCGGCGAGAAGATGCACTGCGCGAGGTCCATGTCCCAACGTTGGTCATGCACGGAACTGCGGACACGCTGATCACGCCACCCGGCGGCGTCCGAACCGCCGAGATCATGCCGAACGCCACGTTCGTCGCACTCGAAGGTATGGGTCATGATTTGCCGGAGTTCTACTGGCCGATCATTGCTGGCCATGTTGGCGACCTCGCCGGAAGTATCGACTAAGCGCATCTGTGAACCGAGCGCCGAGAGTCTGTGCGAACTGAAGCATCTAGCTCTGGGAACTAGAGCGGGTCGCCACCAGCCGCGGTGGGTGATCGGTAGTCTTTGGACATGACCGGTTTCTTCACGAGCGTCCCTCGCTCAGATCGCTCACGACGGTCCCGAATCTGACAACCCGCTTGTCTTTCGTTGATAGGACGCCGACGGTATCCTTCGAGAAACTCAGCACCCGGCATTTTGCTTCCACGGCGTGGACATCTCACCGACTCGATGGCGATGACCCTGTGTTGTGGGGCAGGACTGAGGACTGCCCGCGTACCTGGCAGAGGTTCAGCTGAGCTCAGACCTCGCCGGCGAGTGCTCGGGCCAGGAATGCTTCTTCGTCGGCCACCCAGCGTTGTGACATGGGATGGTCGGTGACAAAGTTTTGTGAGGCATGGAAGGCACCTGGATACACATGCAGCTCACATGACACACCCGCTCGATTGAGAGCGGTGGCATAGGCAATGTTCTCATCGTGGAACATGTCCATCGTGCCGACATTTATGTGCGCTGGTGGAAGACCGCTTAGGTCTTCACAGGTTGATGGCGAGCTGTAAATGGTAGGTTCCTGGCCGCCTAAATAGTGCTCCCACGCAAGTAGGTTCGCGGAACGGTTCCACACCCGTGTATCGACGATGGCATAGCTGCTGTCGGTCGTGTTGCTGTGGTCGAGCATGGGAAACACGAGCAGCTGGGCAGATGGCTGCGGCCCGCCCTGGTCGCGAGCGAACAGAGCGGTTCCGGCGGCCAGGCCGCCACCAGCACTCGCGCCACCGATCACAATGCGACCGGCATCGATACCGAGCGAGTTGGCGTTGCTCGCCACATGGTGGAACGCTGCGTAACAATCGTTGACAAGTCCCGGTGCTGGTGTTTCCGGGGCCAAGCGGTAGTCGACCGAGGCCACCAGGCAGTTGTGGCTCGCAGCTCTCGATGCGCACTGGAAATCGTCGTTGTCGGCTGTCAGCAAGACCATGCCACCGCCATGAATCCACAGAAGAGCAGGAGACCCGGCAGGCACACCATTGGGGGCATACAGCTTGACTCGCACGTCCGGATCGCCATCGATGCCGGGCACGAGCACTTCGGAGATTGACACGTTTGCGGGCATTGGTAGCTCGGGCCTAGTGCCGAGAACTATGTCGAGCTGGGCGCGGCAGGCGGCCAAATCTGTCAGATCCATCAACGACGGTGGCAGCGCCGACAGCACCGCTGCATGCATCTCGTCGAGGGCTGTTTCCAGATTGATGGGGTTGCTCATAGTCCGATGCTCTACCACGTAGGGTCCGTCGTGCAACTCAGCGATCTAGGACAAGGCAGAGCGCTCGGTTGCACAACGGCTGAGTCCTGCTGCCGAGGCCCTGAAGCGACGCAGCGTCAAGCGTTCGTTCGGATGCAAGAATGGGTGCTCGTTGCATCTGATCTTGGGAGACACTGTGAAGACTGACTTGCTTATTGGCGGCCAATGGCGCGCTGGCACGACCCGTGAACGAATCGACGTGGTCGACCCGTCGACGGGTGATGTGATCCAATCGGTTGCGTCAGGTAGCGCCGCTGATGCGACAGCGGCTGTCGATGCCGCAGCGGCAGCGCAACCGGCGTGGGCAGCAACGGCGCCACGGGTGCGATCCGAGATCCTTCGTAACTGTTGGCAGACACTTATCGAGCACACCGATGAACTCGCCGACCTGATCGTGAAGGAGAACGGCAAGCCGCGCTCGGACGCCGTCGGCGAAGTCTCCTATGCCGCAGAGTTCTTCCGTTGGAATGCCGAAGAAACGGTGCGGATCCATGGCTCTATCGGCATGGCCCCTGGTGGCGACAAGCGCATCATTGTGCAGCATCCACCAATGGGTGTTGTGGTCATGGTCACGCCCTGGAACTTCCCGGCGGCAATGATCACTCGCAAGCTCGCCCCGGCATTGGGTGCTGGAAACGCTGTTGTGATTAAGCCACCGGCCGAGACACCACTAACTGCCTTGAGAGTCGCTGAGTTGTGCGAAGAAGCTGGTGTGCCTGCCGGGCTCATCAATGTTGTGGCCGCCAAGGATCCAGGGGCGTGGTTCGATGCGGCTGTTGACCATAAGTCGACCCGAATGGTGTCGTTCACCGGCTCGACCGCTGTTGGCCGTATGTTGCTGCGCCGATCCGCCGATCGGGTCCTCAAGACGGTCATGGAACTGGGTGGCAACGCCCCATTCATCATCTTCGACGACGCAGATGTTGATGCAGCGGTCGAAGGCGCAATGGTTGCCAAGATGCGCCACAGCGCAGAAACCTGCACGGCTGCAAACCGTTTCTATGCCCATATCGATGTGGCCGCGGAGTTCACGGAGAAGCTTGCGGCCACCATGTCAGAGGTCAAGGTTGGTAACGGCCTGGCCGACGGCGTCGACTGTGGCCCGATGATCACAGCGAAGGCGGTCGAGAACATGCACTCGCTGGTTCAAGCCGCACTAGCAAATGGCGCAACCACAGAGCTCGGCGGCAAACCAATTGAGGGTCCTGGTTTCTTTTATGAGCCGACTGTGCTCGGCAATGTCGCCCATCATTCGCCGATCGCTGGTGCAGAGATTTTCGGCCCGATCGCTCCCGTAATTTCTTTTACTGATACCGACCAGATGATCGACGAAGCCAATGACACTGAGTTGGGGCTGGCCGCATACGTGTACACCGAAGACTTACGGCGCGGTCTGCAGGTTAGTGAGCGATTGCAGAGCGGCATGGTTGGTCTGAATCGCGGTGCAATGTCTGACCCGGCAGCGCCCTTTGGCGGGATGAAGCAATCAGGTCTTGGTCGAGAAGGCGCCAGCGAAGGAATCTACGAGTTCTGCGAAACTCAGTACATCGCTGCCAATTGGTAACACCCGCAACCTGACGTAAATAATTGTGTAATCCCTGATGACCTCGAGTGGGGCTGTGGTTCGGTCGCGTCGCAGACGGGGCATAGCTGGGGCCCATGAGGATAGGAAATTTTCGTGCCCATTTTCGTGCGACCCATGGACATGCCCTTTTGGGTTGGTTTAGGGGATGCCGACCATTTCGGTTGTTGAGCGGAAGCTGAGTTGGGCCTCGTGGTCGATGAACTGTTCGATGCCGTCGCTCTCGTAAATGTCGAGGTAGGTGCGTAGCGCTTCCTTGTTAGGGAAGTACAACTCGGCCATGCCGACGTAAGGATCGATTGCGGGCTCGATGCTGTGACTGATTACGTAACGGGATCCACCCACCTGTTCCATGACGTTAGCCACGTTGGGCGCATGGATGTTGAGCCAGTGAGCGAAGAGGTCGTCAACGTTTGTGTCGGCCCTGGCGGTCAGCAACGTCGTGACTTTCAGAAAGCCAGAGCGAGTACATGGGTATGGGTCGTTCAACGTGTTGGGAACATGTGACAGAGTGCCGTCGACGATGACATATTCGGTTGTCGGCCATGCGACATAGGGCTTGGCCTTTTGTTGGAAAGTATCTCGGGGCTCGGTGCCGTGGGCCTCTGTGGCCCGGGGCAACGGCTTGTCCCACCAGAGTTGAGCGATCCCATCCCACACCTGCTCACCCGATGGAACCGGGTTGTAGAGCGTCGCTATGTACCTGGTTGCGTGAGGTTGGCCCTTGTCGGCTGCACGATGCTGGCTGGCGATGACGTCGGGCATGTGATTGGCGAACCAATTGGCGATGAGTTCCTCACGGGTCGCCTCCGGCCTGCGGCCGATCAGAAACTGCATTTTTACGCCAGGTGTTGCCGTGATATCCATTTTCTCCCCTACTTCTGTCAGATCTTTGCACGAACGGGCGGGCCAGCGTCTTTCGTAGCTGGCATGTCTGCCCTGCTCAACCAGGTCTCGTTGCCCTGAAGTGCCTCGCCGTTTAGCTGAGTTGGTCATGAGGACTCGTGGCTACAGCGACATCTTGCGAGCTGTCAAGGCCGTTGGTCGCAGCGATATCTAGGTCGGATTGCCCCGACGAACCAACAGCTGGTGGGCCTGAAGCTAGGGACAACGGGTGCTGTGGTGCAGACTGGGGGTCATGGCTGCACCTTTGATGGATCGATATCCAGCGATCAGCGACCTGGAAGCGCGTGCCCGCAAGCGGATGCCCTTCTTCAGTTGGGAATACCTGGCGAGTGGCACTGGCGCAGATCAGGCCGTGCAACGCAATGAGGACGCACTTGCGGAGATCACGCTGGTGCCCCAGTTACTCAAGGGCGAGTTTGACCCATCGGTCGAGACTGAGCTATTCGGTGTCACCTATTCGGCTCCCATTGGGATTGCTCCTGTCGGCCTGACTGGCTTGATCTGGCCTGGCGCCGATGCTGCACTCGCAGCTGCTGCTGCAGATCGCCGCATTCCGTATTGCATGAGCACGGTGTCAACGACTCGGCCCGAAGATGCCGGACCGGCTTCCGACGGCATGGGCTGGTTCCAGCTCTATCCGCCACGCCAACCCGAGATGCGCGCCGACCTGATCAGGCGGGCTAGAGAATCAGGCTTCACCACGCTAGTTGTGACGGCCGATGTGCCGGCTCGCAGCCGACGCGAACGTCAGGTCAAAGCCCAGATTCGCGTTCCTCCTAAGATCGGGCCGAAGTTGTTAGCGCAGTCGGCTATAAACCCGTCTTGGTCCATGGGCGTGCTGCGTAATGGTTTGCCTCGATTCCGCACCCTCGAGAAATACGTCGACAAGGCGACCATGCAACACATCGCTGGCTTTGTCGGAGCGAGCCTGGGCGGCACGTTGTCCTACGACTACCTGTCCGAGGTCCGTGACGAGTGGCGTGGCCCACTCGTCGTCAAGGGCATCCTCGACGCCGATGATGCAGAGCGATGTCTTGATCGCGGGGCCGATGCCATCTGGGTGTCGAACCATGGTGGGCGTCAACTCGATGGTTCGCTCGCTGCTATCCATGCCCTGCCCGCGATCCTTGAGCGGGTCAACGGCCGGGCGCCAGTGATCTTCGATAGTGGTATCCGTTCGGGTCTCGATGTTGCTCGAGCCCTAGCCATGGGTGCCGACTTCGTCTTCGCTGGTCGTGCGTTTTTGTTCGGTGTTGCAGCACTCGGGAAGCGAGGTGCCGGGCATGCCTACGACGTTCTCGCCGATGAACTCGTCAATGTCATGGCCCAGACGGGGTGTCGTCAACTCAACGAACTGCCACTGCGTCTACATAGCTAAACCACGCCGTTGCTAATGCAGCGGTGAAGTCACGCTTGGCCCATGGTTGAGATACCGAGGGTGGCTGTCGTCATTCATATGGCCAGGAGCCCGAACAAGATTCAGGGAATGCGGCAGCGTCAGCCAGGGCCGTTTTTGGTGAGCCTGGGGGAAATTTGCGAAAGTGAACTGCCTCTAGAGCTCCGCGGCCAGGCCAGCGGGACGTACCTCAACGATGAGGTCGCCGGGCTCGACAGCGGCCGATGGGGGTACGACTACTCGGGTGACGGTGCCACCAATCGAAACCGAGATTGCTGATTCCATCTTCATGGCTTCGATCACAGCGACCGAATCACCAGCCTCAACTACGTCGCCGGGGGTCACGGTTACGTTGACCACGCCCCGGAACGGGGCGGGGATATGACCGGGGTTCTGAGGATTAGCTTTTTCGCTCTCAATCACATTGGACGAAACGGCACGGTCGCGCACATCGATGGGACGGAATTGGCCGTTCAGTCGGAAGACGACGGAGCGGATGCCGTCGTTGTTGGGCTCACCAATGGCTTCGAGCCCAACGAGCACTTTCACGCCTGGGCGAAGTTCGACGGAGCGATCCTCCTGGTTCAGATCTAGGCCGTACCAGAAGATGCGTGACGGCAGCACGGCCAAATTTCCATAACGAGCGGACTGCTCTTCATGATTGGCTGCAGGGCCAGGTAGTAGCAGGCGGTTGAGTACCTTACGGACATCGTCGCCCTGAAGCGCTTCCTCGTCGGCGGGGTCGAGTCCGGCCGGGGTTGGCGTATAGACGCGGCCAACGAGTGCCCTGGTGCGGAATGGCTCTGGGAAACCCGCCGGCGGGGTGCCAAGCTCACCGTGCAAGAACTTGATGACGCTCTCGGGAAGGTCGACGGATCCGGGATCGTTCTCAAGTTGCTCGGGTGTCACGCCAGAGGCAACCAGATGCAACGCTAGGTCGCCAACTACCTTGGAACTTGGTGTCACCTTGATCGGCCGACCGAGGAGCACATTGCATGCTGCGTAGAGATCCTCGACTGCTTCGAATCGATCGCCAAGACCAAGAGCGATTGCTTGTTGGCGAAGGTTTGACAGCTGCCCGCCGGGAATCTCGTGCTTGTAGACGGTGCCAGTCGGCGATGTCAGGCCAGCTTCGAAGGGCTTGTACAACGCACGCACGGCTGCCCAGTACGGCTCAAGTTGACCAACAGCGTCGAGTGACAGGCCTGTATCGCGCTCGGTGTGTTCGGTCGCAGCGATAATGGCTGATAACGACGGTTGGCTGGTCATGCCAGACAACGGGGGAGCGGCACCGTCGACTGCGTCGACGCCCGCATCGACTGCTGCAACATAGGTAGCGAGTTGGCCACCCGAGGTGTCATGGCTGTGTAGATGCACGGGCGTGTCAAACCGTTCTCGCAGGGCATCGACCAACTTGCTCGCAGCGGGGGCCCGCAACAGTCCAGCCATGTCCTTGACACACAGGATGTGAGCGCCGACCTCGACGAGCTTGTCGGCTACGCCCAAGTAGTAGTCGAGCGTGTACAGATCTTCTCCAGGGTCCGTCATATTACCCGAGTAGCAGATCGTGCCTTCAGCAACGGCGCCGACTTCGGTGGCAGCTTCGATCGCTGGGCGCATCTGTTCGATGTCGTTGAAGGCATCGAACACGCGGAAGATGTCCACACCGGTGCGATGGGCCTCGGCGACGAACGTACGAGCGACGATGTCGGGATAGGGCGAATACCCAACGGTGTTGCGCCCACGGATGAGCATCTGCAGGCAAATGTTGGGTGCTGCTACGCGAAGCGCCTCAAGCCGCTTCCAAGGATCTTCGTGCAGGAACCGCAAGGCCACGTCGAAAGTTGCGCCACCCCAGCATTCCAAGCTCAGTAGCTGCGGCGACGCATGGGCGATGGCCTCGGCGCCACGGGTCAGATCGATGCTGCGTACTCGAGTGGCCAGAATGGACTGATGCGCATCGCGCAGGGTCGTGTCGGTGACAGCGAGTGCGGACTGGTTACGCAACGATGCCGCAAAGCCTGCGGGGCCGAGGCGGTCAAGCAGTTGCTTGCTGCCCTCGGGTGGGGCACCAACAACTTCTGGCAACTTCGTGTGTGGGTCGAGCTCAGTTGGCGCTCGGCCATGGGGGCGATTGACCGTGATGTCGCCTAGATACCGCAATAGTCGAGTTGACCGATCGGCACCAACCGACGCGGCGGTAAGTTCAGGGCGCTCATCGATGAAGGTAGTGGTGACGCTGCCTGAGCAGAAGTCGTTGTTGGCCAGAACAGCCTGAAGGAAGGCCAGATTGGTCGCCACCCCGCGGACCCGGAACTCGGCTAATGACCGCTCTGCTCGTCGGACAGCATCATCGAAGGATCGGCCGCGACAGGTCAACTTCACGATGAGTGAGTCAAAGTACGGGGTGATCTCATGACCCACAAAACCGCCACTGCCGTCGAGGCGGACACCGGCACCACCGGGTGTGCGATAGGCGAGCAGGCGTCCTGTGTCGGGCCGGAAGTCATTGGCAGGATCTTCGGCGGTGATACGACACTGCAGAGCGAAGCCCCGCAGCACGATCGACTCTTGGTCCAGACCCAGATCAGCGAGCGTCTCGCCCGCTGCGATCCGCAACTGTGCTTCGACGAGGTCAACATCGGTCACTTCTTCGGTGACGGTGTGCTCGACCTGGATACGAGGGTTCATCTCGATGAACACGTGGCGACCGGCCTTGTCGACCAGGAACTCGATGGTGCCCGCGTTTACATAGTTGATGTGATGAGCGAACGTGACCGCATCGCTGGTCAGTGCGTCTCGCTGTGCTGCCGTCAGGTTGGGGGCAGGAGCAATCTCGACGACCTTTTGGAAACGCCGCTGGACCGAACAGTCGCGCTCGTAGAGATGAATGATGTTGCCAGCCGTATCGCCGAGAACCTGGACTTCGATGTGGCGGACGTCGGTCATTGCCTCTTCGAGGAAGACGGTGTCGTCGCCAAAGGCGCTCAACGATTCACGCATGGCGGCGTCGACGGCCTCGGACAAGTCGGCAGGGTTCTCGACGCGACGCATGCCGCGGCCGCCGCCACCTGCGGCTGCCTTGACGAATAGCGGGAAGCCAATCGCTTCACTGAATGCAACTAGATCGCTCTCGGGTGTCAGTGCTGGGGATTGCTGCAGCACGGGAAGGCCGGCGTCCTCGGCTGCGTCTCGGGCCCGTTGCTTGTTGCCGGTCAGTTCGAGTGCTCGGACCGATGGGCCAACGAACGTGAGGCCAGCCTGGATGCATGCTTCAGCAAAGTCAGGGCTCTCGCTGAGGAAGCCGTAGCCAGGGTAAATCGCGTCGGCGCCAGCTTCTTTAGCAGCCGCAACGATGGCAGCCGGGTCGAGGTATGCGCGAACAGGGTGGCCTGGTTCCCCGATCTGATATGCCTCGTCAGCCTTCAAACGGTGCAGGCTGTTGCGGTCCTCGAACGTATGAATAGCAACCGTTCGGATGTCGAGCTGGTGGGCGGCTCGGAAGGCCCTAATCGCAATCTCGCCACGGTTTGCAACTAGCAATGTTTTCATGTGTGCAGTGTGGCATTAATCGTGAGGCCTGACGCCAGCTTCGGCGCCGTGATCAATCGCTTCTGACCCTGAACGTGGAATAAGGGTCGGACTCAAGACGGTCGGCTGCTGGAGTTACCGTGGTTGTAGCAACGGTCAAATCCAAGATGAGCAAGGTGAAACTGGTTTGGGCCTCGAGCTAGCTCAGGAGTTGGCGGCCGACGAGCGCTAGGCCACCAATGAGTGCAATGGTGAGCACTAGCGGGCGGAACCATGGCCGGCTCAGGTGTGGGCGAACCCAGCGGCTCGCGATGAGTCCAGCAACCACGCCGGGCATCAGCCAGGCGAGCAGCCCAAACTCTTCACTTCCAAAGTTTCCCGTGGTGAGCAGCGTCAAGAAACCGACTGACGTAACCGACAAGATGAGTAACGATGCCGTGGGACGCATCATCGACGGTTTCATGTCGGAGTAGACGCAGACGAGCGGGGGGCCGGGCAGCGCTGCTGTTAAGGAAGAGAAGGCGCATACAGCGCCGGCGACGGTTTCCGAGCGAGGCGTGCGCGACAAGTCCCACCCGGCCAACAACAGTGCGGCGGCCACAGCAGTGAGTGATCCGACCATGATCGCTAGCAGTTTGTCCGACATCATCTCGAGGACGAGCAATGCGCCGACGACGCCGACAGGCACGCCGTATAGGCCGCGCTTCCAGGCTTGTAAATCAGCTTGGTGGTACTCGACGAGAACGTGGCGGATGCCGACGACCTGTCCAGCGAGAAGCAGCGGTCCAGGTGCAAAGGCAGGGTCGATAGCTACGAGAGCAGGCGCGGCGACCAGACCAAGACCAATGCCGATCGAGCCATGCACGATGGACCCAGCCATAGATAGCCCGATGATGATTGCGATCTCGACGCCCGTCACAATTGCAACGTTACTTGGCTTTGGGAGGCAGGTTCGACCACTCGTGGCCTCGGACGTGTTCTCAGCTGGACTCGTGCGACGCCTGAGAGCCTTCGCCTTTTCATTGGCGTGCCGTTGCGGTTTTTGCCCTGATGAGTCGTGGGCGGGACGCCCTGACATGGGTAGCGCAACCCCCCGGGTCCTGCTTCGGCTTGTTGTCGAGATCTGGATCGTTGACGGGCGTGGCACTAGGTTGTCAGCATGGATTTGGGAATAAGTGGAAAACGGGCTGTTGTGGCCGCTTCAACTTCGGGCCTTGGCCTAGCGACAGCGGTAGCGCTTGCTGATGCAGGCTGCACTGTTGTCATCAATGGTCGAACCGAAGACCGTTTGGCCGAGACAGTGCCCAAGGTCCGGGGGTCTATCGCTATCGCTGGGGACATGTCGACACACGCGGGTGCCGAAACGTTCATCGATGCGGCCGCCGATGCGTTGGGCGGCATCGACATTCTTGTCACCAATGCGGGTGGACCACCGCGGGGCAACTTCGCTGAGACCGACATAGCGGACTATGCAGCTGCCCTTGAAATGAACCTTGTCTCTATGGCGGCCCTGTGCAAGAAGGTCGTGCCAGGTATGCAAGCCCAACATTGGGGGCGAATCGTCGCGATCACGTCGAGCTCGGTGCACACACCGATGCCCAATCTGATCTTGTCGAACACCGCCCGATCGGGACTGACCTCATTGCTGAAGACCCTGGCGCTCGAGGTTGTCGGCGATGGCATCACGGTCAATACCGCTCAACCAGGGTTGCATCTAACTCCTCGAGTGACGGAGATCTTGGAGGGCAACCTGGACGACATGGCAGCGATGCAGCCAACGGGCCGTATCGGTGACGCCACCGACTTTGGTCAGGTTGTTGCCTTCTTATGTTCCGAACAAGCCAACTACATCACCGGCGTCTCGATTCCCGTCGACGGCGGCCGATTCACCCAGCTCCAGTAACCAGCCGATAGGTGCATCGAAGGTCAGACCCTCGATATCTACATCATCTACATCATCTGTGTCAGACACAGATGATGTAAGACACAGATGATGCTGGTCGAAAGACAGGGTGTCGATCGTGTGGTTGATTACTCAGTTCTTGAGCGGCAAAGCTGTGTCCTAGATTGGGATCAGTGTCCTGTTATGTCGTGCTGAACGTCCATAATTTCGCTGCCGTGACCCTAAACCCTGACCACGAACGAACCTGGATCCCTTGTCGCAACAAAGGTGCCTCGGCCGCATCGTTGAACGTATTGGGTGGTGAGTTGTTGGCTTGCGCTGAACAGCGAAGGCATCTCTGATCTAGGTTGGGGCACTGGGGGTATGCAAATGGCAACACATGATCTGGTAATTCGTGGCGGCAGAGTTGTCGACGGAAGTGGTGACGAAGCACGCACCGCCGACGTGGCGATCGATGGCCAGACCATCGTGGAGGTAGGCAAGGTTTCTGGCCAAGGAGCCAGGGAGATCGATGCGACAGGAGCGTTGGTGACACCTGGCTTCGTCGATATCCATACGCATTACGACGGACAGGCGACATGGGACAACCATCTCGCTCCGTCCTCCTGGCACGGCGTCACGACAGTCATTATGGGCAACTGCGGTGTTGGTTTCGCACCGGTCCACAACGCCGATCATGATCAGCTCATCGAGTTAATGGAAGGCGTCGAAGACATCCCCGGCGCGGCACTGCATGAGGGGCTTGCGTGGAACTGGAATAGCTTTGCCGAGTATCTCGATGCGGTAGAAGCCGTTCCACACGACATCGACTGTGGTGCCCAGGTTCCACACGGCGCCCTGCGACTCCACGTTATGGGCCAGCGTGGCGCAAACCGAGAGCCTGCTACTGCCGAAGACATTGGCGAGATGGCGCACTTGGCTCGCCAAGCCATCGAGGCTGGTGGCGTTGGCTTCACTACCTCACGAACAGCAAACCACCGCACGAGCAAGGGTGAGCTTACACCCACACTCACTGCTGAAGCCGACGAGCTGATTGGTATCGCCGAAGGCGTCGGTGCTGCAGGACGAGGCGTGCTCCAGGTGGTCAGCGATCATCTCGATGGTGATCATGAGTTCGACATGCTGCGCAAGATGGCCGCACGGTCGGGTCGCCCTTTGTCGGTCTCGCTTGTTGCAACGCCCGTCCTGCCCGACTGGCACCGTATGGCGCTGCGCCATATCGAAGCCGCCAACGAAGCTGGTCTCCGGGTACGTGGCCAGGTTGCGCCACGGCCTGTCGGCTTGATCCTGGGTCTTGATCTCACGCTCAACCCGTTCATGAAGACGAAAGTGTGGGCCGGTATTACTGATCTATCGCTCGCCGACAAGGTGGCTGCACTTCGTAATCCAGAGACTCGAGTAGCGATCCTGGACGAAATGGGTGGCCCTCGCAGCACACTGCTCGGCGCCAAGCTTGTCGCCAAGTTCAACATCATGTTTGAACTCAGCGATCCACCAAATTATGAGCCGAATCTTGCCGACAGCCTGGCAGCACGCGCTGCGGCCGCTGGGACGACACCCGAGGCGTTGGCCCTCGACATCCTCCTGGCTGACGATGGCCAGGGCATGTTGTATGTGCCCTTTGCCAACTATCTCGACGGCAGCCTCGATGTTGTCGAAGAGATGTTGAAGCACCCGCTGACGATTCCCGGGCTCGGCGACGGCGGGGCGCACGTCGGCACGATCTGCGACGGCAGTTTCTCAACCACATTGTTGACTCACTGGGGCCGAGACCGGTCCTATGGTCGGATCCCTGTTGAACAGCTCATCAAGCAGCACTGTCAGGACACGGCTGCTGCCGTGGGGCTGAGGGACCGGGGTCAGTTACTTCCCGGGCTTCGCGCCGATGTGAACGTCATTGACTTCGAGAACCTGCAGGCGCTGCGACCCGAGATCCATCATGATCTCCCTGCTGGTGGTCGTCGGCTTTTGCAGCGGGCCACTGGCTATGTCCACACCATCTGCGCAGGCCAAGAGATCTACAACAATGGGGTTGCGACCGGAGCATTACCAGGTCGACTAATCCGCCACGCCGGCTAGCTAGAAGACTGGTCCCCTTGGACATCCACCTGTTCTTTAATCCAGCGGCAGCAGCGGCTACTGGGTACTCGGCCATGCGGCTTGGCGCGACGCTGGCGACCTTCGGCACGCTTGGTGCTCAGGTCGTTTTACATCGACCTGATTCGGCCGAATCGGCACGCTCTCAGATGCACGAACTCGCTGGTGAAGCGGAACGGATCGTCGTTGTTGGCGGCGATGGCATGGTGCATCAGGCAGCGAACGCGCTCGTTGGAAGCACGACGGTTCTCGGGATTATCTCTGCCGGGACTGGTAACGATGCCGTGAGGTCTTTGGGGCTATCGAACGACGTTGACGACGCGTGCCGGGCGGCCCTCCGAGATCCAGTGCCGATTGATCTGATCGACTCATCGGCAGGTGTCTCGGTGACTGTCGCTACAGCGGGGTTCAGCGTGTCGGTTAATGACCGTGCGAACGAAATGAAGCGAATCAAGGGCGGAGCGAAGTACACGGTTTCGTCGTTGGTCGAATTGCCGAAGCTTCGTCGATACCGGCTGACAATGACTCTTGATGGCGTCGAGCATGAGATCGAGCCCAACCTGATCGCGATTGCGAACACGCCCTACTTCGGTGGCGGTATGAAGATCGCCCCCGAGGCTCAGGTAAACGATGGTCAACTCGATGTCGTGGTGATTGGGCCGGCACCACGGCTGGCTTTTGCGGCGGTGTTGCCCACAGTGTTCAGCGGCCGCCATACTCGGAGTCGTTATGTGACGGTGCACCGAGCGAGCAAGGTCGAACTCGCCGGGGCCGACATGGATCTACGGGCCGACGGTGAGAGTTACGGCAGCGTTCCCATGACTTTGACTGTTCGAGAGCAGGCACTTCTTGTCGCAGGCGTGACTGCTTCCTGCTAGCGATTTTTCGGCGGTGGCATGAGATCTGTGCGGCACAGTCTCGACATTTTCGAAGGTCTTACCTCGGAACTTAGACGTAGCAGGAGTGTTCGCGGGTAGGCCCGAGCGGCCTCATTGGCGAAGCCGACGAAGAGTGAAACGATCGCCGTGGAGGCAGATGTTCTCGCGATTGTCAGCACCAACCGCAGGCACACCTATGTTGTGGGCGCGTACGAGACCCACCAGGTTCAGGAGCTGTGTAGTGCGTTGCTAACCCGAACTGCTTTGGGGTCGATGTGATGGCCCACAGAGCTGATCCAGTCGCCGGTGTCGAATCGTTCGAAGCTCAGAATTACCCGAGCATTATTCTCGTAATCGAAGTACGCGTAACAGCCGCTACCGAACTGGCCAGAATCGTCGATTCGTTGCATTTTCCCGGCGGTGCGGTAGTTGGCCTGACCAGACTCAGTGACTCGATAGCTGGTCCCTTCGAACATGATCACGTCGGGTCCTGGTTCAACATCCAACTGGCGAGGTTCGAACGCGGCCAGCTTCATGCCACGGTCAGGCTCTACACCGAAGCGCCACCATTGGCCAGCGGCGTGTTCGGCTAGGTAGTCCTGCCACAAGACACCATCGTGCTCAAAGCTGATGACGCCGAAGATTACGCTGTCGGTTCCCTGGTAGGAAAGCGTCGTGCCAACGCCAAGATTGCCGGGGTAGAAGTTCGCAAGCGACACTGTCTCTGTCGCCTTCGCTTCCTTCTCGACGATCAGATCCTCGAGCGTGGTCTGGACGACTGGTTGAGGGGCTATGTCGCCAAGTGGTCCTATCGACGCAGTGAGCGAAGCGGCCTGCTGCGCGGCTTGGAGCTCTTGGGGCAGCGTGAATCCAACGACCTCGTCTTTGCGGTTCGCGATCAACAAGGTCGTAATGATGCCGAGCAAAAGCGTTGCGGCCAGCAGGCCGAGGAACACGGTCACGAAGTCTCCATTGAACTATCGAACCCTTACATCATGCCCAGTGATGAAGGGGCCGCCTACCTCATATGTCATATGGAATATCTTGTTGGGTGAGGGTGTCATGGGAAGCACTGCACTGGTGGGTGTAGACGTTATGGCTGCCGCTCAAGATCTGTGAGACGACACGGGCGAGGATCGGGCCGTCACCCTGGCGCTGTCGTTGCCAATAGTTAACCAACTCGCTTATGGCCTAGCCCGGGCTGCCCTTGTGCCGGCTCAAGCCCCTGCTAGTTGACTGAACGGGCCCTTCAGCGAAACGTTGTTCAGTGTCGTGATCATCGTGATGGCTCTGTGCGTCCACAGAGCGGTGCTAATCCCAAGCGAGGTGCAGGGTGGTCGGGCCTCGGAAGGTGACGTTTGGAGAGTAGGACTCACTCTGGTCTTCGACCAGCCGTAACGAAGGGATCCGGTCAGCGAGTATCTCGGTCATGACCTGGGTTTCGAACTTTGCGAACCGGGCGCCAAGGCAGTAGTGGACACCCTTACCGAACGAAATATTCTGAGCAGCATTAGGGCGGTGAATGTCGAACTCGTTGGGGTTCTCGAAGATGTCAGCCTGTCGATTCGCCGACGCAAAATTCATGAAGATGGCCGTGCCGGCTGGGACGTCATACCCGCCAACGGTGGTGTCAACTGTGGTTAGGCGTCGCCACGAGATCTGGCTTGAGTTGAAGCGCATGACCTCTTCGACCGCGTTCGGGATCAGCGTCGGATCGGCACATATTTCGGTCCAGACATCGCGCCGGGGGAGGAGGCACTGCAACGTGTTGCAGATAGCTGACGTCACCGCTTCGTGGCCAGCGAACGACAACCCGTAGACCACCGACTCGACTTCACGGTAGGTGATGTCATCGGGATTCTCTTCGTGGGCAGTGATTAGCTCACTGGTGAAGTCATCGCCCCGATTGGCCTGTTTCGATGCGGTGAACTCTCGGCAATATCGCCAGTAGGCAAGCATCTGTTCGGCGATCTCGGTCTGCTGGGCGCCCGTCGGGCGTCCCCAAGAGAATGCCTTGCGGTCCCCACACCATTGCTTCAGCAGTTCGTCATCAGCTTCGGGGAAGCCGATGAAGCGGAACACGGTTTCGCCCGGCAGCGGGAATGCGAATGCGTCTACGAATTCGGCCGAAGAACCAGCCGCCAACATCGCATCGATGAGTTGGTTGCCACGGCGGCGCATAAACGGCTCGAGCGTCTTGATGCGCTTGTTCGAGAAACCTTGGCGCGTGTATTTGCGGATACGTCCATGGTCCGGCTCGGGTCGATTTGACATGACAGCAACGGGGTTGAAGTCCTCGGCACTGAGCACCTGTTGTGCTTCGGGCGCCAGCGGAAATACGGGGTCCTGCACGTTCACCGAGGCGAAAGTTTCGTGATCGTTGAAGATGCGTTCGATTTCTTCCATTTCGGTGACAACGAGATAGTTGAGTTCTTCGGCGTAGAACACCGGGTGAGCGTCGCGCAAGTGACTCGCGATTGCATATGGCTCAGCCAGATAGTCCTCGTTCAACGGACTCCAACTGGCGTGCATTGGACAGCCCACAGGCGGTGGGGGAGTTTCGAGTCGTTCCTGATGGTATTTATCGCCAGCCATAGGTCTTTCCTAATTGTTCTTGAACGAATCGGCAAGTGCTTTGGTGTGTTTCGCCAGCATGCTGGTGTCAACCCCGACTGCGACGAAGTTGGCGCCAGCATCGCGGTATTCGCGAGCAAGGGTGGGGTTCACGCTGAGCACGCCTGCCGGCTTGCCAGCTGCTCGTACTGCTGTGATTGAGGCAACGACCGCTTCCCGGACGTCGGGGTGTGTTGCATCGCCGATGTGGCCAAGAGCAGCGCCGAGGTCTGATGGCCCGATGAACACGCCGTCCACGCCATCGACGCGTGCTATGTCCATGAGGTTCTTCACGCCCTTGATCGTTTCGACCTGGACGAGCACGCACATCTCATCATTGGCCTGGCGGTAGTAATCGTCGATGCGTCCCCAGCGTGCGGCCCGAGCGCTGGCTACGCCTCGGATTCCTTGCGGGGGATATAGCACCGCTCGAACCATCTCTTCGGCCTGCTCGGCGGTGTCGATCATTGGTACCAGGATTGTTTGTGCCCCTAGGTCGAGGTACTGCTTAATGATCACAGCATCGGCTCGTGGCGGTCGAATCACGGCGCTCACGGGGTAGCCATTGACCGCCTGCAGTTGGGCCAACAAGGTACGTAAATCGTTAGGGGAGTGTTCGGCGTCGATCATCAGCCAGTCGAAACCAGCGCCGGCGCTGATCTCGGCTGCAACCGGGTCGGCGAGGCTGATCCACATGCCGTATTGAACGGCGGGCTCCACTAGTCGTCGCTTAAATTGATTCACTGGTATGTCGGACATCAGGTGAACTCCAGACCGAAGGCACCCATTGGGCCGTAGTCAAAGTGGAAGTCGTCGCCCGGCCGAATATCGATCGGACGGGTAAACGAGCCGGCCAGTATGACCTGGCCTTTCTCGAGCGTGAGTCCTTGCTCGTGGTATCGGCGGGCGAGCCAGGCGATACCCCTGGCAGGATGTCCGAGCACGCCAGCAGCAACTCCTGTCTCTTCGATGACGCCATTGCGGCTGCCCAATGCGCTGACCCAGCGCAGGTCGATATCGCGAGGAGCGACTTGGTCGAGGCCCATGATGATGCCTGCGTTAGCCGCGTTATCAGCGATGGTGTCGACAACGGTGCGCGTGCGCCCACTGTCGGGATCGCGTCGATAGGAACGAGCTGCGATTAGCTCGATGGCGGGCACGACGTACTGGGTAGCGTCCAGGATGTCGTCAACGGATAGGTCGGCGCCACTGAGATCATTTGCGAGAACGAAGGCTAATTCGACCTCGAGCTTCGGGTCGCAGAAGCCGGCCGCTGTCAGTTGGGTGTCGGGGCCAAACACCATCTTGTCGGTCAGGAAGCCAGAGTCTGGGGTGGTGATATTCATGGAGGCTTGCATCGCTCGGCTCGTAAGTCCGATCTTGTGGCCAATGAGTGCTTCACCCCGGGCGAGCTTAATTTCTTGCCAAGCAGCTTGGATGACGTACGCGTCATCGATAGTTAGGTCGGGATATTCGCCGGTCGTTTGGCGCATTTGCGTGGCGTCGATCTCGGCCTGGTCGAGCAGCGCGGCTTCGGCAGCGGCGGCTTCAGGACTGATCATTGGTTGTCTCCTAATGGCCTGAGGCCTGGTGCCTGCACAATACGGTTGGTCTTGTCACGCAGGTCGGCGAGTTGACGCAGTAATCGCTGTAGCGCCTTGTCGCCGAATGCTTCTTCGATTTGGTTGTAAATCGCTTCGCTCTCGGGAGCCACCAAGGCCACCAAGTCATGCCCAGTGATCGTGAGCGATATCTCGGCTCGGCGTTGGTCGGTTGCGACGAGGGATCGGCGCACGAGTTGGCGTCCTTCAAGGTCTCGCAGGATCCGAGACAAGCTCGGCGCAAGTAGGAAGGTCGCGTCGACGATGGCCCCGACCTCGATTGGTTCGGGAGTAGCGGAGAGGGCTCGCAACACTCGCCACTGTTGTTCGGTCAGATCGTGCTCGGCGAGCAGCGGACGGAAGAGCTGCATCGCAGCCTCTCGAGTTTGCAGCAGCACCATGGGTAACGACGCCGAGAAGTCCCGCATGGCGATTAGCCCGTCGCCGTCGATCCTGGCCTCGGCCGAAGATGTCATTGTGGTTCGGGGATCTGGAAGTCGGTTCCCTCGGGGAACGCGTCAGCGACCGTGTTGCGTAACACGCCAAGTTCAGGAACAGCGACCTCAACCACATCCCCAGGAACAAGCCATTTTGGCGGATCGAACCGGGCGCCAGCGCCAGTAGGGGTGCCTGAGAAGATGATGTCGCCGGGCCGCAGCCGCGTGAAGGTCGATAGATAGTGAATTTGGTAGTCGATCGAGTACTTCATGGTCGCTGGGGTGTCATCTTGGCGTAATTCGCCATTGACGTGAGTCGTCAGGTGCAGGTCTTCGAAGTCGCCGATCTCATCGATCGAGACCAGGTGCGGACCGATCGACCCGGTCGATTCCCAGTTCTTTCCCTGGGTCACGTTGAACTTGGCGTGACGGACCCAATCACGAATCGTGCCCTCATTGCCCAGTGACAGTCCTGCGATATGGCTGCGGGCTTCGCTGACCGGGATGCGCCGACCGGGCTTACCGATTATGACGACGATCTCACCCTCGTAGTCGAGTTGCGGGCTTTCAGGCGGGCGAATGACATCGCGTTCATGGCCGGTGAACGAATCAGGAAAGCGCACAAAGACCGAAGGCCAGGCGGCGTCGCTCTTGTCCTCGTACTCGGCGCTGCGGCCGCCGTAGTTCACGCCGATGCAAAAGATCTTCTGCGGCCAGGGGAGCAGTCGTTCGTAGGTGATGTCGGTCACGGCATGGTCGGCTGGCTCATCGGCGAACTCGCGTGCTTCTTCGATGCGCATATGGCCTACGAGTTGACCCAGGTCGCTGATGCCCTTGATGCGCTGCGACCCAGCGCTGCCAAGTTCGATCACACCTTGGCCGTCGGCGGTGAGCATGCCGAAACCGGGTGCATTGCCGGCCGTATACGAAACGAACCTCATGCGGCCATTTTGGTAATCGCGGCTTCTGTTCGTTCAGGCCGTTCTGTGGATGCGACTTGCTGTTGCATGATGGACACCACTTCTAAAGATTCCGTTGCGTTGAGATAGTACACATGTTAAACATCTAGGGCAAGGGGAAGTTCCCACCTGCCAAACACGATTGCGAGAAGCCGTGCCGCACATCACGATTGAGTACTCAGCCAATGTTGCTGAGCACCACGACATTGATGCGCTGGTGGAGACTGTCCACACAGCAGCGCTCAGTCACGGGTTGCCACCCGTCGATGCATTGCGCACCAGGGCAGCGGTGCGCGTTCACTATCTGATTGCTGACGGATCTGAACCGGAAACGTTTGCGTTTATAGCTATTGCTGTTCGCATCGGTCCCGGTCGCGACGCGACCTCTAAATCGACCTTCATCGAGACGGTGCTCGACGCCGCTGAGGCGTTCATCGGCGGCGTTTGCTGTCCACTGTCGATCGCATGGTCGATTGAACTCAATGAGATCGACCCCGAGTTTCGGATCAACCGCAATTACGTCCGTCGTCATCTGAATTCGCTGAAAGAAGAAACGTAATGGCTAATGCCACAACATACGAAGACAATCTGGCTGCAGCCACTGGTTATCTCGCCCGTTTCGCCAATGCGCCGCTACCCCACCTCATCGGGGGAGAGGCGATGCTGTCAGTGTCGGGTGAGACCTTCGCGAACCAGTCGCCAATCGACGGCCGTCATCTCGGTGATGTTTCGTCGGGCGACGCAGCCGACATCGATGCGGCCGCCAAAGCCGCGGTGCGGGGATTTGGCGTGTGGAGCGCCATGTCCGGCGCTGAACGCAAGGTTATCTTGCACAAGGTCGCTGACCTGATCGAAGAGAAGGCACACCAGATCGCGGTCACCGAATGCATCGATACTGGTCAGACGATGCGCTTCATGGGTCACGCCGCATTACGAGGCGCTGCGAACTTCCGCTTCTTTGCGGACCAGGCTCCAGCCGCCAATGATGGCCAGTCACTGCCAACTGCTGACCATGTGAACTACACGACTCGAGATCCAATCGGTCCGGTCGGGGTCATCACGCCATGGAACACCCCGTTTATGCTCAGCACGTGGAAGATTGCGCCGGCACTAGCTGCCGGATGCAGCGTTGTGCACAAGCCAGCGGAGTGGAGCCCGTTCACGGCGCACTTGCTGGCCGAGATAGCGCTCGAAGCTGGCCTGCCGCCAGGTGTTCTGAATGTCGTGCACGGTATGGGCGAGACCGCAGGCAAGAGCCTGACCGAACACCCCGACATTAAGGCCATCGCTTTCGTCGGTGAGTCATCGACCGGTTCGATGATTCAAGCACAAGGTGCGTCAACTCTGAAGCGAGTCCACTTCGAACTGGGTGGGAAGAACCCAGTCATCGTGTTCGACGATGCCGACATTGAACGTGCACTTGATGCGGTGATCTTCATGATCTACAGCCTGAACGGCGAGCGCTGTACGAGTTCGAGCCGGGTGTTGATCCAGTCGTCGATCTACGACGAGTTCACCGAGCGCCTGGCCGAGAAGATGAAGGGTGTGCCGGTTGGTCATCCACTTGATCCGTCATCGGTTATTGGCCCTCTCATCCATCCTCGCCATCATGAAAAGGTCTGCAGTTATCAGGACATCGCCAAGGAAGAAGGCGCAACAGTCATCTATGGAAACACTTGGGCTGATGCTCCCGAAGGCGGTAACTGGGTCACGCCGGTTTTGTATACCGGCGCCACCAACGAGATGCGCATTGCACAAGAAGAGATTTTTGGCCCAGCACTCACGGCGATCCCGTTCGAGGACGAGGCCGATGCAATCAAGATTGCAAACGACGTCGAGTACGGGCTCGCCGGCTATTTGTGGACTCGTGACGTTGGTCGGGCTCATCGGGTTGCGCATGCGCTTGAGGCTGGCATGATCTGGGTTAATTCCCAGAACGTGCGTCACCTTCCAACGCCGTTTGGTGGCACCAAGTCCAGCGGGATCGGGCGTGACGGTGGCGACTGGAGCTTCGAGTTCTATATGGAGACTAAGAACATCGCCATTGCGTTCGACACTCACGCCGTGCCGAAACTGGGCGGCTGAGGTTCACGATGAGTTTGTATTACGTGCAGAAGTTTCTCTATGAGTTAAACCGCGACGAGGGCAAGCAGCAGGCCTATATGGCTGATCGCGATGCTGCGATTGCAAGCTTTGAGTTAACCAATGAAGAACGGGCCGCGCTCACGGCCCCGGACATCGGCATGCTGTTTCACCTTGGTGTGAACGGGCAAATCTTGATGCACTTTGCGGCGCTCCACCAGATCGAATGGGCCGACTATCTCCAGCGCATGCGCGACGGGATCCAAGCGCACGGTCCGGTCCGAGAAGGTGTGTACGCCATGACCGGCTACGAAGGAACCGACGTACATGCCAAGAGCCTGGGCCAGGAGTGACCTTGAAAGTGAATGCCTTGGTCCAATCAACTAGCGCCGAAACAGGAGAGAGCTGATGCCACTTGTCTATGCAGGCGTGTGCAGTCACGCCCCCGGAATCACCGGGCGAGCCAACCAGGCCGACCCGACAGTCCGCGACGCGTTCTACGCATCGTTTGACCAGATGCGGCGCGATATCGAAGCCACCAAACCCGACGCGTTAGTCGTCATTGCTGCCGAACACTTCGCGAACTTCTTCATGGACAACATGCCCACTTTTGCTCTGGGCATGGCCGACTTCTACGACGGCCCCATCGAGGATGCTGGCTGGCTTGGCATCGACAAATTTCGTGCCCCTGGCAATCGAGATTTGTCCGAACGGCTGATCAAGGAAGTCATGCAGACCGTCGATGTCAGCTACGCCGAAGAATGGAAGTTCGACCATGGCATTGCTGTGCCTCTGCACTTCTTGACGCCGAACTTCGACCTGCCGATCATCCCGGCCAACATCAATTGCCAAGGGCCACCACTTAGCCCACTGTCGCGAGCGTGGGCGTTTGGCGAGGCGTTGCGCCGGGCGGCCGACGCGTTGCCCGAACGGATTGCACTAGTGGGTACCGGAGGGATCTCTCACTGGCCCGCCACACCGGACAGCGGCAAGATCAATGAACCCTGGGATCGTGACTTCCTGGATCGTTGGTGCCGTAACGACCGCGATGCATTGCTCGACTACGACGATGGCACGGTCTACACCGATGCTGGCCAAGGCGGGTTCGAGATCCGAACGTTCATCACGGTGAGCGGAGCGGCGGCGGGCGCCACGGGCACGGTGCATTTCTATGAGCCCATTCCGATCTTTGCTGTGGGGTGCACTGTGGCTAGTTACGATCTGGGAGCAACCGTGGGGGTTGCCCGGTTGATCTGATCCCCCAGGTCAAAGCGGGGTAGTCGTCGGCTGATTGTTCAAGATCTCGGCCGTTGCGGATGCAGTCGTTATTGAACATCTCCTAGGATGCCGTGATGCAGCCCGATCTCTCAGCGACCTACGACGCCGACACCATCAGTGACGTGGAAGGATTTTGGACCCGTCCCCATGCCGTCCGCGAAGGTGTGTTCCACCACTTGCGGCAACTCGATGGCATGTACTTCTCGAACGAACGAGCGTTAGAACTCGACGGTGAGGTATTGATCCCCCCAGGGCCTGGCTATTACTCGGTTGTTCGACACGCAGAGATCGTCGAGGCGAGCCGCAAGCCTGAACTTTTCTGTTCGGGGCACGGCAGCAACATCGCCGACCTCCCTCCTGAATTCAACGAGTTCTTCGGCAACATGATCAATATGGACGACCCGAAGCACGCTCGCATGCGGGGCATCGTGTCCCGGGCATTCACGCCCCGAGTCATTCAGCAGATCGAGGAGATCATTGCAGTTAAGGCTGCTCACATTGTCGCCTCGGTGGCGTCGAAGGGCGAATGCGACTTCGTCACAGAAATCGCTTCCCGGCTTCCACTCGCGATGATCTGTGACCTGATGGGTATCGCCGAGGATAAATACGACACCGTCTTCGAACAATCCAACATCATCTTGTCAAATGGCGACCCCGAATACATACCCGAGGGGTCGAACCCCGTCGAGGCGCTTTTGCTTGCGGGCGCAAGCCTTGCTGAGATCATGAAAGACCTGGCCGCTGAACGTCAGCAGAATCCAGCTGATGACCTGACTACCGCGTTGCTGAATGCCGAGTTTGATGGCGAGAAGCTGACCGACGAGGAGATCGGGTCGTTCTTCATCCTGCTGTGCGTTGCGGGGAACGAAACCACCCGCAACAGCATCAGTCATGGCATCAAGCTGCTCACCGACAATCCCGAACAGCGTGCGTTGCTTATGAGCGACCTCGATGCGTATATGCCCAACGCGGTCGAAGAGATCGTCCGCATGGCCTCGCCGGTGATGCACTTCCGCCGAACCGTAACCACCGACGGCACCATGCTCGGCAATCAAGAACTGAACGCAGGCGACAAGATTGTTCTTTGGTACGGGTCGGGTAATCGTGATGAATCGGTATTCGAAAACCCGCACGAATTCGACATCAGTCGTGATAATTCTAGCCAAATTGGGTTCGGCGGTCCTGGTCCGCACTTCTGCTTGGGGGCCCACCTCGCTCGGCGCCAAATCACTATGTTGTTCCGAGAGCTGCTGATCCAGTTGCCTGACATGTCGGTGGTCGGCGAGCCGGACTACCTGCGCTCGAACTTCATCAACGGCATCAAGCACCTCAACGTCGAGTTCACTCCCGTTGGTTGAAAACGTGTCCCGTTGGGACGGCGCCAGAGCGCCGAGCTACGACGACAAATGGCAGCAGATGGTCAAGGATGGGGAGAATCCACACGGTGAGGCTGACTTTGTCGCCAGGTTCGCACCTGTGTCGGTTCTCGACGCAGGGTGCGGAACCGGACGAGTTGCCATTGAACTCGCTGCTCGTGGGCTCGACGTCGTCGGTAGCGACATCGACGCTCAGATGCTGGCCCAGGCACACGTTAAGGCACCCGAGTTGGCGTGGGTGGAATCGGATCTTGGTTCATTGAACCTAGGTCGTACCTTCGACGTGGTTGTCATGGCCGGGAATGTGATCCTGTTTGTCGAGCCGGGAACCGAAGGGGCCTGTGTCGCGGGTGCAGCACGCCATGTCGGCGCAGGCGGGTATCTGATCGCTGGCTTCTCGTTGGCGCGTGGTGTCTCGACGAGCGCATGGGACGGCTGGCTTCGGAACGCTGGCTTGGAACCATTCGCCCGCTTCAGCAGTTGGTTCGGGGATCCGTTTGAAGACAGCGACTATGTCGTTTCGGTGGCGCATCGCGAGTAATCAGCCTTTGCAGGTCAGGAAACGGTTTGCCAGAAGCGCCGGAAACGTGAGCTGTTCACAGGATGAAGCCAGCCCCAGCAAGCGGTCCTTTGATGTTGTAGATGATGGCACCGGAGCCACTCATCATCAGTCGGTACCTCACGTCGGTCATCCAGATTGGTGGATGCCTTGGAGTCCAGTTTGAGTGTGGTGGCGAAGGTTCCTAGAGTTGAACGTATGCCTCTTGATGCGATTCTCGACAGAACCTTTGCCGCCGCCGAGGCGAACGACTGGGCGACGTTTCGCTCGATGTTCGCCGACGACGCAGTGATGAAGCAGAACGTGGGTCCGGAACAGTCAATCGATCAAGCGATGAAGACGCTGCCGAGGCTGACCGCCGACGGCACCACTTTGCGTTACGAGAACGTCCGACGGGTAGGTGGCAAATCGAACATCACCGAAATGCATGATGCGGTGTTCACCAAGCCAGACGGTCGGGTTGTGCGGATCGATCTTTGTGTCGTGGTGCAGTTCAACGAGGATGGCAAGATCACCCGAACCGATGAGTATCTCGATTCTGCCGCTACGACTGGCCTGCTGGGCTAATCCGAGGCGCTTCCCCTGAGACGAAGCAGTGGATTACACGTTAGAACTGAGGCGTCGTCGCGATAGCTGCGGTGACCTACTCGTCGCTCACGTACTCGCCGACCATCTTGCCTGCTACGGGCGACTTGTATGGGGCAAGGCCGAGGTGTCCATGTCCGCACAGGGCCGTCAAGATGAGGGTCTCGCTGCCTAACACGGGAGCAATTGACCGTCTAGGTGCGGGCGGGAGTTGGTACGACCAAAGCGACGAGAGCGACGACGACTGAGGCGATAGCGCACGCAATGACGATGGGTTCGTAGGAATTGGAGAAGTCGTTGCCGATAGACAGGATGAGCGGGCCGATGGCCGATGCCCCAACGCCAGCGGTGGTGGCTATGCCCTTGATTGAACCAATGTGTTCGATCCCAAACCATTTCGGATAAAGAGCGCCGGACAGGGCGCCAATGGCGCCGCCGCCCAGGCCCAAGGCCAGGCCGTAGAGTGCTGCCATAACGCCAGGTTCCGCGACTGTTGCCAGGAACGTGCCAAGGCCAAGCATGGCCCCACCAAAGAACATGAGGGGTCGAGCCGGCAGCCGGTCGGTGAGCGAGCCGACGACGAAGCTGCTCGACACGCTGCCGATGAGTTGGGGGATAAAAATAGCCGCAGCCTGAGTCTTTGTTAAGCCCTGTTCGCCGAGCAGGTCGGTGTTGTGGAAAGTGAGAGCGGTGCTTACCGCACCCGCCATGAATCCGACGGCAGTGAGCGTCCAGAATGCAGGCGTGCGTATTGCCTCGGACACGGTGTACGAACGACCGCGGATGAGGTTTGCTGGCTGATCACTGGCTTTGCCGTCAGGGACCTGGTCAATTTGCTCGGGGCGATCAACGATCGCGAATCGGGCAATGGGGACAAGCGTTATGGCAACGACTGCACCCAGGATCACCCAGGTGCTTCGCCATCCAAATGCTCGGATGAGGGCAGCAAAGGTCAGTGGAGCGAGTGACAGGATGGCGACAGTGCCCATGGTGTTCAAGGCCAGAGCGAAACCGCGTCGCCTTTCGAACCACATCACGACGCCCTGGGAACCAATCAGGCTGAGTGAGCCTTGCCCAAGCATGCGGAGCCCTACGAATGCGATCGCAAGCATCACGATGTTCTGCACCGTGCCGGTCAGCGCCACCGCAGCGGCGAAGCCGACGGAGACGATGGTCAGAGTGTGCTTCACGCCGGTGCGATCGGCCCAGCGCCCAACGAAGGGCAGTGCCACCGCTCCTGTGAGCGTGCCAACCATATATGCAGTAGCTACCGCAGACCGCGAGGTTCCTAGTGACTCGATGAGGTCGTCGGTAAAGGCAGATACCCCGATCGTCTGGCCCGGTGCTGTGAAGCCGCGCACGATGGTGCAGAACAGCAGCATGTGCCAGCCGTAGAACGCGTCTGGGCGGCGCGCTGATCGGGGTGAGAGCATGACAGCGTGCGCTTACAGCGTCGCGCAGGCGCGGGTCGCCGTGAGCAGGAGTTGATAGCGGAAAGCGGTGTCGCGATCGACGAGTTCGGTGGGGTCCCATTGCTCGCTATGCAGCGTGTCGGCGAGATAAAGCGCGTGTCCCAGGCGCACGTTTCGAAATGATGCGATCGCAGCGAGCGAGGCCAGTTCCATGTCCACAGCGATCGCGCCCTGGGCAACCCGCTGGGCAACCTTGGCCGAGGTCTCGCGGTAGAACGCATCGGTAGTCCAGGCGATACCGCGTGCGACTCGATTGCCAGCTGCTTGGTAGGCATCGTGCACGGTCGTCTGCATGCCGGGATCGGGGTACGCCATGAGCGATGCGGGGGCGTAGTGGTACGAGACGCCCTCGTCGCGGATCGCAGCGTCAGGTACAACTACGGTGCCAGGAGGCAGCTCGGGAACCAGCCCGCCAGATGACCCGATGGCAACGAAGTCAGTGCAACCAATAGCTATCAGAGCTTCGAACAGGGCCGCAGCAGCTGGCGCTCCAACGTTCGCCATGGTGACCAGGATCTTCTCGCCTTCGACATCGAACTCGTAGATCGGATTCACTACGGTCTCGAGCGTGAATCGATGACGCTCGGTCACGTCGTGGCTGTTCTCGAATTGGGAGAAGGCGTCGCCCATCCATGTGATGACGCAACGATGAGGAAGGCCTTCGATCGCTGGGTGCAGCTCTTGAGGTTCGATGATTGCAGCAATAGCGGGATCAAAGTCCAGGATTGGCGCGTGCTTGTCAGTCACCGAATGACCCTACTGCGAGGATCTCCCGGGGGACGCGTGTATGGCCACGTCGAAGTCCCGAGTTGCGAAGGGCTAGCTAAAGCGGCAAGTCGAGGTGGCTGGTGGGAGTAATGTGGGCAGTCGTGGACCGACCGTTAGTGGCCGAAGGGCTCACAAAACATTTCGGCGAGTTTGTTGCCGTAGATGGTATTAGTTTCTCTGTGGAGCCGGGCCAGACCTTCGGTGTCCTGGGGCCAAACGGCGCTGGCAAGAGTTCGACTATGAAGATGGTCAGTACCGTGAGCCCTCGCACAGGCGGGTGCTTGCAGGTCTTTGGGCTCGACCCTGAAACCGACGGCCGTCAGATCCGTAGCCGGCTCGGAGTGGTACCCCAAGAAGACATCCTGGATGTCGATCTGACGGCCCGCGAAAACTTGATGATCTATCAGCGTTACTTCGGAGTGCCGTGGAAGCAGACCCGAGCCAAGGCCGATCAGCTTCTGGACTTCATGCAGCTTGGCGATCGCGGCGACAGCAAGGTGGAGCCGCTTTCGGGTGGCATGAAACGGCGGCTAACTATTGCGCGAGCGCTGGTCAATGACCCGGAGATGCTCCTGCTTGACGAGCCGACCACGGGGCTTGACCCCCAAGCTCGGCATCTGCTTTGGGAACGCTTGTATCGCCTGAAAGAACAAGGTGTGACGCTGCTGCTCACCACCCACTACATGGACGAGGCTGAGCAGCTCGCTGACCGTCTCGTAATTATGGACAACGGCGTCATCGTGGCCGAGGGTTCACCATCAGAGTTGATCTCCAAGCACACCACTCGAGAGGTTGTTGAACTTCGATTCGACGATGATGAACACAATGCTGCGGGTCTTGCGCAGGTGGCTTCAGAAGCGGGGCTCCGGATTGATGAACTGCCCGATCGACATCTTGTGTACGCGAACGATGGAGATGCGCTTATTACACACCTACGTGCGAGCGGCGTGCACCCGCTTGGAACCTATGTGCGCCGCTCGTCTCTTGAAGACGTCTTCTTGACATTGACCGGCCGCAGCCTCGTCGAATGACGGCGACTCCGGCTCGCGAAGGTTTAGCGCAACCCACGGCTCAGACACCTCAGTTTCGCACCACTCGCTGGGCCGCTATGTCGGCCGTCTTCTTACATCAGCTGCACCGGACGCGGCGCGCTTGGGGATCGAGCCTGGCAGCCGGGCTGGCCTCTCCTACTCTTTTCCTGTTCGCCATCGGTGCGGGCCTTGGATCACAAATCGATGATGTAGAACTCGCAGCGTTGGGTGTCGACTCGTATCTGGACTACATCGGCCCTGGCGTGCTGATCGTGACAGCCATGCAAGTCGCAGCGACCGAGAGCCTGTGGGCGACCATGGGCATGTTGCGTTGGGGCGGTGTGTACCAGGCGGTGTTGGCCACCCCGATCACCAGCGCCGAGCTTGGCGTCGCTCATGTGATTTGGCTCGGCTTTCGGGCCTTGGTAGCAGGCGGGTCTTTCCTGCTTGTGCTGGCAGTTGCCGGAACGATAGCGAGTTGGTTCGGCGTCCTTATCGCTCTTGTTGCAGTGCTGGTGGCATGGTCGCATGCAGCGCCGCTGGTGGCACTTACCGTGGGCCTGAAACAAGAGAACGTCTATCCGATGATTAGCCGAGTGGTCATTTTTCCGTTGTTCTTGTTCTCGGGTGCTTTCTTCCCAGTCGAAGATATGCCTCGTGCCGTCGGCGCATTCGCAAAAATCACGCCGAGTTGGCATGGCGTCGAACTTGCCCGCCATCTGGCGCTGGGTGGACCCGGCCGGGTCGACATTATCCATAGTGGGTATTTGGTCGTGGTGTGCGCCGCTGGCTTCTTCTTGGTGCAACGTCAGTTTCGAAAGCACTTAGACGTATGAGAGCCCAATCATGAAGGCATTGGGCGCTGGGCCGCTGCCGGTCTTTGAGCGAAATGCCGTGGCGTTCCGTAACCAGTGGTGGGTGCTGTTGTCGGGTGTAGCTGAGCCGATTTTGTACCTGCTCGGTATGGGGCTCGGCCTGGGCGGGTTGGTCGGCGACGTCAAACTCGAAGCACACCTGGTGTCCTACCCCGTGTTCGTCGCTGCGGGATTGATGGCCTCGTCGGCCATGAACGGTGCCATCTTTGAGTCGACATTCAACTTCTTTTTTAAGATGAAAGAGACGCACACGATCGATGCGATGCTTTACACACCGCTTCGTATGCGCGATGTGTTGCTGGGCGAAGTCGGTTGGTCTGTTGCTCGTGGCGGCGTGTATTCGGCAATGTTCTTGGTCATAGCGTTGGCATTCGGCACGATCGAATCGTGGTGGGCAGCGTTGTCGTTGCCGTCAGCAATCCTGATCGCGATCGTGTTTTCGTCGATGGGCACGTTCTTCACTACGTACGTCCGGACCTGGGCGGACTTCGATCTGATGCAGCTTGCGATCCTCCCTATGTTCATGTGCTCGACCACCTTCTTCCCGTTGTCGGTCTACCCAGGCTGGGCCCATCCCATCGTGCAAGCGACCCCTCTGTACAACGGCGTTGCGCTCATCCGGGATCTGCACACCGGTCTTGTCGGATGGCACGACGTGGGCCATGTGCTGTATCTGGTGTTGATGGGTGTGCTGTTTGCGTGGCTTACGATCCGGCGTATGAGTAATCTTTTCTTCGCCTAGCGCTATCTCGCAATCAGACAATGATGAGCTTGCTGTGCTGTACTGATCCCATGCCTGCGGTGTTCGTTCATGGAAACCCTGAGACCACTGCGATATGGGGCGAGCTGTTCGATGCGCTGCAACGTGACGATTTGGTGGCGCTGTCGCCGCCGGGATTTGGTGCGGCGGTCCCCGAGGGCTGGACAGCAACTCGCTCTGAATATGTTGCTTGGTTGGCCACCGAATTGGATGCCATCGAGGGTCCGATTGACCTGGTTGGGCATGATTGGGGAGGCGGCCATGTGCTTGGTTTCCTTCTTGAGAATCCTGAGGCTGTGCGCAGCTGGTGCGTTGACCTGATCGGCATCTTGCACCCTGACTATGTCTGGCACGATGCCGCCCTCGTCTGGCAAACGCCCAACGACGGCGAGGCGAATATCGCTGGCATGATCGCGACGCCGACGGCTGACCTTGCCGCTTTCTACGAGACGTTGGGTATGAGCTCTGCGGCGGCGGTCGATGCTGCATCGGCGGTGAACAAGGACATGGGCGCGTGTGTGCTCGGGCTCTATCGCGATGCTGCGCAACCGGCGTTGGCCGAGTTGGGTAAGAGCACAGAGGCCCTGATGGTGAGGCCAGGCCTCATGGTCAATGCCGAGAACGATCATTATGTTGGCACTGACGAGATGGCGCAGGTCGCAGCTGATCGGGCAGGTGCACAGGTTGTGCATCTTGTCGATGTTGGGCATTGGTGGATGTGTGAGAACCCAGCGCTGGGCGCGGCAACGCTCGAATCGTTTTGGGCGTCCGTCTAGTTGCTCGGTCGCTGCGCCAGCAACGCGTGCCGGCCCAGCGGCGCTGACAGTTCGCGTTTCGCGTCGCCCCTCATCGAAACCCTGTCGATGGCCGCCACATCAACGAGCCTGGTGCGCGATGCTGGTTTGTATGACCCGATTGACACGTCGCACTGCCGCCGAGATGGAACCCAAACAAGCCGAGCTCTTCGGACAGATGGCCGAGGGCCGTAATGTTGAGGATGGACTGATCGGCGGGCCGTTTGATGGGTGGGGTCTGAACCCCAGCATCGGCCGACGTATCTGGCAGCTTGGTGGTGCCATCCGCAACAAGCCGTCGATCGACCGTCGCTACATCGAACTCGCCATTCTGGTGACTGGCCAGTTGTGGCAGGCGCAGTTCGAATGGTGGGCGCACGAGACCATGGCCCGAGATGCCGGCCTGCCTGAAGCCGTAATCCAAGCCATCAAGGTTGGCGATGAACCAGCCTTCGAGGATGATGGTGACGAGACTGCCTGGCGTTTGTGCACGGCGTTGCACCGTGACAAGCGTGTCGACGATGCGACCTATGCAGCCGCGGTAGCGATCCACGGTGAGGAAGGCGTCGCCGATTTGATTCATACGCTTGGCTATTACGTGCTGGTGTGTATGACGCTGAACACGTTCGAGGTGCAGCTGCCTGCCGGCGCCCTGCCACCATTCCCAGCCTAGGTAGGCCCCGGGGACACAGGAGCTGGCGGGGCTGAGCGGTCGGTTGTTGTCTAAGATCGACATGTGGTCAAAGATGCAGCGATAGCCCCAGCGCCTAACCGTCGGCAAGCCATCGAGCGATCATGGATGAACCTGGTTGGACCGGGCACTCTGTTGACCGCCACTGAACGCCATCAGGTCATTCGTGATGCCCGTGCCGGGTGGGCTGGAGCCACTGTGTCGAACCAGACCAGCGGAGTCATGGGCGAGGCCGCCCACTGGCTGGCTGTCGATGCAGAGGGCATGACCGAAGAGATTGTGGCCGACTTTGAATCGCGCGGGCTTGACCGGTTGCGCTATCTCGAGATTGTTGGCGTAGTCGCACGACTGTCCAACGTGGACTTCTATGTGCGTGGCATCGGGGCATCAGAGGTTGTTTTGCCTGAGCCCTTGCCTGACGCGCCGAATGGGCGGCTTCACCCAGATGCGCTGCTTACAAACATGTGGGTGCCTACGGTTGGCCGTAGTTTCGCTCCCCAGGTGGTCGATGCGTTGCCCGACGAGGGCGAAGCGGTGCGGGACCTCCACGAGCCGATGTACATGCTCATGTCGGACATGGGCGACAACACTTACGGTGACCTACTCACCCGAGCACAGATCGAATACTTAGCTGCACGGACCTCGTATTTGAATGAGTGTTTCTATTGACTGCTTGCTCACACATCGTTCCTCCGTGCGAGCAGCGAAGCAACCGATCTAAACCTGGACATCACCGTGATTGCATCCGGTGAGCCGCCTTTGGTGCCGTTCGGCTTTGAGCTTGCCGCACTGGCGCAAGCAATGGGCACCAACTGGACTCAACCGCCGACTGTCGCGCGAGAAGCGCTCGTCGCCGTAGCTGGCCCTGAGTTCGCCGAACGGGCTATTGGCGTAGCGGCAACGTTTCAGATGATGAACCGATTGCTCGATGGCGTTGGTGCACCGGTAAACAAGAGTTTGCACCCTCTCGCCAAGGAACTTGGCTTCGAGCCGCTCGACATTCCCCGCTGATACACCCCTCGCTGATACACCCCCGCTGACCCCAATCAAGAAAGCCCGCTATGCCTGCCACTCAAGACCTGACGAACAAAACCGTCGACCTTTTGCAACACATGATTCGCAACGAGTGCGTGAATGAAGGTACCGAGGAGTCGGGACAAGAAGTACGTAATGCCGATTTGCTCCAGGCCTATATCGAAGGCGCAGGACTTGATGTCGAGCGGTATGACGCCGCTCCAGGTCGCACATCGATCGTTGCTCGCATCGAAGGCAGCGACCCGAACGCCCCGAGCCTGTGCCTGAACGGCCACACCGACGTAGTTCCGGTGAACATCGACGGCTGGGACCGTGATCCATTCGGTGGCGAATTGATCGATGGCGAAGTCTGGGGCCGCGGCGCCATCGACATGCTTGGGCTGACTTCGGCTATGGCGGTGGTATTTCGTCATCTGGCCGACACCAACTTCCGTCCCAAAGGTGACCTGATCTTCTTTGGCGTGGCCGACGAGGAATCGGGTAGTAAATATGGGGCACAGTGGATGGCCGACAACCATCCCGATGCAATTCGATCTGACTATGTGCTGACCGAGAACGGCGGCTTGCACGGTGGTTCCGAAGGCCGCCCGACAGTCACGATGAACGTAGGGGAGAAGGGTGTCGCATGGCGCCGGTTGCGGGTCAGGGGTACGCCTGGGCACGGCTCGCGCCCCTATGGCGCCGACAATGCGCTGATTAAAGCCGCAGCGATCGTGCAGCGAGTCGCCGAATATCAGACGCCGCCTCGTTTCCATGAAATGTGGCGCTCCCAGGTCGAAGATTTGGGTCAAAATCACGGACTGTCTAACGATCTGATCGACATGCTGCTTGATCCAAAGTCGGTTGACGAAGCGATTGCATCGATGCCGTTGGGTGTTGGCAGCCATTTGCACTCGTGTTGCCATATGACCTTGAGTCCGAACGTGCTGGTGAGCCCGACCAAGACCAACACGATTCCCGACGTTGTCGATATCGATATCGATGTCCGCACGATGCCGGGGGAGACGCCACAAGATGTGCAGAAATACATCACCGACGCGATCGGCCCCGAGCTTGCAGCCGAGGTCGAGTTCACGCCGCTGATGAATGACATGTCATCGATGAGTCCAATTGCGACGCCGCTGTGGGACTCGTTGCAGAAGGCCGTGAGCAATGCATTCCCGACGACAGAAATGTCACCGGGCATTATTGTTGGATTCACCGACGCTCGTGTGCACCGGAACCTCGGGGCCGTGGCCTATGGTGCCGGATTGCTCAGCCCTGACCTGAGCCCTGCTGAATACGGCAGCCGGTTCCATGGTCACAACGAACGTATTGACGTTGAATCGATCGGCCTGACGACGGGCCTCTACCTGGACACCGTTAGCGATCTACTTGGCTAGACCCGCAACTCGAGACGGGTGCGTGGCTTGAGCTGTTTGGGTGTCCTCAAAGAACGATCCGATTCTGGCCAAACAACGAGGCCCCGATTGCCAGAGCCGATCGGGTCGTTCGACTGACGGTGTACACGCTTCTGCGCTGGTTGGCGAGCAGGTACAGCACAGAAAACGGCGCAGAAAGAGTTACTTGATCTGGCCGTCGATGTTGGCCAGCGCTGCGCTCCAACTGGCGTTGATCTGTTTCTTGAGGATGGCGCTGATTGGGGTAACCCATGGCATGGGATCGATGGCGCCGGTGTAGGTCAACGTGCTTCCCGAGCCGGCAGGTTCGATGTCGACGACTTCAAGCATTCGTTTAGCTACCCAACCCGTTGTGTTCAGGTTGGTTATGTAGAAGCCCCATTTACGCTCAGGCTCCCAAGCGATCATCTTCTCGTCGAGGGTAAGCGAGCCCACCTTGACTCGGCGCGTTGACCCAATGCCATCCCACGTTACAGAAGTGATTCGGGCAGTCTTCATAGACGTGAACCATTCGGGCCACCGCTCGGTGTCGTTGAGGATTTTCCAGACCTGCGTTGGTGATGCCTGGACATTGACCTGCTGACCGATAACTATGCGGGCTCGTTCGATGAAGTCGAGTCCGACAGGTTCACACTTTGGCATCACGCACTCCTTGATTCTCGGATTGGGACTAACGAGAACGAGGGTTGCGGCGCTTGCCCTTGTCCTTGGTCGAGGTTTTGTCTGCGTGACGACCCTTACTATCTCGGCTCTTTTGGGGCGTCGTGTTACGACCTGCTCCTGGGCGTTCGTCGTCGCTGCGCTGGTCGCTGCGCTGGTCGCTGTGGCCACCGCCCGAACCCTGCGTTGGTTTCTTGCCGCCGCGTTCAGCGCCACCACTGCGACCGGCGTCACGTCTGTCGTCGTTGTGGAAACCAGGTGGATACCAGTCATTGGCGCCGCGTCGCTGGCCTTTACGTTTTCCATCAGGGCGACGCTCGTCGCGGTCCCCCGAGCGGCCACCCTGGTTGCCACGATACGGTGAGCCTTTGCCGTCTCGATCATCGCTGCGATCGCGATTGTCACGATCCCAACGCTTGTTGCGAGTCGCCGGCTTTTGGCTGCCTCGGTCAGGGCGTTCGTTGCGGTCTGGGCTGCCTCGGTCGGGGCGTTCGTTGCGGTCTGGGCTGCCTCGGTCG
>Ga0209091_10000010_pt1 | contig 187386 bp, 179 predicted proteins | sample ArcticOcean_MG_C_6_FD_187438 | JGI IMG/M metagenome (GOLD analysis project Ga0209091, IMG submission 187438) | Marine microbial communities from western Arctic Ocean - ArcticOcean_MG_CB8_128 (SPAdes) (version 2) | ecosystem: Environmental > Aquatic > Marine > Oceanic | place: Arctic Ocean...
CTCTGTCTGTTCAGAGCAACAATAAATGGTATCAGGACAGGTCTGTGAGTGGCTTGTCCGGCACGGTATCATGTCGTCATGATCGCTACCCATAACCAAGAACCAAACCATGAACCAAACCATGAACCAAACCATGAACCAAGCCATGAACCAAGCCATGAACCAAGCCATGAATTGATGGTCGATAGCTGTCAGCTAATATAGCTGGGGTGATGAAGGTGATCTATTCTGCATGTACTTCATTAATGACGACAACCGAGCTGTGTCAGGAAATCCTGCAAAATGAATGATCAACTCGAGGCGTTCCGCCAGGGCGATGTTCGTGGCACCTATCCAGAAGAGATCAACGAGCAGTTTGTCGAGGATTTCGCGCATGCCTTCGTCGGGCATTTTGGTTTGACCGGTAAAATTGCGACCGGTCGTGACATGCGAAATTCCAGCGAATCGCTGCAGAATGCGTTGAATGAGACTTTGGCATCGATCGGTATTGATGTCGTCGATATTGGTCTTTGTCCAACGGAGCTTGGGTACTTTGCTTCGGGTATGCCGGAGATCGACGCTGCTATTGTCGTGACCGCGAGTCATAACCCGGCAAACTACAATGGCCTGAAGTGTGTTCTGAAAAATGGCGCGGCGATTAGTCATGACAACGGCCTGTTGGAGCTGAAACAACTGATGTCAGGTCACTATCACCATCGTGCTGCCAGGGGATCATTGTCACGGGTTGATTATCATGCTCGTTATCTGGAGTTTTTGCAGCGACATTTTTCGCCTGAAAACCTTCGTGGCGGTCAGGTTGCACTTAATGGCCTCAACGGTACGGCGGCAACCATGGCGGAACTGGTCGCGACAGATTTTGAACTACCGGTCACCTGGTTTAGAAAATTCCCAGGGCCCATACCTGAACAAGGCGCAGATCCTACTAACCCTGGCCTGGCAGAAGAGATGCGTGGGTTTATGAGTGGTTCGGGTTTTTCCCTGGGCGTTGCGTGGGATGGTGATTGTGATCGGTGTGTTTGTTTTGATGGCTCAGGTGAGTTGATTCCGACCTATTACTTGGTGGGGCTTCTTGTTGATCACTTCCTCACACGAAAGCCGGGTGGCGCGATTGTCTTTGATACCAAGCTTTGCTGGAACACGCTAGACATGATTAATCGCGGGGGAGGCAAGGCAGTCCCCGCTGAAACCGGCCACGCGTTCATGAAACAGAAAATGCAGCAGCACGGTGCGGTTTATGGTGGAGAGCTGTCCTCGCACCATTATTTCGGTGATTTCTTTGGTTGTGATTCGGGGATGTTCGCATGGTTGACTGTGCTCAAGCTGCTCGACGAAAAAGGAGAGTCTATTCAGACGTTAATCCGGGAGCGGCGCGACGAGATCTACTGTACGCCAGAGATCACCATGTCACTGTCCGATGTAGATGCCGCGTTTGCCCTAATGCTTAAGGCCTACGGCGACAAAGCTTCTGATGTTGATCATTTCGACGGTCTCAGTTTTGTGATGCCTGGTGACTGGAGGTTTTCACTTCGACGATCAAAGACAGAACCCGTCGTCAGGATTAATTTCGAGGCCAGGAAAACAGGTGAGACGTTGATTGAAGAAGGTGTCAAGGTCTTGGGTCTACTCGAGCCGTTTCGTGCGGATGATGTTAGCTGGCTGGCGAACTTTAGAATTCAATAAAGTAAGCCATTTCAGTGTTAACTGATTGTTTTTAAGACGGATAACTTCTACCTGAATCGACCTGCGGTATACCAGTTCACGTCCCTTGCAGATTTCTCCACCTGGTCCACTACATCCAGAATCAGTGCAAACAGTGCCATTCTGATTACGACGCCGTTATCAGTTTGCCTGAATATCGCAAGGTTGGGGTTTTCATTCAGGTCATCGTCCAGCTCTCGTGCGTCTCCGCGACTATCTCTTGGGAGCGGGTGCATGATAACGGTATTGGGTTCGCAGTTTTCCGTATAGATGGTCTGGTTCAGGCGGAAAAGTCCCTTGTACTTGTCGGCCTCTTCCTGGGAGGGAAAGCGTTCTTCCTGCGTCCTGGTGACGTACAGGATATCTGCATGCGCAATTCCTGCTTGCAGATCTTCGGATTCCACAACGACATGACCCGATGCCTTGATGTCTTCGACGTAAGTCTCCGGTAATCGCAATTCGGCAGGGCTGATCAGCGTGAAGTGAATGTTCTTGTAGAGAGACAGCAATTTGCAGAGACTATGAACCGCACGCCCATAACGTAAGTCACCGATCAGCGCGATACGCAGATCGTCTACTGTCTTGCCTCTGCCCTCCATTTCTTTTCGTATGGTGTAGAGATCCAGAAGGGCCTGGCTTGGGTGTTCGTTTGAGCCGTCTCCACCATTAATTACCGGGACCCGACTCGCTGCGGAAAACTCCTCGACAGAGCCTTCCGTTTGGTGGCGCATGACGATTATATCGCTGTAACCGGAGAGAACCCGTGCTGTGTCATAGAAAGATTCACCTTTGGCAATAGCCGAAGCTTTGACCTCTGTGGTTTCACGAACTTCACCACCCAGCAGATTCCATGCGCAGCCAAAACTGACCCGGGTTCGAGTGCTGGGCTCAAAGAACATATTGCCTAATATTGCACCCTCAAGCACTCGCGTGACACGATCGCGGTTAGCGTAGGGGATCATCTTGTCGGCGACATTAAACACGGTCTCGATATCTTCACGCTGGAACTGTGACACTGAAAGAATATGAGAACCAATAAAATTCATGTCGGGTGGGATTCTCCCTCTATATTCGTATACGTCTAGTTTCTATAGCCGTCAATGATGAGTTTGCGCATCCAAATGTTAGCTTGGTCACGGTCTGTGCTCTCGTGCCAGTAAAGGAATGATTCCAGATTTGGCACCTCGAAGGGTAAAACCAGATATCGGGTTGATGTGCCAGCGACCAGGAACTCTGCGAAACTTTTTGGAACAGTTAATGCAAAATTGGTATTGGCAACGAGGGTTGGTGTCGACAGATAATGCTGGGTGCGAAGGACGATGTTCCGCTTTTTACCCATTTTCCCCAGTGTAAGGTCGACATGGCCTAGTCCGCCACGTCTGGTAGAGATATGAATGTGTTGCAGCTTCAGGTAGGTCTCTACGTCGAGTTTATCGCCGACGAATTCATTATCCTGGTTGATGACGCAGACATAAGGATGCGAAAAGAGTGAGGTCTGCTTTATCTGGGGGTCTGGGGTCAACGGAATATCGATCGCCAGGTCCAGGTTTCCGGATGCGAGTTCGATATTCATATCACGGCGATGTACCTGGTAGCAATCTACTGATACGGCAGGTGCCCCCTCTTTTATCTGCTTAAACAATTTAGGCAAGACAATAGCCTGATTCAGGTCGGTCATACTGACTCGAAAACGTTTATCCGAGACTTTTGCGTCAAAAGATTCGCTTTCCTGAACGCTACAGCGGATCAGGCCCAGGGCCTGTCTAACCGATCCAATAATGTTTTGGGCAACCGGCGTAGGCACCATGCCTTCGGCCGTCCGCACAAACAGTGGGTCATCAAATAGATTTCTTAACCGCGATAACGAGTTTGAAACGGCTGGCTGAGTAATGCCGATTATTTCACCGGCCCTGGTCAGGTTACCTTCAGTATAGATAGCGTCAAATACGACAAACAAGTTTAGGTCAATGTCGCTAAGTTTCATGTTTCTGAGCCTTCTTTATCAGAATTTTATTTGGGCTTATGATGTTGGCCGTGGTACATATAGTATCACGCAACTGAATTAAATAGCTAAAGAAGATAAGTGACAATTATAGTACGCTCGGATCCGTCGGGATTGAAGTGCTTGTTCGAGTTAAACTTCCGAAGGATAAGGTGACTGAAGTAAATAGGGCCGTTGTGGGAGTAGAATAGAATGATGTGCATTCGCCTGCAAAATAAAACCAGAGCTTTCAACCGCTTGCAAATACCAGATAAAGTGGTCCCCTGTAATGAATGATCCCTCAGCCATCAAGGTGTTACCCTTTGGATTTGCCAAAAGACATGGGGTTATCGTTGTTCCAGGGGCAATAGACTCAGGAGCGGTGGATCTTGTCTTTCGTGAAGGGCTGACCGCAGGTATTCTCGCGGAAGTCAGACGGGTCTGTCAGCGCGCAGTCTCGCCGCGTCTTGTCGACCAGACAATGTTCGATCGCTACCTCTCGGAAACCTACCAGAACGACTCCGGTGCTGCGATGCAGATGATCGAGGACCTGGGTGACGAAGTAGATCTGTCGAGCCTGGCGGAATCGATTCCAGAAACCGGGGATCTGCTTGAGCAGGAAGATGATGCACCTATTATTAAGCTGATTAACAGCTTGCTCGGCGAGGCAGTCAAACTGGCTGCATCAGATATTCATATTGAAACTTATGAAACACGGTTAGTGGTCCGCTTCCGGGTTGATGGTGTCCTGCGGGAAATAGTCAGCCCTCGCCGTGCGCTTGCGCCGCTATTGGTATCCCGAATTAAAGTGATGGCGAAGCTTGATATCGCTGAAAAAAGACTTCCCCAGGATGGTCGGATTTCGATTCGCATTGGCGGCAAGGAGGTCGATGTCAGGGTGTCCACAATACCTGCCAGTAACGGTGAACGGGTCGTAATGCGTTTGCTGGATAAGCACGAAGGTATGCGTGATCTCTCGCATCTGGGCATGAGCCCGCGTGACAAGGAAGCCATGTCAAAGCTGGTGCAGAGGCCTCACGGCATATTATTGGTAACCGGTCCCACGGGTTCCGGAAAATCTACCACGTTATATGCCTGCCTTGACCAACTCAACGATCAAAGTCGCAATATCCTGACGGTGGAAGATCCTATTGAGTATGACATTGAGGGAATAGGGCAGACCCAGGTAAATGCCAAGGCAGATATGACTTTTGCCAAGGGCCTGAGGGCGATTTTAAGGCAGGACCCCGATGTGGTCATGGTGGGTGAGATTCGCGATTTTGAAACAGCAGATATCTCGGTCCAGGCGAGCCTGACCGGACACCTGGTGCTATCTACACTGCATACAAACACCGCCATCGGTGCCGTAACCCGGCTCGCTAACATGGGAGTCCAGCCGTATTTGCTGAGTAATTCTTTGATTGGCCTGGTTGCGCAGCGATTGGTCCGTGTGCTTTGTACACACTGTCGCGAAGCTTACTCGGCAGATGAGTACGAGTGTGATTTTCTAAAAGCGGAGCCTTCCAACCCGCCGACGATATACCGACTAGCGGGGTGCGAAGCGTGCGCTAATGAGGGTTATCGGGGAAGAATGGGCATCTATGAGGTTGTGTCAGTGGATGATGATCTCAGACGTATGATTCACAGTGGTGCTTCTGAGCTTGATATGGAGCGGCATGTGAGAGGACGAGCGACAAGCATCCGGGATGATGGCAGGGCGCGGGTGCTGGAAGGGCTCACCACAGTCGATGAAGTACTCCGAATTACAATGGAAGAATAGACTCGGGGTTAAGCCGCAATGTCGAATCTTCATGGCTCAGAATAGGGCTTTCAGAACGGGAACCAGCTAGGTGGCGGCATTTGAATACAAGGCGTTAAACGCTCAGGGCAAGGAGCAAAAGGGTGTCCTTGAAGCTGACAGTATTCGTCAAGTCAGGCAGTTGCTTCGCGATAAGGGGCTAACGCCTCTTGGGGTTAATCCAACTCGAAAGAAAGAATCTGCTGACAGATTCGGGTTCCTGTCAGAGCTACTTAAGCCCACCTTGTCTGTCAGCGAAAGAGCGCTGGTGACGCGTCAACTGGCAACATTAATTGGCGCAGGGCTGCCGATAGAGGAAGCACTGCTGGCGGTTTCCAAACAGAGTGAAAAACCTTCGATTCAGAGCATGATGTTAACTGTCCGGGCCAAGGTCATGGAGGGGTTCTCCTTAGCCAATGCATTGGGTGAGTACCCGCGGGCTTTTCCTAATCTGCATAGAGCGACTGTGGCTGCTGGGGAATCTGCAGGTCACCTTGACCTGGTATTGAACCGACTGGCCGAATTTACCGAAACTCAACATGAGTCGTCCTCAAAGGTTAAGCAGGCCCTGGTATATCCGATTATCCTGTTTGTGCTCACGATCATGATTCTCGCGGGTTTGCTTGGTTATGTTGTGCCGGACATTGTGAAGGTTTTTGCGGAATCCGAACAGCAACTGCCCTGGCTGACGATTGCGGTGATTTCGACAAGTGATTTCATTGTGGCTCACGGATTGCTGATTATGGTGATGCTGGTTGTGATGGCTTTTAGCATTCGTCGCGTACTGCAGGTGCCCTCTGCCTTGCTCGGATATGATCGCCGTATTCTGTCCATGCCGCTGGTAGGAAAGTTGTCTCGCGGCACTAATACCGCGCAGTTCGCCAGCACCTTAAGTATTCTTTCTTCGAGTGGGGTTCCTCTGGTGGACGCCATGAAGATTGCGGGCGAGGTGCTTTCTAATACCTGGCTTCGCTTAAAAGTAACTGAGGCGACTATGCGTGTAAGCGAAGGGAGCAGTTTGTCGGGTTCGCTAGAGCAAAGCGGTAACTTTCCGCCAATGATGCTGCATATGGTTGCATCAGGTGAGTCAAGCGGGGAGTTGGATGACATGCTTGCAAGGGTCGCCAGAAACCAGCAACAGGATGCGGATTTGTTAATGAGCCTGTTGCTTAGTCTGTTTGGGCCCCTGATGTTAATTGTCATGGGCGGCGCGGTATTTACAATTGTAATGGCAATTCTGTTGCCCATCATTAATCTGAACCAACTGGTCGTCTAATCGACCCGGCAGCGGTTCAGCGAACTTATTTGAAAGTCTATTTTAGGGAGATTACAAGAACCATGAAACCATCAGTCCATGGGTTTACTTTGATCGAGATAATGGTCGTGGTGGTTATTTTGGGTGTGCTGTCCGCACTCATCGTTCCTAATGTCATAAGTCGTCCTGACGAGGCCAGAGCGGCCGCGGCAAAGTTGGGTGTTCAACAGATCGGCAACGCGCTTGAATACTATCGTCTGGATAACGGTTTTTATCCATCTTCTGACCAGGGTCTGGAGGCACTGGTAACCGAACCTTCCGGGTTTCCCGAGCCAAGGAACTGGAGCGAAGAAGGGTATCTGGGCAATGTACCGGAAGATCCCTGGGGCGAACCTTACCTGTACTTCAATGAAGACCGGTCCATTGATGTTTACAGCTTCGGTGCAAACCGGCAGGAAGGCGGTGAAGGTGTAGATGCTGACATCCTCCTGTCCGAGCTTTAACATCTGCGAATGCCATGTTAGCGATGAAGGCGCGACCCATATCTAAAGGTTTCACGCTTATCGAGATACTGGTGGTCTTGCTGATCGTCACTATCTTGGCAGGCGTTACTGTTGCGAGATTGCCGGCTTTTTCACGAAACGCGGACTTTGAGACGGAAACACGTCGTCTTCAGCTCCTGTTTAGTATGGCTCACCAGGAGTCGATCCTGGATTCTACAGAGTTCGGGTTTCGTCTCACCGACGACGGTTACAAATTTCTAAAGTTTGATGATGGTAGCCAGAGTTGGACAGATGCTGAAAGTCCCTTTCAGAAGAGGTCACTACCTGATGAACTGAGATTGGTCATTGAGGCGGACAGCGAGGGGTTTAGTTTTTTTGGTGAGAACTTACCACCTGTACTCATCTTATCCAGTGGTGAAAACACACCTTTTCGGCTCATTCTGCAATCCAGATTACAGAAGACTTCAAGAACGTTGATGTCAGAGGGCTACGGTGAGTTTGTGTGGGACAAGCAATGAAACGGGATTTGGGATTCACCCTGATTGAAGTGATGGTCGCCCTGGTTGTTTTCTCGGTGGTGTCCGTAGCACTGGTAAAAAACACAACAACGAGCCTCAGGCAGTCTGGAATGATTGAGGATCGCACCATAGCCTGGTGGTTGGCAGAGAATGAAATGACCAGTTTGCGAATGCTACCCCGTACGGATGATAGCTATCCAAACAGTGGCACATCTCGCGAGGTCGTCGAAATGGATGACACCTCCTGGGATGTCGAGACGACTGTAGAGGCGACCGAGAACGATTATGTGCGACGAATCGTGATTAGCGTCTATAGAGAAAACCAGGAAGACGCCAAGGCCAGGTTGGTCGGTTTTTTGGGCCGATATTGATGATAAAGCACTCATGATAAAAAAATGAGACAGAAAAGCCCTGGCTTTACGCTTTTAGAACTTTTGGTTTCTATGTCGATTTTCGCGACGCTTGGACTGGGTGCTTACAAGATGTTGCAAACGGTTGCGGACAGTCATGAGAGAGTGCGGTCCAGTGCAGATGCGTTTACCGGGCTGAATCTTGCTTACTCGATTATCCAGCGTGACTTTAACCAGTTTGCGCCTCGTGCGGTGAGAGATGAGTATGGCGAAGTCCTGCCAACCATCGATTTTGAGAATGAAGACTACATTATTGAATTTACCCGTAGAGGTTGGCGTAACCCTGCGGGTCGGCAGAGAAGTCGGTTACAACGAGTAGCTTACAGTCTTGATTTTGAAGAGGAGACCCTGACTCGTCACTTTTGGAAAGTACTGGATCGAGCAGAGGATTCTGAGCCGATTTCCCAGCTTTTACTGGAAGGCGTGACAGATTTTCGGGTGACCGGATTTTCAGGAGATGAATCGGCGATAGATAGAGAATTTATATTGGAGGACGAGGAGGTGGCGGCTCCCCTTGCTATGGAGGTAGTTATTAGCACCAACGGACTGGGCGAAAGCTATCGGTTGTTCCAGATGGTTGAACCTTATTTGGCGGAGTCAGGTGGTGAATCCCGAAATGTAGCTGACAATAACGCGGCTAATCCGGATAAACCTGATGTGCAAGATGAAGGCTAAACAGTCTGGCGTAGCGCTGGTGACGGTTCTGTTAGTCGTTGCGATCGCGACGGTGATGGCAGTCTCGATGGTACAGGAACAGCAGAGTTCTATTCATATCACGCGTGGCTTTCTAAGCCGTGGCCAGGCAGGCCAATATGCGCTGGGGGGTGAGGAGCTTGCCCGCCAGATACTTCATGAAGACCACGCTGAGGGTGCAAACCGCGATTACCTGACTGAAACCTGGGCCAACCCTGAATTGCATTTTCAGTTTGAAGAGGGTGAGGTAAATTTACAGATTACCGATCTGCAGAGTTTGTTCAACGTCAATTCATTGTCCAGTGAAAACGCACTTGTCGAGATTGCGCGGCAAAGGCTGGTGAACCTGCTTACCGCGCTGGGCGCTGACCCGCTCCTGTCCGATCGGATACAGGACTGGATTGACGAAGATACCAGTGCGCGCCCCGCTGGCGCTGAAGACTTTGATTATCTTGTTTACGAGCCGCCGTACAGGACTGGCAATGCGATAGTTCAGGATGTTTCCGAGCTGGGATTGCTTGGGTTGGATCCAGAAATACTACAGCAGATCATCCCGTTTTTTACTGCGCTACCGGATGCCCAAACACTGGTTAATATCAACACAGCGTCGCCCTACATTCTGCAAGCGCTTGCATCTGAGTTGTCGTTCGAAGCGGCGGGGGTGTTGGTACAAAGAAGAGAAGAGCAGGAAGGAGGCTTTGAGACTGTTCAGGCGTTTCTTCAGTTACCAGAACTTGCGGGGGTCCGCGTAGTTACTAATGGACTTAGTGTACAATCATCTTTTTTCGAAGTTCGAACGATTGCTCGATACCAGGAACGGTTCAGTTACTTGACGAGTATTCTTCATCGAAACCCCCTGGATGGAACTATCCGGGTTATCTATCGCGACTTCTCAAAGAACTTCCGCCCCCAACAAGTCACTGAGGAGGACACGGATGGCTGATACCTTATTTCTAAAGTTTAGGGATGATGAATATGAGTGGTTGATATTCGACTCCTCCGGCCGGAAGAAAGCTGACGGGCTTGGCTCTGCCAGTCAGTTTAATGAGAGCTTCGAGGAACAGTTTGACGGGCGCGTAGTGTTTGTCGCGCCCGGTGAAGAAGTCCTGCTTACCATCGCAAATATTCCATCGAAGCAACAGCGCCAGATCGTGCGAGCAGTGCCCTACGCCATTGAAGAACAATTGGCGATGGACGTAGAGGACTGCTTTTTTTCGCTTGGCTTACGCAACGTTAATGATCATATTCAGGTTGCAGTTGTTGAGCGATCGCGAATAAGAGGCTGGTTGGACAGGCTCGAAGCGCTGGACGTTGAAATTAGCTTTATGACCTCTGAAGCTAATCTTCTTTCCTGCGATATCGGAATTTCTGTTCTCATCGACGATGATCGAGTTCATATCCGGTGGCCTGATGGAACGGGTATGACGACCACTCGAGCAGGGCTTACGCTTGGGCTTTCGGCGGGGTCAACTGGCTTGCCTATCAATGTGTCAGGTAGTGAATTGGATATTGGCGCCTCCCGGATGCAGTTGAGTGAACTTGAAGCGAGCGGTGAAGTTTTAACTCAGCGATTGGTAAATGAGTCAGGATTCCACATACTCTGCTGTGAATTTTCTGGCACAGAGAACAACCTACTGCAGGGTGAATTCAAAGTTGATGCAGTAGTTTCCAGCGTTCAACTGGTCTGGCGGTCGGTAGCAGTGCTTGCTGTGATGGCTGTTGCGCTGCATTTTTCGGCATTGGTCGCTCAGGCCTGGTATTTCGACCGAAAGTCGAGTGAGTATAAAGCAGAGGCTTACGCCTTATATGCATCGGTTTTTCCGAAGGACCGGAACGTCAGGGATCTACGCAGAAGGTGGCAAGCACATCTTGGTCGCTCGGAATCAAACGTGAATGAGTTCATCAGTCTACTTGCGGCTTCGAGTCGTGGATTGTCAGAGGCTGGCCTGACGCTCAACAATGTTAATTTTAACGAAAGCCGTGGTGACCTGATCCTGCAGGTGATTGGTGAACGTAGTGAAAAACTGGTCCAATTTACCCAGCGACTGACTAGCGAGGGACTGGAGGCAGAAATAGGTACTATCAACCAGGATGCTGGAACCGTTCGAGGGAGCATTAAAATTCGTTCCCGTGGAGTTGGCTCATGAGAGATTATTTCCGAGAATTGATGAAGCACTACCACGAACTGGAAAAGCGTGAGCGGATGGCGGTGCTGTCACTCTCAATATTTCTTGTTGGGGTTGTTCTTTACGCAGGTATCTGGGCCCCGGTAAACAGCTATACCCTGGAAGCCCAGATTGACCATGATCGCTACCTGAAATTGTTAACCTATCTTAAGTCCACGGAATCACAGGCTAGAAGCTCCTCGGAAAATCAGAGTACGGGAAAGGCAGCAGGCCAATCCCTGCTCAGTTCGGTATCAAAATCCGCCCGAAGTGTCGGCATCAATCCGAGCAGGCTTCAGCCTGAAGGTAGTGATGCCGTGAGTGTCTGGTTTGATGCGGTTGCGTTTACCAAGCTAATGTTATGGCTCGAGCGACTGGAGTCCGGCCAAGACATCGTTGTGCAACAAATCACCATTGATCGTCGTGACTTACCTGGGCAGGTGTCGGCGCGGCTGGTGCTCCGGCCCTAACTCGTCTCGCGTAGATTGGCTGCTTTCGACACTGAAACTTTCACCAGGAGCATTGCACCAGGAATATTGCAACTGCGTTTCAGTTAATAGGATAGTAGCGTTAAGACGATTGTGGACGAAACCAGGTATCAACGGTTTAAACCCTGCCTTTGCTATGGGCGATCTATCTATCAAGGAAGTCGCCTACCGTCGTCGACTCAAAGACCCTTCAAATATCTCTCGAGCTTGCCGAAGGTGGCAAGGCATCACTGCAAAGGAATATCGTGAGTTGTAAGCACGACTAAATGGCCAGTAGCCAAAGAGCTGCGCCGGCAATGATGCCTACCGTACGCGGCGTGTTTCCGGACTCGCGCTGACGTTTGTTAATCGTTTCAGCGGGTTTTCCGCCGTACATGACCGCGTTGATGACGGGAAATTCAAACACAGATACACTGACCGCAATCGAGAAAGTTGTCGCGAGTAACATAGCTTGGGACCAGGTGTTTAGAGGTAGAAGCAGAAATATCAATACGAACAAGCCCCAATTTGCGAACGGGCCGCCAACACTCATCGAAAGAAACTGCCCCCGGCTATTGAGTTCGTCTTTGAAATTGAACATAAAGAATGAAACAGGTTCTTTGGCTATGGGTGAGACTGCTCCGGAAATTCTGGCGCCGGTGAAATGTCCCCATTCATGGAATATTGACGCGAGGATTACTCCGGCAAAAATGGCGTTAATTAGACTCACCATCTCTGCCAGGAAAAGCCCACTTTGAGCAGCCCAAGAGTCTGATGTTCCCCATATCGTAAATGCCGTAAGAGCAAAGGCTGCGTGCCTTATAGCGATTTTACGCAAGCGTGAGTTGTCGCGTTTCTTGCGCGCCTCGACATTGGTGGTTTCTGCTTCTGACATGGGGTTATCCTTTCGGTTCATTCGTCTGGTTGTGACTGCGGTACGGCCCAGGGATACAAAAATGATTGATTCTGGTTTGCCGCCTTATGCCACCCTATAGCACTTCTGCTGTAAGGGTACACGAAGACCCGGCAAATTGTGGCATATAGCGCAGACCGAATTAGGCTACTTCCTATATTCCCAATCATGACCAGTGGAGATTATTTGCCTGCCCTGGATAAGTCGGTTATCACCGGAAATATAGGCTTGGATTGCAACGCCCGCGGACCACAGATCAATGAGAGGTGCAGTTCCAAGCTAAAGGTGCCTTAGGGTGGACTGGTTGTCGGTGACGCCGAACGAGCAACTGAGAAAATTTTTCAGACGCTCGAAGGGCTTATCACCAGCGATGGGCTGAACATGGTTGCCGCTACTGGATTTATCATGGTGACCGCTAACTAATCCTGAAGACTAGCTCTACAGTGAACGTGCAAACCCAGTAATTGCTCTAATGACATCCGCATAAACTTCGGGTGTCTGCTCTGGGAATCCCGCGTCACCACCATGAGGTGTTCCGTGTGCAGTTCTACCGATGGTTGGCACACCTGCAGTTAGTAGTTTTCGGTAGTAAGCCAGGCCTTCGTCACGTAGCGGATCTAATTCGTTAACCGATATGACATGTGGTGGAAGACCAGCCAGCTCTTCCGTAGTTGCGCAGTACGGCCATGCCAACGGGTTTCCCAGGTTTTCTCCAGAGGGATCATATACCGTTACTAAGGCTGACATCGTGTTCATGTCCAGCATATAGCCATCGTTCTCGAACAGTGATGGAAGTTCAGTTGGCGGGTTGGCATATACACCTGAAATATACGGGCACATTGCGTACACGCCGGCAATGACGTCAAGCCAGCCGTCTTGCTTCGCCTGAAGCGTGGTCGCCAGTGATAGATTGCCGCCGCCTGATTCGCCTGATATTACGATGTTCGAAATGTTTAGATCAGCTCTATTCTGATCAACCCATTTTACGGCGCTAACGCAATCATTCAGCCCCGCTGGAAACGGATGTGGCCCCATTCTTCCGGCGCCATTTCTATATTCCACACCGACAACTACGACTCCGGCATCTGCAAGACTATTGCGCCAAAGAATATAGTTGGGGTCCTCAGCTGTCATGATCACCATGCCACCACCGTGGATATGCACGATGCAGGGCAAGGGACCGTCCATATTTGCCGGTCGATGAATGAACAGATTAATATCGTTACCGTCGATACCCTGAATGACTTCCGTAAGACTGGTAACGCTTGCAAACTTAGGCATATTTGCCAGTAGCTCGGGATGAGTCAGCGCCGCTACTCGTTCGAACTCATTGGCATATTCCAGGCAAGTCTCGTAGTCTGCATTCAATGCCGGCGGATCAAGACCCGGTGCGAAAGAATCTACCATCGCCAACACTGTTTTGATTCTTGGATCAAGCCTTGGATCATCGACCACTGTTACATCTGGGTTTGCAAACTTACCTGCCTGTGGTGGCGTTATGGTGCTCATCGGTCACTCCTCAAACTTAAAAGTTAATATGTATCTTGTCTAAATAAAGCTTGCAGCTACTCTAGATAATGCGCCAATAGAATTTTCTTTGAGTTCAGGTGCCGTTTTACTAGGTGTTCGGAGCCTTATTCATTTTCGCCTGTAACCTTCGCATCCCGGTTAACCATCTTTCGGGATCGTTGGTCTTTCTCTCCATCCATGTTTGAGCTATCGGGTCAGTCAGGATAAGAAATGATTCTGACTGGACACCCGAGACAACCATGTCTGCTACGTCCTCGGGTTCCTTGATAGGTCCTGCAGCCGATACCGCAAATGGTGAGCTGAGGTCCCCCAGCATTGGTGTACGCACGCCTAGCGGCGCAAGAAGAGAAACACGAATGCCTTCGTCGTGATAGGTAATCGAAAGCCACTCAGCAAGGCCAACAACCGCATGTTTGGTTGTCGCGTAAGTTAGATTTCCCTGCGATGTCAAAATGCCTGCCATGGATGCAGTATGCAGAAGGTAGCCTTGGCCACGTGCGAGCATCCCTGGTAGTACTGCCCGCACGGCGTATACATGGGCCATGACATTGATATTCCATTGGTCCTGCCAGACGTCGATGGGTGTGTTCAGAGGGTTGCCACCGGTTGCAACGGCGGCGTTATTGAAGAAGAGATCAATAGGCCCAAGTTGTTTTTCGGATTCAGCCACCAGATTATTCACCTCGGCTTCTAGGGAGACGTCGCAGGCAATAGCAAGGCCGCCAATTTCCTCTGCCACTTGCCTGGCACCTTCCATGTTGATGTCAGTGACAACGACCCTGGCGCCTTTGGCTGCAAATGCTCGGCATGTTGCTGCACCAATGCCGCTGGCACCACCTGTAACGACGCAAACCTTATTATCTAATTCCATTTTATCCCTCTGGCATTTTGTTAGTGAAACGTAAACCCTTCATAACCTTTTGCGGTTACCTGATCACACACTTCCCTGTAAACGCCAACGCCTGCTGCGTATGGCATAAAAATACGCGGCTTACCTTTTACGTTGGCTCCCAGGTACCACGACCCCCCTTTAGGGAAGAGGGTCATGTTTGCGACGTCATTGACGTGGCTAACCCATTGGTCCTCTGCCTGTGATTGTGCTTCGAATACCTTCAGGTCTTGCTCTTTCATGTGCGCCAGGCAATCAATTGTCCAGTCGACATGTTGTTCAATCGATACCATCATATTGCTTAGGACAGATGGACTACCCGGTCCAGTAATGGTGAACAGGTTTGGGAAATCAGCGACAGCAATACCAAGGTAGGACCTTGGACCAGCATGCCATTTTTCCGATAGCGTTAAACCACCTTTTCCACGAATATCCATATTCAGTAACGCGCCTGTCATCGCGTCAAAACCGGTTGCCAGGACGAGGGTATCCAGCTCTGTTAGCTCGCCGTTCACCATGACCCCTTTTTCAGTAATCTCCTCGATGGGGTTGTCCTTCACTGACAGAAGGGTGACGTTTTCCCGGTTATAGGTTTCGTAGTAGCCTATATCGACGCAAATGCGCCGGGTGCCAATAGGATGATTAGTAGGGCACAGTAGGTTCGCCGTTTCCTGATCTGTTACGGTTTCATGGATTTTACGATGGACAAACTCCTTCGCGAATCGGTTGGCTTCCTCGTCCATCAGTTGGTCGCCAATCGCGCCCATGAATTTGGCCCCGCCTGTTTCCCAGGCTTCTTCAAGAATCCGGGTCGCCTTGTCCTCGGACAGCTGGCTCCGCAGGATCGGTTCCACGGGTCCGTCCCTAGGCTCGATCTTCAGGTCGCCGAAACCTGACCCGATAGCAAGTTTGTGGTTTTCGCGGTGGGCACGATAATTTTTCTTAAACTCGCTGACCCAGTTCTGATCAAGCGGTTCGTTTTTTGCTGGAACGCTGAAGTTTGGCGTACGTTGAAAAACCGTCAGATGGTCGGCTTCCTCGGCAATTACTGGAATGGCCTGAATACCGGATGAACCCGTACCGATGATGCCAACTCTTTGGTTTTTGAAACTCACTGGTTCGTGGGGCCACTTACTCGCCTGATATAGGTTGCCTTTGAAATTTTGTACGCCAGGTATGTCCGGGAGCTGTGGGACAGACAGGCATCCGGTTGCCATCACGCAGAAGCGAGCAACCACGCTGTCACCTTTATCGGTTTCCAGCTGCCAGTCGAGCGAATCATCTTGGTAGTGAGCTGACGTGACGCGTGTTTCGAAGTGAATATCCTTGCGCAGGTCAAAACGACGACTGACGTGCTTTGCGTATTCCAGGATCTCTGATTGTGGTGCGTATCTTTCGGACCACTCCCATTCCTGTTCAAGTTCAGAAGAAAAAGAGAAAGAGTAGGCGAGACTCTCAGCATCACATCGTGCACCAGGGTATCTGTTCCAGTACCAGGTTCCGCCGACATCGTCTCCAGCCTCAAATACAACAGCCGACAGACCCAGTTGCCGGAGTCTGTGCAACATGTACATTCCCGCGAATCCTGCGCCTACGATGGCGACATCGAATTTAAGCTTTTTGCGACGCATATAGATTGGTTTCCATAATAAGGGGTTGTAGTGTCGCCGCGTTGATTTCCAACGTCAACGTATGGCGTTACAGGAGATCGAGAAAAGATTCACCATATGCAAGGGGCGCTAGTTTGAAAAAACCTGCCAGGGTTTGGCCTATATCGGAAAAGCTGGTTCTGGCGCCTAGGTCGACGGATTCTATCCCGTGTCGATAGGCTAGTATGGGGATGTATTCGCGAGTGTGATCTGATCCAACCCATGTGGGGTCGCAGCCGTGGTCGGCGGTGATAAGCAGTAGATCTTCTTTAGTCATGCAGGCGATGACGTCTTCAAGTCGCTGATCAAAATAGGTGAGGGCATCCGCATAACCGGCTGGATCTCGTCTATGTCCGAAATCCTGATCAAAGTTAACCAGGTTGGTAAATATCAGTGTGTTGTCAGGTTCTTCCTTGATCTTTTCAATGGTTGCATCGATTAGAGCAGGCAGTCCAGTTGCTTTCGTACTGGTTGTAATGCCGCGATGAGCAAATATGTCCGATATCTTGCCTATTGCAACAACATTCATCTGCTGTTCGGTCATTACATCAAGCAGTGTAGGATTTGGTGGTTCGAGGGAGTAATCCCTGCGGTTTCCAGTCCTTTTGAAGTCCGAAGCATTTGATCCGATGAAAGGGCGAGCGATGACCCGTCCAATATTCGCGTCATAAAGTAACTCACGCGCGGCCTCACAAAATTCATAAAGCCTGTCCAGCCCAAAGCTGCCCTCATGTGCTGCGACCTGGAACACGCTGTCTGCAGAGGTATAGCAAATTGGTCTACCTGTTCGCATATGTTCTTCACCAAGGTCGCGAATGATGTCAGTGCCCGACGCGTGACATCTCCCTAGTGTGCCGGGGGTGGCTGTTAGCCGGGTAAGCTCATTCATGAATAGCTTCGGAAAACATTCGGGTGTGTTCGGGTAGTATCCCCAGTCATGCATCACGGGTACCCCGGTCATTTCCCAGTGACCACTAGGTGTATCCTTTGCCGTGCTGATCTGAGCGGCCGCACCATATGCGCCTGAAGACGGCATTTCATCCTGCAGCGAAAAGACGTCACTGCTTACCGCTTTCGTTGCGGCGACCAGACCAAGGCCGGCAAGGTTTGGCAATGCCAGCGGTTTACCTGTTCTTTGTTCGAAGTATTGTGCAACGTGAGCAAAGGTATTCGCACCAGTGTCTCCGAACGCTTCAGCATCCGGGGCAGAACCTATGCCGAATCCATCTGCCACTAGAATAATTGCTCGTCCCATTATCACTCAAGTAAAGATTGCCAGGCTCCAGTATACCGGGAAATGATGGTAACCTGCCGCTTTGCGATACTAATCTCGGAGCATCATGCTCGTCGTCGGACAAAGCTTATTGGGGATGTTATTTATCATCCTGACGGGATATCTATTGTCTTCGGAGCGATCGAAGATTAACTGGCGGACAGTGCTGGGTGCTTTTGGTATTCAGCTGGCAATCGGTGCCCTTGTCCTTTATTTCCCACCTGGCATGCGGGCGCTAGAAGCCGTTGCGGGCGTTGTCATCAGTGTTTTAGGTTATGCCCAGGCGGGAATAGATTTTATGTTTGGTGACTTCGCCTCGGGCAACCATGGCTTTGTCTTTGCACTTCAAGTTCTGCCTATTATTGTGTTCTTTGCATCACTGATTGCCGTGCTTTATCACCTGGGCATCATGGAACGCCTTGTCAGATTGATCGGTGGGTTCATTCAGTTCGTGCTGGGTACCAGTAAAGCGGAGTCCATGTCAGCTGCGACCAATATATTCATTGGCCAATCAGAAGCGCCGATTGCGATCAAACCGTATCTATCATCCATGTCATCGTCCGAAATATTTGCTGTGATGGTTGGCGGAATGGCGACAGTTTCTGGCAGTGTGCTGGGTGGCTATGCGGCGGCAGGTGTTGATATGAGATACCTGATAGCAGCCAGTTTCATGGCTGCCCCGGCGGGGCTCATGATGGCAAAATTGATCAAACCTGAGTCCAGTGATGTTTCCTCGGATGATTCTGATATTCATGAGGATATCCTGGCGCATCGCGCCGCGAACGTTATTGATGCGGCAGCGACCGGAGCGCTGCAGGGTATGCAACTGGCATTCGCTATTGGGGCTTTGTTACTGGCGTTCATTGGCCTGATTGCACTGATTAACGGCATGATTGGCTGGGGAGGGAGTTTTTTCGGAATTGAAAACCTGACGATGCAACAGATCCTGGGTTACCTGTTCCAGCCTGTGGCATTTCTGATCGGTGTCCCCTGGGAAGAGACAAGGCAGGTAGGAAGTTTACTCGGCCAAAAATTCATGTTGAATGAATTCATTGCCTATCTTGATTTTGTTGCCAACTACCAGAGCGAATTGACGCCCAGAACACAGGCCATTGTAACCTTCGCTTTGTGCGGCTTTGCCTGTTTGTCGTCGATTGCTATCGTTGTTGGGGGTATTGGTATCCTTGTGCCCCAAAGAAGGGCTGAGCTGTCCCAGCTTGGGTTGCTGGCAGTTGTGGGCGCAACGCTGGCAAATCTCATGAGTGCGACGATCGCCGGTTTAATATTAACGCTTAGTTAGTTAGTTCCCGTCCGAAGGTCATGTTCTGAGCCAGTAGATAGGTCATCTGAATGGGTTAGATAAGATTCGATCACTTGACGGGAAATAACCACCACGGTGTATATTCTCCAGATATTAAGAAGACTGTTCAGGAAAAGATCATGGCTACACCACACATTGGCGCAGAACCAGGTGAAATCGCAGAGACCGTATTACTGCCCGGCGACCCATTAAGAGCTAAGTTTGTTGCGGAAAATTATCTATCGGATGTTGTTTGCGTTACCCAGGTTCGTAATATGCTGGGGTTTACCGGTACCCATAAAGGTGAGCGTCTATCGGTCATGTCCAGTGGTATGGGCATGCCAAGCATGTCTATCTATGCGACAGAATTATTCCAGCTTTTTGACGTGCAGCGAATGATTCGAATGGGAAGTTGTGGGTCAATTCACCCGAATGTCAATTTGGGCGACCTGGTTGTTGCGATGGGCGCGTCCACTGATTCCAACATGAATCGGCTTAGATTCAACGGCCACGATTATGCCGCGATTGCAGACTACGGGCTGTTGAAAAACTGGGTTGAGAGCGCCGAATCCATGGATGTTAAGGTTACCGTGGCTAACGTGTTTACCTCTGATACCTTTTATCATCTTGGCGATGAGATTTACGATATTGCCAGTCGACTAGGAATTGTTGCGGTTGAAATGGAAGCTGCAGCACTATATCGAATTGCAGCAGAACAGGGACGGGCAGCCCTTGGCGTGATGACGGTCAGTGATCACATTACGAAAGACGAGCATTTAAGCGCTGACGAAAGAGAGACGAACTTTGGAGAAATGGTGGAAATCACCCTGGCTAGTTTGTAGGAAAAAATTTCCCTCAATACGATCCGTTAAAACAGGAATAACAAACCGATGACTTATGAAACACTTGCGACAGAACTCGAATCACGAATTCTGACGATTACCCTCAACAGACCCGAGGCAATGAACTCCTTCACGGTAGAGATGGCAGGAGAGTTGGTTGATGTTTTTAACTCAGCCAGTGAGGATGATGACGTAGGTTGCATTATTGTTACGGGGGCAGGGAAAGCTTTTTGCGCGGGGATGGATCTGTCCATTGGAGGCAATGTATTTGGCCTTGATGAATCGATCAGGCCAAACCTTGATGAAGTCAGGCGTCGTTACAACGACGAAGACATGGTTACGGGCGTTCGAGATACTGGCGGCAGGGTTAGTTTGGCGATTTTTGAATGTAAGAAACCGGTCATTGGTGCGATCAACGGTGCGGCAGTTGGGATCGGTGCAACGATGACCCTGGGTATGGATATTCGTATGGTCTCTGAAAAAGCCCGTATTGGATTTGTGTTTGGAAAAATAGGTGTGACCCCCGAGGCTTGCTCTACCTGGTTCCTGCCTCGACTCGTCGGAATGCAGACTGCGCTTGAATGGGTTTACAGCGCGGATATTCTGAATGCCAGCCAGGTCGTCGATGCTGGTCTTGCTCGCTCGTTGCATGCGCCCGAGGAGCTTCTGCCGGCGGCCAGGGAGCTCGCATTGAAATTTGTTGCGAATCGCTCCCCTGTTGCCATCGCATTGGCTCGACAGATGATGTACCGAAATTCCGCCATGCCATCACCAAGGACTGCCCACGAGGTAGATTCGCTGTCGATGTATTACAGCAGCCTTGGTGACGGAAAAGAAGGCGTGCAATCGTTCCTTGAAAAGCGCGACCCGGTGTTTGCTTCAAAGGCATCTGTAATGCCGGACTTTTACCCCTGGTGGGAAAGTGAACAGTAGGCAATATTTATTTAGATAGAAGGAAGAGGTTATGGCTGTAGAGATTGAGAAACAAGGGCACCTTGCGATCATTACCCTGAATCGCCCTGAGGCTCGCAATGCGATCAATGGCGAGATGGCACAAACGATGGAAAGTTGTCTTGATGAATTCGAGAACGACCCGGAACTCTGGGTCGGAATTCTTAAAGCAGAGGGTACCGTGTTTTGTGCTGGCGCAGATCTTAAAGAAATTGCAGCAGGCAACGGCGCGGCCCTGGCGACCAGGAAGGGTGGTTTCGGCGGAATTACCCGGCGGGAAAGAACAAAACCACTCATCGCCGCGATTACGGGAACTGCCGTCGCGGGTGGATGTGAAATTTCACTGTCCTGTGACCTCATTATCGCTTCGACTGAAACCGTCTTTGGGCTTCCGGAGGTCAAGCGATCACTCGTTGCAGCAGCAGGCGGTTTGTTCCGGTTACCAAGGGCGCTTGGTATGGCCACAGCAATGGAGCTGATAATGACGGGTGATCCGCTTCCCGCTCAGCGTGCCTTTGAGCTTGGGATGGTGAACAAGGTTGTATTGCCCGAACAAGTCCTTGGTGAGGCCAAACAATTAGCAGAGCGCATCATGGCTAATGCACCGCTTGCAGTGCAAGCGAGCCGCAACGTTGCCGCTAGAGCATTAATGGATGATGACGAGGCGCTGTGGCGTGCCAGTGGTAAAGGATTCCAAAGCGTCGTCGGCACTGAGGATTACCAGGAAGGCCCGCGGGCATTTATTGAAAAACGCCCCCCTGTTTGGAAAGGAAAATAGCGTAGCTTGAAACCAGGAAGCGAGAACCGGTGGCCAGTATCATGATGATAATACTGGCCATATCCCGGTAGACGAATTACTTATTGGGATTTATCAGATACTTTTCACCGGTGGACTGTTGCCCATAGACGCTAATCGCGTCCAGAGATAGCGCTTCAGCCAGTGAAACTTCCTGCGTGTAGTGGCTGGCGAAAGTGGTTTTTATTTCGTCTGCAACGCGCTGTCGCAGTTTTTCAGCTTCTTCGAAACCTACTTTTTGGAGGAACGGTGTCAGTAGCCAACCTCCCAGATTCCATGAGAAGCCAAAGTTCCTGTTTAAGGTAGTTGGTGATCGATCCAAGCCACCGTAAATGTAGACTTGCTTGAACTGGTCCGATCCATAACGATTGTAATCACCGGCTGATTTCATTGCAGCCGCTTCCATAGCAGTGAGTAGCTGACCTGCCAGTTTGCCGCCGCCAGTGGCGTCGAAGGCGATATAGGCGCCAGTCTCAGCGTAGGCGTCAGTCAAGTCTTCCATAAAAGAATCTGCGCTGGAATTGCAGACATATTTGGCGCCGATGCCTTTTAGCAGGTCTACCTGCTCCTGCTTGCGAACAACGTTAACCAGATCGACGCCATCTTTCAGGCATATTTTCTGAAGCATCTGGCCAAGGTTCGAAGCTGCAGCGGTATGACATAGTGCCGTAAACCCTTCGGCTTTCATGGTTTCAACCATACCAAGCGCGGTCAGTGGGTTAACGAAGCAGGATGCACTTTCTGCGGAGGTAACGCCGTCGTGCATCATTAGGCATTGCTTGGCCTTAACGACACGATACTGTGTGTACATCGCACCGCCGAGTATACCAACGGTCTTTCCGAGCAGCGCCTGGGCTTGTTCGCTGGTGCCGGCTTCTACGACAACACCGCCTCCTTCGTTGCCCACGGGCAATGACTGACCAGCCCTCGCGGCGACGACTTTCCTTAGCCCCTCAGGAATCGTTGCGGTAACAACCGGTGAATCCGAGGATCCAGATGCAGCAGCTGTTGTCATGTCAGCCATACCGAACAACAGACCAAGGTCGGATGGGTTGATTGGCGATGCCTCTACGCGAACCAGCACTTCATCATCGGCAGGTTTGGGGACCGGGATCGTTGCCAGAGATAATTCGAGTGTGCCCTCTTTTGTGACGAGAGACTGTATTTGCAATTGATCGGCCATGATATTCCTTTAAGTGTTAATGGTTCATTCCGACAACTTGTCGGCTTCTATTTGGAGTGATCTTAGTTCATCCCCGGTGAAAATTTCTTGAATTTTTTCAATTTCATCTGCCGCTTCTTTTTGTCTGCGCCACATTTCTGCGTAGGTGCCATCGGCTTTAACCAGAGCGAGGTGGGAGCCACGTTCGATGATTTCTCCAGCAGTGAGCACCAGTATTTCATCTGCATTGACGATAGTCGACAGCCTGTGCGCGATCACCAGGGTAGTTCGGTTTTTCGCGACCTCTTCCAGAGCTGCCTGAATTTCTCGTTCGGTCTTGATATCCAGTGCGGATGTGGCTTCGTCAAGCACCAGTATTTTGGGATTTTTCAGCACCGTGCGTGCTATCGCTACCCGCTGTTTTTCACCGCCAGACAGCTTTAGCCCTCTTTCACCCACGCGCGTTTCATATCCTTGTGGCAGGGAGGTAATAAAGTCGTGGATGCTGGCGAGTTTTGCCGCATTTTCGACCTCCATATCAGTTGCCAGTGGGTTACCGTACCGAATGTTGTATCGAATGGTGTCGTTAAACAGAACTGTGTCCTGGGGAACAATACCGATAGTATTTCTGAGACTGGCCTGGGTGACGTGAGTAATGTCCTGGCCGTCGATAAAAATACTGCCTTCCTGGGTGTCATAAAACCGGTACAGCAGTCGTGAAAGGGTCGACTTACCGGAACCGCTGGGACCGACAACGGCCACGGTTCGCCCTTCATCGATAGAAAAATTGATATCACTGAGGACCCTGCGCCCGCGTTCGTAGGTGAAACTGACATCCTTGAACCGAATTTCACCCTGATTGACCTTAAGCGGTGCGGCGTCGGGGTCGTCACGAACCTCGGGATTCAAATCAAGTAACTGAAACATGTACTCCATATCCACCATAGACTGGCGAATCATGCGGTAAGAGGAACCCAGGAAACCGAGTGGGATAAATAGCTGCAGCATAAAAGTGTTTATCATGACCACTTCGCCGGTCGAGAGCTGTCCTGCGGCATGATCCTGGACTGCCAGTACAAGAATTGTCACCTGGCACAGTACTCTTGCGATTAGCTGGCCAGCGTTGAGCATGCCGAGCGTGTCCTGGCTTTTTACGGCCGCGTCCATGTACCTCAGCAGGGCATCGTTGTACCTGTCAGCTTCGTACTTTTCATTGCCGAAGTATTTTACTGTCTCAAAGTTGAGCAGGCTGTCGACACCAATCGACGTGGCACGTGATTCCTGGCTTACCATTTCGCGGCGGAACTTGGTACGCCACTCTGTAAAGATTAGTGTGAAAGCAACATACCCCACAACTGCAATAAGAATAACCAGGACATACTTAACTGGGTAAGTGACCGCCAGGTAAACTGAAACCAGTCCTATCTCGAATAACGTTGGCGCTATGTTGAAAGCAAACAAGCCTGTAATTTGTTGCAGCGCTCTGGTGCCGCGTTCGATAGCCCGGGACAACCCGCCGGTGCGTCTGTCCAGGTGGAACCTCATACTAAGGGCATGAATATGGCTAAAAGCTTTCAGACCAATTACTCTTTGCGCGAACTCCGAAACAGGCGTGAACACTGCCGAACGGAGTTCAGTCAAAGCCCCCGGCAGGAAAACCATCAGGCCATACATCAGTGCAAGACTGACCAGCCCTGCAATGGCTGAACTTGGGTCAAGTGTTATGTCAATTGACTGGGTGGTTCGAACCAGCGACTCCAGGCCATCGATCAGGTCCTTAAGAACGATCGGGCCATAAACATTCGCTGTCCTTCCTAATAGCAGGCAGGCAACAGCGATGACGACCCGTGCTTGCATATCGTGTCGCTGTTTCGGCCAGAGAAAAGGGAGAATGGATTTGACGGTTTGCCAGACCGTCCGTTGAGGGACCCCATCGATACTGAGCGGGTCGGCAAATGCGGTGGCGTGGCTAAAATGTTCCATCAGTCGGCAGCGCCCAACAGTTCGTCTCGCAGGCGTGCAGGGTTAGCCAGTGGCGTGTAGCGATAGCGGCTGATTTCGGATTCCAGGAACGGTTGGTACACAGGCTCTTCAGTATAAGTAGCTAGTATCCAGTTAAGAACACCAGCCAGCGCTGCATCATCAATAAGAGATTGCGATGCGCCGGGTACTGTCACGAGATACTCTCTACCTTTGTCAGATGCAGCAAGAATGGCGAGCTTATTGTCGAAGGCCGGGACCTCAGGTGGCAGGCCGCGACCGTCATTAAGGTGGCAGCCCATACAATGAATCATATAGTGACTTCTGGGATCAGCTGCTGCGAAAGCACACAGCAAGGTTAGCGATAGCAGCGTTAGTAATAATAGAGTCCAACGCATCAGCTTTCATCAACACCCACCACGACTGCAGTTGAACAGTGATAGGCATTGGTTTTGGTGCCGACACACCAGTTAATATCGTTGTTCTTGGGGGGATAATAAGCGGGTTTGTCTCCCTCATTGCGGTTGCAGAAGCACCGTCCACATTCCCCTTTTCCACAACAGTCGTTGTAGGAAATGATATATCGCTTGCCGTCAGCCGGGTTTTCGCAGGTACCAATCCAGGTGACAGGAGAAGGTTCAGCGCCAGGCGGGCATTTGGATTCGCTACCACCACAGCAACTGCAAAGGTAGCCATCTATAGCGCAATAGCGCCAGTAGTCACAATCCTGTGGGTCTCCGATTTCCGGAAGCTGGAGCCGGGTTTCCGCCGCTCGAGCAACGGGTAGAACGGGTACCAGCGAGATACCTACCATCAGTTTTCCGAAACGGGAAAGGAAATGCCGACGTGAAAGCTGTCGGGCAGATTTTACCGTTCTGGCAGTAACCCATTTGTCTACTATTTGAATTAAAGCATCTGGCTTCATTGGTGGTCCGGTTCCTCAGCCAGCCCAAGATACTCCTGCAGGCTGGATACGTCCAACTCATCGGCAGCCAGCAGGCTCTCCAGATGCTCACGGTTATTGACAAGCCCCCTTGCCCTTAGGACCCCATCGCGATTGATCAATGCTGCAAAAGGCAGTTTATTAACGCCCAGTGAAATACCAAGTTCCCTTGATAACAGGTAATTGGAAACCGGTATGCCATGTTCGGTTGCATATCGTTCATGGGCGGAAGTCGTTTCCCCATCCGAGGCATACCGAACTGTAACACCAGCCTCCTGCTTTTCGATCTCCTGGACAACTGGCAACAGCGATTTGCAAACAGGGCAGCCAGGAGACAGAAAGTAGATCAATATATTGTCATCCATACCCTCGCCGATAGTCATCGAAGTGCCGTCTAGTGCCTGGGCTTTGATGGGTTCCACTCGTTCACCGATCTTGGGACCATTCATTGGCATGAGCGCGCCGACCGGGGCGACTCTTTCGTGCAGAACCCCGATCTGGCGAGCCAGCGCAAACACGATCACCAGTAACAGGATTACCAGCAGCCAGAGTAGAAAGTTTGATGCAATCAGTGCAGTTTCCATTAGGACCACCAGAGTCTGTGTTGGTTAGCGTGGGCAATCATCAGGTTAGCCGTTGCATAGCTTGCAGCGCTTGCACCGAGAAACAGAACGATCGTTGAGTAGTCCAGCCAGACCAACTCGCGTTCGATCATGGGCATGAAACAGATACACAACAATATTATTAAAGTGCTGTTTCTGAGCAGGTGGTAACCACTGATGCCTTCGCCCTGGGACCCAAGACAACCGCAATCTATGTGAGTCCTTCCCCTTGCCAGGTTAATGGCTATTCCTGAGGTGTATGCCAATATCAGTATCGCTGACAGGGCGATCCCATAAAGATAGGCGGGAGTCAGTAAGAGTGTCGTGGCTACAATTTCTATCATAAAAACGAGTTTCGTCATTCCGGGCACGAGTGCTGCAGGAAGCACCTGATAATTTTCCAGTTTGAGTTGAAAGGCGGCCATGTCCTGATACTTTTCCAGCGCGGAGAGCGCGAAGAGCAGGGCAAATCCGCCGACAAGGCTGTAAAGAATGACGGGGTCGAGCATTTACAGGTTCTGCAGGATCGTTGGTAGTCCTATGTCTGAAATCGTGCCCCTGGACACGGTGGTTTTCAGATCGTATATCTGCACCTGGTCTTCCGCAATCGAACCCGCGTAAAGTAATGCAGATTCATCCTGTGATACTTGGATGGAGTTGGCTGGTACTGCAAGGCTAAGGCGATGGGTCGTGGCGCCTGTCGCAAGGTTGATATACCAGACTTCAGTACCCGGGTCTTTGTGGGTGTTTTCTCCACCCTGATGCATCAAGAGGAGGAGCAACTGTGAAGGTACATGGAAAGCAACCGGTTGCATGCCGCCGATTCTCCAGCCTTCGTCATCTTCCCCCACGTTAAACAGTAAACTGATCTTGATCTTTCCTGCCTCGGTGGTGACTTGAAACACCTTTCCATGGAAGGTGTTGAAAACCCATCCAGCTTCGCTTCTGGCCGGCTTCTCCATCAATGGGTCAGTCTCCAGGTCGAAGAATATTTCGGAGCGAACCCGCGATAGTTCTTCGCCTTTTCTATTCAGGGTGACTAGTTGGGCCCTGCCGTCTCCGCAAAGTTGCAGGAATGACAACTTTTCCGAGGGATAAACCAGGCCGCATCCTGCGGTGGGTATCTCGCTCAGAAACGTTCCTGATTGCAGGTCAACGACAGATACGGACATGGCTGGCGTAATGTTGGCGACCAGCATCAGTTCGGCCTCAGTGTCTTTCACAATACCCGTGTAGTGGCGCATTGGTGAACCACTAGGGTGCTTGGGCGCGATAGTGATTTCACCGATGGGTGATAGTGTCCTTATGTCGTAAGTACTGATGACATCGGTACGCTGTCCTCTGGTGTGCCTGCTAAGGTAAGTCTCTGCTGTGTGGACGATTCCTTTTTTGCGATCTACTTCAAAGGCATTGGCGCCGATACCGGTCGATATCGTACCGAGCATTTGCTGTGTGTCAGCATTAAATAGAAGTGCATTATGGCTGAAGGTATTAATCAGCAATGTGTGTTGCGGGAGCGTGTCCAGCGTTAACTGCCCGTAGGTTTCCAACGGCAACTCGGATCTTGCGTTCATCGCTAATAAGCACAACAAGCTGATGGTGAAAATGGATTTCATCGTGTTTCCTGAAGTCAGGTAGCTAGTTTCCCTTGTAGTGGTTTGCGTTGCAATGTCCCGCAGCGATTAAGAGTCCCTAAGTTTACCAAAAGCGATTTACTGAATTTACAGATATGGCCCAGGCATTAAAACAGAAACGTTGGGGTAAAGTAGTTTATTTATGGGGTCCGTCAGGAGAACTTTGGCACGTTACAGAACTTAGTAACTAACAAGCAACGAAAGCGGCGCTAAATACAGCGGGCTGTGTTCAGCGGTTCAATATTTCAGCCAGCGACTACTGGAAATGTAGGCAATTGACTAAATGATAGATGTCCTGAATCTCATTCGGAAATACCGGTCGATTCAGAATTGCATCAATGCCGCTGGTCGCTTCGAACCGAAAACTTAAACCAGGATTTCCGTAGAAGCGTCACTAATTTCTGACAGACCAGTCAGGGCTGTCGACACGTCTAATTCATAGCGCATCAGCTCAAGAGCCTTGGCGACACCGATCTCGCCTGAGGCGGCCAGACCATACAGATGAGCTCGACCAAGCAAGCAAGCGGTTGCCCCGTGTGCGCAGGCTTTCAAAATGTCTTGACCAGAACGCACTCCGCCATCAATGAGCACCTCTCCCCGCCCGTCAACACCCTTAACGACGTCGGGCAAAACTGATATCGTCGAAGCGGCGCTGTCCAGCTGATTGCCGCCGTGGTTAGAAACGCTCACCCCGTCGGCCCCATGCTCGATGGCTAATCGTGCATCTTCAGCACAGTTAATCCCTTTGATCAAAATCTTTCCAGGCCAGATGCTGCGCAACCACTCCAAATCTTTCCAAGTTGCAGCATTGTCGATCTGATCCACAATGTAGTCGAGATCGCCTGGGTCTTTGACCAGCCCCTCAAAGTTGTTGAACGCCACCCGTTTTCCCGCGAAGTAGCGTGCTACCCAAGCTGGTTTCTTGCTGAAATCCCACAGTGTTCTAGTCGTTATTTTTGGCGGAAACATCATCGCGTTGCGTACCGAGCGACTCTGCAGCCCATAGGCAGCCCAGGTTACGGTAAGTACTAGAACTGGACACTCCAGCGAAATAGCACGATCAACCAGTGCGCGCATCAGCTCTTTATCTTTCAGCAAGCACATTTGAAACCAGAAAGGTCCGATTTCCTTATGAATTTGCTCCATGGTCGCGATCGACAACATGGCGAGTGTAAATGGGATGTCAGCCGCCTTAGCCGCCCGCGCGGCGAGTTTTTCGCCATCATTTCCCCAGCATATCCCTCCGAGGCCAATTGGAGAGATTACCGCAGGCATAGAGGATTTCTGGCCAAGAATTGTAGTGGAAAAGTTTCGCTTGGATACATCAACCAAAGAGCGCTGTCGAAACCGTATTTTGTCGAAATCTTCGCAATTCGCGCGCAGGGTAATCTCCTGAAAAGCTGCGCCGTCGATGAAGTCAAAGATTGGCCTTGGAAGCTTTCTTTGCGCGATGCTTCTCAAATCCTGAATAGTGGCTGTTCTGTCCAAAACACTCATAAAAACCCCTGATTGTTGGTGTCAGTAGACAATGTCTAACAAAATGGTTTTTTCATTGCCTTGGAAAACTGTTTATTCGATTCCGCTGTGCCGCATTAGCCGAAGATCCCATGACTATGCTCATCATCCCGCTAGTAGTCACTGTACATAAGTTATTCCAGAGTTCAAAACCACAAATTGCTCAGTGATCAACCCAATAGTCTGTAAGCCAATAGATCGACCTTCACAGATATTGATCAACCAATACCGACAAGCGGGTACCCAAGACTTTTTATCTAAAAATTCGTTGCCTGGATACTGTTGAAACTCAGGAAAAATACGGTTTAAATTACCTATCGCTCCTGCGATCATTGAGTTTCTAGATGGATTAAAGACTAGCTGATAGCTCTTGTTTGAAAGCGTAAAGCGCTTAAACCTCGCCAGAACTCCGAAGGCGGTAATTTCCTAAGCTGACCTGCTTTGCGCTTAGGCTGGGGGTGCCACGGTGAGGCGGCCTGTCACTCCAAATTGTTCAATGAGCCTGGCCACGAGTCCAGTCTGTTTTGCTTCTTCGACGAAGGTGCGTAAAAAGTCGGCTGCAGCAGGACGACCTTTAGGTGTGCCGATGGCTTGTTGCACAGCCGCGAACTTGCCATCAAGTAATCTTGAGCCGGGTAATTTCTTGACATCGTTAATCAAGCCCGCCCGCAAGCCTGCCAAGGCATCCATGTTTTTAGAGACAAACTCATCATAGGCTTGCCGACCTGCGGCACGATGTAGTTCCGCGTGTTGAATATTATCTGTGAGCCACAACTCAAAGGCAGCTCGTTCGGGTACCGCGATTCGTATGCCGGGTTGATCAACATCGGCAATAGTCCGGATGGGGGAATTTGCCGGCACCAAGTAAGTGGCTTCAATCTCTGAGTAGGCTGCGCTGAAGTCGATGTGTTGGGTGCGGGCTGGTTCTGCGCCAACAAGACCAATATCCCAAAGGTCTGAACTTGCCGCATCGACTAATTCGCCCGGTGTTTTAAATGTCACATATTCCACCTCGACCCCCAGTTGGCGTGCAACTTCGGAGGCCATACTAGGCGAGACTCCTTGAGGCTGTCCGTTGTCTGACTTGCCAGTGACGAGTAGAAAGTTGGAAAGATTTATCCCTACACGCAGAACTCCGTTAGGTGCAATTTCGGTGCAAACCTGATCAAGCATGATTACTCCAAAGTCGGGCGGATCATCCCGCAGGTAGTTTAGTTTTGTCGACGCTGTACAGGTCGCAGACCGTGTCGAAACACATTTTTTGCACTTCGTCAGCGGAGACGCCATCCATTATTTCGTTGAGTACTTTCATAGATTTAGGCCATATTGAATCATGATGTGGATAGTCATTACCCCACATTAAATTGTCGATCCCAATACCATGTCGTGTTGCTATGCCGCACTTATCGTCTTCAAAAGTCGCAATGAAATTGCGATGAAAATAATCGCTTGGCTTCATGGTGAGATAGTCTACTGCGTGATGTGGTGTTCGATAGATTGCATGGTCGAGCCTTTCGACCATGTGGGCCAACCAACCAATTTCATATTCGGCGATAATAAACTTCAGCCGCGGGAAACGCTCCAGAACACCACCACAAATAAGATCGATCATGGCATTTAAAGCTGTCGTAAAGGCCATGGTGTATCCCTTGATGGTGCCTCCTGGCGTCCCCCAATGCGCTGGCATGCCACCATCAGGAGAAGTACCCACAAAAATGTGCATGGTCAGCGGCAGATTCATTTCCTGAGCTGCAGCCCAAAAAGGATCGTAATCCGAGTGATGATAGGGTCGATCGGTGGGTGTATGAGTCGGGATCATGAAACCGCGCACTCCTAACCTGGACGCGCGCGTCATCTCTTCGATGGCGAGATCCACATCCGGGATGGGCAGGCAACCTATCCCGATTAATCTATCTGGCGCGTTCTTGCAATAATGTACGATCCAGTCATTGTGACGCTGAAAAGCGGCATTCATGATTTCTGTGTCTCCACATGCCCATGTAAACATGTTCAGGCTTGGGTACATGACTTCACCGACAATGCCGTCGGTCGCCTGCTCTTCCAGTCGTTTGTCACCATCAAGTACACCTGGGTTCAGACCCTCGTAGCCACGTGCGATAAGCTTGTCCGTCGCAGGATCATCGAGCCTATTGCCGGCGATACCAAGTCGAGCAACTGGCACGGACATGGGTCCGCAAACGTACCAATCTCCGGGTTTGCCTTTGTAGTCGCGAATGATTTGAGGCGCTGCGTCTCCGTAACGTTCACTTAACCCGGCGAAGCAGTCGGCATGTTCGACGATATGTGAATCACCTGAGAAATATTGCATGCTGTTATCCCTGTGTATCTATGTTTGTTAGAAGCCGGCTTGTTTGTCGACAACCCCGGTCAACTGTTTATTTTCTTGTGCAAGGCCCAGGTTCTCGCAAAATCGCGCGATATTTCGAGGTCCTCTAAGCTGGCTGGCTCCGGCCGTATGGGGGGTCATTGCCACATTGTCGAATGTCCACAGCGGGTGGTCGGCCGGTAGTGGTTCTTCAGGGGCAACATCAAGTGCTGCTCCGCCACAACGTCCATCTCGCAAGGCTGCCACCAGAGCTTCGCCGTCAATGATCTCGCCTCTTGTAACATTCATAATAAGTGCGCCGGGGCGCATGGCAGAGAAGGCATGATCGTTGATTAGATTTAGAGTCTCATTGGTTAGAGGTGCGCCAATAGCCACAATGTCAGACGCGACCAATAGATCGTCCAGGCGGTCTAACATCCAGACTTCGCTAACGCCGTTTGAGGGCGGAACAGCGAGTGCATCCACAGCCAGTACATTCATACCAAAAGCCACTGCGCGCTTGGCTAAGGCGCGGCCAGTTCCACCGAAGCCTACAATGCCCATGGTCATGCCTTCTAACTCAATTTCTTTGGCGCGCATCGAAGGGCGATGATTCCAGCCATCTGCACCCAGTTGAAAAGCTGTCTTGATCTGTCGTGTGAGGGCTAATAGCAGACCAAAACCTGTGTCGGCCAAATGGCCACCTACCAGTCCTTTTTCACCCGTTAGGACTACGTCTGAGTCACGCATGGCGGGATAGAGCATCGAATCCATACCGGATGCAATGGCATGCACCCAACGCAATTTGGGCGCGGCATGGAATAGTGGTTCCGGAATGAATCCCAGGAGCACATCGATGTCCGCAGCCTCTTCAATGGCGGCCCTTACCCCGTTGGCGACGCGGATGGTCGATCCTGGCGGTGCGGCGGCTTCGATTGACTGCAACTCGGCATCGCTGATGGATGGAAGGGTTAGACCCAGCATCACCTCAATGGTGATGGGGCCTTCTATACTTAACTGACCTCGTTCTGTACCCACTGATAACTCCCAATTTGTTCTTGGATAATACACAAGTTTATGGATTTGCCAAAAGTACTGTCTTGATGATTTATTAATCGTTGGGAATGTTGGGACATCCAACATATGAGGTACATACGAGCATCCCGAAAGTCATTTTTACTCCCGAAGCAATATCTAGTATGTTGGCGCGTTTTAATGCATCGAAAAAATTTGGAGATCGAACATGACACAAAGTAGTGAAGTTCACCTAACGTCCAGACCTCAGGGGAATCCAGTTGCCACGGATTTCGAGATAGTGGAGGTGAATATTGAGGATCCTGCAGAAGGGCAGGTCCTAGTAAAGAACATCTATATGTCAGTAGACCCCTATATGCGTGGTCGAATGCGCTTTGCAAAACCGAATGAATTATTATTGGGTGGCGCGGTAGGTAAAGTCGTCGCGTCAAACAATGCTAATTTTGCCGAAGGCGACTACGTTAGTAACGGGTCTGGATGGCGTGAATACTTTCTGTCAGATGGCACGGGCCTCAGCAAGGTCGATCCGAGTCTCGCTCCGCTTAGCGCCTATCTTGGTGTTATGGGTATGCCTGGACTTACTGCTTATGGTGGTTTGTTGGTGACCGGTGAAATGAAGGACGGTGAGGCAGTGTTTGTTTCTGCTGCATCAGGCGCAGTGGGCAGTGTTGTTGGCCAGATTGCGAAAATTAAGGGCGGTATCGCTATTGGTAGTGCAGGCAGTGATGACAAGGTTACGCAACTTGCTGAAGAATTCGGTTTTGATCATGCCTTTAACTACAAGACTGCTGATCCGTTGGAAGAACTAAGGCGTGGTGCACCCAATGGAATCGATATCTATTTTGAAAATGTCGGCGGGGCACAGCTTGAAGCTGCACTGACCCACATCAAGCCCTACGGTCGAATTCCTATCTGCGGCATGATTGCTCACTACAATGACGGTGATACGTTGACGCCGGGTCCGAGAAATTTGATGGAAACGATCTACAAATTTGTCCAGCTAAAAGGTTTCGTTGTATCTGCATTCGAAGATCAGAGGGAACAGTTTGTGCAAGATATGTCCGGTTGGCTCAGCTCAGGACAAATGAAGTATCACGAGACAATACATGAAGGCATTGAAAATGCACCAGGTGCGTTTATGGGTCTGTTTACGGGATCTAATAATGGCAAGATGTTAGTGAGGCTCGCGGAGGATTAAGTCTAGTCGCATGTAAAGGGAGCGGAGGGTATTACAATGGAGATGCTTCTGAAGAGGGTTTTAGGATGCTAATCCCTTCCGTCCCCTTTAATGATAGATTGCGTCGGCACAAAGGAAGTCTATGAAAGTAGTTAGATTGGTATTCTTAGGATTATCTCTGCATGGTGCGTTTATATAGCGTTAATATCGATTCAATCTGTAAGCCAGTAGCTCAGCACCTTCACAGACATTGCCCAACCAATATGGACAAGCTGCTACCCCAGGCTTTTGTCTAAGAATTATTTGCCTGGATACTTTCGAAACTCAGGGAAGCAATGCGTGGCTTCTGGCGAATTTTTGGTTTCTATCGAAAGTCCCGGGACTTCAGTGAAAAATGCTCAAGGTACTGGCTAAGGTCTTCAACGTGCCCCGCGATGACGTGAATAACAGAAGCCTGGCGTTCCATTACGCCTTTGATTTTGAGCAGGCGCCCCTGCACGACTGCGGCACGATAGGTTTCAATGATACGAGTCCAGACCACTACGTTAATGTTGTCGGTTTCATCCTCCAGGGTAAGGAACAATACCCCGGAAGCGGATGAAGGTCGTTGTCTGCCGGTCACAATGCCCGAGACCTGGACGAACCTGCCGTGATTGAGCGCGCGAAGCTCAACTGCTGTTTTGCATTGCCGAAAGGGTGCGTTTGGCTTTTCCCTCAGTAATGCCATTGGGTGCCTACCCAGTGTCAGACCAATGCTTGTGTAGTCTGCACGAAGGTCATCGGTTTCAAGTGGCGGAGGTAGAACGACAGGCGTTTCTTCCTGATGTTTTTGGGGAGCATACTGTTGATTTGGTTCCGCGACGTTAAGCTCTTTGTCAAGGAGCGGGGAGGGTGGCAATAGTCCGCTGACCTGCCAGTGAGTTTGGTAGCGATGTCCTGAGAGGCTTTTAAAAGCACCTCCCTCTGTCAGTCTGGCCAGGTCACCTTTGTCCAGTCGCGCGCGCTTGGCAATATCTTTGATGCTCTGGATAGGGTGGTCATTTCTTGCATGGATAACCCTGTCTGCTGAATCTGCTTTAAAACCCTTGATCCGCTGGAATCCCAGGCGAACCGCGGGTTGTTTGGCCGCAATTTCACCCTGGTAGGCGGGTGCTTCAAGTGTGGATTCCCATTCGCTTATGAGTATGTCAACTGGTCGTACTTCAATATCATGTCTCCTGGCGTCCTGGACCAGTTGTGACGGCGAGTAGAACCCCATCGGTTGGCTGTTTAGCAAACCGCAGTAAAAAGCTGCAGGCTCATGCCGTTTCAGCCAGGCAGAAAAATATACCAGCAGGGCAAAGCTGGCAGCATGGGACTCAGGGAAACCATAATCACCAAAGCCCTTGATTTGTTCGAAGATGCGTTCAGCAAAGTCTAGGTCATGGCCTCTTTCCAGCATGCCATTAACCAGCTTTTCCTGGAATTTTTCCAGACCACCTTTCCGCTTCCAGGCGGCCATTGCGCGTCTTAGTTGATCGGCTTCACCGGGAGTAAAACCGGCGGCAACCACCGCAAGTTTTATGACCTGTTCCTGGAAGATAGGAATGCCAAGTGTGCGTCCAAGTACCGACTTAACAGCATCGTTAGCATAGGTGACTTTCTCTTCACCATTACGTCGCTTCAGGTAAGGGTGAACCATATTGCCTTGTATTGGGCCTGGTCGAACGATCGCTACTTCAATCACCAGGTCGTAGAAAATTTTGGGTTTCAGCCTTGGCAACATGGAAATTTGCGCTCGAGACTCGACCTGGAACACCCCGATGCTGTCGCCTGTCTGCAACATTTTGTAAGTTAGAGGGTCTTCTGCAGGAATACTTGCGAGGCTGAGGTTGGAGCTCCGGTAATGATTGATCATGTCGATGCTTTTACGGATCGACGTCAATATGCCAAGTGCCAGGATATCGACTTTGAGTAGCCCTAGCGATCCAATGTCATCCTTGTCCCACTGAATAATCGTTCGGTCCTTCATGGCAGCATTTTCAACCGGTACCAAATGAGACAGGGGCCCGTTTGAAATGATGAACCCGCCTACGTGCTGGGACAGGTGACGTGGAAACCCCAGGATGGCGCCTACAAGGGTCAGGAATTGGTCAATAATCGCGCTGCGCGGGTTAACACCGGCTTCTTCGAAGCGGGCTTGCAGTTCTTCCCGCTTATCCCACCATGACAATGATTTAGCAAGATGGTCGACCAGTTGCAGGTCTAGCCCAAGTGCTTTGCCAACGTCCCTGATGGCGCTTTTTGGTCGGTACGTCACCACAGTTGCGGCAATGGCTGCTCGATGGCGCCCGTATTTTTTATAGATGTACTGGATCACTTCTTCGCGTCTTTCATGTTCGAAATCAACATCGATATCAGGTGGCTCGTCCCGCTCCTTTGAAATGAATCGTTCGAACAGCAGGTTGATTTTTACCGGGTCTACCTCTGTTATCTCAAGGCAATAACAGACGGCGCTGTTTGCAGCAGAGCCGCGGCCCTGACACAGGATTTCCTGACTTCTCGCAAACTGGACGATGTCGAACACGGTCAGGAAGTAATACTCATATTGCATCTCTTTGATCAGGGAGAGTTCCTTTTCGATCAATTCACGAACATGGGTGGGCTCCCCTTCGGGCCATCGTTTCCTTACGCCGTGTTCTGTAAGTTGCCTGAGGTACTGTGATGAAGAGAGCCCTGGGGGAACGAGTTCTTCAGGATATTCGTAACGAAGTTCGTCCAGTGAGAACTGGCAAAGATCGGCAATATGAACCGAGGCACTTAGAAGGCCTGCGGGATAGAGTTGGCTAAGGGTTGAATAGGGTCGAAGGTATTTCTCCCGATTGGAGAAGAGGAGCCGGCCAGCTAGCCGGATAGATTGCCGCATCCTGATTGCAGAAACGACATCCAGCAGGGCGCTTCGATCAGGATGGTGCATATGGACATCCCCACTTGCGACCAGTGGTAAGTTAAACTGGCGGGAAAGGTTGAACGCGTGTTCATAGCAGCCGATGGATTGACCATCGGGGAAAACTTCCAGGCCCAGCCATAGCCGGCTGCCAAAGATATCCTTAAGTTTCTTGCTACTTTTATAGTGTTGTTCCTTTTCTTTACCGGAAATAGCTTTACCGGGAATCCAGATAGCAAGGCACTGGCTGGTCGCTACCTCGAGGTCACTGATTGATATCCGGTACTCGCCTTTATCGGCACGTCGCCGTCCAATCGTGATCAGGTTGCATATCTGGCCATAGGCCATTCGGTTGGGGGCGATCAGCACAAGCAGTAATTCTTCGTCCAGCCGGAATTCGCTGCCAACAATCAGTTTTATATCGGATTCTTTTGCGGCAACATGGGCCTTCACAACACCGGCCATGGTGCATTCGTCGGTAATCGCGATTGCCGAGTAACCCAGGCTGGCCGCTTGTTTTACCAGTTCTTCAGGGTGTGAAGCTCCTCTTAAAAAGGAATAGTTACTTATACAATGCAGTTCTGCGTACATGTGTGAGGTTACTGTGCGTATCAAAAGTACTGGATATATATACAGTACTACATTGAAAGGGTCGCAGTGAAGGGGGCGGCGTAAAATTATCCTTAGCGGCGCTGTTTTAAGAGCGATAATATTGATTGTTCAATATCAATGGTCCTTAAAGCGGCAAAGGTGATGATCATTTTACTCCGACCGCATTTATCGACCTTATTTATCTAGGAGAAGTCGTGCCAATCGAGAAAAACAAAGTCGTTGCCTTTCACTATGTGCTGGAAAATGAGGCCGGGGAGGAAGTGGAAAATAGCATGAAGGGTGAACCCATGGTGTACCTTCATGGTGGATATCGAAACCTGATGCCCGCGTTGGAGCGGGGCTTGGAAGGAAAAGATAAGGGAGAGCAGGTGATCGTTACCTTGCGTCCTGAAGAAGCCTATGGGATTCGTAAGGAAGGATCGATTCAGCGTGTACCGATCAAGCATCTGCTAAACAAGCAAAAACGCTACCAGCCTGGCATGGCGGTTAGCGTAAATACCAAGGAGGGGCCTAAAGACGTGGTCATCATCAAGGTCGGGAAATTTAATGTCGATGTAGATACCAATCACCCCCTTGCCGGAATAACGGTTACATTTAATATCTCAATCGAAGATATCCGTGATGCAAGGCCTGAAGAGATTACCCATGGTCATAGCCACGGTTGGGAAGGTGCCGCTGACCATTAAGGGCTGTTTGTTCCGCCAACTTTTAAACCATCGCTAACCGTTCTTAAACAGGTGACAGCGATTATGTATAAAGTAGTGCCAGGCCGGGGGCTCATTTGAAGACTTTTGATCCTGTGTTATATTTTTTTAATGTCGTTAAGCGACTTTAGTCTATTCATGAGAAACGGCGGAACAACCGCCAGAATAGGTGAAGCCCAGATAAGCTCGACATTAAACTCGGTGAGTCCTTCATGGTTATCGATGTGAAAAGACTCGGCATCCCGGATCGGCCAGCCGACCCGTTGCCTGCCATCTTGTAGTAATAGTAAACAGCGATTGCCCCAGGCGTGTTCCGGCACGCCGTCATCGTGCGCGTAATAAAACATGTAGTGACCGCGCATTGGCATGAGTTGGTTTTTCGGTTCCCAGCCAAGGGCAGCAACGTTTTGCATGTCTTGGACCAGTCGGGGGGATACGACCTGTTTCGGGCTACTAGGGGTCAGTGGCAGGACTTCGTAGGCATCGTCAACGATTCCTGTTACCGGAACGCCACCTGAAAATTCAAATAGATCCGCAGGACTAGAGTTAAGTGCTTCGCAGAATTCGAACAGCATTGTGACAGTCAGTCGACGTAAACCATTTTCCAGTCGATGAACCTGTGTCGTGCTGGTGCCCAGTCTTTCTGCAAGCGCAGTGATAGTTAAGCCTTGTTGTAGACGCAGGCGCTTTAATTGTGTGGGTTCGAACTTTTCCATTTCAACATCTTGTCTGACTAATTGAGTAAAATATTACTCTTTTGGTAATGTTTTGTGTCATTCTTTTTTCACAGCGTCGTAAATAGTACCAATATGGTTGTGACAAACTGGATTCAGGTTCAGAATCGACCCCTTTATCGATAGCGATAAACTAAGGTAAACCAGACTTGATGAGATTATGCCCTTCGGTGGTCCGTACTTTAGGCGTATTGCCGGGTTTATTTCACGCTGCAGTTTTTGCTAACGAAGCCGAGAAGCCGATACGGAGCTGAGTTTTCATACACGCTATGGTTTGTGACTAATAGAAGAGAAATAAAAGAGAAATAGAAGAGGGGAATGAGCATGCTAATTCAATTAATCAGCCTAATACTGGGATTGTTGTTTGGGTTCGGCGCGATGGCGCAGCCGCAGCCGTATTCTGTTCCAGTGGACAGTGATTATCCAAAAAATGTCTACTGGGGCGATACGCACCTACACACACGTAATTCCGCTGACGCCTATTCACTTGGCAACATGAGTTTGTCGCCCGCAGATGCCTTTCGTTTTGCTCAAGGTCAGGAATTGATCGCTCATAATGGCATGCGGGTTCAACTCCGCCGCCCGCTAGATTTTCTTGTGGTTTCAGATCATGCCGAATATCTGGGAGGCTACTATCGATTTAATGTCGGTGATTCGCTGGTAACAGAAACGTCGGCAGGAAAGCAGTGGCAGGGTTATCTGGAGGAAGGAGACCCTGTAAAATTGATCGCTGCGTTTACTGCGAGCATGTCCGACCCGGAAAACAACTACCCTTTTCCTGAAAAAGTACGGCGCCTTATCTGGGAAGATGTCGCCATCACGGCGGACGAACATAACAAACCCGGCCGGTTTACGGCGTTCACGGGATATGAGTGGACCTCAATGATTGAAGGCAACAACCTGCACCGGGTTGTTGTTTATAAAGATGGGGCAGATAAGACCACACAACTGCCGCCATTTTCAGGTCAGGACTCCCTGGATCCACGAGAACTCTGGAAAGCGTTAGCACGTTATGAGGAAGCCACCGGAGGAGAGGTCATGGCGATTGCCCATAACGGCAATATTTCCAATGGCATGATGTTCCCCAGTGTTTCCGTGGATGGTAAAAAAATTAATCGAGCCTACGCTGAGCTTAGAGCCAGGTGGGAGCCGATTTATGAAGTATCGCAGGTCAAAGGTGATGGTGAAGCACATCCTACGTTGTCTCCAGATGATGAGTTTGCAGATTTTGAGACCTGGGATGCGGACAACATCGGTCGTACAGCGGTGAAAGAAGATTGGATGTTAAAACACGAGTACGCTCGTAGTGCTCTAAAGTTAGGTTTGGAATACGAAAAGTCCTTAGGGGTTAATCCTTTCAAAATTGGCCTGATCGCAAGTACCGATGGACACAACTCGATTTCAACGACCGAAGAAGATAATTTTTTCGGTAAATTCCCTGAATCAGAGCCGGGACCGGAGCGTATGGAAAACGCAATGGCGGGGGATCAGTTGTGGAAGAACTGGCGTATCGTTTCGTCGGGTTATGCTGCGGTCTGGGCCAAAGAAAATACCCGCGAAGCGATTTTTGACGCGATGAAACGGCGAGAGGTCTACGCCACCACTGGTTCGAGAATAGAGGTTCGGTTTTTTGGCGGGTGGGCGTTTGAGGAAAACGATATCTTCAGCCCTAACTATCTTGACCGCGGATATAGCGCTGGGGTCCCGATGGGAGGTGATTTGACTGAAGCGCCAAAAGACACTGCGCCTTCGTTCATGATAGCCGCGGTCAAGGATCCGAATGGTGCAAACCTTGATCGGCTGCAGGTCGTAAAAGGTTGGCTCGACAAGAAAGGTGAGCTCCGTGAACACGTCTACGATGTTGCCTGGTCGGGAGAGCGAGAGCTAGATGCTGAATCAGGCAAGTTGCCAGGTGTCGGCAACACGGTCGATGTAGACAGTGCGACTTACGCAAATACTATTGGTACCGCGAGTCTTGCGACCGTCTGGCAGGATCCTCAATTTGATCGAAAAGAGCGGGCATTCTATTACGTGAGAGTGCTTGAAATCCCCGTGCCCCGTTGGACAACCTACGATGCTGCTTATTTTGATATCGATACGCCTGACGACGCACCGGACAGCATTCAGGACCGCGCTTACACCTCGCCGATCTGGTATACCCCGTGACATTGTCCGGATGGGCTCGCGCTGTATTGCGCGAGCCCATCACTTACTTCCTTGTCTTCGGGTTAGCGCTTTATCTTTCTTATGGTTGGTTGAACCCTGATGATACGACGAATAGTCGAGTAATTAGCGTCGATCGCGATTCGCTCATGCGATTCATTCAGTTTCGTACTCAGTCATTCACGGACAATGCAGGTGAGAAATTAGATAGCCTGTCTTCCGACGCGCTTGCCGACATTATTGCCCAATATATTGAGGAAGAGGCGTTGTATCGCCAGGCAATGGCGTATGGCATGGCCAAGGACGACTATGTCATCAAGCGACGCATGGTGCAGAAGATGGAGTTTCTCGCGGAGGGTACAACGCCAGGGGTCACATCACTGACAACCAGTGAGCTTGAGACTTACTACGAGGAGCATCGTGAAGACTACAAAGTCCCGGCTGCGGTTACATTTACACATGTGTTTTTTAGTGCTGACCGGCACGGCAACGCCGTGGATAAACTCGCGCAGGAAACACTCGGTATATTGACTGAAAACAATGTTCGATTTGATCAAGCACCGAACTATGGAGAAAGGTTCCCCTATCAGCTCAATTATGTCGAACGTACGCAGGAAGAGGTCGCGAGTCATTTTGGCAAGGAGATGGCGCAAGCGATCTTTAGGCTCCAACCAGATAGGGCGCGTTGGCAAGGACCGGTTCGTTCAGAGTTTGGCATGCATCTGGTGCTGTTAACGCGCGCCGAGGCGGCAAGAATTCCCCTCCTGCAAGAGGTCCGGGATCAATTGGCTAATGAGCTCCAGCGGCGCCGTGAAGTTGAGCGGAAACAGAAGGCTATCGATGAGTTGATCGGTGGCTTTGACGTTAGGCTGAGTCCGGAATTTGAGGGCGTGTCCGAACGCTAAATGTCCGCATGACCCGTATCCTTATTGCTGTTCTGTTATTTTTTCAAGTTGGCGTAGCCTATAGCCATGATGGCAGGCCCGTTTATCTTGAGGTCAACCAACTTTCCGATACCGAATACGAACTTGCCTGGCGCATACCCTCTACTATCGAGCCCATGAATTTGCCTGCCATTTACCTCGAGGGGGCCTGTAACGAAAAAAAGGCACTGTCTGCGACGACAGGGCTCCTTGGCAAGCGTCTTTACGAGTGCCTAGAACGGGATGTTCCACTACAGATAGGCTTATATTTCCCACGGACTAACCCTTCGTTGTCGAGTATCGTCCGTATTGAACGAAGCGGCTTTCCATTCAGATTCTTGCACGCAGGTCCCGGTGTGACAGTGATCAAGATTCCATCCTCGATCAATGAAAACAGCCTGTTTTCGGAGTACGGAAAGCTGGGTGTTGCTCATATTCTGGGCGGTTACGATCATCTGCTATTTCTTTTATGTGTTGTCTGGCTAGCCTTCACTTTCAAACGAATCCTGTTGGCGGTTACAGGCTTCACCATTGCGCATTCGATAACGCTGGGGCTCGCAGCGCTGGGCATTGTCACGCCTGCGATAGAGCCGACAGAAGCGTTGATCGCACTCAGCATCATCTTTGTCGCAGCGGAACTCGCGCGACAGAAACGGGCGTCGTTGAGCTGGCGTTATCCTGTCGCTGTTAGTTCAGTTTTTGGGCTACTACATGGGTTCGGCTTTGCGAGTGTGCTGAAAGAGATCGGTCTACCGAGCAACGATGCACTAATGGCTTTGTTTGCATTCAACCTTGGGGTCGAGGCGGGGCAATTATTGTTCATTGTGGCACTGATCGTATTGCTTTGGAGTGTTCAGAAAGTCAGTGCCGATAAGTTTGACCTGTCGGGACCCTCATCTCAGCGATTGAGTGGTTATGTCGCCGGTATCTTCGCAACGTTTTGGTTTTTTGAACGTCTGGCAACGTTTGGTTAGCTTCCAGGGTCTGAAAGACGTTGGCTCGAATCCTGCGTATACCCTTTGCTATTGGGATCATGATCAATTCAATCTGCATGCCATCGGGGCTTTGGTACCCATCAGAGTGAATTATTATTCTGGAAGATAGACTCGAAGCGTCAAACAGGGTTTTTGTCGTAAATGGCACTCGCTTTATCAGGCGTGCGTGTGTGAGATATTGACGCGACCCAAACAATGCAATTTCTGACAAAGATATAATCCGAAATAAGCCTGTGTCACTTTGAGACGTTTAAACGCATAGACGTTTAAAGGCATAGTCCCTTAAATGCATAGTTCCTTTTTAGCTGTTGTCTGGCAGCTCCTTAATGTAGAGGTCCTGCTTGCTATAGGGAATCTCAATGCCTTCTTCGCCCAGAGTTTTGTAGATTCTCATGTACAACTCATGAGAGATACGTCCCTTGTATTCTGGGTGTTCGATCCATACCAATAGATCGAAGTCGACACTCGACGCACCAAAGCCGCGCAGGCGCATCCTTGGTTTCGGATCGATGCAGACCTCTTGGTGAGCTACTGCAAGATCGGTCAATACCTCGCATAGACGATCTAGATCGGTCCCGTAGGCAACGCCAACGGCGATACTTACACGCATCTTTAAGTTGGGTCCACCGCTCTCGTTGACGATCTTCGCATTCGCAATGACGCCATTCGGGATGGTGATCTCAACATCGGCACGAGTCAGTAGCCGGGTACTTCGCAAGCCGATTGCAGAGACTTTGCCGCGCTCACCCGTGTCAAGATTGATATAGTCACCGAGCTTATAGGGTGCATCAGCAACAATGAAGAAGCCTGAGAACAAGTTTGCCAGTGAATCCTTGGCAGCAAACCCTACGGCGATACCAACAATACCGGCTGAAGCAAGCCAACCAACCGGATTGATCCCCCAGAAAAGCAAGAGTATGTAACCGCTGACAAGTATCGTGATTAATTTCACAGAAAGATCAATCAACGGCACGGTGCGCGGCTCAATCAAATTGTATTTATTTCCCTCGCCCAGAGTATCCAGCACTATCGTTGAAATCTTTAGTGCGGCGAGCATCCAACTGATCACGATAAGAGAAAGTAGCAGCTTGACGATAAGTTGAGTACCAAACGGCAGCCGTGCCGTGGTAACGGCTAGTGATAAGCCAAAGTACATGACCGTTACGAAAACTGGTTTATGCATGTGCTGCAGGATGTGATCATCGACTAAGGAAGAAGTCATTGCCGACAGACGAACGAGGCTGCGGAAAATAACGAGACGAACCACTAACGCGAACGCGTAAAACACAGACGCCACAATCGCGGCTTGCAAGATAGGAAAATGGGTGCTGACTTCCCATAGCGGGAGCAGGCTCTCTGGCAGCCATTCAACCACTGTCGGCATTTTTTCGTCCAGGGGTTGAATCAGTGCTGTTTGAGTCTCTGTGGCTGCTATTTGGGAGGTTACTTCCATGATCCTGTAATATCGCAGTTGTCTTCAATCAAAGCAACGTGCCTCAGAATCTTACTGCTCTTCGAGGGATGTAAAAATAACGAGACACGCGCTTCTTCAGGCTTATGTCTGGCTAGCATTACCTGATGGCGACTTTAGTGATTGGCTTAATGGTTTATCCTCGAGGCGTTTAAGCGGGAGGTGGTTAAGTCTGTGGGAGCTTGTCCCTCTTGATGGAGGGAGTATGCCTTGCCGAAAGTAGAAGGTTGGTGCAGACAGAAGTGTAGGCCGACCGGATGAGCACCATCAGGGCCCTTAATAGGGTCTGTTTATAGCAATTCCCTACGTTTCATTGACTTAATCAGGTATCCTCGCCGTCCCCGGAATCGATGATTTCAAGCGCTATGAACCTGGAAAATATCCTGCTCGAGATTGACCCGCCTTTGGCATTGATCACCATCAATCGACCAGAGAAGCACAATGCCATTTCGCTAGCGGTGCTGGCTGAGCTTCACCATGCAGTTGATACAGCGGCCGCTGATGAAAGTGTACGTGTGATTGGTATTACCGGTGCCGGTGGTCGCGCATTTGCTTCAGGATCTGATTTGAACGAAGTCGCTAACAGGGATCTACAAAAGGCAATGGAACCCATTGTTCAGGGGCTCGCTGCCAAGATGGAGAGTTTGTCTATTCCTACCATCGCCATAATTGATGGGATTTGTATGGGGGGTGGATTAGAGATTGCGCTCGGTTGCGATCTTAGGGTCTGTACACCACTGAGCTATTTTGCAACGCCAGAGGGTAAGTTGGGTATTATCCCTGGTGGCGGTGCAACGGCGCGGCTGCCTCGTCTAGTGGGTAAAGGCTGGGCAATGGAGATGATGTTGATGGGTGAGTCCATTGACGCCGAACGAGCCCAACAGATCGGTCTGGTAACCCGTATTGTTGAGCCAGGGGCGCTGATGGAGCATGTTCGTGGTATGGCGAACCATTTAGCTGAGTTTGCGCCTTTTGTGCCTCACTTCATGAAAGCGATGGTTCATCAGGGAATGGAAGGCAGCCTGGCATCAGCCCTTGCAATGGAAAAATTTGCCCAGGGCGCTCTTGTTCAAACCGAAGATAAAACCGAAGGTATCAATGCGTTTCTCGAAAAGCGAAAACCCACGTTCAAAGGTAGATAAACATCCCAATGTGAGGTTCACCGCATCCCGCAGAATTCCACAAGATCATCACTAATTCGGGGCCCTCAACATCAAAGAAAATCTTCTTGTCTGCTAGTTGAATTTTCATGTCCGGGTGATCAACTCGTGATCAGAAGTTGACTTGTAGGCTACTTAAAGTGGTTGGTGTTTAGAAGGGCAATGGAGGGTATGGCAGAAATGGTTACTTTTGGCCAGTGTAGCCGACAACTCGCGAAAACCTAGACAGAATTACGCGCACCACCTAGATACAGGGTCCTGGCAAAAACCGCTTCAAGCGTCACAAACCGGAGGACAACCGGTAATGATTCAGTATTCAGGTCGTTGGTTGAATATTCCCGCTTAACCTCCTGTCTTCCTGAGAAGAGCAGTGATTCTCAAGGTGTTGAAAGTAAAGGGAAGCTAATTTAGGCTAGTAAAACTGCAGTGACTAAAGAAAGGAAATATCAGTGAATTTACGACCAGTACAGGCAATGATTGCGATCGCTATTATGCTCTGTGGCCCATTACTGCATGCCGGAGATGCCAATACCAAGAAGGAAGTTTTCTTCGGTACCACGCATGCTCATCCCAGTTGGTCTATCGATGCCTTCGGTTTGGGCAATCAGAAATCAGGGCCGGAAGACGGTTATCGCTTTGCCCGCGGTGAAGTGGTCACTCACATGGGTGGCGAGAAGGTCCAACTCAAGCAACCGCTCGATTTTTTCATGATGACCGACCACTCTGCGATGATGGATACAGCACAGATGATGCTTGAGAAAGGCAGTGCCCTCTACTCAGGAACGCGCCTGGACATCCCCGATCTGGTACGAGACTGAGCGCATGGCTAAAAAATAAATAAAAGAGTGATGGGCATTCTTGGGAAAATTATCAGGGAGCCGCTGTTGCATTTCCTTGCGGTTGGCATCTGTGTGTTTCTGCTGTTCAATCTCATGAACAATTCAGCGACGGAAAAACCGAACCGAATCGTTATCTCCTCGGGGCAGGTAGCGTTGTTGGCGGCTAACTTTTCCCGCACACGCCAGCGTCCACCCAGTGAGGAAGAAAAGCAACGGCTCATCGATGCCTATCTGCATGATGAAGTCTATTACCGCGAGGCACTAGCCCTCGGTCTTGACCGGGATGACAGCGTCATTCGTCGGCGCATGCGCCAAAAACTGAGTTTTATTCTAGAGGATACTGCAGCCCTGCTTGACCCTGATGATGAGGAGCTAACCATCTATATGGGTGCTCATGCAGAACAGTTTCGCATCCAGCCAGCGGTTTCTTTTCGTCAGGTCTATCTCAGTGCGGATACACGCAGTGATATCAATGCTGATGCCAAGCAGATTCTGTCGCGCTTACGAGCCGGAGAAAACCCCCTGTCACTGGGTGACCGGATTATGCTTAAAGACACGTATATTTTGGCCTCACGCGATGACATCAAACGGCGCTTTGGTGAGGGTTTCGCCCAACAGCTGTTAACGCTAGCCCCCGGAGACTGGACCGGGCCACTGAAGTCGGGTTTTGGTGGCCATCTAGTGTTGATCACCGAGATCAGGCCGGGTCGTATGCCTCCCTTGAGAGAGGTGAAAGAAAAGGTGAAAAGCGAGTGGTTGCATTCGCGCACAGCGGAGTTGAAGCAGGATACCTTCCGCAAGCTGTTAGAAAACTACGAAGTGGTGATACAGGAATCCAAGGAATTTTCGGACGCGGCCTCATCCAACTTAATGCCGATCAGCTATGCGAACGCGGATGCGCCCCCTAAAAAAGAGCCTCGCTGATGCCGCCTTATCTTCGGCTGCTGGCGGCTTTGGCGCTGGTCATTGTGAGCATGTCTGGCAATGAGGCTTTCGCTGATGATTCGGAACCCGCTTATCTAGAGCTAAGAGAAACCACCGCCAATCGCTACAACCTATCGTGGCGCGTACCCCTCATTTCGGGCAGGCGGGCACAGCTGGAATTACAGTTCGGTGAGCACGTGCGCAATCTCACTGAGCCGGTGCTGCAACAACTTCCAGGCTCAGTAGTCGAACGCCGATTAATCGAAACGGGGGTAAATGGCCTGGTCGGCGAGCGTATCGAAATACTCGGCTTGCAGGTGACTAACATCGATGTGATTGTTCGGGTCGAATTTGCGAATGGCGTAAGCTCAACTGAGTTGCTCAAACCCGCGCAGCGCTGGCTAATTGTTGAGGGTCCGCGCTCTAGCGAGCAAGTCGCCTGGGATTACACAGTGCTCGGTGTCGAACACATATTAGCTGGTTTCGACCATTTACTTTTTGTTTTGGCGCTTGTGCTGATTGTCAGCAACGCACGTCGTCTGCTGATAACAATTACTGCGTTCACGATTGCGCACAGTATTACCCTGGCAGCTGCCACACTGGGCCTGGTGGCGGCGCCTCGTCCGCCGGTCGAGGCAGTTATTGCGCTCTCTATTATGTTCCTGGCCAACGAGTTGGTAAAAATTACGCGCGGCTTGCCCAGTCTTACCGCACGCCATCCATGGGTGGTGGCGTTTGGCTTTGGCCTGTTACATGGAATGGGTTTCGCCGGCGCCCTGTCAGAAATCGGCTTACCGCAACACGAAATTCCATTAGCCTTGTTGATGTTCAATGTTGGCGTTGAGGCTGGACAGGTCACATTTGTAGCGGGGATTCTCCTGCTTATCTATGCCCTGAAAAGGTTGCGCAAGGACTGGCCTGCATGGAGCACGTATCTGCCCACCTATGGTATAGGGAGCATGGCAGCATTCTGGTTTGTTGAACGGCTCACCGGGTTCTAATAGGCAGGATTATCCCGAACCTTGATTTCGTCACGACGAAAACCACAGCGGACCTTGTAAGCGTGAGGACTTCCTGGGTCAATCTGACTCGATATCACGGGGGCTAACGACCCTTCCAAATAGGATCGCGCTTTTCCGCGAATGCACGGGGGCCCTCGAGTGTGTCTTCGCTCTTCTGGCGTACTTGTTCTGATTCGTAAGGCGTGTAGTAGGCCGTGGACAGTGAATAATCCAGCCCGCGCATTGTTGCTTCCTTAGTGGCCCTGACAGAGAGTGGCGCGCAGCTGAGGATATCCCTGACATAGCCTTCCGTCGTCTCCAGCAACTGGCTTGCGGGGACTACTTCATTCACAAGTCCCAGTTGAAAAGCTCTTTCGGCGCTCATATGTCGACCTGTCAGCATATAACCCATCGCGGGTTTAAGGCCTATCTGTCTGGGTAGTCTGTGGACACCAGCGGAACCCGCGATCAATCCTCTTCTTGGTTCCGGAAGCCCGAACTCCGAATGATCGGCAGCTATAATAATGTCACATGCCATGGCGACTTCCAGCCCACCACCCAAAGCAAACCCATTGACCATGGCGATGATCGGTTTTGGGTGATACCAGCGCTCGATGATGTGCCGAGTCTCTGACTGGAGTCTCCGCCATTCGTTTTGCTGCTCCGGGCTGGCATCGTGTTCACGGGCGCGTTGTTTTAAGTCCGCACCGGCGCAGAATGCGCGCTCTCCGGCGCCCGTAATGACGGTTAGCCAGATGTCTTCATCAGCTTCGATCTGGTCAAGGTGTTGGGATAGTTGCCAGCGCAGTTCGGGGTTCAGTGAATTCAGCGCCTCAGGTCGGTTCAGGGTAATCCACGCACATCGGTCACGCACTTCGAATAGCGTGGTATTTGTTTCAATCATTTAGAGGTCCAGGGTACAAGCGAAACCAGATTGTCGCAGATTTTGCGATGGCTGGGCCAGTAGTCCGGTGAATGCACGGGGCGCGGGTATCGTGTCTGCTGCCCGATGCTAATAGTGCGGTCCCGCTGGTGGCTGCATGTGGGCCCTGATTGGCGGGTAAAAGCCTTGTGGAAAATCGCCCGGGGTCCGGTTTGATAATAAATATCCATCAAAGTTAATGATCAGGGGCTCTTTGAAGGTAAATTCAGATTTATTTGTGGCTCGGTTTGGTGAAAACTAGATTTCTTTTATAGGAGATTCAAATGAAGGATGTCGCAGGGAAAGTAGCATTTATCACAGGTGGGGCATCAGGGCTAGGCCTGGCGATGGCTCACTCATTTACCGGTGCCGGAATGAAAGTTGCCATCGCGGATGTTGAGGATTCGGCGCTTGATGCGGCTAAACAAGCATTTGCGGACACCAATTCGGAAGTGATTACGATGAAGGTGGATGTCACTGATCGTGACGCGATGGCAGACGCTCGAAAACAAACCCTGGATACTTTCGGCAAAGTACACGTCCTCTGCAACAATGCCGGTGTTGCCCTGAACGGCAATATCGGGGAGATGAGTTACAAGGACTGGGACTGGGTGATGAAGGTCAACCTGGATGGCGTCATTAATGGCGTTGTTACTTTTATCGATGACATTAAGTCCCAGGGTGAAGGCGGACATGTGGTTAACACTGCGTCGATCGCGGGTCATTATGGTATGCCCGGACTGGGTATCTACGTGGCCAGCAAATTTGCGGTCGTGGGTATATCGGAGACCATGAGGGTAGACCTGGCGGACGATAACATCGGTATTTCTGTTTTGTGCCCTGGCGTGGTGTCGACCGGTATCGGTAGTTCGGAACGCAATAGGCCTGAACAGTTTGGTGGCTCCGAAAACCCGGCGATGACCCCGGTGGTCGGGGCAGCTCCCGTTGAAATGAATGTCATGGAACCGGCAGCGATAGGCGATATCGTTTTGCACTCGATCCAGAATGATCTGTTCTACATCATGACCCACGACGAATTTCAGGCGCCGGTGCAAAGCCGGGGAGACGCCATCGCGGCCTCATTTGAATATTGGAAAGCGTATCGCGAAAAGCACGGCGTCTAGGATATTCGCGTCATTTGACGACTGATAGGGATGATCTAAAGGCATCTCCGTCTTATTACCGGTCCAGATGTTTTGTGCCTGTCGCCTCTGTCTGATGAATTAGTCCTGACTAACGATCTTTTCATAATGTTAAGTGAATTCTAGATATATATCATAGTTTATTGATATATAACGATATATATTTACTTTAACACGCCGCGCTCTGCGAGCGCAGCGATATCAGATGCAGAGTACCCTAATTCGGAAAGCACCTCCTGAGTATGCTGTCCGGCCGTTGGGGCAGGCACTGATGGCAGTGCATCGAATGTGTGGAAGTTCATTGGGATACGGACCGTTCGGTAACTACCAACCCCCTCAAGTTCCATTTTAGGGAACAGGTTTATAGCTTCAGCCTGTGGGTCGCTCACGACTTCGTGTAATCCCAGCACAGGCCCCCAGATAATGCCGTGCTCATCCATGATTGCACCCCACTCATCCCGGGACTTGGTTATGAGCACTTCATCGATCATTGGCACCAGTGTGGTCATATTGCGATATCGATCCCGGGCTTCCAGGAAGCGCTCATCGTCCTTCCATTCTGGTTTGCCCAGTGCATCAGCAAACCTTGGCCACCAGAACGGCTCTGGCATGTTAAATACTATCCATGAGCCATCGCCACAAGGATAACGATTTGCGGTGGCTGACAATTGTTCTTCCCTGGCACGCTTGCGCAACGGCGCACGATCCACAGCTGTAATCGAGTAATCTGTTGCCTGGGTCCAGACGGCTGTCTCAAAGAGGGACGTTTCAACAGCCTGGTACTGACCGGTTTTCTCTGCCTGCCTTAGTCCCGCAAGAATGGCGCCAGTCATGGCGAGTCCTGTGGTGTGATCGCCTTGTGCTGTTCTGGCCATTGGAACAATACCGTCGTTGCCTTCCCGCATCGCGTCGTACATACCAGAACGCCCGAAAAAGGCCGTTACATCATACCCCGGTCGCCATGCGTCCGGTCCCTGCGTGCCGTATCCAGTCAATGTGGCGTGAACGATCCTGGGGTTCACTTTGCTGAGTGATACCGGGTCCAGGCCAAACTTCTCCTGTCGTTTTGCGAGTAAATTACACATGAAGATTTCAGACTTTGCGCAGAGCTTCTTTACGATCTTCAGCGCGTCATCGTTTGTCAGATCCAGCAGGATGGATTGTTTACCCCGATTATCGACGTCGAACTGGAAATCATGGTGTTTCATGTCTCCTTCGATCTTGGCCGGGCGGCCCATGTCCCTCATGGGATCGCCTGATAGAGGTTCAATTTTGATCACTTTCGCGCCCAGGTCGGCGAGTATTGCGCCCGCACTTGGTGCGGCCATATAGTTGTCAATTTCAATGACCGTAATGTCATCCAGTGGTTTTGTCACAAGTGGAGTCCGACGATGAAAGGAGGATTCTAACAGTAGTTGGGCTGGTCCTGAATGCCATTCGTTATTCTTATCAGGGGGTAGAAGCTAATCGATTCTACCTTTGGACTTCAGGTGCATGTATAGCTGGCGATCGTGACGGCTGGTAGCGGATAATCTTCCGTCCCTGAGCCATGGTTGCCATTGTGGAGCGCCGTGGCCTTCTACTTGATCGCCGACCACTGTCACGCGCTGAATAATTCGTTCGCCTTCAAAGTCGTTAAGCACGAAATGCTGGGTGCATCGATTGTCCCAGATGCCAATGGTGCCAGGCCGCCAATGATAGCGTACGGTGAAACGGGGATGACTGACCCAGCGGGTGAGGTAGCTCAGTAACATTTCGCTTTCAGTCGAGTTCATTTCGACGATCCGTCGCGTGAAGTGTTCGTTAACGTAGAGCGCCTTCTTTCCCGTTAGAGGGTGAACACGTACCACCGGGTGGATGGTCATATCCTCGGGGCGGTTGTGAGGCAGCGCGTCATGCAGTGCTGTCAGGCCATCACACATGGATTTCATCGGATCGGACAGTTCATCGTAGGCGGCGTAGAGGCTGGTCCATAGTGTATCGCCGCCGGTGTCCGGACATTCGACCATGTGTAATATGGACATCAGCGCTGGTTGTTCCTGGAATGTCAGGTCGGTATGCCATTCATCTGCGACCCCTCCTTCACTTGCCTGTAGCTGGAATAACTCGGGAGGAAGGCCAGTGTCACTGCTTAAGTTCGGGTGTCCTTCAAGATCGCCGAAATGCCTGCCAAAACTGATATGGGCTTCGGCTGTAGGAGATTGATCAGGCAGAAAGATCACCATGTGTTCAAGTAGTATTGACTTGATCGCTTCGATGTCTTCAGGAGAGGCATTGCTGATATCAGGCCCGTGAACTTCTGCACCCAAGGCACCCGCAAGCCGTCGTACTTGCCAATGGTCAGGAATATCACTCATGAAGTTGCCTCTTTTTTCATGTCGTTAGGATAAGGAATTTGGGCTTCAGGTGCCATTGAAGGTCGTGCGGAAAGCGACAAGAGTAGCTGCCATGGCAACATTAATAGATTCAACCCCCGACTCAAGGGGGATGCAGGCGAGTTCGTCGCAGAGTGCCAGAACGGGTTCGCTGATGCCTGTTGTTTCATTACCAAGCACAAAGACGATTTTTTCATTAGCATTCCCGATATCGCTCAGCGAGCGGTCCACGCCGCCCGACAGTCCAATGACTTGATACCCCTTCGATCGAAGAGACTTGAGCCCGGATTCAATCGTCGGGCAATGGTAGATGCTCGATTTGATCAGTGTGCCGGCGCTTGCCTTGTGCACCAGGGGGTCAATTTTCGCGCAACCCTTCCTGGGAAGCAGTAACCCGTCCATTGGTGATGCCGCAACGGAGCGGATAATCATCCCCAGGTTCTGGGGATTGGTAATCCCGTCCAGTGCCAGTATCTGGCCCGCGCTAGCAATGATCTGGTCCACAGACTGGTACTTTGGAGGAGAGATGTCGATAGCGACGCCCTGATCCTGCCGAGCATTTTTAGAGATGCGTGAGAGGGCTTCCTTGGGATGAGTAACTATTGTTATATTTCTTTTGTCGGCGAGTTTCCTGATTTGGGTGATCGTGTCGCCCCGCTGATTCGACTCAGAAAGGTGTAGCCTAAAAATACTGGAATCAGGGTCCAATAGTATTTCCAATACAGGTTTGCGCCCGTAGAGCGTTATCATACTATCGAACATCTTTTTTTTGTCTTCGTAGTCGGTCACAAAAATCGTCTGGAACAGGGAAAGACAGCAGTTTAACGCACGGGCAGGAACGAATGACGATTAAAGTCTTTACCGCAAAAAAAATTATTACGATGAATCCCTCCTGGCCAGATGGAACGGCCGTAGCTGTGCGAGATGGGCGCATACTCGAAGTAGGTTCTATGGAAAGTCTGGGCCCCTGGCTGGCGCGTGATGAACACGAGATCGTCGATTTTGGTGATGCGGTTATCTTACCGGGTCTGATTGACCCGCATCTACATCCTGTCATGGCGGCTGTTCTGCTACCCATGCATTTTGTCACGGCGCTCGAATGGGATCTGCCCTGGCAAACGGTTCCGGCTTGTCCTGACCAGGAGAGTTATCGGCAAAAAATTGCCGAGCTGGAAGCAGCGATGGAGGGTGATGAACCTTTTTTCACCTGGGGTTACCACGCTTCCTGGCATGGTGATATAAGCCGCGAGCTCCTGGATGAAATATCAAGTACGCGACCGATGGTGGTGTGGCATCGATCGTTCCACGAAGTTTACCTGAATTCCGCAATGCTTGAATTGCTTGAGATTACGCTCGATAGCGTTGGCACAAGACAACAGATCGATTTCGAGCGTGGCCATTTTTATGAAGTCGGTCTGGGATATGCCATCCAAAAACTTAACCGATTTATTATGTCAGACGAATGGATCCGGGCGGGCTTGAGCAGACTGAAGCAGATTGTACATTTAGGCGGACACACGACTGTTGGAGACCTAGCTGTTGGTTTGTTTGATTACGAGCTCGAAAGAGCGCTCTCTGTCAGTATTCTTGACCAGCCTAATGTACCCTTCAGAGTGTTAGGCGTGCCTCATGCGGCAACTACATCCCGGCTGAAAGGTGGGCACAAAGAGGTAGTCGCGCATATCAATGAGCTTCAGGGGAGTGATACGTCGCGGATTAGGCACGGCAAGCACATCAAAGTATTCACTGACGGTGCTTTCTTCTCGGAACTGGCGATGCTGCAGGCGCCAGGTTATCTCGATGGCCACCATGGTGAATGGCTGATGACACCGGAGGAGTTTGAAGTCACTGTTCGTGAATACTGGCAGGCTGAGTTCGCGATTCATGTCCATTGTACCGGTGACCTTGGGCTGGAGCTGGCTATTGATACGTTGGAGAACATGCAACGGGAGAAACCCAGGTTCAACCATGGCTATACCATCGAACATTTCGGTTTTTCCAACCCTGAACAGGTAGCCCGACTTGGCAAGCTGGGTGCGATGATTTCTGCGAACGTTTATTACCTGTTTGAGCTGAGCGAACAGTATGCAACACAGAGTGTCGGCTTTGAGCGCGCCTACACGATGTCCAGGCTTGGGACTTCAGTAGCGCATGATATCCCTGTTGCTCTGCACTCGGATTTTCCCATGGCGCCAGCGACACCGCTAAAAAATGCATGGATAGCCTGTAGCCGTCAGAATGCGGCGGGTAACATTGCGGGTATCGAAGAGTCAGTTTCGGTGGTGGACGCGCTGCGTGCCATTACGATTGATGCGGCAACGGTTCTTGGTATGCAGGATGAGGTCGGGAGTATTCGTGCCGGTAAGATCGCGGATTTCACCGTGATAGATCGTGATCCTATTGAAGACGGCGAGGATGCGCTTCGGGAGGCGAATGTCATTGCCACGGTGTTCGAGGGTGAGCTTTTTATGCTCGACTAATTCGCCCTTGAATTCCACGAATAGTTGTCGGGTCATACTGCAGAAGTGGCGACGTCACTGAATTGGGCGTCCCCTGAGGCGCGATCTTTTGGGGCGAAGGTTTTTGAGTGTAAGGAGCGACCTGACCCCGCGAGCGGGATCAGGTAAACCCGTTGTTACGCTAATAGCTCATCGAGCTGCTCTGCGATTTGCTCTGGCGTCACCATCGGTTCAAATCGTGCGAGAACCTTGCCATCCTTGCCGACCAGGAACTTGGTGAAATTCCAGCCGATATCCGGATTGCCGTCAGGATTGGCTTTCTCTGACTTAAGTATGTTGTATAAGTCGCAGGCGCCATCTCCGTTCACTTCGACTTTGGAGAACAACTGGAAATTGCAGTTGTACTTACTTTTTGCGAACTCAAGAATTTCTTCGTCGCTACCTGGCTCCTGCGCGCCGAACTGGTTGCAGGGGAAGCCAAGGACTTTTAGATCGTCTCGATCGTTTTCTAATGCACACAGACCTGTGTACTGTCCTGTGAGGCCTCACTGGCTGGCGAGGTTTATCACCAGCATTGCCTGATCACGATAGTCTGAAAACGAAACAGACTCTCCTGTGATGGCGTTCATTTCTAGGTTGTAGATATCAGACATGTCGTCTCCGTTAGATGTGGGTCAATTGTTGCTCATGAAAATATACCATGCAGATACCAGCGAGAGTTATCCAAATGTTGGTAAATCCAGTACAGAGACCCTGTTTGGTGTTTTGCGATGTAATAATCCCGTGCGACTGCATTATTGTCCCACCAGCCGAAATCGATACGCTCCGGGCCCTGCAAGAGTTCCAGCTTGCCAGACATGCAGGGATTGCCGGCCTCTGTGGATAGAGCCTTCGGGGTTGGCAGCAGGTAAAGTGGCCGTGCATTACTGTCCTTAGCTTTGCCCTGCCAGTAATCTTTTGCGGCAAGTGTGACAGGTTTCCAGGCTCGTTCAGGTCGGTGGTCGTTGGCCAGGGATAGACCGAAGCAGGCTTGGGGGCCTAGTCTGGCCGTCATCATGTTGACCAACCTGACTGATTTTGCTTCTTCAGCCTTGCTGTGCATCCGGCCATCTTTTTGCTTAAAGTGGGTTCCATGAAACAGGTCGCCGGAATTAGTCTCTGGTTCAAAAAAGTTCCTTGCTGCGATGCTGATGTTATCGACTTCTGGCATGTCGTTAACTTTTTCGAGTTGTAGCTGGCTAAGCATCAGGAACATTTGTGCATCATTATCCGGGTTGGCCAGAAAGACAGAGAATTCCCTGGAATGGTGGGCCCGATGTGAAAGTTTGACAGTAAACTGGTTTGTCGTCAGTTGACGTTTTATCAGGAATTCCTGGAGTTCACCTAACAGACGCTTCAGTGGAAATGCCAATGATTCCAGGTTCGTGACATCTGCCAGGAATGTAATGTCGCTCCGGAACCTTGGCGTGCTATCTATATATTTTTGAGGGTCAGGCTTCTCACCAGTCAGCCTTTGTAGATAATCAGTAAAGAACACGCCAAACCTTCGATTCAAACCGTCCATGGGTAACTCAAACAGTTGCTTGCAATGACTAATACCCATTTGGTGCAAGGTATCCTTGATGTTCTCCTCAATTCGCAGGTAATGGACCGGCACTGGCTCCAGTGATTGAACGATCTCTGGTCCGGCAGAGACTTCAGGCAGGCCTGCTTCTGCAAATAGAAGGGCAGAGAGGGGTGTGCTATTGATGCCCATCAAGACCTCAAAGTCGAGGCTGCCCAGGCCCTCTCTGATAAGTGTTTTCAGGTTATCGATCCCTTTGAATAGTTTCAAACAACCTGAAATATCAAGCAGCAGGCTATGCGGAGGTTTGATCGAAACATTGGGTGTGAACTGGTAGGCCCACTGTGCGAGATGAGTCAGCTTTTCTAATTCCTTGTCTTCTTCGCGCTCGAAACTGACGACATCTTCGCTGATGGTATAAGCCGTATTCATGCTACTGCCGATCCGTATGCCGATTCCCTCTGATTGATGGTTCATGGCGACGACCCTCTGCCGGATCGTTACCACAACAGGCTTGGCAACCTGGTGGCGAGCGAATACCTCAACGGGTAGTTGGGGAAAGTGCAGACATATCCATTGATTACTCATGTCTACTGATATTCACGAAGTGTCTGGATGGCGGGTTTTGGAGGGCTGTCAAATGGCTGTTTTTCCTGGGTTGTCGAAATGTTCTGGTCGACAACCATCTCGCTGAAATCCGGCATAGGACGAAGCAACTGGTCATTGAATGCGATCGTAAATTCCTCGCTTTCCCATCGCCCCCGGCGTTTTAGTATCTTCACGGCAATAGCGCTGTTGTCTTTAGCTGGTGAATAGCCAGAAAGAGGTCTAAGTCTGAGCCGCAACTCCGCAGGTGATGCATTTTTTGAAGACTCCTCGGACCGGAACAGTATTCCCCATGAGTATCCATCTTTGCTGGCCAGCTGCAGGCGTCGAATCTGTTTTTCATGAATTTTGCCGGGCCAGGCAATAACGGCACTGCAGCTTTGGGATGCTAGTGCCTTTTCCAACACCCAGAGATAATCCTTGGGGGCCCTTGGCTGGCTAACGATAACCCGGGTGAGGTCAATGCCTGCCTGGGCTAGTGCAGGTGGGTAGGGGATATAGGGCGGGCTGACAAATAGCACCCATCGATTCTGCTCATGAGTCATTCGAGCGAGCGCGGGGGCCAGCAGCCTAAGTTCGCCAATACCTGCCCGGTTGTGCAGGAACTCTGTTACGCCATCGACCGGCCATCCTGCACCAGGTAGTTCCTGATCGAGGTTGGTGAAGCCCGTACTGCAATGCTGTTTGTAATCCGCATTTATACTTGATGCGCGCCACAGGCCTGTTTTTTCAAGCAGACCGTTGAGCGGGTCATCAGAAGCTAAAGCCGGTCTAGTTATCGGTTTTTTGTTTAACGCTGTTTTATTTAAAGCGATTTTATCTAAAGATAGTTTGTCTAAAGCGTTGGGGGGAGCTTCTCCCATAATATGTATCCAGCAAAATATGCTGTATATATATACAGTAGTTTAAAAGCGGGGGCAAGCCTGTGTTGTTGCAAGAAAGCCGCGCAGGAAAGCCGCTGATGCTATTTCGCGTGAAGGACCACGGGCATTTCGACAATCCCGCGGACAAAATTTGATTTTAGGCGCACCACCGGGCCTGTGATCTCAACCTTTTCAAATCGTTTTACGATTTCTTCCCACACAAGTCTTAATTGCATTTCGGCAAGCCGATTGCCCATACACCGATGTATACCAAAGCCGAACGAGACGTGATTGCGTGCGCCTGGCCTGTCGATAATAAAGTCGTCGGGTCGATCAATTTTGGTTGAGTCCCGATTACCAGAGACATACCACATGACGACTTTGTCTCCTTCACGAATCTGTTGTCCACCCAGCATGACATCCTTGGTGGCTGTTCGGCGCATATGCATCAGCGGTGTCTGGTATCGAATAATTTCGGAAACCATATTGGGGATCAGGCTGGCATCATTTTTTAGTTTTTGATATTCGGATGGGTTGTCGTTCAGCATCAGAATGCCGCCGGATATTGAGTTCCTGGTGGTGTCGTTACCACCGACAATAAGCAGTATCAGATTGCCGAGGAACTCCATAGGATCCATTTTTTGGAACGATGGGGAATGTGCCATCAGTGTAATAAAGTCGAGTTTCCCTTCGGGGGGATTGTTAGCACGTTCCTGCCAGATTTCTGTGAAAGCCTCAAGGCACTCCATCAAGGCGGCCTGCCGCTCTTCCGCGGATACGCTGTCATCTCCCGCGAGTTCTTCGCTTGATGTCGCCATATCTGACCAGAAAGTGAGTTTTCGTCGATCCTCAAACGGGAAATCAAACAAGGTCGCCAGCATCTGAGTGGTCAGTTCGATAGAGACCCGGTCGACCCAGTCAAACTCTTCACCGATAGGTAACTCATCCATGATCTCGGCGATACGTTCTCGAATAATAGGTTCGAGTTGTGACAGGTTCTGGGGTGAAACGGCAGGCGTGACGGCTTTTCGCTGGTTGTCATGAGTTGGCGGGTCAACCGCAATAAACTGCTTCACCGTGAAGTTGGGGTCCTGATCGCCGATCACAATGGTGGGATAGGACGAAAAAGTTTCGTGATCTTTTTCAACAGTCATGATGTCGTCGTAGCGAGTCACGGACCAGTAGGGACCGAAGAGGCTGTCTTTACAGAAGTGAACTGGCGCCTCGTTGCGCAGTCGTTCAAACAAGGGCCAGTGGTTGTCCGCCTCATAGAGCGATGGATTGGCAACGTCGATGTCATCCAGTGGGATAGCGTAAGGATCTTGCTGCAGGACAGAACTCATTGTTGAATCTCCTTTGTTTTAAAGCTCTTCTTTGTTTTAAAGCCCTTCTTTGTTTTAAAGCAATAGTCGCATCAAACTAACGCAAGAGGTTAAGGATGCACTCACTTTCTGGCCGTGCATGAATAACTTAACGAACTGTGTTGCCAGAATATAGAGCAAGCGAGGCTAATTTCACACTGGTTTAGGCGACCCGGTTCAATCCATCCGGTTCAGGTATTCGAGTGGCCGGGTACTCAGTGCTTTAGTTTTACCAGGATGGCGCCACCGTTGCCGCGTTCAATTTCCTGATGAACAATAACCCCTCGCCGTTCAAGGTCCCCTAGAGACATCATGGCTTCTTCCCTGATAACGCCTGAACCGACAATAAACCTGATGTATTGTGCTACGCCACGATTTTCTGCTTCAACCAGGCCGTGCATTCTTTTAAGTGCTTCGTGCACACGCTCGCCATTATGTGCGATATCCACAGTGACGGTGGAACCATCAGTCTGTTCATCAAGGTGATTGTCACACTTTGGGCAGCGGCGCGCTCCGCTATTGATGCGCATACCGCAATTGAGGCAGGTCTGTATTTTCATCTAGGTATTTACTTCCAACCCTGGATCCACTGATCCTGGTTTTTCAGCTCCTGCCATTGGATGGGAACTATCCGTTTGGACATTACCGATTCGATCATGCAGGCCGTTACAGCGCCTTCGTCGTCAAACTCGATTTCGGTCACGATGAAATGCTTTTCCTTTCGGGCAGGTTTAACCGCTGTCCATTTGCTGTTCATTAACTTCCTGGGGTTGATTGGGTTGGTAGGCATAGTGGTTATAGTATTCGCAGAATTGTTAGCACATTCGTTTCTTTTTTAGGGTGCTGATTGCTCACTTGTTTATATCAATTCGGGTAACAAATTGCCGGATTGTTTTAACAAGCTGGCTTGGCCTTTCGGCAAGTATGGCATGTGAGGCACTTTTGATTTCCACAAAGTCAGCGCCCGGTATTTTCTTTGCGTACTGTTTTGCGGTCTTCGGGCGAGCCTCGTCGTGTTCTCCGCAGATGAACAGGGTAGGGCAGTCAATTTTTTCCAACTGGCTTACTTTGTTGTAGTTCTTGAGGCTGCCGGTGGCGCTGAATTCAGATGCACCCCACATGTATTTGTAGACCTGGTTGCCATGTGAATTTTTAATCAGTGCGCCACGTTTTGACTTTGCCTTGTTTCTGCAAACATGCCTGTCGTAGTAAAGTTTCATGGCATCCTGGTAAACCTTCGAATCAGTAGCGCCTATTTCGTGGCAATAGCGGATAATTTTTCTTTCCTTCGCCGGGAGTTTCGCGATGAGGTGGTTAGCGTCGCGTTGCCAGTCTGAGGCTGAAAACATGGGGGACTGAAAAACCAACGACGCAATGTTGTGTCGATTTCGCCCTTTCAGATAATACTCAAGTGCCAGTGTTGTTCCCCAGGAGCCACCGAACAGGTGGAATTGTTTAAAACCAAGATGTTCAACAAGCAGTTCAAGTTCACGCACAAAGGTCTGCACTTTCCAGAGTTTCTTTTCGGTGGCGCTACTGCGACCTCCACCGATCTGGTCATAGATGACGACCTGGCGATTATCTGCAAGCCTGAATAGATCGATCATGAAGCGGGAGTGCCCGCCGGGTCCGCCATGCAGACAAATAATGGGCAGACCACCGGACCGTTTTGATCCCCTGAGCTGGTAGAACGTTTGGCCGAATTGATGTTTGAGGTAAGGCATAAGTGGCGCTGCAGGGTGACTCTCTAAAGGGTGACTGGGATTGTCTGTGCCTCTTTGACTTCTTCCATTACTACATAAGTGCGTGAGCCACTGACACCGGGCAATGTTAGCAGGGTTTCTCCCAGTAGTTGCCGGTAAGCAGCCATGTTGGCAACGCGTGCTTTGATCAGGTAGTCAAAATTACCGGATACCAGATGGCATTCGAGTACCTGTGGAAGTGCGACGATAGCCTGGCTGAACTCTTCGAATACATCAGGCGATGTTCTGATGAGGTTGATCTCTACAAAGACAAGCAGTTCCAGCTGTAGCAGCCTGGGGTTGAGTTTCGCACCGTAGGATTCGATGTAGCCCAGTCGCTCCAGGGTCTTTACCCGCTCTGAGCAAGGTGTTGCGCTCAGACCTACCTTGTCCGCCAGTTCGGTATTGGTGATTCTGCCATTGGCCTGCAGCAGTTGCAGAATCTTCACGTCAATACGGTCCAGGGTTTTACCCTGTACATCTTCAAATTTATTCATAAAAACACCTGTATGTAGCTATATATATAAATTATTACCTAGCTATTAGCCTAATTAAAGTGAGAAACACTATAAATTCGAAAATATACTAAAGAAAAGTCATGTGAGGTACCCGGATGTTGGTTGGTGTCCCTAAGGAAATTAAGAATCATGAATACCGCGTTGGTTTGCTGCCGGCGGGCGTTCGTGAACTCATTCATCATGGTCACCAGGTTTTGGTTGAGTCTGATGCAGGCCACGCGATTGGATTTGATAACGCGAGTTATGCAGCTATCGGTGCAGAAATAGTCGCAACACCGCAGGAGATTTTCCTTCGAGCTGACCTTGTGGTCAAAGTGAAAGAACCCCAGGAAGTTGAACGTCAGCAATTGCGCGAATCGCAAACATTGTTTACCTATCTGCACCTGGCGCCGGATCTGCCACAAACCCAAGGCCTGCTGGATAGTGGTGCAACCTGTATCGCCTACGAAACGGTCACTGATGCTCAGGGCCGATTACCTTTACTGGCGCCAATGTCCGAAGTTGCCGGACGAATGTCCGTCCAGGCAGGGGCCTTGTGCCTTGAAAAATCCCACGGTGGTAGCGGAATTCTCTTAGGTGGTGTTCCTGGCACACACCAGGGGCGAGTTGTCATCCTTGGCGGTGGTGTTGTAGGGCAAAACGCTGCGCAGATGGCTGTTGGTCTGGGTGCCAGCGTTACAATTATTGATAAATCCCTGGATGTTCTGCGTCATCTGGATGCTCGGTTTGGCCACCAGGTACAGACGTTGTATGCGACACAGGATGCGATTATTGAAGAAACGCTGGCGGCAGACCTGGTTATCGGCGCAGCCCTTGTGCCCGGGGCTTCGGCACCAAAACTGGTCACCCGTGAGATGGTTTCGCAAATGAAAAAGGGCTCGGTTTTGGTTGATGTTGCGATTGATCAGGGTGGATGCTTTGAAACGTCGAAACCAACGACTCACGCTGCGCCAACTTATATTGTCGATGGCGTTGTCCATTATTGTGTTGCGAATATGCCTGGAGCAGTTGCAAGAACTTCAGCAGCTGCACTGAACAACGCAACCTTGCCATTTGTTTTGCAACTGGCTGACAAGGGTGCAGAAGCAGCGATGCGGGAAGATCCACACCTACTTCATGGATTGAATGTATACCAGGGAAAGGTCACCAACCTGCAGGTCAGCGAGGCTCATGGTATGGCGTATTCAGCGCCCGAGAATATCATCGCTGCCTAGTCGCAATAAAGTCGATTGAGGTTGGCGAGTTCACCCGGATCCAGGTCTTCGTTCTTTAGGTTGATGCATTTTGTACCCAAAGTCCTTAGGGCGTACCTGGGTTAAGAAAAGAGAGCGTGTGATTAAGGCTGGGGCCCTCTAGGTCGATGGCATTGTTCACCGCAAAGCGCAGATGCTCTCCCCAGAATACCGCCGCATCCATCTGTATCCTAAATGCATTACCGCCCGACTTACTAACGACGCCGATCAACATCGACGCGGTATCTTCCGTTTCTAATCCGGATTTACGCAGCTTAAGTAGGGTATCGATCATGTTACCCATAGCGATGACGCCATGTGATGCTTTCAATTGTCTATCGCCGTCCATACAACTTGGGCAGCGCCTCTTGTAGCTCGTTGTCATTAGTCTCGTTCCTGACAGGCGTGCCGAGAAGGTGATCCAGCTGGAGAAGATGAACGTAGAACTGCTAAATACCTAAATACCTAAACACGTGAACAATGATGGCGGGTCGCTCCAGATGCTAAACAACTATCCAAACTTGAAGAAAGCCGCGTATCGGAGCGGAATTGCGATGATACTTGTCGGGGTGTTGTTGAGTCTTGGGGCGGTCTTGTTAACGCAATTCGGCGTTGGCGTGCAAGAGGTTCAGTGGCTTCCGGGTGAGTCACTAGTGCACACGTTCGTCCGGTTTTTGGTGCTCGGTTGCATGCTTTGTGCACTCGGTAGCTCCGACTAATTTTAAAATTTTTGGAGAAGCAGAATGATTAAACAGTCCGACATATTTTTCCTATTGGCCGTGTCCATATCCTTTGGGTTGTCAGCCTATCTTTGGTTCTCAGGGCAGAGAGAAGAAGGGGTGTTCACTGCCTTGTGGGTGCCTTCAATTCTTTGCTTTGGTATCTATTTCAAGTTGATAGCGCTCAAGGGGTCTAAATAATGAGCACAGACACGATTTTCATGTTCGCTATTTTGGTGTACGTCTTGATGGCCGCAGGGATGCTATTCACGATGCGGGAGTTCAACCGGATAACCGAGGAACCCTCAATTAGAAAAAGTGGAACGCCCGAACCTCCTGAATAGCCGGCAGAGAAGGTATTGACGTCGCAGGCCGTTCTCGTAAACAGGACATAACACGGCCAGCAATGGCAACGTGATGATGACTTGAAGACAACTTGTGATGATGGGACTACTCAAATTGTTTTGAGCCCCATGGCGTTTTTAGCGCGGCTCGCAGCGCTGGTGCCGAAACCGCGGGTAAACTGACGGCGACGCCCAGTTAAGACTTCACGGTGTATTTTCCTCTCGGAGCAAGTTAAGAGCACGCCTTTTCAAATCAAATTGAGCAGGGCGATATCTGTTGCGGCAATGCGTAACGCCGCCAGGTAGTTCATTGTCGCTATCGAAGATCCCGATGGGTCGGTCCGTTGGTTCATCAAAGCCCAACAGGTTTTCACCGGCAGTTTCCGTCAAACGCCTATTTCAGGGACAGACTTACTTGGCTGCCGACACAAAAATCGGGCCGAATTCTGCTTATACTCTCTGGCTCAGTTTGCCTCGGATTATCGACAGGGTTTTGACGCGTGCAGAGTGTCAAGTGTTGGAGCGAAGGGGGTAGAGAAAGAGCTCCGTTTTTTACACTTCTGGTATCGGTGGTTGCGCCAGCGCCAGAATGGAACAAGACGATCAACATTCGCTTAGGATGCCCGTATGTGCCGATCTGGAATATCTGTACACTCCTAGGTTACACAAATTGAGATTAATTGGAGTTGTACATGGCTGATTTTGGATTGCTGATGTTTCCCGCGGATTACGCCATCTCGCCGCAAAATCTGGCACAGGCAGCCGAGGCGCATGGTTTTGAGTCTTTGTTCTTCCCCGAGCACACGCATATACCGGTGAGCCGAAAGTCGCCTTGGCCTGGTGGCAGCGATTTGCCAAAAGAATACTGGCATTGCCATGATCCGTTTGTCGCGCTGACCGCTGCGGCAACCGTCACGAAGGACCTGAAGGTGGGTACGGGTATCGCGCTGATCACCGAGCGAGACCCGATCGTGATGGCCAAGCAGGCAGCAACGCTGGACTTCCTGAGCGAAGGTAGGTTGATCCTGGGCATCGGTGCCGGATGGAACGCTGAAGAAATGGAAAATCACGGCACTGCGTTTGATAACCGTTGGAAGTTATTGCGTGAACGGATTATGGCCATGAAGACGATCTGGAACCAGGAGGAACCGGAATTTCACGGTCAGTTTGTCGACTTCGATCCGATCTGGTCGTATCCCAAACCCGCACAGTCAGGGGGGCCGCCCATTCTGATGGGGGCATCTTCAAAATATACCTATAAGCGTATTGCGGAATACTGTGATGGATGGTTTCCCATCTATCAGGATCAGGCTCGTGCGTCAGCCAGCGGAGCACTGGACTATGCCGAGGGGATGAAACGTATTCATGAGGCATGGGCTGAGGCTGGCCGCGAAGGTAAGCCGCAGTTCAGCATTTTTGGTGTTGGCCCCAATCCCGAAGCAACCGAATATTTGATGGAAATTGGCTTTGACCGCATCATTTACGCACTGCCGCCTGCGGATGCTGAGACGGTTTTACCGCTAATTCAAAATTATGCCAGACTTAAAGAGCAGTTCAGCCGCTGACGCTCGGCGAGGCACTGAGAATCTTCTTCTCCGCAAACCGGGCTATCCCGCGCAGGTTGCGTTCTGGCGGGATTAATTACTCAGCCGAACCTTGTATCTACGACCTGCTGCCTGTGTGATCACAGCAGCGGGTACTACCGCAAGCTTAGGATGAAGCTTCGTAACACGAGAAATTAAAGGACGTTTCTCCATTGACGAAGTTCAGATTCAGCAACCGAAGTCCTGTCTCCGCCCCGTCGATCTCCAACCTAGCCTCGCTATCCACGCGTCACCTGCTGAAGCAGATAATTGATCCCAATTGCACCAGACCTGAGCCGTAGCAGGTAGTGCGACTATGCACAGTGCATTAGGCTTAGCCTTCTCAATCCGGGCCGATCTCTTTGGCGTATTCAGCACTCTATATATCGTTGCGCCGTTGTAGATTTATGTAAGAAGGTGTCACATTTTTCAGTGTCACACGAGTTTATAGGTTACGCAGAGCTCACTAATAATGGCCACACGTTTTTGTGCCAGTTTATTGAATTGTTTCGAGGGGTCAAAGACCGCTTAATACGGACGCTATCTCAAAGCGGGTTTGTCGCCTAAACGATAAATCCCTCATCAATAAGCGGCATCTTGTGCACGCGCTTGCCACTAGCCGCAAAGATAGCATTGGCAACGGCCGGCGCCAGAGGTGGTAGCCCTGGCTCGCCCAACCCGGTCGGGTCGTAATCACTTTCGATAAAGTGTACGTCGACTTCAGGTGCTTGATGAATCCGAAGAACAGGATATTGGTCAAGGTTTGTCTGCTCAACACGCCCGTTTTCCATAGTGATTTTTTGTCCAGCCATTGCGCTGAACCCATCAATAATGGAGCCCTGAACTTGCGACACGGCGCCGCTTCTATTAATGATAGGCCCAACATCTACCGCTGCAGTCACTTTGTGCAACCTGACTTCACCACTTTTTGAAACACTCACCTCAGCTAATTCCGCTACGTGGGCGGCATGACAGAAGTAGAAAGAAAAGCCCAGGCCTCGACCTTCTGGCATTTCTCTCCCCCAGCCACCTTTCTCTGCGGCGAGTTTGATCACGCCGACTGCACGCTCTGTATTCATTGAGCGCCAATTACCATCATCTATCCAACGAGGTTCGCCCATCATCTCGATCAGCAGTTCAACGTGATCTCGGTTTCCTGCCGTCGCTAGCTCATGGATAAATGCCTGTGAGACAAAGGCATGGGTGTTCGAGTAGGGTGCGCGCCAAGGTCCAACGGGCGTATCCATTCGATAATTCGTTGAAGATCCACGGACGTTACCCATGGTGGAAAAAGGAAACGCGGCAGGGTTTGGACCATTAAAAGGGGAAGGCTGACCACCAGATTCAACACCGATCGCATGTTCTTCTATTGCGAGGACCTTACCCTTTGGGTCAACAGCGCCCCGAATTCGATTAAAACCGCCCTGTCTTAAGAAGTCGTAGCGAATGTTGTCTTCGCGCGTCCAGGTCAACTTGACGGGCTTCCCCGACCTTTGGGACAGTTCTATGGCTTCAATGACAGACTCGTCACTGGTACGACGACCAAAGCTTCCACCCATTCGTTTTATGTGGATGGTCAGCTGATCTTTTTCTAGCCCGTACCTGTCTAACGCCATTTTTTGAAAGCGAGGACCACTTTGCGTGGGTAGCCAAACTTCCAGATGATCTTTCCCATCAGCGCCACGTCTAAAATGCGCTGTGCAATTCATGGGCTCAAGGCACATGTGGGTTAGGTAGGGATATTCATACAAGCTGTCCAAGACCGTATTGTTGGGGTCGCTAAATGCTGCCTCTACATCGCCATTATCAATACTGACTTCTTGGCCTGTGTTGCCTACGCCATCGGCAAAAGCAACGAATGACGACCAACTGTCTTTGGAAGCACCGGACTCATCCCATTGTATTCTTAACGCTCGACGAGCCTTGAAAACAGACCAGGTATCCGTGCCAACAATACCGACACCATCCATGAGCTCTTTAACGTTGCCGTTGCCTTTGACGATCCACGCATCGATGATCCCTGGTAGCTTTTTGATGTCATCAATATTTGCATTAATGATTTGACCGCCAACGGCTGGACATTTCTCATAACTGCCGTACAGCATATCCTGAACCTGGGTATCAATGCCGAAATCGCCGATGCCAGTGACTATTTCTAGAGAGTCGACCTGACTCACCGATGTACCAAGAATCCGATAGTCTTCGCGCGCTTTGAACACTAAGTCATCTTTGTTTGGAATAGGTTGCTGGTAGGCTAGCCCCGCCAACTCTGCAAAGGTACGTGAGTCTTCACTGCCTATGTGCACTACGCGGCTGTCGATCGCCCTGAGTTCGCTCTTTGGCCTTTCCATTGCGATCGCTGCAGCACTCAAGAACATATCTGCTGCGGAAGCACCCATCTCACGCATTAGGTTCCAGTTCAGATAAAGGGTAAATGAGCCGCCGGTCCACTGCTGACCATAGCGTTCTGTGTCTATTTCCGGTGTCTGCTTGACAATGACATCATCCCAGTTGGCACCCATTTCTTCGGCAACGATCATCGGCAATGATGTTTTAATGCCTTGGCCCATCTCGGGACTACCAGAAAAGATAATGATCTTGCCATCGCCCCTCACCTGCACATAAGCGTTCAGCTCTGCCGAACCGACCAGGCTAACCCCTTCAGCAAGCCCGATTGAGGGTAGTCCCAAGGCGAAACCACCGCCGACAATGGAACTGGCTTTCATAAAGGCGCGGCGCGTTAGCGTAGCGTTCATGACTGCACCTCCTGTGCAGCATTGTAAAAACCGGCAGCGGTATGAATCGCTTTCCTGATTCTAATGTAGGTGCCACAACGACAATAATTACCCGACATGGCTTTATCAATATCACCATCAGTTGGTTTTGGGTTACTTTCGAGCAAGGCTGCGGCGGACATAATCTGTCCTGCCTGACAGTACCCACATTGCGCGACATCCTGGTCAATCCAAACCTGCTGTAAAACGTGGAGGTGATTGTTCGTCGCCAGGCCCTCGATCGTGGTAATCCGTTGATCTGCGACGCTACTCACTGGCGTTACACAGCTGCGCACCGGCGACCCATTTACGTGTACGGTGCACGCGCCGCACTGACCGATGCCGCAACCAAACTTGCTCCCGGTGAGACCTGCTTTGTCGCGAAGCGCCCATAGCAATGGCATATCGGCTTCCGCCTGAATGGTGGTCTGCTGTTTGTTAATTTCTAGCGTATAACGCGGCATCTTTTCCCTCGTGCTAATTGTGGCGACTGATATGAGAAACCATCGTCAAGTGAAAGGTCGCATTTCTTGGCGGTGGCTGCAATAGCGGCGCTCAAATTTGAGGATCGCTATTGCTTATCTATTACTGTGGCTCACGCCCTCCATGTCGGGAAGTTTGCTTGCCGGCCGCAACAATCAAGTGCTCTAACTTCTCAACGAAGGCAACGCGCGAATACCGGTTTCGGGATTTAAGCTGGAACTTGTTGTGGAACAACAATCGTAGTTCTACGTTGTCGTCCATCAAGCTCACTGTATACCCGTCCCGATCGGACAGTACCGTAATCCCATGCCAATGCATTCCCAGCGCCGTGCTGGTGCCATAGCTCATCACCGCATTGGCGGCGAGCAATGCTTTATGAGTATCGATTTTCGTATCGTTAACTTTATTCATCAAGTACATACGCGCAGGCGCCTCTCCTGGTTCATCCATTTCGCCTATTGCTGCGTATCCTGGATATGAACACCAACCGCTCTCGACAAAGGATCCTGTAGAAGTTACCAAATTTGAGCGTCTGGCCGAGCTTTGGCGGTATGTCTATCTATTGGGGGCGAGCTATTGGCGCATGATGACTGACTATTGGTTTGATTTGCCTTCGTTCGTTTTACGACTGGCTGATAAGGGTGCAGAAGCTGCGATGTAGTTAGATCCAGACCTATTGCATGGCTTGAATGTATACCAGGGAAAGGTCACCAACCTTTAGGTTAGCGAGGACCATGGTATGGCGTATTCTGCGCCCGAGAGTATTATCGCTGCCTAGTCGCAATAAAGTCGATTGAGGTTGGCGAGTTTACCCGGATCCAGGTTCTTGTCCTTTAGGGCAGGGTGACTCTGAGTATAACGATGAGCCCGAAACACGCCATTAAAGCGCCCGCCTAATCTTGGATTGGTAACGAAGAATGGGTTGATGTATTCCCATACGACTTTGTTTTGTGGCGTCACTTCAAGAAACTGCCCTTTGGATGTTTCGGTGATGAGTGTATTGCCATTGGACAGTCGGTCAACGCAGCCACCCATCACGGTGTACATGGTAAATGGCGGATTATCTGTGTACTCCCAGATCACTTTTTTTGTCTTCGGGTCTATTTCTATGGCTCTTGAATACTCAACGCCTCTTCGGTGAACACCGTTGTCGAAGATAGTCATGGTGCCCGCTGCTGTGAATTTCGCATCATGCTGGTGGCTCATCTCTCCGTCTTTAAATCTCCACTTGATCTTCCCAGAGCGAGGGTTTACCTGAATGATAGTGCTGGTTCGTCTGAAACTAATTACCCAGTCACCCCTGGGTGAAAGTGAAATGGAATTTGCGTGAGTCCATTCCCTGCGATCATCCATGACACAAATCAGATCAATCTTGGGGTCCAGTTGATCCCAGGACTTCCATTTTTGCTTTAGCGAGCCGTCAGGTTTAACTTCCAGCACGACATCGCCTAGCATCAAGTTGGGATCAACATCTTCAGCAGGGTACCCGCCCTTTATTCGCTTTGGTAAGGACTTTGGCAGCGGCTCCCACTTGAGAATAAGCGTATTGCCATTCGGGAGTCGCTGGTAATCGTGATGCATCCATGGATCTGCATATTCCCAGACAACGTTGCCCTCCCAGTCCAGTTCAAAAAGGGCTGCAGCCTGCCCATTGAGGCCTTTTTGTCCTTCTGTTTCCGGTGATGGCATCGCCATGGCGATTAGGTTTCCATTCGGCAGTAACTCGGGATTTGTGATACCGCCCTCATGTTCCCACTGATGAACAAACTGACCTTTCATATCAATAAGGAAAGCCTTGTTGTTCATCGCGTTGAACAATGTGTAACCGCGATGACTAAGTTGTGGATTGTAGTGAATGAGTCCGTTGGGGTGGTGTTCTGTCTTTGCCATCTCAAAGTGTTCCTGTTGGGTTTGGGGTGGCGGTATCCAGTTCGTCAATTTGGGCGTTGGACGGAAGTCGCCGTGCTTGTTCTTTGCGTGCCACGGTTTCAACATCTTGCATGACACGTAATATATTCCTGCCAGCTATTTTGGCGATATCTGAATCGCTGTAACCCCGTCTCAACAGCTCTATGAGCAGCGCGGGATACGTTGACACATCTTCCAGGCCAACCGGCCCTGGTGGCATACCATCATAGTCACCACCCAGCCCAATATAGTCGATGCCGATCAGACTGCGGATATGGTCGATGTGATCAGCGACATCAGCAAGCGTTGGGCGGGGCAGTGTTGATAGCTGTGCCCGATACAATTCTGCCTGCTCCTTTGGATCCTCGGTTTGGGCGTTGACCTTTTTTCGCAGATTGATCCAGGCTAGTCGAACGGTTTCGGAAACATAACTGGGGTAGAAGGTCACCATCGCGACACCGTTATTCACTTTTAAACGAAGTAGAACCTCATCAGGAATATTCCGCTCGTGAGCGGTTAACGCGAAAGCGCTGGAGTGCGAAAAGATGACAGGAGCGGATGACACATCCAGTGCGTCATTCATTGCGTTTACAGAAACGTGTGATAGGTCCACTAGCATGCCCAGGCGGTTCATCTCATGAACCACCTCCTTGCCAAACGGGGATAGTCCGCCGACCCGTTCTGCATCGGTTGCCGAATCAGCCCAGCGCAACCCTTTGGAGTGGGTGAGAGTCATGTACCTGGCACCAGCCTTGTAGAGCATCCTCAGGTTGGCTAGTGAGTTTTCTATCGCATGACCTCCTTCGATGCCCATCATTGATGCTATTTTTCCCCGCCGATGAGCGTCTATGACTTCATCGGCGGTCAGGGCCAGCTCGAGTTGATCCGGGTATGTGGTGATCATGCGGTGCACTACATCAATCTGTGTCAGGACTCGGGCGACGTCGCCGCTGGCGCCAGGGAAGGCCGCGATAGGGATATATACCGACCAGAACTGGCCACCCATCATGCCTTTGAGCATTCTGGGATGATCTGTTTGAGTTGGTTTCTTGATGGCGGACAGATCAGAGGTGAATGGCATCTGATCCAGATTGCCCTGAACCCGCATCGTATATTGCATTGGCAGGTCATTGTGGCCGTCGATCAGGGGCGTTTTCTTAAGGATGCTAGCGATTCGCTTGTTCAACGCTTTGTCCGAATATCCATCGGCGGCAAAGGTGTTTTCCATACACAGAAGACTCAGTATTAGAAAAATGCTACCCGTGTATGGGCTGTGGTGTAAAAGTTTCAAGAAGTGCACTGAGGTATCCTTGGGCGAGTCAAAGCATTATGGTAACTAGAAAGGAGGAATCATTTATGTCTGAATATGAATGCATGATACTGGAAGTTTCAGATCATATTGCCACAGTAACACTGAATCGGCCCGAGATTATGAACGCCATCAATTGGCAGGCGTACGCGGAGCTTGAGGAGATTTTTTTGAATCTTCAAAAAGATCCTGAGGTCAGGTGTATTATTCTGACAGGCGCCGGCAGGGCGTTTTGTTCCGGGGATGATGTCAAAGAGATCATGGTGCAGGGCGGTGGCAGTAAAAGGCTTAGGGACGTGCGACCGGGAACGACGCCTGCTGCAAGGGCTATTCTGGATTGTGACAGACCGATCATTGCAGCGGTCAATGGTGCGGCAGTTGGATGGGGCATGGATATGTCCCTGATGGCGGATTTCAGGATCGCATCAGAAAAAGCAAAATTTGGAGAACTGTTCGTTAAGCGGGGGCTTGTCGCCGACGTCGGCGGAATGGTTCGACTTCCTAAACTCATTGGTCCACAGCGCGCTGCAGAGTTGTTATTTACCGGTGAAGTTATCAGCGCTGAACGTGCGCTTGAACTGGGTATTGTGATGAGTGTTGTACCACATGATGATTTGCTGCACGAAGCGAGGGTACTGGCGAGCAAGATCGCAGCCAATCCACCGTTAGCCGTTCGTTATCTCAAAGAAGGCTTGCGGCGGTCTTACTACGGTGAATATGAGGACATGGGTAACTGGATAGGCCAGACACTTGGGACACTGTTCCAGACTGAGGATCACAAAGAGGGTGTTGCCAGCTTCCTTGAAAAAAGAGAACCGGTGTTCAAAGGAAAGTAAGGAGCCGGTTTCTTGTTCTGTCTGTTTATCCTGGTCAGCCATATTTGGCTCGTTGACCCTAAGGCGCGGCGGGGGTCGTAATGAACTTGCATTACCAGCCCCAGAGTGATCAGCTTCGCGCGTAGTGAAGATCCCTAATAAAACATCGATTCTTGTCATTGTTCCTGTGCTCGTGCTTGTGCTCTGGGGTTGTTCGAAGGAGCCGCCCGGGAATACGCCGCGTGCAGAATCACATCCCGAGGAATTCCTGCTGCAGGACATCTCCTGGATAGACCCTTACGCCTACATGGTGGACCTTGAACATCCTGACGCCGTGCAATACATCGCACACGAGCAGCAATATCTTGCTGAGCAGACTGAACCCTGGCGTCCGAAGCTCAAGGGAATGATGTCGGAGCTGAATGCCCAGTTATCGATAGAAAGAAAAACCACACCGATCGTTACCGGTGATTTTGAATACCATTCGGAGATCAGGAAAGGCCATCAGTATCCAGTTTACTACCGGCGTCCGAAGGCGTTGGCCGGCGACCATCAGATTGTGATTGATCTAAATGAGCTCTCCAATGGTGCTGACTACTATGCGCTGGGTGGTTTCAGTATCAGCCCGGATGAACAGACTGTCGCGTTTACAGAAGACAGAATCGGCGATGGAAACCACACATTGAGGCTTCGGGACTTTGACTCTGGTGTGGTGACGACTATCGCTGAGGGGTTAGAACCAAACGTTGCGTGGAATGGCAACGCTGTTCTCGCCGTTGAGAAAGAGACGAATTCGGTCGTTGAACATATGCCGGATGGGCAAAAAACTATCCTTTACCGGGAAACCGACCCGGCATTTTCCCTCAGTGTCAGGACTGCTCGCGATAGAAAAACGGTGATGATCATGTCTGAATCCCATCGCGCCACAGAGATCCGGATTCTGTCGCCGGGTGGTGAACTGCAACTGATTGCCCCCAGGAAAGAAGGACATCGCTATCGACTGATGATCGGTGCTGATCATATGACGGTGCTTAGCAATTATAAGCGAGCCGGGTATGCGGTTGCATTGATACAAGAGGGCGAGGTTGACCCGAGTGAGTGGCAGTTTTTTGAGCTGAACCTGCCGGGTAGTGTTGTCGACTTTGAACGTTTTGATAAGCATCTGCTGGTTCAAGTCAGAAACAGACTCAGGGATGAGCTGGTGCTAATCGAGCCCGTAACGGGATACCAGCAAAGCATCCTTTCCACTGCTGCAGGAGAAAGCTTTCGGCTGATGCAGTCTGACCATGGAGCCGCACCGGGTTTTCAATTCAGGAAACGAAGTCTTATCGAACCCGAACGTCGTTACCGAGTGGCTGTTTCTGAAAAAGTAGTCCGCGAAATTGATTCGGATTCGGCGCCGGGCAACTACCTTCGTGACCAATATCGGGTTGAAGAGCATTGGCTGTCGGCGCGTGATGGTGCCGAAGTACCGGTTACCCTTGTTTATAAAGAAGGCGCGGCCCTGGCGTCCCGCCCGCTTTATCTGACCGCATACGGAGCCTATGGGGTTTCTCTTCCAATCGCTTTTGACCCAACTCGGTTGCCGTTGCTAAATCGGGGGTTTGTACTTGGGATCGTTCACGTTAGGGGGGGTGGTGACCTAGGTGAAGCCTGGCATTTTTCGGGTCGCCAACTGAACAAAAAAAATACATTCAACGATCTTGTCGATGTCGCCAATAGGCTTGTCGAGTTGGGGATTGGTCACCCTGAAATGTTAGCCGCGCGTGGCGCGTCTGCTGGTGGGACTGTCATTGGTGTGGTCGCTAATGAAGCGCCTGCACTGTTCAAAGTATTGGTTGCCGATGTGCCATTTGTTGATGTCATCACGACTTTACTCGATCCGACATTGCCGCTAACTGAGAGCGATATATTGGAGTGGGGAAACCCAGATGTTCCGGCTGACGCGAAGTATCTGTTTGAATATTCCCCTTATCATCAGGTGCGCGCGCAGGCTTATCCTCACCTGCTCGTGCAGGCGTCGAGAAATGACGGTAGGGTAGGCACCCATGAGGCATTGAAATGGATAGCAAAAATACGCGAACGCACCACAGGTAGCGCGCTGCAGCTGATTGACATTGAGGATCATAGCGGCCATCTTGGTGCCTCTGACCAATATTTAAGACGCCGCAAACAGGCGCTTGAGTACATATTTGTTTTACGGGGCCTAGGCCTGGGGGATTAAAAATTGGAGTTAGCCCAACGCGTTCGAATTCCAGTGGCGCAGAGCATAGTCTGGAATGCCTTGAATGATCCGGCTATCCTGAAGGATTGCCTGCCTGGCTGTCAGTCTTTTGATCGTACTGGTGACGATAGTTTCGAGGTCGTACTGGTTGCTAAAGTGGGACCAGTAAAGGCAACCTTTAAAGGTGAGGTAACACTCAATGATGTTATACCTCCGGATTCCTACAGGATCAGTGGTTCAGGCAAAGGTGGCGTTGCGGGTTTTGCAAAAGGAGGTGCAGAAGTGCATCTTGAATCAATTGAGGGTTCTGCAGTAACTTTAATGTCTTATCAGGTGACGGCATCTGTGGGGGGCAAGCTGGCGCAGATTGGTTCAAGACTGGTGACGGGGGCGGCTAAAAAGATGGCCAATGATTTTTTTAAGCGCTTTGTGAGGTCCCTGTCCGGTGAGCCTTCAATGGAGGTTGAGATCGAAAACCTTGTCTTAGATAAGAATGTTTTAGATAAGAATGTCTTAGATAAAGGTGCCTCAGGTAAAGACGCAGATAAGCAGAGTTTACAAACATAACAAGGTTAGTGACTAACCCAATGAGCAGGCAAGGCAAGGAGTCATCATGTCAATCTCGGTACAGTTAAATGTCAATGGCAAGTCTGTAAAACTAGACTGCCCTGCGAATACCACGCTGGTGGACCTTATTCGGGAGCGGTTGGAACTGACCGGCACCCATGTCGGTTGTGATACCTCCCAGTGTGGAGCTTGCACGGTGCATCTTAACGGTAGGGCGGTTAAGTCTTGCACTATTCTTGCAGCGCAATGCGAGGGTGCTGAAGTGACGACGATTGAGGGTTTGGGGGACACAGACAACTTGCATCCAATGCAGGAAGCGTTTCGTGAGTGCCATGGGCTGCAGTGCGGTTTTTGCACGCCTGGCATGATCATGTCGGCGGTAGACCTGGTTCATCGAGAGCCTTCTATCAATGAACAGGTTATCAGGGAAGGGCTTGAGGGCAATATCTGTCGTTGTACGGGTTACCACAACATTGTGCTGGCCGTTGAATCCGCCGCTAAAAAGATGAGGAACTAGGCCATGGTCGAGCAGAGTATTGGGAAGTCGGTACTGCGCAAAGAAGACCTGCGTTTTATCACGGGTAATGGACGCTACACAGGCGACATTGATTTGCGCGGTCAGACTTATGGTTACTTTGTTCGTTCGCCCTACGCCCATGCGGTAGTTGGGGAGGTTGATACGTCTGAAGCACAGTCCATGCCCGGTGTCGTTGCTGTTCTTACGGGCAAGCAGGTAGCAGAAGATGAGCTTGGTGGCCTGCCTTGTGGCTGGATGATCCATTCGAAAGACGGCAGTGAAATGAAGCAACCACTGCACCCTGTGATGGCTGCCACAAAAGTAAATTATGTCGGTGAACCCGTGGCTCTGGTGGTGGCTGACAGTTTTGACGAGGCAAAGAATGCAGCTGAACATGTCTCGGTTGATTATGAAGAGCTGCCCGCCGTCGTTTCGACCGCCGCGGCACAAAGTGGTCCAGATATTTATGCAGAAGCCCCGGGGAACACCTGCTATCAGTGGGAGTTGGGTGAAAAAGCGGCGACAGACGCGGCAATAGAAGGTGCCGCACATGTCACGCGATACTCACTCACTAATAATCGACTCATCCCTAACGCGTTGGAACCAAGGGCTGCTATTGCGGACTTCAACCGTGGCACTGAAGAACTAACGCTGTATACCACGAGTCAGAACCCTCATTTGGCACGGCTTATTCTTACTGCGTTTGTGCAGATCGCACCGGAGCATAAGTTGCGTATCATCGCGCCGGATGTCGGTGGAGGTTTTGGTTCCAAGATATTTGTCTACTCTGAAGAAACCGCACTAGCTTGGGCATCAATGAAACTTGGCGTAGCGATCAAGTGGACAGCTGAACGGTCTGAATCGTTTTTAGCCGATGCACATGGCAGGGATCATGTCTCTGACGCCGAGCTAGCCATGGATGAAGAGGGTAATTTCCTGGCATTGCGCGTCAAAACCACTGCAAACATGGGTGCTTACCTGTCTACTTTTGCATCGGCGGTTCCAACGTATTTGTACGGAACATTGTTGGCAGGGCAGTACAAAACGCCAAATATCTATGTTGAGGTAGATTCTGTTTTTACCAATACCGCGCCGGTGGATGCCTATAGAGGCGCAGGCAGGCCAGAGGCGACGTTTCTTGTCGAACGAATTGTTGATCTGGCTGCAAAAGAACTCGGTGTCGATCCTGCGGAACTTCGTCGCAAAAATATGATCCAGCCAGCGGATTTTCCCTACCAGACTCCGGTTGCCCTTGAATATGATATTGGTGATTACGAGGCAAGTCTGAACAAGGCGCTGGAAATGGCAGATTATGCCGGCTTTGCCAACCGAAAAGCGGATTCAGTAGCCAATGGAAAGCTTAGGGGTATCGGGCTTAGTTGTTATATAGAAGCCTGTGGTCTAGCACCATCGGCGCTTGCAGGCGCATTGGGTGCTGGCGTTGGTTTGTGGGAGTCAGGTGAGGTTCGGGTGAATCCTACGGGCAGTGTGACCGTCCTGACAGGCACTCACAGCCATGGTCAGGGACACGAGACAACGTTTGCCCAGTTAGTCGCTAGTCGTTTTGGGATATCGGTCGATGATGTCGAAGTTGTTCACGGCGACACAGGTAAAATGGATTTTGGGTTAGGTACTTATGGTTCAAGGTCGCTCTCAGTCGGCGGTTCAGCACTGTCAGTAGCGGCAGATAAAGTAGTTGAAAAAGGCCGTAAGATCGCAGCGCACCTGCTTGAAGGCGATGTGGACAATATCGATTTCGAGGATGGCGAATTTCGTTTGAAAGAAAGCAATCGATCCAAAACATTTCAGGAAATCGCGTTTGCCGCGTATGTGCCTCACGACTATCCGATCGAGGAGCTTGAGCCTGGTCTAGCAGAAAAAGCTTTCTACGACCCGGTAAACTTCACCTATCCCGCAGGGACACACATTTGTGAAGTCGAAATTGATCCGGAAACCGGCGTCACCGAAATCACGAAGTTCACGGCAGTCGATGACTTTGGCACCATCATCAATCCAATGATTGTTGAAGGGCAGGTGCATGGTGGTGTCGCTCAGGGAATTGGGCAGGCGATGCTTGAGCAGTGTGTCTACGATGAGTCGGGTCAGTTACAGACGGGTTCATTTATGGATTACTGCATGCCTAGAGCGGATGACCTACCCAACTTTACAGTGGGTATGACAACCACGGTGTGTACTCATAATCCAGTCGGTGCAAAAGGCTGCGGTGAGGCTGGTGCAATCGGTTCGCCGCCCGCAATCATCAACGCGATAACGGACGCTGTTGGGGTGCGCGATATTAGTATGCCGGCTACGCCTGAGAAGGTATGGCGTGCAATTCAGGAGCAGAGGGCTTAACCATGTACGATTTTAATTACCATAAACCTGATTCCATTGATGAAGCAATCCAATTATTTTTGGGGGCGGAAGACGGCATCTATCTTGCCGGTGGACATACGCTGTTACCCTCGATGAAACAGCGGTTGGCTGCACCGACAGATGTCATTGACCTTGCGGGTATTGACGGTTTGTCCGGCATTGAGGATGTGGGCGCGGATATTGAGATAGGGGCGTTGACGGCGCATGACGAAGTAGCGACTTCGTCTGTTGTTCAGTCAGGGATCCCGGCGCTGGCAGAGCTTGCTTCACTTATTGGCGATGCTCAGGTACGAAATCGGGGAACCATAGGTGGTTCTGTCTCGAACAGTGATCCCGCGGCAGATTATCCGGCAGGTGTTCTGGGGCTGGGGGCTGAAATAGTCACCAACAAGCGAACTATTGCGGCGGACGATTTCTTTACTGCAATGTTCGAAACGGCATTAGAAGAGGGCGAACTGCTCACCAAAATTAAATTCCCAAAACCAGAATCCGCGGCTTACGTAAAGTTTCCAAACCCGGCATCAAGATACGCCACCGTTGGTGTCTTCATTGCCCTAACGGGGTCAGGAGTTCGCGTCGCGATCACCGGCGCAGCGCCAAGTGTTTTTCGTAGCACGGACATGGAAAAGGCGCTCAACAGCGAATTTTCAGTGGAGGCACTCGAAGGTATCACCCTGGACGCTGGTGAAATGAACAGCGATCTGCACGCCACGGCGGAATACCGTGCTCATCTTTGCACGGTGATGGCGAAGCGAGCAGTTCTCAAACTGCTTTAATCGCTTCTGGACTATTGGGCTGCTGCTTCGTTTCGAAGTTTGACCAAATGATTATAGAAGCGCTCTAGTATTTCGTAGGGCTGGCAGCCGAACACGAACAAATCCCTGCTGGAGAATGTAGGTACGCCAGTAATGCCATCTTCACAAGCCCGGTCCCAATCCGCTGTTACCTGGGATCCGAATGATCGGGTTTCGATAACTTCACGAGCAGCTTCAACATCAAGTCCTACTGAACCAGTAATATCGAGCAGGGTACCAACATCGCTAATTGTTCTGTCTTCTATAAAGTAAGCCTTAAACATGGCGTCGTGAAAAGCTTCTCCACCCTCCTGTGTATCAGCCCACGCACCCAGTTCCTGGGATACCCTGCTGTTATCCAGTCGAGTTCTTTTGTTGTAAGGCAAGCCGGCTTCTGCCATCAAGGTTCGCAGATGATCGCCGGCTGCTTTTGATTCTTCCTTGTTCCGGTTGCGGTAAAGGTCCTTCATGGGGATACCTTCCGGCGGTGTTTCAGGATGCAGCGGAAAGTGAACCCAGCGGGTGACGACGTTCTTTTCCTGCTTTAATTTTTCAATACTGACCGTACTGAGATAGCACCAGGGTCATATGTAATCTGAGTATATTTCAATCAGGATTGGGTCAGTATTGTTGGTAGCTCCTACCATTTCTAATTCTCCAATTGTGGGCAGCCAGTCTTGTGATTAACTGATGAAAGATACAGGTTCCAGACGTACATTCCTACCGGGTTTACTGTATCTCGATGTGGTTTTTTTTGTATAATTCTCCTAGAACCATTTAGTGGCCAGCCACTGGTGCCGCCAATCTTGTCAGCCTTTTCGAACATCATCACATCAGAACCGTGGCCATTGGCCGCCAAGGCAGCGGTTAAGGTCGAGGCGCCGCTACCAAGGATTACCACATCCGTTTTCATTTGATTTCTCTTGGATGATCTTCCTCAATATACACTTTCGTTAATTCAGCGACCAAGTTTTAATACCGCTTCCTTCGAACCTAATGTCCGTTGACTTAACGTCTCCTTGTGCAACGTCAAGTTCCGCTTCTGGTCGATTGCAGCGGCGATGGGATAGCTCACGGTCACTGCTACGGCGCGTAAAACGGACAGTGATCAAAGGTTAGCCTGGGTTGCATTGACCGGTTGAACTCATAACGATGCAGACAAAGTAGGCTCAACTTGCCAAATAAACATAGTCAGTGGGGTTCTTTTCGGTCATTGGTCGAAGTTGACCGGAGCTGATCGTGTTAACGTTACCGAATCTAATGGATCATAAAGTAAATGCAATCAACAGCAGAAGTGAAACTAGGCCCCGTTCTGATACGAGTTAACTGGTTCGTCGTCGCCGGTATCGTACTGACTGCTACGGGTTTCATTCGACTTGGCATCTGGCAACTCGACCGGGCCTCTGAAAAGATGGCGCTTCAGGCGGCAATGCAGCAAGAACAACAAAAAGAAGCCATCAATATAGAAGATATCATTATCACGAGGGACGGAACCATCCCTAATCTGCACGTCACACTGGCGGGAGAATACATCAACGAAAAGAGTTTTCTTTTGGTGCCACAATCTTACAACGGGCAGCTAGGGTTTGGCGTCATCACCCCATTTCGATTGCAAAACAGCAATCGAATCGTCCTGGTAGATCGTGGCTGGATAACGGTTGCCTCAGGGGCAAAACTAAATTTTGGACTCGTTGTTGGAGCTCGCCAACTCACGGCCCAAATTCATCTGCGATCCAGTTCACCCGGATCAGATGAACGACCTGATGCCAGCTCCTGGCCAGTGCAGATCCGTCGCCTGGATGTGGATGTCATCTCCAAAATTCTTGGCGAAGATATATTCCCTTACCCTGTGCGCTTGAACGAGGATCAGCCTGGTGTCTTGATTAGACACTGGACAGCTGTCACTGCTAATAGCAACGCCAATATCTCCTATGCGATTCAGTGGTTCGTCTTCGCCGCCGCTATTGTCATAGTGAGCCTGTTCACAAGTTCGAATATCGTATCTGTTCTTCGTAAAAAAGAAGATCCATAGACTGGTTACTCGTAGACTAAGTCAGGTCAGCGAAGAAATCAGAGAGACACCACTTCGCATCTGGCTATCCAGCCATGTCACACACATCTCCCATGCCAGACCTGCTTGTTCTTCACGATACATGTCAGGACGAGTGAAGTTTAGAAATGCGTGACCATCTGCCACTCGAAGAGTCGTCGTGTATTTTTGGTAGCGGGGTGTGTGAGCAACACAATCCCCTGGTTTAACCACGCTTGCGTCTATCACTCAAAAACCTTCGTTAGCGATTTCCGATAGACTGCTATCTCAATCGAGTCTTCGGGACGCAGCTAGATATGCAACCGCTGCCATACCACTACAAAGTAGTTATTTCCTACAAGGGAAGCAATTATTTTGGCTGGCAAGACCTGGGTGATAGTGGCAAAAAACCTACCGTCCAGTTTTTGATAACACAAGTCTTGCGAAGGATCTGCAAGTTCGCTGATTGTAAAGTGGCTGCCGCCAGCCGCACAGACGCAGGCGTTCACGCCAGGGGTCAGGTGGCAAAGCTTTCCATAAGTGTGGATATCCCGGCAGGAAAACTTCAGCTAGGCATGAATTCTCTTCTGCCAGATGACATCCGAATTGAGGAATGTGCTCATTGTTTGCCAGAATTCAGCGCTAACCGGGACAGTGTCAGCAAGGTCTATCGCTACTACTTTTCTTTGGATGATGTTAGTACGCCACTGCTTAACGATATAGTTGCTCACGTTAACTTGAGTAACGGCTCCCGGAGCGACAAAATATTAATGCTTGAGACGATGCGCCAAGCATGCGGACACTTTATCGGTGAATATGACTTCTATAGTTTTGCAGTGAATAATAAACAGGTTAAATCGACTGTACGCAGAATCTTGCGACTTGAACTCGCGCAGACGAACTTTTCAGACATCACCAACAACACCCACTATTTTGAGATAGAAGGCAGTGGCTTTCTCCGGCAGATGATTCGATATATTGTCGGTGCATTGTTCGCATTGGGGAGAGGCCATATAGATATTGCAGAGATTGATGCAGCACTACGCCAGCACAATGAGGATAAGCTCAGTGCGAAGGCTAAGGCACGAGGGCTACACTTAATACAGATTAACTACTAAAAAGTTTGGTCAGTGCAAAGGGTAACGCCATAGCACGAAAGGCAACAGACGTTAGGACACTATCACTAAGTGGTATCGTCAAGATGTCGTTAGTTATGTTATTGGCAATTTCCTCAAACAGGCTAAACGCCATTCCCTTGACCACTTGTTGCAAAGATCCGAATCGTGCATAAAGTGTTTTACGCGTAATTTCAGCGGCCTTCGCGACTTCTGAAATGGTCAGCGTAGTAAAAGGGCGCGCCTCAGACAGCCGCTTAATCACGGACAGTTCTACCGCCGTTCTTGTTCTGGATATCCTGGGATCGAGGATCTGCCTGATGGCAGCGGTGTAAGTTTTCATTTTATGGGAACCGGCAGAAGACATTGCAAAGCTAGGTATTATGGGTGCATAAATAGAGTATGAACGAACAACCGAATAATCCATTGCATGGAATAACGCTGGAGCAAGTTTTGACAAAGCTTGTTGAGCACTACGGCTGGGATGGCTTGTCCCAAAAAATCAACATTAACTGTTTCAAAAGTGACCCCTCAATAAAGTCATCCCTAAAGTTCTTGCGCAAAACGGAATGGGCTCGAGTTAAGGTTGAGGCGTTGTATGTCACTACACTCGCCAAAGCGTCACCGTGGCGTAAATCGCATTAGCCTGCTGGCGCACAGTACCCTGAATCAGGGTTTGGACGCGACGCCAATAGAGGGGGTTATAGAACCTAATGTCGGTATCTCTTTGTTAGAGGCTTTTCTTCGGATCAAAAATTTCCGAGTTGTAAGGATAAATCACGTTCAGTGCAAACATGATTGAACCGGCAAACTCTGTCATCTCACCGCGTTTGGATGAGTCAATCAATAGTTCTACCGTGGCAACTATTAGCAGGTATCCGGCGATGTGGTAGTTGCGCGGCATGGGGGCGGCGATCGCATTGAAAAATGATCGTACCCTGTCGTTCCTCCGGTACAGTGGCGTGGCGACAGACAGGTAGATTAGAAGCGCGAGAGCAAGGCCGGTGCCGAAGATCAATTTATTCAGTTTGACGTCTTCACCGTTAATCTCTATCACCAGATTGTGAATGCCGAGTTCGCCCTGGGCATTCTTGTCTTTGAGGTAATCAGGTGTTTCCAGAGCAAACAGGCGTTGTCCCCAGGAGATCTCTTCACCGGCGCCGAAAAGACAAAGCAGGGTTAATAGCATTGTCACGGTCAGGAAAAGTGGTGGCCGGACACGCCTTAAGATTAAAAAGCGCTTACCGCATACGAGCATGGTAGAAAACAATACGATGACCGTGCACCATTCAATGAAGCCATCTTCAATGACTAATTCGTGCCGAAAGGCGTCATGGTTGAACTTCGCCAGGTAAATCGCAAAGAGCAGGAACGTTGAAATGGTCACAGCTAACATCACTTCTATGTGATGCTGTGTCACCCTGAAGTTTGTCAGCTGGTGGCGGTTTTTGATCACCAGATAGAGAGCGTATATGGTAATGACAGGGTCGAGCAGGTAGTCCCACAAATTGTCAGATTCTAAAATACCCAATGCGAAGGCAAGGAAACCCGCCCCGAGCAGTACCGCAGATAACGTTAAGCCAAACCATAATGCACTGGCAAACAGTACGAATATAATTGGGCCGAGGATGATGGGATAGTATCCGAACGCGTACAGGTCAAAATAAGTGAGACCGAGGGCCGTGGGGTAAAGTACCAGTGAGACCAGCACAATTGCGAGTGCCGGTGCCAGTAGTTGGGCATGGTTTGGTCCAGTTTCGCCAGGCCTGAAGGATTGACAGGCAGCCAGCCCAAGGATAATAAATCCGGTGATTGAAAGGTCTCCGGTCAGAACTCTTAGGTAGTGAGATAGGCTGAATTCTGGCAGGGGTACCAGGCATGCAAGAAACACAGAACCGAAAATAATGCTCTGTGTAGCTCGATTGGTAGTGAAGCGCCTGACAATAACCGTTGCAGCCGAAGCAAATACCAATGCAGATCCCGCGTGCGGCAACCACTGTGTAAAAAACTCCGACATCAGTTTGCCCTCTTTAGTAAGACGTAACCTGAAACGAGGCAAATAAGAATCGGTGTTGCCGTTGCAATCAGTGGTGGAAACCCAAACACGAGGCTGGCAGGGGATAGAAGGTCCTGCACGAATTTAAAAACAATACCGGTCACCAGGCCGCTGACAACTCTCATCCCCATGGTGGTTTCCCTGAGTGGACCAAAGATGAATGAGATTGCGACGAATACTAGGCTCAGAGATGCAATGGGTTGGAAGGTTTTGGTCCACAAGCCTAGTTGGAAATTGTCGGTATTCAGGCCCTGCGATTCCATGTACTTAATCTTTCGCCGAAGCTCGACGATGGACATTTTGTCCGGATCAACAAGAATTTCAGTGCTCAGTAATTCGGGGGTCAGTTCGGAATGCCATTTTAGTTGCGAGTGGTGTTCCCTTTTATTTGGGGTATTTAAGTCTGTGACGATGACATTCTCCATTCTCCAGTAGCTGGCATCGTCGTTTTCCGTTGGTGAAATATGCGAGGCAGACTCTGCCCACAGGGTTTTTTGCAACTGTTGTTCGGCGCCCAGAAAATACTGGCTGATGTTTCCAAGCTCTCCCTCATGGCCGACCGTACTAAAGTGCATATACCGGTTTCCTTCCCGATACCAGAATCCCCCATCAGGGGTAATGTCGCCTTCCATCGCCTTTTCGCGAGAGGCACGGGCGGTTCGCTCAAAATCCGGGAGTATCAGTTCCCCGACCAGTAAACCGGCGATGATAAATGCCAGCGCTGGTTTCATCGTGGCTATTGCGATTTGCCACGTCGAAATACCAGCAGACCTCATAATGATCAGTTCACTGTTGCTGGCGAGGATGCCAAGGCCCGTTAAGCTTCCTATCAGTGCGGCGTACGGTACGGTCTCGTAAAACATTCTTGGAATACTGTATGAGACATACTTGATGACGGCGATCAGGTTGTAGTCCTGCTCTATGTCGCTCATTTGGTCCAGAAAGGTGAAAATGACGAACAGGCTGATTAGCCCTGCTGAGGCCAGCAGTGTCATGGTGGCAACCGTCAGTCCAAGGTAGTTGTCGAGCCTCCTCATCGTGATCTAATCTCGGAGGAGCTGATGTCGTGGCGAAACTGATCTTCAGTCACGGCAGTGCACATGTCCTTAAGCGTTTTCGACAATGAAACGTCCGCCAATGTATTAAAACTTTCGCCAGTCTGTCGTCCAAACACAAGAAACCGGGCACCACGTCCTGCCATAGTCTCCAGCGCTTTGTTGCGAGCGGTTTCAGAGCCGTAGTACCTGGGCGCATCGATCCTGACTATCGTATCAAGGCCCACTACAAACGCACTGTCTGGAAAGATTGCTGATTTCTCTACAAAGGTTGGGGCGTTGCTGAAGACCAGCTCAAATTCATCGGTACATCGTTCTGACATGGTCAGGAAATCCAGCGGTGGTTTGTCTACGTTGCGGATGGATAGCTCCAGGGTCACATCCTGGCTCAGCATAGCCCTGGCGGAACTGATCATGCCCCGATGACCGTCATGAATAGGGTTAAAGGCTCCTGGAAAAACACAGGAGTTTGCGGTCGTTGAGGTTGAATCGATATCACCTGCAAGCAGATCCACCCAGGGTTTTTCAGCATCAATATGCCTGGTCCTGATGCCTATGTCCGCTGGTTCAATCGAAACATTAGCGGCACAGGCCATTGCCGCTATTATCGCATTTCGACAAATAGCTTCCTGCTCTTTCCTGTCGTCTTCGCGATTGAGATCAATGTCATAGATAGTGGTAAATCCAGCAGCCTGCACTGCTATATGGCATCTGTCTGTGCCTTTTCGCGTGCGATTGGTTGCAATAGCCGCGGTACAACCAACGCCGATGACGTTATTTTCGGGCCTTATATTTCGCGCACTCATATACGCAGCCATGGCCATGGCCCTGGCCGTGTGAGTGTTACACCCCTGGGGACTAGACGCTGAAATAAAACGACCCAGCGCGGCGGAATGATACGGTACCGTTGCTTCGAGCAAGGTAGCCGAAGCCCCGGCAACCCCAAACAGGCTGGCAATGGCACTAGTCCCACCACCGGTGATCGCCAGACTGAACTGACTATCCGATGAATAGACCTTTTCGATGAGCTGCTGGTTCAGTGGGGTCGACTCCTGCTTGTAGTGTGCGAATTCTAGCCTAAAATCAACACTCCTTGAGAGAAAGAGAGTAGTTGTGACCACCATCTCCAAATTGTTACTGATTTTACCTGGCTTGTTAACCTTCGATTTCGCTGCGGCGGAAGAATCTGGTCTGCGTGAACTGACTTCGGAAGAGTTGGAAAGATACGAATTTGATGTTGAAGAGGTACCTGCGACAGTTAAAGATTTATCCCTGGGGCAGCGATATTCCCTGGATACTCAGCGCAGAGAGACCATGGACCTGATTGCCAGATGGCTTGGCGTTCTGAACCTGAAAGGCGATAAATCTGATCTGAAAGTCCTGCAGAACCTCGTGGACCGCAAAGCCATTGGTCGCGACGACGTAAGGGGATTACAGAGCCTGGGCATTGTCTTTGGTGACGTTCTCGTTAATGAGTACGGGCTGAGTTGGGTGAGCTACGAAGATGATGTTGGAACAAGCAAGGCGTTACGTTGGAAAAAGACCGAAAACTATGTTTTTCCTGTGACCCTGTTCTCAAAAAGAGTCCAGTTTAAGGAAAACATTAATATGACGGGTGTGTTTGAGGAGATTGGCGCTGAAGTCGAGAGTTTCATCGCCTATGAGGCGGCCAGGCCGGTTTTTAAATAACCTGCGGCTTCTTTTAAAAATAGTCACACAGCGTTAGAATACGCGCGTTTCGCCAACCTGGTTGGCTCAAGTAAAGGCACAAAAATGTTTGTATTAGATTGGATTAAAGCTGTTCTCAAATTCTTTGTTGTTGACTCAGTCGTGAACATTCTCGGAGATCTGTTCGAACAGCCGCTAATTATGTGGGTGTTTATCGGTTGGGGGTGGCTGGCCGCGTTGGTAATGCTGTTCTCTGTTTATGACACTATCGGTCAGCTCTAGAGTAATTCTTCGAGCTTGGCCATCACCAGGTCGCCGAAAACATCGGTGGCCACCAGCTCAATGTTATCGCTCGATTTAGACAGGTCCGCAGTCGAGTAACCGGACTCAAATACACTTCGCATCGCTTCCCAAACGAATCCAGCTTCTTCCTTCATGCCGAAGCTCATCTCCAGCATCATGGCGACTGAGCCGATCATGGAATAGGGGTTAGCGATATTCTTCCCGGCGATATCTGGCGCAGAGCCATGGGAAGGCTCGTAATAGGATTTTTCGGGCCCGACGCAGGCGGAAGGCATCAAGCCTAGTGAGCCGAGTATGCCGCCACCCTGGTCACTCAAAATGTCGCCGAACATGTTTTCCATGACCATGACGTCAAATTGGCCAGGATTCAGGCACAGGGCCGTTGCCGCTGAATCAACCAGCAGGTGAATGACTTCAATATCCTGGTAGTCCTTATGAACCTCATCCAGAACCTCGTTCCAGAAAACGCTGGACATCAGAACATTGCTTTTATGGATGTTGTGAAGTTTTTTCTTGCGTGAACGGGCTTGCTCAAACGCGACTATTAGCACCTGGCGAATTTGTTCCTCGGTATATTCAAGGACTTCATGAACATAGCGCAGGCCATCTTTATTGATGCCGCGCTCTTTCTTGCCGAAGTAAAGACCACCGACCAGCTCACGAATCATCAGAATATCGATTCCTTCTTTAATAATCTCGGGTTTAAGCGGTGAGAAGTGCGCCATATCCCTAGAAAGGAATATGGGCCTGAAATTGGCGAAGGTGTTGTAGCGGGCGCGTAACGGCAGAATTGCCCCCCGTTCGGGCTGCTCTTCAACAGGTATTTTCTTTGATTCCTCATAGGACAGACCGACCGGCCCCTTGAGGATCGCATCTGCCTCATCACAAACCGCCTTGGTGGCGTCCGGGAATGCTTTACCTTCTTCGAAGTACGCGTGGGCGCCAAAAGGGGCGCTAATCAGCTCGAATGATACGTCGCGTTTTAATTGAAGGGCGTCAAACACCCGCGTTGCTTGGCCTATAATTTCTGGCCCGATGCCATCACCTGATAGTAGAGCAATCTTGTAAGCGTTGGTCATTTGGCAGCCTTTGTCTATCGCGAAAAGCTGCGGATTCTATCATGTTATTCCAGGGAAGGATTACAAGGGGTACAGGAGGAACGGTTGGCGTTCTTCTTTCCAGCGGCTTTCAGCCTCGCTGAGTTGTGCATTGAAAACATCGAAGCCCTGATTCGGGTCATCAACCCAGCTTCGTAGACCAGGACCGCCGTTGATGACGTCGATAGGCTTGCGGCTAAGCTCGTACTCGTAGGGGTGGAACCGCCATATATCGAACGCAGGTTCAATATGCCTCAGGGATTTCAGCAAACCGGCGATCAATCGGTAGGGTTTAAATTCGTTATGGTCGTAGGCCGGATAGTCAGTGTGGATTTGAAGCCCCGCACACACCTGGTCTACATGTTTATGAAATGTGGGGGTAAAAAAGCACTCGCGCAGGTAGGCGGAACCCAGCCAGAGGGGGGCCCGGGATGCCAGGTCGGTCAGCATACTATTAATTGGCAAGCCTGGCGCACCAATGACTTCAAGCGGTGTGGTTGTTCCTCGTCCTTCGCTCAGGGTGGTTCCCTCCAGTAGCACGGTCCCTGGGAAAATTCTGGCCATGTTGATGCTGGCGGCGTTTGGACTCGGGTTAATCCAGGGACGAGCGTTATTAGGCCAGCCATAGCCAGGACCTTGCCCGGGGTTGTGGCCCGCCAACTTAATTATCGACAGGTTCAGTTCATGGGTCTGTTGGGTGGCAAACCATAAGCCCAGTTCGCCCACAGTAAGCCCATGGCGAGTCGGCATTGGCGCACAACCTACAAAGCTCTGTTCGCCTGATTCAAGGTATAGACCGTCGATGGGTCGCCCGGCTGGGTTGGGCCGGTCCAGTACCCAAAGCTCTTTTCCAAGGCGACTGCAGGCTTCTGTGAAATAGAACAGCGTCGTGATGTACGTATAGATACGGCAGCCAATGTCTTGCAGGTCGAACAGGATGATGTCCAAATCGTTCAGCATTTCATCTGTTGGATGCCGATATTCACCATAGAGGCTGATGACCGGTAGCTGATGAATCTGGTCAAGATAATCCTCAGACTCAATCATGTTGTCCTGCTTGTCACCCCGCATGCCGTGTTGCGGTCCGAAAGCGCGGACGATATTGCATCCCGCATCCATCAGGGCATCAACACTATGCGTGTTTGCGCTGTTAATGGATGCAGGGTGGGCCACCAGCCCAACCCGGGCAGAACGAAGCCGTTTTAGCTTAGCTTCATCCTCAAGAAGTACATCTATACCGAACTGGAATGTCATAGGGCGATACTATAGGTCATCGGTGGCAACAAGCACATGATGTTCCCGATCGTGAAAATCAGGTGTCTCACCGTGCTTTGTTGAAAAATAACGAAGACTGCCATCTTTGTCCGCAAGGATTGTGGCGGGTCCAAACAAGACATGATCAGAAAGCCTGCCGATAAAGAAGGAAGCGGTAATGACGCCTGGGCTGTCAACCTGGAATTCGACCAGTTCAGTATCGTGCTCTGTTTTCATACCTTCTCGATAGCTGGAGAACGAGTAACTATTCCAGGCACCAGAGGGTGAAAGGTTAATTTCAAGATAGGACGGATCATCTGGTGACGAGAGAAACAGTTCAAGGCAGGTGGATTTCCACAGTTCATCTTTTCTCTCGATCGCCTTAAATTCCGGCCAGACCAAACCCCGGGTGACCGCGATTGAGTATCGAAGCCGAAGGTTATTCGCATTATTGTCGATATCCGCGATAACAACCGCGTTGCTGTTGAACTCTGTCAGTGGAAATCTCATGTGGCCGTTTAGGTTATTCATTAGGTACGGTCAGCGATGTTAAGCTGCATTCTTTCGGCTTGAAAGTGCCATGGACAAAAAGTCTAGTGGCTTAAGAGCGCGGTGGTTGAACCGCGCCTGGCTTGAAAGAATTATAAGGTGAACCCCAGGAAGTGAATATGTCTGAGTATGATTTTGATCTGTTTGTCATCGGAGTTGGCTCCGGTGGTGTTAGAGCCGCGCGCATGAGTGCCAATTACGGAGCGAGAGTGGCTACCGCTGAAGAAAAGTACATGGGGGGTACCTGCGTAAACGTCGGATGTGTTCCAAAGAAGCTGTTCGTCTATGCGTCACATTATTCGGAAGATTACCAGCATGCGGAGGGGTTTGGCTGGGGTAACGCCAGGCCGGTTTTCGATTGGCCGCTGCTGCTAAAAAACAAGAATACCGAGATATCACGACTCAATGGTCTCTACAAAGGCATGCTTGATAACGCCGGGGTAACCCATTTCGATGGCCGGGCTAGAATCAAAGATACACACCATATTGAGATTAATAATGAGGTCATTTCGACCGATAAAATACTAATCGCAACGGGCGGGTGGCCAACTGTGCCTGATTTTCCTGGCAGAGAGCACGTCATTACCTCAAACGAGGCTTTCTTCCTTGAGTCACTTCCCAGGCGTGCACTGGTTGTGGGCGGTGGCTACATCGCTGTTGAGTTTGCCGGGATATTCAACGGCCTTGGGGTTGATACGACGTTATCTTACCGGGGAGAGTTGTTTCTCCGTCATTTCGATATAGATATCCGCAAGACGGTGCGAGATGAATTAAAGAAAAAAGATATTCATCTCGCATTTCAGACCCAGGTAAAAAGCATCGATAAAAATGCTGACGGTACCTTTACGGTGAACTTTGAGAGCGGCAAGTCGATGGAAACCGACCTGGTGCTTTATGCTACTGGAAGGGCGCCGGCTGTGTCGGATATTGGTCTGGAAAATGTAGACGTGGCGCAGCGGGACAGCGGTGCCATTGTTATCGACGAGGAATTCCGCACGAGTGAATCAAACATATTTGCGCTGGGCGACGTTACCGACCGTTTGCAGTTAACGCCAGTGGCGATAGGCGAGGCGATGTGTTTCGCAAGCACACAATTTCTCGGTCGCCGTAAGGTGATGGCTTACGATAACGTCGCGACCGCGGTTTTTTGCCAACCTAACGTGGGTACCGTTGGATTAACCGAAGCTGAAGCCAGGGATAGCGCCCCAGAACTTGATATTTATCGATCTGTCTTTCGGCCGATGAAACATACGCTCAGTGGTAGTGATGAAAAGTTTATGATGAAGATCATTGTCGACAGGCAGACAGATAAAGTGCTGGGCGTGCATATGGTGGGCTCCGATGCCGGAGAGATCATCCAGGGTATTTCGATTGCGGTAAAAATGGGTGTAACCAAAGAGCAATTCGATGCCACCGTCGGGATTCATCCCACGACCGCAGAAGAGTTTGTGACGATGCGAGAGGTGGTTTCTGAGTAAGTTGGGCCCCGTTGGTGTAGATGTGGATGTGGCAGGTATCGGTGGTGCAGATGTGGATGTGGCAGGTATCGGTGGTGTAGATGGTTGCGCCGGAGGCTGGTTGCTGGCTTCTATGGGCCAGCCTGTGGATCTATTCGGTTCATTCGGGGCGTTGTTAAAGGCGCATCCGAATAAGACCTTATTGGTAGACATTCCCATGGGGTTGCCTGACAAATTCCCCCGAGATGTTGAGCCGCAGGCCAGGAAGCTGTTGCCGGGAAGGTCTGGGAGTCTTTTTCCAGTTCCTTGCAGACAGGCCGTATATGCTTCCTCGTACGAAGATGCCTGTAAAACGAATTCACGGTATCTGGGGAAAAAGCTCTCCAGGCAAACCTGGAACATCTGCTCGAAAATCCGTGAGGTCGACCAGATTCTCTGTAGCGACGCTTCATTACAAGACCGGGTATATGAATCTCATCCGGAACTTGCCTTCTACCTGTTGTCAGCTGAAGGCCCCTATCATTCGAAAAAGACACGCGACGGAATAGCGGAGCGCCTCAACATTCTTGCGACATACTATGAGCCGGTTCATGAGTATTATGATCTCGCGCTACAGAAATACCCCAGGAAACTGGTTGCACGGGATGATGTCCTGGATGCAATGATCCTGATGGTGTTGGGCAGCGTTGATCAAACCGTATTGGAGGATTCAGGCGGTAAGGATGAGCAGGGACTCAAAATACGGATGACACTGCCCAAGACCCACTGATGGAATTTTGTTATTGTCGACCGCTCGACATGGCTCTCAATGACACCTGAGGAATATCAGTGACCGATGATCTGACATCTTTGCTCAACCTGTTCGATTCCTATCTGGGATCTGCGCAGTATTTTCCGTTTCTTCTGCTGGGGACCGGAATCTTCTTTACGCTTTACCTGAAGTTCCCGCAATTACGATTCTTTAACCACGCGCTTCGCATCGTTCGCGGCAAATACGATAAAGATGATGCTAAAGGCGATGCCAGCCATTTCCAGGCGCTGGCGACAGCTATTTCAGGCACGGTGGGCACCGGTAATATTGGTGGGGTCGCGCTTGCGATTTATCTGGGCGGACCAGCGGCGTTGTTCTGGATGTGGATGACCGCATTTTTCGGTATGACCACCAAGTTTGTAGAAGTCACGCTTTCCCATAAATACCGGATGGTGGATGACGAGGGTCATATCATCGGCGGTCCAATGTATGTGATGGAGCGCCGGCTGAACATGAAATGGCTGGCCGTGTTCTTTGCGGTCGCGACGGTGATAAGTTCATTCGGGACGGGTAGCCTGCCGCAAAGCAATAACATCGCGATCGGCGTGGCCTCGACTTTCGGAATACCAGAGTGGATTACCGGAGGAGTGCTCGCGATTGTCCTGGGTCTTGTGATTGTCGGTGGCATCAAGCGGATCGTTCGGGTGGCCGAAAGCATTGTGCCCATCATGTCGGTGATATACGTGATTGGTGCGCTTTCCGTGATTCTGGTCAATCTTCCCCAGGTTGGCGCGTCGTTCGTTGCTGTATTCCAGGATGCATTTACCGGGTCAGCAGCAACCGGTGGGTTCCTTGGAGCAAGCTTCGCTTACGCTTTTAATCGGGGTGTTAACCGGGGATTATTCTCGAACGAAGCCGGGCAGGGTAGTGCTCCTATTGCCCATGCTGCGGCAAAGACCAATGAGCCGGTTTCGGAAGGAATGGTTTCTATTCTGGAACCCTTCATCGACACGATTATTATTTGTACATTAACCGGGCTGGTAATTTTGTCTTCGGGCGTGTGGACGGAAAAACTGCAGAATGATTTCCAGAGCTTCGACATGGAATTTATTTCAGGCACCTATACAGAAGGTAGTGACGATGACCGGGCAGATCTTTACGCGCACCTCAATTTTGGTGATTCGAGTATTGAACCATTAACCGGTGAACTCGAAGTCAGGGACGGTATAGCATTGCAAGGTGATTTCACGCTCCTTCATAACCGGTCTATTGCCGAAGAAGTGCAGTACTTCGATGGGGGTTTGCCTTACTCAGGTAGTCTCCAGGTAGTCGACGGCAAACTTCAGGACGCCGTGACGGTGCGCGGCAAGTCCTTGATTCACTCTGTGAACCTGACAACCGAAGCATTTACCAGGGGCGCGTTTGGCGATTATGGAAAATATATTGTCGCCATTGGCCTGGTGCTTTTCGCGTTCACTACGGCAGTCGCGTGGTCATATTATGGTGATCGTGCGATGACATACCTGTTCGGCACAGCATCAGTCCTGCCATACCGGATGCTTTACGTGCTCGGTTTCTTTGTGGCAGCCATATCAGATACATCCCTCATCTGGCTTGTTTCCGCGATTACGATCGCGTTGATGACTATTCCGAACCTAATTGCGATTTTGCTGCTACGAAGCGAGATGAGAGACACTATTGAAGAGTATTGGGATCAATTTGAGCGCGAACAGCAGAAGGAGAGATAACGATGGCTGCTGGATTTAAACTTGAGCGATCAAAACATATTCCTGCATTGAATCTGACTTTCGAGGAATACACTCATACCAGTGGCGCGAAGCATTACCATCTGGCGAATGACTATGCAGAGAACGTCTTCATGGTAGCGTTCCGAACGGTGCCTCATGATTCATCAGGGGTTGCGCACATTCTTGAGCACACGGCTCTATGTGGCAGTGAAAAATTCCCAGTTCGTGACCCGTTTTTCCTGATGATAAGACGCTCGTTGAACACTTTTATGAATGCGTTCACAACAAGCGACTATACGGCCTATCCGTTTGCCAGCCAGAACCGCAAAGACTATTTTAATTTGTTAGAGGTATATCTGGATGCGGTGTTTTTCTCGCGTCTTGATCCTTTGGATTTTTCCCAGGAAGGTCACCGGGTGGAATTTCAGGACCCCGAGGATTCGGATTCCCCTCTGGTCTATAAAGGTGTCGTCTATAATGAAATGAAAGGTGACACCAGCTCACCGGTTTCGATGTTGTATCACGGCATCCAGGAAGCGCTGTACCCAACTTCGACCTATCACTACAACAGTGGCGGCGACCCGGTATCGATTCCTTCCTTGAGTTATGAAGAACTCAAAGCGTTCTATCAGTCGCACTACCATCCTTCCAATGCCATTTTCATGACATTTGGCGACCTTGACGCTGCCACTTTGCAGCAAAAAATCACGTCGCTAGCCCTCGACCGTCTGGATTCGAGCGCCGCGCCGCCGATTGCGGTTTTTCCTGAAGTTCGTTACAAGCACCCGGTGGTAAAAGAGCTCACCTATCCGGTTGATGAAGATGACACTAATGGTAAGACTCACATCGTACTTGCCTGGTTGCTGGGTAAAAACACTGACCTGAAGATGTTATTGCGTTGCCATCTACTGTCAGACGTTTTACTGGATACCAGTGCTTCACCGCTTCGTCAGGCTTTGGAGAAAACAGATCTCGCGACGGCGGCGTCGCCCATGTGTGGATTCGAAGAGGATCACATGGAGATGAACTTTATGTGCGGCGTCGAAGGTAGTGAACCGGAACACGCAGATGCCATAGAGCGACTCATCCTGGGCGTTTTGGAGAATGTGGCAGAGCAGGGTATTCCCGAGGATCGTTTGGAAGCCGTCCTCCATCAACTTGAGCTATCTCAACGTGAGATTGGCGGCGACGGTTGGCCATATGGATTACAGTTAATCTTCTCCTGTATGTCGGCTGCGGTTCATCGCGGTGACCCGATAGGTCTTCTGGATTTGGATACTGCGCTGCAGGAGCTGCGTCAAGAGATCAAAGATCCAGGGTTCATCAAGCGATTGGTCCGCGAGCTTCTTCTGGGCAATTCCCACAGGGTCAAGGTAGTGATGAAACCCGACAGAGAGCTGGCGTCTCGATTAATAGAGGAAGAGCGAACAAAACTCGAAACACTTCGCACGTCCTTTTCGGATGCTGAGCGGTCAAATGTTCTTGAGCTTGCAAAGGCGCTGAATAAGCGACAGAGCCAGGAGGAAGACCTGAGTCTTCTGCCCCAGGTAACCCGCGCTGACATTCCGCCGTCCAAGGTTTTTCCGGTTCTTGCTGGTAGGGCGCTAAAGAGTAAGGCACTTGAGGCGCAAGCAGCTAATGGTATTAGGTTGACGACTGCGAGGGCAGGCACGAATGGTATTACCTATCACCAGGTTGTCTCGCCGTTACCAGCGCTCACGACACCGCTGCTGGGGCTCTTGCCTATTTACTCTCAGGTGGTGACAGAGGTAGGTTCCGCTGACAGAAACTACCTGGAAACCCAGCAGGCCCAGCACAGTATAACGGGGGGTATAAGTGCCTTTTCATCTTTTCGAAGTGACCTGAACGATTGTGAGGATGGGCAGGGATACCTGACTCTGTCCAGCAGAACGCTTAACCCAAAGGCCGTCGAAATGGCTCATCTGGTTAAAGAGACTGCGAATGAACCACGGTTCGACGAAGTCGACAGGATTAGAGAACTCGTTCAACAACTAAGTATCCGCAGGTCAAACAGCGTTGCATCTAATGGGCATCAATATGCGATGTCTGCCGCAGCCGCGTCATTGCGCCCTCTGGCGAACATCAGCGATTTTTTGTCTGGTATCCCGGCGATTATGCGACTGAAGAAGCTGGCTCGTGATATTGACGACGGTCAGCTGCTACGGGATCTTGCTGCTTCAATGCAACAGCTCCATGACCAGTTGAGATGTAATTCGCCGGAGTTACTGGTCATCTCGGAAGCAGCGTTTCTGGAGAGCTACACGGAAGCGGTATCTGCGCTGTGGGGTGGAACGGCCCAGGCTGAAGAATCTCGATTTGATGTCACCAGTATTGATAACCCCGGTGACAGGGCGTTCGTTGTGACAACCCAGGTTAATTATTGCGCGACAGTATATCCCACCATCCCTGAATCTAATGAAGATGCTGCAGCATTGTCGGTGCTTGCCGGTGTGCTTAGAAATAACTTCCTGCATTCTGAGGTTCGCGAAAAAGGTGGGGCCTATGGCGGTGGTGCAGGGCATGACTCCACTGCCGGCGTATTCAGGTTCTATTCCTACAGAGACCCTCGCCTGATGGAGACGTTTGAAGATTTTAGCCAGTCGATTGACTGGGCGCTGAATAATGACATTACAGATGTAATGCTTGAGGAAGCAGTGCTCGGGATTATCAGTTCAGTCGATGCGCCGGGATCTCCGGCAGGTGAGATCCGCCAAGCGTTCCATCATGGATTATTCGGGCGTTCAGCCGAACACAGAGAGGCTTCCAGGGGGCGTTACCTGGATGTGCGACAGAATGATCTTCGGCGTGTGATAGATACCTACCTTCACAAGACGCCATCACGAGCGGTTGTTACCAGTGAAAACCGGCTTGGCGAAGTCGATAATCAGTTTGAACAAATTTTTGTTAATGAATAGAGGAACGGTCGATGAATGACTCAATTGAACTTACCGGTGCTGATGGTTTTGCATTCAGCGCCTATTTGGCGAAACCGACGGGTGAACCTAAAGGTCGCGTGGTGGTCATCCAGGAAATATTCGGGGTGAACAACCACATTCGAGAAGTCTGTGATGGTTATGCAGAGGCTGGTTACGTAGCCCTGGCACCGGCGCTGTTTGACAGGGTCGAGCGTGGCATCGAGCTTGGTTACGAAGGTGATGATATGACTCAAGGTATTGAAATTGCCATGGGCAAGCTGGAGATGCCAAACACCATGAGCGATGTCCAGGCGGCGATTGATTACCTGGCAAGCGATGGCAAGGTTGGTGTGGTCGGATACTGTTTTGGCGGATTACTCACGTGGTTGAGTGCAGCAGGTGCAAATAACATTGCCTGTGCCAGTGGTTACTATGGGGGAGGTATTGCCCAGTCGATCGAAAAAACACCAAAAGTGCCAACTATCCTTCATTTCGGAGAGTTAGATGCACATATTCCACTGCCAGATGTGAAATCTATTGCCGAGGCTTATCCTGAGGTTATGGTTTATACCTATGACGCAGATCATGGATTTAACTGCGATCATAGAGCAAGTTATAACGAAACAGCGGCAACCTTAGCGCGCCAGCGAACGCTGGGCTTTTTCGAGCAATACCTTGCTTGAGTCTTATTCCGTAGGCGTATTGTCGCGGGTCGAAATACTGTCAAAAGACAAACCGATTTTTTTTGGAGAAGCAACCCTTTCGTGACTTCGTAGGTGGGACAAGAGGTTGTCAATTGGAGGCTGGATTGCTTGACAATCAACGCCTGCTTCCCCATCCTGTCCGCGTTGGCTGGAACTGGTTAAAGAGCGGTATCGACTTACGCTGGTTAGGCAGGGTCAGGTGAACAAAAAATTATAAAAGCAACAAACCCCAGTAGGTATTAGCATGAAAAAGCACCAGATGAGACTCGGTACAGTGATAAAAGCACTGTGTTTGTTGTCTGTCATTAGTGCCAGTGAGGTGTACGCGGCGTCTCTAGATGACGTGCTCGGTGTGCGCTCCTCAACAACAGTTGAAGGCGCAAAATCTCAGGCAAAAATTGACAAGGTCACGGATCAGACACGTGATCTATTGCAGCAGTTCAAAACCGTCATGAAGGTTGTTGACGGCTTACGTGTATACAACCAGCAGCAACGAAGGTTGATCAAAAACCAGGAAGACGAACTTGGAGAGCTCGAACAGTCAATCGATAACGTCACCGTTATCGAACGTCAAATCGGGCCACTCATTGAAAAGATGATAGTGAATCTCGAAAAGTTTGTAGAGCTGGATATTCCCTTCCTGATCTCTGAGCGTCGCGAGCGAATCGAGTTCCTTAAAGACACACTGGATCGGGCGGACGTTTCTGTTGCAGAAAAGTTTAGCCAGGTACTTCAGGCCTACCAGGTCGAGAATACCTACGGTACGACAATCGAAGCTTATACCGATGTGATCCAGCTGGGAGGTAAGTCCCGCCAGGTCGACATGCTCAAGTGGGGTCGAGTTTCCCTGGTCTTCCAGACACCTGATGCAGAGTCCACCGGCGTTTGGAATAACGAGACACGACAGTGGGTCATGCTTCCTGATGAATTCAGGACTGGCGTACGTGACGGGCTGCGGATTGCGCGAAAAACCCAGACTGCAGATCTCGTCCACCTACCCGTATCGGCTCCAGGAGAATAACCCATGAAGAAAGCGATCATTATCATTATGGCTTTCGCCCTGGGATTTTCCGGGTATGCGAATGCGGCAGCAGACGAAATTCCAGCTAAATCACTGGCTGAGCTTCTTAAGCTTGTCAAAGAAGGCAGGGTTGTTAACGGTGAAGTTAACGATCGGCGCGAGCAAGAGTTCCTTGCAGACAAGGCAAAGCAGCGGAGCGAACTGCGAAACTCTGAGCGAATGCAGCGTGAAGAAGAAGCCGAGGCAGAACGCCTTGAGGGTATCTTCGAAAAGAACGAACAGGATATTGCTGCAAAGCAGGAAATTCTGGCTAAGCGACTTGGATCACTTAGGGAGTTGTTCGGTGTTCTGCAGCAGGTTGCAGGCGATACACAAGGTGTGTTTGAAGGCTCTATTGTCTCATCACAGCTACCGGGCCGAGGTGAGTGGCTTGGTGAGTTCGCCAAATCTATGGGTAAGAGCTCCAAGCTGGCAACGATCGCAGAAATTGAGCGGTTATGGTTCGAGCTTCAGCGTGAAATGACTGAAAGCGCGAAGATCACGCGATTCAACGCGACGGTCATCAAGCTTGATGGCGAAGAAGTCGAACAGGAGGTTGTTCGGGTTGGTTCCTTTAACCTGATTAGTGATGGCCAATATGTGGCTTATGACATTAACACTGGCCTTATCCAGGAACTGCCAAGGCAGCCAGCATCGCGGTTTGTAGATTCTGCAGCAGATCTGGCAGAATCCTCAAGCGGCTACACGCCATTTGGGCTCGATCCGACTCGTGGTCAATTATTAGCCCTTCAGGTCCAGGTTCCAACGATCGAAGAACGGGTCAACCAAGGTGGTACACCGGGTTATGTGATTATTGCCCTGGGTATCGTGGCGGCTCTCTTATCACTTGAGCGGTTTATTACCTTAACCTTGGTGGGTGCAGGTGTCAGCAAACAGGCTGCTAACCCAGGCACTGCGAATACCCGCAACCCATTAGGCCGAGTATTACAGGTTTACCATGATAATAAGGATATTGAATCCGAAACGCTGCAACTGAAGCTGGATGAAGCTATCCTGAAGGAACAACCGGCGATTCAGGCGCGTATTGCGTTTATCAAGATCATCTCGATGGTGGCACCGCTCTTGGGTCTTCTGGGTACGGTTATCGGTATGATCATAACGTTCCAGGCGATTACACTGTTCGGTACCGGTGACCCTAAAACGATGGCTGGTGGTATTTCACAGGCGCTGATTACTACCGTACTAGGTTTGACTGTAGCGATTCCAACGGTACTGTTGCACTCAATTGTTGATTCCAGGGCCAAATCGATCCTGCATGTATTAACAGAGCAGAGCGCAGGACTGGTAGCAGAGCACGCAGAAAGCGCAGAAAGCGCAGGAAAGTAAGAATGGATGCTATAGTTGTAGCGATTCGGACATTCCTGGAAGCGGGCGGCGATGTGTTGTTTCTCATCGCCGGCGCGACCTTCTGTATGTGGGCATTGATTTTCGAACGGTTTTGGTTCATTCAAACTGAACACAAGCAAGACGTCGGGAAAGCACTGTCCTACTGGGAAGGTCGTCAGGAAAGAACGTCGTGGAATGCTCACATGATCCGATTGCGATTGATCTCAGAGGTCAATTTGCGTCTTAAGGTCAATATGGGTTTTATCAAAACACTAATTTCATTGTTGCCTTTGCTAGGTTTGCTTGGGACGGTGACCGGTATGGTCTCTGTTTTCGAGGCTATGACCTATTCCGGAGGGAATGCACGCTCTATGGCGGCTGGCGTTTCCATGGCTACGATTCCGACGATGTCTGGGATGGTAGCAACCCTCTCTGGCGTGTTAGCGAATACGTTTTTGGCTTCCAAGGTTTCTACAGAAGAAAGCTATATGGAAGACACGCTAACTATGGATCACTAGGCAAGCGCCACAACATTGCCAGGGCAATGCTAAGGCGAAAGAAAAACAACCGAGTAAGAACATGCGAAGACCCACACAACAAGAAGAAGAAAAGGTCGCTGACTTAACACCCATGCTCGATGTGGTGTTTATTCTGTTGATTTTCTTCATTGTAACCGCCACTTTTATCAAGGAAACCGGTATAGAAGTTAACCGGCCTGATACTAAAACGGCGCAGTTTAAAAAGACTGTCTCGTTATTGGTTGCAGTTTCCCCTGACAGCGGTATCTGGATCGACAAGAAGAAAGTCGATGTCAGGAGAGTTCGTCCATTGATGGAACGCCTCCACGCTGAGAACCCAAAGGGTGGTCTGGTTATCCAGGCTGACATGGACTCCAAGGTAGAAAAGGTTCTGGCTATCATGGATGCGGCACGTACGATTGGCATTGTCCAAGTGGCGATTGCCGGTGAAGACAGTAACTAGGAGGATATATGGCTATTAGATTCAGTCTTTCCGCTATCGTTGGTGTCATAGTCACACTGGCACTTTTCTACCTGATGCAAGCCCTGATTTCGGGAGCTGGCAGTGCGCTTACCGATGACAAAATTGGTAATCTGGTAGATTTCGTTCGCGTTAAGCAGGACCAGGACGTACAGAAAAAACAACGCAAGCCGAAAAAACCACCACCGCCTGATGAACCACCACCGGAAACCCCTCCGCAGAATTTCAACGTAAACGTTGATAAGACTGGTTTCTCAATGAGTGGCCTTGATGCGAGCATTGGCATTAATATCGGTTCAGGTGGGTTTGGTATCAGTGACGGTGAGTATCTGCCTATCGTTAAGGTACAACCGCAGTACCCAAGACGTGCGCTAAGTCGTGGTATGTCTGGCTGGGTAATTGTCGAATTTACGGTAACGGCTCAAGGGACTGTCGCTAGCCCGTTTATTGTTTCAAATTGTGGTTGGATCAAGAATGTTCGTAATGAAGGTAAGTGTGAAGACAATCCGAACAGCGTGTTTGATTCTGCGGCGCTGAAGGCAGCGTTGAAATTCAAATATAAGCCGAAGGTCATTGATGGAGATCCAGTTGCAACAGCTGGCGTCCAGAACAAGATTTCCTTTGAATTGGTAGAAGATTAGGAGCCTGCTGTAATGAGCGCGATGAAACAGTTGAATAAACTGATGTTACTAGCCGTTATCTGGGCATTTCCGTTCGTCATTGGGCAACTCCCCGTTGGAGTCTCGTTCGGTGATGCAGCCCAGGCGGCAGAAGAAAAGAAAAAGACCCGCAAAGTTCCTGCCATGCGGGAGAGAACCTACAAGAAACTGGCAGAAGCCCAGCTCATGGTTGACCCTGATTCTGCACCTCGGGAAGAGGGTGAACCAGCGCCGGTTCCCAAAGGTACGCCACGGGATGCGGTGAAACTGCTTCATGAACTTATGGGCTCCAGAGGGCTTAACAGCTACGAGAAGGCCCAGATCTGGAATACGCTGGCTTTTGCCTACTACACGCTTGATGACATGCCGAGTACGATCAACGCATACGAGCAGATTCTGAAGCAGGGCACAATCTCCGAAGCGCTGGAGCTTTCATCACTAAGAGCGCTGTTCCAGCTGTATTACTCGAATGAAAAATACCTAAAGGCGATTAAGTATATCGATCGGTTTCAGGCTTTGCTGACGGTACGAGATCCGCAAATTACTTTTTTCAAGGCAACGGCGTACTACCAGCTCGATAATTTCCGTGAATCGTTGAAAACAGCAATTTTGGTTGAAGAAATTGCCGTGGCGCGGAGAGCTAGTAGAATAGCGTCCAGTAAGGCGACTATTGCGAACGTCAAAGCGACGCCGGAAGAGCATCAGGAAGCTCGGCTGGGACTGCAGAAGCTCCAATCTACACCTGCCGTTAAAGAGAATTGGTGGTACCTTCAGGTTGTGCTTTATAACGAGCTAGAGGAAGTTGATAGTGTTATCAGATTACTTGAAACGTTAATCGTCCATTACCCCAAAAAGCAGTATTGGATGCATCTAGCGGGTATGTATAGTGAAAAAGGCCGTGATGACGCTTCTCTGTCTGCCTACTATGCAACCTATATTCAGGGTTTTCTGGTAAGGGAATCAGAAATCGTCATGGTGGCGCAGCGCTTGTTAGGGGCAGACAATCCTTATGAAGCCTCTCAGGTGCTTGAAAAGGGCTTCAAGGCTAAATCGATAGAAGAAAACGAAAAGAATCTTCGGTTGCTTGCGACCGCCTACACACTTTCCCAGGAAACTAATTCTGCCATTGATGCGTGGCGAGATGCTACAAGGTATGCAGAAGATGGCGACCTGTACTTTCGCTTAGCTCAGGCATTGTCAGCAGAAGACCGGCACAAGGAGGCTGTAGACGCCTACAGCGATGCCCAAAAGAAGGGCGATTTGAAAAAGCCCGGTGACGTAGCATTCTGGAAAGGGATCTCCCAAATGCAGCTTGAGCGATGGGACAGTGCGACTAAATCGTTCCGTAGTGCGGCCAAACTGGATAAGAAGAAGTCGAAGCAGTCCAGGCAGTACATTCGCTACATCGCTGGCGAGAGACGTCGCCAGGAAGAACTCCGCAAGATGCTCGAAGGTGTTGGGGAATAATATAGAGACTAATTCTGCTGGCCTGGCTCGCTGAATTAGTCCCTTTTATTTGGTCTATTATCTGGTGATTTTGAGAAGCGCTTGTATTGCTGCTTCTTTCCCGTCTTTCCTGTCTTGGCCCCCGCACTCTGCTGGCGTGCAAAGTGTTCAAGTTCTTTTGCCAGTTTGAAGTAACGTTCCAGCCTTTCAGGCTCAAGATCACCGCTAGAAACTGCTTTGGTGATTGAGCAACCCGGCTCCGTGTTGTGTTTGCAGTCCGAAAACTTGCAGCTTGCTGCCAGCGACTCGATATCCTGGAAACTATGGGAAAGTGAAACATTGTCGGCCCAAAGTTGTATTTCGCGCATTCCAGGTGTGTCGATGATCATACCGCCACCGGTAGCCTCGACCATTTCTCTGAAGGTTGTAGTATGGCGGCCTCTGCTGTCGTCAGATCGCACTTCGCCGGTATCAAACTTCTCGTAACCCAAAAGTTCATTGATGATGGTCGATTTGCCGACACCGGACGAACCTAAAAAGGCACAGGTCGAACCTGGTGTAACGTACTGTCGAAGCGGGTCTAGACCGCTATTGTCCTTGGCGCTCATAACATGGATGGGTGAACCCATCGCAATAACTTCGAGATCTCTGACTTTTTTGTCGATGTTTTTACAAACATCGGACTTGTTCAGTATTAGCACTGGCAGGGCGCCACTAGTCCAGCTGAGAAGAAGATACCGTTCTATTCGGTGGAGGTTGAAATCCCTGTCCAACGCACTAACGATAAAAACAGTATCTATGTTGGAGGCAACGACTTGCTCATCGTGAACTTCCCCCGCTTCTTTGCGCGAGAATTTACTCTTTCGATCCAGGAGTTTTTCTATCTGGACCCTATCGGATTCGTCACCGTCAATGGGTGAAACAACAAGCCAGTCTCCGACTGTAGGCAGGTCCGCTTTCGACAGGGCTTCCTGCCGAAATTTCCCCGGTAGTACCCCAATGAGCTTTCCTCGTTCTGATAACAGATGGTACTGGTTTGTATCCTGCCTGACGACACGGGCGGGAAGGAACTCCAGTTCATCAGAGTTCAGTTGTTGCTGGAAGAAATTGCTCCAGCCAAGTTCTGTCAAGTTCAAGTGCATTCCTCAATGGCAATTAGAGGCCGCACACCTTGGTTGTTTGCAAGGTCTGTTTCCAGATTACACGGATAAAGGAGTGGGGCATGACTTGCTGTTGTCGATATTCATAGAGCGCACTCCTTTAGTCTTAGGGTAGGGTTGAGACACTAATTTATCGGGATGTCGCGACTGATACAAGCCTTCGAATCACCGGGCTTAGCAACGTCAAGGTGATGATACCCAGTAGTACTATTGTTATTGGTCTATCGATCAGAAAAGTCCAGTTGCCATCGCTGATAGTCAGGGCCCGCCTAAGGTTATCTTCAAGCATTCCGCCGAGAATAAACCCGAGCAATAACGGGGCCATTGGAAACCCCAGAACCCTCAGTACCAGGGCAGATACGGCGACCAGAACAATCAGGTAGAGGTCAAAGGTATTAAACGAGACCAGATACACCCCCATCATTGAGAAAAACATAATGAGAGGAATAAGGATGCTTCTGGGCATTAAAAGCAGCCTGGCGAGGTAGGGTATGAGTGGCAGATTAAGGGCGAGCAAAAACAGGTTGCCGAGATACATGGATACGATGACGGACCAGAAGACCTGTGGCTCATCTACAATGAGTCTTGGCCCTGGCTGGATGCCATAGGCAATTAACGCACCGAGGAGTATAGCCGTTGTCCCGGAGCCCGGTATCCCAAGGGTCAGAAGCGGTACAAAAGAGCCTGTGCAAGCGGCATTGTTTGCGGCTTCCGGTGCGGCTAAACCCTTGATATTACCCTGCCCAAACTTAGGAGTAGGGTCTCGAGCGAGGCTTTTCTCGAAACCATAGGAAAGAAACGAAGCAATCGTTGCGCCAGCACCCGGTAATACACCGACGAAAAACCCCAGGATAGATGATCTTGTAATTGTAGGTACAATCGCGTTGACATCCGATTTGCTGAGGCGAAGTCCGGATTTGGGGATCGTGGGCGCTTCTTCTGATTTGTTCCTGCGCAGAACCATCATCAGAGCCTCTGATAGGGCAAAGGTCCCCATCGCGAGTAACAAGAAGCTAATGCCGTCTATCAGGTCCATTCGCCCGAAGGTGAACCGCTGGACACCTGCGGTAAGATCGGTGCCGACTGTGGATAAAGCCAGACCAAGAAAAGTCATGATCAGGGCTTTCAGGTGCTCTCCTTCAGAAGCAAAGGCTGATACCAGCGAAAGTCCTAGTACCATCATCAGGAAATAGTCTGCCGACTGAAAGCTGAGCGATATATCCGCGAGGAAGGGGGCGGTGAGTAAAAGGAGCAGAGCGGCCAGCGTTCCACCCGCGAAGGACGCATAGGCAGCGGTAGCGAGTGCTCGGCCGGGTTGTCCGAGTTGGCCGGCCATCGGATAACCATCAAACGCCGTTGCAACGGTGCCGGCTACTCCGGGTGCATTGATCAATATCGAAGAAGTGGAGCCGCCAAAGATTGCGCCGTAGTAAACGCCAGCCAGCAGGATCATGCCGCTACTCGGTTCAAAGCCGTAGGTAATGGGTATCATCAGCGCGATGGCGGATATGGGACCTAGACCTGGCAGCATGCCAATAATTGTGCCGACTGCGCATCCGACCAGAACCAGGGTCAGGTTATATAACGTCAGCACGGTAGTGAGGCCCAGCAGAATGCCGTCAATCATCCGAATCTCTCCAGAACGCCGCCTTCCCATGAACCTGTCCACGCGCCTTGAGGCAGGTGTATTTCCAGCGCCGCCATCAGGAAATAGAACCCGGCGGTCAGGGTGACGGTAACCAGTCCTAGCCGGACAGGGCGCCGCTCACCTAAAATGAGGAACCCGGCGCACAGGAATAGACCTGTGGCTAAGACAAAGCCTAGTTGTTCAAGAAGTCCGGCGTATAGCAACATCAGCGCAACGAGCCCGATCAGTTCAATATTGAACACGAAAGGGCCCGGTGGCTCGGATGTGGGAGGGAACATGATAAAAAGCAGCGCCAGTATGCTGCCCCCAATGGCAATCAGGATAGGAAAAGATCGGGCGTTAAACAATTCCTCTTCGGCCCAGAAGTCCAGCAGGATATCCTGTGTGGCAAAACCATATGCCAGGAACAATAGAAGGAATGCTACGCCTACAAGCCGAGATTGGATAATATATATCCTTTTAATAATAATAGGTTATAGGCAATTAATAGAAACTACTTTACCTCTCGGAGATAACCGAGCTGGCGCATAAGTTCCCCGATTTCCTGTTCCTGCTGTTCAAGGTAATCGTAGAAAGCCTGATCGCTTAATTGTAACCGCGACCAGCCATTTCTTGATCGAATTTCTTCGAACTCGGATGTCTCGACGACTGCTTCAACGGTATTGATCATCTGTTTATAACGTTGTTCTGTTAACCCTGGGGCAGCGAAAAATCCGCGCCAGTTAGCAAAAGTGAGAGGTAAACCTGTCTCAGTCAGTGTCCGAACGTCTGGGAGCTCTGTAAGCCGCTGCGGTGCGGTGATAGCTAATATGCGAACCTCTCCCGCGCGATGCATTTCGATCGCCTCGGACAATCCCGTGGAGAGTGCATCGCATTCTCCGGTCAGTAGACCTGCCATGGCCTTGCCGCCGCCATCGTAGGCGACATAGACAATCGAGCGGGGGTTTCCGCCGGCCAACTGCATGGCTTTGGCGACAACGAAATGATCAGTTGATCCCCTGACAGACCCACCAGCAATCTTTACGCTGCGAGGATCCTGCTGGTAAGACGCCGCGAGAGAATTGAAGTCCGTATGAGGGGAGTCAGCTCGCACTAGTACCGCGGTATAGTCCGCGATCACTGAGCCGATAACACGCAGATCCCTGAATGATTGCGGAAATATGCCCTGCAGTGAGCGCACAACGATAGGCGTCGAGCTAATGAGCAGGGTGTTCTGCTGTCGGTCTGCAGTTTCGATCAGTCGCGCAATGGCTCTCCCGCCACCACCACCGGACAGATTTTCATAGCTGACCCTTTCTACCAGACCGGATTTTCGCAGCGCTTCGCCAATACCTCTTGCGGTACCATCCCAGCCTCCACCAGGACCGGCTGGAATCAAGAAATGTACCTCATCAAGAAGCTGGCCAGATCGAATGGTCTCGGCATGCCCTGGCGCAGCCAAAAGACTGCAGGCAATTAGCGAAGCCGCGGTCAGGAACCTGAAAAAGACACTCACTTGTTCAGGAAGTTAAGTGCCAGCCCGGGAGTTTCCCAATTACAGGAAACCAGTTTGCCGGTCGTGGACAAGGTGATGAATGCAGTATTGAGGTTCTCTCCGCCGAAACAGATATTGGTCGTCAGGACATCCGGCATGGGTACAAGGCGTGCATCAGCACCATCGGGAGAATGGATCGTGATACCGCCGGTAATGAGGGTTGCAACGCAAATATTGCCCGCAGCGTCCACGGCCAGTGAATCGAACATATGGTAGTCGGGTAGCTGCGCCATCATTGTTGGACGCTCATTTTGATCTATCTCTCCCGGCCCGGAGAGCTGATAGGCCCACAGCCGCCCGGTCGGGGTCTCGGCGATATAAAGTGTCTTTTCATCCGGTGAAAGGCCAATACCATTGGGTGCCTCCATTGGGAAAATGGCTTCAGCGACGTGTTTCCCATCGACTGTGCCATAGTAAACGCCAGTTCGGTCACGATCACGGTCCCTGGTTTTGCCATGATCGGTAAACCAGAAACCACCTTGAGCATCGAAGACGATATCGTTGGGCCCTCGCAGTTCATGACCTTCACATCCAGTATAAATCACTGAAACTTCACCTGTTGCGAGATCTACGCGCTCAATTCGCCCGCCGGAGTAGTTCTCAGGCTGGTGACCAGGAAACAAGAGGCCGGTGCCGCTTTTGTGCCAGATAAAGCCGCCGTTGTTGCAGATGTAACAGGCACCGTCGGGGCCAATGGCCGCGCCATTGGGTCCACCGCCAAGGTCTGCAATCACCTCTATGGCGCCATTCGGGTCGACGCGACTCAACGTACCCCGTGCAATTTCCACGACGATAATTGAACCGTCAGGCATCGCGATGGGGCCTTCGGGGAATTGCAGTTCCGTGGTGATTTCTGTGATGGTAGTCATGGCTCGCTCCAACTGATTTTGCAGTATTATCCTCTGATCTCGGCGTAAGCCCAGTCCAGCCACGGTAATAATGCCTCGATATCAGAAACTTCAATCGTGCCGCCGCCCCAGATACGAAGGCCCGGAGGGGCATCGCGGTAGCCGCCTATATCCAGTGCGACACCTTCTGATTCAAGTTTACTCACCATTGATTTGATCAAACTTCTTTGGGCTTCTTCTTCCTGCAAAGAAAACCACTCATCGACGATACAAAGGCAGATGGATGTCGAGGAAATAGTGGCAGGATCAGTTGCCAGGAACTCTATCCAGTCGCGCTTGTCTACCCAGGTCTTGATTGCGGCCAGGTTTGCCTGGGATCGGTCAACCAGGCCAGTCAGGCCACCAATGGATTCGGCCCATGCAAGAGCGTCCAACTGATCTTCGACCGCCAGCATAGAGGGTGTGTTGATCGTCGCCCCTGCAAACAGGTCGAGCCCCACTTTACCTTTCTTGGCCAGGCGAAATATTTTCGGCAGGGGCCAGGCAGGGGTGTAGCTCTCGAGTCGTTCTACGGCTCTTGGCGATAATGCCAGCATGCCATGGCCAGCTTCACCACCCAGTACTTTTTGCCAGCTCCAAGTGATCACATCGAGTTTTGGCCAGTCTACTTCCATCGCAAAAATCGCTGAAGTTGCATCACAAAAAGTCAGGCCTTCACGATCTGCTGAAATCCAGTCAGCATTGGACACGCAAACACCAGAGGTCGTGCCGTTCCAGGTAAATATGACATCCCTAGTGGCCGCGTTGGCACTATTGAGGTCGGGGAGGTCGCCATAAGGGGCGCTAATCAGGCGAATGTCATCTAACTTCAGCTGCGACTTGATATCTGTTGCCCAGCCTTCGCCAAAGCTTTCCCAGCTCAGGACATCAACACCTCTTGCGCCGAGCATGGTCCACATGGCCATCTCGAATGCACCAGTATCTGACGCCGGCACGATGGCAACCAGGTAATCTTCTGGGATGCCGAGGATGCGTTTGCTGTCGTCAATGACTTTTTTCAGCCGGGCTTTTGGCTGTTTGGCACGATGGGACCGGCCCAGTGATTCTGTATCTAGCTCATCCAGTGACCATCCTGGTCTTTTGCTGGTTGGGCCGGATGAAAACCTTGGATTAGCTGGTTTTACCGAAGGTCTATTGATGCTCATGATGGTCCTCCTGATGCCTTATTTACTGCCACGAAAAACAGGGCAATTTGCGGATTTAAGATGACTATGTCAAGTTTCGCGCACAGGGAAAAGTGAGAATAAATCCAACATGAGATTTGGGACTGAATATCGCGTTGCCGCGATGATGGCAACGGCCGCTCTCTTTACGCTGGCTGGCTATGAATTTATTCGATCAGCCTCGACTGTATTGTTCAAATCAGCCTATGGCGCCGAGAATTTGCCATTAGTGATGGCGGCAATGCCGGTCGTGGTGTTTTGCGGTGTGGCACTCTATGGCTGGATCCTCAGCCAGCTTGGCCCTAGAAGAACCCTGCTGGTCACGTCTCTGGGTTCTGCCGTCGTGATCCTGTGCTGCTATCTGGTGCTGTTAACGGGCAGTAGGGAGATCACACCCGTGTTGTTCCTGTTTAAGGAGCTCTACATTGTGCTCCTGATCGAGCAGTACTGGAGTTACATTGATTCATCTATAAGTTCTTCTACCGCGAAAAAGGTTAATGGCCCGATTACAGGCATTGCCGGAATAGGGGGGGCGGTAGGTGGGATGTTGGTCGCTATGTCAGCCGAGTCCCTGGGAACAGAATCGATGGTGCTAATGGCGGCGATTGCACTCATACCAGCGGCGTTGGTGTCTAACCTTGCTTACCGTTTTTTCGGAGAACCCGAGATACCATCCAAAGCGGAATCCCATGGGCACCTGGCATTGTCATTGTTCAGGGAAAACCCGGTTTTGGTGAGTCTTATTGCGATCGTGCTGTCCTCTCAGGTCATTGCCGCGGTGCTGGATTTCAAGTTCCAATCGCTGCTATCGATTGAGTTCGCTGGCAACCCCGATAAAGAAACTGCGTTCCAGGGTTGGTTCTGGGGAACCCTCAACACATCCGTGCTGGCATTCCAGTTTCTGATCACGCCATTACTCTTGTCTTTCGTTGCCGTTCGATGGGTCCACCTGATGTTACCGCTGATACACTTGATTGCTATTAGTGCAGCCATCATAGAACCCAGCGTATTTACAGTAGCACTGGCGTTCTTTCTTTTTAAGGCTTTCGACTATTCTATTTTTAGAGGCGCTAAAGAATTGCTCTACGTACCGCTTGGGTTTGATGAACGATATCGGGCAAAAGAGGTTATCGACGTATTTGGATATCGAAGCGGCAAAGGTGCTTCAAGTGTGGTGATTGTCCTGTTACAGAGGGCCGGTGTGCTAATGAACAACTATTACCTTGCCATTGGATTCGCCATGGCAGTTTTGTGGTTGGCGCTTGTCTTCCCGCTAACCCGTAACCGGGAGGCAGAAACCGATTCGTCAAGGACTGATCAGTAAAAATACCCGCGGCTGCTCACCGGCAGCGATCTCGTTCAATATCGTCGCCAGTCGTTCGCTGGCCAATACCAGCCGTGCGATCAGGACGGGTTTGTTGCGTTCCAGATAATCGGACCCAAGGCTGTCACCGGAGGCGATGACGTTTCCCTGGGCGTTGGAGTAGGCATTTGTGCGTCCCAATGAGAGGGATTCGTTAAACCAGTCAATGATGTGCTTGTGTTCACTGGTTTTCTCGACGGACAACAGAAAATCGAGACTGTCCGGGTATTTTATGCCCATGGATTCAAGCATGCCGTAATCCCACAGCGCGTGTAGGTTTGTTTCCTTGCCCTGCCATAGAACGGTGATCTTGTTACCGCCCCAGTCGCTGGCATTGCCGATATGCAAAGGTTGATGTAGATCGCCGAGGAAGTGACCCAGAAACCGGAGCGCGGCTGCGCGTCTCGCTTTTTCCCTGCCGGAACCCGCTGGTCGAGAAAGGTAGGTCAGTGCTTTTTGAATACCCGTCGCGATACAGTTAAGTGCAGCGCAGTCGCGAAGAAGGTCCACCGTAAGCGCTTCGTCGGGCACGTTGATGAAATGTTGCTCATAGGTACCTTTGTGATTGCTGTACTTCACGTCGTCCGGCCAAAGGCAGGACTCGGCGAATGAAACCTGGCCACCCTTCAGAGCTTTGCCTTCTACCAGAAGCGTATCGACCATGATTCTTGCCTCAGCTGTTAGCTTCGCTTGCGCCATGGCGCAGACAAGCCGGTGACCGTCCCAGCCCCAGGCTTGTGCATTAAAAGATACAAGAAGCAGGAACAAGCCTGAGAATACAAATCTGAGCGACACGACAGTCTCCATCTATAACGTATAAGGCATCGGGCACCTTCAGGTTCGGATTGTACTACGCAACATGATCTTAGCGTGCTGCCAACGTCAGATCGTCTTGGGCTGGCTTTAATGGCTTCAGCTCAACAATATGGTCCGCCAGTGCTGCGATATCTGGACGATGAGTGATGAAGAAGCAGGGCACAGGTAAGGACAGGATGTTTTTCATGATTTCAAGTTCACTCGCCGGGTCAAGGTGACTGGTTGCTTCATCTAGTAACAGGATTTCAGCCCTTCGATAAAGGGTACGTGCGATCAGTATTCGCTGTCTTTGACCTGCGGACAACAAGCAGCCCTGCTCTGAGAGTTTTTCGCTATAGGACATTGGCAATCTAAGGATATCGTCATGAACCAACGCCGCTCTTGCGGCCCTCAGGATTCGATTCGTATCAGGAGTGGGGTCCAGAAATGCGATGTTGTCTGTAACAGTACCGGTGAGCAGAACGTCGTTCGGCTGTAGTGAAGCATAAAGCGCTGCAGGGTTGAGATTACTTGAAAGGGGCCGGTTGTTGATCAAAATTTGGCCCTTCGCAGCGCTGACATCTCCCCTGAGCAGGGAAAATAATGTGCTCTTACCTGACCCGGATGCACCCACAATAGCCACCTTCTGACTGCCCTGAACCTGCAGGCTCAAATCGTTGATTAACAATTCACTGCCCGCGTGTCCAAAGTCTAGATCTTTCACCTGGATCCTGTTTACCGGTTCGTGAAGGGAAAGAGGCTCGCGAGCATCAGGGTGGTGGTCGGTAATGTCGGATACTCGCCCTACATGCAGGGACAACATCAGGTATGCCTGCCATTCATGTGTTAGGGATACCAGTGCATTAGTAAAATGGTTGCTGTAGGTCACCAGCGTGTACAACATACCAATGGTCAGCAATCCGAGTTCGATCTTTTCTACTGAAATATAAACGACTCCCAATAGGACCAGGCCCAGAAAGAGGTAGCTAGCTATCTTGGCTGCCAGTTCCCAGTAACGTGATCGAACATGTGCGTTGAGCGATCTGACCAGGTGGTTCAACCAGGCGGAGCGACGGCGAGCAGTGCCTTCGAAGCGTTTGATGGAATCTATCGTCTGGATAGTTTCTATGAAATGTGACTGTACCTGTGCCTCTGCGATCAGCTGTTCGTGCAGGTGAGCCCGGTAGGGTAGCGTCAGCAGGTACTGCACCAACAAGTAGACGAGACACAAGGAGAACACATAAAGGCCAGCCTGTAATGAATACAGGTTTATCATGATGAAGGTCGTGATAACCATGAGAAGGTCGAGGCAGATACCCACAATACTTTCTGAAATAAAATCCTGGAGTGGCCGCATGGAGCTAAAACGCGACACGATGTCTCCGATGTTTCTGCGTTCGAAAAACTGAACCGGCAGGTTGGTTGTGTGCCGCAGTAATCCTGCAGATAACAAGTAGGTTAACTTTGCGCCTATTTTTATCGTCAGCAATCCTCGGAGCGATTGAGTTATTGCCGAGATGATGTAAACGGCGACAAAACTTAAGGTAACTACCAGCGCCAGGTCAGTATTATTGGACAGCAACACTTCATCGACGGTCACCTGGAGATAAAACGGTGTGATAAGCGCGAATGCCTGAGCGACTACACTGAGTAACAAGAGTCCTGTTAACGATCCTGCGAGATGCGCAATTGGTAATTTCGTCAGAAATTCGATGGTCCTGTTTGGTTTTATTTCGTGATCTTTTTTGAAATCCGGAGTCGGTCGTGCCTCGATAATGATGCCGGTAAACCGATTGCTGAACGTTTTCATGCTCGTAGTAAGCTTACCGGTAGCCGGGTCTAGCAGGGTGAGGCTGCCACGTGAGCAGCGATCGATCACCACGAAGTGTTCAAAATCGACATGAGCGATGACAGGCAGTTGCAGCTTCGTGAGGTCTTCTAGTTCACAGCGAAGGGCTCTTACGGCCAGATGATGAGATTCGGCTATGTTTGATATAGTCTCAAGGCTAAGTGGCCGGCCGTCTCCCAGTGGCCCCCTAAGCGATGCCAATTCAACCTGATTGCCAAAATAATTCAGGATCATGCACACGCAGGCGAGCCCACACTCGTTGGCCTCCCCCTGAAAGATAATCGGTACGCTACGGCGAATAAAACTCATCCAAGTGACTCGCCCAGTTTCCTTAAGGGTTTAAGGAACCACGAAAAAAGTGTTCGTTGTTCAACCGGGATATAACTGCGAAAGGTCATTCCGGGGAGGATCGAATCAATACGATCGTTAGATTGAATACTTAGGCGTGCTCGGAAATAGCGATTTTGGTCTGGCGTCGAAACAGTATGTGGTGATAGTTGGGTCACCACAGCTTTTATTCGTCCGTAAGTCTGTGCGGGGAAGGCATCCAGCTCAAGTGCCAGTTGCTGACCGCTTGCCAGATGACCCGCTGCATCCGGTGGGATGTTCAAAGTGCCGGTTACTGCATTTTCGGGCGAGTCTATATAAACAAGCGGCTGCCCGGGGCGGATACTTGTGCCTTTGCTTATCTCGACCCGGGTGACTGTCCCGGTGCGAGTCGCGACCAGCTTTCGGTAAGGCTTCTGTTCGAGTTCAATCAACTTCTCTCGAAGTGCGGAGAGTTTTGATTCCAGTTCGGTGCGTTGTGTATCTCGTTTTGTCTTCAGGGCGCTCCGATCTGCACGCAGCCCGCTTCGGGTAACCTGCTGCTCTATGAGGTTTTTTCGAAGCAGGTTGAGTTGTTGTTGCTCAGAGATGAGGCTGGTCTTGAAGCTGATCCAATCAAGGTTTGACAGGTACCCCGCTTCATAGATGCTGGTGGTTTTCGAATGATGATTTGCCAGTTGTTCGACCTTGGATACCTGTAGCGCGATGCCTTCCCTTGCCAGAGTTTCAAGCACCGATAGTTGGCGATCTGTTACAAGGAACGCGTGGTATTCTCTGGCAAAAGCTTCATTAATAGCCTGGTTCATTGACTCCCAGCGCACCATTTGTTGCCTGGTTTCTGCTGCCATTGCGCTCGATCTGCCATCGGTGGTTTTTGCAGCGGTTACAATGTGAGCGCCGGCTTTAACCTGTTGACCTTCTGTTACGTTCAGCAGCTCAACGTAGCCCCAGTCCTGGGAAACAATGGCATTTGCATTGGATTCATCGATCTGTCCGGTAACGAAATGCTTTCGTGAATAGGTCGAGGTGCCAATTAGCCAGGCAACAACCAACAGCACCAAAACGAGGCCAATGGCGATCGCCAGAAACGTCCGACCGGAATCCTCTTGGATGTCCCCGAATTGAGGCGAGCGGCAGCTGGAGAGAGCTTCTTCCCTGAACAGGGAATCTTGCATATCGGAACCCGTTTAAAACTGACATGCCAAGTGTTCCAGTAATTGAGGCTATCAACCATCGGGATGATCTGATGGCGGTGTAGGAGTCCTCTACATGCCTTGGTAGGTTTTACGGTTCCATGTGTAGGCGATAAGCCCCATCAGAATATTCGAAACCGCTGCAGCTGCAAAGATGCCGCTGAGTCCAAACAACGCTTTACCAGCGAATGCCAGCGGAATATAGATAACAAACATCCGGACGAGCGACATGATAGTCGAGGAGATAGGTTTTCCCAGTGAGTTAAATATTGCGCTGGACATCATTAACACGCCCCAGGCACCATAACTCACCGGTACCACTAGTAGGTAGGTTGCGGCGACTGTAATCACAGTGGGGTTATCATCGAAGAGCGAAGCGATGTCCTGTCGAAAAATAACCAACAGCAGGGCAACGAATGCGCCCCAGACAAGCGAATACTTGAAGGACAGCATCATCGCCGAGTTGGCTCGATCATGACGGTCTGCGCCCCAATTCTGACCAACGAAGGGTCCAATACTGGCCGATAGTGCGAACAGCGGGATGATAAATAAAGCCTCGATTCGTGACGCGATACCAAAACCAGCCACTGTTTCCTGGCTGAAACCCGCAAGCAGGCTGACAATGATTGCCGTTGAGAGGGGACCAATCAGGTTGGTCGCTGTGGCTGGAATGCTGACTGCCAGGATTTTTCTCCAGGAGTGCAGCACCATCTGCAAGGTGATTTTTGAGTAACTAAGCAGATGCTCCCTGAAATGCAGTACGGCCATCGTGACGACAAAAAGTATAAATCGTGCAATCAGGTTTGCCCACGCCGCGCCTTCAAGGCCAAGTTGCGGTAGGCCCAGCAGGCCGAAGATGAGTAGGGGGCTGATCATGATGTGTAAAATAGCACCGGAGACCATGATAGTCCCTGAGATACGAGCATCACCTGTCGCTCTTAACGCATTGGCGCCCAGAGAAGGAACGGCAAGGAACAATAGTGACCAATAGTACACAGACATGTAGTCGACGATCAGCGGTAACGTTGTTTCATCGGCCCCGAGTGCAACAAACAGAGGCTCGATAGTGAGTAAACCCAGGATTGATACCAGAATCATGACGAGTGCCACCAGGCTGATTCCATCACTGGCCAATCGTCGAATTTGGTCATGATCGCCGCTGCCTACGGCTCTTGCCAGAACGCTTGAAAGACCGATGCTGATGCCCAGGGAAATAGACATCAATGCGCCAGTGACAGGAAATGTAAAGCTGTAGGCAGCCAGTGTGGACGTGCCTATCTGCGCGAGGAAAAAGGCCTCAAGCAATCCGGCGCCGAGGCTGGCAGTGATACCAAGGATGACCGGTGCGCTCAGTCGCAGCAGCCCAGTGCTGACAGGGCCTTGCACCAGTCTGGGCTGGGTGTTGGGTGAACCCGTCATTATGTCAAATCAATCCGAACGAGCGCCGAAGCTTGCCAATATCCTCAGGATCGAATGGGGTTTGCTGGTATACGTAATAGTTCAACCAATTAATGAATAGAAGGTTGCCATGGCTCTTCCAGGTCACAACGGGATCCTGGCTGGGATCATCGTTTAGAAAATAGTTTTCCGGAACTTCCGGGTTAACGCCTGCTTCAAGGTCGCGTTCATATTCATCTTTCAGGCAATTGGGCTCGTACTCGGAGTGACCGGTAACAAAAAGATGCCTACCGTCCTTATGTCCCCACACGTAGGATCCAGCGAATTCAGAATCCGCTATCATTTCGATGTCGTCAAGCTTTTCGAGTTCGGCAGCGGGTACTTCGGCATAACGAGAGTGTGGCGCGTTAAATACATCGTCGAAGCCGCGGACGATAGGCGAAAGCGGGTTAACTATCCTGTGGGGGTAAACGCCACTTATCTTTTTGGGCAAGATGGTTTTGTTAACCCCATATAAATGATACATCGCAGCCTGGACTGCCCAGCAGAGGAACAAAACTGAGGTAACGTTATTAACCGACCAGTCCATAATTTCTTTCATGTCCGGCCAGAAACTCACGTCATCGAAATCTACCTGGCCAAGTGGTGCGCCAGTAATAATCAACCCGTCATATTTATTTTTCTTTATCTCAGAAAAATCCTTATAGAAATTATCCATATGCTCGATGGGAGTATGTTTTGATGGGCGGTCGCTGATTCTTAGCAATTCCACATCCACCTGCAATGGGGAATTGGACAACATACGCAGGATATGGATTTCCGTCTCAATTTTTTTAGGCATCAGGTTTAATAACAAGACCCGAATAGCTCGGATGTCCTGCTGTTGCGCCGCGCTGCTATCAATACAGAAAATGTTTTCTTCCTGCAGAACTTTAGACGCGGGTAACCCGTCAGGTATTTTGAGTGGCATTACTTTTCCTCGAAACAAAAAAAACCTACTCGCTTGCGGCTAAAGTAGGTCGTAACTCTTTAGCTGTACTTGTAAAGCGCCCGCAAGCTGATTTCAAATCGGCGCTGAAATTGAATTCTATGCGAATTCGGTGACCGGGGTCAATTTCCCCGGATACTGCAGTCCGGCGATAGCCCGTCAAAGCTATACGCCATTAAGGCTATGGCCAGTCAAAGTTGCCGTAGCCCTCCTGCAATCTTCTCATTCCTTTGATCCATCGATCGTAGTCACCTGACTTGCGCTGCATGTAAGTCAGCACTTCAGGGTGGGGGAGTACCAGGAACCGTTCTTCCCTTAATGTTTCAACCACAGAGTCACAAAGTACCTCTGGTTCCATCATGCCATCGACGCTGGCGACGCCGTCTGGATTATCAGCGGTCATCGCGGTGCGCACAGCCTGCGGACAAAGCGCAGATACTTTTAAGCCACGGTCACCGTAGGTCACGGATAACCATTCAGCAAAGCTTACTGCGGCATGCTTTGTTACCGCATAGGGTGCCGAACCAACTTGAGTCAGCAGTCCTGCTGCAGACGCAGTGTTCATAATGTAACCATCACCGCGTGCCACCATAGCTGGTATGGCAGCTCGAGCAGCATAAACGTGGGCCATTACATTGATTTCCCATATTCTCTGCCAGTCGTCGTTAGGCGTCTCTGGACCACCGCCGACACCGATGCCTGCGTTATTACACAACAGGTCAATCTGACCATAGTCATTTTCGGCGGTTTCGATGAGATACTTTACTTCTGCTTCAACAGCGACATTGGTGGGGATTGCTCGCGCGCCAATCTCGTCTGCTACCTCCTGGAGCCCATCGGCATTCAGGTCTGCGATGACGATCTGTTTAGCGCCTTCATCGGTGAATCTTCTGGCCATGGCTCTTCCAATACCACTGGCGCCGCCGGTAATTACGATGATTTTGTCTTTAATTTCCATAATTTTTTGTGGGTTTGCTGCAAGGGGTACAAGAGTGACACAACTCCTGTATGTTGCCCAGCCTCAGTTAATTGGATTTAATGGAGTACTTATATTAGCAACGCTTCCAGGAGACTCCCCCCAATGATGAACGAGCTCGCTTTCTATACCCTACCCGGCGCACCGAATAGCCCCCGCGATCTGATTGATGAGGTTGCGCATGCTGAGCGCCTTGGGATCGGTAATTGTTTCATTTCCGAGCGATTTAATATCAAGGAAGCTGCAACCCTGAGTGGTGCAGTAGGTGCGGTGTCTGAGAAAATAGGTATTGCTACAGCGGCAACCAATCACAATACTCGCCATCCTGTCGTGACTGGTGCATATGCATCTACGATGCATTTCCTGACTGGCGGACGCTTCTCTCTTGGTCTGGGAAGGGGTATCGATATGATGTTTGATGCCTTTGGGTTGCCTCGAATCAAAACCGCAGAGATCGAGGATTTTGTCGGGATTATGCGTCGGCTACATCGGGGAGAAACCATCGTCGGGCATAAAGGGCCCGCTGGTAGCTGGCCAGTACTTCGGCTGGATTCAGGGTTCGATGAGTACATACCGTTAACCTTTACGGCGTTTGGTCCCAACTCCCTGGCTTTGGGGGGCAGGGTCTTCGATGCCGTGGTCCTGCATACTTTTTTTACCGACGAAACCACAGTCCGCGCAGTTGAGACTGTAAAACGTGCAGCAGAGGAAGCGGGACGGAACCCTGATGATGTGAGAGTGTGGTCCTGCTTCGCCACGATAGGTGATCACCTTGCGCCAGAGGTGCGGCTAAAGAAAACTGTGGGTCGCATGGCGACCTATCTACAAGCTTATGGCGACCTGATGGTCAGAACTAACAGCTGGGATCCAGACGTGCTAAAAAAATTCAGGGAAAATGAGTTGGTTTCAAATTTCCAGGGTGCCCTGGACCAGAATGGAAACACCGAGCAGTTGGAACAAGTAGCAGGTTTGATACCCGAAGATTGGTTGGCTGCGGCAGCCACTGGTACGCCGGATCAATGCGTTGCAGCCATCAATCATCAACTAGACCTGGGCTGCGATGGCGTGATCTTGCACGGCGCTTCCCCGGTAGACCTTGAACCCATCGTCGTTTGTTATGAAAAGCAGCGGGACGATTCCCGGTTCGCGCACCTACCTAACAACCCTGCTATGCCGCCAAGTATGGTTTAGTCGGTTTCCTGGATTGATTCACGGATAATGCCGAACACCTCGGTGATTTGTTCTTTTGTGATAATCAGCGGAGGTGAAAGCACGATGGCATCACCGATGTTTCTTGCCCAGAGGCCTTTGTCGTAACATTTTTTCACGATCTCGATACCTCGTTGCATCGGTGCGCCGGGTCTGGGCGCCACTTCAATGGCGCCTATCAGGGGCAAGCAGCGGACATCAATGACTTTTGATTCATTTTTCAGGGCGAGCGCCTCGTCCATCCAGTGTCCGCCTAGTGTTTCTACGCGTGAAAAGAGTTTTTCTTCTTCATAGATGTCAAGCGCTGCCGACGCTGCAGCGCAAGCAAGTGGGTGTCCAGAATAGGTATAGCCATGGTTGAGCTCTACCCCCGGCTCTGACACAGACATAAAAGTCTCATAGATATCGTCGGTCACCAAAACCCCGCCCATGGGTACCGTCGCGTTAGTGATTCCTTTTGCCGTGGTGATGATGTCTGGAGTTACGCCAAATTTTTCTGCTGCACTCATCGCGCCGAGCCGACCAAAAGCGGTAATGACTTCGTCAAAAATCAGCAGGATACCGCTCTCGCTGCAGATATCCCTGAGCCTTTGCAGGTATCCTTGTGGCGGCATGATGACGCCGCCTGCACCAGCGACGGGTTCAACGATTAGTGCTGCGATGTTCTCCGCGCCATGAAGCTGAACCAGTCTTTTGAGGTCCTCAGCCAGTTCTGCACCATCCTCCGGCAATCCCCTAGAAAATGCGCTGCGTTCCAGGTCAAGTGTATGCCTGATGTGATCCGTTCCAGGTAACAAGAGCCCAAACGCTTGTCGGTTTTTCACAAGGCCCCCAACTGAAAGACCACCAAACCCCATGCCGTGATACGCCTTCTCGCGACCAATCAGTCGCTGTCTTGAACCTTCTCCTTTGAGCCGGTGGTAGGCGAGGGCAATCTTTAGCGCTGTATCTACAGACTCGGAGCCGGAATTAGTGAAGAACACATGATTGAGGGGGTCAGGGAAGTGCTTTACCAATCGATGAGCATAGTTAAAGGCGTGTGGATGGCCACTGTTGAAGCTATGTGCAAAATCTAGTTGCTCAAGCTGCTCTGCAATTGCCTTGTTAATATGTTCGCGCCTGTGTCCTGCATTAACACACCACAACCCGGCCGAGCCATCCAGTATCTCGTGCCCGTTTGAATCCTTGTAATACATCCCATCTGCCGAGACGATAAACCGAGGAGCATCCTTAAAGTTTCTGGAAGCGGTAAATGGCATCCAGAAACTATCGAGATCTGAAGGTATGAGATTGTGATTAATCGAAGTCATGGCCCTGGCCTGATTTATTAGTAAAATACTTCACTCGAATAGTTCAAGTATTTGCATGGGCGCGTCGACAATCTCCTCCGCGCCGGAGGAGACGAGTTCATCCCTGCCCCTGAAACCCCATAACACACCAACTCCAGCGACCTTGCAAGCTACTGCTGTGTTCATGTCCGTGGCGGTGTCGCCGATCAACCATGTCGAGGTTCTAGAGGTCCCAAGGGCGGCCATCAACTTATTTCCACCCTGTGGATTGGGTTTGTGGGGAATATCAGGTCGGTGTCCAAGGATGTAATCGAAAGTGGCGGGGAAGAAATGTTCAACGCAGCGCTGGGTGAAACGATCGTCTTTGTTGGATAAGACCGCAAGCTTCAGTTCAGGTGGTAATGAGGTAAGAAGTTTCAAAATATCCTGGTAGGGCGATGCTGTTTTCCAGAGTTGCTCGTAATGTTGTTGGAACTGCTCTACACAGTGTTGGATATCAATTTCTGACTGTCGGTCACTCGGTAGACAACGCTGTGCTGCCACGCTAGCGCCGTCGCCGATGATCTGACGGAAAGCTTCGACCGGGTGGGTCGGATAACCGAATGAGCTGAGTGCGGCGTTATAGGACCGGGCGATGCTTGCCAAGGTATCCAACAGGGTACCATCCAGGTCAAAAATGATGAGTTCAGGTGTCTTCATGATGTACATACTCTTTGTATAGCTGGTCTTGTTGAATCATATTGTCTCGATCGACCTGCTTCCTTAGGGCTTGCAGGTATTCACGTTCCGCTTGAAACGGGAGTCGTTCATTGGAGACGAATGTGGGGTCGGGTGAAAGGAGAGCGTAGTAACCAAGCGACTGGAACACGCTGCCATAGAGGTCGTAACGATCACGGTTAACCCTGATTCCGACTTGTCTGTCGGCTTTAACAGTTTTCTGCAAGAAAAAAGCGGTGAGTGACGAAGTTTCGATCTCGATTAGTGTAAGTTCAGTTGAAGTTTCTTCTTCCCAGTACTTACTCATTTCCTGCAGATGCGCCAATCCCAATAACTTTTCGTAGAGCAGCCAGAGTGGCGAATAACTCGTTGCGAGGATAGTCGTCGCTTCGCCAGCCCTGCCGAAAGGCGTCGTTGAACCACCGTCACTGACCAGGAACAGGCTTTCTGAATCATTGTCCAATAAGCAACCCGGGCCGATATTGTCTTGTGCCTGGAAGGTGTAAGCCTCTGGCGATTCCTGAATTCGGGGGAGGAAATATTGCTTTTGCTCTGCTGAGCCATAGGCCAGCAGCATCGGGGCAATCACGTTGACTGAGTCAGGCATTACCGGGCACCGGTGCTCCGACAAAGTCGTAATGAAGTTCAGCTGCTCTTGTCTTGCCCAGCCGGTTCCCCCGAACTCTAACGGCCAGTCGGCACCAACCCATCCCGATTTGGCCAGGTTTTTGAACCATTGGGCCTCGCCTGACGGCCAGTGCCTGGTAACAAACTTCCTGAAGCTGTCAGTCGTGGCTATCTGTTTCACCATTTGGTTGTGCGCTCAATGGCGCTGGCTTGCCGATGATGACAACAGTGCCAGCTAACTTGTCATGCCAGCCCTGTTTGCGTTTATCGAAAGCGATCCATATAAAGCCTAGCCCCAGCGGCAATAGACTGATGAAATACGCGAGGTATCGGATGATGTGCTGGGAGGTCGAGGGCGCTGATAAGGTTTTTGCATCGACGATGACTGATTTAAACAACATTTTCCCTGGCGTTGAATTTTTAAAAACCCAGAACAGGACAAAAATTGTGCCCATAAACAGGAGGTCTACCGATAACTGGGTGGTCATTCGCTGGAGTAGTTCCATTAACTGAGATTGATCAGAAAGCTCGTAGTTTGAGAGGTCCACGTCATCGATAAAGCGGGAGACAAAAGGTGCCATAAGGATAGAAGCCGCTGTGCTGTCTATCAGAAACGCGACAAATCTTGCGTTGAAACCCAGGTAGTGAATCTCGGTTTGATCCATTTCGTTACTCACTTTCTTAGCGGCCCGTTTTAGCTTTTAAGCTTTAACTTCTATCTTTAACTTCTAACCTTAACTTTTAGCTCAAATATTTAGCTTTAACATTTAGCGTTAACCCCGGATTTTGATGAGCAGAACTTTTGCAGCATTTATCTTGGTTGCCAGGTAGGTGGATCCACCTCTGTCGGGATGAACTTTTTGCATCATGCGTCGATGAGCCTGAATGATATCTTCTTTTATCGCATCCTCTTTTAAGCCAAGGATGTCTAGCGCCTGCGATTCGGACATGTCTTCACTGCTTGAAAATGGTTCTGTGCGCTCTTCGCCTGGTCGCCACGTCTCGTGTTCACGGTCCAGATAAGCCGTAAGAAGGTTAGAAGAATCAGCGTCGTTGCCTATCTCCCGGAGCAGTTCTTTTAGCTGATCCAGTTCGAGTTGAGAGAGTTTTGTGTCCTTGAACTGTCCTTCCAGGATCGTGCCATCCATCATGCCGGTATCGTGGAAAAGGACCATGTGTATGTATCGGGACGAAATTTCACTGGTCTGCGGTGGTGGCCCGACACTGCCGCCCATCGCCGCCTTCAGCGATCGAAATACGGATGCAAACTGAGCGCCGCGCATGATTAACGTGGCTGACCGTAAGAGAAAGGGGATAACCGCACCGAAGACGGCGTAAAGGGGATGCAACCTGCCGGTTGCACCAAGAAAAAGCAGTATGAGTCCAAAAAGTGTGGCCACGTAGATAGAAAAAAATTGCCTGACGGATAGGTTCTTTTTCGCCAGAAGGCCACGTAAGGCAACAAAGACAAGAAAAGCGACAATTGCGATGACGATTAAGCGAGCCAGGGGAATCTCCTAGTCTTTCAGCTGTTGGGTTAATAATGCCGCAGGGGGAGAAAGTGCGGTGAGTTTTTTTAGTGCGGACTTGCCGCCAGCCGCAAATACTGCGACCGCCGCCAGAAGATCCTTCAGTTCACTGGCGCTCTGCAGGTTGAATGGTGAGTAGGCACCACCGGATAATTGTGCCATTTGCTGGTACGCAGATTTAACCCTGGAATTAGATCCTTCCTGAAACATAAAGAGTGGAACATTTAACACACCTAGCTGACCAGCCTGGTGGCATAGATGATCTGCTGCTTCCTCAAGGGCGTCGCCAACGAAGACGATTGCCTTGAGTCGTCTGGTTTTGTGTTCTTTCATCGCGTGTTCAAGAACGCGATTAATCTGCGTGTGGCCCCCGAGACACCTGACGCGACTCATCTCGTTGAGTAAAAGGTTCGCTGAACTACACCAGGCACTTGAATGAAACTCGTTGAACCCGCGGTAATAGCAAAGCTGCACCAACAGGCTACCAACACCCTCTGTTGCCTGGAACATTTGACCCTGTAGGTGGCAGGCCCTGTCCCATGTTGTTTCTCTTGAAGCCGTGGCATCCATCGCGAACAATAATCGTCCATCGGATTCTGCATCTGCTCGGACAGGGGTTTTCGCGACTTTGTCCAGGAACTGGCTTACTTCCGTACTGTTCGTTCTGACAGGTTTTGATTTATCTGTCATTAGCGCTTGTCTGCCATTAGGTTATCTCTGTTGTAACTGATCATCTGTTCGTTTGACGGGCTATAATGTTGGAATCTGTGTAGTTTAACGCTCAAAGGTAATTGGGAGTAACAGGTACTTTGAATAGACTGGTAGTCGCCATTTCAAGCAGTGCGTTATTTGACCTGACCTTAAGCGATCAAGTCTATCGTGAAGAGGGGGTTGCGTCCTACGCCCGCTACCAGATTGCTCATGAAGAGGATCCCCTTGCCCCAGGTGATGCTTTTCAACTGGTGAGGAAGCTTCTCGGTATAAACGCGCTGTTGCAACAAAAAGAACGGGTAGAAGTCATACTGCTTTCCCGGAACACGGCAGACACCGGTCTGCGCGTATTTAAGTCTATTGAGCATCATGGCTTGCCAATACGTCGCGCCGCATTCACTGGAGGTGGCTCTCCGTACAAGTACATGAAGCCGTTCGGTTGCCAGTTGTTTCTGTCGACTCACCGGCAGGATGTGATTGATGCTCTCGAAGAGGGTATTGCGGCGGCCAGCATCATTGCGGGCCCTGCGACGGAATCCAGCAATGAAGAATTACGGTTCGCTTTTGATGGCGATGCAGTTCTGTTTTCGGATGAGTCAGAGCGAATTTACCAGGAGCATGGGCTCGATGGGTTTATTGCGTCTGAGCGGGGCTTGGCAAATGAACCGATGATCGGCGGACCTTTTAAGCCATTTCTTGCCGCACTGCATACACTCCAGCAAGAATTTGGGGGCCGCGATTGCCCGATCCGAACGGCGCTCGTGACAGCAAGGTCTGCACCGGCACACGAAAGGGTGATCAAGACATTAAGGTCTTGGGGCATTCGCCTTAACGAAAGTCTTTTTTTAGGCGGTCTGCAAAAGTCTGAATTTCTTGCCGCGTACAGAGCTGATGTTTTCTTTGATGACCAGGCGGAGCACTGCCGGTTAGCGGGCGAGGTTGTCACTACCGGCCACGTGCCTAACGGCGTCACAAACGAATAGCGCTCATTTCCTTCTATAACGCAAAGTAATATTTCTAGATATTTTTATTCTATCCGCGTATAAGTAAACCATCTGCTCGTTGTCAGGGTCTCCATGAAATTACAGCAACTCAGGTATATCTGGGAGGTCGCTCACCACGGCCTTAACGTTTCTGCGACCGCGCAGAGTCTTTATACTTCGCAACCCGGTATCAGCAAACAGGTCCGCTTGCTTGAAGACGAGTTGGGGTTAGAAATATTCGCCCGTAGCGGCAAGCACCTTACTCACATCACTCCTGTCGGCCACACTATTATTGAACAAGCAGGCCAGATCCTTAGAAAAGTTGAGAGTATCAAGCAGGCCGCGCATGAATTCAGGGACGAGAAAACAGGCAGTCTTTCAATCGCCACGACCCATACACAGGCTCGTTACGCATTACCCAATGTGATTTCTTCATTTATAGGTCGTTATCCGGAGGTCTCACTGCACATGCACCAGGGAAGTCCTCTTCAGATTGCAGAGTTGGCGGCGAATGGTGAAGTGGATTTTGCAATTGCGACAGAGGGGCTGGAACTGTTCGGTGACCTGGTCATGTTGCCATGCTACAACTGGAACAGATCTATCATCGTACCGAAGGGACATGTCCTGGCTGATAAACCCATGCTGACTCTCAAGGATATTGCCGAATACCCGATAGTGACTTATGTATTCGGGTTCACCGGTCGAAGCAAACTTGATGAAGCATTCCAGAATGAAGGGCTGCAACCCAAGGTGGTTTTCACGGCAACAGATGCAGATGTCATCAAGACCTATGTTCGATTAGGGCTGGGGATCGGTATTATTGCGGATATGGCCTACGATGTAGCACAAGACCCTGACCTGGTAGCCTTAAGCGCCAGTCACCTGTTTTTGCCCAGTACCACGATGATCGGCTGCCGGCGTGGTACGTTCCTGCGTGGGTTTATGTATGACTTCATGGAATTGTTTGCACCGCACCTGACTCGTGAACTAATAGATCAGGCTTTCGAGGCTCAGACCCGCCAGGATGTTGATCTTTTGTTCGAGGATATCGCTTTACCCGTCCTGTAGGAGATTGCCGTGGGTGTTATGTTTAGTTTGGTTCAGGATTGATTCCGGGACCTTTCACTGAAAGAATGCCCGCCACCATCATTCGTTAGGAATATCATGCAAGTAGTCTGCCTTGACCTGGAAGGGGTCCTCGTTCCCGAAATCTGGATTAAATTTGCGGAGAAGACCGGTATAGATGCCCTGAAAGCCACGACACGGGATATACCTGACTACGACGAGTTGATGCAGCAGCGTCTCAGGCTTCTTGACGAGAATAATCTGGATCTGGCTGCCATCCAGGCAGTTATCGCAGATCTTTCTCCGATGCCAGGCGCTCGAGAGTTTCTTGACAGTCTGCGAGAGAAGTTTCAGGTCATTATTCTCTCTGATACTTTTTATGAATTCGCCAGGCCTTTAATGGCTCAATTGGCGTGGCCGACGTTGTTTTGTCATAAGCTCGAAGTGTCTGAGGATGGTCGCGTGACAGATTACCTGCTTCGCCAGAAAGACCCGAAGCGTCAGTCGGTGAAAGCGCTGAAACAGCTGAAATATACTGTATTTGCGGCGGGTGATTCCTATAACGACACTACTATGCTGGAAGAGGCAGACGCAGGTTTTCTGTTTCGGGCGCCGCAAAATGTCATCGATGAGTTCCCGCAGTACAAGGTGACAACCGAGTATAGGGAGCTGGCCGGTTTTTTCGATAAGGCTGCCCTGAACGAGACCTAACAGGATCAGGTATTGTCGAGTGCCGCGCCGCCCGAACTAAAGCAGGGAAAAATGATTAGTTTTTTCTGGGTGCCAGTCGAAAAAGGTAGGTTTCGTCGACACTCTCGTTTCGGGGTCGATTGCCATATTTTGATTCCCAGGCCTGGGCGAAGGTCTCGAATACGGTAGCATCGGTAACCCTGATTGCGCGAAGCTCAAATATATCCTCACCTATTTTTAATCGGATATCCGGGTTACCGGCAATGTTCTCTACCCACTGCGCTCGATTATCACCGGCAAATACGTGCGGCGCGCCACCGACCTCGGCTATCCAGAGGTTGACGGAGTAGGGCGCTTCATCTGTTGATTCCAGTTGCACAATTTCGGTAGCTGTGAGTTCACTCCAATGCGCCGGCAATGGTGAAACTGTTCCCTCTAATTCGCCCCCGGCAATTGGCAGGTATTCAGAGCAGGCCGACAGTGCCAGCAAAAGGATCAGGGGTAGTGTGTGCATCATGCTATTCCTCTGTGTAACCAGTTATTCTGAAATCATGGTAAGCGTTGATGACCTTTTTAACATAGCGCGGGGTTTCTGCATTTGGCGGTATGCCATTGTGCAGCTCTACAGCGGCCGGGCCGGCATTGTAGGCGGCAATCACCAACGTCATATTGTTATCAAATCGCTTCATAAGTTCGCTGATGTATTTCACCCCACCATGGATATTTTCCCTGGGATTATACCGGTCTATGACATCGAGATCCCGCGCCGTACGGGGCATAAGCTGCATTAGCCCCGTTGCCCCTGATTGGGAAACGGCGTCCGGTCTGAAACTGGACTCGACCTGGATAATGGCTTCAACCAGGGCGGGGTCTACCATGTACTTTCTGCTGGCGTTGCGGATATGCGTTTTGAATTCCGCTGGGCTACCGCGGTCAAACGATCGATCTGCGAGGCAGTCGCCTGCGTTAGTCAACGTATCCCGTTTTGTCAGCAGGACATACCCGGCAACAGGGCGATCGCTAATCATCCGCTCGCCATTTGGGCCCTCGTGAAGATACAGTTCTGCTTGAATAGCAGCAGAGAAACAAAGCAAAACTTTGACCAACGTCTTAAGTAACGATGCAAATTTCCTGAACTGAAACAGTTTTAGAGCCATCGGTGAGGCTTTGATATGATGGTCCAAAAATTTTAACCAGCTTTGCCGTTAAAGCAAATGAATAAGGATTGATGATGGGTTATGTGCTTCCCGATTTGTGTGATGAATACCCTGAGCTGGTGCGGGTTGTAAGCCCGATGTTTAGGAATTTCGGTGCCATATCCTCCTTTGGCGGCGTCATCACGACGATCAAGTGTCACGAGGATAACTCCCTGGTCGCAGATGCTGTCACTGAAGAGGGTAAAGGACGAGTACTGGTGGTTGATGGGGCCGGTTCCCTTCGGTGCGGTTTACTTGGCGACAACCTTGCTCTGAAGGCGGCTAACAATGGTTGGGCTGGCATTGTCGTTTATGGGTGTGTGCGCGATGTTGATGCGCTGGCCATCATTGGCCTCGGTATCCAGGCTATCAATGCGAACCCCTTAAAAAGCGTTAAACGAGGTATCGGCATACGGGACGAGGTGGTGGTGATCGGCGGCGTCAATTTCGTTCCTGGGGAATACACCTATGCGGACAATAATGGGGTGATTGCTTCAGCCAGCCCGCTGTCTATGCCTGAAACCTGTACTTGAAACCTCGGGGAAGAGTCTAGAGGCTGAGTTGTCTGAGGTTAGGGTCCAGCAGGCCTGACTCCCAACTCGCCGTAAACTGGCGATCAAGATGATTACATCCCGTAATATCCTGAAAGCGGGCTGTCCCCGAATAAGTGTCGTGTTCGCCACGATAGATGACCCCCTGGCCATCAACCAAAACATACTCGTGATACTGTTGCCGCATCTCGGGGTCTACGATCTTGATCCCGATTGAAGAGGGTAGTTTTCTAGCGATGTTAAGCAGTGCATGGCCGTTTTTGATCATGCGATGTGGATTAAAAACCAGTATCTCGATCTTCGTAAACTTGTTCCTTCTGCCCAGCCCGGAACAGATTGTCATCAAATCATCATGATCAAACAAATCGTGTGACAGCAGCGGCGAATATATTCGGATGCTTCGTTTAGCCTGGCCTGTCATGTTTAGAATGACTTTCCTGAAGTCAGATTCACTGCGTAATTGAATCAGTTGCTTGTCATCGCCCAGTTTGTAAGTGACATCACTGTCCATGGCAGCGCCACCGTCTGAGGGCGTTTGAACGGTCCTGTCTTCAGGTTCCAGGGTTAATAGAAAGCGAGAGGTGTTGGGATCCACTCGAAATCCGGCTTTGACAAGAAAGGCGTTCGTCTTCCCGGCAAAGTCACGATCAGCAAAAACCTGGGTCAGTGAAAAGCGTCTGGCGCGTTGAATGGCAAGTTCCAGCAGACTGGTATCGACACCCGGGTGACTGTGGTCTTCAAGTATTCCGAAACGGGAAATGAGGCCTTCAGGCGTCATTCGAATTAGTCCGATGACGTGATCATCGTCGTTGGTGGCAATCCAGTGGATGGCAGAATCGTCCAGATCATCGCAATCCTTATAATCTGGTTGCTTTTGTTCTGTTTGGAATATTTGACGTCTGATCCTGCGCAGAGTGCTCGACTTTTCCACCCAGAGTACTTCGGATGTGTCGAAGGATTTCACGTCCACTTTAAGCGTGGACGCCACCAGTAGTCGTCGCTGGGCGTTGTCTTCAGGCGGCGTAAGGGTCTGCGTCATCCGATAGTGGGGGATGCCGGCTTCCTGAAATTCGTCGCCCTGGGCGACGAATCCCGCTCTCTCATAGAAGCCGAGCGCGTGGCTTTGGGCATTAAGGAATACATGGCTAAAACCTAGATGGCGGGCTTTCTCAACAGCCTGCTCCAGTAACGCCGCGCCTATGCCAAATTTTCGGTAGTGTGAAAGTACTGCCATTCGGCCAATCTGGCCATCTGGCAATAATCGAGCAGTACCAATGGGGACATCTTTTGTATCGGTTGCCATCCAGTGCCAGCTATCTTCGTCCTTACCATCCCACTCTTCATCTTTAGGGACTTTTTGCTCGACGATAAAGACGAGGCGTCGTATGTTGGACAGCTGGTTGCCGTCAGTTTGCCAATTGGCCTCTCGGGTATTGAATTGCCTGAGTTCCACGGATCCTTTCGAATAATCTGCTCTGTCATCACTATGGTAGAGCGGATTAGACCACCGCGCCAGCGCATAAGAGTGATTGCAAGCAATCCATGCCTTCGCTGCTAGCGCGGTAGCCTGTTTGCAGTTCTCGTGCGCTACATAACGTAACCACCCAGGCTTCATCATCATTGGTCAAATGAAATGCGTCACCGTTGACGAAAAAATAGAACATCTGGCGGACTCGTGCGTAGCTCATTCGGGAAGGAAGCGATGCGGAGAGGCTCATACCATTGGTGTATTTTCGAGCATCGTCGGGGCAAAGTAATTCTGGCTCACGTAACCGTGTAACGTAACAGCCGTACCATCGTTGCAATGTGGCAGGGCTAAATAGCCGCGAAACTTCATCAAACAACTCATCTGCGATCGCCGCTGGTAGACCACTGTCCGCGCCATACAATTGATTATTCATTGGAATGTTCTCTGCCAAACCTTCAATCATGAACTCAGAAAGATCGGCCAGCAGTTCAGTGGGAGTGGGGTTTCGAATACCGATTGAAAGCGTCATCGACAATCCATCACATATCCCAAAATGGCCGACGCCTGGTGGCAGGTAAAGAACATCTCCGGGCGCCAGGTCATACGTCTGGGTCGCTTTGAATTCCTTAAGCAAACGGACTTCCTGGTTATCATCCAGGTCACTTTCGATATGGCCGCCGTCATCCAGTTGCCAGCGTTTTTTGCCCTGGTGTTGCAGGAGGAAAACATCGTACTGATCAAAGTGCGCACCGCAGGTAGCGCCGGTACCACCGACCGTTGCCATGACATCATCTACCTGCCAGGCGGGGATGAAGTGAAACTGGTCTCGAAGCAACGATTCCGTGGAATCCAAATGTTGTTCCAGGCATTGAACCAGTAGCAGGTGATTTTCTGGCACAAACCCATCGGAATCTCCGGAGTTTTCGAATGGACCAAGGAACAGTTCGTGGTTGGCGTTGATCATTCTGGATTCAACCAGTTCGCTAAGGGTTAGCTGGCAGACATCGTTGATGGCAATTGGGTAGGCTGAAAAATCTATCGCGTTTCGAAACACGCATGCCTGCTTGCGCCAATAACGCGCCTGGAAATCAGTTAAGCGTTCGCCCTGCAGCATCAGTCATCAAGTAGTCGTGCGACCAGTCTTTGCGCCTCACCGATATAGTTGGCAGGTGTTAGCGACAGGATATCTGTTTTAACGGCTTCAGGCAGATCTAACTCATCCAGCATACTGACAATTCGTTCCTGGCTTAACGACTCGCCTCGAGTCATTGCTTTCAGCTTTTCATAGGGTTCTGCAATCCCGTGCTTACGCATTATGGTCTGGATAGGTTCCGCAAGAACTTCCCAACTTTGTTCGAGGTCCTTCATCAGCGCTGCTTCGTTTAATTCCAGTTTGCCAATACCCTTGAGCGCAGAGTTGTAAGCGATAAGGCTATAGGACAACCCGACGCCGACATTCCTGAGGACGGTCGAATCAGTCAGGTCTCTTTGCCATCGAGATACCGGTAGCTTCTCGGCGAGGTGGCTTAGTAAAGCGTTGGCGAGACCTAGGTTGCCTTCGCTATTTTCGAAGTCAATCGGATTGACTTTGTGAGGCATTGTTGAAGACCCTGTCTCCCCCTCGATTTTCTTTTGCCTGAAGTAGCCAATCGAGATGTATGACCAGATATCACGGTCAAAATCGAGAAGGATCGTATTAAATCGACAGATAGCCTGGAATAGCTCTGCAATGTAGTCGTGGGGTTCTATCTGGGTTGTGTATGGATTCCAGGTCAGGCCCAGTTGAGTAACGAACTGTTCGCTGAGGGAAAGCCAGTCGACACCCGGGTAGGCTGATACATGTGCGTTGTAGTTGCCGACGGCACCATTGATCTTACCTAGTAGGGGAGTGTTCTGTACGGTCGCCAGTTGCCGCTTTAATCTTGCAACGACATTAGCCAACTCTTTTCCCATTGTCGTAGGAGACGCCACTTGCCCATGCGTTCTGGAAAGCATCGGTGTAGCAGCGTGTTCTTTCGCGAGGCTGGCAATGGCGTCGATAACATTTTGCATCAAAGGCTCGATCGAAGATTCCATTGCGCCCTGGAGCATCAATCCATGCGAGAGGTTATTAATGTCTTCTGACGTGCAGGCGAAGTGCACGAATTCTATATACGGGGCCAGACCATCGACGGTCGCCAATTTTTCTTTGACGAGATATTCGATCGCTTTAACGTCGTGGTTGGTTGTTGCTTCAATGGTTTTTACCTGTCTTGCATCTTCAATATTGAAGCCATCAATGAGCGCATCAATTGCCTTGTACTGTTGTTCGCTCAGCGGCGGCAACTCTGGAATGGCGGGTTCAGAAGCAAGGCACTGGAACCAGCGGAGTTCCACCAGTACGCGAAACCTAATGAGTCCATATTCGCTGAGGAGCTCGCGTAGGGCGCCAGTGTGTCTTGCGTATCGACCATCAATGGGGCTTATGGCTGTGAGTTCTTTGAGTTCTAATGTCATATCGATATTTTATAGGTAATAATTTAATTCAACTAATAATTTCTGAAACTCGGTCAATTGCTCTGAGCAGCTTGCCACGCCCCAGAAACCACTGGCTTCGCCGACCATCCAGTTGATGCCAGAGAACCGCCGAGCGAATAGCTGCCATTAGTAGTGCCCTGATCCGGGAGGTGTTCATTGTATTGGCCAGGTGTTTCTGTTGTCCCTGGATTCGGATTCTGGGTTGTACAGTGCCTGCGGTCTCTTCATAGAGTCTGGATAATCTTGAAATGATGTCTTCATCGGTTACGGTAAGTTCATTGAGATGCCGATGCTCCTGGATTGCACTAATTCCTGCACCCAAGGACCTCATCAGTTTAGGTGTCCGGCGCAGGCGCTGTTCGAGTGACAGTACATCCATGACATAACGGACAGTCTCGCTATGTTCGCCGATTTTTAACTCACCTAAGATCTCGGATACCAGCCTAAGGCCGGTTCGCACGCCATTGCCACCTCTGTAGACGTCCAGGGTTTCATTTGGATTTGTGACAAAAATACTTTCAAAGCAACCGGCTAGATTATCCTGGCTGGCCATACCAGTTCGTGCGACACCTGCTACCAGGTAACAACTTTGTACCAGCCCCGCTAAAGCAAGGGCGCGTTCTTCTGTTTTTTGCAGTTTCATAGGGGATTATCCGTTGCAACGATGATACCGCCGCCGAGGCAGATGTCTCCATCATAGAAGCATGCCCATTGACCTGGTGTCACCGCACGTTGTGGTTCGCTGAACTCAACGGAGTAGCCGGCATCATTGCAATCAAGATGGCATAACTGGTCCGCCTGTCGGTATCGGGTCTTTACGCACAACTCAGTCGGTAAATCGGGTGACCTGCCAATCCATGAGATTTCCTTAAGCTCCATGGACGAACAAAACAGGGCAGGGTTATCGTTACCTTGTGCGACGATCAACCGATTGGAGTGCAGGTCTTTAGCCGCGACATACCATGGTTGTTCTTTACTGCCTTTGAGGCCACCGATCCTGAGTCCCTGCCTTTGGCCGAGTGTGTGATACATCAGTCCATCGTGCCGACCGATCACCTGATCTTTGAGATCAACAATATCACCGGGATCGGCAGGTAGGTAGGTCTGCAGAAAATCCTTGAACCTTCTCTCGCCGATAAAGCAGATCCCGGTCGAATCTTTCTTGGAATGAACTGGCAGGTTGTTTTCTCGGGCAATGACCCTCACATGATCTTTTTTCAAATCACCCAGTGGGAATATAACGTTACTGAATTGTTCAGAGGTCACGGATTGCAGGAAGTAACTCTGATCTTTGTTTCTGTCCTCGGCTTTCATCAGGCGCTGGCAACCATCAATTGTTTCGAGCCGGGCATAATGACCCGTTGCGACCAGGTCCGCGCCGAGTACTTCCGCATACCGGGCGAAGACATTAAACTTGATTTCGCGGTTACACAGCACATCCGGGTTTGGGGTTCTGCCAAGCCGATACTCTTCAAGAAAATGGGAAAAGACATTGTCCCAGTATTCCGCGGCGAAATTTGCTTCGTGAAGTTTAATGCCCAGTTCCTGGCATACCGCCTTGGCATCTGCGAGATCGTCCATCGCGGTACAGTAATCCGTCCCGTCATCTTCATCCCAGTTCTTCATGAAAAGGCCCTCTACCCGGTAGCCTTTTTCAAGGCAAAGCAGCGCAGTGACCGAAGAATCGACGCCACCGGACATACCAACAATAACCCTGGTATCGGCGGGGTCGGGTGAAGAGTTTCCTTTCATGACAGCCTTAAGGTAACAAAGCAAAGATGCTAGTGAATCCGCATTTTACTCCATTTTGAGCTCAGGTTGTGGCTTAGGATAAAGGCGCTTATTGGGTATCTGAGGCTAATAAGCGGTGGATCATTACCGTATCGAGTAACGGGGCCAGTCTACTCTGCGTCATTTGCTGCCATTGTCTGGAAATTATCCCGAGTCTTCCAATTGGCGAAAGTCATTTCGTAGTGACGTCACCGGGTTCATCGATCGTGATACAGTTGCTGAGTTAAGCGCTATCTGTGTATAAGAAACTGATCGGGTGACGGAGTAAGCCGTCAAGAACTTATCGTTCCGTTGTACAATAGTTGCCACTGTAATATTTTGTGGCTAGTTCAGTGGGTCGATTGCAGTCCCGGAAACATTTAAAGTGCGAGCATCATGACAAATAAAACACCTGGTCATCAGCTGACCCATATAGACGAGCAGGGACAGGCCAGAATGGTCGATGTCGGCGGTAAGGATGTTACCGAACGGGTTGCCCTCGCATCGGCAACCGTGTCCATGCAGCCAGAAACGCTTGCGCTGGTTCTCAATGGGGAAGCCAAGAAAGGGGATGTGCTTGCCGTCGCACGAATAGCCGGTATCCAGGCTGCCAAGAAATGTTCTGACTTGATTCCCCTGTGCCACCCGCTTGCGCTGACTTCAGTAGAGGTCAACTTTGAGTGCGATGAAGCCTGCAGTCAGATTCGCATCTCGACGAGGTGCAAGGTTGTTGCAAAAACGGGTGTGGAAATGGAAGCTCTGACGGCTGCCTCAATAGCAGCACTGACTATTTACGATATGTGCAAAGCAGTAGATCGGGGAATGGTGATCTCTGAAATAGTGCTGGACAGTAAGTCCGGCGGTAAATCCGGCGACTGGGTCAAGTCAGCGTGACTGTCAAAATCGTTTTTTTTGCCAGCCTGCGTGAGGCGCTGGGCGTGGATTCAGTCGACCTGCAGATTTCTGGTTCCTCCAGCGTATCAGCCCTCATCTCGCAACTGGCGAACCAACAATCGCCTGAGTGGCTTGGGATACTGACGGCTGAAAACATTCGTATCGCCGTTAACCAGGATTTGATCAACGAAGATGTCGGTGTTGTTGATGGAGATGAAGTTGCGTTCTTTCCCCCGGTAACGGGTGGTTAGAATGGAAAAGAGAATCCAGGTGCAGGAAGAAACGTTCAATCTAAGGTCGGAGTATGACCACCTTCGATCAGTCAGTTTAAAAGTAGGTGCGGTCGTAACTTTTACCGGTACCGTCCGAGATCTCAACGAAGACGAATCGGTGCAGGGGCTCCACCTGGAACACTACCCAGGGATGACCGAACGAGCGCTCGACAAGATTATTGATGAGGCCGCCGAAAGGTGGGACGTTATTGCGGCAACGGTTATTCATCGCGTAGGAGATCTCTATCCAGGTGATGAAATTGTATTCGTTGGAATCGCTAGCCAGCATCGGGGAGACGCCTTTGCCGCCTGCTCTTTTGTGATGGATTATCTGAAAACACGTGCCACTTTCTGGAAGAAAGAAAAAACAGAGAAAGGGGATCGCTGGTTAACCACTCGAGAAAGTGATGAGGCAGCAGCTGATGCCTGGGGATAGTCTCAATAACCTGCAGCGTAGAAAAAAGAATTATCTAAAAGTTAATATGTTCCTTTCGGTATGCGCCAGGCGGTTGATCTTGCAAGGTCCACGGACCAATTCGGTGGCGAAATAATCTTAACGTGGGGAAGCCGACGGCTGCGGTCATTCTCCTGACCTGGCGATTCTTTCCTTCACGTATCGTTAATTCAAGCCAGCTGGTTGGTTTGGAGAGGCGCACACGGATGTCCGGCAGTCTTTTCGGAAGAGGACACCTGATTCGTGATGCTGTTGCCGGTTTGGTCTGCCCGTCTTTCAGATTGACGCCTTCGGTGAGTCGCTTGATTGCACTATCATTGATTTCACCTTCAACCTGCGCCCAGTAGGTTTTTTCCATTTTGAATTGGGGGTCGCTGATTCTGTTTTGAAGCTTACCGTTGTTTGTCAGTAACAGAAGTCCCTCAGAATCTTTGTCCAACCTTCCAGCGGGGTAGAACCCTTTTTCAGAAACATAGTCTGAAAGATTGGGAGAGTCGCCTGAGAACTGGCTCATGACTCCAAATGGCTTGTTTAAAAGGATCAGGTTATGGCCGGACACACTTACGCCTTAAAAGGATTCCTGATGCGACTACTCTGAGGCCGCAGGAGCTCCGGCAGAGTTTCCGTTCCCGTATTCCTCGTGCCTGCCATCATCTTCCTGGTCGAGAAGGCTGACGTTGACCGCATGAGTACCTTTTGGTCCATCAATCATCTCGAAGCTGACAGCTTGTCCTGCTTTTAATGTTTTATAACCATCCATAACAATTGATGAGTAGTGAACAAAATAGTCTTCACTTTCATCTTCAGGGAGTATGAAACCAAATCCCTTGGCATTGTTGAACCACTTAACTCGTCCCGTAGGCATAGTGGTGACCTCGTTGCTGTTCGCAAAAGCCATGACATCGGCCCGGTCAGATTCAACGCCATACCTGCGAGGTTCAATCGACTGGGTATATGAAAACAACGACTATAGTAGTGTTCTCCTACAGGCACTTTAGGAGTATTTAAAAGGCCCCGTCAAGTTGGCTTATTTTCTCAATGTTTACAGTAACTTAGAGCCTGGCAATTACGAAAACTTACGAAATCGGGTAATTCTCGCCTATAACCCTTTAGTCAAGTTTCTCCGGGGACTGATTCTGGTTAGAATAGACCACAAGCCTTTTAACAGTACAAAAGGTAACAGAACAGAAGGTGAACGGTTGGCAGGATTTGACCAGTGGACCTTGATAAAACGTATTTAGACCTTATAAAGAGTAACTGTGATTGCATTAATAATAAAAGCTACCGGTGGTGAGGAAAATCCTCTTGGGCCTGACAGAGATACAGGGGTTCTAGAAGCACCCGTAGAACCCAAGATAAAAAAACCGCCACTATATAGAGTGGTCTTACTGAATGATGACTACACTCCAATGGAGTTCGTGGTTGAAGTGCTACAATCATTTTTCGGGCTGGACAGGGAAAGAGCCACCCAGGTGATGCTTGCGGTTCACACGCAAGGCAAAGCAACCTGCGGGATTTTCCCGAGGGACATTGCAGAAACTAAGTCTGCGCAGGTCAATCAGTACGCGCAGGAAAACCAACATCCGCTGATTTCAGAAATTGAAGCGGTAGAAGACGATGATGATTAGAGGAAGACGTTACCTACTATGTTAAGCAGAGAACTTGAAGTAACCCTGAACCTGGCTTTTAAAGATGCCAGACAAAAACGGCATGAACTGATGTCTGTTGAGCACTTGTTGCTATCCTTATTGGACAACACCTCTGCTGTTTCTGTGCTCGGTGCATGTGGCGCAGATATCGATAAACTTCGAACAGAGCTGGAAGAGTTTCTCGAGGCTACAACCCCGCTAATTCCACAAAATGAGAATGATCGCGAAACGCAGCCCACACTTGGGTTTCAGCGCGTGCTGCAGCGGTCAGTCTTTCATGTGCAGTCCAGTGGCAAGAAAGAGGTTGATGGTGCCAACGTACTGGTTGCGATATTTAGCGAACAGGAAAGCCATGCCGTCTTTCTGTTGAAGCAACAGGATGTTAATCGCATCGATATTGTTAATTTCATCGCTCATGGCGTGGGTAAAGAAGGTGAGGAATCTGAAACACCAGGAGAAGGTATTTCAGAAGGAGAAGGAGAGGAAGAAGGCGAGAAGCAGGCGAGCGCTCTTGAATCCTACGCAACCAATCTGAACGAGCAAGCCAGAAAAGGGCTGATTGACCCGCTTATAGGTCGAAGCTCGGAGGTTGAACGAGTCGTCCAAACCCTATCTCGTCGACGCAAGAACAACCCGTTGTTGGTTGGCGAGTCTGGCGTTGGAAAGACTGCAATTGCAGAAGGTCTTGCCAAATTAATCGTTGATGGGCAGGTGCCCGATATCATCAAGGAAAGTACCGTTCATGCCCTTGATCTTGGTGCGTTACTCGCAGGCACCAAGTATCGGGGCGACTTTGAGAAGCGGCTGAAGTCACTGTTAAATGAGCTGAAAGACACGCCTAACCAGATCCTGTTTATTGACGAGATTCACACCATCATTGGTGCGGGAGCGGCGTCCGGTGGCGTGATGGACGCATCGAATCTGCTCAAGCCACTGCTTGCATCAGGAGAGATACGTTGCCTTGGCTCGACCACCTACCAGGAATACAGGGGGATCTTTGACAAGGACAGAGCGTTGTCGCGTCGGTTCCAGAAGATCGATGTCAATGAACCCAACGTCGAAGACACCTATAAAATTCTCAAAGGGCTCAAGACTCGCTACGAGGAGCATCACCAGCTTAAGTACACTGATCGTGCGCTGCGGGTAGCCGCCGAACTGGCCGACAAATACATTAACGATCGCTTCATGCCCGACAAGGCAATAGATGTTATTGACGAAGCCGGCGCCTATCAGCAGCTGCAACCCGTGAGCCGCCGCAAAAAGCAGATCTCTGTCGGTGACGTAGAGCAAATAGTCGCTAAGATAGCGCGGATACCGCCAAAGACCGTTTCCAGTAGTGATAAATCAGCACTTAGGGACCTTGAAACTAACCTTAAGATGGTGATCTTCGGCCAGGATCCGGCGATCAATAGCTTGTCCAGTGCGATAAAACTATCTCGGGCGGGTTTGAAAGAAGAGGGCAAACCCATCGGTTCGTTCCTGTTCAGTGGCCCAACCGGTGTCGGTAAAACCGAGGTCTGTCGCCAACTGGCCAATATTATGGGGATCGACCTGGTTCGCTTTGACATGTCTGAATACATGGAGCGCCACACAGTATCAAGATTGATAGGTGCACCTCCGGGATACATTGGTTACGACCAGGGTGGCCAGCTAACAGAGGCAATATCAAAGCAACCGCATTGTGTGTTGCTCCTGGATGAAATCGAAAAAGCCCATCCGGAAGTATTTAACCTGTTACTACAGGTGTTCGATCACGGTACGTTGACCGATAACAATGGGCGCAAAGCTGATTTCCGAAACGTAATCATTGTCATGACTACCAATGCCGGGGCCCAGGAAATGAGTCGGAATTCCATAGGTTTTCAGACTCAGGATCACGCCACAGATGGTATGGAAATCCTCAAGAAAATATTTACCCCCGAGTTCAGGAACAGGCTTGATGCAATTATCCCGTTCGCTTCACTATCCAAGGATGTGATTAAGACAGTCGTGGACAAGTTCCTGGTTGAGATCCAGGTACAATTGGACGATAAAAAAGTCCAGCTAGAGGTTTCCGATGAAGCGCGAGTATGGCTTGCGGATAATGGCTATGACGAAAAGATGGGCGCAAGGCCCATGCAGCGCCTCATCCAGAATCGTATCAAAAAGGATCTGGCTGAAGATATCCTGTTTGGAAAACTATCGAGTGGGGGTGGCGTGGTGCACGTGACGGTAGAGGATGGTGACCTGTCCCTCGTGATCGAGGAACCAGAGACGGTCTGAGCCTATTCGCGGAAGGTGATTCTGCCTTTTGAGAGGTCATACGGTGTGAGTTCTACTTTCACCGTATCGCCGGTCAGAATCTTGATGTAATTCTTTCGCATCTTACCGCTGATGTGTGCGGTTACCACGTGCCCGTTTTCAAGTTCTACTCGAAACATCGTATTAGGCATTGTATCTATTACCTTTCCCGACATCTGTATTTGCTCTTCCTTTGCCATTGTTCCTCTGGGGGTTGGTTTTAACGGCGAGCATTGTGCCTCCTACTCATCACCAATGCAAATCAAGCGTCTATGCTAACCCAGCTATTGTTGACGTACAGTTCGATGGGTTTGTATTCCATCTTGTAGTTCATCTTCTGGCACTGCTTGATCCAGTATCCAAGATAAAGGAACTCAAGATTCTGGGCCTGAGCCTCTCCGACCAGCCAAAGTACAGAAAACACTCCAAGCGCTCTGCTTTGTTCATTGGTATCAAAGAAGGTATAGATAGCGGAAAGCCCATCATTGAGTTCATCGGCAACCGCAACCGCTAACAACTGTCCTGAGTTGCGGAATTCATAGAAACTTGCCTCTGCACGCCCGTCTACCAGAAAGCTCTGGAACTGGTCTCTTGATGCCGGATACATATCACCATCTGAATGTCTCTCGGAAATATATTTTTCGTAAAGTGAGAAATATTCTTCAGTGAACCGTGGCGAGTGCTTCGTCACGGTAAGAGCTTCATTCGTTTTACGAGCCCGTCGATGTTTGCGTTTATCAGTGAACTGGGCCACGGGAATTCGTACCGGAATGCAGGCTGCACACGTCTGGCAGTAAGGCCTGTAAATGTGGCTGCCGCTCCGCCTGAAACCGACCGCGGACAATGCCGAATACAAATCCTTATCTATTTCCGTGAGGGGATCGGCGAACAGGGTAATAGCCTGTTTACCGTCCAGGTAACTGCAGTCATGAGGCGGTGTCGTAAAAAATCTGAGTTCTGATAGCGAAGTCATTGGAATAACTTACCAGATTACGGGGCAAACGCCACGTAGCTGCGACCAGTCAATAGACGGCTGATCAATGTGTTTATTGAGGATCTGACGAAATTGGTCACGGGGCAACTCAAAGGCGCCCAACGACAGTAAGTGGGGGTTAGGCAGCTGGCAATCAACCATAGGACAACCTGCATTTGCCATTGTTTTCATCAGACCCGTGAAAGCCAGTTTTGATGCGTCTGTAACATGATGGAACATAGACTCTCCAAAAAAAAGATTACCAATGGATAGCCCGTACAGCCCACCGCAAAGTGTCCCGTTAATGTAGCACTCGAAAGAATGAGCGAAACCCGAATCATGCAGGTTGAGATAGGCGGCCTTCATTTCGTCGGTAATCCAGGTACCCTCATCGCCTGAACGCAACTGGCAGTAATCGATTACCTGTGAAAAAGCGTCGTCGATTCTGAGCTCGAAGTCAGCCTTTCTTATTCGCTTGGCCAAACTTCGGCTGGGGGAAAAAGATGTGGGGTCAATCACGCATCTGGAGTCAGGTGACCACCACAATATAGGCTGGTCGTCATCAAACCAGGGAAAGATGCCCTGGCGATAGGCTGCTATCAGGCGAGCCTCAGAAAGATCACCACCAGCAGCTAGCAATCCATTGGGGTCGGTAAGCGCGTCGTCGATATCGGGAAATAGGGTGGGGTCCTCGGACAACCACACCAGGGCGTTCATAATTGATGCCGTCTAGGCTTCAAGTTCATCCAGGTATTTTTCAGCATCCAATGCTGCCATGCACCCAAACCCGGATGAGGTGACTGCCTGCCTGTAAACCTGGTCCGCTACGTCGCCTGCCGCGAATACGCCGGGAATGCTGGTTGCGGTTGCATTACCGGCAAGACCGGTATGAATGTTAATGTAGGCGTTGTTCATGTCTAACTGACCAGCAAAAATCTCAGTGTTAGGCGTGTGACCAATGGCGATAAATACACCCTGCAGATCAAACTCGACAGCCTCGTTCGTCTTAACACTCTTGATCCGCATCCCAGTGACACCCATATCGTCGCCTAGCACTTCGTCCAATGTGTGATCCCACTGTATATTGATATTGGCTTTTTCGATGACGCGCTGGCGTAGAATCTTTTCACCGCGGAAGGTGTCTCGTCGATGCACCATGACCACTTCAGAAGCGATATTTGATAGATACAATGCTTCCTCAAGAGCGGTATTCCCGCCACCGATGACTGCGACTTTCTGCTTCTTGTAAAAGAAACCATCACATGTCGCACAGGCACTGACGCCCTTACCTTTGAATGCCTCTTCCGAAGGCAGTCCGAGATAACGAGCTGAAGCTCCGGTCGCGATAATCAATGAATCACAGGTATAGATTGCTTGGTCGCCATGCAGCCGGAACGGTTTCTCAGCCAATTCTGCTGTATGGATGTGATCGTAAACAATGGCAGTGTCGAATCTCTCTGCATGCGTCTGCATGCGAACCATCAAGTCAGGTCCCTGCAGGCCATGGGCGTCTCCAGGCCAGTTATCGACGTCAGTGGTCGTGGTGAGCTGGCCGCCAGTTTCGATTCCTGTGATAACAACCGGGTTCAGATTAGCTCTCGCGGCATAGATAGCAGCTGAATAACCAGCAGGGCCTGAGCCGAGAATGAGTAATTTGTGATGTACTTCTTTCATGCTATCAGTCGCTTATGGTTCATGTTTTTTGGTTCATGTGTTTTAGGTCATGATGATTGGACCGAGCGCTGCTAGTGCTTTTTTCGCAAGGCGATGAAATCTGCGCCCTGGCGGTGCCCCTCGATAATGGACCAAAGAGTGCGGCCCTGATCATCTGTTGCGTCCAGGTCATGATTAGCGTCAATAAAAAAGGGCAGAAAACGCTCAAAGTCTGCCGGTCGCATTCCACGATAAGCTCTCATTAACAGGTGAAAATCGACGTTACCGCTATAAGCTTCCATTTCAAGGAAAGACTTCACGCGATCATCATCCCACACTTCGTCGGTTACTTGCCGCTGACTAGGTCCAGCCATGGATCCTCCCTTAGGAAACAGTTATTAAAAGCCGGCATTCTACATCAGAACGAAATAACGAGATAGGCGTCGTTAACGGATGGCCCTCATTTCGGCGGAGATAAAAACGTTTATACGAGTGCCGTTTAGTTATAATATCTAACACTCTGATTTTAAAGATATTCCACGGAACAAACACAGGTTTCCTGAATTGGCACAATCCAAGACAACCAGCAGGAATAAGCCGGATTTTTCGGAACTGCTCGGACCCCGGTTAAAAGAGGGTGCATTCATTGCGTTAATCGCTACCGCACTTTTCCTTACGTTGGCATTAATCAGCTTCGATCGAAATGACCCAGGCTGGACCTATACGGGCTCAGACGAAACGGTGAATAATATCGTCGGTTTGAGCGGCGCCTGGATCGCGGACGTCTTCTTGTTTTTCTTCGGTTTCCTGTCTTACTTGTTCCCCATGATGCTTGCCTCCCAGGCCTGGACGATCTTTCGTGAGCGAGAAACAGAGACTGAATTTAACTGGCCTGTATTCATTTTTCGCGGAGTAGGCCTGTTTTTAACCGTCGGGGCGGGGACGGCTATCGCAGCAATGCATTTTTACGTCTCAGGCCTTGATTACCAGTACGGTAGTGGCGGTATTATCGGTTCCGAGATTGCAGACCTTCTGATCCCGGTGTTTTCCTATGTGGGCGCTACATTATTCCTGGTGGCGATGTTCCTTTTTGGTCTTACCGCGTTCCTTGATATTTCCTGGCTCCGTGTTATGGATGCAATTGGCGGCCTTTCCATTGAGATAGCTGCGAGAACCCGCGACACAAGCCATCGGGTAGTGGCTATGGTCCAGCAAAAGCGTGAAATCCAGCGTAGCGCCGAGCATCGACGAGAGGCTCTCGAGAAACACGTTGAGAAGAAGCAGCATCGAGTTGCACCGATTATCGAAGCTCCATCGGCCCAGAAGAAAGAAGACAGCAACCGGGTCGCCAGGGAAAGACAGGGAAATCTGTTTCGTATCAGCGCAGTAGATGGACTACCAGCACTGCATCTGTTGGATGAGCAGCAGAAGGACGAAGATCGAGGCTATTCAACCAATGACCTGGAGGCGATGTCACGACTGCTTGAACTCAAACTCAAAGACTATGGGGTAGAGGCCGAAGTTGTCGCCGTTTTCCCTGGTCCGGTTATAACAAGATTCGAAATTCAGCCTGCGGCAGGCATTAAGGTGTCGCGCATTTCAGGGTTGGCTAAGGATTTGGCCCGCTCGCTCGCCGTTATTAGCGTGAGGGTAGTCGAGGTAATACCCGGTAAGGCTGTCGTTGGTATAGAAATTCCCAATGTGGATCGAGATATTGTTCTGATGAGCGAGGTCCTAAAGTCAAACGCCTATGATGCCGCCCAGTCGCCACTGTCCCTGGCGCTAGGACACGATATTGCAGGTCAACCGGTAGTCGAGGATCTTGGTAAAATGCCACATCTTCTGGTCGCTGGCACGACCGGCTCCGGTAAGTCCGTAGGTATCAACGCCATGATTCTATCGATCCTGTTTAAGGCGTCGCCGGAAGATGTCCGGATGATCATGATTGATCCCAAGATGCTTGAATTGGCTGTTTACGAAGGCATACCGCACCTTTTGACGCCAGTAGTGACGGATATGAAGGACGCCGCTAATGCGCTTCGTTGGTGTGTGGCAGAAATGGAACGTCGCTACCGCCTGATGGCAGCCATGGGGGTCAGGAATGTCGGTGGCTTCAACAAGAAAGTTCGTGATGGTAAAAAGAAAGAAGAACCGATCCTGGATCCTTTGTGGCTACCTGATCCACTCCTGGATGAAGCCGGCCAGCAAGCGCCTGAACTGGAAACGTTGCCTTTCATTGTGGTCGTCGTAGATGAATTTGCTGACATGATGATGATTGTTGGCAAGAAGGTTGAACAGCTGATCGCGCGAATCGCGCAGAAGGCCCGAGCCGCCGGGATTCACCTGATCCTAGCGACACAAAGACCTTCAGTCGATGTAATTACGGGCCTGATCAAGGCCAATGTACCGACCCGTATCGCCTTTCAGGTGTCGTCAAAAATCGATTCCAGGACTATCCTCGACCAGGGTGGTGCAGAACAGTTACTTGGGCACGGGGACATGCTTTATCTACCCGCGGGGTCAGCGCTACCGATCAGGGTTCACGGTGCTTTTGTGGATGATGATGAAGTACACCGGGTGGTTGAAAGCTGGAAGCAACTTGGGGAACCGAATTATCTTGAATCAATTGTCAGTGGTGTGTCGGAGAATGAAATGCTGCCTGGGATTGCCGGGGCCGGCGGGGCATCTGACGCCGAAGATTCTGATCCACTTTATGATGAGGCCGTGAGCTTTGTAACAGAATCGAGGCGTGCTTCAATTTCCGCGGTGCAGCGAAAACTGAGGATTGGCTATAACAGGGCGGCGCGCATGATCGAAACAATGGAGGCGGCAGGTGTGGTAAGTGAAATGGGCAGCAATGGTTCAAGGGAAGTTTTGGCTAATGCACCGCCTAAGTAAATCTGTGGTCATGTGCATGATCGCCTGCACAGCAGCATTTTCGGATGAAGTGTTTTGCGGCGAGCAGCCTGGTGCAGAGGCACGCCTGGTTCGCATTCTTGACAGTCTGCAAACACTGCATGCTGAATTTGCACATCAGGCGGCACCTTCAGAAATCCAGACCGGTGAGATCTGGTTAAAGAAACCGGGTTTGTTCAGGGTAGAGACAGGTGCGCCAATGAGCCAGACAATCGTGTCTGATGGTGTGTCCATGTGGACCCATGACAGGGACCTGGAACAGGTCATCATTAGCCCGCTAAACACTCGGGTGGATGAAATGCCGATATTACTGTTTTCAGGAGAACCAGAGGCGATCGCCCAGAACTACACCATCGAGTTTTTTGAGGGTGAGCAAATACAGCGCTTCCTGCTGACACCGATCGACAGCACTAACCTTATTACGAAACTGGTACTTTCCTTCCAAGACAACCAGCCGATTAGTATCTCGGTAGAGAATGCCATGCAGGAACGAACAACGATAGAACTTAGCAATGTGGGTGAACTGGTTGATCTAACCGAACAGATGTTTACGTTGAAGGTACCTGAATTTGCTGACGTCATTGATGATCGTCCAGGCTAATGTCGCTGTTTCAACCAGAACAAGGATATCAGCCGCTTGCTTCACGGATGCGTCCAAAGCGCCTTTCACAGTACGTTGGCCAGGCTCATCTATTGTCACCCGGCAAGCCTCTGAGGGAAGCGATCGATAGTTCTCAGTTGCATTCCATGATCCTGTGGGGGCCCCCCGGTGTAGGCAAGACCACCATTGCCAAACTCATTTCTGAGGTTTGCGATGTACACTTTCAGTCGTTGTCTGCGGTGTTGTCTGGCGTTAAGGATATAAGGGAAGCTATAGCGATTGCGAAGCAGGCCAAGGTGGGTTCCGGCAGGAAAACACTGTTGTTCATAGATGAAGTTCATCGATTCAACAAATCGCAGCAGGATGCGTTCCTGCCACATGTTGAGGACGGAACCGTTATTTTTGTGGGGGCGACGACTGAAAACCCCTCGTTTGAGTTAAATAACGCACTATTGTCCAGAGCGAGAATCTACAAGCTTGAGTCACTGGATGTTGGTCAGCTCGTTGAAGTGCTCAAGCAAGCGATTGGGCAGGATAAGGAATTGGCTGATAAATCAGTATCCGCCGCGGATGACGTGTTGACTGTTATCGCCAGGGCTGCAGACGGTGATGCCAGGCGTGCACTCAATATTCTGGAGGTGGCGTCTGATATGGCAGGCGGTTCAGACCTCACTGAGGATCTCCTGGGAGAAGTCTTCGGTGACGAGTTAAGGAGATTCGACAAGGGCGGCGATATTTTCTACGAACAGATTTCCGCTTTGCATAAAGCGGTGAGAGGGTCGGACCCTGATGGTTCACTTTACTGGTTCGTCCGTATGATCGACGGTGGCTGTGATCCCGTCTATATCGCTCGGCGAGTCGTCAGGATGGCGACTGAGGATATTGGGAATGCGGATCCCAGGGCGCTGGAAATCGCGCTCAATGCCTGGTCGGTTCAAGAGCGGTTGGGTAGTCCGGAAGGTGAATTGGCCATTGCTCAGGCGGTGGCCTATCTTGCGGTCGCAGCGAAAAGTAATGCGGTTTACTCTGCGGTAGGTGCGATCAAGCAAGTGGTAGCAGAGACAGGTTCGCTCGAAGTCCCGATGCATATTCGAAATGCACCCACCGCTATGATGGAAAAGATGGGTTACGGTGACGATTACCAGTACGCCCACAATCACGAAGATGCTTTTGTGCCGGGCGAATCCTATGTGCCACCCGAACTGCATGGTGTACAGTTCTATCATCCGGTTGCACGGGGCACCGAGACCAAAATTTCAGAAAAGCTGGACTATCTTCGTAAGCAGAATGAAAGCAGCGAGTTTCAGCGATATAAGAAGGATAACTAGTGGTGGGGTCAGTGACGGGAACACTTACGGCGATTGCCTTGGGCGGAGCTCTCGGTTCGGTTGCGCGCCATGGAATGACGGTCTATTTTGATCACCTACTTGGCCGTGATTTCCCCTATGGGATTTTCATCGCGAATATTTTGGGCTCCGCCGCAATGGGTGTGCTCTTTGTGCTGATTCTTGAGCGGGGTCTGTTATCAGACGTCTGGCGGTCGCTTCTGATGGTGGGCTTCCTCGGAGCATTTACCACTTTCTCGACTTTTTCCCTGCAAACCATTGGCCTGCTGCAGGAAGGAAGACTATTTGCCGCTACGATCTATACCCTCGGAAGTGTGCTGCTTAGCATTACTGCTGCCTACCTGGCGATGCTCTCCACTCGAATGTTTTCCGGTTAACGGTCATTGCGATCATCTGGTAAGATGGCGCCCCTTCAAAACACCCAGATCAAGACACCATGCTGGATCCAAAACTTATTCGACATGAACTGGAGGCCACTGCGGCTCGGCTGCGCACCAAAGGCTTTGAGCTGGACGTTATGCAGGTTCAATCCCTTGAAAGTCAGCGCAAAGGCCTGCAGGTTGAGACTGAAGAGCTTCAGGGAACCCGTAACAGTCAGTCAAAAGCGATAGGCCAGGCCAAGTCAAAGGGAGAGGATATCCAACCGTTACTGGATGCGGTGGCGAACCTTGGTGACCAGCTGGATAGCAAGAAGCAAGAGCTGGAGGTGGTTCAATCGCGCCTGAATGAACTACTTATGGCCATTCCCAATGTGCCGGATGATTCGGTTCCTGCGGGCAAGAGTGAAGATGACAATATTGAGGTCAGGACGTGGGGAGTTCCAACTGAATTTACATTTGCTGCAAGGGATCATGTGGATATCACTTCCGCCTCAGGAAAAATGGGATTCGAGGAAGCAACCAAAATTACCGGCTCACGCTTTGTGACACTGCGTGGGCAGTTGGCACAGCTTCATCGAGCGTTGATTCAGTTCATGCTGAATGTGCATACCATTGAACACGGGTATGAGGAAATCTACGTCCCTTATATCGTTAACAGGGAATCTCTTACTGGTACCGGACAATTACCTAAGTTTGAGGAAGACCTGTTCAAACTCGATGACGAACGCGACTTCTACCTGATTCCTACAGCAGAGGTGCCGGTCACGAATATGGTGCGCGACGAGATACTTGACGCTGTCGCGCTGCCTCAAAAATACGTGTGCCATAGCCCATGCTTTCGAAGTGAAGCGGGCAGCTATGGAAGCGATACACGAGGTATGATCCGCCAGCATCAGTTCGAAAAAGTTGAATTGGTGATGATGGTGAGACCTGAAGACTCGTGGGCAGCACTGGAGGAATTGGCTTCAAATGCAGAGACCATCTTGCAGAAACTTGGTCTGCCATACCGCGTGGTCAATCTCTGTGGCGGTGATCTTGGATTCGCTGCGGCCAAGACTTATGATCTGGAGGTGTGGCTGCCGGGTCAGGGCAAGTATCGTGAAATATCATCCTGTAGTAATTTTCTGGACTTTCAGGCGCGGCGGATGCAGGCCCGATGGCGTAACCCGGAGACAGGTAAACCCGAACTCATGCACACGGTAAATGGTTCTGCTTTAGCCGTAGGGCGAACGCTGGTTGCACTGCTGGAAAACTACCAGCAGGAAGACGGATCCGTTCGTATTCCACAGGCGCTACAGTCTTACATGGGCGGCGAGACAGTTATCTCACTAGAGAGCTAGAACTATGCGCTATCTGCCGTTACATTTTGATCTTCAGGGTCGAGACGTGCTTGTGGTCGGTGGCGGCGAAATTGCTCGTAGAAAAATTGAACTCCTCCTACGCAGCGGTGCACATATTACCGTTGTCGCGCCGGACATCTCTGACCCGGTTGCAACCATCCTGCAGGAAAATATCCATGCCCTTTACGCAGCTACCTATCATCATGAGTTTCTGCCTGGCAAATGCCTGGTCGTTGCAGCGACCGACGATAGCGCCGTGAATGAAGCCGTCTCCAGGGACGCGAAGAGCTTGGGCATTCCTGTCAATGTCGTTGATTCACCAGAACTCTGCACCGTAACTTTTCCTGCCATCATCGACAGGGAACCTCTTGTGATCTCTGTCGGCAGCGCTGGTCTGGCTCCGGTACTCACCAGATTTGTTCGAGAACTGATTGAAAGAACATTGCCGGAAAGAATCAGCTTGCTCGCTGAGTATCTGGGCTCAAGGCGGCGCGAACTGAAAAAAAGCTTTACGGACATCGAGTCTCGCCGCCGCCGCACTGAAGCCTTTATGGAGTCCCCTGGAGCTGAACTTGCGATGTCGGGTGAGGGAGAAAAAGCAGATACTTACTTGTTTGCAGACGATATCTCCAGTAATGCTGGCGAGGTTTACCTTGTTGGTGCCGGTCCTGGTGACCCTGATCTACTGACGCTTCGAGCGCTTCAACTGATGCAGAAAGCTAATATTGTGTTGTATGACAACCTGGTTTCTCCCCGAGTGCTGGACCGTGTGCGCAGGGATGCCACACTGGAGTTTGTTGGCAAGCGCTCTGGGTATAAGTCGACAAGCCAGGAAGATATTAATGAACTACTGGTCAGGCTTGCACAGGAAGGAAACCGAGTGCTTCGATTAAAGGGTGGAGATCCTTTCATCTTTGGCCGGGGTGGCGAAGAAATCACGGCGCTCATTGAAAAAAACATCCCTTTCCAGGTTGTACCTGGCATTACCGCAGCTTCTGGTTGTGCAGCGTATGCGGGTATTCCACTGACACACCGTGAACTATCCCAAAGCGTTCGCTTTGTGACAGGGCATCCAAAAAATGGTCAGGTCGACCTTGCCTGGAAGGAACTTTCCCATGCGAACGAGACGGTTGTTTTTTATATGGGCCTCGGGGGGCTTGCAAGTATTTGCCAGCAACTCGTTGCACATGGCAGGAATGCTGGAACCCCGGTCGCAATTATCTCGAAGGGAACGACACCAGAACAGCAGGTGTTGAAGGGGACGCTGGAAACCATTACAGGCCTTGCCGCTCGAACCCAGGTGCAGACGCCCACGTTGATAATAGTGGGGGAAGTTGTGGACTTTAATCGCAGTTAGGTGGTTTGGGTAAGCCAGCAATTTTTGCAATGTGCTTTGCTGGTTTACCGGTAAACAGTTTCATTAGATGGATACTGTTACCTTTGCTTTGCCCAAAGGCTTCCCTGACTTTAGTGACAAGAACCCGATTAGCGGGAAACAAGCGATAATTCTGGTAATAATCGCGTACCAGGTGAATGACTTCCCAATGACCCTCTGTGAGAGTAATTCCATCCAGTTCTGCCAAGCGCTCAGCGATTGCTGGATTCCAGTCACCTGTGTTCCTGAGGAACCCTTCCTTGTCTGTTTCCGGGCTGCTGGTCACGGCTAAAACCACGAGCAGACTTTGTCTGCCTCTGCGCACAGGCGCACAAAATCATTGTAATCGATCGATTCAGTGTGTGCCGCCAGGAGACCACCCAACCCCCTTGCGTCAACATCAAAACGGATCGCAAATACCAAAAAGGGCAGGGGCTGCAGCCCCAGGTAGACACCATCTTCCAGTAAAACGACTTTGTCATCCTCTGCGATCAAGTTATTACATAACCCAAGCGCCGAGACCTTATTGATTGTGTGCACGATCATTAGAAGTTAAGCACTTTGTCATGGTTTCGAATAAACGCCTGCATGGCTGCGGCGTTCAGGGACTCAACCTCGATCAAAAAATCATCTTTGTTAAGTCCATTGGCGAGCAGGTCGGGTTTGGAACAGGCGATGCGAGTAACGCCATAGTCCTTTAATGCGCCAAAGCTCAATGAGAAATTTTTTGTACCCAAATCGTCAGTCGACTGACCAGCGACCAATTGCATCAGTCCATCGCCGACGAACAGAACACTGCATGTGGTGAAGGCGGAACCCATCAACAGAGCATCCAGACCTTCCTGGGCATTGATGCTGCCGTGTGGTGGGCGGGAAAACACAAACAGAATCGTACTCATCTCACACTCCGAATGTGACGACGCGATCGGCGTTGATCGATGCGTCGATGAGTTGGCCGAGTCCGGATATAGTAAATCCAGGTGCTAGGTTACTACCTGATTTTTCGTATCTATCTGCTTCGGTTTCATCCAGGATTCCTCGGCGTAAACACGAAGCGATACAGGCAATCAGTTCGATATTGTTCCCGGTGCCGAATTCCTGCCACTGTTCGCTGACCGGGGCTTCATCCTGGGGTGGTGCAATTAGGCTATTCGCGGTATGAACGCCATCGTGATAGAAGAACACTCTGTTGATACTGTGACCGGAAGCCAGCACAGCCTTGGCAAATTTCAGGGCAGACAGGCATGCCTCACTGGAATAGGGGGCACCGTGTACCACGATGGCGAAATTCATCGGTCAGCAGACACAAAAAAGCCCCGGCATGAGACGCATGGCAGGGCTTGTTTAAGGTTGAACATTTTAATCGCTGCTAAATCCTACAAGATGTAAAAGGGCAGTGAAAAGATTGAAGATACTCAGGTAGAGCGAAACAGTCGCCATGACGTAATTGGTTTCGCCGCCGTTGATGATACGGCTTGTGTCAAACAGAATGAAACCTGACATGAGAATGACAATCGCCGCTGAAATGGCAAGGTGCAGTCCTGATATTTCCCAACCCATCATGCTGCCCACGAACAACAGAACGATGCTGCCAATCACGACCCACATCCCAGTCATCAGGAAGCCTGACATATATGAGAAATCTTTCTTCGTTGTGAGAACGTAACCTGAGAGGGAAAAGAAGATCATTCCGGTTAATGCGAGTGCTGTGACGACTACCTGGGTTCCGCCAGCAGTCTGCATATGAAAGTTCAGGATTGGCCCGAGCGAGAACCCGAGAATACCGGTAAAAGCAAAAACGAGTGCGATACCCCATACGCTGTTGCGCATCTTATTGATCGCAAACAGTAGTCCGAATGCAACAATGAGGGGAATCCATCCCATGTAGGGCGCATTAATCGCCATCGCGACGCCGGCCATTGCTGCGCTGAAAACCAGCGTCATGGATAGCAGCATATAGGTGCTGCGGAGCACCTTGTTTGTAGAACTGGCCGCAGTTTGTTGCCCGGTTACAAATTGTGCATCTGCCATTAAAAACTCCTTGCTGAAAACTAGAATGAGGAAATTTTACGTTACTCCTGACCAAAAGCAAGGTGAACAGGCTTGTATAGCTTATTCGATATCCCTGTAAAAGAAGCGGTTATCCGTTGGATAGCTATCATTTTGAACGAGAATGACTAAAAAGGTTCAGACTGACCGACAATGGCCATTAGGCTAGCTGATCTAATCGTGTCCATTCTAATGGAATGTTGTCCTCGACGAGCCGCGTAATACTGATGCAGTGCACACCATGCTCTTTACCGACGGCTTGCGCGAACTCGGAGGTGTCGTTAGTTCTGACAAAAATCAGTGCGTTGCTATACTTCTGCTTTATCCATAGCGCGGTGCGCAGATTATTGGCAGAATCGCCCGTACCCATAATCACCACGGGTTCGCCGCGACTTAAATCGATGTCGCCGGTCAGTTTTCGCCAAACGTCAGGATGGGTTGTATCGCCTTGATATATCTTGCGTTCGTAAAAGGCGCCGGATTTTTGTTGTTCATCAACGATTTGCACGCGGCGATACGCCTGTTTATCGACAATCGCCACTAAATCTATTTCATCTCCGGCGTTAATCTGCAGTTCTTCCAGGATGGTTTGGCCGAATAGACCGAAACCAGCGATGACCACGGTATCTTGATAGTTCGTTTTCTTGAAGTGATCAATCAGCGCAGAATTCACCAGACCTTTGGCTGCCAGATTGTAGGAGTTAAATAGGGTCACTTGATTAGCAATTTGCGTGCTCTGCATTGTTCGTAAAAACCTCAGGCTACCGCCATGTAACACGATTTGTGACGCCAACTTCGGGTAAAGCCGCAGGATCTTGCTTGCAGCCTCGAAGGCGACAAAATCATCGTCACCCAGAAGCATGACTCTTCGTGCCCGATGTAAGCGTAGTTTCTGGAGCATGAAATCATGGGTCACGTCACCGTTGATCACAGTCACGTCGAAGGTCGCTGTCAGTTCATGTTCACGAGCGAGATCTATTGCGTGATCAATTACAATCACTGGAATGTGATTGGGCTGCTGACGCACCATTCTCAGGTAGCTGGTAGTTAAATTTCCTGAGCCGACAACCACTATATGATTTTTTATTCGTCGCAGTTGCCAGCGCTCCTTGGAGATGACAATAAGCAGTGCTTCCATCACCGCCGACGCCGCTAGCAGGGGGGATCCGAAATACGCAATCCATAGCAACACCCGACCCAGTAGTGGGCCACCCGTTGGCAACCCGATATCAAGACCGCCAACCACGAAGAGACCAAGACTGTAGTACGCCTTGGCGAGCAGTGACCCTTCTACAACGTCGGGTCGTTCTGTCAGGCCTACGCCGCTGGATAACCCCAACATAGCGCATGTAAATAACGTTAGAGCCAATAGCCAGCGCCAGCTAATATTTTTGAGTATTGTGGGGATCTGAAACATTGGTGATATTAGGACGCGCTTGGGAAAGGCAAAGTCTACGCATCCGTTCGACGATCAGGAACCTTTCATTTACCTTTATGACATACAGCCCCAGATACTTACTAAACAAACGCCTAAATAAAACTGATCTGCGCAACCGACCATTGACTTTGACAGTCTTTAATTACCCGTTATAGCTATCTCGTAACCATCGAGATCGAGCATGGCAAACTGTCGGGTGCCATAATCTTTCTTTTTTATTACACCAGGTCGTAAACCATCTTGTTCGAGCGCTGCCCAGAGACTATCCAGGTCATCGACATCGAAATAGGGCTCAGATAATTTAAACCGACTGAAGTGAGACCAATCAGCAAGTCTTGCTTTCTTCGGCTGTTGATTGAGAACAGCCTCCCTTGCTTCGTGAAGTAGTCGAAGTTGCTCCGTCAATATTGGATTGTCCTGCGCGATGACGGACAGTATCTGAATCTGCTGATCAATATCTGCGATGAGTTTGTCTCTGTTAATGTCTTCTGTGATCACTGATTGTTGCTGTGAGAGCACGGCACATGGTTCCCCAGGCTATCAAATTTGATACTCAACCGCTGTTGCATCGGACAACACGAAGAAAATGGTTGACGCAAACTTCTGCAAGTGCTTTTTTAAACGATCGAGAACGACGACGAATTCAGGAAAACAATATGAAACTCGTGACAGGTGTTGGCGGTTGGCCGAGCCAGGCTCCGGCCCAGGCAAAGAAAGCAGAAGAAAACGGATACGATGTGATCAGCTGTGGTGAGCTTTCACATGACTCGATCCTAACCATGGCACTAGCGGGACAGGCGACTGACAAGATTGATCTGCTGACCTCCGTCACCATTGCATTCCCTCGGAGCCCGATGGTGCTGGCGATGGAATCATGGGATATACAACAGATGACCGGGGGTCGTTTCAATATTGGCCTTGGTAGTCAGGTGAAAGGACACAATGAACGACGTTTTGGTGGGACCTGGAGTGCGGCTGCACCAAGAATGAAAGAGTATATCCAGATGATGAAAGCTGTCTGGGATAGCTGGCAGGAGGGTACGACACCTGAGTTCATTGGTAAGGAATATCGCTATACGCTGATGACACCAAACTTTAACCCGGGGCCGCTTGAAGTACCGAAACCAAAAGTGTATCTCGCAGTGGTTGGTCCCGCTATGGCAAGGGTGGCAGGTGAGGTTGCTGATGGGGTCTTGCCGCACGGCGGTATCATGACTGATAAATATATGCGCGAGACGTTGCTGCCGAACGTCAAGATTGGCCTTGATCGATCGGGCCGAACCTGGGATGACATTGATATTTCCATGAGCGGGTATCTTATTCTCGGTGACGACGATGACGAGATATACGCCAATCTGCAGAAACTTCGAACACCACTTTCATTTTATGGTTCAACACGTAGCTACCATCATGTGTTGCGACTGCATGGCTTGGAGGAGCTTGGATTGAAACTACATGCACTCTCATTGGAAGGGCGCTGGAAGGAAATGCAGGAGGTTATTACTGACGATGATCTCTTCACGCTAGCAGAAACCTGCAAGTACGATGATTATGCAGAGTTCGTTTCATCCAACCGGGAATATGCATCTCAGATGGGTTTTGGAATGGAAACAAAGACAGATGAACAAAAGGCTCGAGCCCAAGACCTAATGCGGCAATTACAGGCCGTTAAAACCGCAGGAGTCCCGGCGGGTCTTTAGCGTAAGAGTTTGAAAGGATGTCTGCGGCCACGCATTCGTATCATAACTTCGACAGACAACGTGACTTGTGCTGGGGTGTTGCAGATCCATTCGCTCTGCGTGAGTTCAGGAAATTTTTCGGAAACGCGAGCAGGATTGCATCTGCACTCAAGCCACCCGTTCTAATGATGTCCTGTAGGCAGCTGTTGAGTGGCACGTCGTAAAAGTGCAGAACCGGCCCTGTGGGTTTGTACGTTAATGCTCCGTAGAAACAGGAACCTGTCAGTTTGTTCAAGAGTTAGTCAGGTAACCCCAGAACGCGTTTCGCGATAATATTTCTTTGTATCTCATTACTGCCGGAGTAAATCGAGGCCGCTCTCGATGATAAGAGTACCCGCATATCTTCTAGTTCGGTGTCGGTAAAGGCATCACCTTCCCAGCCGAAGCCCTGGCTGCCGCGCAAACTGGTTGCGAGGTCTGAGTAAATTTTTTCCTGATCTGTCGACATCACTTTGAAGATGGATGTTGCCGGACCAGGCGTTGCTCCGTCTGCGGATTCCTGGATAACTCTTCGCTTGGTCAGGTTCAACGAGCGTTGCGTCATTTCGTACTGCAGCACCTGGTCACGCATGGCGCTGTCGGCGATTTTTCCATCAGCTTCACCAATGTAATCCTTGGCGATACTCGAGAGTTTTGATTTACCTTCGCTGGTGCCCCCCTGAAGCAGAGACTCCATGCCTGAACGTTCGTGCTGAAGCAGTCGTTTGCCTACGGTCCAGCCCCGGTTCATCTCTCCCACAAGATCTTCCCGGGCAGCTAGCGCATCAGCGAAAAAGGTTTCGTTGAAAGGCGAGTTGCCGCTGATCAGTTTGATGGGCGTGACCTCTACACCGGGTTGGTCCATGGGTAAAAGCATAAAACTGATGCCTTCGTGTTTTGGTGCGTCGGGGTTGGTTCTGACCAGGATGAACATCCAATCTGCATTGTGCGCACCTGAAGTCCATATCTTTGATCCATTGATGACATAGTTGTCGCCATCGAGCACGGCACGGGTTTGCAGGCTGGCAAGATCAGAACCGGCGCCCGGTTCGCTATAGCCCTGGCACCATTCGACCTCTGCTTGCGCAATGCGTGGCAGGTGACGAAGTTTTTGTTCTGCTGTACCAAATTCAAGCAGGGTAGGGCCGATCATGCTCGTGCCGAATCCAGAGAGGGCGGGCCTGGCACTGATCCGTTTCATTTCTTCCAGCAGGATGACGTATTTTTCTGTACTGAGGCTGCCGCCGCCATAGGCTTTTGGCCAGCTGGGTACAGTCCAGCCTTTTTCGACCATGCGTTCAAGCCAGAGTCTGGTATCTGCATCCTCTATGACTATTTTTGTAGAACCGTTTGAGACTTCACCAGGACCTCTTGCACCCGGTGGGCAATTCCCTTCAAGCCATGCCCGTGTAGTTTCACGGAAGTTCTTCAAATCAGACATACGACTACGGACCTTGATCAGTAAGTGATGGCTTTATGCTATGTCAGGTTGGAAAGGAGATACAACAAAAAAAGACGGGTATCCGGGACAAGCAGTCGGTTCGCACCTGCAGCTGCAAATGCCTCTACTTCCGCAACGCCACCACGCGCATCCCACATACACGTAATTTCTATATCCGCTGGACTTCGCGATGAAATCTGCCGTAATGAAATGTTGCAGCGAAACTATTTGTTGACTCAGGCCAGGGGGTGGCTGAATCAGAAACCAATGCTCCCGGAGCGAAAACATCGATATTTAAGTATATTGAGGCAGAGTATGTTGAGTCGCAGTTGGAACTACAGGTGCGTATTCGCGGTTCTTAGTCACAAGGCTTGGAGGGGGATGCCTTCACAGGAGAGGAGTAGCGCACGTGTCGGCTGAATTTCGAGGCGAAAGCGATTTCAATTGAATATTATTGCCAAGCGAGGGTACTGACAAGTTAACTATTTTGAGCCTCAGAAGTGGGAGTACTCTGCCTCTTTCTGCATCAAATTGCGCTCGAAATGGAGCCAGTGGTCCGTAATAATCGAGTCACCGCAACTATTTTGTAGCTCCAGCCACGGGTATGAGTTAACTTGTCAGTACCATCACCACTACAACATTAGGAGGCGAAGTAAGTGCCAAAAGGATACTGGATTAATCATGTTGAAGAAATTATCGATCAAGAAGCATTTGATAGATACGTTACGAAAGTGAATGCGCTTATTGAGCGTGGCGAATTTAAAATGATCGCTATAGGTCCTGTCGCAAAAACTCAAATCGGCGCAAAAGATATGCAATTTGCGGCGGTAGCCGAGTTTGAGACATTTGAGAAAGCCATGTCCTTTAAAAGCCATCCTGCTTACGTTGATGCACTTAATGAGCTTGGAACTGATGAAATCATGTCCGTAAAAAGGACAAGTTGTGTTGTGAGCGGTTAGTCACGCTGTAGTATTTCTCGGATAACTTAGGATATTTCCAGCAAACCACAGGCAAATAATGAGTGGTACTCCTCAAACCCTGACGGGCATTAAAGAAGTGGAGAGCAGGAGTCCCATTCTTTGAAGTGGGGGTCGGTGAGGTGCTGCTGGTCCGGAAATGGGGCAGGGTGTTTAGCTGAAGCTAAGACCAAGTAAAGTGTTTGCCTAAGGCTGCTATTCCTAATATCCTGTCCAAACTAATAATAAAGTGAGGCTTCCTCTAATGGTAAAGCAATTTTTATCGGTAGCTACGTTAACCGCAATACTTTCAATCGCGCCGTTAACGGTTACTGCAGGCCATCACGAATCGCTAACGCCTCCCGCAAAAGCAGGTCAAGTAGTCGTTACGTATCGAGGTGAGTGCCCCCCTGAGGCCGTAGATGACGCAATCGCCAAAATCAAAGAAACCATCTCTTATGAGCGAACAAACAGCCCGATTTTTTATGTCTCGTCTCCAGGTGTGTGGGCGGACGGGAAGGTTGGAGCAGTAGACATACACGAATCGAGAGAAAGGATGGACCAGGCATTCGCATGGCAGTCGGAGGATGCGACTTGGTCAACCAGCTACGATTCGATCGCAGCCAGTTGCGGCATTACAGTTGATGACTTCGAAGTTTCAGTATTCGAGGCTCGTTAGTCTGCTAATACATTTGGATACTAGAGAATACAAGCCAACCCTCCTACTGAGCCGAAGCTGAAAGGTTCGTAATAAAGCCAGCAGGAGTTTCCAATAGGCTCTGCACGGTGACTGGCTCATCTGAGGACACGGTTAATCTCCGCTTACCTTTACCGTCACCAATGAAGCAGCGCGGTCCGTTCTCAAGCTCGGCTGCGGTAATTTCTTTGAAGAATCCATCCAGCACATGGAAGAGATGGGCGCGAAAACGTTGATGCCCTTGGCTGACTCCTGGTACATGGGCGCAAACATTCCGGGCAAACAGCGGCAAATGCTGTTTTATATGGGCAGCGCAGCCTACATGGCGCGTTGCAATGAAAGTGCTGGAACCGGTTATGCAGGATTCGAGCTGCGTTAAACACATTGAGCCGTAAAACGGGACAGATCTATTTAAATTTGCAAAAGTTACAACGGGAGAGATATGTTTTTCAGACCTACTTTTAACCAAGGAAACATGACTAATGAAAATACCAACCCATTAATACGTCATGCAAAAAGATCGTGAGCCAACTCTAACGCTTCGACTAACGAATCCACCTCTTTCTTTGTGTTATAAAGACCAAAAATCCCAATCAAGATACTTTTGAAACCCGGGATAAATGCGGTCTAAACTTCCTATCCTCTGAATCCGCGCCTACTCACTTAGATTTGAAACACAATTCAAACTCCCCGCTCAAATCGATCGAGAGCAAGCTATTCACCTTGTCCGTTACGCGGTGGTGTGAACAGCATAAACACGATTGCAGCAGACAAGCCGAGCGCGGCCGCTATGATGTAGGGAACGTGGTAAGCACCACTAACGCTAAACAAAATACCCATCAATACCGGACCACCTGCAACACCCAACATAGTAATCAGGTTCGACCAAGAATAAATTTGGCTGTAGTTAGCAAGCCCATAGACCTCAGCAATGATGAGTGGCGGCAACATTAGAAGATTACCAACACTGACCCCGAATAGACCAAGCGCAAGGAAAAGAGTTACAACACTAGTGGACGAACCTACGATGAATAACGATGTTGCTTGAAGCGCCATCATCACTAGCGCAAACCTGAGTGTCGAGATTCGATCTAAAATCATACCGCCCACGAGCCGGCCCACGACACTAGCCGCTGGCAGGATAGCGATACCGTAGGTAGCCTGTGTCGCCGTGACTCGCTCGATCAGAACACCGAATTGATGCGCAATCCCACCGACCTGGGCCGCCATCACCAGAACATAAGCAATGCTCAAGCTCCAAAAAAACGGGTGTCGTACCGCGTCGAGCAACAGAATCCCGCTTTTCTGTGCACTACCGTTCGCGCCATCAGGATTGAGGCCAACATCCGCTGGTGAAGATCTAAGCACGAACCAGGTGACTGGAAGAATCCCAACGAGGTAGATTAATCCCAATATCGGTGAGACAGCGGCCAAAGAATATTCGTCAACAAGAAACGCCATGAGCGGTGTTACCGTAATTCCACCGACTGATAGTCCAGTGGACGCAATACTAAGGGCTTTTGCACGGTTGGACTGGAACCAGCGGGCGATCAACGTAGTTGCCGGAAGTAGCCCGGATGCACTCCAACCAACGCCAAAAATTACGTAAACGCTGAACAACTCAACATCAGTTGAAACGCTTCCGATCATCCAGAGCGAGGTCGACGCGAGCACCGCACCGATGATGATCACGATCCGAATATCAATTCGTTCAATGAGCTGTGCAATGATCAGGCCGGTAAGACCGGAAACCAGAAAAAATAGAGAAACCGCCGACGAGGCCAACTCAACGTCAAACCCCGACTCTCTCACCAGCGCCTGTAAGATGATTGAATGTCCGTAGAACCCCAGGCCGGATGAAAATGCCAACATCACGAATAGCGCGCCAACAACTTTCCAGCCGTAGAACAATCCCTCTTGTTTAGACAAACCTGTACCCCAAATCACGCAAATTCAATATAGCAGCTTCAGCGACCAACAGGCTCGTCGGCGGGAAGTGGTTTCTGGCCTGCGATACCGCATCCAGTCCAGGATGCTTCAATATTTTCTCGATCACGCTTTCTCGATCACACCAGCTAGCCAACCCTAAAACATTCGCGGATAAACAGCCAAATCAACTTTGCGCGGAACAAAAATCTTTTCAGTGATCAACCCGGACGCCTGTAAGACAGTAGATCATTGGCTAATCAGACATTGACCATCCTCCACCGAAAAACTACACCACGGGCTTCATTTCGCAAAAAACCCCAATCACGATACTTTTGAAATCAGGGGTAAATGTGGTTTAAACTTCCTATCCTCTGAATTTTGTCATACGCTCTGAGCATGACTGGCACCGTTCGCATCCTGCAGTTGTCCGACACACACTTCCTCGACGATGGCATCGAAGCTGAGGGCGGTGGTGCCTACAACACTTCCGAAGCGTTCGACGCAGTCTTCGACCATGTCGGCAATCATGATCATCTCGACATGGTCGTGGTGACGGGCGACGTGGCCGACCACGGCAGCGCCGCCGAGTACCGCAAGGCCGCCGACGCATTCTCCCGATTCCAGGTGCCGGTCAATGTGTGCCCGGGCAACCACGACTTCGACGCGCCGTTCAACGCGGGCATGGCTCGCATTGGTGTCAGCACGTCCCGCGTGATCGAAGTGGGGGCGTGGGCCTTCCTATTCGTCGACTCCAGCGCAGGCACGATGCTCGGCCAGGAAAACGGCCTGCATATTGACCCACCCGGCCAGACCCGGTTGCACACGAATGGTTCCCTCGGCGCCCGTGAAGCTGCTTGGATCCACCAGATGTGCGAGACGACGAATGCCGAACATGTCTTCGTCTGGCTGCACCACCCGCCGCAACCGACGATCCCGATGTGCCGTGACGATGCATACGCCGCTGAGTGGCACGACATCCTGGGCGCTCACGCCAGGATCCGGGGTTTTGGCGGTGGTCACACCCACATCCCAAATGACTATGAGCTCCTGGATCGCCCGGTGTTCGTGTCACCGTCACTCAAGAACAACTTCTCCATGGAGCCAAAAACGTGGCTTCCCCCCGGCTATCGAACCTATGAGTTCGGCACCGATGGATCTGTCAACAGCGAGGTTCAGTTGGTGGACGACGAGCGCTGGCCGCGGCTACCTTTCGGCAGCCTGCTCAGCTCGCTGTTCCAGGGCGAGATCACACACTCGGAGCTGAGCGAGATCATTGCTGGCCGTAGCGGCGTCACAGTGGCCTGAGTATGGACGTCGGCCTGCAAATCATCGTCACGTCGTGAGGTTGGGACGATCTATCCGCCGCTGACGTTTAGGCAAGGATCACCACATCACGGTCTCTCAAATTTGAATGATCATCAGCAATCACCAGGCATGACCCTTCTTCGGAAAATGTGGTTTATACTTCCTATCTTAACTGTGTGTGAGGAAGGTAAAGGGGACAGTGATCGCATTACTGGCATCAGCACACGTTTATGGGGTTTGACTTAACCTGGTCTTGGGGAGAACCGCTAATTCAGGCCAGGGCGCGGTGATCGGGGCTTGTTAGAAATACAGTTTATCCTGAGATCTAGCTGAGATTTAGTGCCACGAGGGGGCCCCTGGTTAAAAGATGCTTGAAAGATGCTTGAAAGATGCTTGGTAGCTGATAGGAAGACGTGGTTAATTCGTATTATCCTCCGTGCTATCTTCTCCGCCCGATATTGTTAAGCGTTAGACCCACCATTGGAATAGGAGCTTATGGAGTGCATAAGAATGAGCAGAGTCGGAAGCTCGAACGCCTACGCCAACATTTGACCGATGGCACGACTGATTTGTCACCTTATAGCTTAAGAGTGCCAGCATCTCACTACATTAGCGAGGAGCAAAATGCGCTAGAGATAGAGATGATGTTTAAACAGCGACCGCTACTAGTCGCGCTTACGCCCCATATTCCTAACCAGGGTGACTACCTCACTCACGAGGCTATCGACACCAGCTTGTTACTCGTCAGAGATCGAGAAGGTAACGCGCGGGCCTATATCAACGCGTGTCGCCATCGCGGCGCAAGACTTGTGGAAGGCAAAGGTCACAAGGCGTCTATCTCATGTCCATTTCATGCATGGAATTGGGGTTTAGATGGCAAAATAATCGCCCGTCCCAACAGTCATGAGGGATTCGCAGCTGCGGATGATTGCTATGACCGATTGGTCGAGCTGCCTTGCCACGAAATCGCAGGTTTGATTTTTGTCTTACTCGAGGGCGACGATATTGAAGCGAAAGTTAAATCCTTAATGGGAGCAGCACTACCCGACATAGAAAATTACAACATCGCCGAAACCCGCTATATTGACAGTCGAACCACCGAACTACCCTGCAACTACAAGTTTTTCCTAGATGGTTTCGCGGAGACCTACCACATAGCGCCGCTGCACAAAGAGACGATTAGCCCTTTTTATTACTCTAACTCAACTCTGGTAGATCAATTGGGTGAAGTTGTGCACCTGGTTTCACCAAGAAAAACCATCGATAAGGAGTTCGAAAAAACTCGGTCCGAGCAAGGTGCCATACTACCCTACTGCACAACAGAATATTTGCTAGCGCCTAACGTGCTCCTCACACATCAGGTGGATCATATTCAATTTTGGACAGTGTACCCCGTGGATGGCGCCAATCGTTGTCGCATTGAACTTAACGTATTCTGGCCAAACCCGATGGATGACGAGACAGAGCGCAAAGCAAAACTGAATGTCGACCTGGTTTGGCAGGTAACCACCGACGAAGATTTCCCACAAAGCGTCGCAATCCATCGCAACTTGATGAATGGTGCGTTACCGAATCTTGTTTTTGGCCGAAATGAACCGGCGTTAATCTACTACCACCAGAACATCGCAGCAGCAATCGGGAGTGACCAACTCATTCCACTTGTGACGGCACTTGATTCTGATTAAGTATTTGATTTCCCCAGGAGAGAAAAATGAGCGCCCAAAATTCAGCAAGCGAAATGTCAGAGCAAGCACGCTCTAATCCACAGGACATCCCTTTGGACAAGATAGATGTGTCTGACAGCACACTATATGAACACGATCTCCACGATGCTTTCTTTCGTCGATTGCGTGAGGAAGATCCAGTACATTATCTAGCAGACAGTCCATTCGGACCATTTTGGTCAATTACCAGGTTCGCCGACATTCAATACGTCGATAGCCATCATGACATCTTTTCTTCTGAGCCTTCGATTCTGATTGGTGATCACTCGGAAGATATCCCTCTTACTAATTTCATCCAGTCCGACCCGCCCGTTCACGATGTTCAGCGCAAAGCCGTACAAAACGTCGTAGCACCGAGCAATCTCGCCGAGCTAGAGCCCATCATTCGCAGTCGTGCGGCCTCTATTCTTGATGACCTGCCAGTAGGCGAAACCTTTAATTGGGTCGAGAAAGTTTCTGTGGAGTTGACGACCCAAATGCTCGCGACGATTTTCGACTTCCCATTTGAGGAGCGTCATTTACTGGCCTATTGGTCGGATCTGGCAATCGCGACTCCGGAATTGACGGGCAACGATGGCGTCACCGAGGAGGAGCGAAGTCGCGGTCTTGGAGAGTGCCTGCAGAAGTTCACAACTCTGTGGAATGAGAGAAAGGATCAGCCACCAAAATTCGATCTGATTTCAATGTTGATTAACAACGATGACACAAAGGATATGGTCGACACACCAGAAGTCTTTCTCGGCAATCTTATGCTACTCATTGTTGGTGGTAATGATACGACGCGGAACTCGATTTCAGGCGGCGTACTCGCCCTCAATGAGAACCCCGATGAGTACCAAAAATTGCGAGATAATCCCGCATTAATACCTAACATGGTATCGGAAATCGTTCGCTGGCAAACTCCACTGCTTCACATGCGTCGACTCGCAAAAAGAGACACGGAACTCGGGGGTAAACAGATCCGCAAGGGTGACAAGGTCGTTATGTGGTATGTCTCTGGAAATCGAGATGAAAGCATGATCGATCGTGCCGATGAATTCATAATCGACCGACCTTCCGCGCGACACCATCTTTCATTCGGGTTCGGCATCCACCGGTGCATGGGCAATCGTCTTGCTGAAATGCAATTACGAATCTTATGGGAAGAAATTATGAAACGCTTCAGTCGAGTCGAAGTTGTCGCAGCGCCCACCAGAGGACGCTCAAATTTCGTGCGAGGTATCACGGAGTTGCCAGTTCGACTGCACCCTCTTTGAAGATCCGCAGATAGCCAACAATATTAGGACAGATGCTGATCCAGAGCTTTCTGAAACAGGTTGATCGTTGAAGTGATCAACGGCCGATAGAGGTTAAGTGTGAGAAAAGCGGGGCAGGTGGACGAAGAAGCGTTAGCAAGCGACTTTGGATGCTAGATTAGCTGACGACTCGGCTATTGCTGGGAAGCGTTAGGAATTTTGTGTCAATTCTTAGATTTGCAGGTACTGACAAGTTAACTATTTTGAGCCTCGGAAGTGGGAGTACTCTGCCTCTTTCTGCATCAAATTGCGCTCGAAATGGAGCCAGCGGTCCCTAATAATCGTGTCACCGCAACTATTTTGTAGCTCCAGCCCACGGGTATGAGTTAACTTGCCAGTACCCTTATTGCTAGTCAGCAGAGAGCGGATATAATAAGTTGATAATCCAAAACCAAAATCAAGGAAATGACATGTTAAGGAATTTTTTACAGTTATCGGTAGCGATAACAATGCTTGTGATTATGAACACGTCTTTCGCGTTTGAGGTCAGCGGTGAATCGTTTCGTGCCGATTTTGAGATGACCAGCTGGAGCAGTACTTCGGACAGCAGCAGCATGACAGCCGAGGGCATTGTTGGTGAGGGTTATGGCAAGGTTTACCTAAACTACGAATTCAAAAGCAACTCTACAGACCGCAACAAAGGTAATTTCAATGGTAGCCTTAGATCTATCAACAATGACGGTGTTATGGTGGCCGCGACGCTGCAAGGTATCTGGAAGCGCGACGGAAAAATAGTCACCATGTACACGCTTGATGGTTTTTCTAACGGTGACATGATCTACGCCAAGGGGCTTGTTGACCTAGTAAAAAGCACTCTGAACTTCACCGCTTTCCCTATTGAGTAGGTAAGCGACCCGCACCAATCTTCTAAAAATATTCGCCTACTGCAGCCAGTGTGTAAATTTTACTCCGACTCCGATTATTTTAAGATATTTGATGTGGACGCAGTGCATCGCCTATTCCCTGGCTAGTCTGATTTATCGGTACACTCTCAATCTAAGCTGAGTGCGGTAGCTAGGCAGTTTGTACGTCGTCAGCCCATTTGGCACCATTAGCACTACAATCTAAGAGACCCTGTCTGTCCGGATTTCTAACACCCAAGCAGTGCAGGAGTCCCTTTCTGTGAAGTGGGGGGTTAGGGGGGCGGTGGGGCTGCTGGGCCGGAAATGCTAACGGAATAGGTTGAGAGCAAGTGCTAGAGAAATTGCGCAGTGTGGTTCTGCGATGTACGGGGATGACAGCAAGTAACTAGCTGCGTTGGAATACTGCCAAAGCTATGGTCGAGGTACATAAACATGCGCTTACCAAGAAAAATACGTAGGTGAACACAAAGTCGTAAACCTTATGGCCAAGGTATTTACACTTTCGCTGATGGAGAGAAACTCTTTATATGGTAAACGTTAAGTATTAGTATCTAACGTCAGAACTGGAAAGTAAGTCGAAGAAAAAAATGGATTACCGGCACTTGAAACCTGCTATTTTCGCTGTCATTTTCGTTACATCTCTGCTGCTACTTCAAGCGCCAGCGGCCAAAGCCGAGATCAACATTCAACGTTCAAGTGACGGTGGAAAAACCTGGAACCATGTCGGCCACGATACTGCATCACTTGGCGTTAAGGCAGTTAGTGCGTCAGGTGCGGAATGTGAAGATGCTGTTATTGGTAAAACAGCTTCTAGTAGCAGCCTGCTGCAGCAACGTCGTGTACCTTTCGCAAATCCGGGCAGCAACGCTACACAGCAAACTTTCATGCGGTTTAGCAATCCAAATAATTCATCAACCCAAGTTGAAGTGTATGGCATCGATGATACAGGCACTCCAAATCGCAGTGGCCCAATCAGCTTCACGCTGAATGCCGAGGCATCACTGCAATTCACCGCTCAGGACATGGAGAGCGGCAACACCTCAAAAGGGTTGACCGGCAGCTTTTGTGACGGTGCCGGGAAATGGCAGCTCATCGTTCGATCGGATAAGTCCATTGAAGTGATGAGTCTCATTCGGGCACCGGGAGGGTTTCTCACCAGCCTTAACGAGGTAGTCCCATCCTCTGGTGATGATCGTTTAGTTTATTTCGTAAACCGCGCCAGTGAACCCAGTCAACAAACGTTTCTTCGTATCGTCAACCGAGATGCAACCCCAGGTACAGTTACCATCAGCGCTATTGACGACGGCGGTAATGCAGGTGCATCAGATATTACGCTGTCGCTTGCCGCAAACGATTCTCAGCAAATGACATCGCAGGATTTGGAGAACGGCAATACTAGTAAAGGGTTAGTTGGCGCGTTCGGCGACGGCGAAGGCAACTGGCGAATCACGGTTAACTCGACACTTAATCTTGATGTGATGAATTTGATTAGACTTCCGGGTGGTTATCTTTTGAATCTCGGGGGGATTGCACCGGGAACGGGTAATGCGCGGAACCTGAACTATGTTGAGCCCGCAGACGAGAGCCTGCGTACCAGTTCAGTTCGGGTCATCAATACAGCGAATGCTGTTGCGACGGTGACCGTTACGGCTACCGACGACAACGGAGCGATAGCGCCTAAAGGCGAGGTCATCTTTACCCTGGCTCCTTTGGCGGCGCGGGAAATCACTATATCTGATCTCGAAAACGGCAACGTTGATGAAGGAATCACGGGCATGCTAGGTGACGGTAGCGGTCGCTGGCGTATGACGGTCAGTTCAACGCACACGCTCGAAGTGATGAGCCTCGTTGAGACTCATCACTTCTTCCTAACCAATCTGTCACGCGCTGCTCCTGCGACTGCGTCTAGCCACAAAATCTCCGTTTTTAACCCAGGCAGCAACACGAGTCGTCGTAGTACTCTGCGGATCGCCAACGATGGCAGTGCCCAGGCAGCGATTACGATCAGCGGCTTCGATGATGCAGGACAATCAGGAGAGAGTGACGTCACGCTAGACCTTTCCGCAGGTCGTTCGATATCCATCTCTGCATCCGATCTAGAAAATGGCAACACCAACTTGGGATTAATCGGTGCCCTGGGGAACGGAACTGGTAAGTGGAGATTGACGATCAATGCCAATACGAGCATTCAGGTGCAGGGACTCTTGGATACACCCGCGGGCTTTATTACCAACCTCAGTCGTGCAACCGAGGACCAGACCACAGAGCCTGCGCCAAAAAGTAAAGGGCTCACTTCTTTCGAAACTAACATTTCTTCGGTGATACAAGGAAAGTGTGTTGCCTGTCATAAAAGCGGCGGTGCGGCTGGCTCGACTAGCCTGGTCTACGTTTCTGACAGTACAGCAGGGTACAAACAGACAAACTACGATACGCTTAAAAGCTACATCGATGCAGGGAATGGCAATACGTTGCTGAACAAAGGGCGTGGCGTCGGGCATGGTGGCGGTCAACAATTTTCAAGCGATTCTCAGGAATTTTCAGACTTTAGCGATTTCGTCGATCTTTTGGGTGAGGACGTCAGCGCGAGCGGCTTTACGGGAGAGTATTGGGAGGGAGTCACTTTTGCGTCACCGACCAAGACCCTTCGGCGAGCATCACTACTTTTACGAGGCGATGTTCCAACGAAAGACGAAGAGCGAGCCATCACCTCCGGCGGGGAAGTCGCTTTGCGAGACACTATCAGAGGGCTGATGGAGGGGGATGGCTTTCACGAGTTCTTAACCAGAGGTGCTAACGACAGACTCTTGACTGATAAATTTTTAGTAAACACTGCTGCGTTCATAGTATCCGATCCTAATGGGAGGTATTTCCCTATCGCCGCCGCTCATCAGTACGAGGCAAATTTCGCTGCGGGAGGGAACACCGCCCCGCAGGACCGAACATGGAAAGATCACTGGCAGTGGGGACTGGCTCGGGCACCAGTTGAGCTCATCGCACACATTATAGAAGAAGACCGTAACTACCAAGAAGTCGTTACTGCGGACTACATGATGGTGAATTACTGGTCTAACAAATTCTTGGACGCCGGAGCAAAGTTTGATGGCGAAGATCCAAGGGTATTTAAGCCAGGAAAAAACAACGCCCAAATAGTTAATGATCAACTCTTAGTTAGTGAATACACCAACAAATTTGGCGTTAAAATTTCATCTCATGGTCCCTACCTAGATTATCCGCAAGCCGGCGTACTGAATACGCACGCTTTTCTTAACCGTTACCCAACCACTGAGACCAATCGCAATCGAGCCCGTGCTCGATGGACCTACCTGCATTTTTTAGGGGTCGATATTGAAAAATCAGCAGAAAGAACAGTTGATGCCGAAGCATTGGCTGATAAAAACAACCCTACCTTGAACAATCCAGCATGTACGAGCTGCCACGCAATTCATGACCCTGTCGCAGGGACATTTCAAAATTACGACGAAGCGGGATATTATCGTTCGGGGAATCTTGGCATCGATTCACTGCCAATGAGCTATAAAGAAAATTCAGAAGAATATACCCAAGGCGACACTTGGTTTAAAGACATGAGGTCCGCCGGTTTCGAGGGACAGCTCGCCTCTAGTCAAGATAATTCATTAGAATGGCTTGGCCAGGTTATTTCGAGCCAAGATCGTTATAGCGAAGCTGCTATTAAATTTTGGTGGCCAAGCTTAATGGGTTCTCTAGCACTCGAGGCCCCCGTAGCAAGCGAAGATAAAGATTTTGACATAAACCTAGCAGCCTTCGAAGCTCAGAATAGTTTTATAAAGGGATTAGGCAAAAAGTTCACAAAAGGGATCGAGGGAGGCGCTGCGTACAATGGTAAAGATTTGCTGACGTCTATGGTCTTAAGTGAGTGGTTCAGAGCGGACGAGGTAGAAAACAGTACCGTTAGAAGCCGTCTCGTGAATGAAATTGGTACTAGGCGTTTACTAACGCCGGAAGAGCTCGAGAAAAAAAGCTTGTCGTTGCTAGGCTGGAGATGGGGGCAGTACGCTGGCTGGTCGCAAGATCAATCAAATAGTTTTTTCAATGAGTATTCTCACCTGCGCAAGCTCTACAACACCTACTATGGCGGCACTAATTCGGAAGGAATAACAGTCAGGAGTTCTGCGTTAACCGCACTGATGGTCAACGTGGCAGAAAAACAAGCGCTGGACATGGCGTGCCCGGCCATCATGGCCGATTTCGAGCGCCCAGAGGGAAATAGGCTTCTGTTGAACGGTATAGACTCTAGAACCACACCCGGCACCGAGACAATTCAAGATTTTACTGTCGACGCAATCTCTGAATCAGAAGCCGGGACTTACTCATTTAAGTCCGACATTATAAGCGGTGAAAAGGTCTTAGATATCTCCTTCACTAATGATTACTACGAAGAAGGTCTCGGTGACAGCAATCTGAAATTAATCGATTTCACCGTTACCGATCTGACTGGAGACACTGTTTTCTATCTACATTTCAAAGACATCGAGTCGGTCAAGGGTGTGACCTATAGCTGCGGAGGCCCCTCCAACCCAGGATTCGACCTTTGGTGTGACGGCACAGTGTCGGTACCTTTTCCTATAGAGCTTGCTGGCGAATACAACTTCGTTGTGGGTGCTTATGGTGACCAGGCAGGTCCCTCTGCAACACAAATGGTTGTTGCGGTAAACGCCTCGGATCCAAAATCAAGCAGTACCAACGGTGCTCTAGCTATAAAAGCCGTCATTGTAAATCTTCACAACCGCCTGCTTGGACAATCGCTGGATATCACCAATCCAGAAATTGATATGACATACCAGTACCTAGTTGACTCTTGGCATGCAAGAAAAAACTTCATGACAGAAAAAAATAACACCGGCGCTTCTCAATATCCTGATGAAAGCTGCAACTGGTACTCGGACGAACAAACATCAAAAGACGGTATATCTGGGCGAATTAATGATCCTTCGGGAATGAAAAGCAGCTGGCAGTCAGTCTTGGCGTATCTGATGACTGACTTCAATTATCTGCACGAGTAAATAATATGAAACGACGTGATTTTATCAAAAACACGGCACTTTTCGGAACCGTGGGTCTACTACTACCTACCGCTAAACTTTATGGTGCCGTTGAGGGAGGATACACCGGACGGCTGTTGGTGCAACTGCAAGCCGATGGTGGTTGGGACGTCTCAAGTTACTGTGATCCAAAGATCAATCAGCCGGGTGAGAAAGAAATCACCAATTGGTCAAAGAACAACGATGTCCAGCAAGTCGGAAATATTCCTTTTGCCCCCTACGCTAACAACGCCTCATTTTTCGAAAAGTACTATAAAGACATGCTGGTGATCAACGGCGTCGACATGCAAACCAATTCGCATGATACCGGCATTATTCACAATTGGAGTGGTCGAAACTCGGTAGGGTTCCCTACTCTAACTGCGATGTTCGCGGCCAAAAACGCGCCTGACCAACCATTGTCCTACATCAATTTTGGTGGTTTCGGCCAAACTGGTAATCTCATAAGATTCAGTCGTTTGAACGATGTTGAGTCGCTAAAAAAACTTCTTCGACCAGAACACCATCACGGAAACAGTTCCCTAAGAGGCGCTGACGATGTGGCGAGACTAAGGGCTGCTGCCAGGGCTAGACTTGAGCGGCAATTGGCCAACTCGAGGCTCACACCAAGGCAACACACCAACCTTAGGGCTCAAAATCAGGCCATGAGTTCTCGGTCGATTTTATCATCTTTTTCAAAATACCTTCCTACATCGGACGAGATCATCGCAGATAAGCAAGTAAGCCTGCAGATAAAAAGCTCACTACAACGGCAAATACAGCTAACTGTGGCCGCATTTGATGCAGGCCTCGCCAGCGCCAGCGATCTATTTATGCATGGATTCGATACTCATAACGACCACGATGCAACGCACAAACCACTTCTCAACCATCTGAATGAGTCTATCGACCTTTTGTGGACATTGGCGGAAAACGCCAACATCGCAGACAGACTTACCGTCATAATTGGCTCCGACTTCGGTAGAACACCACATTACAACGAAGATAGCGGAAAAGACCATTGGGCTATTGGCTCCGTCATTGTCATGGAGAAATCACCCACCTGGGGCAACCGAGTTATCGGCTCCACCGACGAGATGCAGAATGCTCATCGAATCAATCCAAAAACTATGCAACGAGACGATGCGAAAGGCACTAACATCTATCCAAAACATGTTCACAAAGCCCTGCGACGACACCTAGGGCTGGAGAACACCGCAGTAGACCAGAACTTTAAGTTCTTAGGCGCAGAAGATTTCGATTTCTTTAGTTAGGTGGCCTGTGACCTTCGGGAATGAGGCTAATTAAACCCGTTTCTGCGTAGGTTGCTAAATACTGCCCTAATGCAGGGGATTTTTTCTAAATCACTCGTCTAAACCACTAATAACTAACTACTGCAGGAGTCCCTTTCTGTGAAGCGGAGGTAAGGGGGAGGACCTTGGCCTAGGTAATTTCTGCGCGTAATATCACGTCGTGAAGCCGCGCGGAGAGCAGCTCAGTTTGCATCTACGCGTCACAAACTTTTCTCGGATGTTCTATTGGCTTGCAATATATCGTAAGTAATCAAGCGATCATTAATGCCGAGTATTTCTCCAAAAAAAATGAGCTTGTTAAAGCAGGTTAGGGTTTAAATGACGGCATGGTAGGATCTCGTTAAGTGCGACAGAGCAATATACTTAAAAAAATCTAAACTCTTCTAAAAGGCTTCAGAAAATGAAACGACTACTCATAATCATCACAATGCTGGTAACAGCGCAAATAAGCCAAGCAGGACACCATGAGGATGGAAAAACTCTTGCTAAGCGTCAGCCAGACGCCTCTATGACAGTAACCTCGGTTGATCTAGGACAGGAGAAAACTACAATTACAGCCACTGGTTTAATGGGCGAGTACGGTAAAGTGTACGTAACCTATAACTTGGCTTATAACTCAGGAAGAAGTGGTGGGCTAGTAACAGGGCAAGGAAGGGGCGCAACTGCTGATGATATTGCCGCTGGAGTATTTGCGGGTCATTGGTATCGAGATGGCTCTAAAGTGATCATGAGAAATGTAGTTCAGATTGATGATGGTACTCAAAACTTAGATGTTATTACCTTTGACGCAGCGTCAAATACGCTTGACGTCGAAGTCTATGTTTTAAAATAAAGAATTACTGGGGCAGGGATTCCTGTCCCAGTAATCCCTGCGCAGCCTCCGAGTCGCCTTTTACCGACACCGCTTGTTCCTCCAAACCACTAACACCTACACAGCAGGAGTCCCTTTCTGTGAAGTGGGGGTAAAGGGGGCGGTGGGGTCTGCTGGGCAGGAAATGCTAGCGGGGTAGGTTATTTATCCCACCCTCTCGGATTTGTTTGTTCGCAGGGCTAACACTTAGAAAATATACTAATAGGGAACACAACTAATGCGCTGCCGACTAAGTGCCATGATCTTATTTACGAGCGCAAATACCCATGCATTTTCTATAGCCTGCTAGGTTTCGGTTCTATCCGAAATCAGACGGGCTACCGCGATAAAAATAGGGCCAACCACCGCAAAAACTGCAACTAATCCGAACATATTGAATAATACATTTCCAATGCCTAGGTCAGCTACGTTCAAAAATGGATAAGGGTACACATTGGTTAATAACCCCCGGATAATTGATGTCACTCCGTACACGGCAGGAAATATGAGCCAATAAGGAAGATGTTTATAGAAAACCGGTCGCTTTTCAGCAAAGAATAACCAATCGATAATATAGAGAATGGGCATGACTGTGTTCAAGCCTGTCGCGGTCACCCAAGTGAAACCTTGAGGATTCCAATAAGGCACGATCAGCATATGATAAACAACGGACACCATAAGAATATATGATGCAAGGGCTGCACGAACGGCAGGTCGCATGAAAAAATTAGATAGCTTTCTATCTGGATTAAGTAATGGTGCCGTAAACGCAAGCGCAATAAGTATGTTGGCCCAAACTGTGAAATACCCAAAATAGACAAACAATGTTTCAGCGATACTACTGTGCTCACCGATTATCAACATATCGGCAAATCTAAGAGATAGCACTGCCCATGCGATGAGTGCACACATAATTCTATAGTTTTTCTTCATTTTGGACCCATCATTGAGCGAACATTTTGGTTGCTTTAATCACTGAGCCACAATTGTCAACTATCGTATTTTGAGGCGCGGACTTAGCGGTGCAGCCTATCAGAATTATTACAACACTCTAACAATTTCCCCCAAACTTATGACGGTTGAATCTGATGCTAGCTTCTCGACGATATAGCATCGGTTCATTTAAGTGCATAACACCAATGCAAGAACACAGATAGTCGGCCCGGCATGCAATGAGGGCACGATTGAGGGCAGAGTATAGGCAACTGGCCGGAGAGCCAGTCATAGCTTGACATATTGGCGGAGAGGGTGAAGTTCACATCCTGCTTACGGCGCCAATAACCTTGTTACCTAACGTGTTTACTAGTCTTCCAAGCAGCCGGTTCACTGTCAAGGGATGAAAAGTGTCTACTGTTTTGTCTACTTTTGGCTTTAAAAGTCTTTGGCATCTGACTCGCCCTATACCCCCGGCAGTTGACCATACCCCCCTGGTCTCTATATATACATGAGCTTGGAGGTTTTGAAGGGTTTTTGATTTTGTAAAGTAGATGGGATTGCAGGTTTAGGCGGCTGAAGTCAAATTAAGTTTCTAGTTTTCAAAGCCTTCAACAATTTTTCAAGTCTTAGAATAACCGCCTATCAGTTCAAGATTCTGGCGGCCTGAACCTGCCCACTAGCCGGACAACATCCTACAAAGCATATATAGGTTCCTGTCCGGTTAAGCATATCTGAAATGGGCCTTTTCTATATTCCCCCAGCCAGATTCAAGGAGAGCCGCCCAATCCTCCTACGCCAACAGAAAATTACCTTGGCTAATCGTCCATCACCAGATCAGCCAATAACCACAAACAACAAAAAACTTGGTAGCGTTTAACCACTAATAGCCATACGGCCCCACTCTTTCATAAAACAAGCAGGCAACCAATCTGATTCGATACTCAGACTTTCAATCGAAAAGCCCTGTTATAATTCCTATCTTCTAAGTGATTGAACCATATGTGGCTAAGAATATAGGTTCGACTTCTATAAGCTGTTGATCGTCGGTGTGCGTCAGGGAGACATAAATTGGTATCAAAAAAGAGTTTACTAACGTTGATAGGTTCATTTTTCAAACTGTCTATTGTGATGTTATTGCTAATAGTTATTGGGTGTGCTGACGACAAGACCAAGGTTATATCAGTCCCCACTGTTACAAGAGTGCCCACTGAAATTACCTCTCTTAATTTTAGCGAGGGCGTAACTTCAGGAACCGTGGAGCTAACAGTAAAAGCATCCACAGCGATAGGCGCTGATGTTGATACTAAAACCACAGAAGGAGAGAACGACTCTTCAACAACCGCTCAAGAGCTTGAGTCAGTAATTGGCATTTCGGGGTATGCCACTCAAGAGGTGGACCCACAGGATTGGTATTCGATTAGTGTTGTCAGCGGACAAGCAATTCGACTTGATATTAACACTACGACCTCGGAAAACGATCTCGATCTATTGCTGTACAAAGATTTTGGAAATGGCCCAGAACTTGTTGACGGATCATTTAGTGTTACTAATCTGGAGACCGTCCCAATAAGGGAAGCTGGCGAGTACCTAGTGCAAGTTGATACATTTTCTGGGGAAGCAGCGTATTTGCTTTCAATAGAGGATTCGGAGAGTGAATCGCCAGCTAACGGAAATGCATTACGTCTTTCAGAACTTAGCTCGACCAACTGCGAGGGTTCCCTATGCTCGCGTGCATTATCCGGCCAATGGGTGATGACCACTTCTACAGTGTTTGATGAGGAGATGAAAAATGCCTCGGCTGCAGAAGTAAGCGCTGCGCAAGAAAATATCGTTAGCAGTATAGGTATGACCGTTACGGGCGGTGCGGGAAGCATGCTTTTGAAGACTGGTCTTCAAGATAATTCAGCTGACGGTTGGGAAAATATGGCCAAAAGGCTGGGTTTAAATCCAACCCCGTGGAGCGAAAACGAAGGGACTCAAATTGTGTTCGCTGCGGGCGATGCAAACTTGAATGGTGTTGCCGACCAACAGGAACTACTTTTAACAATCCTCATTGCAAAAAAAGTAGCTAAAGACGATTCAATGAGCCAGATCAAATCAGCTGGTCTAAACTATATTCGAAATTCCAGTGCGTTACCAAACGATGATGCGGCGTTAGTAAGTCAGCAATTCGCATCGCACTATTCTCTCATTAGATTAGAGCAAGCGTGGGACAGTGGTATTAATAACGCAAGAGGACGAGAAGAAGTGCTTGTCGCAGTACTAGATACGGGAATCGTGCCGCTAACTGGCCCCGAAGCCCACCCAGACTGGGCGAATGTGGATGATGATGCATCGGATTCGGTTGGGAAGTTACGGTATGGATTTGACTTTGTTTCTAATGCTGACATTGACGGTGATCAAACTCCAGGAATTGATTCCGATCCAACTGACATTGGACCAGCCTCGAATACCAGTTTTCATGGCACTCATGTTGCCGGTACCATAGCAGCGCCTACCAATAATCAAATCGGACTAGTCGGTGTTGGTAGAGATGTGTCGATCATGGCTATAAGAGTGCTAGGCAACTGCGGCTGCGGGTCTACCTTCGATATTCTGCAAGGTAACCTTTATGCCGCTGGCTTAGCTAATGAATCTGGCATTATACCCGCGGAAAAAGCTGACATAATCAATATGAGTCTTGGTGGCGGGGGCTTCAACCAAACCGAGCAAGATGTGTACAACCAAGTCAGAGCTCAAGGCGTTATCATTATCGCCGCCGCTGGAAACGAATCAACTGGTCAGCTTGGCTATCCAGCTTCTTATGAGGGAATTGTTTCTGTGTCCGCTTCGAGTCATGGTCAAGGTGGAACGCCCTCAGACATTATATTAGCTGAATACTCTAATTTTGGGTCGGAGATAGATGTGACTGCTCCTGGCGGACGCTCCTTTGCAGATGAGAATAGAGATGGTCTTAACGATGGAGTCCTTAGTACCGTTGGTTTAACTCTTGACCCGAGTGGTTATTCAAGTTTTAACGGAACCTCCATGGCTGCTCCTCATGTGGCCGGTGTAGCTGCTTTGATGGAATCCGTGCATGTGGGCTTAACGCCAGATGAATTTGATCAGACGCTTTTAGATAGAGCAATAGTGCTAGACGTTGGCGCTCCTGGTCGGGACGATTCTTTCGGCGCTGGACTCATTGATACACTCAACGCAGTGCGTGTTGCCGAATCGCTGGCAGGTATTTCACCAACCCCTCAACCCGATGAACCTTCGCTTGAGCCGGCTAACCCTGTAGGCAGGATCTCTGCACAACCTAGTAGTTTGAATTTTGGTGCAGGACTAGTGAGCCGTGAATTACGCCTGAGAAATTCTGGCGATGAAGAAGCCTCGGTGATCGTCCAAACATTATTCCCTAGTTCAGATTCATTAATTGTTTCGGAAACAGAAGTAGACATAAGCAAATTAGGCACCTATGTTGTTACCCTAGACCGGTCGGAACTCCCCGAGGGGGCCGCTGAATTTACTGTTGATGTAGAGACAAACGTGGGTAGTTTATCTATTCCGGTAAGTTTGACAAAACCAGAGCCTGCTGGACCTATTGATGCTGGCCCACTACACTTGATTTTATTAGATGCCTCTAGCCTGAAACAACAAAATTGTGCGCTGCTCTCGCCTACTGATGGTATTTACTCGACAAAATTTGAATCAGTGCCAAATGGTGATTACTTTGCCTTAGCAGGGTCTGATACTAACGGTGACGGATTAATATGTGGGCCATTTGAAGCTTGCGGGGCCTATAAAAGTTTAGGTGACCTCCAGCAAATTACTGAGACAAATGTAGACTTCACTATTAACTACAGTATTTTTGATCTTTTCCCTTCGGGTCAATTTCGAGGCTGTAATTAATCGCAAGTCTTTTGCGCAAACTGCAAGTCGTCAGCCCATTTAGTACCATTAACACTATCATCTAAGAGATACTTTCTGCTCATGGTTCCTCCAAACCAGTAATACCTAACTGTTTGTTGATCGCCTTCAAGAACTCCGAGCGTGATTTCACATTACAAAAAATGTGTAAGGGCACCCGATTAGCCCATAAAATAAATGATCCTTAAACTGCTTCCTGCATTGCCCCAATAGAAAAGTAATTGGCATGATGTCGTTTTTTTTATTCATTTTATGAAATTCGTCCAATCTCCGAAATTACTCGGAGCTTTTTTCAAGTACTAAAGCAGCAGCATCCAAAAAGTCTTCAAGAGACTTAAATCAAATTTGGAAGACTACCGATCAAAAAAAGGTTTAGACTATTCGTCCCCTTTAAAACTAAGGAATAGCAATGTCCGTAAGTGTTTTATTTTCAGGTACTTTGAAATCAGGTGAAAAAGAAGGGTTTACCGAATTCTGTAGAGAAGCATTCAAGGTAACTAGAGCCTACGACGGTTGTCAAACCATCGACCTTACTTACCACACAGAGAATGAAAACAACTGGGTGTTCACAGAGATATGGGACTCTAAGAAACATTATGAAAGGTACGTTGCCTTCAGAGTTGAAGACGGGACTGTAGACAGAATCAACGCTCTCTGTGAAGAGTCTCCTTTAATAAAAATATACGACATCGTGCATGTGTAGGGATTTCCAAACCCTAAAGCTATCTTGAACAGTTAAGCACCTGACTAGTGACGAAATTAGATTTAGGGACACAAAAAAATACACTTAAGTGGCTCCGTCGCAAGTCGAGATATTACAGTGTCGAAATAGACAAATTTATTACTACCCGTCCTCTCTTCGGAAAAATCAAAATCACCCATAACGTTCCTTCAAACCCCTAATTCCCGCGCAGCTGAGGCACCAGGTGACCCAGTCAATTAAGGTAGATGCACTGCCGCAAAAACAACGCGAGCGAGCGCTGCTGATCTTGCAGGCGGCAAGTGAAGTTTTTGCCAGGGACGGCTATGCCAGTTTCACGTTACGCCGTATTGCAGATGAAGCAGGCGTGCAGCTTAAGTCTCTGCAACGTCTGTTTCCTACCAAACAGGCGCTGCTTGATACCGTCATCGACCATGTCTTGCACAGCTATTACAACTGGACCTTCGATCCGCAGGTCTCTGCGGAAGATAATTTGACGGCTTTTGTCGACTATCTGCTGTGCGACCTGCGCGATCCTTTTACCGCCCGGTTTTTCCCGGAACTCTGGGCCCTGGGCGGCCGTGACGACCGAACAGGGGAAGCCATGGACGAGCTGTATGCTGAAGAAATCGGCAGGCTCACAGAAATGGTTCAACGCGTGAATACAGAGCTTTCACCACGCACTGCCAGACTCCGTGCCACCATGATCGCGATGTCCATCGAAGGGCTGATTCTAATGATCGGGTCTAACAGACCCAACCATGCAGATCATGAAGGACTCGTCGATGAAGTAAAGATGAGAATACTCGATATCGTCTTGGCACCAAGCACTTAAAGAGCCTTCAACGGGTAGAGCCACGATCGAGCAGATAAGTGATCAATGCTTCGCGCTGCGCCGCTTTGCGCAGCCCGCCAAACGCCATGACGTTACCTGGGACTGCCCGTTGGGGGTTTTCGAGAAATTGGGAAAGTGTCTTCTGCGTCCAGACAATGCCGGATTCTTCCAACGCGAACGAGTACGTAAAACCTGGCTGCGAACCGGCTTTACGACCGGCTAGTCTAACCAGACTCGGACCTGCCAAATGCATATCGGTATCTAGAGAATGGCACGCAGCACATTTGGAAAACTGTTTTTCCCCTGCTCTTAACACTGAATCGTCTGCACCGTACACGGCCGGAGGCAAGCTCAACGCCGTGGGAAAACCAAACAGAATGGCGAGTCTCTTTATCTTCATCCGCCTAACAGCTTGTTCACTCGTTGCGCCGCCCGAATGCCGCTGCCAATAGCGCCATCGATAAACCCTCGCCAGCCTTCGCCATGGTCACCGGAGGCAAAAAATATGCGGCCTGATTCGCTGCTGAAGGCGTCGTAATCTTTGCTCGCCCAGCCCTGACGATAAGTACACCACGTACCCTTGGCATAAGGGTCGTTGTTCCAGTCGTAAGCAATCGTGCTGAGTAACTGGACATCTGGTACCAACTCGCGTAACGCTGCCTGCACTGCATCATCATCATACATATCCAGCCGTTGCGGATCGTGCCCGAACCCCACGAGTATGGTGTAAGCCCTGGTTTGCTTACAGGTGGCAACATAGGTCAACGCCGTTGAGGTGCCGACGCTCAGCAGATTACCGACATCACCCTTGACCTTCGCATACATCTTGAAGCCACTGCCTGCGTGGCGTTCGTTACCTCGATCAATCACGGTTGCGGGTAGTGGCGGTATGAAAATGACCGAAGGCAGAACGTTCATCGGCAACGTGGAAATAACAACACTGGCGGTCAGCTTTTCGCCGCGGACGGTGGTCACCTCGACGTGGCTACGTTTGTCCTCAATGGCTTTTATCGGTGCGGAAAGGCGTATATCGGGCCCGCCATCTTCGATCATCATGTTGAGTAGCTTATCGCTGCCATCCTTGAGGTAATAACGGCCGACCGAATCCATTAGGTTTGTGAAGGAGCCACCACCACACTGATTCCAACGCAGCAATTCCAGATAGGGCATGGTCTCGGCGTAACCATGCACCTGGGTCGCCGCCAACGGCTTGAGATAGCTTTTCTGAAACTCGGTAAGATCAGTAGCCTCTATTTGCTGGGCCACATTGACACTATCAGCCTTTAGCGCGGCATCACGATTAAAGAGAAGATCCCAGGCCCGAGGTAGTACTTCGTATCCGGGGGCAACCAGTTTATGCCAGCCTTCGATGGCTTCCTCTATTTGTTCCAATGTGAGGGTATTCAGTTGCCCCTCAGAATTCATCATCATGACATCGGGCATCGCACCAGGCGTTTCAGTGATCTCAAGGCCATAACGTTCTTTTTCCGCCCAGACAAAGGGCTGGCTGTGGTGAATCCAGAACCCGCCAAGTTCCACCGGCGTACCTTCGAAGTCTGTTTTCAGCGTCCGGCCGCCCATTCGGTTGCGCGCTTCGACGATCAGGGTTTTGTAGCCGTTCTCCATGGAATCCCGAGCCGCTGTGACACCCGCAAACCCACCGCCAATAACGATCACGTCGTACTCGCTACTGGCGGACTTGCTGACCGAGCTGCTGGCTGAAGTTACAGTTGCCGCTGCTACGGTGACACCGGCGGCTACTGTACCTGCACCTGTTAGAAAACGCCGCCGATCAATCCCCTTTAGTTCTTTATTAGATCGCTTCTTGCTCGTGGTCTCTTTGCTCATAATAGTTTCACTCTCGAAGAATGTTCGATGGGAACAGTCTTGACGCTCTGGACATGATCGTTCTAACATAATTACGACAAATGACGTCAAATGACGTCACTCAAGTGCACACTATTTTAGTAGCGAAAAGTTGTCAAATAATGAGAAATCTAGAGGGTATAGGATGAAGCTTGGATTGGTACCGATCAACGTCGGCATTGCATCGATAGATCAGATGATGGAGCTCGCGCAGCATGCGGAAGCGCTAGGTTTCGAATCTGTGTGGACCTTTGAGCATGTGATTACTCCGGTGGACTATGCGTCGAAGTACCCGTACGACAGGTCCGGGAAAACTGGCATAGAACCCGAGAGCAACTTCCTCGATCCGCTGATCGCGCTTACCCACATCGCGGCTGTCACGACCACGCTGCGGCTGGGGACAGGAGTTAACATCCTGCCGCAGGTGAGTCCTCTTTATCTTGCCAAGCAAGTAGCGAGTCTCGAATTCGCAAGTCGTGGGCGAGTCGAGCTCGGGCTCGGGATCGGCTGGTTGCGCGAGGAATACCAGGCCCTCGGCGTACCTTTTGAACGACGGGGTGCGCGGTTCGACGACTACGTTGAGGCGCTGCGCAAGGTCTGGTCTGGCGATGAGGTAGAGCACCAGAGCGAGTTTCTTTCCTGGTCGGGATTCAAGAGCAATCCCGCAGCAGAGAGTCTGCGCATCGTCATCGGCGGTGACAAGGGCAGAGCATTCGAGCGCACGGCGCGCTTCGCGCAAGGCTGGTTTGCGCCGACCAATAGCGCAGATAGCCTGCGCAAAGGCATGCGGTCACTCACCGAAGCTTGTGATGCCGTGGGACGTGATCCAGCGGATATAGAAATTACGTGTATGTGGGATGCGCGTGGTGGCGTTGCGGAAGTAGAGGCATTTGCAGCTGCAGGTGCGAACCGACTGCTTGTACCCCTGCAGGCCCTGGGCCCAGAACCCCTTAAAGCCATGAAGACACTCGCCCGTGATGTAATCGCTAGTTGATCACGGGGGGAAGATAGACGATTAGTACGTTAGCCAATCGTCAGTCACCAGGTCAACCAATAACCACAAACAACAACAAACTTGGTAGCGTTTAACCACTAATAGCCATACGGCCCCACTCTTTCATAAAACAAGCAGGCAATCGTTCTGGTTCGATACTCAGACTTTCGATCGAAAAGCCCTGTTATAACGCCTATCGTCAGCCACGATGACTTTCTGTTAACGTAAGGATAAATGCACTTTGACCCCTATCGTTGGTTGATATGAAACGGTATATATTGGGCGGGATTACTTAGGAGGAAAATGATGTCTGCCTATCTTTCAAGCTTTGAACCGGATGCGAATCCGACTGACATTGCGGCAGCGTTGGTTCAACAAGGTGGCGTCACTATCAATCACTTGATGCCCGCAGCTGTCATGGACACTATCTATCGAGAAGTCACACGATCTGTGTCTGAAGAAGACCAACGAGGTTCCAGCGATCTTTGGCCGGAAGGCAATAAGACGGTCGGTGGCCTGGCTGCAGCGAGTCAAAGTTTTACCGAGCAGCTCTTGATTCATCCGAAAGTCCTGCAAGTTTTGGACGCGGTATTGAAGCCAGAAAGTCCCCTGTCTCCACTGACAAAAACCTTAGACGCAGCTGCCGATCCGGTTGATTCGCCGGTTGATGTGGTGCCTCTAGCCGACGGTAGTACCCAGGCGGTGTGGAAACCCCATCCGAACAAATCCCACTGTCATCACTACACGGTGGGCGCCACTGTCATGATGGAGATTGCTGCCGGCCGAAACGAGCACCAGTTCTTGCATCGGGAAGATGCCATCTATCAGCCCTATGTTCGGCATTTGGATTTGCCTGAATATATCGTTTCTGCCATGTGGGCAGGGACAGACTTCACTCAAGAGAACGGTGCTACACGTGTGGTGCCAGGTAGCCATCTATGGCCCGAAGATCGCATTGCCCAGACTAACGAGATTGGGCAGGCGGTGATGGATAAGGGCTCGGTCGTCTTGTGGCTATCGCGCACGTTACACGGCGCCGCGAAGAGCATGGCGGCACAGAATCGAACGGGTTTTTTCGCATCTTACATCACAGATTGGTTTCGTCAGGAAGAAAACCAATACATTGCCGTGCCTGAAGCGGTTGTTCGTGGTTACTCGCCGCAAGCGCGTCAGATCATTGGTTACCGTAGCAGCCCGAATCTAGGTTGGGTCAAGGGTCGCGATGCAGACAACTTGTTGGAAGCCGGCCAATCAGGACATTTGTAAACTGAAAAGGGCCTACCGCCTTGGCTCGGACGCAGCCACAATTTCGACTTCGATATTGCCGACCACCAATGGTGCGCCCACGGTCGTGCGGCACGGGTAGGGTGCTTCGAACATGTCTAGAAACACCTCGTTCCACGCGGCAAACTCTGTCACATCGGTCAGTTGTGCATTGACCTTCACCACATGATCTAACGACAGTCCCAGGTCTTTAAGTATCAATCTGAAATTCTCCAGCGTGATTCTTGCTTGGGTGCCCACATCTGCCTCGCTAATTTCGAACGTCACGAGATCTATCGCCGTTAAGCCACTAAAAAAATACAGATCGCCTACCTGAATGGCGGTGGCGTTTTTGACGTTGAAGTGTTCGAGGGCTGCTTCTGTAGCGGGCGAGGAGTGAATAATTGTCATTGCGTATTCCCTGGTTGCTATTGTTAAGAATTTAGCAGAGAAAGGGAGCGTTGGGGAGAGGGTACCAGGGTCAAGATTGCTCAGCGTCCTTTCCTGCTATGTGCTGCCAAGTGAGGGCAAGGCTCATAGTCAGCCCCTGCGCAATGGTGCAACAGCGGATGATTGATTCCATTGAGTCGCCGGAAGGAGTCCGCGTAAAGCTCGGCGAAGGCACTTAGGTCGTGGGGCTTGCGACATATTGGGTTTTCTACTAGTAATGCGCTAGTCTCTCTAGAACTCAAGGGGTGTAGGTTGACGTCAGTACAAATCAGAGATGCGCAAGTCAGTGATATACCTCTCTTGGCATATGTGTGCTTGCAAGCTACAGGCGGCATCTTTGAAGCGCTGTATCAGGGATCGATACCTGGTAGGGAGACCAGTCACATCGTCGAGCACTTGTTTTCTCGGCTGAATGCCACATCCTCTTACCGCAATTGCCAGATTTTTGAAGCGAAAGGTGAAGCTGTAGGGGGGCTGCATGGCTATCCGTTTGATGCCAGTGCGCAAGATCCTGGAGACCCGCTTGCACGGGCGGACCGGTTTCATCTGGTGCGACCCTTCGTGGAACTTCCACCGCCGTCCGGTAGCTACTACGTTAGCTCCGTGGGTTTTTATTCCAACCAACGAGGCCGAGGCTATGGGCGTCAGCTGATGCAAGAGGCAGAGGCGATTGCGAGGACAAAGGCGCTTAACAGTATAAGTCTGCATGTCTTTGAGCGAAACAGCCCGGCGGTAACGCTGTATAAGAGTATGGGCTATGAAGCGTTGGGCCGACAACCCGTGGTCACTCATCCGTTGATCCGTTATGACGGCCAGCTGTTGTTGATGGGGAAGTCGCTAGACTAGTAGCAGGAGATTGAAATGAAACATGCATCCGAAAACACTGACCGCATGCTAAGTGCGGCAGAGCATGCCGAAGCCATGAGCGGTTACGTGCGCGAAGGTAAACGGCGGGTTGATCAGCTGGGTGCTCGAGGACCGCTGAGATTTTCAGCAGACGGAGCATTGCATCCGGACATTCTCGCTGCCTACTGGAAGCACGGGTTCTATGTATTCGAAAATATGATAGGTGCCGATGAACTGACGGCGCTGCGCGCGGATGCCGATAAGGTGATACAAGGCGCACCGGTACGTAAAGGCGCAAACATAGACGCACAGGGCCGTACGGCCTATGGCCGGCAATTCGCGGTGGATCCTTATATCCTAATTAAACCGCTCTCTGACCCCTGGGGTGGCACCGATGTGTTCGATGGCCGACACCCTGCACAAATGACGCAGCCTGCACCGGGCAAGAACGCACCCGAAGAGGTGGTGCACGTGCTGACCGGCGTTTGCCAAACCATGCCATCTGCGCTGCGGCTGTGCGGACACCCACAACTGCTTGCCATAGCCGAAGCAATCAACGGCGATGACTTTGTGCCGTACACCGAGGTCGCCTTTGTTAAACAACCCGGCCTGGGCGGATCGGTCGCCTGGCACCAGGACGGGGCAACGCATTGGGAATCGCAGAATTGGGACGAAGGTATTCACGGGTTCAATTTTCAGGCGCAGTTGTACGCATGCACCGAGCGTAATTGCTTGTGGGTAGTACCTGGCACGCACAAGGGCCGTGTGGACATTGCAGCCCTGGTTGCGAGCAATGCTGGCTCCGAGTTAATCCCCGGGGCCGTGCCTATGGTGTGTGAGCCTGGTGATGTGACGATCGCTAATCGACAAATCCTGCACGGCTCGTTCGCCAACACCTCCCCCGACATGCGGGTGTCAATTACGATCGGGTTTAACCGTCGTGCCTCAGTGTTGGGCGCACGGGGTGCTCTGTTTCGAACCGCAGACGAGATCTACGATGAGGAACGTGTCGATCAACGCTCCAGTGTGATTGCGCTCGGCATCGATGCGCGCGCCAATCACTACCCGAAAGAGACGCGATTTTGTTACCAACCTTTCGCTGGTCGCGAAGATGCATTTCGCTACGATCCCGAGACGATTGAGGTCACTATCCGTGACTACAATTTGAATGATCTTGCGATCTAAGATTCGAAAAGGCGATCAAATCAGTAGCCCCTAAAGACGGTACCACTTCATTTTTGTCTAGAGTACAGCAGCGCATTTATGCCTACGCCAATAGAAAAGCACCTTGGCTAATCGCCCATC